>ENA-OPCH01000001-OPCH01000001.1-human-gut-metagenome-genome-assembly--contig:-NODE-1-length-397275-cov-32.194550_pt1 | contig 397275 bp, 303 predicted proteins | sample MGYA00241250_ERZ501480 | MGnify/ENA primary metagenome ERZ501480 (study PRJEB25962, sample SAMEA2042515) | human gut metagenome | biome: human gut; feature: human-associated habitat; material: faeces... | reverse complement strand
CCATTGACCAATATTCCTCACTGCTGCCTCCCGTAGGAGTTTGGACCGTGTCTCAGTTCCAATGTGGGGGACCTTCCTCTCAGAACCCCTACTGATCGTTGCCTTGGTGGGCCGTTACCCCGCCAACAAGCTAATCAGACGCATCCCCATCCATCACCGATAAATCTTTAATCTCTTTCAGATGTCTTCTAGAGATATCATTGGGTATTAGTCTTACTTTCGCAAGGTTATCCCCAAGTGGTGGGCAGGTTGGATACGCGTTACTCACCCGTGCGCCGGTCGACGCCCATCAAAAGCAAGCTTTCGATGTCGTTTCCCCTCGACTTGCATGTGTTAAGCCTGTAGCTAGCGTTCATCCTGAGCCAGGATCAAACTCTCCATTGTAAAATATCATTTTTACCTAGCCTTGCGGCTTGGTTTGTTTGTTGTCTGTACTTAGGACGAATATCCTTTTCGTTTATTGAAGCTTAGTAAACCTGACTTGTCAATTGCTTGACGGTTCGTTTCTTTTACCCAGTCAACTTTCTTATTTCTAAGAAGTTAACCGCTTCTTGTACTACTTGTCTGTTTATGTAAAATCTTTCAAAGAACTCTTTCTTCGTAAGTTAGGCTGCGCTCAACAATTGAAATAAATTTCATTGTATTCGACTTGCACTAACTTTCTTTAATCGCTAAGAGAAAGTGTATTTCTCAAAAGCGAGTGCAAAAGTACTAACTATTTTTCATTCCACCAAATCTTTTCGCAAAAAAGTTGCTTTTTTAGTCAGTTTTTAACATCTATAAAGACTTTACACAATAGATTTTAACTGCTTACATTATTGTATATATGCGCTTGCCTGTGCACGCACTTAGGCGTATACGCAAGCGCACAATATAATTTAGGTTATAATGCTTTTTAGTTAATTTATATTTAAAAATTGACGCTTATCCGTAGCCATTAACTTTATTTCGCTGACAATATTTTAACGGCTTATACATCAAGGATACTGATTAGACAGGGATTCTCAGAAATTTCCATAGAAAGAAATCATAAAAAAGAGGACCCTCTAAAAAAGATACCCATTTCGGAATAGAAAACAAACACTTAAAATATGTAAAAACGGGTTGAATTCTTAAAATATGTTTCTAAAAAGCGAAAAACACCCTTCACCACCCTTCACCCGTAACTATTTGACACATAAAACGTTAAATAAAAAGGTGAAGGGTGAAGGTTTGAAAACTCTTTTTTATATATACGCGCGGCAAGGGAAAAAATCCGTTTTTTCATTTTTCTGGCTTTCCGGTTTTTCCAAAAATCCTAAAAAAAAGAATATAATATAAGATTTAAAATATACCCTTCACCCTTCACCTCGTCACCACAACCCAGTTTCCATATCTTCGTCATCGGATTACCTACATTTGTCTTCTGGGTTTATCCTTCGGAGATATTCAGCTATCTTTCGGAGATAATTTCTTATCCTTCGGAGATATTCTGCTATCTTTCGGAGATATTATCTTATCCTTCGGAGATATTTTTCTGAATGATTCCATGATATTTTTCGCACTTTATTTCCCGAATCCACGCAAATCGCACAAATCGCATAGGTAGAAAACGGAAAAGACGTATCTTTGCATTCGAAATAAAACGAATAGCGTATGAGACTGGTAGAAGAAAGAGAAGATAAGAGATTAAGATGGCAATGGCAGATCAGTTTCAACCGCAAGGAGGCTGACATGAAGTCAGACATCACCATCATTCCCAGCGGCAACTATCATATTCTGATAAAGGGTCTGAAACAGAACGACATCATCAGAATATACGGAGCCTCAGGTGTCCTGGCACTTCAGAAACAGGCAAAATCTGATACAGAACTGCTTCGCTCACCAGTAAATGGAACTGTAGCCGTAGAGGTAACACGAGGCAGAAAACAGATAGCCGTAAAGAAGACAGCCCTTAAATAAAGGAATGAATGACGTAAAATTACGGAATAAATGTTAATAAAGCGCAGAGATTATCGTTCGTTTCAATAATTGGCATTATCTTTGCGCTTATTATATTATTCAATAGACCATAAATAACAAAAGAAAATAGAATTATGACAGAAAAGGAAATGTACAATCTGATAAATAATCAGAACAACCAGCAGAGCAATGGCTTTGCTGTTAATGAGAAAGAGCGAGGTATAAGCGGTGTTTTCTCTGCTTTGATGCGCAAAGTGTATACATGGATGACCTTAGCTCTCCTGATTACGGGCGTTACTGCCTATGGTGTAGCTAGCAGTCCTACCCTGCTGATGACCTTGATGACAAGCCGCGGCTTGCTCTTTGGCTTGATTATCGCAGAGCTCGCTCTGGTATTTATCATTACCGGTGCCCTACAGAGACTTTCCCTGACTACGGCCACCCTACTCTTCATCGTCTACTCGGTTTTGAATGGTGCCATGCTTTCATCCGTATTCGTAGTATATACGATGACCAGTATTGCCAAGGTATTTTTTATTACAGCCGGCACATTTGGAGCAATGGCTTTCTATGGTTACACAACCAAGAAGGATTTGACCTCTTTAGGAAAAATACTCTTCATGGCGCTGATTGGTCTGATTATCGCTACCATAGTAAACATGTTCTTGAAGAGTTCGGGATTTGATTACATTTTGAGTTACGCCGGCGTAGCCATCTTCGTTGGCTTGACCGCTTGGGACAGTCAGAAAATCAAGCAGATGCTCCAGACACAATACGACATGAGCGAGGGCGCACAGAAACTGGCACTCATCGGAGCCTTGACCCTGTATCTCGATTTTATCAATCTCTTCCTCTACTTGCTCCGCATCTTCGGAAGCAGCAACAAGGAATAATGAAAACGAGAACCGGGAATAAAGTAAAAAAACAAAGAATAACATACATAACGAGAAAGGTTGGCTTGCCCTCAACGGGTTGGCCAACCTTTATTTTTTTAATTCCTAGAAAAGGTAAATGCTAGAGTTATATTCTCTTCAAAAAGTTCTATGGTGCAAAGATAGAAAAAAATCGAGAACCATGGTTTCAAAATAGTAAAAATAAGTTTCAAATAGACAAAAAGTGTCTTTTGACATTTTTCAGTATGCCGCTGATTTTTATAAACTACCTATACACCAACAACTTATGCATTTACTCTATATTTATTAGGAGAGCAACCAAAAGAGGCAAAAAAAATACTCTTCTAAACGTAGAAATAGAATTGAATCCCGATTTGATGGCGATTTCCGGCAAAGGATAGTTCGTTGACTTCAACAATTTCTCTGCATATTATATACGATAAGTATTCACATAATCATAAAACGTCTACCCATTCTGCCGGTTAAAATAGCGACTCAGATAAGTACGGTTCGTACCAGCAGCCAGCGCCACATCAGACAATTTCAGTTTCGGATTGAGATAGATTTAATCTTCCTCGAACAACCGCTGCACCTCAGCAGCCATCCCCGAAACATCAACTTCGTTCTGCTCTAACGGTACAATTTCAATATCGCTCAACTCTTCTATCACTGACTCATGCCTATAAACAAAATAATCTATCAGCATCCAGAGTATCAGAGAGCTTACCATATAGATATTGTCGTAATCCACTTTAATAACGAAACAGCTCAGCATCCATAAATGGCTCCCCAGACAGAAAGCACATAAAACCAGATGATATTATGGGTAAAAATATAGAACACCGGCAACAAGAGGAAAGGCAATTCCAGCATTAAAGCTTTCAGCCATCTGAACCAGCCCGGCTTCACCAGTTCCATCAACACAAAGCTGTAGAACGGAATAATCATCATATCCAACGAAGACGTAAGATACCACGCATGCTCGTTGTCAAAACCATAAATCAGAAAGAAAACCATGTCCTTTACCAACTGCAGGTCGACCACAATCATGAGCCACATAATCATCCGAAAGAGCATCTCCTTTCCTTTTCTCCAAAACAGGAAAGCCATCATGGAGAAGAACATCATGCTCATACCATAAATAAAGCTCGTTACCGAATCCATGTCTACTTTCTATATAAATAAACAAAAAGGCACACCTATGGAAAGATATTCTAACATTCCAAAGGTGTGCCATGATATAAATTAATGCCTTATATAATAAGGTGTAGTATTAAATGAAATAACCTAATTAGTCGATTTCCTCATCGGCCTCGTAACCACCCATCTCACGGATAGCATTCTTCAGCATCGTGTACTGCTGGTAGAGATGGTTCACAGGCTCTTCACCCTTAGTATAATCGTGCATAGGTGCCTTGAGGAAGAAACTCAAGAAACGCTGGGTTCCGAAACGGCCTGCACGAGCAGCAAGATCGCTCAACAATGTAAGGTCGAGCAGCAATGGAGCAGCAAGGATAGAGTCGCGGCAGAGGAAGTTAATCTTAATCTGCATTGGGTAACCCATCCAGCCGAAGATATCGATATTATCCCAACCCTCCTTGTTATCGTTACGAGGTGGATAATAGTTGATACGTACCTTGTGATAGTACTGGGTATCTTCATCGTTACCATGACCATAGAGATCTGGCTGAGCTTCCGGTTTCAGGATTGTCTCAAGAGTAGAGAGTTTACTAACCTCCTTGGTATGGAAATTAGCTGGTTCATCGAGAACGAGACCATCACGATTGCCGAGAATATTGGTAGAGAACCAGCCATTCAAGCCGAGACAACGGGTACCGATTATAGGAGCGAAGCCACTCTTGACAAGAGTCTGGCCTGTCTTGAAGTCCTTACCGGCGATAGGCATTTTGGTCTTCTCTGCGAGTTCCCACATAGCAGGAATATCAACAGTTGTATTAGGAGCACCCATGATGAAAGGAGCACCCTCTGTCAAAGCAGCATAAGCGTAGCACATGGATGGAGCTACATGCTGGCGGTCGTCAGCCTTCATTGCAGCCTCAAGTGCTGCCAATGTACCATGAATCTCCATATCTACAGGAACGTAGATTTCGGTAGATGCTGCCCAGATAACAACGATACGGGCACAACCGTTCTTCTCCTTGAAGTCGCGGATATCCTGACGAAGAGCCTCTACCATCTCCCAGCGGGTCTTGCAATCCTTCACATTATCGCCATCAAGACGCTTTGCATAGTTCTTGTCGAAAGCAGCCTTCATTGGTACTACCTTCTCCAACTCCTCGCGTACAGGATTGATATCTTTCTCCTTCAATACCTCAGCATACATAGCTGCCTGATAAGCATTCTGCGGATAAACATCCCAAGTACCGAATACGATATCATTAAGGTCTGCAAGAGGAACGATGTCCTTGTAGTGCAAATATTTCTTGTCTGCACCCTTGCCAACACGAATCTTGTCGTACTGAGTCATTGAACCTACTGGCTTAGCAAGTCCCTTACGAGTCATGAAAACACCGGTCATGAAGGTAGTAGCTACTGCGCCACAACCAACAACCAAGATTCCCAGCTTACCTTCTGCTGGTTTAACATTCATTTTTTCCATCTTCTAGAGGTTTATTTTATATTAAGTTGATTATAATCTAAGAATTGTGTCTGCAAAGATAACAAAAACTAATTGAACCGATGTGGTTTTCGTAGACTTTTTTTCAATAATTTACAATAATTAGCTTAAAATGGATAAAAAGGCTATTCTGCATCAAAAGCCAAGTGTAAAATATTTGTATGAAAGAAGGTAATACATGCATATTTATTCCATGTTTATGCATAACAAAAGACAAAATAATGTTATTTTATGCATTTTTCTTTCATTTTATTTGGTTATTTACAAAATATATTGTAATTTTGCAGCCGTTAAACGAATAAAAATACAGCATATGAAGGCAAAGAATAGCAGATTGGAAACTTTGAAGATGCTTATATCAAGTCAGGAGTTGAGTTCGCAAGACCAACTTTTGGAGGCTCTTCACAAAGAAGGCTTTAAGATTACGCAAGCTACATTGAGCCGTGACTTAAAACTGCTCAAGGTAGCAAAGGCAGCATCTTCGAGTGGAAAATATGCGTATGTCCTGCCCAATGATACATTATATAAGAGAGTATCAAACCATATTCCAGTGAGCAAGATGATGGTGAATACCGGATTCCAATCAATCAACTTCTCCGGGAACATGGTCGTGATCAAAACACGTCCGGGATATGCAAGCAGCATTGCCTATAACATAGACAATAGTGATATTTCTCAAATTCTTGGAACCATCGCCGGTGACGACACGATCTTCCTGGTTAAAAAGAAAGGTACCACAGAAGAGGAAATCATCAATGCACTAGCAGAGGTAATTCCAGACGTTCACCATAAATATGTATAAGGTGGTTGAATTTTTATGCAAAACATACACCTTATTATATATAAAGAAAGAATATTAAAACAAAAACATTTTAAGATAGAAGAGAAAAAATGGAAGAAGCAGAAGTTAAAGTAATGGTGGCTGACGAAAGTCACATCAAGTACATCGACACCATTCTGACTACAATTGCAGAAGCTGCAAAGAAGCGTGGTTCTGGTATCGCCAAGCGGTCACCAGAGTATGTTGCCACCAAGATGCGCGAAGCCAAGGCGGTCATCGCACTCCAGGGCGAAAAGTTCGCAGGTTTCAGCTACATCGAAACATGGGGCAACAAGCACTATGTTACCACATCAGGTTTGATCGTTCACCCAGACTTCCGTGGTTTGGGATTGGCTAAGCGTATCAAGAACCTTACCTTTACGCTTGCCCGACAGCGATGGCCTCATGCCAAGATTTTCTCTTTGACATCCGGTTCGGCAGTTATGAAGATGAACACCCAGCTGGGTTATCTTCCTGTTACTTTCGCCGACCTGACCGATGATGAGTCATTCTGGCGTGGTTGCGAGGGTTGCATCAACGTGGATGTCCTCCATCGTACCAACCGCAAATACTGCATCTGCACCGCCATGCTCTTCGACCCAGAGGAGCATCTGCCTATCAAGCTTCCTCAGGAAGTGATTGAGAGAATCCGCAAGATTGACGGTCCTTCTGCAGAAATCTAAATCCTTATATATAATAAGGTGTTGGCAAGAATGCCATCTAAATATTATTCATCCATATTAAACATAAAATAAAATGGCAAATAAAAAAGTTGTAGTCGCTTTTAGCGGCGGTCTCGATACATCATACACAGTAATGAAGTTGACCCAGGATGGCTGGGATGTTTATGCAGCATGCGCTAACACAGGTGGTTTCTCTGCCGAGCAGTTAAAGACCAACGAGGAGAACGCATATAAGTTGGGCGCCAAGGCATACGTCACTCTCGATGTTACCCACGAATATTACGAGAAATCATTGAAATACATGATTTTCGGTAATGTGCTCCGCAACAACTGCTACCCTATCTCTGTATCTTCAGAGCGTATCTTCCAGGCTATCGCCATCGCTCGTTACGCCAAGGAGATTGGTGCAGATGCTATCGCTCACGGAAGTACAGGTGCCGGCAACGACCAGATTCGTTTCGACATGACCTTCCTGGTAATGGCTCCTGGTGTAGAGATCATCACATTGACTCGTGACAAGGCGCTTTCTCGTAAGGAGGAGGTTGATTATTTGAACGAGCACGGCTTCTTTGCAGACTTCACCAAGTTGAAGTATTCTTATAACGTAGGTATCTGGGGAACCAGTATCTGCGGCGGTGAGATTCTCGACCCAACCCAGGGTCTTCCTGAGGAGGCTTACCTGAAGCACGTTACTGCCAAGGAAGAAGAGGCTGAACTGAAGATTACCTTCGAGAAGGGTGAGATTGTGGCTGTCAACGGCGAGAAGTTTGATGATAAGATTGCTGCCATCCAGAAGATTGAGGAGATTGGTGCTTCTTACGCCATCGGTCGCGACTGCAACGTGGGTGACACCATCATCGGTATCAAGGGTCGTGTAGCTTTCGAGGCTGCGGCTCCTAAGCTCATCATCGAGGCTCACCGCCTGTTGGAGAAGAGCACATTGAGCAAGTGGCAGCAGTATTGGAAGGATCAGGTAGGAAACTGGTACGGAATGTTCCTCCACGAGAGTCAGTACCTGGAGCCAGTAATGCCGGATATCGAAGCGATGCTGACTTCTTCTCAGCGCAACGTAAACGGTACAGCTATCCTGAAACTCCGTCCATACAGTTTCCAGACTGTTGGTGTCGATTCACCAGACGATTTGACCAAGTCTAAGCTCGGTGAGTATGGTGAGATGCAGCACGGTTGGACAGCCGAGGATGCAAAGGGCTTCATCAAGGTAAGCTCTACCCCACTCCGTGTTTATTATGGTATGCACCCTAATGAGGAAAGATAATATGGTAAAAGTAGGTATTTTAGGAGCAGCTGGTTATACAGGAGGTGAGTTGATTCGCCTCCTTATCAACCATCCAGAGGCAGAGATTGTATTCGCCAACAGCGAGAGTAACGCCGGCAACCTGGTGGCTGAGGTTCACGAGGGATTGTATGGCGAGACCGACTTGAAGTTTACCGCCGAGATGCCTTTCGACCAGGTAGATGTTATCTTCTTCTGCTTCGGTCATGGCAAGAGCGAGGCGTTCCTGAAGGAGCACAATGTTCCGGAGAACGTGAAGATTATCGACTTGGCACAGGACTTCCGTCTGGCCCCAGAGACTGTGGTTGCCACCCAGCAGCCAACCCCAGCCGCTCACGATTTTGTATATGGTCTTCCAGAAATAAATGAATCAAAAATAGCCGTAGCTCAGCACGTGGCAAACCCAGGTTGTTTTGCAACCTGCATTCAACTTGGTTTGTTGCCTGCTGCTAAGATGGGCCTCATCAACAGCGATGTATCTGTCAACGCCATTACAGGCAGCACCGGCGCAGGTCAGAAGCCAGGCGCCACTACCCATTTCTCATGGCGCAACAACAACATGAGCATCTACAAGGCATTCAACCATCAGCACGTACCAGAGATTCGTGAGAGTCTGAAGCAGACACAGGGTTATCTCGATGCAGCCATCGACTTCATCCCTTACCGTGGCGACTTCGCCCGTGGCATCTTCGCTACAGAAGTGGTGAAGACCGACAAGCCAATCGAGGAAATCGTAGCAGGTTACAAGGAGTTCTACAAGGATGCCAAGTTCACCCACTATGTGGATAAGGCAATCGACCTGAAGCAGGTGGTGAATACCAACAAGTGCCTGGTTCATGTGGATAAGTATGGCGATAAGCTCCTGATTACTTCCTGCATCGACAATCTTCTGAAGGGTGCCGTAGGTCAGGCTGTTCAGAACATGAACATCATGTTTGGTCTCGACCAGACAGCAGGTTTGAAACTCAAGCCATCAGCATTTTAGATAAAAGAATTCGGAAGAACGGATGAAAAATCATTCGTTCTTCTATCATAAAAAATAGTTTGTAATAAGATAACTCTATGAGTTGTCTTTCTTAAAACATAGATTTAACATGAAACTTTACGACGTATATCCTCTTTTCGATATTAATATTGTAAAAGGTAAGGGCTGCAAGGTATGGGACGACAAGGGTCAAGAATACCTCGACCTCTATGGCGGTCATGCCGTTATCAGCATCGGTCATTGCCATCCTCATTATGTGGAGATGCTCACCAACCAGTTGAACAATCTGGGTTTCTATTCCAACTCTGTCATCAACAAGTTGCAGGTGAAACTCGCTGAGCGTCTGGGCAAGATTAGCGGTTATGAAGATTATCAGTTCTTCCTCATCAACTCTGGTGCCGAGGCAAACGAGAATGCCTTGAAACTGGCTTCATTCACCAACGGAAGAACCCGCGTGCTTTCTATAGAGAAGGCTTTCCACGGCAGAACATCCCTTGCCGTAGAGGTAACAAATAATCCTAAGATCATCGCTCCTATCAATGATAATGGTCACGTAACCTATCTTCCTATCAACGATTTGGAGGCTTGGGAGAAGGAACTTGCCAAAGGCGATGTATGTGCTTGTATCATCGAAGCTATTCAGGGCGTAGGTGGCTGCAACATGGTAACTCCTGAGTTTGCTCAGGGATTACAGGCAGCCTGCAAGAAATACGGCACCTTCCTGATTTGCGATGAAATCCAGTGTGGTTATGGCAGAAGCGGTAAGTTCTTTGCACACCAGTGGTTGGGCATCAAGCCAGATCTCATCACCGTAGCCAAGGGTATCGGTAATGGTTTCCCTATGGGTGGCGTATTGATTTCTCCAGAGTTTACTCCTGTATATGGTCAGTTGGGTACAACCTTTGGTGGCAACCACCTGGCATGTACTGCCGCTCTCGCCGTTCTCGATGTATTTGAGAAGGAGAACCTGGTACAGAATGCGCATGAAGTTGGTGAATATCTCATCGCCCAGCTGAAGGAGTTGCAGAAGCGCAACAGCCACATCACAGAGGTTCGTGGCCGTGGTTTAATGGTAGGCGCCGTACTCGACATTCCTCACAAGGAAGTTCGCAGCAAGCTCATCCACGAGCAGCACTGCTTCACCGGTTGCGCCGGCACCAACATCCTTCGTATCCTCCCTCCATTGGTATTGACCAAGGAAAATGTAGATGACTTCATCGGAAGATTGGAAACCGTATTGAAGGAAGTATAAACCCATTGAGATAAGGATATAAAGAAAACTCAACCCATAAAAGAAATAGGAATCACTCCTATCGTGAGCAGCAAGCCCTTTGCGGGTTTGCTGCTTTTTTGTTCCCCTTATAGGAAATCATCTTAAATGTCTCTACTTTCGAATAAAAGTAATAAAAGATATTTATAGTCGATTCAGCTCTGCATTACCGACACCAGTTCCCTTGTACTTGCTACGTGTGGTATTGAACTTATAGCGAAGGGTGAGTTGCAGGTCTCTAGTACCTCGCTTAGATACTTGCAAGAGTTCCATCTTTTGGTTATAGAGCAAGTCGGCATCCCAACATTTATAAAGCAGGTCGTTGCCTTTTATTTCCAAGGTAAGGGCATCCTTTAGGAATGACTTACTGATGCTGACATCCAGTACATGCTGCTCTTTGGCAAGATATACGTTCATCGTGTTACCCTTGCTCTGATAGCGATAATCCACGTTAAGGGTGATGCCGCATGGCAAGGAGAAGGCATTGTTGAAGTTGCCCATGAAGATAGGACGGTTCAAGCGATAAGATGCCACATCAGTATGGAGGGTGAACCAGGGCTTCTGCATGCCCAAGTTGATTTGTGGCGCCCAAATGCCTATCTTTGGAGCGGCACTGATGTAGGCGGTCATGCTCTTGAGACTCTTCACGTTCTTACGACTTATCATGGTAATAGCTTCGTCCTCAGGAATTTGCTCTGCCCAATAGATGATGGCATTGCGAGAGTCCTTGTAGTTGACCATAAACTGGATGAACTTCCATACACCCGATAATTCCACTCTGTGATTGGTTTCATTGTCGAGATAAGGATTACCAGTCTGGCGAGTAAATCGATTCATATAAGATACATTGTTGCTCAGTTGACTATATGAAGGACGAGAGGTCTTTACCGAATAGCTCAACTGTGCCATTACCTTGCCTATCTTCGCACCATAGCTGATGGTAGGAAAGAGGTTGCGGAAGGAGCGACTCTGCTCGGGCTGATAGATGCCTGCATCATAATACTTGAATCTTACATACTCGTATCGCAATCCTGCCGTGATGTTTCCTATCGGGGTGAGGTGCGCATATTGGATGAATGGACTTGCCGTCTGCTCCTCCAACTTGCTATAAGAGTTGGCGAGGAGGTCGGTGCGATTCACTTCGTAGTCATCGTTGCGACGGGTATGGATATACTCAGCTCCATAGGAGAGATTACCTCCTAAGAGAGGAGAGGTAATTACGAGTTTGGTGGCTACCATCTTATTGCTCACACGATTCTTGGAGTTGATGTTACGAGAATCGTGCTCCTGGCTCTGTTCATCGCTATAGGCATAAGCCCTGTTTGTACTGAAATAGAGGTCGGTATTCAGTTCAATAGTGGTCTTGCCCAAAATGCCGTTGTAGTAGGCATTCAATTGATGGCTAGGGTTGTTCTTGTCGACCGTCAGACCATCGGTTTTGATATAGTCGTAAAACTTACCGTCGGCAGTCACCTGACTATCGAAAAAATCTTTTGAGCGAGAATAGCCTGGCGAGGTCAAGGTGTATCTCGCACCAATGGAATGATTAGCATTGAAATCATAGCTAAAACCACTGATAAGACGGTGCGATTCTATACGACCTGTTACTTCGTTGTTGTTATGCTGTTGCCAAAGCGTATCTACATGTACAGTCTGATTGTAGGAGGCCTTTTGCATCCATGTTGCATCAGAGAACTTATAAGTGGCAAAGAGATTCAGTCCATTATGACGATAGTTCATGTTAACCTGTTGGATGGTATTGTCATGCTTATTGTACCAATACACAGAGCGAGTATCAAAGCCGAAGCCTTCGCCTTTCTTCTTGATGGTTTTGATTTTGATTACCGCATTTACCGAAGCATCGTAGGTGGCTCCAGGATTCTGGATGACTTCCACACTCTTGATGTCGGAAGATTTGATGTTATCCAACTCACTGATGTCTTGCATCTTCCTGCCGTTGATATATATAATAGGTGTACCCTTGCCGACCACCTCATATCCATCTTTCTTCTTCACGATACTCGGAACATGCTTCAATACATCTTCTGCCGTACCCATCTTGCCAAGCACAGTTCCTGCCACATTGGTCAGCAGTCCTTCGTGGGTCTTCTTATATTGAGGAAGATGAGCTTTCACCACCACTTCGCCAAGTTCTTTGGAGAACTTATCAAATAGGGTCGTGTCGGAAATCTGTTCGCCGTTGATGTTCTGTGCCATCATCTGTGTTATGGCAATGCCACAGAAGGATGCTACTAACGCAAGTCTTTTCATTTTCTTACTATTCTTTATGTTGTTACTATTCTTATTTTGTTGCAAAATAGCAAGGCAACGGCTATGCCAAAAACATAAACGACTGATTATCAGAATATATAGAAAAAAAGTCCATAAAAGGACCTGTCTAAATACTTGACACTGCTGTCTAGTTATTAGACACTCTGTGGTTTAACGATTTTAGTTGACCACCTTAAACAGATAGTCATATCTGGAGCTTGACTTCATATTCTCCACAAAACAAGTCCACTGGTTCACAAAAAACACGATACCTCCAGCCATACTTTTGAAATATTATGCTTATCTTTGCACCAAACTTATCAGTATGGAAGAATATCTCATCATATCAAATGCCAACTTCTTGCTCAGAGTGGCTTCCGAACAGATAGCATACGTCTGTTCGGAAGGAAGCTATTGCAATCTCCGACTCACCAACGGCGATGAATACACCTTCTCGTTCAACCTTGTGGTCTTTGAGAAGAAAATAGTAGAGCAACTTGCGCAAACGGCACACTTCTTCGCTCGTGTTGGCAGAAACTACATTATTAATAGTCAGCACATTTTCAGTATCAACCTCAACACTTCAGAACTAATTTTGTACAACGAACGGTTTTGCGAGAAATTCACTCTGCACGTCAGCAAGAAACCACTCAAACAATTAAAAGCACTTTTAGACAACTCCATAAAATCGTAAAAGGTATGAAAGGAAAAAACTATCAGGAAGAAACTTATTTCCTGGGCAAAGCACAGGAAACAAGATACACAAAATCTCATATATATAAAAAGGTATTTGGAATAGCCGCTTGCGTGATAGCAATAATAGGTATAACCATCGTCCTTATGTTCAAACCGCAAAGCGTATCACAACCTCATGTGTTAAAGACGATAGCTGTTTTACCGGAAGGTGGTCAGATGCCAATTTTCAACGGCAATGGCGACATCAACGATTTCCTAAGATGGGTGATGACAAACATCCAATATCCTAAAGGATTGGAAGACAAGCCTGCGCGAGTCGTCATCAACTTCACCGTTCAAAAGGATGGAACATTGGGATTGTTTAAAGTTCTCGAAGCTCCCAAAGAAAAAGCCTATGAGCAGACTGTGATTGAACTTCTCAAGAGAAGCCCTCATTGGAAGCCTGCCCGACTCTCCGATGGCGAGGAAGTCAACATGGAGTTTACCTTGCCTGTCGTTTTCACTCCCGAAGTAAGAAAGAAATAATCAGCAAAAACGATGAAACAGTTTAGATTGATCCTTATATTATGGCTATGTATGGCAATGAATGCCAAGGCCAACGAGACCACAGCTAATCTACTCCAACAAGGAGATAGCTGTTTGAGTAGATATGATGTGTTTCATGCAACCCAATACTACCAAAACTATTTGGAAGCAAATCCATCTCACCTGGGAGCACGCAGGAAACTGGCTTCCTGCTATCGGAAAGTAGGCAACTACACCGCCTGCATTTCTTGCCTAGACAAGATTCCATCAGATAGCATCAACCACGAAGACATGCGAATGTACTATTATGCGTATCTCAATCAGAACAACAATGACAAGGTTTCTCTTTGGGGCGAGCGCATCGCATTCTTATTCCCATACGACAGTGAAATTATCGCTTCGCTTGCCGTACATTACAATGGGGTGAACAAACCAGACAGAGCAGAAAAAGTGGCGAAGAATTACATTTCTCAATGTGATTCCACTAACTTATATGTCAACAAAGAATATGCCTATTCCCTATTCATGCAATTCAAATACGATGAGGCTATACCCTTGTATGAGAAACTGATAGCGCAAGGATTTGATAATTTCGAATCCAATTTCATCCTTGGTCTCTGTTATGAGGCCCTGCCGGACAATGAAAAGGCGCTGAAACATTACCAGAAAGCTGTTCAGTTCAAAAACGACAATGCCACTTGCCTTTTCCACTTGGCTTTGATAGAGAAATCCTTCTGCATGGATTCATTGTCTATGGCTCATTTCAACCAGTCGTTAGAGGTTTCCTTGCCAAAAGACAGAGCTTTGCGAACCTATAAATGGCTAGCCGACTTACATTTTCAACACAGCCGATATGCAGACGCAGCACGTGACTTTGAGTTAAGCATCCTTTACGATGAAGAAGACCCGCTCAACTATTACAATGCCGCCCAAATGTTCATCGCTTCCAAAAACAAGCTGAAAGCGAAACTGTATCTCCAGTTATTCTTAGCAAATGCAAACAGACTGGAAGATAAAAAAGAGGCAGCACAACTCATATCCAAAGCCAAAGAGCAACTCAAGCAATAGCCATCAAACAAACATAAACACATGAAAATAAATTTTATCTTAGGTTCAGCATTATTGCTGAGCCAGCCCCTTTGCGCTCAAAACGAAGAGGCAAAAGACACGCTTACCGCCCAGATGATGATGCAAAACCTGCCAGAGGTTTTCGTCAAGGCGACACGTCCTATCGTCAAGGCAGAAAGAGGACAGTTGGTTTACAATATGCCACTGCTCATAGAGAAAATGCCGGCAGACAACGCTTATGATGCCCTTACCCGAATACCAGGAGTAAACGAACTAAACGGCAACATCAATTATGCAGGAAAGGAACTGACTCTCATCATCAACGGCAAACCAACCATGCTCAATTACGCACAACTGGCAGAGCGATTAAAAGCAATGCCCGCATCACAATTAGACAAAGCCGAAGTGATGCTGGCAGCGCCAGCACACTTACATGTTCGTGGAATGGTCATCAACCTGATTACCAAAGACTATGTAGGAAAGAACCTGCTTTCAGGACAAATACAAAGCATCTGGAGCCAAAGCAAATACGGAGAAGGGAAAGGCAAAGGCAACCTGCTGTTCCAAAAAGGAAAATTCGGTCTGGATGCCATGTATTCATTTACAGATGGAACATCATACGGTGAGACTACTACCTATGCCAATCATCCGCTTCAAGGAAAGCGAGTAGCGTATCATGACAAGACCTCACAGAAAACCCCAGAATTGACTCACAACTATCGCTTGGGACTGAGTTATGCATTTGCTGATAACCACCAACTATCCCTGGCATATACAGGAAAATGGGACAGCAGCCATCCTCATCATGAAACGAAGGGAACAGGCACATCCCAGCAACAGGGCAATGAGCATACCTACCTGCACAATGTAGATGCCAGCTACAACCTGCCCTTTGGACTACAAATAGGCATATCCTATCTCAACTACCAAAACCCCAGCCAGCAATATCTAGCAGGAACGATGCTTGACGAAGAACGTATTCTATACACAAACAGCAAGCAGGTAATAGACAAATGGCTTTTCACAGCAGACCAATCCCACTCATTGAAGAAGGGTTGGGAGCTGTCGTATGGTATGAAATTCCAAAGCAGCAACAACAGAAGCTACCAAGCCACGACCAACAAGGAAGGAGGAGACATTCCAGATGCAACCAGCCAGGTGAATATCGAAGAAAGAATCTTGAGTTTCTATGGCGGCATAAGCAAACAGATAAACGAGCGAATCAGCTTGGAAGCCTCTGTCGAAGCGGAGCTGTACCATTCTCCACAATGGAACAAATGGCATATTTATCCCACTCTTAATGCATCGTGGAAAGCCAATCCTGGCAACATACTCAACTTATCCTTCAGTTCCAGCTCACAGTTTCCTAGCTATTGGTCAACTATGAGCAGCATTTACTATGCCTCTACCTATATGGAGATATGGGGAAATCCTCATCTCAAGCCTTACTCTACATACGAGACCAACCTGATGTGGACAATCAAAAGTCGCCATACATTGATGGCATTTGCAGAGTTCCAACCCAACTATTCTGTGCAGTTGCCTTATCAGACTACCGACCACCTGGCAGTCATTATGAAGGAGACCAATTTCGACTATAATCATACTATAGGCATTAGAGCATCGACAACTTTCGGTATAGGCAATTGGATGAACGGAAGTGTTTCGGCAACAGGAATCTACAGACATGACAAGAGTAACGATTTCTTTGACTTGCCCTTCAATCGCAAACATATCTCTGCCGTTCTTGCCGGAAATCTATCCGTCCAGCTTAGCCGAAGCCATCACATCCATTTCATACTTAACCCATTCTATCAGTCGAAAGCCATTCAAGGACTCTATGACATCAAATCAGTCTTTCTCTTGATTGCTATGTTGAGATGGGCTTCCGATAATGATAAATGGAGCATTGTGGTTAAAGGCAGCAACATCTTCAACGAGGGATTCTCTACAAAATCAGTACAAGGCAATCAAGACTACCACATGAACATCAAGCAAGATTGGGCATCAGCCTCCATCTCCATCATCTATAAGATAGGCAAGTACAAGGAGAAGAGAACCAAGAACGTAGATACTTCCAGAATGGGAGTAAACTAGCGAATTTCTTAAAAAATCGTCAGTAAACAAGCGTACTTTCTTAAAAAATCGTCTACAAACTGCTCTTTTTTCTGATAAAAGTAGTATCTTTGCACCGTAATTGCATTTTAACTATAAGACGACAATGAAAATAACAATTATCGGAGCAGGTGCTATGGGCGGTGCCATGGCTGAAGGACTCTTGCAGAGCGAGAAGTTCACTCCATCAGATATTACGGTATCTGACCATAACCAACCAGTATTGGATCACTTCGCAAGCGAAGGAGCCAGCGTAACCCTAGACAACCAGTTGGCTTGCCATGGCGCAGACATCATTTGCGTAGTAGTAAAACCTTGGTGCGTGGAGAAGACATTAAAGGGAATCAAGGATGCACTCAACTACAAGAGTCAGAAACTCGTAGTGGTAGCAGCCGGTGTGCCATCAGCCAACATCAAGGAGTGGTTAGACAAGGATGGCATCACCCCAACCTTCTTCCTCGTGATGCCAAACATCGCCATCGCCTACAAGCAGTCGATGACCTTCATCACTCCTGTAGATGCATCTGCTACAGAAATCCAGCAGATTACAGAAATCTTCGATGAATTGGGCGAAAGCCTCATCATGGAAGAACGTCTCTTCCCAGCAGCTACCGCTATGTCGTGTGCCATCGCTTACGCCATGCGCTATGTAAGAGCCAATGTAGAAGGCGGCGTAGAGATGGGCTTCAAGGCAAAGGATGCCCAGAAGATTGTCTTGCAGACCATCAAGGGTGCCGTAGAGCTGCTTCAGGAAACTGGCGAACACCCAGAGGCTGCCATTGATAAAGTAACAACTCCTGGCGGCTGCACCATCAAGGGCCTCAATACCATGGAACAAGGCGGCTTTACCAGCGCAGTAATCAATGGTTTATTGGCAGGAAAAAAATAAGAAAATGATACAATGAATGCTGCACAGATTACTTTATTTGTGCAGCATTTTCGTTTTTATAAGCACAAAGAGTTTTAAAAACGTAAGTTTTTTGAGCCGTTTTAAATATTTTTCGTATCTTTGCGCTTACATTTCGAAATTGCCCATCAGCAACTGTTCGATGTATTATCAAAGCAAACAATAAAAAGAATATTTTATGGACGAAGCAATCAAACAAATCGGTGAAAGGCTGAAAGGTCTCCGCGAGGTTCTCAATATTCCTGCCGAGGAAATTGCAGAACTGTGCGAAATCAGTCTTGATCATTACCTCAAGATAGAATCCGGTGAGGCGGATCCTTCTGTTTATCGCCTGTCAAAAATCTCAAAGCGATACGGCATCGACCTTGACGTGCTGCTCTTCGGCGAGGAACCTCGCATGAAGGGATACTACGTTACCCGCAAGGGACAGGGACCGGAGATTGACCGCAACAACCAGTATAAATACCAGAGCCTTGCCGTAGGATTCAAGGATAGAAAGGTGAATCCGTTCATGGTACAGGTGGATCCGTTGCCAGGCGACAAGAAACCGAACAAGAACGGACACGACGGACAAGAATATGATTATGTGATAGAGGGACAGCTCGAAGTAACCATCGAAGAAAAAGTGATGGTGTTGAATCCAGGAGACAGCATCTACTTCGACAGTAGAAAGTCGCATTGTTTCCGCTCACTCAACAATGAGCCAGCCAAGTTCCTTTGTATAATTATCTAGAAGAGTAACTATGATCGAGAGATTTCTAAAACAGACAAAATTTACTTCAGAGCAAGACTTCAAGGAGCATCTGGAGTTTATCATACCAGAAGATTTCAACTTTGCCTACGACGTGATGGACGAATGGGCAAAGATCAAACCAGACCACGTGGCGCTGCTTTGGACAAGTGAACGTGGCGAAGAAATCCGTTTTACATACAAGGACCTGAAGGAGCAGAGCGACAAGGCTGCTGCTTACTTCCAGAGTCTCGGCATCGGTCACGATGATAAGGTGATGCTCATTCTGAAGCGTCACTATCAGTGGTGGCTCGCCATGCTCGGTCTCCACAAGTTGGGCGCCGTAGCCATCCCTGCCACCCACATGCTTACCAAGCACGACATCGTTTACCGCAACAATGCAGCAAGCGTGAAGGCTATCATCTGCTGCGGCGATGATTACGTGGTAGAGCAGGTTAATCAGGCAATGCCAGAGAGTCCGACTGTCAAGACATTGATTAGTATCGGTCCGGATATCCCAGAAGGTTTCCACGACTGGATGAAGGAATGGAACGAATGTGCTCCTTTTGTTCGCCCAGAACATGTAAACTCTAATGAGGATACCCTGCTGATGTACTTCACATCGGGAACCACTGGCGAGCCAAAGATGGTGGCACACGATCACCTCTATGCCCTCGGTCATCTGACCACGGGTGTATATTGGCACAATCTCCACGAGAACTCCATCCATCTTACCGTAGCCGATACCGGTTGGGGTAAGGCTGTATGGGGCAAGCTCTACGGACAATGGTTTGCCGGAGCCACCGTCTTCGTCTTCGATCACGAGAAGTTTACGGCTGATAAGATCATGCGCCAGATTGAGAAGTATCATATCACCTCTTTCTGTGCCCCTCCTACCATCTACCGCTTCATGATTCAGGAAGATTTCTCCAAGTATGACCTCAACAGTCTTGAATACTGCACCACAGCGGGTGAGGCAATGAACCCATCCGTGGCAGAGACCTTCCAGAAACTTACTGGTGTTCAGATTTACGAGGGCTTCGGACAGACTGAGACCACGATGACACTCGGAACCTTCCCTTGGATCAAGCCAAAGCCAGGAAGCATGGGCAAGCCAAACCCACAATATGATGTTCACATCCTTCGCCCAGACATGACGGAATGCGAGGATGGTGAAAAGGGCGAGATTTGCATCCGCATCGGCGACGACAAGCCTATCGGCCTCTTCAAATATTACTATCGTGATGAAAAGCAGACCAAATCGGTTTGGCATGATGGTTACTATCACACGGGCGATATGGCTTGGCGTGATGAGGAAGGCTACTTCTGGTTTGAGGGCAGAATCGACGATGTGATCAAGAGTTCGGGTTACCGCATCGGTCCTTTCGAGGTAGAGAATGCCCTGATGACTCACCCAGCCGTAGTAGAGTGCGCCATCACCGGTGTGCCAGACCCAATCCGCGGTATGGTAGTCAAGGCAACCGTCGTACTGAAGGATGAATACAAGAGTATGGCGGGCCCTGACCTCATCAAGAAGTTGCAGGATCATGTGAAGCATGAGACTGCTCCTTATAAATATCCTCGCATCATCGAATTCGTCGATGAACTGCCAAAGACCATCTCCGGCAAGATTCGAAGAGTAGAGATTCGAGAAAAAGACAATAAAAAATAAAAAAGAATGCGCTGGGAGGGCAGGTTTTGTTTCCTGCCCTCACCCAGTATGTCAACATAAAAGAATTTATGAGACGAATAGTAGTAAAGGTGGGCAGCAACGTACTGACCCGAGAGGATAGACATTTGAACGTAACAAGAATGTCGGCTTTGGTAGACCAACTGGCTTGGTTGAGAAGGCACGACTACGAGGTGATCCTCGTATCTTCTGGTGCCGTAATGGCAGGAAGAGGCGAGCTTCAGGTAGACCACCAGCTGGACAGTGTAGAACAGCGACAGTTGTTCTCTTCGGTAGGTCAAGGCAAGCTGATTAGATTGTATTACGACTTGTTCAGAGAATACAACATCAAGGTGGGACAAGTATTGACCATGAAGGAAAATTTCCTCGCCAAGGAACAATACCAGAACCAAAAGGCTTGTATGGAACTGATGTTGGAGAACGGCGTTCTCCCTATCGTCAACGAGAACGATACCGTATGCCTCACCGAGTTGATGTTCACCGATAATGACGAGTTGTCAGGCTTGATAGCCAGGATGCTGAATGCCGATGCCCTCGTCTTGCTCTCCAATGTAGATGGCATCTACAATGGCGACCCTTCCCTACCGACCTCCCGCATCATCCCTTCAGTATATTACGACCGAGACGTGAGCGAGTATGTGAGCGACGAGAAGAGTAGCCATGGTAGAGGCGGCATGATTTCCAAGTTAAAGACCGCCCAGGATGTAGCCAATGCGGGCATCAAGGTCATCATCGCCAACGGTAACACGCCCAACATCCTCATCGACTTGAAGGAGCATCCCATGGAAACCTTACATACAGAATTTGCACCAAGGCCTCAAATATAAATCTATATTTGGGGCCTTGCCCTTTTATCTGACATAGAGGCTTGTCACGAGTAATCGGATGGTGCCATCCCTTTCATCTTCTTAAACACCTTTGAGAAATAATTAGGGTCAGAGAAGCCACAAGCGTATGCTGTCTCCGACACATTATAACCCTCGGAAAGCATGTGGCAAGCACGTTCTATACGCTTATGACGGATATAGTCACCCATAGAGATATTCATGAGGCTCTTCATCTTGGTATATAAGAGACTCCTGGAAATGCCCATACTAGAAGTGATGTCGTCTATGGAGAAATTAGCATTTTCCAAGTTTACTTCCACCATATCGCTAATGCTCGTGACAAAGTCCTTGTCCAGTTGTGTCAATGTATTGTTGGCTTCAATGGCCTCCTTACCTCCCTCAACGATCTTCTCTTGGCGATTACGCACCAATCGAAGGATATTATCAATCTGATAACATAGGGCAACAGGGTCAAATGGCTTGGAGATATACACATCCGCACCATCCTTGTAACCGCTCTTGATGTCATCAGGGTCGCTCTTGGCAGTCAACAGAATGACAGGAATATGCGATGTAGCCATATTACCTTTCAGCATGTTGCAAAGTTCATTACCTGTCATCCTAGGCATCATCACGTCTGATACCACCATTTCAATGTCCTGTCGAGAGATGGCAATATTCCAAGCCTCCTGTCCGTCTTTCGCCGTAACGACATGATATTCCTTGCCCAACAAATCAGCCAAGAACTTCAACATGTCCGCATTATCCTCCACAACCAATAAGGTATGCATGCCTTCGCCAACTTCTTTTTCTTTTGAAAGCTGTGTCACAACACCATCTTGGGAATCTACACTCAAAGGCTCTGCCTTGCTGACATAATCCTTCACGGTAACCAATTCTTTGTCAGATGAGATCTTGTCTTTTTCAGTAAATGCGTCTTCTGCCACATCAATCCATACCGTGAAAGTACTACCCTTTCCCAATTCACTATCTACAGCAACACTACCCTTATGAATCTCTGCCAAGCGACGAACCAAAGACAAGCCGATACCCCAGCCTTTACTATTGGCATTAAAGCCACGCTTGGTTTGATAATATCGCTCAAAGATATTAGCGATTTCTTCTTTCATGATGCCAATGCCCGTGTCGGCAACTTCCATCTTCAGGAACAAGTCGGGAGACTCTAGCTTCCGCACCATCTCCGCCCCAATGGTAATGACACCACCAGTGGAAGTAAACTTCATCGCATTCGACATCAAATTGTTGAGGATATGCTCTATATAAGAAGGTGAGAACCATCCATCCTCACCATTATCAATGGTATGAATCTCCAGTTTGAGCTGTTTTGCGGAAACCACCTCCTTGAAATTGGCAGCCACCATGGCTACAAATTCCACAGGATTGCCTTGTTGTACATAAAATGGGAAGTTGTCGGACTCTATCTTGTTGAATGTCACCAACTCATTGATCATGTGCTCCATCTTGGTAGCATTACGTATCGCCATATCGAGCGAAGTCTTAGCCTCATCACTGAGTTGTGAGACGGCAATCGTCTTCAAAGGGGCTTTAATCAGTGCCAACGGCGTCTTCAACTCATGAGAGACCATCGTAAAGAAGTTGGACTTCATCTTATCCACCTCCTTCACCTTTTCCTTCTCCAAACTCACATACTTGATTTCCGCCTTTTCCTTCATTCGCATATTATAGAAAGCGATAGTTCCAATAGCTACACCACACAGAAGAAGCAAATAGATGAATATCGCTAGATTGGAGCGATAGAACGGAGCCTCAACAACAATATCCAAAACCCGCTCACTCATGTTGTCTTCTTTCATGATGCCATTGTTGGCCCTTACATGGAGGCGATAGTTGCCTGGCTGAAGCAGATAACCATTAAATCGGTGCTCCGTACCCACATCTCGCCAATCCTTGTCTATGCCATCCACCTTAATCTGATACCTCACATTCTCCATACAGCCTGGCATGACGACACCATATTCTATGGAGAACGACTTTGCCTGGTCATAGCTCAAGACGATCTCGTCGGTACAGTCTAGGCGAGTCTTGAGTGGGGAGTCTTCACTTGCCACACTCATGAGCTTGTTGTTGATGTAAAGCTGCTTGAAATGTATTTGATAATGAATGGCCTTATCCACTATCTTTTGAGGATAGAAAGTTAGCAGTCCATCAAAGGTACCCATCATCATAAAGCCCCGTGGAGAGTAATAAGATGAGGTAAAGTTAAACTGATTGACTGGTAGCTCTGCATTCGCAGAAAAGCAACGCGTGCTTCCATCCACGAGATGATAGCGATAGAGACCGCGATCCGTACCAATCCACAAACAATGATTGGCATCCTCGACAATGCTGCAAATCGTGCATTCCTGCGGAAGTCCACAAGAAGCATGCTTTATCTTCTGCTTGTCGTTAACATTTAGATAAAACATTCCGCAGTTGTTGGTGCCAATCCAAATTCTCTTTTGAGAATCTTCAAATACGACGATAATATAATTATCCGTCAACCCACAATGGCTTTCCTTACTGTAGCATATCACCTTGCCATGGTCTATGCAGAAAAGGCCATAAGAAGTAGTTGACGCCCACAAGCGATGCTTGCTATCCTCAAAAAGCGAATAGATGAACACATGGTCAAGAAGTTGATGACCTATCTTGCGGAAGACATTGTACTTGGCATCATAATAGCGTAGACCATCCATGGTAGCGACCCAAATCCTACCATTCGAAGTCTTACAGACATCAAAGATTCCCGCCGATGTGATGCCATTCGTATAAAAATATTGCGAATATTGATGTGTTCCTAATTGATAACGGAACAATCCATTGAAGCGTGAGCCTATCCACATGTCACGAGACACAGGGTCATAATAAAGACTATGCACATTGGAACCTAGCGTTGGGATGCTCGTAAAAGGAGTAAAGACATGGTTCTGCATATCATAGATGAAGACACCATTATCCTCAGTAGCAATCCAAATCAATCCGCCCTCCGCCTCAACTATTGAGCGAGGAATACGTGCATTGAATGCCCCAGGTTTGCCATTGGCATAATCATGTATAAACCAAGAGTTGCGCTTGACCAAGTAATCCACGCCTCCGAAATAGGAGCCAATCCAGATATTATCCTCCTTGTCCGACAAGATACTATAGATAGCATTATCCGTCAAACTGTTCGACTTATTAGGCTCTTTTTTGATTCTCTCTATATGCCCATCAGGAGCAATCACGGCAATACCCATCTCCGTGCCTAGCCAGATGTTATGGCGCTTGTCCTCGGTGATGGTTCGCACAATTCCTCCCGTAAGCCATTTCGCTTCATACTTCACTTCCTTACCAGTGGCAAGAGTGACGCATGCCAATCCCCCATTGTCACATCCAATCCACAAGCGTTGACGAGAATCCACATAAAGTGGCTTGATGGTGTTTAACTCTATGCTCGAATTTCCCAAACCATCCAATTTGTGAAGATTTATCTTGGATAGCGTTGCATTAAAAGAAAAGACAGCCTTGTTGGTAGATACAAAGATATTACCCTTACCGTCCCTTGCCATGGAGGCGATGGCTCCATAGTTGAGAGACGGATAAACGGAGAAGGCATCCGTTTTCTTGTCATAGACAAAGAGCTTGTCATGGCCCGTTAGGATTCGACCATCTTTCGTTTCCACGAAACTTGTGCAATACCCCTTGACATTACCATAATTTTGGAAGTCGTCCGTTTTGGAGCGATAACGGCTCACACCATTTTCGGTAGCAACCCACAAGTTCTTCTTGGAATCCAAAAACATTCCATGAACGAAATTATGTATCAACGAATGTGCCATTCCTTCTTGATGGTGATAAGTCTGCACATTATAACCATCAAACTTGGCCAACCCATTTCGGGTACCAATCCAGATATATCCATCGGCATCTTGCACGATGGCTTCCACTTGTTGATTAGGCAAGCCATTAGAGGTATTGAGATGTCGAAAGCCGAAGTCCAAGGCCCATGCTGACCATGTATTGACTACAGAAAAAACTAATGTCAAGAGTATTTGTTTCATCTATGTTACTTTTATTTCAAGTGCAAATATAACCTTTTTTATTGGTAATCCTGCACTTTTTACAAGTATTTTTGACCAGACTAGACAGAATTACCCATATCCAAGACGATATTACCCATGATGGCTTAAAATATTATGTACTTTTGCAATCGAAATTAACAATCTAATTATTTATAACGATGTACAAAAGAACAACCATCCTTTCAGCACGGCTACTCTCTACATGCATGGCCTCCCTATTCATGATACCATCTTGTAGTTCAAACGAGCCACAATATCCTGAGATCAACAATAAAGATAATAATAAGGAGAAAAAGACTATCTTGACAGAAGCCGACCCTACCATCTTCAGAGACACCGATGGCACCTATTATTTATATGGCACAGGAGCTCAATCCGACAAAGGCTTCTATGTCTATCAGTCGAAGGATCTCAAGGAATGGTCTGGACCTGTTGGCAAGGAAAACGGCTTTTGCCTCACGAGCAACACTTCGTTCGGAACCACAGGTTTTTGGGCGCCACAAGTAGCCAAACGAGGCGACACCTACTATATGTTCTATACAGCCAATGAGCAAATTGCTGTAGCCACAGCCCCATCTCCATTGGGACCATTCAGTCAACCCAACAAGCAGATGATTCAAGCACCTTGCAAGACTATTGACCCCTACGTATTGTTTGACAACGACGGAAAGGTGTATCTTTATCATGTAAGACTTCAAAACGGCAATCGCATCTATGTAGCCGAGATGACAGACGACCTTAGCTCCATCAAGGAAGAAACCGCCAAGGAATGCATCAGCGCCAGCTTGCCATGGGAAGATACCGAACAAGTGGCATGGAAAGTGACAGAAGGCCCAACGGTTTTGCATATCGGCGACACCTATTATATGTTCTATTCCGCCAACGACTTTCGTAACATTGATTATGCAGTGGGCATAGCCACAGCCGATAATCCATACGGACCATGGACCAAGCAGAATGCACCTATCATCTCACGAACTAACATCGGGTATTACGGAACAGGACATGGAGATGCTTTTCTAGATGATGCAGGCAAGTGGAAGTACGTATTCCACACGCACCAAAGCTTCACGGAGGTAGCTCCTCGCAAGACCGCTCTCGTAGGATTGAACTTCAAGAATGGTAGTTTTACCATCGAAGAGAATACGTTCACCTATTTATATAAGAAATAACTCTAACTATTATACAACTATGTACAGACGAACATTACTTACAGTGGCACTCACAGTTGTCACACTATGTTCCAATGCTCTTGATGTCAAGACGAAGATTAGCATCAAGCAGCCAGGCAATCCTGCCGTCACCTATTCACTGAAGGAGGATGCCGGACAATTGGTATCAGCAAATGGCTCTGCCTTGCCTATCGAAATCAAGCAACAAGTAACCAATGACGGCAAAGACCAAATCTACCAGGTTACGCTGACGGCACGACAAACAGCCTTCTACAACTTCGAAGCCAGCCTCAACACGGGTTTGCCTTCCAATGGCAGCGAGTTCTACTTGCCTGGTTTCTGGTATCACCTAAACCTTCGCTCTCCTAAGGAGGCGCCAGCCTTCCACACCTCGAAGAGTTGGAATTTCAGAGAAGATCGCCTATCATCCCCGATGACCAGCGCCTTCAATGAGAGTGAGAAGAAATCCATAGCCGTCATGCGCTGCCTTGACAGTTCCAGTGAGACCCTGACCACCCATACAAGCGGGGAAGTCATCCTCAGTGGAGAAACCTCCTTGGGATATCTCGGTTTCGACAGCGAGCACAACGACGTTGCCCTTACCTTTGGTTATCCCTATATAGAGACCCCAAAGCGCTATATCCGAAAACTAACACTTATCGCTCCAATCTTCACATACGCAAAGCTAGAAAAAGGAAAGAGCAAGACCATCTCTTGGAGAATTATCGATGGCTCTGCCAACAATTATGGAGAACATGTAACCAACATGTGGAAGAAATGCTTTGACATCTACAATCCACAACCTCTGACTCCGCTCTTCGGACCAGACGAAATGAAAAAAGGATTATGCAACTATTTCAGACGCTCTTACATAGACCGTTATCCATTGAAATATCATTCAGGACATACATTGCTCACTTATGATTGCAAGCCATATCCTGCCATGCAGATTGGTTTCTGCGGAAGAGTATTGCTCAATGCCTTCAACGCAATAGAATATGGAGAGCAACATCAGGAGAAAGACTTGATGAACATGGGAAATGAAATTCTTGAGAGTTTCCTACAACATGGTTTCACCAGTGCAGGCTACTTCTATGACGATGTGAACTTCAACAAGGGTTTCCCTACCGAAGAGAAAGTTGTTCACTCCATTCGTCAACAGTCAGAAGCAGTATATGCCATCCTCTTGTACCTGAAATACGAGAAGAGCCAAGGACGCAAGCATACAGAATGGGAGAATCACATCAAGAAGATCCTGGATGGTTTCATCAAGCTACAGAAGAAGGACGGCAACTTTGCCAGAAAGTTCCACGACGACGGTTCCGATATAGACGCCTCAGGTGGAAGCACTTCTTCTGCCACATCAGCCTTGGTGATGGGCTATCGTTACTTTGGCAAGAAGCAATACCTTGAGGCAGCTCGCCGAACCATCGACTATCTAGAGAAAAACATCATTTCAAAGAGTGACTATTTCTCCTCAACCCTCGATGCCAACTGCGAGGACAAAGAAGCTGCCATATCTGCCGTCACTGCCAACTACTACATGGCATCCGTGACCAAGGGTAAGGAACGTCAACGCTACATCGACCTTTGCCAGAAAGCAGCCTACTTCGCCCTGTCATGGTACTACCTATGGGATGTACCTTTTGCGCAAGGTCAAATGCACGGCGACTTAGGTCTCAAGACCCGTGGATGGGGTAACGTATCTGTAGAAAACAACCACATCGATGTATTCGTCTTTGAGCTGCCTCACATCGTCAAATGGTTGAGCAAGCAAGTGAACGAGCCAAGATTCCAGCAGATCTACGATGTCATCTTCACCTCACTCTCACAATTGATGCCTACCAAGGAGCGCAACTGTGGCATTGCCGTACCAGGCTTCTATCCAGAGGTGGTACAGCACACAACTTGGGACTACGGTATGAACGGCAAGGGATTCTACAACAATTACTTCGCCCCAGGCTGGACAGTAGCATCACTGTGGGAAATGTACTCACCAAACCGTACTGACAACTTCCTCAAAAAATAAGAGGAAGTCCATCATGTATGAATTATCTAACGTTTAAGACCTGCTCAAAAGGCAGTCACTACCAAATACAAAAAGAGAATATGAAAAAGAATTTGTTACTAACAAGCATTGCTCTCATGTCTATTGCATCCGCAATGGCAGAAGGAGCATCGACGCCAAACAAGTATTTTACACATTCTGCAGCCATTCTTCAGCAGAAAGCAACGGCAAGTGGAAAAGTTCTCGACACCAATGGAGAGCCTCTCATCGGCGTAACCATCATGGAAGAGGGAACACAAAATGGAACTGTAACAGGACTAGATGGCAGTTTCTCTCTCAACATGACGAAAAGCAATGCGATGCTTAAGTTCTCGTATATTGGATTCACGGATGTCAAGTTGCCTGCTGCCAACAACCTAACTGTTACCATGAAAGAAGAGCAGAATGCTCTGAATGAAGTCGTGGTTGTAGGTTATGGCACCCAAAAGAAAGTAAACCTTACAGGATCTGTTGTATCAGTAGATCTTGCCAAAGAAACCAACTCCCGTCCTGTCACCACCGCAGCGCAGGCTCTGCAAGGTATGGCTGCCGGTCTCGATATCATCCAAGGCTCAGGAAAACCTGGTGAAGAAAACTTCTCTGTCAACATACGTGGTGTGGGAACCATGAATGATGCCAGCCCATTGGTATTGGTGGATGGTATGGAAATGAGCCTCTCTGAGGTAAACCCAATGGATATTGAGAGTATCTCTGTATTGAAAGATGCTGCCTCTTGTGCCATCTATGGTAACAGAGGTGCCAATGGTGTCATCTTGGTTACCACCAAGAGCGGAACAGAAGGTAAGATCAACATCAGCTATTCTGGTCGTTTATCCATCAACTCACCTTCCAAGCTCATTCGTTTCATGTCCAACTATGCCGACTACATGTCTATCGTCAACGAAGCTTGTGAGAACATTGGCACTGCTGGCAAATATCCAGAATCTGTGATCCAGCAATGGCGTGACGCAGAGGCAAATCCAAACGGATTGGCAGAGTCGGGCTATCCTAACTACGTGGCATACCCAAACACAGATTGGTATGACGAGATCTATCAGACCAAGGTGATGCAGGAGCATTCCATCTCTTTGTCAGGAAAAGACACACGCACTCGCTATAACTTGGGCTTGACTTATCTTGACAACCCTGGTATGATTGTACGCTCAGGCATGAAGAGGTACTCCATCAACTTGAAGTTGATTTCAGACGTTACCAACTGGCTCCAAGTTGGTGCTCAAGTATGGGGTTCTCATTCCGATAAAGATAGAAACAACGTAGATGCATTAAGCAGCTGGGATTTCTTGAAGACCGTACCTGGCATTTATCCTTATTACGATGGCAAATATGGTGGCATCGAGACTTCCGTGGAAGATGGAGCCGCTCACAACCCATTATTATTTCTCAATGGCCAAGGCGACAGCTACAAGAAGACGACACATGCCTACTCCACTGCGTATGCACAAATCAAGTTCCTCAAAGACTTTACGTTCAAGACCAACTTTGGATATGATTTCTACAATACACGCCATAAACTGACAGAGGGTAGCAATGAGAGCTTCAGTTTCAGCAGAAACGAAGTGGTTAGCTCTGCCACATCATTGGAGACTTTGGCTGGATACATGTATTATAACCACTACTACAACTGGAAGTGGACCAACACCCTCAACTGGAACCACACTTTCGCCCAAAAACATGACGTAGGTGCACTCGTCGGTTTTGAGGAAGGCAAGAATAGCAATGGTAATACTGATGTAAAGAAGATGGGTATGATAGACCAAACCATCAGCGACCTGAACACCCTGACTTCAGCAGAATACATCAAAGGTTCTTTCACTGGATATACTTATCGTTCATGGTTTGGACGTCTGAACTATGCCTACGATTCTCGTTACCTCTTTGAGGCCAATGCCCGCTATGATGGTTCATCTCGCTTCTCTCCAGACAACCGCTGGGGTTTCTTCCCTTCAGCATCAGCTGGATGGCGTATCAGTGAGGAAAACTTTGCCAAGAATTCTTTCCTCAGTGCATTTGACAACTTGAAGCTCAGAGTATCATACGGTAAGTTGGGTAACTCTTCGGTTGACAACTATGCATACCAATCTTGGTATGAGACTGGTTACACAATCATGGGCGGCAAAAAGGTTCCTCGTTTCTACCTGAACAAGTTACCAAACATGAATGTGACATGGGAAACAACCAAGACCTTTAATGTGGGTATAGACTTCGCCACCTTGAACAATCGCCTGTCTGGTGTACTCGACTACTATGACAAGCGAACCACTGGCATTCTCTATCGACCAACCATCGGTCTCGTATTTGGTGACAAGCAAGCGCCATTGCAAAACCTTGCCAGTGTAAGCAACCAAGGTTTCGAGGCTACACTCCGTTGGGAAGACAAGGTGGGCAAAGTAACTTACGGTGTTGCAGTAAACGGCTCCTGGAACAAGAACCGCGTCACCAAGTATAAGGGAAAGCTCGTTCAGGGTTGGGGTGCAAACCCTAACGACCCAGATGCTTATTACTCTAATCTCGGTGAGGTGTCATCTGGAGGCAACCAGCGCTTGTTGGAAGGCCACATGATGAACGAGTTCTATGTATATCCTATCTATTCTGGTAAAGGCAATTATTACGACGCCAGTGGTGCTGTCGATCCTAACGGTGGTCCTAAAGACGGTATGATACGCACAGAGAAAGACTTGAAATGGGTGCAAGACATGATTGCAGCTGGCTATAGTTTCGAGCCTCAGCATAATGTTTCCAAGAATGCCATCTGGTATGGTGAGTATATCTATGCTGATACCAACGGAGATAAGGTATATGGTGGCAACTACGACCAGAAGTTCACCGGCAAGTCTATGGTTCCTAAGTTCAACTTTGGTATCCAGATGCACGCAGAATGGAATGGCTTCGACCTCTCCATGAACTGGGGTGGTGCTACAGGTTTCTCTACTTACTGGAGAGAGATTGGTCAAAACTCAACCAACGTCGTATTCGGTTTATCTGTTCCTCAGTGGATTGCCAACGATCACTATTTCTACGATCCAGAGAATCCAACCGACCCTCGTACCAACCTCACCTCCAAGAACCCACGTATGTCTTTGGAGAACCCAAGTATGAGTGACGCACTTGACAACACCTTCCATCTCTATAATTGCGATTTCATCAAGTTGCGTAACCTCACCATTGGTTATACACTTCCAAAGAATATCTCGAAGCGTATCTATGCAGAGAACCTTCGCATCTACTTCTCAGGTGAGAACCTCTGGACGATTACAGACTTCCCTGGCCTCGACCCAGAGACTCGTTCTGGAGAAGGTTATGCAACCATGCGCCAAATTTCTTTTGGACTTAACGTAACATTCTAAATTATAAAATATCAGCAATATGAAAACGAATATGAAGAAACATATATTAGGTGGCCTATTGATGGTTGCTGCTGGAACTGCTTTTACAGCTTGCTCATCCGACTTTCTAGACACCCAGCCAACCGACCGTGTAGGTACCGACCTTGTTTGGAGCACATACGACATGGCCAATGCTGTAGTAAACGGAGCATACGAGCGTTTCTATTATGAGAATGGATATGAGACACCAGACTGGCAGAACTTCGATGCCGCAACCGATGTTTGCGACCTTGATGCCAACTGGGGAGGCTATGATTGGTGTCGTGCACGTTGCAATTCTATCTATTGGGGGTTCAGCGCCATGTGGAAGAGATTGTATGAGGAAATCTATCGTACTAGCAATGTCATCTGCAACCTTGACAAGTGTGAGAGCATGTCGAAAGAAGAGCGTGCCAGAGACATCGCAGAATGCAAGTTCTTGAGAGCTTGGACATATTATCGTGCCAACGTGTTCTGGCGTGGCGTACCTATCTATACAGAGCCTGTGGAATATGGCCAAGACACCAAAGGTCGCAACACGGAGGCAGAAGTATGGGAGCAAGTCATCAAAGACTGCACCGATGCCATCGAAGAGCCTAACTTGCCTAACAAGTATTCCACATCTGATTCCAACTATGGTCGTGTAACGAAAGCTTGCGCCTACTATCTGCGTGGCCAAGTATATATGTGGCTGAAGCAATGGGACAAAGCTGTTGCCGACTTCAAGGCTATCACTACCATGGGCTTTAAGTTGTTCCCAGACTATAAGAACATGTTCAAGGCAGCTAACGAGCGAAACGATGAGTACATCTTCCAATATCAGTATTCTGAAGAAGATGGCATGGGATCCTTGTTGGCACGTACACAGGGTAACCGTGTCACTTATACCGCTGATGGATTTGGCTGCTGGAACAACTTGATTCCCAACCCATACTTCGTTGACTCATACGAGTATGCCAACGGTAAGCCTTTCAAAATGGACGAGGCCATTCCTGGTTACTCTAGCATGACACCAAAGGAACGTTCCGTATATTTCCTCCGCAATGGACTTGACCCTAACTCAAGTGACGCCAAGTTGAAAGCCGCTTATGAACAAATGGTGACATACGGATCAGACATGAGCAAGTATGACAAGAATGGCAATGAGGAGAGAATTCTCAAGATTTACCAGGACAGAGACCCTCGTATGTTGATGAACTTCATCACTCCTTACTCTACTTATAAAGGTGGTGCTACCGCCGACTGCTGGGACTATACCCTCCGTTGGCCTTACATCGGCTCAGACAATGCCGCTCCTTACGACTTGCGTACCGATACCAACGACCGTTTCTACTATCTCTGGCGTAAGTACGTACCAGAAGGAAGAGAGATGAAGAATGGTTTGAACAGCGATATTGATACTCCGATCTTCCGTTATGCAGGAGCACTCTTGTCTTTGGCAGAAGCCTTAAATGAGACTGGGCAGACAGATGAAGCCATTAAATACGTCAATATGGTTAGAGGTCGTATTCCAGGATTGGCATTGCTAAACAGCAACGAATGGACCCAAGTGTCAGGACAAGACGACCTGAGAGAACGCATTCGCAATGAATACGGATGGGAGCTCTGCGGAGAAGGACAGCTCTACTGGAAACAGATTCGTTGGGATACTTGGATGGACCGTAAGATCGGTACCAACCGTACGACTGTCAGCGATCCTGCCCAGTTGAATGGTGCCAATGGTATGACTGAGATTTGGGGAACCAAGCGCTATACCAACGGATATATGGGTGAGCATGCCAAAGTGTTTGCCATCCCACAATCAGAGATAGAGCGTAATCCTAACCTGACCCAGAACCCAGGTTGGTAATTGTAATCAAGAATTCCAGAACAGACAATGAATAAAAATATGATAAGTTGTTTAGGTTTATGTATTGTGTTCGGTCTTACTACTACAAATTGCTCGGTGTCGAATGACATCGAGCAATCACCAACTCCCGAACAGCCAAAAGTTGCTAAATACCATAATCCCATCGTTTCGACTTCACTCCCTGACCCAACTGTGACGAAGGCGGACGATGGCTATTTCTATTTGTATGCCACGGAGGACATACGCAATCTCCCAATCTATCGCTCCAAAGACTTGGTCAACTGGAACTATGTAGGTACAGCTTTCACTGATAGCTCACGCCCACAATGGAATCCGCAAGGTGGTATTTGGGCCCCAGACATCAATGTCGTGAATGGACGCTACATGCTCTATTACTCCAAATCAGAATGGGGAGGAGAATGGACTTGCGGTATTGGCATCGCCTCCGCCACCTCTCCTCAAGGCCCTTTCATCGACCATGGAGCCTTGTTCATCAGTCAAGACATTGGCATACAGAACTGCATAGATCCTTTCTATATAGAGGATCATGGAAAGAAATACTTGTTTTGGGGCTCCTTCCATGGCATCTTTGGTGCAGAATTAACGGAAGATGGACTCGCCCTCAAGCCAGGCACAAAACCTGTACAAGTAGCAGGCAACCAGATGGAAGCCACCTATATCCATAAACATGGTGACTACTATTATCTCTTTGGCTCTGCAGGAACTTGTTGTGAGGGAGTCAACAGCACCTATCAAGTCATCTATGGACGTTCCAAGAACCTCTTTGGTCCTTACACAACGAAAGAAGGAAAGAATATGCTTGATGGAGCTTACGATGTACTGCTACATGGCAGCAACTTGGTTGCAGGTCCAGGACACAATGCTGAGTTTATCACCGATGACAAACAACAAGACTGGATGATCTATCATGGATTCTTAAGATCCGACCCAGACGGGGGCCGCCTACTCTTCATGGACAAGGTGGAATGGATCAACGACTGGCCGCAAGTGGCTGGCAACATAACATCCATAGAAAGTAACAAACCCTTTTTTAAAAATTAAAGGCAAATGAAAAAGAACGCATTAATCTGGCTATTTTTAGCTTTGATGAGCTTGACCGCCACTGCCAAAGCTCCCAACTCTCCGTGGAAACCTGCAGGAGACAAGATCAAGACAAAATGGGCTGAGACCTTGGATCCCAACCATGTGTTGCCCGAATATCCCCGCCCTATCATGGAACGCTCCAACTGGGCTAACTTAAATGGACTTTGGGAATACGCCATCCAACCAATCGGACAAAAAGAGCCACAAGCCTTTGAGGGCAAGATTTTAGTCCCTTTTGCCGTGGAATCAAGTCTATCTGGTGTACAAAAGCAAGTTGGCAAAGATAAGGAACTCTGGTATAAGCGCACGTTAACGGTTCCGTCATCTTGGAAGGGCAAGACGGTATTGCTGCATTTTGGAGCAGTCGATTGGAAGACTGAGGTCTATCTGAATGACATTAAAATCGGCTCACATACGGGTGGATATACTCCATTCTGTTTCGACATCACACATTATCTCAAGCCGGGAAATCAGAAGCTGGTGGTAAAAGTGTGGGACCCGACAACGGATGGTTACCAACCTGTAGGAAAGCAAAATGCAAATCCTAATGGCATCTGGTACACCCCTGTTACTGGTATCTGGCAAACCGTATGGATGGAGCCTGTCAACAACAAGCATATCACTCATATCGAATCAACTCCAGACATTGACTCTCAAAAGTTGACCGTTCATGTTGCTACGGAAGGAACTACTTGGGGAGACCTTGTTGACATTCAGGTCAAAGATGGAAACACTGTTATTTCCAATGCTAAAGGTGCTGTAGGTCAACCTGTAGATATCGCCATTGAGAATCCTAAGCTATGGTCGCCAGAATCTCCTTCGTTATATGATGTGGAGGTAAAACTATTCAGTGGCGGTAAATTGCAAGACAAAATAAAGAGTTATGCTGCCATGCGAAAGATTTCACCCCAAAGAGATGGTAATGGCATCGTTCGTTTACAGCTGAACAACAAGGATTATTTCCAGTTTGGTCCATTGGATCAAGGATGGTGGCCTGACGGTTTATATACAGCGCCTACGGATGAGGCACTCCGCTATGACATACAAAAAGCCAAAGACTTCGGTTTCAATATGATTCGCAAGCATGTGAAGGTAGAACCAGCACGCTGGTACTCCTATTGCGACCAATTAGGAATCTTGGTTTGGCAAGACATGCCTAACGGAGACAAGTCACCTGAATGGCAAAATCACAATTATTTCAATGGTTCAGAACTAATACGTTCAGCTGAATCAGAAGCAAACTACAAGAAGGAATGGAAAGAAATCATAGATTGTCTGCGCTCTTACCCTTCTATCGTTACATGGGTTCCTTTTAATGAAGCATGGGGACAGTTTAAGACTATCGAAATAGCAGAATGGACCAAGAAATATGATTCTTCTCGTTTGGTGAATCCTGCCAGTGGTGGTAATTTCTATCATACAGGTGATATGCTCGACCTACATAATTACCCAGGACCAGAGATGTATTTAGCCGATGGAGAAAGACCAACTGTCTTGGGAGAATATGGCGGCATTGGCTTACCTATCAAAGGGCATCTTTGGCAAGCAGACAAGAACTGGGGATATGTTCAGTTCAAGAATGCAAAGGAAGTTACCGACGAGTACGTGAAGTATGCCGAAAAGCTTAAGAAATTGGCTCACACAGGTTTTTCTGCTGCCGTCTATACCCAGACCACGGATGTGGAAGGAGAAGTGAATGGCTTAATGACATACGACCGTAAAGTGATTAAGGTGGAAGAAGATAGAGTAAGAAAAGTAAATCAAGAAATCTGTCATCTATTCAATCAATAATGTTTTTCTTAGTGGAAGGAAGGGAAGGCTTGAACTCATAAGCCTTCCCTTTTCGTCTTAATATACTCTTCATGTTTAGTTTTTACCCCAGTTCATCTTCCAAAAGCCTGCAAGTTCAGGAAGAACATCATCTGGAAGAAAACTCTTCCTTCCAACTCCACAAAGCGATTGTATGATACAGCTGTTGGAAACTCTTTCTTCAATACAAGCTTTATAAATGAGAGATAATAATGCTTGAAATTACGATAACTCCCGAAGTGAAACAACAGAAAGACACCCTTTCCTTTGGCTAGGTAATTCCCGCTATTAGGGCTTACTAGGGACTTGCACCCATTAGACAATGCTCATGCCGAGCATACAATACAAGCTCTACTTGCCAAATAAGGAAGACCTAAGAAGAGAGATAGAGCGACAAAAGGAGTTGTACCTCATGGCGCATCCTGACAAATAAGATATAAAATCGCCAAGGGAACATCAGACAAACATAGAGAAGTTTATATCATTTCTTAGCCCAGTATATACTTTCTGGGCTTTTTATTTGTTCTATTCAGAAAAAAGCCGTATCTTTGCCATTACAAAAAAGTTGTTACATAAAATATGTAATGGCGCATGAAACTAGGCAACAAGAAATTAGTGAATCCTTTCATCTATCACCACCACAGACTTCTTGCCTATTATCGTCTTTAGCATTGTAGATGAAACGTTCTCAAACAAGTTGCGCACATCCAGCTCATCGCCATTAAGCCACAGCACGTCGTCACGCCTTGCCAGCAAGTTTTTCAGCATAGTAGTCTTGCCTACTTGACGTGCTCCAAATAAGACTATTGCCTTGTCCCATTCTACCTCCTATAATTGACTCTAAATATCTATTAATCATTTTTTTTATTTCATTGTTAAGATGGTGCAAAAGTACATACTTTCGTTGGGAAATCCAAACAAAACAACACTTTTATGGAATTAATTCCATAAAAAGCATAACTTTTAAGGAATTGAATCCATAAAAGTCTAAACTTTTTAGAAATACCAGAATGTATTATTGCCCCAGCCATGCGATAACGGGCAGATGACATACTATAAAACAAATAAAATCAAGACTGGTTTATGCATAAGATTAAACCAGTCTTGATTAACTTCTTTATTATCTGATTCTTACAGAGATACGTTATTCTAATACCAATACGTGGCTCGTTCCATCGGTCTGGCTGAATACATTCAAGCCAACTTTCATCAGATAGTCACCGCTATACTGCTTGCCATTGCACTCCAAATCAGATTCCTTTCCAGGCATCAGATTGGTCTCCTTTACGGTATAAACCTTATCGGCATCCAATCCCTGCATCTTCACATTCATCACAGGCTCCTTGTAGCGTGGATGCAAGTCGTAAGCAAAGAGAACGGCACGCTGCTTGTCCTTACTTACATAGTTAATGGCACAATGGTTGCCTTCGTAAGGAGAAACCAGGCGATACTGGTCGCCCTCGAGAATCATAGGCTTCATGCTATCATAGTTCTTGACAGCATTCTGCACAAACTTGTATTCATCACCAGAAAGCGACTTGAGGTCGATATCAAAGCCCAACTTACATGAACTGCAAACATCGGTGCGGAACTTCACACTGGTATTCTTGTTCCAGTTAGTTACATGCGAACCCATGGTCTTGGCTGGGAAGAACTTTGACAGGCTCCACTGGATGTAGAGGCGCTCGTATGGATCAGTATCGTCTGAACACCAGAACTCAGTGAAATACTTCAGCATCTCGTAATCCATTCTGCCGCCACCACCAGAGCAAAGCATCATCGGCAACTTAGGATACTTGTTATGAATACGGGTAAGCACCTTGTAGATACCACGGACATGATCGATATAGAAATTACCCTGATTCTCCTTATGATATGGAGAATAGATGTTGGTAATCACACTGTTGCAGTCCCACTTGAAGTAAGCCACATCCGGATTCTCCGTCATGATACGATCCACGATGCCGAACACATAATCCTGTACCTTAGGATTACTGATATCAAGTACCAGCTGGTTGCGATAATAATAGGTATCACGCTTTGGCTGCATGATCACCCAGTCGGGATGCTTCTCAAAGAGTTCACTCTTAGGATTCACCATCTCTGGCTCAATCCAAATACCAAACTTTACACCAGCCTTTTTGGCATCTCTTACCAATCCAGGTATGCCATCAGGCAGCTTACTCTTGGTAGCCTCCCAGTCGCCGAGACCTGCATGGTCGTCCTTACGAGGATACTTGTTGGCAAACCAACCATCATCAAGCAAGAACATATCTACACCCAGGTCCTTGGCATCCTTCATCAACTCAGCAAGACTCTGCTGGTTGAAATCGAAGCCTGTATTCTCCCAGTTGTTCAAGAGCGTAAGGCGATCTTCCATACCCATGTTTACCTGATACTGACGAGCCCAATTGTGCAAATTACGGGAAGCCTCACCGATACCATTATCGCTCATGGCAAAGATAAACTCAGGGGTAGTGAACGTCTCACCTGCCTTCAGCTTATAGTTAGAGGCGTATGGATTGATAGCGGGGATAACACGAAGGGCTCCCACGTTATCTACCTCGAAGGTAAAGCGGAAGTTGCCAGGCCATCCGATGGTTCCAAGCATCACCTTGCCCTCATTCTCCTTGGCAGGCTCATCAAATCCCAGTTCAAAGAAAGGCTCCTCCTGCATGGCTGCACGAGTACCCAACTTGGTATCAACAATTTTCTTACCAGCAGTCAACTGGCAAGTTTCAGGCTGTCCTTCCTTAGCCCAGTCGCTATGATAATTGGTAACGAAATACTTGTTTGCCTTGAAATAAAGCATTGCTGAGCTATATCTCCAAAGCGTAACCGGAGCTTTCTCCTTATGAGAGATTTCGCTCCACGCCTTGATGACGTTCTCCTTAGGATAAGCTGCATAGTGGAGCTTCACGGTCAGCGGATACACCTTGTCCTTAAGCGTGATGATGGTCTCAACACCTCCACTGATAGCCTTTTCTTCAGAAGACTGATAATACAAATAGGTAGTCATATTACCATCTGCATGGGTCACTGCCACTGCCGGCTCGAAGAAATCTTCAGCACCAGAGGTTGCATAAACCTCATGACCTCGCTGGCAGACGGAACCATCAGAAGCCGCATATACATCCCACTTCAGATGATTGTAATCTGAAGGATTCTTCAACTTGTCACCCAGATACACTTGGTAGAGGCGACCCTTAGGAGAAACCTGCATCACGAGGTCGGTCTTGTCGGTTGACACTCGGATGGTCTTTTGAGCAGATGCCATGATAGATGTCATGCACATCGCTGCGATAATCATAAATACCTTTTTCATCGTTCTTTGGTTTTTATGTGATTGCTTTGTTATAATTAAACGCTATAATACTTTCGTTATTATCTTAGAATTTGATTCCTGCAGAGAATTCCACCGTGAACGGACGGAGATAGCTACCACTCATGTACTTGCCGTCATATTTGCCAGCTTCCTGCTTGGTAATCAGCTCAGAGCCGCTAATGGTACCCTTGGCACCCTTCTCGTTAAAGATATTGATGACACTCACGCCAAGGCTCAACTTCTTGTTCACATTCCAGTTGATTCCGCCGAAAGTCTCCCAGTGACCATTGAAGTAGAGTGCCTCCTGAAGGTTGGCATAGGTCTTACCAAAGTAACGGAAGCTCAACCAGGCATTCAGATTCTTGGTGATATCATACTTAGGGTCCAACTCGATAAGAACCTGAGGAATCTCCTTGACAATCATGTTATTGGCATTCACACCCATAGACTGACCGTCACTGAACGTTACGCTCGCATTATAGTTCTTATACACCGGCTTCTGATAAGTGAAGAGTGCATGCATGTGGAAGTTCTTGAACGGATTGATTTCTGCCGAGGTTGTCCAACCCAAAGTCTGGATGTTATAGATGAGCAACACGGTCTTGCCCTCTGTAGTGCCAGGCTTGGTAAGATTCTGCTGGTCGATATTGTTCGACTTTGATATGTAGGTCACCATTGAAGAAAGGTCAATCCAATCGTTCTTGTAGAAAATACCACCACGAATCAATGGAATGGTTACTCGCTTATACTGCTCCTCGGTAGGTCCTGTTCCTGCATACTCGCTGATGCGTGGGAAACGGGTGGCGATGGTAGCATCGGCTGTCAGACCAAACTGGCGGGTAAGGTTATACGTCAACTGCAAGGTGGCTGCATAATTCAATTTATCCTTGGTTACGTTCTTTGCTTCGATGCTGTGCTCAGTAGCAACAACAGAACCATCAGCAGCTGTGGCGTATGTATTATAGTTACCCATGTGGAATCCTGAGAAACGTGGGGCAGAAATCTGCTCGGCAGACATGCGGTAGTACTCCAATCTACCACCATAGAACACCTTGAACTTAGGACTTACCTTCCATTCGTCGGTAAAGTAGAGTGCCAACTTGTTCTCTGAACCCTTGGTGTATTCTGGACTCAACTCATTATAACCGAAAGTCTCAGAACGACGGGCTGTCTGTGTAGGATCAAGCGGATTGACATACATCTGGCTCAATGTGCGTGGATAAGCTTCTACGGTGCCTGCCCACTGGAACGAAGACGAATAGTAATTGAGATGGTAATACCACTCGTTCAATCCTATCATTAACTTATGGTTGTTCAACTGCTTAGAGATTTCGGTAGTCAAAAGCGCATTGCTCACCTTACCAACATGCAACCAGGTGCGACGGCCTTCAATGTAACCACTGTAGGCAGACCCATCAGAAAGCTGATAGCCATCAGCCTCGCTCACCTGAGAGATGGTACTTCCTCCGTAATCCACATAATTGGCACGTGGAGCATTCATATACTTGGCGTTGAATTTCCACAACCATCCATTATCAAACTGATACTGGCTGATGAGGGCAATTTCGTTGGCATGATTCTCACTGCCATCGCTCATATTCCATGTCTCCATCTTTCCTGACTTTGTATTCAAGTATTGGAAAGAACCTTGACACTGCACGTATGAGTCCATACCAGGGTCAAAGCCATCAATCTTCTTGATACTGCCGTCGCCTGAATAGATAAATGGGGCTGCATTGGCAAAATTGCCAGGGTTCTTGCTGTTGGAATACTTATATAATAAGGAGACACGTCCCTTTCCATCATTCAAGATGCGAGTGATACCGAAATGATAAAGTTGGGTACGGTCGGCATAATCAGTAAAGCGAAGCTTGAAACTACCTGGATCGAAATTCTGATACATACTGGCTGTATAAAGCCAATTGGCACCGATTCCACCAGACAGGTTGAGGTCTACATTCTGCATACCAAAATGGTTTGCCTTATAGTTGAGCTTACCTTTGAACTCTTTCTGTCCCAACTCGCTGAAAGAAGAAACTGCGTATGCAATATTACCTGTAGCAATGGCAGACTCAGATGGAGTCATCAAGTCGGTACCTTTCAGTGAGGCATCGCTACGCCAATGTGCAGACAGTTTGTGTACGGAAGAAGAGTAAACGGCTGGAAGACCGTTTTCATATACGGTTACATCCTCGCTTGGCAATCCAATCTGGATTTCACGAGGCTTGTTGGCATCAGATGCATTGAGCATCACATTACGCTCTTCCTTTTTCTCCTTGTTTTCAGAATCGTCAGAAGGAAGTGCATACACTTGGCTTGCAGCTGACATCGCTATCAAAGCCATAGAAAATGTACGGATTCTTAAGTTCATAATTTTACAGTTGTTTATTCTTAGTTTTACATGATTTCACTTGCCACCGAATGCGATTCGATTGCGGTTGCAAAGTTAAGGAGATTTTTCAGACATTGGCATCATGTGTAGGTCATGAGTAGACAAATATTAGGTTTGTCAAATCTATAACCTTCTAATAATCAAGCTATCAAAGATATTAATACTTTTTAATAGAGTAGATGGTAAAAAGAGAAATAAATGTAGTATCTTTGCAGAAAAATACAATTATAAGGCACTCTAATAGCCTATCAGATAGTAACAAAAACAATTAAAAAAATAGTTATGAAAGTAGTATTGTGGTTCTTAATGATGTTTATGCCATTAATGGCAAATGCTTCTTCCGTAAACGAGGAACAGCTGTTCCATCGTTTAGACAGTTACATCGCTCAGCGAAGCAAGTTTACCCAAAGAAAAGAAGCGAAACTGCTAAGACTCAAAAAGCAACTATACATGACTTCCGACAAGCGCAGCCAGCTTAGTCTCTATAACCAAATCTACAGGGAGTATTATACCTACCGTTACGACTCTGCCATGACATACGCCAAGAAGGGCTACCAGCTGGCAGCACAGCTTCAGGATGATTATTTCATCAACCTGAATAAAATCAATCGTGCGGCAGTGCTGTCAACAGGCGGTTTCTACAGCCAGGCAGAAGACTTAATGCTCGCAATGGATGTGGAGAAAATGTCACCTAAGTTATTGCAATACTATTATTATACCTTGACTTGGGTATATAACTACTGGGAAACTTTCTGCAACAAGTCGGAGTTTCAAGAAGGATTAGAAGCCAAGAAACGTTTTTATTTAGGCAAGACTCTTGAGCATATCGGCAACAAGGAATCCGCTCTTTATTACTATCTTTCAGGAGAGTTTGAATTTCTAAAGCAGCGTACAAGCAAAAAAACACTTCAGTTCTACATGAAGGCGCTTTCTGCCAGTCCCCTGAACAGCCGTGTGCATGCCTCATCGGCTTATTGCATAGCCCGCTATTATTATGATACCGACCAAAAGGATTTATATGAAAAGTATATTGTAGAAGCAGCCATCTCAGACCAGATATGTCCCCTGAAGGAGAATCTTGCCCTTCAGGAGTTTTCCACCTATCTATATAATAAGGATGCCTCCTATGCAAAGAGGGTTGCCAAATACATCTATTGCTCCATGGAGGATGCCCAATTCTACAACAACCGTCTCCGCATGGTAGAGATTTCACGCATACTTCCCCTTATCACAGAAACGAATCATCAGGCAGAAGTACGCAAGAACCGCATCGTAACAGCCTCTCTCGTCATCGTGAGTATCCTGTCGCTAGGATTCCTTGCCATGGCTTTCTTTGCATTCAAGATGAACAAGCGTCTAACCAAGAGCCGTAGGGAGATAAAAAGCCAAAATACACTCTTGGACGAACTGAACCAGAAACTGCTCAACACCAATAAGCGAAGAGAGACCTATATGCATTTATTCATGGACATCAGTGCCGTATATATCAAGAAACTGGATGATTATCGCAAATTGGTAAGCCGCAAAATCAAGGCAAAGCAAACTGCCGATCTTCTGACTGCCATCAACAGCTACAAGCTGGCAGAAGAAGAGGCAGCCAACTTCTATATTCGCTTCGACAAGGCATTCATTGACTTGTATCCGAATTTCGTGGAAGAGTTCAACCAACTGCTATTGCCAGAAAAACAGATAGTTCTCCCTGCCCCTAACAGTCTCACCAAGGAACTGCGTATCTATGCACTGATGCGACTGGGAATTACGGATGGTCAGGAACTAGCCACCCTCCTGTTCTATTCTACGCAAACCATCTATAATTACAAGGCAGCCATTAGAAAGCGAGCCAAAGACCTCACCACTTTTGATGCAGCCATCAACCGACTATGCAATGTGATAGGCTAATAAATGGCAGAAAATTGAGAATGTTCCTCAATTTTCTGCCATTTTCTTTTGCCCATTCAAGAAATAGTTGTATCTTTGCCATTACATAAAAGTTGTAACACTAAAGATGTAATGGCGTATGAAACTAAGAAACAAGAAATTAGCAAATCCTTTCATCTATCAAGGTTATGAAAGTCCTGAGTATTTCTGCGACAGAGAAGTGGAAACAAAGACTCTAATGTCGCACTTGAAGAATGGAAGAAACGTTACCCTCATTTCTCCTCGAAGACTAGGAAAAACTGGGCTTATCAAGAACACTTTCTATCATCTGGAAAAAGATGAGAAGAATTCCGCATGCCTATACCTCGACATATTCGCTACCAAGAACTTGCACGACTTTGTGGAACAATTTGGAGTAATGGTTATCAATGACATTGTTCGCAAGAACTCTTCATTCATAGAGAAAACCATCGCCTTCTTCAGTGCCTTGCGCCCTGTACTCAGCATGGATCCATTGACTGGTGAGCCTAGTGTATCTATCACAATTGAGCCATCCCAAGAAGACATCACCATCCGCAGCATCTTCAACTATCTCAACGAGAGTGGGAAAGAGGTATATATCGCCATCGATGAATTTCAGCAGATTGCAGAATATCCAGAGAAAGGCACAGAGGCATTGCTACGTTCTTATATCCAGTTTGCCCAACATGTGCATTTCATCTTCTCCGGCAGCAAGCATCATCTGATGGCTGAGATATTTGGCTCGCCGAAACATCCATTTTACCAAAGCACTGAAATGATGGGACTGAAGCCATTGGATTGCAGCATTTATTATGACTTCTGTCAAAACTTCTTTAAGCAGAAAGGCGGTAACTTATCAAAAGATACCTTCGACTACATCTATCAACAATTCGAGGGTCACACATGGTACATCCAGTGTATCATGAATCGCCTCTATGAAACCGAAATACAAGTTGATAGTATCCAGCAAGTAAATGCAGCAATTCTTTCAGTACTCGAAGGAAGAGAACCACAGTTTGAGAATATGGTACAGTTCTTCACAGAGAACCAGTTCTCGCTTCTGAAGGCTATAGCCAAGGATAGCATTGTTGCCCAGCCTACCTCTGGCAAGTTCATCAAGGAGCACAAGCTGAGTGGAGCCAGCAGCGTAAAGGCTGCCCTCAAAATCTTGGAAGACAAGGAATTAGTATATAGGACAAATAAAGGCTATATCATCTACGACAGATTCATGGATTTGTGGTTAAAGAGAATATAAACTAAAAAATGTGCTTTAAACGTGCGGAATGTGTCTAAAAAAGACAGATTCCGCACGTTTAAAGCACATTTCTCTCCTAGAAAGCCCTACATCTTACAATGATTACGACCATGGGATTATCCGACAATCCTTATGCCTGGGATGTTCAGTCGGCAGTAACAATGGATGACTTGTTTGTTCTCTAAACGTCCTAACTATATTAAGCTGGAGGAGATGGCAACAGAATCTGTTCTGAAAGCATTCTGCAAGGCATTAAAGATAAAGCTCGTAAAAGAGCGCCTCCCTTTACGTGATTTGAACGATGCTTGGGAATATCTCCACAACTACACTATGGATATGTAGATTCCCTAACTGCTTTAACAAGCCAGAGAATATGGTTGATTAAGTAAGAGAATATGGTTGAATAAACTTACGGATATAGCATATCGGGTTAACGGAGATAGTTTATCGGGGTAGCGGATACTGTTTCTTGGGTAAGAGGATACTGCTTCTCGGAGTTTGCCACTAGGCTCAGCAGCTCTGCTGAGCCTAGTCAGCAGGTCTGCCGACTGCAGTCAGCACATCTGCTGACTATAGTGACAACACCTTATTGTTGTACAATAACACACCTTATAGTTGTACAACCTTATACACTATAGTTGTACAACTACAAACTCTGATACAGAGATACTACTTTCTTTTGGAAATACAATAATTATCTGCAACTTTTTATCGAAAAAAGTGAAGAGAAAGATTGCTTTTTCGATATAAAATCGTATCTTTGCACTTTGAACAGCTAAAATCAGTAGCATCATGAAAGAACCCGGCAAGAAATATAACGATGAAGACAATATGCTCGTCAACGACTTGCGCTCCATCGTCAGCAAGGCTCGCAGCAAAGCATTTGCTGCCGTCAATTATTCTCTGGTGGAAAGAAACTGGAGAATAGGACAACGTATTGTGGAACAGGAACAGAACGGAGCATCACGTGCTGAATACGGAAAGCATGTGATAGAGGTCGCTTCGGCTGCTCTTACGAAGGAATTCGGGAAGGGATTCTCCGAGACTAACATAAAGAGTTACAGACGTTTCTATAACTTTTTTCCGGATTTAGGAATTGGGCAGGCAGTGCCTGCCCAATTGGAAAAACAAAAACAGCAGGCAGTGCCTGCCATATTTACCGCACTTGTAAAAGAGGAGTATCAAACTCACTTTACAAATTTGAATATCCTTCCTTGGACCCACTACGAGCGTCTCATCCGTGTAGAAGATAAACAAGCTCGTGAATGGTATGCAAAGGAAGCGTTCAACGAAGGTTGGAGTTACCGAACCCTCAACCGCAATATCAACACCTTATATTATGAACGTCTTCTTATGTCAACGAAGAAGCAACCTGTCGTTGACGAGATGCAAGACAAGACAAAGGCTTATCAGCAAGACAAACTCGAATACATCAAATCACCAGTTGTCTTGGAATTCCTTGGATTACCAGAAGACACCTCCCTCGCTGAATCAAAATTAGAGACTGCCATCATCAATAATCTAGAGAAGTTCTTGATGGAAATGGGAAAGGGATATGCACTCGTGGCTCGTCAGCAACATATCCGAACCGAGGAAAACGACTACTACATCGATCTGGTATTTTACAATTACCTCATCAAATCATTTATTTTGGTCGATTTGAAGGTAAATCGCATCACTTACCAGGATGTAGGACAGATGGATATGTATCTTCAGATGTACGACAAGATGAAAAAAGGACCAGACGACAACCCTACAATCGGCATCATCCTTTGTACCGAAACAGATTCGGATGTGGCACGATACTCTACCCTCGCCAAAAACGACCAGATGTTCGCTGCAAAATACAAGCTTTACCTGCCAGACAAGGAAGACTTGAGAAGAGAAATCGAACGACAGAAGGAACTGTATCTAATGGCTCATCCTGAAGAAAACGATAAAGAGTAATTCTTCTGGATGTATCAGAATAATTAGAAGGAACCATTACAAAAAGGTCAGGCAGTGCCTGACCTTTTCAAATCTCATTTCCGTATAACTATACATTTATCTATTAAACTATCACTTTTTCTTGCATAAAGTTTGCAATTTCCGATATTTATGCTTACCTTTGCCGTTGTTAAGAGGGAACTCATAACACATTACCAAATATCTTATCATCAAATAAGAAAGGAAATAGCAAATGGAACTGAAAGAGACTTTCCAAAAAGTGAAGGCAGCTAGCAAAACACTTGGTTTGCTAACTGATGAACAACGTAATGAAATCCTGCAGGCGGTGGCTGACGCTATCATCGCAGAAACTCCTGCGCTCCTTGCAGCGAACGCAGAAGACTTGGCGAAGATGGACAAGGCGAACCCGCTCTACGACCGATTGCAACTCACAGAGCAGCGACTCCAGGATATTGCTTCGGATATGAGACACGTCAGTACACTGCCCTCACCGCTCGGAAGAGTTCTCAAAGACAAGACGCTCGAAAATGGTTTGCATCTGCAGCGAGTAGCCGTTCCATTCGGAGTTATCGGCATGATTTACGAGGCTCGTCCTAATGTGACTTATGATGTTTTCTCACTCTGTTTCAAGAGTGGAAATGCGTGCGTACTGAAAGGTGGAAAGGATGCAAACGCCTCAAACTCAGCGGGTGTCGAACTTATCCACAGGGTGTTGATAACTTTTGGTATTGATCCGAATATTGTTACATTGCTCCCTGCTACCCATGAAGCTACCGGCGAAATGCTGAATGCCGTGGGCTATATTGACCTCTGCATTCCTCGTGGAGGAAAGAAGCTCATCAACTTCGTCCGTGATACTGCCAAAGTTCCGGTTATCGAAACCGGAGCCGGTGTGGTACATTGTTACTTCGACAAGGATGGCGACCTGGAGATGGGCAAGCGCATCATCACCAATGCCAAGTGCCGAAGAGTGAGCGTATGCAATGCGCTCGACTGTCTGCTGATTCATGAAAGCAGATTAAGCGACCTCCCTGCCCTCTGTGAAGGACTCGCCGAGAAGCAAACCAAGATTCATGCAGATGCCAAGGCTTACGAAGCTTTAAAGGGTCACTATCCTGACACCTTATTATATAAGGCAGAGGAAAGCGAAGCGAAGATGAAAGAGGCTGATGCCAACGTAAAGAGTATCTGGAACACCGAATGGCTCAGCATGCAGATGGGAATCAAAACCGTAGCTTCGGAAGATGAGGCACTCGAACACATCGCTACCTACGGCAGTGGTCACAGCGAGAGCATCGTTTCCAATGATGAAACTGCCCAGAAAAAGTTCCAGGCAATGGTAGATGCAGCCTGCGTTTATGTGAACGCTCCTACCAGCTTTACCGATGGTGCACAGTTCGGATTGGGCGCAGAAATTGGCATCAGTACCCAAAAGCTTGGAGCACGCGGACCAATGGCGCTAGAAGAAATTACCACCTACAAGTGGTTGATTACAGGAAATGGACAAACAAGGAAGTGAAGAGTGAAGAATTCAATAGCTTTATATTAGAAATAACAAATAAAAAACGAAATAACAATGAAGACATTCTTTAATGTTGAAGACCTTGGCGACCTGAAAGCAGCGCTCGCCGAGGCACAGGAAGTGAAAGCAAACCGTTTCGGTTATCAGGAGTTGGGCAAGAACAAAACCTTGCTGATGATATTCTTCAATAACAGTCTCCGTACCCGACTGAGTACACAGAAGGCTGCGATGAACCTGGGCATGAATGTGATCGTGCTTGATGTGAATGCTGGTGCATGGAAACTGGAGACAGAGCGTGGCGTTATCATGGATGGCGACAAGAGCGAGCACCTGCTTGAGGCAATCCCTGTGATGGGTAGCTTCTGCGACCTTATCGGTGTTCGTAGCTTTGCCGGTTTGAAAGACCGTGACTACGATTATGCCGAGACCATCGTTAACCAGTTTGTAAAGTACAGCGGCCGCCCAGTCTTCGCTATGGAGACAGCTACCGTTCACCCTCTCCAGGCATTTGCCGACCTCATCACCATTGAGGAGCATAAGAAGGTGGCTCGTCCTAAGGTAGTCCTGACCTGGGCTCCTCATTGCCGTGCCTTGCCTCAGGCTGTGCCAAACTCATTCGCCCAGTGGATGAATGCAGCCGATGTAGATTTCGTGGTTACTCACCCAGAAGGCTACGAACTCGATCCTAAGTTCGTAGGCAATGCCAAGGTAGAGTACGACCAGAAAAAGGCGCTGGAAGGTGCAGACTTCGTTTACGCCAAGAACTGGAGCTGTCCGGGCGTGAAAGACCCAGCACAGTATGGCGAAATCCTGAGCAAGGATATGAGCTGGACCATCGACGAGGAGCACATGAGCTGGACCAACGATGGTTGCTTCATGCACTGTCTGCCAGTTCGCCGTGGCTTGATTGTAACCGATGATGTCATTGAAAGCAAGAACAGTCTGGTGATTCCAGAGGCAGCCAACCGTGAGATTTCAGCCGAGGTTGTCATCAAGCGTATGCTCGAATCACTCTAAAGCAGGAAATAAGAAAAAGATAGGGGGAAGTAAAGGAAAACAAGCCTTTATTTCCCTCGTTTCCGTTCTATCCAGCCTGTTCCTATCCCCATATCTCGGTATTTTTATCTTTTCATCCTGTCTATATTCTTATATCTCAGATATTATCCGTACCTTTGCTGCCGAAAAAAAAGAAAAACAAGATGGACAAATACATAATACTTTCACCAGAAGCTAAGGGTTCATTCAATGATCGCCTTAACTTTCTGTATCTAAAACTAGGTAACTTTCTCGATACAGAGAAACTGGAAAACCGTACCTTGCAATATTGTAAGGTATTCCTCAGCGACGCCCAGAACCAGATAAAAGAGTTAGAAGAATCTCTCCTTTATCAGGAGTTTCTGAAAGGCGCAAACCTCACTATCGTGGAACAGACTCCACTGAATGGCAGCAAGGTGAGTCTGCTGATCAAGACAACGGACTCCCAGACTCCCATTCTCTTCCACAGTCTTCGCCTTACAGAGGAGGAGGCTAAGGGAAAGGATTCGTACAAACAGACCCGTCTTCTCTTCAATAAATACCTGAAGACTATCGAAGGTACGGATATGACAATGGAACGCAACCTGATTCGCACCTGGATATACGTCACCAACATCGATGTAAACTATCAAGGCGTAGTAGAAGCCCGTAATGACATCTTCGATAAAGAGGGATTGACAGCCGACACCCACTACATCGCCAGCACAGGTATCGGTGGCGCCACTCCGGTACGCCATGCAGCTGTAGCCATCGACTTCCTCACCATCCCCCATATCAAGGAAGAGGACAAGAAGTATCTTCAGGCACTCGAACATCTGAATCCTGCCCATGAATATGGAGTAGCCTTCGAACGAGGAACCCGGCTTACGCTACCTACCCATACTCTCCATCCAGAAGGAAGCCAGCAGTTCAAGCAACAATACTTCATCTCCGGTACAGCCAGTATCGACAAGCATGGAGATGTGGTCTATGAAGGAGACATCGTGCGCCAGACCGGCAGACTGCTTGAGAACATCGGCGCCCTGCTGAAAGATGGCGATGCCACGATGAATGATATCCAATACTTCATCATCTATCTGCGCGACATCTCCGACTATCATACGGTTGACAGACTGATGCAGCAGTTTTATCCACAAATCCCCCGCATCATCGTGGAGGCAAAAGTATGCCGCCCCGGCTGGTTGATAGAAATGGAATGCATTGCAGAGAAGGAATTATGTTCTACAGAATAAGGAATTATAAAGATTCCGTTATCTAACCTTTGTCGGAATCCTCTTATCACTCATGATTTCATTTCCTGCCGCACGGGCATCCAGCTCTACTGGCTTGGATGTGAAATCAGGGGTATTATAGGAATCCAGCAACTCATCGTAGTACTTCTTCGGATTGCGCTGTGGCAAGAGGAACGGCTTGCTTACATTGCCCTTGTCATCGATGCAGGCAAGATAAAGACGGGTATAGAGACCGTCGCCACGGCGGGATGTAAAGACAAACCAATGGGAATCCTTGCTCCAGTTGTGCCAGCTATCTGTATTCCTGCTATTGGCAGCCGTCATTGGTCGCGCCTGTTCCGTCTTCAAATCCAGCAACCAGTTATCCGCTTCCTTATGCCAGATAGGGAAACAGCCATAATCACTCATCGTAAACATGATGTACCTGCCATCATACGAAGGACGGGGATGGGTAGCACTCTTGCCCAATTCGCGGGCATTGAAGATGGTATCCACCTGGTTGCCAAACTTACCCGTAGCCGCATCGAAACCAATCTTGCAGATATTATACTTGATATTCTTATACCCGCTTGGGATAGGCTCTGCTGTAGAAGAGCAGAAATAGAGCGTCTTGCCATCTGGTGAGAATACCGGATAAGTCTCGTAATGGTCTTTCGTCATCAGGAGCGAATCCAATATCAACTCATGGGGTGATGGCTGATAAACGAAGACATCCGATGCCTGGTCGAAAACTTCAATTCGCTCATCCTTCACGGCATGGAAACTCTGATGGGTGGTATTGGTACTGTAGGCGCAATACTTGCCCGACGGATGCCAGTAAGGATAAACCATCGAACCCTTCAGGGAATCATTCTTCGCCTTCAGCCACTCCCGCTTACCGTTCTGAGAAACCAAGGTAGCACCATGGTCACCACGCACATGGAAGGTAAACTGGTCAGGATTGGTTCTGTTTGCCGTATGACAATTGAGACAGGCACCCGGTGCTGCGGTATTCTCTAGAATTGCCGTTTCCTCAAAGTTACTCAAGTTGCGCTGATAGATGCCCAATTTGCCATACACCTCATAACCAGGAGCGATGCGACGATAAGTCACCCCCCAGTCATCAAGAGCGTATGGACTGACATGGATATCGAAGTCCTTATACTGCGTCCAGTTACCCTTCTTTTCCACATAAACAGTAACTTTCAAATCTCCACCCCTATTTTGAGCAAGCAGATGATGCCATTCATCGATATCGAAATTTGCGTAGTCGCCTTCACTTTGAAGTTCACCTATCTTTGATCCTTCTACCACTACATTAACAGATTCCGCATCTATATCCTCCACATTGAAGTTGAGAGGAGCAATCGTTGCGGGCACAGTAACTCCAATATAATCAGGATAAATCTTTGGAAGTTGATTTGCTTGGATGGGATTGGTGGGCACAAGAATTCCCGGTTTGGACATACAAGAGCCAAGTCCCAACATGCCCCCCATGAGCAATAATCCCATAAAATATTGTCTGATATTCATCATTAATCTATATTATAATCATGCCAAATGTCCAATCAGCAAGAATGCCAACTTAACATTTAACACTTAACATTTAACATTATCAATAAACCTCTTTCATTCCCTCCTTCTTTCCGGCAGCCTCATCAGCTCCTTGCACCATCACATAGTGCCAGGCATTGGATACATACGGCTGCTGACCAAGTTGAGGATCCTTCGGATTCTGCATATAGAGCTGGATGAAGTTGAGCGTATTGTTCACGTTCTGTGCATCCACACTATATGGGATGGTACGTGGATTGCTATGTGTCTTCATCCAGTTGCCGATGAGAATCTCCTGGAAGGTACGTGGAATATGGTCGTAACCCACAAATCTGCCCAGCGGATAATACTGCATGAACTTCTCCATATCGCGCTGCAGGAGTTCGTAGCACATCAGATATTCGTATGCCATCCTGTTATGGTTATCATTTAGGAAGAGCAAGCCCAACATCTGGTCCATCTCCCGGTCGCTGAAGAGGAAGTCCTGCTTTTTCTCACGATACTTGCGCAGCTTGCCATAGATAGGATGCTGGTTGATAGCCTTCTCATTACCCAGCAGCGCCATGGTCTGGTTGGCCCAGTTGCTATAGAAGAGCGTCTTCTGCAGTCGGCGGAGCAACTTGGCAGCTACCTGATAGTTGCCGTTGATGATTTCGCACTCTATAATCCTGCGGGTCAAGCGGGCACTCTTGCGATAATTCGGTATCGCCTCCTGCGCCTCGAACATATATCTTTCGGCATCATTCACCATTCCCAGACGGAAGAAAATTTCTGCAGTAGATACCGGCGAAGTCATATCACGGGTAAAGGTAGGGAACAAGCCCTCGCCTCCATTCTGATAGAACTCGAAAAGGCGGTCGGCAAGAACACCCTTCTGACTCAAGGCAAGATTCACACACGAAACACTGAGCGGTGTGGTTGCCGGTTTCTTCTCGGCCTTCTCTATAATCTTATCCCACTGTTCGGTGCGAACCAGGAAATCATAATCTATCAGGTCGTAGGTCATTTCATCAAAAGATGCCTTGATACCAAACCATGAAGCCACAATCACCAATACATAGCTCAACACTATGACCACTTTGGATTGCTGCAACTTCTGCAAGGATTTCCGGTGGCATGGAATCATCCCCAGGAAAGGAATCACAACAGCCCATACCATCACAACAAAAGGCAACGGAGATATGGCACCCGGATAGCGATAATAATTAAGTCCGGCTAAGATGCGATACAAAGGATATTGCAAAGTCTGCGTGGTCAGCAGGATCCAGGCTATGGTAAGCACAAGGATGCAGACTGAATAGCCTATTCCGGAAAGGATACTGTCCTTCTGCTTGGCATTCTTCAACGTATCACCTATCATCAGGGCAGCATAAAGGAATACCACCGGACCCAGGAACCAATAAACCAATGCCGTGCTAACCAGTTCGAACACCACCTTTACCAACCGGTTGTGGAATCGGTTATGAATCCATCCTATTACTAAGGCTCCAAAAAGTGCAACGACAAAAGAGAGCAACACATTCTGGTCGCCCATGGCACACCATAAGGCGATACTTGGAAGGAAACTCAGGAGATAACCCGGGAAATCATGCCTTGCTCCATATTGTTTCATCAGTCCCCATACGGCAGCCTGTATGCCCATCAGCAGCAAAGCGATGATGGCACCGCCTAATACAGGCATATAATAGAACTGTACCAGAAACTCACTGATATAGTCAGCCAAACCTCCCGGCAGCACAATGCGCTCCAAAAAGTAGCCGGAATCAAAGAGAAACATCTGATACTGTTCCTGAAAGCAGAGTCCGCCTACGTATGGCACTGCCCAGAATATCACGACCGCCACACCGAAGAGCAGCGACAGCAGCGGTTTCCAAGTTTTTATCATCAAATTCTTCATGAGATTATATTTTAAATTCATGTTCTTTCCACAACGTCCGTGGACGATTTAGGACTTTCCTTATACCCGTACAAAGTTACAATAAAATATTGTAACTTCCAAACAAAAACATACAATTCAACAAGATAGTACAGAAGAAAAGCAATAAAAGTCAAATCCTACTAACGTAATGTTACGAAAAGCCCCGATTGCTGGACGGCAGTCGGGGCTTAGCCTTATCGATATGATAATCATGACGATTACCAAACTTACTCATTTACTAAAGACTTTCAAGCCATCTTTGACCAGCTTTCGTCTTAGACCAAATAACTAACCCTGCGCCAATAGCACTAGCCAAGGCAAATATAATTGTCAACATTTCCATATCTATATTATTTAAGTTTCACCTTAAGAATTTCGTTACCAAAATAAGCAAATAGTACCGTTGCCGTGAAACCAAAACTAATGCACAGATAATTAAAAATCCCCATCTCATCTCCCGTAAACAATGGAGACAAGCCGCCAACAACAACACCGCTGCACATCAACTTGGATAAATCAAAGAAATAACCAGCTAACATTTCTCTTCTGATTACGCTCTGAAATCTTATTTTTTAGATAAATTTTCATCCATTCCCTATATTCTAAAATTTGCTGCAAATGTACGATAAATAATTGTAACCTCCAAATATTTTTGCAATTATTTCGCTTGATACAACACAGAAGTATCAACTATGAAACGGCAGTCAGGACTTAGCCTTATTCCGCCAAAAGCTCTTCACTCTTTACCCACTCTTCACCTCTCGGAATGCCGATAAACACAGGAGATTCCGAGAGGTGAAGAGTGGGTGAAGAGTGAAGAGTATTTCTTCGTAAACCTTGTATAAAAACGAAACAAAGGCATTTGGGATAGCTGTTCTAGGCAAACAACCCACTAGCAGCTAAAGCGCCAGTAGACTGTCTGCGGTTTGCCAGTTAACTATCTGTATTAAACAGCCTTCTTTTTACCAATTCACAGCAGGTTTAAACAAACAAATAAGAGTAGCATTCAGCAAATCAAAAAAAGAAAAGCCCCGACTGTATCACTACAGCCGAGGCCTAACCTTATTTATATTATAATCACAACGATTATTTCACATACCTATTTTGCTTTTTTCTTGAAGACATAGAACCATGCAGTACCATTCTCAGGTAATTCTGCTGCAGTCAATACCAACTTATCATCGCTGGCTACTAATACATAATACTTCTGGAATACAGCATTGCCACCATTCACGTTTACACCCATAGGGATAACGAAGTTGTCATTGGTTGCAGTTGGGAATGAGATAGTACCCTTATCCCAGGTTGGGTCCTTGTGCTCCAATACACTTACAGAGATAGGAAGCTTGACGCCATCAGAACCGATTGCCTGCTTGTTAGTGATGTCGATAGTGAACCATGCACCGCTACCGTTACGGGCTACGCCACCAACCTTCTGACCAGCCTGACCATCAATATCAGCACCATAGTTTACAGCCCACCACTGAGGCTTGTTGCCACTACCGAAAGGACCATTGCCCCATACAGCACCGGCAGCTTCGTTCCATTCCCAGGTAGTAGTTCCATCACCATCTTCGCCACCAGCGAGATACTCAAGAAGTTCTGGCTTGGTAGTTAAAGCCTCAACAGCGAAAGAACCAGCATTGTAAGTCTCCTGAGTGCCATCAGCCTTGGTATAAGTCAAGGTAATATTAAACTTACCTTCCTCTACAACCATCAGCTGATCACCATTCAGAGAAGCTGTACCAGCAGCCTCATCGGCACCTTCCTTAGTAATAGCCCAGTCAGAAAGCACGCCGTTACCATTCTCAACAGTGAAGACATTACCCTTTTTGCCTTCCTTGACCTCCTGAATAACCTTTACCTTGCCTGCATCAAAAGCAGTACCGAATTGTACAGGCTGGCCATCGAACTCACCTACAGTAGAAGTATAATTACCCTCAGAACCAGTTACGCAGAGACGCTTCTGAAGTTCTGCAGAGAGATAAGTAATCTCATCCACGTTCACCGTGAAGTCCTTGGTAAAGTCAACAGCCACATTCTTGCAGTGCATAGTAATGGTGTTGGCACCTAACTTGGTAACATAGATGGTATCGTATGCCTTGGAAGAGGTTACCTTACCTTCTGCCAACTGGTCTACCGACCACTGGCTTGTGATAGGAGAATGATTCTCGATGATGATACGGTTGCTATTCTTACCATTCACCTGAACAGGTGTTACCTCCGCATCAACGCTCTCTGCTGTTACATTCTCAGAGAAACCTGTGCTACCAGAATCGGTAGAAGGATCACAAGAAGTATAAAGCAATGTCAGCATAGACAAAGCAAAAAATATCTTTTTCATATACTTATTCATTTAAAAGATTAAAGAATTGATTACTTCCAGCCCTGATATTCAGAATCAGCACCAGTCCACCCTTCATTCTGCTTTACGGTACCCAAAGCTACCTGAGTCTCAGGCATCTTCTGGAAACCGGCTGTAGCATTGTAACGGGCAGTATAACCTCCATTGTGTGGAGTATTCGTATCAGGCTGTCCGCAATAATAGATAGCAACGCCATTCTGCTTCTCAAGAGCAGCAGCGGCAATATGCCAACGACGAAGGTCGTTCCAGCGGGTACCCTCGCAAGCCAACTCCCAACGGCGCTCGTTTCTCAAAGCTTCCTCTGAATAAGCACCAATCGGGTTCAAACCTGCACGCTTACGCACCTCATTGATACCAGCCACATCCTTCTTCAACTCACTCTGCATCAACAAGACATCTGCGAAACGGATGAGTACCAGATCGTGGATATTATTCAACTGCATATTCTCCTTTCCCGAAGTATCCCAGTTGCCTGGGTACATCACATTCTCGAAAGTACAAGAATAGCCATCCTCCAACTGATCATTCTTACAGGTAACAGGAGCCCACTTCTTGGCATAAAAATCAGTTTCCTGAACAAAGTCGGCCCAACCACCTTTCTTATATGTCTCTACCTTAGACCAGTCCTGGATAGAAGCATCACGGCGTACATCATTAGGCTCGGCAGCAGCCCAATCCTTTACCAAATTTGGAGCTACAGGACCAGCACCCCAACCCTGACCGAATGGGAAGGTGTTGCCATAAGCCTGACCGCCACGAACACCAAAGTGAAGTGCATAGCCATTGGCATAACCAATCGTTGTACTCCAGGAAGCGAACTTATTGAACTTGATAGAGAACAAAGTCTCTGGGTTCTGAGAAGCATCATCCTCAACCCACTTGAAGCCCTGACCCTTGGTATAATCATAATCTTCTACAGTGCATCTGTTGGTATAAGCCCAGAGATTCTGATACTTATCCACCAAAGTGCGACCAGAGTTAGCCACACAGTCATCGATGGCTGTAATGACATCCTCCTTAGACAAAGTAGTTCCATCAGGAAGTTCCACAGAAGTCAGAGGATTGTAAGTAGTGCTGGTCAGATCAGCCAATGTAGAACCATTGCCAAAGAAACCAGAATAGAACAACCAGGCACGACCCAGCATAGCCTCAGCAGCATACTTATCTATATGGCCATCAGTGCTCTTAGCAGCAGGCAAGAGAGCGACAGCATCACGAAGATCCATCAGAATCTGCTTCCAAGGGTCTTCAATATTACCTTGGGTGACAGCCTCAGAACCTGGTTTCAGACGCATAGGTACATTTCCGTACATAGAAGCCAACTCATAATAATAGAAGGCACGCAGGAACTTAGTCTGTCCCATCAATGAGTTTTTGGTATCCTCATTCATAGAGGTATTAGGAAGAGCCTCTATCAGGGTATTGGCACGGTTGATACCCTTGTAACGAGCCTCATAGAACACGTTGGTCATATCGGCATTGTAGTTACAGAGCAAATCATCTGCCTGCATCAACTTATCGTTGACACCACCACCACCGAGCATATCATCACTAGCCAACTGGGCATAGTAAAGGAAACTCATCTGAGGGTCTGCACAAACCTGGTTCAAATTCTGGTAAACACCAGCCAATACAGCCTCACCATCCTCCTTGGAAACAGGGAAGGTACTGGTAGATAACTCGCCAACATTCTGCACATCATTGATGTCGCAGGACGCCAAGCTAAGTACCGCCATGGCTGAAGCCAATAATATATTTAACTTTTTCATTGTGAATTCAATTTTAGATTAGAACTTTACATTTACACCAACCATATAGGTACGAGGCTGAGGATAGTTACCTACATCAACACCTGTTACCCATGAGTCTGAGCCGATAGCTGTACCATTCTCTGGATCCATACCCTTATAACCGGTAATGGTAAAGAGATTCTGGGCTGCGAAATAGAGACGGAGCTGCTGGAATGGGCTGCTCTTCCAAATCTTAGTGAAATCGTAACCCACGGTCAGATTCTGAAGACGGAAGTAGCTGGCATTCTCAATGTAAATATCAGAAATGGTCTGCCAGTTTGGACCTGCATTCATGTGGGCGAGCAATGGATACTTGTTGGAAGTTCCCTCACCATGCCAGTAGTCATACACCTCTGTAGTGAAGTTCTCGAACTCACCATCGGTGAACTTACGGAATGAACGAGCCACCTGCTGACCGAATGCTCCAAAACCTGTAACAGAAAGGTCGAAGCCTTTGTAAGATGCACCGAGAGTGATACCCATGGTTACATCTGGATGTGGATCGCCAAGCTCTGTCTTATCGTCATCATTGATAACACCATCGCCATTTACATCCACAAACTTCAAGTCACCTGGTTTGATACTGGTACCCTGCTTAGAGTTTGCGGCATTGCCCTTGCAGTTCTTGTCAAGGTAAGCCTGAACGTCTGCCTCATTCTGCATCACACCTTCTGTCTTGTAGCCCCAGAAGTAACCGATAGGATGACCTTCCTCGAAACGAGCCATATAACCGGTATTCTGAGCCAAGAGGTCCTTACCGCCATTGTTGTATGTCTGGTTAGACTTCACCTCTGTAACCTCATTGTGATTGTAAGCCATGTTCCAACCTACGTTGTACTGGAAGTCCTTGCCAATCTTGTCATTCCAAGTGAGAGAAAGCTCAATACCCTTGTTCTCTACAGTACCGGCATTCTTCATCTGGGTAGAGAAACCGGTTGTTGGATCTACAGGAACTGCAACCAGCAAGTCCTTGGTCTTCTTGTTATACCAATCCAAGGTGAAGCCCAGACGTCCACTCAGGAAGCGAGCATCCAAACCGATGTTCAACTGCTCAGAAGTCTCCCAAGTCAAATCCTCATTAGGCAGACGGGAAGGAGCTGCACCTGAAATATACTGGTCAGGATTACCATTGAAGGTATAATAGCTACTTGTATCGTATGCGAAAGCACCCTGCCACTGGAAGTTGTTAATGGTCTGTGCATTACCATTCTGTCCCCAACCAGCACGAAGCTTCAGGAAGTCGAGCCATGAAACAGTCTTTGCCATGAACTTCTCGTTAGAGATAACCCAACCAGCAGATACAGATGGGAAATAACCCCAACGCTCACCTGGAGCGAATTTAGAGTTACCATCGGCACGCATGATGGCAGAAAGCATATACTTCTCATCAAAGTTGTAATTAACACGACCGAAGTAAGACATACTGCGAGAATCATCACAAGGAGTACCAGTAACGGCAGCAGCATTATTATTCTTCATATAGGTCATGTAAGCATGAGTCATATCGCCAAACACAGAATTAGAAGATGTAGCATTCAAGGAGAAACCGAAGTCAGGACGGCTCTCACCATACTCTGTACCTACCAGAATGTCGAAGTTGTGCTTCTTCTGCAAGTCAAACTTATAACTCAAGGTATTGGTTGTACTCCATCCCCAACTTGTACCAATCTGATTTGTAGCCTTATCCTCTGTTCGGAAATTGTCCGCATTGGTTCTGTTGGCATCGAATACAGGGAGGAAGGTACGCCAGGTATAAGTATTCTGGTTGTAGTTCAACTGACCACGATATACAAGATTCTTGATTGGCTGAATCTCCAAGTAACCAGTAGCATGCAAGTTATGATTAATACTCTTGTTGTGACCAGACTGCTGATTCAACATCTTATAGATAGGGTTAACAGAATAAGAGTTGTATTTATCCACCCAGCCTTTCAAATCTTCGGCTGTGGTATAATTGCCATCGGCATTATACATAGGGATAGCAGGGTTAGCACGGAGCATATTGGAAAGCTCATTGCTATACTGGTTACCAATCTGGATACCCTGATTCTGCTTGTGCTGATAGTAGATATTCTCACCAATCTTCACAACATCCATGCCCTTGTCATTGCGATAGATGACATGCTCTGAATTGATGCGGAAGGTGAAACGGCGGTAGTCTGACTTAACAACATTGCCAAACACACCATCCTGATACTGATAACCGGCACCCATAGAGAAAGTTGAACGGTCGGAACCACCTGTTACATTCAAAGCATGACTTGTTGTAACAGCATTCTTGTTGCGGATAGCCTCTACCCAGTTGGTTCCTTCGTTAGAACCATCCATATAAGAGTTGTAGAGGTCTTCGCCCATAATGCTCTTCCAATCATAGCCACTTTCACCACTGTTGAAACGCACCTGATCCATTACCTCCATATACTGTTTGGCAGTAAGCATCTTAGGCATTCGATATACGTTAGCCCAACCTACGTTACCATCGTAAGATACCTGAATCTTACCCTGCTTACCCTGCTTGGTAGTTACAAGGATAACACCATTGGCTGCGGCAGAACCATAGATGGCACAAGATGCGGCATCCTTCAAGACGTCGATACGCTCGATGTCGGCAGGGTTCAAGTTATTGATATCACCTGCTACCCCATCAATAATATAAAGAGGAGCTGTGTTGCCGTTGGTACCGGCACCACGGATAGATATCTTAAAGCCATCACCAGGCTGACCGGAAGCTGCCTGAATGTTGACACCAGGAGTCTGGCTCTGCAAGGCGCCGAGCACCTGTGTGGTATTCATCTTCTGAATATCATCACCCTTTACCTCAATGGTAGAACCGGTAACAAGCTTTTTCTTCTGGACACCATAACCTACAACAACGACTTCATCAAGAGTCTTGTCGTCAGTCTTCATTGTGATTTTGAGACTAGACTGGTTACCCACAGCAATTTCCTGTTTCTGGTAACCGATATAGGTAACTACAATAGTAGAACCAGGCTTTACGTTCAAGGTAAAGTTACCATCAAGATCTGTAACGGTACCATTACCAGGGTTGCCCTTTTCTACTACACTTGCACCGATAATAGGACCTTCTGCATCGCTCACATTACCGGTTACTTTCTTTGCCTGCTGTACAGCATTTACGCTCTGACTAGGAGATGCCGCCCATGCTTCAGTCGTATAACTCAAGCCTAACGATGCTAACGCTCCCACAAGCAGCATTGATTTTTTTAAGTTCAAATTCATACTTTAGTACTTTCTAGGTTGAATAGAATTAAACGTTTGTTGACTCTGACTATCAAAAATAGTCATTTTTCTAGTTCCCGACATATCTTTCAGATACGAAGGAAACAAACAGGTTAAGTTGAATTCATCTTCATAATGGTTATTGTTTATGTTTATATTGTTTATTGTTGTTTCATTTCATCATCAATCTGAAGTCATTTTTAGTATTACTATAAATGGCAAACAGATTTTCGATTGCAAAGTTACATTTCTTTTACGAAAAAAGCTGATACTATTTTGCTGATTTTAAGTATTATTTTGATTTTAGTTATTTTTTTTAATAAACCCCGACAAATACTAAAGATTTATTAACCTTCTGTGTTTTTCTTACACTTATTATATATGTATGTTTCGTTAACTCTGAGCAAAAAAGTATTACCTTGCCGCTATTGAGCAGCAAGGTAATTACGTACAGGATTGGCATACATCTCGAGAATTCTCTCTCTCAAGTAAGCTTCATCCTTATTTGGAAGGTCAATTTTCGCAAGCTGACCAGCCATATATTTTTCAAATTTTGCCTTATCTTCGGCAGTATATTCTGCCTGATGAGCAGTTGAGTTTTCAAGCAAATCAAGAGCCACATAGTTGCCCGGATAGAGGCGGTAGTTCTTGAATATCTGCTCATCCATGTAGGCGGCTACCTTATTATATATATCCTGCTTAGGCATATCAGGATCAAGACTGTCCAGATAATCATCAAGACATGGAGCTGCATGATAATGCACATGACCCTTATAACCGAAGATACCGGTCTGCATGCTTACCAGGTCATCCATAGGTCCCTTCTTCCAATCGGCATTATCGCGCTTCTGCTGGAACTCCTTTGCCTTCAGGAAATCGCATGGATCATATTCGTAACTGATAGAGAGCGGTACGAGATGAAGCTGTTTCAGGCGGTCGATAATGCTGCCCTCGCCACCCATCGACATCATCTGCAAAATACTCTTCTGGGTGCGGTCATTACTGTCCTTGGCCCTACCCTCGCGCTGGGCTATCCAGATGTTCTCGTTCTTCTCCTTGATGGCAAAATGCATATAGTCGGAAAGGCGCTTGCTCGACATCAGCATCTGGCGCATGCTCAGGGCACGCTCTACGATAAACGCCTTGTTGACACGTACCAGGTCCTTGACCCAAGGAAGAGAAAGGAGATTATCACCGATGGCAATCTCACAGGTGGTCTTAAAACCGTTATCGATAAGAAGGACATCGAGGATGGCTGAATCGAGCACGATATCACGGTGATTACTGATGAAAGTATAATTACGGGTATTATCGAGCGATGTACAATCCATCTCGCAGCCTGTTGCTGCCTTCTTCAGAATGCCATGAACAAAATCGTAAGCAAAAGCCAGCTGGAAATCCAGATTGGTCTTACATGCCTTCAACTTCTGGGCAATCATTTCGAAAGGTACTTGTGGATAGAGATAGGCAAGCACTTGTTTAAACTGATCGTTAGAAAGCAAACGGTCGAATACCTCTGGGAGATCTTCAGGCTCCCAAGGACGGATGGTATCAAATTCTTGAGGGATATTCATAATATATACCTATTAATATATATATGGCTCTGCGAAAAAATCGCAGAACCATATATGAGTTTGTTATTCTAGAACTGATTCTCCACAATTTCGCTGAGCACATCCTTGATATCAAGACCTGCTGCACGAACCTGCTGAGGAATGAAACTGGTAACGGTCATACCTGGAGTGGTATTGATCTCCAGCATGTTCACCTTGTCTTTACCATCCTTATCCTTAGAGATGATATAGTCGATACGGATGATACCGTTGGCATGAAGAATGTCGTAGATGCGTGATGTAGTCTTGGCAACCTCTTCTGCGGTCTCTGGAGAGAGACGGGCTGGAGTGATTTCCTGTACCTGACCGTTATACTTGGCATCGTAATCGAAGAACTCGTTGGTGGTAACCACCTCTGTAGCCGGCAGTACAACAGTCTTCTCGGCTGTCTTGTAGATGCCCTGTGAAATCTCTGTACCATCAAGGAAGCCCTCGATCATTACCTCATTGCTCTCCATGAAAGCCACACGGAGGGCTGGAGCCAGCTGGTCAGCATTCTTCACCTTGCTCACACCAAAGCTACTGCCGTCAGCAGCAGGCTTTACGAAACAAGGCATACCGATGCGCTTGGCAATCTCTTCTTCATCATAAGCTTCACCGCGACGGAGCAAGATACTGTCTGCTACGTTTATACCGAAACCGCGCAGATAATTATTGAGCACATACTTATCAAAAGTCATTGCCTCTACCAGAACACCGCTTGTAGAGTATGGCAGATGGATAAGGTCGAAGTAGCCCTGCATCACACCATTCTCACCAGGCTGTCCGTGGATGGTGATATAAGCATAATCGAAATAGACATGCTTGCCGTTCATAACGAAAGAAAAATCGTTCTTGTCAATCTCGATAGTCTCACCATTATCCAAAGCGACATGCCAGTCGGTGCCCTTCACATCGACGAGATAAATATTGTAGCGCTCTTTATCAAAGAAAGAGTACAAACCCTGTCCTGAGCGCAATGATACGTCGTGCTCAGAAGAATCACCACCACATACGATGGCTATCGTTCTCTTGCTATTTTCCATAATTACTAAATATTTTTGAATGTATCTTGTGTGGTGCCAGCGATGAAGCCGCGCCACTTTTCTATTAATTGTCTAAAATCATTTGGCCACTCACTGTCAAAATCCATCTGCTGCTTGGTTGTAGGATGCACGAAGCCGAGTGTCTTGGCATGGAGAGCCTGACGCGGACAGAGTTTGAAGCAGTTCTGGATAAATGCCTTGTAGCTGCTACTGCGCTGACCTCTCAGAATCTCTGTTCCGCCATACGTTTCGTCCATAAAGAGCGGATGACCGATATGCTTCATGTGAGCACGAATCTGATGGGTACGGCCTGTTTCAAGCACACACTGCACCAAGGTGGTATAACCGAAACGCTCCAACACCTTGTAATGCGTAACCGCCGTCTTGCCTATTCCGCTGTCCGGATCGAAGACCTTCATACGGAGGCGGTTCTTCGGATCACGGCCGATATTGCCTTCTATGCGACCTTCATCTTCTACAATGTTGCCCCAAACGAGCGCATTGTAACTGCGATGGGTAGTCTTGTTGAAGAACTGCTTACCCAGTGCGGTCTTTGCCATAGGAGTTTTTGCCACAACGAGCAGTCCGCTGGTATCTTTATCGATACGATGCACCAAGCCCACTTCCGGATCATTGGCATCAAACTCAGGCATATCCCTTAAATGCCAGGCTACCGCCTGAATCAAGGTTCCATGAAAGTTGCCCGCACCCGGATGCACCACCATACCTGCTTCCTTGTTGACCACCATCAGCTGATCGTCTTCATAAACCACATTGATAGCGATTTCTTCAGGTTTGATACTCGTTTCATGACGAGGACGGTCGAGCATCAGAGTAACCAGATCATTAGGGCGCACCTTATAGTTGCTCTTTACCGGTTTACCATTGACATGGATGAATCCGGCATCAGCAGCCTGCTGAATGCGGTTACGGCTCTGATAGGCCATCTTATCAGCCAGGTACTTATCGATACGCACCGGATCCTGGTTGGCATCCACCTGAACCTTCCAGTGCTCATAGAGTTCATCTCCTCCTTCACCAGAAGCAGCGTTTCCTTCCTCCATCTGGAGTTCATCATCCAGTTCGTTCATATCTCCTGCATCATCAAACCCGAAGTCATCCTCTACAGGAGCATATACCTTATTATATATATAATCTAAAAATATCATTCGTATTACTATTGAATTCTTCACTCTTCACTTTTCATTTCTCCTACTCCACCACTTCCTTCTGGTGGTGTTCATGCGAAGGAGCAGGCTCTGTGGCTTCCGTACCAGGAACCACCTCGAAGTTGTCTTCATGAGTTTCTCCGCTCATGTCACCTTCGCCTTCCATCACATCTTCTTCGCCGTGATAAACCGGATCTACCACATCGATGGAATCATCAACGCTCCGTTTACCATTACCAACCTGTATGACAAGCACATCATCGATAGAAACCTTATCACCAGCTACAACATGCTTACCCTTAACGAGGATACCATAAACCCAATCCTCTTCGCCAGGAATATATTCAGGTGTACCCAGTTTGAATCCCATAGCAGTAAGTTTAGCCATTGCCTCTCGCAACGAACTGTTGTCAATGACATCAGGAATGGTGATACGTGGAGAATGATCAGAATTGATGGTAACATAGATAACATGTCCCGACTTTACCACTTCTCCGAAAACCGGAGTCTGCTCCAGAATGACATCAGGCGGCAAAGAGCGGACATATCCCGTATCCGTTACAACAATTTCCAATCCCGCATCGTCGAGGATATGTGTAGCATCATCGATATTCTTATATCGAATATCCGGCACACGGATGGCCTCACCATGATGGGTATAGATATCAATGCCGTACTTGACACCGGCACAGAGCAACACCAGCACCAGAATCATGGCACCGATATTCCCCCAAAGGTACTTACTCTTAAACTTATTTATAAACTCTGATGAAGTCATATATTATTTTTTGGTGCAAAGATACAAGTATTTGGGGGAAGAACAAAATAAAAAGGAAAGTTTTTGCACTCTCACCACCTATTTTATGATATAAAAACAAAACATCTTTGTTCCCAAAAGAGCAATCTCAGAAAAGAAAGGGACGTTATAAACAACAAAAAGCAGCAAAGAATACATCCTTGCTGCTTTTAATGTCATCGTCAACAGACGAATCTTTCCTCGGAATTACTTTCCGTGGTGCTCGTCAGATACAGTTAACTTCTTACGGCCATGAGCACGGCGAGAAGCCAATACGCGACGACCATTCTTAGTTGCCATACGCTCACGGAAACCATGCTTGTTTACGCGACGACGATTGTGAGGCTGAAATGTTCTTTTCATTTTTCTTATTTATTTTTTAATTAATATTCTTCACAAAAGTGCAAAACACGCCCTTTTTGGGCTGCAAAATTACGCATATTTTCTGAAATAACCAAGAAAACTACCAAATTTAGCTTAAATATTTATGTTTTTTTCGATATTTCCTTTGATTTTTCATGTTTTTGCCGTAACTTTGCACTCGATTTTGAGATTATTATAATAACATTCAAGATAAACAAGAAATGATTAATTCACAGGAAATTAAGATTGGTACTTGCATCCGCATGGATGGCAAAGTATGGGTTTGCATCGACTTTCAGCACAGAAAGCCAGGTAAAGGTAACACCGTAATGAACACAAAATTGAAGAATGTTGCCGACGGTCGTGTATTGGAACGTACATTCCAGGTAGGTTTCAAATTGGAGGATGTTCGCGTTGAGCGCCGCCCTTACCAGTACCTCTACGAGGACGCTACTGGTTGCATCTTCATGAACCAGGAGACTTTCGAGCAGGTGCCTATCGCTAAGGAGAACGTTACTGGTGGCCAGTACATGAAGGAGGGTGACGTTGTTGAGGTGGTTACTGATACAACTGATGGTACTATCCTCTTGGCTGAAATGCCAGTGAAGACTACTTTGAAGATTACTCACTCTGAGCCAGGTGTAAAGGGTAATACTGCTACCAACGCTACAAAGCCTGCTACATTGGAGACTGGTGCTGAGGTTCGTGTTCCTTTGTTCGTCAACGAAGGCGAGACTATCCAGATCGACACCCGTGACGGTAGCTACCTCGGTCGTGTAAGCGAGTAATACATCCTCCAACAGAAAGATTGTGCTCTTATTGAGTAAAACTAACCCTTAATAGTAAGAAGAATGAAATATTCCATCATAGTACCTGTATTTAATCGTCCTGACGAAGTGGACGAACTTTTAGAGAGTCTGACTCATCAATCTGAGAAAGACTTCGAAGTTGTCATCGTTGAGGATGGCTCACAGACTCCCTGCGAGGAGGTGTGCAAACGATATGAACACATGATGGATATACATTATTACTATAAGGAGAACTCTGGTCCGGGCCAGAGTCGCAACTATGGTGCCGAGCGCGCCAAGGGTGAGTATCTTCTGATACTCGATAGCGACGTGGTCTTGCCAGAAGGTTATCTGAAGGCTGTAAGTGATGAGTTGAGCCGTGAGCCAGCCGATGCTTTCGGCGGTCCCGACAAGGCGCACTCATCATTTACAGATACTCAGAAAGCCATTTCTTATTCCATGACTTCTTTCTTTACCACCGGTGGTATCCGTGGCGGAAAGAAGAAGATGGATAAGTTTTATCCCCGTTCATTCAACATGGGCATCCGCAGGGATGTTTATCTCAGGTTGAATGGCTTTTCCAATATGCGTTTCGGTGAGGACATTGATTTCTCTATCCGTATCTTCAAGGCAGGCTGCCGTTGCCGTCTGTTCCCTGAAGCATGGGTATGGCATAAGCGCCGCACCGACTTCCGCAAGTTCTGGCGACAGGTCTACAACAGTGGCATCGCCCGCATCAACCTCTACAAGAAATATCCAGAGAGTCTCAAACTCGTGCATCTCCTTCCTATGGTCTTCACCGTGGGTGTAATAGGCACGCTGCTTCTGCTCTTCTTCGGCTTCCTGCCATACATGCTTGGCACCGTTCACGTATTCCCAACCTTGGGCAATGCGATGGCAGCATTGGGCTGCATCGGTCTCGCCGGCATCATTCTCTATACCATCGCACTGTTTATCGACAGCAGCAGAGAGAATCACAGCGTGAAGATAGGCTTGCTGAGCATTCGCGCTGCCTTCACACAGCTGATGGGTTACGGATGCGGATTCCTTTCTGCATGGTGGAAGAGATGCGTACTGGGACAGAGCGAATTCAGCGCATACAACAAGACTTTCTACAAATAAGACTTCCCCGCAAAAAGAGAAGCCAATAATAATCTACTAATCAGTTATTATTATGGCAGAGAAACTAACCATTGCCAATTGGGCAGAAGAAGACAAGCCCCGCGAGAAACTGGAGCGCTTGGGAGCCTCAGCTTTATCCAATGCCGAGCTCTTAGGTATTCTGATTGGTTCGGGATCTACTGACGAAAGTGCCGTAGACCTGATGAAACGCATTCTGAAGGATTGCGACAACAACCTGAACCAGCTAGGAAAGAAGACCATCAGAGAACTGACACAATATAAAGGAATGGGACCCGCAAAAGCCATCACCATTCTTGCAGCCTGCGAACTGGGCAAGCGCCGTGCTCTCGATAAGATTGGCACACGTCCCGACTTAGGCTCATCCCTTTCCATCTACAACTATATGCTTCCGAAGATGCAGGATTTAGACACAGAGGAAGCATGGCTCCTGATGATGAACCAGAACTTCAAGCTCATCAAAGCGAGCTGCATCTCAAAAGGCGGCATTACAGAAACGGCAACCGACATCCGGCTCATCATAAAAGAAGCGGTGCTCAACAACGCTACTATTATCGCCTTCTGCCACAATCATCCCAGTAACAATCCTCAGCCAAGCAAAACCGATGATGTACTTACCCAGAAGATTGCCAAAGCCTGCGAAATCATGCGCCTCTTCTTTATGGACCATGTCATCATAACCGACGGTGCCTTTTATTCATATCACGATAAAGGTAAATTGTAGTCTATTTGGGGTATATTAGACCTTCGGCAAGAAAAAAACAGCTTTTCTTTTTGTTTTGTCTGCAATAATTATTATCTTTGTAGGCAAAAACAAAGATTATTATGACACAAGAAGAAAAGACAAAGATAGAAGAAAAGATCGTAGATGTACTTAAGACCGTTTACGACCCTGAGATTCCTGTCAACATCTGGGACCTCGGTATGATTTATAAAATAGATGTGAAGGACGATGCCACCGTAGATCTCGACATGACCTTCACAGCCCCTTCATGCCCTGCTGCCGACTTCATCCTGGAGGATGTAAGAAGCAAGATAGACAGCGTGGAAGGCGTAAAATCTGCCAATGTGAACCTTGTATTCGAACCGGCTTGGGATCAGAGTATGATGAGCGAGGAAGCTCGCGTAGAACTCGGCTTTGAATAAAGACGAAGCTGTTGAACTCTTCACTCCTCATTCTTCACTCTTCATTTAAAAAGAATCGCTTATGAAAAATGTATATTTCCTCTCAGATGCGCACCTTGGCTCATTAGCCATTCCGCATGCCCGCATGCAAGAACGCCGCCTGGTCCGTTTCCTGGACAGCATCAAGACGAAGGCTGCGGCAGTTTATCTCCTGGGTGACATGTTTGACTTCTGGAACGAATATAAATATGTCGTACCAAAAGGCTATACACGCTTCTTAGGTAAGCTCTCGGAGTTGACCGATATGGGAGTGGAAGTACATTTCTTTACGGGTAACCACGATCTCTGGACCTATGGCTACCTGGAGGAAGAGTGTGGCATTACCGTACATTACAAGCCTCAGACCATAGAGATATACGATAAAGTATTCTATCTGGCACATGGAGACGGACTGGGTGACCCAGACAAGAAATTCAAGTTTCTGAAAAGAGTGTTCCAGAATCATACTTGCCAACGCCTCCTTAATGCGATTCATCCTCGCTGGGGAATGGCTTTGGGCTTGAACTGGGCTAAGCATAGCCGACTGAAACGTGCTGACGGAAAGGAAGAGCCTTATATGGGCGAAAAGAAGGAGTTTCTGGTGCGCTTTGCCAAACAGTATATGCAAAGTCACAAGGATATAGATTACTTCATGTTCGGCCATCGCCACATCGAACTGGATCTGATGTTGAGCAAAAAGACCCGACTGATGATTCTGGGCGACTGGATATGGCAGTTCACCTATGCCGTGTTTGATGGTGAACACATGTTTATGGAAGAATATGTGGAAGGCGAAAGCCAACCATAACAATAAAGGGCAGCTTTATGAGCTGCCCTTTATTGTTATCGCTGTATGCGACCTCCTGAAGAAGTCATGTTATTGATGATTTCTTCTTCTGTAACCAGATTCTGATCACCCGGAACCGTATTCTTTATCGCGCTTGCTGACAGTGAGAAATCCAGGCAATACTGGTTCTTGTCGCCCCACTTCTGATGGGCATGAATATAGGCAGCAATAAAGGCATCACCTACACCCATCGGATCAACAATCGGCTCAATATCATAGATTCTTGTAGTATAGAGCTGATCTTCTACAGCATCATAGAGCAAGCCGCTCAAGGTATGATGACTGCTGGCAATCTGATTTCTTACCGCCATCAGCATCTTCTTACACTTAGGGAAGAGCTGATGCATCTTGCGGAAATACTCCAGATAAGCCTCCTTGGCTATCTCATAGTCTGCATCCAAAGCCTCGAAAGGAATATGAGGCACACCGCTGGCTATCTCCCACTCATTCTGGTCACCAAAGATGATGTCGCTATACTGCATCATCTGGAATAGCACATCATGAGGCTCCAGACCATATCCCCAGAGATTCTTACGGTAATTAATGTCGCAGGCAATGGTCAACCCGTCAGAAACAGCAAGTTTGATGGCATCCATAGTTGATTCCATCGCATCGCGGCTGATAGCACAGGTAATGCCGGAGCAATGGAATACAGCTGCATCAGCCAGCACCTTATCCCATTTCACCATTCCGCGCTTCAGCGTATAGAAAGAAGAATTCTTGCGATCGTAAACCACACGGGAATTGCGCATAGCTACAGCTTCTTCGAAATAATAAGTTCCGAGACGTTCACCGCCACGCACAACATGAGAAACATTCAGACCGTACTCTCTGAGATGCATCAACGCGGCCTCACCCATCTCACCGTATGGCACACGGGTTACATACTCTACATTATCGCCTAAATAAGCCAAAGAGATGGCTGCATTAGCCTCACTGCCACCATAATTGCCAAACATATGATGTCCCTGAAATAAACGTTGATAACCAGGCTTAGAAATCCTAAGCAATATTTCTCCGAAAGTTACAATCTTTGTTTTCATAATTCTAAAAATTTAAAAAGGTGAAGACTATTCACTTATGTTTCTAGTCTTCACCTTATTATATATAGCGTATGATTACTTGTTAGCAACCAACTCCATTGTATCGCGAGCGATAACAATCTCCTCGTCGGTAGGAACTACTACTACCTTCACCTTACTGTCGTCAGTAGAGATGATAGCTTCCTCACCACGAACCTTGTCATTTACTTCCTTGTTAATCTTGATGCCAAGATACTCCAGGTTCTTGCAAGCTTCCTCGCGCAGGCCGGTCTGGTTCTCACCTACACCAGCTGTGAATACGATAGCGTCAACGCCACCCATAGCTGCTGTGTAAGCACCAATGTACTTCTTGATGCGATACTCATACATACGGAGAGCCAGCTGAGCCTTCTCGTTACCCTCGTTGGCAGCGTTCTCGATGTCGCGCATATCAGAAGAAATACCTGTAATACCGAGCACACCACTCTTCTTGTTCAGGAAGTCAGCCATCTCCTGTGGCTTCATGTTCAACTTCTCCATCAAGTAGGTAACGGCAGAAGCATCGATGTCACCACAACGTGAACCCATCATCAAACCAGCCAATGGGGTCAAGCCCATTGAAGTATCCAATACCTTACCATTCAATACAGCAGCTACAGAGCCACCGTTACCGATGTGGCAAGTGATGATCTTAGAGTTGTTCTGGTCGAGACCGAGAATCTCGCAAACACGCTTAGAAACATAGCGGTGAGATGTTCCGTGGAAACCATAACGGCGTACGTGATACTTCTCGTACAACTCGTAAGGAATTGCATAGAGGTAAGCGTAGTCAGGCATTGTGCTGTGGAATGCGTTGTCGAATACGCAAACCTGAGGAGTGCCAGGCATCAAAGAGTCAACGGCACGGATACCCTTCAGGTGACCTGCGTTGTGAACAGGAGCGAGGTCGCAAAGTTCCTCGATACCATCCTCTACGCTCTTGTCAACGATAACGCTCTCCTTGAACTTGTCACCACCCTGTACGACACGGTGTCCTACAGCGTCGATTTCTTTCAAATCCTTGATAGCGCCGATTTCCGGATCGAGCAAGCACTTGAACACGAAGTTCACACCTTCCTTGTGGTCAGGCATGTCGTGCATGATCTGCTTCTTCTCGCCGTTAGGCAATTTCACCTTGATGAAAGCGTTATCAAGACCGATACGCTCTACACCACCCTGTGCCAATACAGACTCATCGTCCATATTATATAATTTGTACTTGATAGATGAACTACCGCAGTTCAGAACCAATACTTTCATTTTGCTTTCAATTTAAAATTTATAGTTTACAGTCTATAGCATAAACCATCCATCTTACAGCAGCTTAGCCCTATAAACTGTTAACTGTTAACTATTAACTATATACTTACGCCTTCTTAGCATCCTGTGCCTGGCAAGCTGTGATGGCTACCATGTAGTAGATGTCATCAACAGAGCAACCACGAGAAAGATCGTTAACAGGACGGGCAATACCCTGGAGGATAGGACCGATAGCGATGGCACCACCCAAGCGCTGAACGAGCTTGTAGCCGATGTTACCAACCTCGAGGTTTGGAACTACCAATACGTTAGCCTTACCAGCAACGTCAGAACCTGGAGCCTTCTTGGCAGCTACCTCAGGAACGAGGGCTGCATCAGCCTGAAGTTCACCATCGAGATGAAGCTCTGGGAACTTCTCCTTAGCAATAGCTACGGCATCCTTTACCTTGTCAATGATATAAACGCTCTTGCCAGTCTCCTTGTTGATAGCATCCTTTGCGCTACCCTTTGTAGAGAAGCTCAACATGGCAATCTGTGGATCAGTAATACCTGCCACTGACTGAGCTGTATGAGCTGTAGTATAGGCAATCTGAGCAAGCTGGTCTGCTGTAGGGTTTGGAGTTACAGCAACGTCACCCATTACTACAACGCCATCCTGACCATACTGCTTCTGGTCTGAGATGAGCAACATAGCACCACTTACGCAAGTGATACCTGGACTGCACTTGATGATCTGAAGAGCTGGACGGAGAGTATCGCCAGTAGTGCTCAATGCACCAGAAATCTGACCGTCAGCGCCCTCAGTCTTGATAATCATACAACCGAGGTAGAGGTTGTTCTTAGTTACGAGTTCACGAGCCTGCTCTACAGTCATGCCCTTCTTCTTGCGAAGTTCAGCGAGCTTCTCAGCATACTCCTCAGTCTTAGGGTTGTTTTGTGGATCAACGATAGTAGCCTTGTCGATGTTGTTAAGACCCCACTGAGCAGCGAGATTCTTAATATTGGCAGGGTTACCGATGAGGATGATGTCTGCGAGATCATCAGCCAAAACTTTATCGGCTGCTTTCAATGTACGCTCCTCTTCTGCTTCAGGGAGCACGATGCGCTGCTTGTCAGCTTTAGCGCGAGCTACGATTTGCTGTAATAAATCCATTTTACTTTTTAATATTTTATATATTTTGTTGTTTCCTAAGTAGATCTGTCAAAGTGTTAGGTGATGTTATCTTGTTTTTCACCTTTTTGCCACATCGACTTTGCAAAAGTACACATTTTCTTTGAAATAGCAGCGATTAAAATGTGTAAAAAAAGCTAAATCGGGAGATTATTCATATCGTAAAGGTTTACGTAGCAGGAAAAGTGATGAATTCTTCACCCTTCGTTCTTCACTCTTCACTTAACTTATATCATTTCCAGAGTAAGGATGCTTTCCAGTTCCTCGGCAGAGAGTCGGAGTTTGAACTCGCCCTTGATGGCCACGCTGATTCGTCCGGTCTCCTCGGATACAATGACGGCGATGGCATCACTGCTCTGTGATATTCCGAGAGCGGCACGATGGCGGAGTCCCAGTTCCTTCGGAATATCGAGGTTATGACTCACAGGCAGAATACATCCGGCTGCCATGATGCGCTTATTGCTCACCACCATGGCTCCATCATGAAGCGGCGAATTCTTGAAGAAAATATTCTCTATCAGCCGCTGGTTAATCTTGGCGTCTATCTCCTCACCCGTATCCATGATGTCCTTCAGTGGAACGCCTCGCTCTATAACGATAAGAGCACCTACGTATTTCTTTGCCATACTCATACACGCCATCACAATCGGCATGATGGTCTCCTTGTTAGCCTCCTTCTGGCTCTCCTTGCTGGAGTGGAAGAAGCGAACCAGCCGGCGCATACCTTTCTGCGAACCGATTTCATAGAGGAATCTACGGATATCCTCCTGGAAGATGACGATGAGGGCGATGACTCCCACGCTCACCAGTTTATCCAGGATAGAACCCAGCAGGCGCATTTCCAGTATCTGACTCACAAAGAGCCAGATTAGCACGAAGAGCATGATGCCCACGAAGATGTTCAGTGAGCGCGATTCCTTCATCAAACGATAAACATAGAACAGCAGCGAGGCTACCAGGAGAATATCGAGAAAATCTTTGATGCCAAATTCTATCATGTACGTCCCTCCTTCATTGCTTCTATTATCTTCACAGCCTCAGCAGCTTCTTTCACATCGTGCACTCTGAGGATGCTGGCGCCCTTCATCAGAGCGATGGTGTCGAGCACGGAAGTTCCATTGAGCGATGTCGTAGCATCTCCACCCAGCAGCTTGTATATCATACTCTTGCGGGAGATGCCTACCAGAACCGGAAGTTCCATCACGTTCAACTTCTCCATCTCATTATAAATCTGATAATTCTGGATGAGATTCTTGCCGAAGCCGAAGCCCGGGTCGAGGATGATGTCCTTGGCTCCCAGGTCGCGCAACTGCTGCACCTCTTTTGCAAAGCCCTTCATCATCGTTTCGAGTGTAGGCTGCACTGACATTAATATATAAGGTACCTTCAGTTCGCCCACCACACGGAACATTTCAGGATATTCCTCCTGTCTCTGCTCCAGCGGTACATTGGCGATGCCTGTAATTCCACCTTCTGATACATCGTTGATGATGTCAGCTCCCCACTCCTCGATACACTTACGCGCCAAGGTAGGGCGATAGGTATCTACGGAGACGGCAGCATCCGGTTGCTCCCTGCGAACGATGTCGAGAGCGAACTTCAGGCGTCTTCCCTCCTCCTCTTCCGATACTTCATCGGCACCGGGACGGGTGGAGAAAGCGCCCACATCAATGATGCTTCCACCTTCTTCTATAATCTGATTAGCTCTCTGAGCTATCTCCATTTCTGTCTGTTTTCTACTGCCAGAGTAGAAACTGTCGGGCGTAACGTTCAGGATGCCCATCACCTGAGGGGTACTCAAATCCATCAAGCGCCCCTTGATATTGATTGTATATTCCATCGGATTATAACTCCTTAAGCCACTTTTTACCTGGCTTTGTGTAAGTCCAGGCAAGAAAGCTTCCACCTATGATTGTTCCAACCACAAAGAAAAACAATAGTCCATTGTAAACTTCCATAACTTAATATTTTAAAATTCGATTAGCAATGCCCGCAAAAATGAAGGTCATTACTATACCAAATATAATTACTACATAATTTTTAACTCCAAACTCTCCTTGCAGAATTGGAGCAATACCACCAACCCCAGTTCCAGTAAACGTTAACTGAGATAAATTAAAGAAATAGCCTGCCAGCTTTTCCTTCCTTACTTTCGTTTTATCTTTTTCATCTCTACTACCCATAAAGAGCCTCACTTTCTAAAGATTCATCGAATATTTCTGCAAAAATAGAAAGAATATTCGAGATTACCATCATTTTTTGGGAAAATTGTTTGTTATGTCCATAATTTAGATTACTTTTGCACCCAAAATAACAGTTATAGACTATGGATATTTCAGAACTCTATCAGATTTACCAAGCGCACCCAGTGATTACCACTGACAGCCGCGACTGCCCAGAGGGCAGCATCTTCCTGGCTTTGAAGGGCGCATCGTTTGATGGCAACAAGTTTGCCGACATGGCTTTGGAGAAAGGCTGTGCCTATGTGATTGTTGATGAAAAAGAGTATGCCAAGGAAGGCGACGAGCGCTACATCCTCGTAGAGGACTGCCTCACCACCTTCAAGGAACTAGCCCGTGAGCATCGCCGCCACTTCGATATTCCTGTAGTAGGAATCACCGGAACCAACGGCAAGACCACCACCAAGGAACTCGTCTCTGCCGTTCTCGGCGAGAAGTTCAACGTGATGTTCACCCAGGGCAACTTCAATAATGATGTAGGCGTACCAAAGACCCTCTTCCGTCTCTCACCAGAGAATGAGATTGCCGTTGTAGAGATGGGTGCTTCCCATCCTGGTGACATCCGAAAACTCGTGGAATACGTGGAGCCAACCTGCGGTATGATTACCAACGTAGGCCGTGCCCACCTGCTGGGATTCGGCAGCTTCGAAGGCGTGAAGAAGACCAAGGGAGAGCTCTATGATTACCTCGCAGCCAACGATGCCCTCGTCTTCATCAATGCAGACAACGAGCATCTGATACAGATGGCTGAGCAGCGCAACATCAACCGCCTCATCACCTACGGCAAGGATGAAAACTGCGATGTATGGGGAGAAGTCATTTCCTGCGCTCCTTTCCTGAAGTTCCGCTGGCGCACCGAGAGCTTCGACTGGCATGAGGTTCAAACCCATCTCATCGGCTCTTACAATATCGACAACATGCTTGCCGCCATCACCATCGGTCTTCATTTCGATGTGAAGCCTCAGCAGATAGATCATGCCCTGGAGAACTACATCCCAAGCAACAACCGTTCGCAGTTGGAAGAGACGGCGCACAATAAGCTGGTGGTAGATGCCTACAATGCCAACCCATCTAGCATGGCAGCCGCCATCGAGAACTTCCGCGTGATGGATGTGCCTCATAAGATGGCAATTCTCGGACAGATGGGCGAGCTCGGCGAAGTGAGCCACGAGGAGCACCAGAAGGTAGTAGACCAGTTGCAGGCAGCCGGTCTTGAGAATGTATGGCTGGTGGGCGATGAGTTCAAGGATATTCCATGCAGCTACCGCAAGTTCCAGAATGTAGAGGAAGTGAAGGAAGCGCTCAAGGCGAACCAGCCTCACGACCATTACATCCTCATCAAAGGCAGCAACAGTGTGAAGCTCTTCCAGCTTCCGGAGTTGTTATAAACGGTTATTATCGTACAACTAAAAGGTGTGTGGTTGTACGACTATAGGGTGTTGCCACTAGGCTCGGCAGATGTGCTGACTGCAGTCGGCAGACCTGCTGACTAGGCTCAGCAGAGCTGCTGAGCCTAGTGGGAATCTCTTAGAAACAGCCTCCTTGAACCTGATATTCCGACTTCTTGAACCTGAGCAAACGTATTCTTTCACTTGTTCAGTCATATCCTTGTGCTTGTTCAGTCATATCTGTAGGCTTATTCGGATGGCTCATTGAGTTCACTCAAGCACATTGTTTCGCTCACTCAACAGGCCCACAGCCCCATCTACATGAATTCTGCAACAGCTTTTTAAATACAAAAGAATTTAACTGTACCATAAGCATTTACATCATTATGAGTTTTACGTAACGAAGATTTCATAATGCAAAGATACGATGAATATTTGCAAACGGCAAACATTTATCGGAAAAAAGTATCAGACATTCAATAAAAAAGTATCTTAGGATACTTGCTCATGTATCTTAAGATACTTGGCAATGTATCCTAAGATACTTTGCAATATAGCTTCATGTGCCCATGAAGCCTGTTCATCGGTCAACGAAGTAAGTTTCAACATAGGATGAAGCCTACTTGCTGCACATCCCCAGAAAATACTTATGAATCTCCAGACTTTCGTTCAGTTCAGGATGAAAGGCAGTAACCAGCTGGTTACCCTGGCGGGCAGCCACAATCTTGCCATCTACTTCAGCCAGAACCTCAGCATCTCCCCACACCTCTTTAATATAAGGAGCACGGATGAAAGTCATAGGGACATTTCCCTCGATGCCCTTCATCGGAGCCTCGATGTAGAAACTGCCCAACTGGCGACCGTAGGCATTTCTCAAAGCCGTGATGTCCATCGAAGCAATGCGCTGGCTAGGCTCGCCCTCAATCTTCTTGGCAAGAAGAATCAAGCCGGCACAAGTACCATAAACAGGCAAGCCGGCAGCAATCGCCTCCTTCACAGGCTCCATCAATCCCAGTTCATTCAAGAGTTTCGCCTGGGTGGTACTCTCACCGCCCGGAATAATCAAGCCATCCTTTGGCTGGTCCCAATCCTTCAACTGGCGAACCTCGAAACTATCCACGCCCAGCTGAGCCAACTTCTGTCTGTGCTCAGCAAAAGCGCCTTGTAAAGCTAATACTGCTATTCTCATAACATACTTATCTAATATAAAAGCCCCTTCTTGTGCAGGAGGGGCTCTTATCCGTTATCTCATTTATTACTTACCTCTTTCAGCCATGAGCAAAGCAATCTCCTGCTCATTGATACCTACCATTGCCTCGCCGAGATCCTCGCTCAACTCAGCCAGCATCTTAGGATCGTTGTAGTTGGTAACAGCCTTCACGATAGCCTGTGCACGCTTAGCAGGGTTACCGCTCTTGAAGATTCCAGAACCTACGAATACACCCTCGGCACCGAGCTGCATCATCAGGGCAGCATCAGCTGGAGTAGCCACACCCCCGGCAGCGAAATTAACCACTGGCAACTTGCCGTTCTCGTGAACATACTTCACCAGCTCGTAAGGAGCCTGCAACTGCTTGGCTGCCTCGTAAAGTTCATCCTCGCTCATAGAAACCAGTCGGCGGATTTCGCTCTGCATCATACGCATGTGGGTAACAGCCTGAACCACATCACCTGTTCCTGGCTCACCTTTGGTACGGATCATCGTAGCACCCTCAGCAATACGGCGGAGCGCCTCGCCCAGGTTCTTGGCACCACAAACGAATGGCACGTCGAACTGAGTCTTGTCGATGTGATAAACATTATCAGCTGGAGAGAGCACCTCGCTCTCGTCGATATAGTCGATTTCGATAGCCTGAAGAATCTGAGCCTCAGCGAAGTGACCGATGCGGCACTTAGCCATTACAGGGATAGAAACAGCCTCCTGAATACCCTTGATCATCTTAGGGTCGCTCATACGTGAAACACCACCTGCTGCACGGATATCAGCTGGAATACGTTCCAGCGCCATTACTGCGCATGCACCTGCTGCCTCTGCGATTTTTGCCTGTTCTGGAGTTGTTACGTCCATAATCACACCACCCTTGAGCATCTGAGCCAAGTTGCGGTTCAATTCTTGTCTATTTTCTGCCATAATTCTTATATTTTTATTCAATTACGGCTGCAAAGGAAACATTTTTCAGCGAAATAGCAGAAAAATGTTCCATTTTCTGCAAACATTGAGTCATTTTGTATAAAGAGAGATTCGCAAATATATAAGAGATATTCCTGAATATATAAAGCAGTACACAGATTGTACTGCTAAGAGAAACCGAGAGGAGTTCACCTTCTGAACTTCTACATTTTTTGTATCTTAGCGAAAAATTTCGTAACGAAAAATTTCGATTATGGAATATAGAAGACCCATTCTTCAGGAAATGGATACTCAAGAACATGATTGAGTAAGATTATATACAGAGAAATCGCCAGCGAAGCCTTTCTACAGCATCGCTGGCGATTCTGCAAGAGAGATTTATCTATGTGTCAACAAAAAAACTCGCTCCAAATTGGACATTGATAGAATATCAAGAAGTTTCAACTCTATATTATTTGATTCTTTTTATTCCATCTCAAACGCATTTTAGTTTCCCAATTCCAACTGATTCTTCACAAGATTATAGTATGCCCCTCGATTGGCGGTCAAAGATTCATGGTTGCCAATCTCAACCACCTTTCCCTGGTTGAGGACTACGATTTGGTCGGCATTCTTTACCGTACTCAGGCGATGAGCAACTATCACAACCGTCTTGCCTTGATAGAACTTATCCAAGTTCTCCACGATATTACGCTCATTGTTAGCATCGAGCGAGTTGGTTGCCTCGTCAAGGAAGATATAGTCAGGATTCTTATATACCGCCCTTGCTATCAGGATGCGCTGCTTCTGTCCTTGGCTCAGCCCTACGCCATCACGCCCTATCTTGGTGTTGAACTTCAGCGGCAAGGCCATCACATAATCCTTGATGCAAGCTATCTCAGCTGCTCTCATCAAACGGTCTTCATCTATCTCTGCATCATCCACAGCTATGTTGCGCCCGATGCTCTCCGAGAAGATGACACCCTCCTGCATCACCACGCCACACTGCCTGCGCCACCATTTCCTGTTGAGCTGATTGATGTCGGTATCGCCGATGGTGATTTTTCCTTCCAGCACCGGGTAGTAACCCAGCATCAATCGGATGAGCGTGGTCTTTCCGCTGCCCGATGCTCCCACTATCGCCGTCACCTTGCCTTGAGGAATATGAATATCCACCCCGTCTATCGTCTTTCTGAGGGCATGAGGATCATACTTGAACATGATGTTGCTGATATGGATACCATCCTCAGGATGATCAAGACCAGTCAGCAAGCCCTCCTTTCCGTTCTCATCATCCATCTGGTGAATCTCATTGATACGTTCCAGACTGATTTTCACATCCTGCACGGAATAGAAGAAGTTCATCAACTGCTCCACCGGCGAGTTGAGCTGTCCGATGATATATTGCACGGCGAGCATCATACCCAAGGTCATGTGCCCTTGGATTACCGCCGTAGCGGCAACCACCGTCACTACGATATTCTTCACCTCATTGATAAAAATACTTCCTGCCTCCTGGGTCTGCTGTAGTTTTAGAGATTTCTGCTGCACTCTGAAAAGATTCACCTGAGTTTCCTCCCACTCCTTTCGCTTGCGCTGCTCACAATCCTGCAACTTGATTTCCTGCATCGAAGTGATGAACTCGTATGTCCTGTTGTTATTGATGGCCTGCTGCTCGAAGAGTTCATAATCGAGCACCTTTCTTCGACGCAGGAAGAGAGCCATCCATCCGCCATACAGTATGCTGCCAAGCAAGAAGATGGCAAACACCACCTTATTATATATAAAGAGCACCACCGAAAATACCACGAAGGTAAGCATGGCAAAGGTGATGTTGAGCGTCTGCTGGGTGAGGAAGTTGTTCACACGGCTATGGTCGCTCATCCTCTGCATCAAGTCGCCCATCAGTTTGGTGTCGAAGAAAGACATCGGCAGTTTCAGCAGTTTGATGAAGAAATCGCTCACCAGGGAGATATTAATCCGCATGGAGATGCGGAGCAGGAACCATCGGCGAGCGAAGTCTATCGCAGTTCGGCTGACGGTGAGCATCAACTGGCCTAAGAGAATGAGCCAGATGAATCCAATGTCTTGGTTCTTGATACCGACATCCACGATGGATTGGGTAAGGAACGGCAATACCAGCTGCAGGGCACTGCCCACAAGCAATCCCAAGATAATCCAGGAGAATGCCTTGCGGTATTTCTTAAAATATCGGAAAAGGAACTTGAAGGAACGCTTCTCCTTCTGTCTTTCTTCTCCTTCCATCTGATAGGTAAAGAAGGCAGGAGTAGTTTCGAAGAACATGGCGATTCCCTTGTCCTCGTCATTAGAACGAGTGCTAATCCAATGCCGTCTGAATTCTTCAAGATTATAAGTTGTCTTTCCCTTGCCAGGGTCTGCAATATAGAATTTCTTGCCCTTCTTCACCTTATATAATACCACGAAGTGGTTCTGGTTCCAATGAAGGATGCATGGAAGTGGAGTCTCGCTCAGTTCCGCTATTGTAGCCCTTGCCGAAACCGTTTGAAATCCCAATATTTTTGCCGCCTCGTTGATGCCCAGCATGGAAACACCTTCCGTTGTTGCAAAGCAAATCTTCGTCAGAGAGTCCAAGGAGTACTCCCTGCCGAAATATCTACATATCATCTGCAAACAGGTAATGCCACATAGCATACTATCATGCTGAAAACAAACAGGAAATCTATTCATTTACTTTTCCACATCTAAATTCTTACTATTATTTAGCTTTGTTGTCTTCCCCTTACCCAAACTATACTTAACACTGATTAGAGCAACAAAAGCATTTACTCTATTATCGCCATAGGTTTGATAAGCAAAATTTGGAAGACTCACTTTCGTATAAGTCTTCTTGGAAATCATGGACGTCGGTATGCTTACTTCCAAAGATATTGGCAACTTACCTTTTAACAAAGAGCAAGAAGTTCCAACAAACAACTTTTCCTCTTCATCATACTGTTTACCTTGCAATAACGGCAATTTGTCGTGACGAAGGAAATAGCTAGCCATAAAACTCAATTTTGTATTTGGAACATTCCAAAGAAGCTGTGTATCAAGGTACCAGGTTCTGCCAAAATGCTTCGTGTCATCTTTCATATACCGATGATACCATTGGTAATTTGCAACAAATGACAGTTCTACGCCTTTGCCAAGATTATAATCACCTTCCATTCCCAAGTAATTATGTCTGTAATTACAATTAGCTTGAGTCTGATAAGTTTTATCATCTTCTTGCAGATAATAGTCTATCATCTCATCCTTGCTCTGCTTGTACATATAGTCAATCTTGACTATATTGACAAAGTTGACCGTAATTTCAGAATAATGCATAATTCTAGGTTTCAACTCAGAATTACCTCTATGCCAAAGCACATCGTTCACTTGCCATCTTACCGTTGACAACTGATCAAGGTTGGGGTATTCCACATCACAAAAATAATTATATTGCAAATACATCCACTTAACAGGTTTCCAATAACCTTTAAATAAAGGCATCCAAGATGTATGTTTCTCAGATACAGCCTTCAATTGGTTTTCATCTTTAACAGTCAACAAATGAGTGCCTAGCAAAGCATTGAAATTTCTAAATGGCTGATATGATATTGCTCCCATCAATTTACTTCGAGTTTCTTTGCTACGATACAACAGAACATTCTCATTTCGGTCAGAATTAGAATAATCTTTCCATATTTGAGTGTAGTCTGCCCACAAAGACACCTTGCTGCCTAAGTTATAGTAACCAGACAAATAATAACGCCAATAGTTTTTATCTCCCTTGTAAGGGGTTTGAGCTACATCATTTTTTGCACTATAAAATCTATCTTCATGAATATCATACCTATTATATATGAGTTCCGAAGATAAATTTAAATGTTTTAGAAGCGTTCCCTTATAAAACAATCCAATAGTATAATCATCTGTATTGAAATCATCTAGGCTATTTGATTCATATTTTTCGTCACTATTAGAAACAGAAAAGAAATCACTTTGTTTACTCCCCTTTGTCTCTATCCAAGCTTGCACAGATAGTGTTTGATTATCTGACAATTTATAATCTGTTCCCAAACTAAAGCTACCAATATTGCTCCCAGTACTCATGTTTGGTTTTCTATAATCAATAGCCTTTGATTTTATCGTCACATCAGCCAAGTTACTATATTCATAACCTAATACATCATAATTCTGACGATGCGTAAAGTTTAGGCTACCATACAGATTAACTCTTGGAAATGTATAGGTAATGTTTGCACCCATAACTTCCCTATTGGAATGCTTATTTCTGAAAGAATACAAATTGCGAGAGAGCGCACTTATATCCCATCCTGTATAGTCATTAACCAGTTCCATATTTAGCACTACTGGATATTCTGAATATTTACCAGCAGGATAACGCATAATTTCTACTGTCTTGATGCGCTTTGGGTTTATGCTGATGGCATATTCTCGTTTTACTTCCTTGCCATTGATAATTACAGGTACATTTTTATCTTTTCCTACATTCACTTCGTCTGTTCCCCAATCTGTTGTTATACCTGGAATTTTTGCTAATAGCTGTATAGCACTAGTGGTTCCTTTTCGAAGGGAATCGGTGATGAATACAGTTTCTTTAGATGCATTTCTACTCACCATATCAGCCACAGCTACCACCTCTTTTAAGTTTTCCACCTTTGATTGCAATACAACAACCCCTATATCGCCCTTGAAACCAAGAGGAGATATAGTATCTCGTTTTTCAAAACTTATCGACTGGAAAGACAATTTATATATATCTTCTTTGCTCTCCAAAGAAAATTCTCCTGTTTCCATACTGCGCACTCCACACAGAAACCGATTTGTTTTATCAAAAGCAGAAACTGTAACAAAAGGCACACAAGAAGAATCCGATACAGATACAATTTTTCCTTTCACCTGCGCTAAGCAAGTGAAAGGAAACAAAAATAACATCAACACTACCCAAATATACTTCATCTCTTAATTTTTTTATTATTAATGACTCGCCAACAATAATCTTTTATACGATGTTCCAACAATTCATATTGCCCTTGATGACCACAAGGTATTTCGCCGTGGTTTTCTATTATTCGTTCTTCTCGCAATATCGGACATCCGCAATAACATAACGGATAATAACGACAATTATTGCAAATACATTTATCATCAAACAGGTCGTAATCTTCAAAAATCGGCATTTCGCTCCAAATTACATCACCATTTGCATCTAAATGACCTCGGAGTTTTCCGATAGGTCTCTTATCACATTTTTCCACACCTCCAGTATAATAGAACATATTATAATGTTCTTTTTCTACATAGCACATAGAGAATACATGTTGGATAGAGAGTTCAAAGCCACATTCAACAAGTTTTTCTTGCAATTTGCGCAACAATAGAATAGACACGTTCTGCTCTTTAACTTGCCATACCTTTTGTAAATCCACCAATATTCTTTTTCTATATTCTTTTGGAATATATCTAGTTATATCAGTAACCAGTGTATCACTTTTCAATGTTGCCAATGTGTAATTGAGTCTCAACGTAACTTTTGCCTCTGAATTTATTCTCAATAAGTTAACAATATTATTCAATATCAACCGAAAAGAACTGTCAGACAAACTATCTTGCTTATTTTTATTATGAGTCTTCTCATCGCCATCTATTGCTATTTGATAATAATCAACCTTGCATTTCTGTAAAAGTTTGATATTATCAATATTGAGCAAAGCACCATTCGTAGTTATGCCGCTGCTAAAATCAATTTTATGCTCTTCACAAAAACTAATCAGTTTTGGAGCTATGTATTCTATAACTTTCGGCTGGGTCAGTGGTTCTCCACCAAACCAAGATAAAACATATTCATGAATGGTATTTTCCAACAAATATTTTTTTATATGTTTCATTATTAAGTCAAACCGAGTATAATCCAAGACAACAGGCTCATGCTCTTGTACGCAATACCAACATTTATAGTTACATTCGAATGTAGGAAGGATAGTCGTTTTGTATTCTGAGGCATGAATAAAACTATCCCTTTCCGCTTTCAAGGTTGCTCTTTCGTCAAAATCGTCTTCTACTATAAATTTTAAAGCAGCTAATCTTTGTAATATTTTAGGGTGAGTACTTGTATAATCATTAGGTTTATTAATTAATTCCATCATTGATGGCAAGGCTTTTTCCACTAAAATAAGAAATTCCTTGTTAAATCCATTGAAGATTACATAATGTACGCCATCATCTAATTGGACATGATATAAGTATTTATTTGCTCTCATAGTTGCTTCTTTTAATAAATAATCAGGCTGGATAAAAAACTATTAAGAAACTAAGTATTTCTAACCAGCCTAATTTTTTAGATAAAAAATCATTAACTGTGAAAAATGATCTCAAATATTAGGAACAATGACTACATTTTTCACATTTACTACATTTTGCGGTGTTATCACCAGGTCGAGTTATCACCTCGTTTTCGTCAATGCCTCCACCTAGCAATAACATCAACTCTTCTTCATTCAAGACAGAAGAGTTTTTCAAATTTAAAGTTTGCAAATTCATACTAAAACTGTTAGTGCAATCTACAAAGTAGAGTTGCGATTAAACATTCTATTAACAATCCCGATTTTAACGCTTTTGGGAATGTATGCGTTTTTAGCCAGTTTTGTCTGGATATATAATTTTAGTCGACAAAATTATTATCAATTATAAGAATTTACCCTATATGTCAAATATGCCCCAATAAATCATGTCTCCTAGTTCTATAGTTACATTATAGGAACCGTTCTCGAATGCGGACAAATCTAAAGAGCACAATCCATTACCTTCTATAGCGGCAGAAGAACTAGTCATTAGGCTTCCATTGCCTCCATAGACATAGACTTTTACAATGCCCATATAACAACCAACATTAACTGTAAGCTGATTTTGCTCTAAACTTGCCGTAACACTAGGTTCGGTTGTTCGCGTTCCTAAATGTGCCCCTTGTTTGTACACAGGAATATCTTGTGCCTTAGGAGAACATGCCGCTTTCACTTGAATAGAAGTAAGAAGCAGGAACAGCAGAAACGAAATTAACATTTTCAACTTCTTCATATTTTTACTTTTTTGATATCATTGAATCTCGGCTGCAAAATTACATAGTTTTCCGGCTCCATCCAAACAAAACAGGTCTATTTCTTAAACATTACATAAAATGCATATAATCCTAAAGTCTAAACACTTACAACTGCCCCCCCCCAGATTTAGAAGGTCTAAAAAGTACTTTTGTGTTCTTATATTCAGAAGTTTTCTATGTAGTTACGAAGCGAAAAATGCTCATTTTTAATGCCTACCTTATCCTTATACAAAAATAATTTTTGCTTGATAGCTTTCTCGCTCACACAATAGATAGATGCTAAAGTCTTTTGCGATAACTTTAAACGCAACAGCATCATTAATCGCACGTCAGCATTGGACAAATTAGGATGCTCTTTCTTTAGTCTCGACACAAACAAATCCTCCACACTATCTAAGAAGACTTCTAACTCTGTCCAATCATTATCGGAAAGCACAATATGCTTACTCTCATTCGGGACACTCGAATTTAATTTTTCCACAACCTCTACCTTCTTTAGTAAATAGGTACGCATTACAGATAATTGCACATCCCTATGCGTGAGTTCTTCTTGGTGTAACTTCTCCATCATTTGCTGTTTTTGGCAGAATATTTCCTGTTCATGAGCTATACGAGCTAGCGAACGTTTTTTATACGCCCAATAAGCATACAATACAAATGATATAATTATCACAGCTAAAAGTACAATCAAGGCGAATACCAAACGCTGCATTTCTGCCTTTCCTTGCATTTTTGCCCTTTCACTTTCTTTCTTCAAAAAAGAAGTATAATAGTTTATCTTAGCTTGTAATGTCGTTCGGTACATATCTTGCAAGCAACAACATGCGGAATCACTAAAAGCTTTAGCTGTCCTAAAATCTTGAGTTTTCATTGCCGCTTTACTTTGCATATAAAATATAGAATAACGGTCTTCCGCAGTTTTTGGAGTTGCTTCATTCAATATTGCAAAAGCTTGCTTTATTGAATCTGCAGAAATATAAGCAGAAGCAAGTTTCAACAGACAAGAAAAACGATTAGTACCATTCAAGTCATAAGCTCGTCGAGCATAAAGCAGACAACTATCCTTTTTTCCCATTTCCTCATATACACTAGCTAAATCTTGACTTACATAAGATAATAATCCTTTTTCGCCTACAGACATCGCCAAACTATATGCCTTTTTCTCTTCGTTCAAAGCTTGTTTCAAACTATCAACATAAAAGAAGTTTTCCCCTAACCTCAAATGCGCTGCCACCTTATTATATATACTAACATTTGGCATCGAGTCATACATCTTCACCAAATCTTTAGCATAGTTCAAAGCTTTGTAAGGTGCCAGCTGTTCTTCTACTTCAATCAGCTTATCCAAAGCCAGACATTTCAGGCTAAGATTATGAAGACTGTCTGAAATAAAATAAGATTTCTCCAAACAAGCCTTTGCCTGCTCTATGCTATCATTCAGCAAGAAACATTTTCCCATATAATACAAGGATGAAGCATAAAGAGAATCGTCTTGGTGGTTCCCATACCAATCATACGCTATGCGAATCAAGGAATCGTTATCCACATCCAAACCCGACTTATCCTGCGCCATATAATAAATGAGGGCATACTTCGCCATATCTTCATCAGAGAGTTTACCTTGATTGATACGGTTCAAAAAGACCAAGGCACTATCTGGCTTAGACTCTGCCAACGTATAAGCTAAGTCTAACTCTCTCTTATGACTTTGATAACATGATACCAACACCGAAAGCATCACAAAAAACAATATCGTAAATGAAATACTTCTTCTCATATTTTAGTATAATTACATTCTGGGCGCAAAAATACAAAATATTTTTCAATAATAGAACTAAATAGGGTCTAAAATACAAAGTCTGCAGAAAAACGCAATATAACTGATTCTCGGTATATATATTATATTTATAATAAAATGGGGTCTAAATAATAGTAGTATTTTCGCATTATCAACCATTCTGCATCAGATAACAGAATCTCACGCTTTGGTTGTCAGGAGTCATTATGTTAAAAATACTAACTCATAGTTTTATGGCTCCAAAGTCTATGAGTTCCGAGGTGGAAAACATAGAGTTAAAAAGCAAAGAAAAAAATAACACGGACAATTTGAATTTGTCCGGACAAATTGTCCGGTAGCTTATAAGTTGCTAATATTTAACTCTTTACAAGCGACCGGACAAAAGAGCCGGACAAATTCAATTTGTCCGTGTTTCTATTTTAACTTAATTACTTTAACTTTTCTTCGTTCATACACTACGCTGATGCAACTTAGTACCGTTACCAGGCAAGAAGTAAAATGAACCTTATTTTAATCTTTCAGTTTCTTTGCCAGCATTTGGTCTGCGATTCTATATTTGTATTCCATATTTTCAAATATTTGATTACGTGTGCAAAGATACTACTTTTTTTTGATATTTCCTCAGTTGGCTGGATTTTATTTCCTTAGTTGGCTGTATTTCATTTCCTCAGTTGGCCGTATTTTATTGCCTTAATTGGCTGGACTCATTTTAATCAACAGGTTTTGGTTGCCTGAAAGCAGAAGGCGTTACCCCTCTCATCTTCTTGAAGAACTTGGTGAGATGAGCCTGAGAGGAGAAACCGAAGGCATTGGCTATCTCCTGAACCGTATGCGTGGTGGTAGAAAGCTCGCGCTCTATCTCCTTCACGATGTATTCATCGATGATTGCCTTCGGCGTCTTGCCGGAGATACGACGGGTAACCTGAGCCAGATAACGGCCACTCACATTCAACTGGTCGGCATAGAAATGAACATCGCTATAAGTGCGGCAGAAGTTATTCACCTGCGAGATAAACTGGTTGTAAAGCTCGGAACTTCTGCCCTGCAGATTGCTCTGGCGCACGAGTTCTACATTGATGAAATCCTGCGCCATCGCCAACGCCTCCTCCATCTTCTTGCCCTGATTCAGATAAACGGCAAGAGCTGAAGAAAAACGGTTGATGAGACCATGCGAATTGGCATTGTCGAGGCGATAGATCCGGAGTCCCTGCTTCTCGGCAAGGCTCAGCAGCTTGGAATTCTGCAGAATGATGTCGCTCTCCTTCTTGCGTGACACGACGACAGAACAGAGCGGCAGCAGACGGTATTTGATCTGGCTCACCACATCTTCCGTCATCAGCGCATCGCCCTGGCTCGACCAGATGGCAGGGGCATAGATGATATGGGCAGGACGGTATTTGGTCAACGCATCGATGACCACATTCAGCGTCTCCACCCTGCGTATCATACCAATCTTCACTATATCAGGCTGCATATCGTTCATGATAGCCTCTATCTGCCCCGAAACAATCTCGGCAGGAATATCGAAGAACTCCTGAATACCGAGCGTATTCTGCACAGTGATGCTGGTTATCGCCGAAACAGCATAACCGCCCAACTCGGAAATCGTCCTGATGTCCGCCTGCACACCAGAGCCTCCGGTGCTGTCTGAACCTGTAATCGTTAATATCATATCCTTAAACTTTGAACCCGATGATAAGTTTGAGGGCAAAGATACAAAAAAAGAGCGAATAATCCGCAGAATTTGCAGATAATTCGCTCTTTTTTTTATTCTTCAGTGAGATCTTTACATTCCTTGAGTATCTCGGCAGGTACCTCATCGCAACGCTTGTAGCGGCTGATGTCGGTAACATCGTCCTTGGCGGTCCATATCATGGAACCGGAAGCCAGGAGACGGGTTACGAGATAACTCTGGTTCCAGTCGCCCTTACCGTTATCATAGCTACCGCTGATGATGTAGCCCTGGTATGGATCGTTCTTGATAGCGAACGAACCGGTGATATGGCGACCATACATACTGTCAAACTTCTGATACATCTCGAAAGTCTGGTCCTTGCGGTTGAAAACGATGTAGCAGTATGTGCCCTCAGCAAGAGGTTCACCGTTCCACTCAGCCAACTTCCATGTGCCATGAAGATTGGCAGGCGTAACTTCCAGAGAAGGCTCCTCCGGTTCTTCATCATCGCTGCTGCAGGCAGCAAAGCCGCAGGCAAACAAAGCAATCACCAGGAGGGTGAAGAGTTTTTTCAAATATTTCATTGTCTTGGTATTTTTTTCTTTTTTACTTTTTTCCTTTTTTACCTTTTTACCTTTACAACGACCTGTATCGTTCTGTCAGACGGGCGGGCGTCCAAGCCCTCCAGAATAACAGGGAAGGTGAAGGATTCGGGCATCGTAGCCGGAATCTTATCGGCTATGATGGTGATGACGAGGTCAGCCTCATCACCCGGTTCTATCACCTCAGGCTCTGTCGTAAGACGGGCATAAGGAGGAAGAAGGAGGCTGGATATACGGAGCGGCTTGTCACCGCTGTTTCCGCAGAGGATACGTGCCTCAGGCTCTGTGCCCGGCTTTACCTCTGTGATACTTGCCTTCGCCTGTTTCAGTCTGAGTACGCCCATCTTGTGCGGATAGCGTGCCCACTGGTCAGCACCCGGCAGCACCTTTCCCGTTAAGGCAAGCTTAACGGCAGGCTGTCCCTCTACCTCTTTCAGATAGAGATAAGCACCCGTATTGATGGTGCCCGGATAGCGGTTAGGCGTGAAGGTGATCTGCACCTGACAGGTATCGCCAGGCTTCATCACATCGCCCCTGACATAAGAACTGGTACATCCACAGGTGGTTCTCACCTGTGTGATGTGCAGTATCTTCTTGCTCACATTCTTACCTACGAAGGTGAAGGTGCGAGGCGCATCGTCCTCGGTCATCGTACCTGCATCGATAAGCGGATGCTCAAACTTCAGCAGTTCCTCCTGCGCATTCACCATAACAGGCAAAGCCAGGAAGAAAAGCGATAGGAAAGCAAATATCTTCATATTACATCCAACCATTGTTACCGGCACTCTTTCTAACGGTCACAACTACGGTCTGGCTGGTACCATCGGCAGCTGTTACGGTGAGCGATGTACTTCCGGCAGCGAGTCCCTTCACGATGAGCGTCTTGCCATCTACCGAAGCAGAAGCTACGCCGTTCTTCGCTACAGAGCAAGAAAATCCCCCTGTCTGACCTGCGAAATATGCAGCGAGGTTGAGAGAAACTGTCTTCTCGATGCCTACATACACGTTAGGCAACTTCATATCAGAACTGAATTCCTTGTTCGTGATTTTATTCAAGAGCTGAGCTGCATCAATCAGACCAGCACCCATCTTGCCGATGTACTTAGAGAGCTGTACAATCTCTGGCGAAGCACCTACGGTAGTATGGTTCATATAGTAGGTCTTAGTTGCACCATTCTGATAATGACTATCCAAATCCTTCACTGATTTCTTCATCAGGGCTACGAAGTCGGCAGCACGATAATGACGGTTCGTCTTGGCAGCATAAGCGAGACCCAAGGCAGCCACACCCGAAACATGAGGACAAGCCATAGAGGTTCCCTCCATGTAGCCGTAAGCAGGCTGACCGTTCTTGATCATCGTAGAGAGCACAGCACCTTTCTGCTCGGTGGTCTCTGCCCAGTATTCATCTTCCTGCTCGCCAATATTGCTGTAATATTCCAAGTCGCCACCAGGAGCGCTCAGGGTTACGAGCGAACCGTAATCAGTGTAGCAGGCTGGAGTATAGTCGGCAGCTAATGAAGATACGCAGACGCACTTAGAGTAAGCACCTGGGAAAGCAGGATTGCCAGCATACTCGTTACCGGCTGCGAAGACTGGAATACCACCGTCGATGACACCATTAGGCGAACCGGCATTGTTGATGAAGTAATCCAGAGCTTCCTTCTCCAGCGGATAGGTCTCAGCCCATTCCTTCTCGGTAGCAGGGCCCGGAGTATAACCGTTGATGATACTAGACTCTGAAGAGTTGTAACCCCAACTGCACTGCAGGATGACTGCACCATTATCGGCAGCATACTTGATGGCTCTCGCCTCGCCTGCCAAGGTTACACTGTTCTGACCGGAGAATACCTGACAAGACATAATCTTGACACCAGAGTTAGGAGTTCCGTCACCACCGGCAACACCAGATACACCGATACCATTATTATTTACGGCTGCAATGGTACCAGCTACGTGAGTACCATGACCGGTGTCATTGGCATCAGTCCAGGTAATATCGCCGCTCTCAGTAACGAAGTTGTAGCCATGAAGGTCGCCCTCATAACCGTTTCCGTCGCCGTCAGTCTGGGCACCCTGAACACTTTCGCCCGGGTTGCACCACATGTTGGCTGCCAGATCAGGGTGCGTATACATCACGCCCTCATCAAGAATAGCCACGATGATAGAAGGATCGCCTGTACAGGTCTTCCATGCCTCAAGTGCATTCACATCACATCCTGCCTTAGCGCCTACCTTGTTGTTGTTGAGGTTCTCAAAATCATAGTTGCCCTCGCCCAGGTTACGGTAATGCCACTGGCTGGTAAAGCCCGGATCGTTTGGCTCGCTATTGGCTGCTGAGCGGGTAGACTTCTGCTGAAGTGCCTTATCGCTGAGATAGACGCGCTTGCTGTCGGTATTGTAAGCACGCTTGATGCGGCCGTTGGTCTGAACCTTTGAGATTTCGCCCAACTGCTTCAGGCGCTCGGCAGCCGTCTTCAGGTCGGTTCCCTTATTAAACTTCACCGTATACCAGAGGTGGAGTCCCGCCTCGCGGGTTCTTGCCTCAGTATTTGCATCTACCGGGAACACACGCTCGAAGCTGTAGCTTCCCAGGATGTCGAGCACCTCATCGGTAGAAGGAATACCCGAACGGGTAGCCTTTCCGGCGCGGGTCTTGCTCAGTTGTGCCTGGTCGAGGATATCGCTCATCTCCGGACTGAACTTAATCAGCAGTTCACCCGCCTCAGCATCTGCAGGAATGGTGATTTCTGAATTGCCGTCAGAAGAGCCGATGGTTGACAGGCTGTCAGAACAGCCCGTCAATGCCAATGCGACCATTGCTATATAGAAAAACTTTTTCTTCATTGTTTGCTTCTATATTGTTTTTATGTTTATCTTACTTTTTCTTAGTTCTCCTGTACTTAGCCATCAGCGCAGCTTCATCAATATCGCCTGCTGCCACGTATGTGCGGTAGTAGAGCGGATAAGCTACACCCGGAACCTCCCAGTTGCTGCCTGGGTCGCTGGTTCCGTAATAGTAGTCGTAGCTGTAGCTGTCGTCTGTCATATTAGAGAAACCAACGGCAGCGCCATCGCTATTCTTACCCTTAGGCTGCTGGTTGAACACCATCGTTGGTGCATTCCATTCTACCAGGTGTGGATGGAAGAGAATCCAGTTTGGCACCTTTCCTGTAAAGAAGTTCAGGTTGAGTGACAACTGACGGCAGTTTGGCAATACACGTGGCACCTGAAGAGGATAAACATCCGCACTAACTACAGAACCATCCTTGTGTTTGCAGGTTACAGGATTATCCTTGCCTGAGAGCAACCACTTGCAGGTATCGCCTACCAGCTTGTCGAGATAATCTTCCTTGTTGGTAGAGAAGTCAGACTTGGTGTATCGGGTAGCCTTGCCGGCAGCCTCCAGTGCCTCAGTCATCTCTTCATCGGTAGGAAGTTCACCCTCCAGGAAGCAGTAAGACAACTCCAGTGTATTCAACTTATCCCATGTCAGGAGCTTGAGAAGCGCCTGGCGGTCTGGGGTTCCGGCATTTACCTTACCATACAGTCCGATAGGATAGTTATTATAAACATAGACGCCTGATGCATTCTTTTCGCCCAGCGAAGCGATGTCGAAGAGAACATCCGTACGGCGCTGTGCGTAGAGAATGAGATTACGCAACTTAGGGAAGTTCTTCTCGTTGACGATATCGGTGATATCTGACAACTTGTTGAAGTTGTTACTTACCAGGTTGAGCGATTCAAGACTCTTGCCCAGATTAATAAAGTTAGCAGGCAACTGAGTCAGACCGTAAGCCTGAACGGTAAGATTCTTCAGATACTTCAGCGAGCAGATTTCATCACCGAGGTTCACCTCACGAATCTGGTTGTTCTCGTTGGAAGTAACAGAGAATGACTCCAGGAACTTGAGGTTGCCCACTTCCTTAGGAAGAGTTTCGCCACTCTTGAGGTTGAACATGCTGAACTTGACAGAACGTACACGTCCTAAAGCCTCAGGATGTTTTTTCACTAAATCATCAGTAGCTTCCCAGAGCGTTACGCCGCTCCAGTTGCGCATGTTATCGCTGGAATCGAAGGTAGCAATGCTACCCAGTTTCTGGTTGATCATGATGACAGAGAGAGAGTCACCGGCACGGTTGTCCTCAATCTTTGGTGCTGCCTTCTGACGAACGGTCAGGATAACATCATCTGTAGGATTGCCATCTGCATCTACCAGCTGGTCTTCAGCCTTGATTGGCACGAGATGAACCTTAGCCACACGAACGGCAGGAACCACGTTCATCGCCCAGCGGAACTTGAAGTTCACGGTGCGAGGACGGTACTTTCTGTCCAGCACGATACCCAGGTTAGTACCTGTCAGCTTATCTTCATCCTTACTGTTCAGGAGCCAGCCCTCACGCTCGCTCTCGTTCTCTGCCTTCTCGGCATCGGTCAGATCACCCTCAAAAGAATACTCTATCTTACCAATCTTGCATTCCACGTTGGCAGAAATCAGACTCTCGAAAGCACGGTTATCGTAAGAATCGGAGTTTTCGATTTCTACAACAGAATCCTTCAGGAAGATCTGCTTGCCATAACCGAACTGGGTGATGGTAAGCTTGCGACTCTGTCCGTTGGCACCCTGGAAACTGAGTTCTGTGCTGCGGAGCGTGTTGGAAAGAGTAGAATCCACCTTGATGGTACCCTCAACAGAACCCACGCCGTTGGCAGGCGAAAGCGTCAGCCAAGGCTCAGAGGTATTAGCTACCCAGTCCTGTGAGGCAGCGATGGCAATCTGCTCTGTTCCACCCTGAGGGCCTATGGCTATCTCCTTTTTATCGAGCGCCAGTCCTCCTGGGATATCGACATCATCCTTATCGCTGCAGGCTGTGAAAAGCCCGGCAGCGAGAACGATACCTAATGTCAGTTTATTCATATATTTCATATTACTACTTTCTTATAGGGTTTAATTTTCGAGATCCAAAGCATCGCAACCGCGGATGTCCTGATTCTTGTTGTAGAACAGCATATACATACCTGCCTTGATGTATGCGCAGACGCTCGTTACATCGATAGAGATGTTAGGGTTGTCTGCGATATTCAGGATATAAAGGTGAGAGGTCAGTGTCTCTTCTACCTTACGGATATCGTTGGAACCAATCTGGAACTGGATCAGGCTCGGACAGGTTGTGATTCCTGTAGGCCATGTACGCAGGCAACGCTGGTCGGTCTTCTCATCACGCTGGTGGTTGATGGCAAAGGCACGGAGCACGGCACTGTTCAATGGCTGGGGTGGCACCTCGGTGAAGCAGTTGTAGCTCAAGTCCATATTGGTAATGTATGGCAATGTGGTTGAGCGGAAGTCATCAGAGAGGGATGTCAACTTGTTGAATCGGAAGTCGATAACCTGCAGCAGATAAGCCTTCTTGCCCTTGATGGAACCCTTAGGGATGGTGCGCATCTGGTTGCCGCTCAAATCGATGGTTGTGATTGGCGAACCGGCAGTAAACAGCTCTGAAGGGAACTTCTCTATCTTATTGTTTGACAGACTGACAGAAGCTGCATTAATACCCTTGTAGGTACCATGACTATTATCTACACCTGTAATCTCGTTGTAAGAGAAGTCTACAGAACCCATCTCGCGAACAGAACTTGCATCGAAGATATTCGGAATCTTCTTCAACTTGTTATGAGCGAAAGTCAGACTTTCCACATCATCTGTAAAGGCACAGAGATTAGCAGGAATCTCTTCAATCTGGTTGTTGTTCAGATAGAGAGAAGAGAGAGCTACCTCAGAACCAAACGGATGTACCTTCTTGATATTATTGTAAGCCAGGTCGAGCAAACGGAGATTTACCATCTTTCTCAATGCAGAAGACTCAGGAAACTCCTCCAGGTTATTGTAACTCATATAGAGAATCTGGAGTGTCTTACCTGTCTTCTCCTCAGCTAAGCGAGTCCAATCTTTTCTCAACTGATTAGCAGAGATTCCCTTGCATCGTGCCAGGTTCATCGCCTGCAATTTAGGGAGCTTATAGTAGAAGTCTGGAATGCGACTGATCTTCGGACAGTTGTAAAGTTCGATATCGGTCAGGTTTTCCATCTTGTCCCAATCCTCTTCCTTAAACTCCTGTGCAAACTTACCATAAACAGGATCGTCAGGCTTGTAGAAATTCGCACAAACCGAGTCGGATGTGATAGAAGAGTTACCGATATAGAACTGCTGCAACTTAGTCAGGCGATAGATGGCCTTAGATACACCTGTAATCTTGTTGGTCAATGTACCGATCTGCGCATCCTTCAGGTTGATGCGGCTGTCCTTCTTAATTCTGTTCTTCGGTGCCACCTTAGGATCAGAGTTGTAGCTTTCTACAATCATATCCGACATGTTGGCACGTGGGTCATACTTCAGAAACTTGTTCTCATAGTCGTGACGCATGCTGCTCTTCTTTGCTGCAGTCAGACTGTTTGCATCATAATTATTGAAGATGTTGGCACCAATCTTCTCATCGTGAGAACCGAGGTTGAGCACCTGGAGTTCTGTCAGCTGTCCGATGGCATCAGGTACGATTCCCTTTGCACCGAAACCGGCGATAACGAGACCGATGACACGGCCGTTGCTGTTGAGCGTTACGCCCGGCTGTTCGCCCCACATATCGAGTTCCTTGTTGAAGTTCCAGTTAGCTCCCTTGAAGGTAGCATCGCCATAGAAGCTCCACTCCTTACCATGGAGAGATTCCCAGATAGCCTTCAAAGCCTCATAGTCCTTGATATACTCCTTTGTCTTGGAAAGGAGGATAGGCACCTGAGCCGTATCATTCAGTTGATTATCCTCTACGATAAACGCCTCACCCTTTACAGGCTGGGTTTCGTACTTGGTCTTCACCGCACCTGTCTTCCCGTAGGTGGTATAAGAGGTAACCTGATAAGTACCGGCAGGCAACCATACGGTAGAATCGCAGTAAGCTGTACCTGTATCCATATACTTATCGTTCTCATTGTCAGGATTCTGATGCTCTTCGCTAGACTCCTTATATTTCACCTTCAGTTCAGGAAAGGTATAGGTCTCACGGGTAAAGAGGTTGGTTACGCTGACGTCAACGAGACGGATGTTAGAGAAGAGATACTCAGTACCACCGGCACGGGGCTTCTCCCACTCCTTCACGAGATTGAACTTCACCTTACCACGCTCCACAGTCTCCACCATAAGGTTCTGTACTTCCAGACCGCCACCTACTACAGTGAATGTTTCGCCGGCAGAAGAAGCCAGCAACTCCTCGTCTACCGCATCATAGAGATAGAAACCGATAACGGTGTAAGTACCCGAAGCGAGTTGCAGTTTTTCACTTCTCAGACCATACTCTGCATTCTCTGAATTATAAGAATTGAGCACCAGTGTCTGAGAGACAGTTGTACCGTTGTGCTCCATGACCACCTTGATTTTCTTGGCATCATCCAGTTTCTCAAGTTTGTCAAGGGCAGCAGCACGGGTAGCTCTTGAAGAAACCTTCTTGCTGAGCTTGAACTGCACATATCCGTATGTGCCGTCCCAGCCTCCAGTTTCATCATCCGAGCAACTTGTTGCTGCAAAGGTCAGGAGAGAGACCAAGAGCAACAAGAGTGCCTTTGAAAATATTTTCATTCTGTTCATTACTTTCTAATTTTTCTGATAGAAGTATGTTTCTTACTCATTCCCTCACCAGGAGATTCAACAACAAGAACCTTTACAGGAGTTCCGTTGTCCTTGAATACCATAATCATCGGAGTAGCAGCAGGAACATTTACGAAGAATATCCAGTTATTATTCATATCCATACTAAGCTCTGCATAAACATCATTTCCGTTGTTATCCTTAACTGTAAGATAGCCTGTCTCCATCATAGTGTAAGGGTCCCAATCCTTGATATTAGGATTAACTGTAAGAGAGCTTCCTACTCCTGACTGAGCGACATATATTTCGTCACCATTGTAGCCAAATTTTTCTGATATGATAGAACCATACGTTGATTTATCCTTCTTGCACTCTACTGGCAAGTAGTTCATCTCCAAGATTGTAGGCGCTGCAGACTGATCATCAGCAGAAGAGTTGGCCTCCTTCTGTACAACATCCATCAGGAAGTAGCGGTCGTAATCGCTCTTTACAGTCATGAAGTCTTCCTCCAGCATTCCGTCGGGTCCATTCTCCAGACTCTCGAATACGCTCTGTGGCAATGCATAGACCAGGAACTCACGGCTTCCGCTGCCTAATGGAGCGACTGTGAGCTTCACATCACCCTTCTCACCCTGCAGTTTCACAGCACCAGATGTATCCTCGAACAGACCAGCTTCCTTTTTCTCGAAAACTACCAGCTGGTAAGCATCACCCAAGGTCTTGAGGGTGAAAGGAACAAAGTTGTAGAAGGTGAAATCGTTGGTATCACCACCATTCAGGCTAGAACCATTCTGAGTGAACACCTTACCATCGAGAGATACATTCCATACTGCCCACTGTGAAGAGGTTGGATAAGTAACATCCATGGTGCTGGTGGTCATACCATTATAGATAACAGGTATGGTTACAGCAGCCTTGCCATCCTCAGAAGTGAAGGTTATGGTGTAGTTGCGGTCCTTAGCGATGGCATACTTAGCACTTACGTCCTGATTCTCCTTGAAGGAAACTCCGCCTACAGCATCCTTGTTAGGTGTACCTACCAGGAAGCCGCCTTCCAAGTCTACCCAAGCTGGAGTATTGGTAACAGCAAAACGGAAGTTTGACTTTACGGTAAACTTGGTGTATACATTGTAACCTACAGTGATACCTGTCTCGGTGATATTATTGCCAGCCGCATCGAATACCTGCAACTTATGGTCGGCAGCCGAACGCTTAACCTCAGCGATGGCAACCTTCTGACCACCCATATTCAGGAAGAGCTGAGCCACGCTCATATCCTTGCTGGCATCATCATCAGTAATCTTAACCTTGATGGTCTGCTTGCCTGCAGTACCATTGAGTACGAAGGCGTCTGTTTTCTCGCCCTGCACCAGTTTACACCAGATTTTGTCTGAAGAAAGGCTCCAGCTCTCGTTGGCATCGAAGGTGAAGTCCAACTCAGCACCAGCTGCACCGCCGATAGTCTGTACCTGTGGGAACACAGGAGTTACGGCATCGTCATCGCTGGAACAAGCTGTGAACAGAGTCACTGATACCAGCGCCATCAATACGAGCCAATATTTTGAAATCAATGTTTTCATTTTCTTTTTATTCTACGATTAATATCCTTGTTCTTTCAATTTCTCTGCCTCTGCATCGCTGATCCATTCATACATGGTGATGAAGGTTCCTACGTTGCCGAATAATGAACCATCTTTGTTGTTTACACTCATAACAACATACTGCAATACATAGTTCTGGCAGGTGTTATAATAAGAGGTATAGAGAGAAGGCTGGCTGATGCGCAACTTGCCGTCTCCATAGATGGTACCGAACGCCTCGCCGGTTTCACCAGCTATCTGGTCGTCCATCTCTACCTTTGGCTCAAGAATGTTCTTGGTATTGAACTTCAACTTCAGGTTGTAGCCCTTATAGTAAACATCCTTCAGCAAAACGGTATTCTCCTCGCCTTCCACTACCTCAGTCTTGATCAGACGGTTGGTTACGTTGTTCAGATACTGGCTGTAGAATGTAGATGTTACCATGCACCAGCCAGAGAAGTTGTGGATATCGAAAGGACAAGACTTCTGCATTACCACGTGGGTATAGTCCTTATAGAGATCTGTCCAGTTATACTTCTCCGGAATCACCAGTTTCAGGGTGAAGCCGAGCGAATCGGTCTTGCCGATGTTATCATAGATACCCTGAACCTTCACATTTCCTACCATCTCGCCCGCCTTGATTGTAACGGTGTTGTTGAGGATGCGGTAATGCTTACCCTCGATGGCATTGCTCTGCTTGTCTACTACCTCCACGCCGAAGGTGCGGTCGTAGTCAGCTTTTTCGGTTGCAGATACAGGCACATTGAAAACCTCATTGCTTTCCTGTACAGCATACTGATAGAGCGTATCAGAGAACATGATATGACTTGAACCAGCATAAGTGGTATAATCCTGTGAACAACTCACAAGAGCGATGAGTGCAGCTACGGCTGCCAAACATCCCATCATTATTTTCTTCATGATCGTCTCCTTATTTTATTTGTTACTTTCATTAGGCTGAATCTCAGAACCTGGTGCCTCAAGCTCATGCTGAGGAATTGGCCAGACAAAGAGAGGGTCATCCTTTTCAACCTTCAGACTGCTCTGCACGAAGTTGGCAGCAGGCTGGTCGGCAGCCTTACGCTCAAATCCCTTGTGCCAGCGCTTGAGGTCGTTCAGACGGAAGCCTTCCATATAGAGTTCCTTCACGCGCTCTGCCTCGATTATCTTCATGGCGTTGTTCTCGCTCATCGAGGTGTTACCACCATATGAAGAGTAGCGGGCTGTACGCAAGGTAGAGATGTCCTTACCTGCCTTACCATAGTCCTCCTTCATGGCGTAAGCCTCAGCACGAATCAGATACTGCTCTGAGAGACGGAATACCATTGGCTGGTGAACATGCAGGATATTGTTGTTCAGGAATTCTGCATCGCCGAAATACTTGCTCAGCAAAGGCCACTGCAAACCATGCTCATAACCTGTTACACGGGTTGTGAAGATGGCTGCAGCACGGAGGTCCTTGCTGTCGAATGAGTTGATGACCCATGTCTCAGGCACATAGTCTGGACGATAAGTTACGAAGTTGTAGTTATCGAAGATGGTACCCAGAGCACCGCCATAGCTGTTCACGGTAAAACCTACCTTCCAGATAGCCTCACGCGAATCACCATAGGTCCAGATATACTTATAATCATTCACCTGGTTTGAATAGGTGTTGGAAGAAGCCTTCTCTAATGTATAATACTTACTGCCGATTACCTTAGATGCATACTTGATGGCATCATCATACTTGTGCATATATAAGGATACGCGCGCACGCAAGGCATGACAGGTATACTCGTTGAAGTAAATCTCGTTGTAGAGACTTCCTGTGAAGTCTTCGTCTACTTTCAGATATTCAGCAGCCTTGTCAAGATCTCTCAATACGAAATCGTATGATTCCTTCAGAGTGGCTCTCTTCTGTGGCTCATTGCCGTAATAGTGCTCTGTGAGTACAACGCCGAGTTCCTTCGCAGCCTGCTCATCGCTATCGTAAGCCTTGCAGAAACACTTGATCAGTTCTGAGTAAGCCAGGGCACGGGCGAAGTAAGCCTCGCCCTCATACTGCTCCAACTTATCAAGCTGCTTATCATCATTGGTTGCAGCCTTTACCTTTTCAACATTATCGAGCAGGAAATTGCATCGGTTGATCACATCATAAAGGTCGGCATATACCGCCTTGATGTCGGTGTTGGTAGCCTTGATATCTTTCCAACGGTAGATATCGCCATAGGCATTAGAGTAGCCCTTCACGCAGTACACGAAGTCTGCCTGCAGATCTGGCAGGATTGTCAGATTGCCCGAATAGAGGGCGCTGCTCTTGAAACTGTCGTAGATACCGTACACCAGCTTGTCCATGTCGTCCACCGTGTTGATAGCCTGGTCCATGAGGATAGAATCCTCAGGATACTTATCAAGACAGGAAGACATAGAGAGGGCTAGGATTCCCGACAGGATGTATGTCTTTATATTTTTGATATTCATTTTTTTTCCTTTCTTGGTTAGAATTGCAATTCAACACCCAGAGTAAACTGGCGTGATGCCGGATACTGTGCCTGGTAAATATTGGATGAAACCTCAGGATCCAGACCGTTGAAACCGGTTACGGTGAAGAGGTTCTGTGCCTGACCATAGATTCTGACCATAGAGAAGAAGTTGGTCTTGCGCAACAGACTCTGTGGCAATGAATAGGACAGACTGAGATTCTTCAGACGGAGGAACGATGCATTCTCCAAGAAGCGATCGTCGAGCTGGGTTACCTCGCCCCAACGTGGGATATCGGTAATATCGCCTGGCTGCTTCCAGCGGTCGTACAACAGACGGTTTGACTGGTTGTAAGCAGTACCGAAGGTTACACCGCTCTCCTCGAAGTAACGGTCGTTGTTAATCACGTAGCGTGTACCAATCCAGCTGAACTGGGCAGAAAGCTGCAAGCCCTTCCAACGGAAGCTTGTACCGAAACCGCCCATCCAAGGTGCATCATAGGTCTTGCCTGTCATCACCTTGTCGCTCTCACGGAACTCGTTGGTCACGTTGCCGTTCTTGTCATACCAGAGCTGCTCACCATTCGCTGGGTTCACACCGGCATAACGGTTCAGGAAGAACTCGCTTACTGAGTGACCTACCACATACTTCAAACCGGTGGTTGAGTTTACATACTCGGTTACACCGTTATAGAGTTCCTTCAATCGGTTCTGGTTGTAAGATACGTTGGCACTTACATTCCAGGTGAAGTCGCGTGTGCGGATTACATCACCGTCAGCACTCAGCTCGATACCCTTGTTAGCCATCACACCTACGTTCTTCCAGCGATAGCCCTCGCCGGTTACGGTATAAGACTCAGGAACGCGCATCAGCATATTAGAGGTACGCTTGTAGTAAGCCTCGAAGCTGAAGTTGATTCTGTCGAGGAAGCCCAAACGGAGGGCGAAGTTGTTTGCCCATGTTGACTCCCAACCCAATTCCTCGTTACCACTCTGTGATGGATAGAAACCGGCAGTATTATCGTAGTTGGCACCACCCGATACCAGAGCCAGGTGATAATAGTTAGGAATCTCAGAGTTACCCGATGTACCGGTACTTACGGCAATCTGGGCTGTGCTGAGCCACTTCATATCCTTCAGCCAGTCGGTCGACTTCACGTTGTACATGAAACCGAGCGACCAGAATGTACCCCAGCGATGATCCTTACCGAAACGTGAAGAAGCATCAGTACGCAGAGAGAAATCGGCATAGTAGAGCTCCTTATAGTTATACTCGCCACGCATGAAGAATGACAGGTAAGAATAATCAGAAGATGAATCTGCCCAGCGGCTGGCACGTGTACCTGATGATACGTTGGTCAGGAGATCGCTGGTCTGACCCTTGGAATATACCTGGAAACCATCTGAGTGGAAATTGACAGCCTCCTGACCCAGCATCACGTTGAACGAATGGATATCGTTCAGAGTGAAACGGTAGTTAGCCGTAGTAGTCTCTGTCAGGTTGATGGCATCGCTGCTCTGGCGTGCCGCAGTACCCTGTCCGTGATTTGAAGAGAGACTTGGGAACGACTGGAGGAATGCTGTAGAATGGGTGAAATCGACACCAAACTGAGTACGGATAGTCAGATTCTCTATCGGATAGATTTCAGCATACATGGTAGAGAGCACCTTATATTTCTTGTTCTTGATAGGATTCAAGCCCATGTAAACGATAGGGTTCTCGCTGGTTCCAGCCCAGTTGCCTGCTGAAAGTGAAGCCAGACTGCCATCCTTTGCGTATGGATTCCAGTAAGGCAGCATGAATCGGCATGCTGAGATAGGAGTAACGGTAGTATAGCTACCGTCGTCAGCCTGCTGAGCCTCCTCATAGGCAGCCATGGTGTTGGTACCTACCTTCAACCACTTGCTAGCCTTTACATCTGCATTGGTGCGGATGTTGTAACGGCGGAAGGTTGAATTCTGTGCGATACCGTCCTGATCGTAGAAACCACCAGAAACATAGTAGTTCAAGCGGTCGGTAGCACGGTTGATAGAGAGTTCGTAGCTCTGCAGCGGAGCGCGGTCGTTGAACACCTCGTCCAGCCAGTTTACGTTTACTCTTGAAAGGAGATTGTAATCCTTACCTGTATCCAGACCTACTTCTTTCTCAAACTGGATACGCTCATCGGTATTCATCATTTTCCAGTTGGTCTGTGCCAACTCAGAGAAACCATACTGTGCACGGAGCGTAATCTTCGCCTTGTCCATTGACAAGCCTCGCTTGGAAGTGATGACAACCACACCATTGGCAGCACGTGCACCATAGATAGAGGTAGAAGAGGCATCTTTCAATACAGAGATACTTTCGATGTCGTTAGGACTCAAAGTATTGAAATCAGAACTTGAGATTGGCACGCCGTCGAGGATAAAGAGTGGCGACTTTCCGGAGTTGATAGAGTTGGTACCACGGATTTGGAAGGTAGCCGCCTTGCTAGGTTCACCCGAAGAAGAGATGACCTGCAAACCAGTACTCTGTCCCTGCAAAGCTTGGTCGAAGCTTGCCGCCGGCACATTTTCTATCTTTTCAGACTTTACGGCAGACACGGAACCCGCAATGGTTCCCTTCTTTCTCACGCCATACGCCACCACAACCACTTCATCCATCATCTTGGAATCCGAAGCAAGGGTGATGTTGAGCGTATTTGTCTGCGCTTTCACAACGTGCTTCTGCGTAACGCAACCCACATAAGAGTAGACAAGCGTAGCCTTCGAAGCACCCTTAATTTCGATGGTATAGTTACCGTCAATATCGGTCACTACGCCATTTGATGTTCCCTCTTGCATAATGGTCACACCAATCATCGGTTCGTTGTCTTCAGCAGACACGACTGTACCCTTGACGCTGAAACTCTGCGCCAAGACCGATTGGATAGACAACAATACAAGTGAGACAAGTAAAAGAGTTAATCTTCTCATCCTTGTTTGTTTCAAGTTTATTAATTAATAATTATAATTTTTTTCTCATTTTTTTCTCGTTTGGTAAAAGCCGAAAGCACTCAGGGCGACACTTCGCCCCTCCATTTATACATTCTTTCACTAATATGCACACATGGAAATACCTATTTAACTTAAATCGGTGCAAAATTACGAATATTTTCTTATTTGCCCAAGATTATCGCTTAAAATTTAAATGTTTGATATGAAATATCTATGTTTTTTAGCATATTTGCTCATAAATTTAGTTAATTGTCGATTTTTTGTCACATCCGATTACAGTTTGCAAAAACAAGTTCAATACATACTTTTTTTGTTTCTATGCAGCCGTTTTCATAAAGCTGAAATTACGTCCCGACGTAGCTTGTACTACGTCGGGACGTATCTTTTGCTGCGTCGGGACGTAGCAAATGCTACATCGGGACGCATTTTTTACTGCATCGGAACGTATTTTATCAGCTGACGCAGATATCTCGACAAGCCGAAGGATACATTTACCTCTTCACCTTCATATATTCCGTAGGAGTCATGCCATACTCCTTGGAGAAGCATTTGGAGAAATAACTGCTGTTGGAAAAACCAACGGTATACATCACCTCGGAAACACTGAACTTGCCCTGGCTCAGGAGCTCGGCTGCACGCTTCATACGCATCTCACGGATATACTCTACAGGCGTACGACCCGTTATCGCCTTCGTCTTGCGATACAGCTGTTTGCCACCTATGCCTATCACATCCTGCAACATCGAAACATTGAAGTCGGAATCAATCATGTGCTTCTCTATCGCCTCATTGATCTCTTCGAGCAGACGCTTGTCTGCCCCATCCAACTCGCAGACATTTACTTCCTTCTTTTCCTCTTCAGAAGACTCAGAGCGTGCAGGAACTGGTTCTGAGGATGATGACTCAGGCTCAGATACAGGCGAAGCGGATAACCCAGTGGCAACAGCTGATGGCTCCTCAGGTTTCTTCACATTCAGGTAGCGGACCATCAGAGCTGTCACCTCATCAAATGAATGATGAGCTACGGCAGCCTTCAAATCTTCCGTCAGACGGTTGAAGAAGTCTATACGCATCTGTACCTGCTCCAACACCTCAGCCTTCTGCTTCTGGGCATCAGCCAGTTCCTTGCGCAGAAAATACCAGCTTACCAGCCATGCCACAAACACGATGAGTGCCGTGATATAGAAGAGCTTGCACCACCAGGAGAGATACCAAGGCGGCAGGACGGAGATGTCGAGCGAATAAACCTCGGCGGCTATCTTGCCTTCGCCATCCACGGCATGAACCGTAAGATGATAATCGCCATACGACAAACCATTGTAGGTGATATCGATATTGCCGGAGTTCAGATAATGCCAGTCGTGGTCGCTGCCTTCGAGTTTGTAAGCATAAACGGCTGAAGGATGATCAGCAAAAGGAAGGTCGGTGAGCTGCAGGGTGAAGTTGTTCTCATCACTCTTCAGTTTCAGGATTTCTCCACGCTCCTCACAAGCCTGTCCGTTTACGATGATTCCAGCCAGCATCAAGCGGGCAAACTGCTTAGGCTTCTGTGCTACATCGGAACTGATTGCCACATAGCCGTCATTGCCGCCCATCATTACCTCATGAGTCTGTCTGCTGTAACAGATGTTGAGCGGCACAACAGAAGGAATCATGAAGCGCTGGCTCTCGCCCTGTGGATTGATTACGCAGCATTCATTGCCCGATACCACCCATATCTTGCCTTCCACATCGCACATGGTACTTACCTTACCACCAATCTGCCATGTCTTGGTAGAAAAGCTGTTACCCAGCACAGAACCGGCTGCATAATAACAGGTTACCGAATTGTTATCACCCATCCAGATATTGCCCTTGCTGTCTGCCATCAGATAGTTGACAACATCTGAGTTAGCTACCTGCACCACCTTCATATCGTTCGGATTGATGCAGTCGAGACGGGTATAGGTAGAAACCCAAATCCTACCCTTTCCATCCATCACCATCTGACCTACATGCAGACCAGAGAGCGCATTCTTTCCCTTGTCCGAGTAATGCCAGTCGGCTATGGTCTTGCCGCTCAGAAGAGCCGCCTTATCCATCACGAAAACACCGCCCTGATAAGAACCCATCCATATCCTGCCCTTCTTGTCCTGGAGAATATCGTAAGCCCAGGCAGTAGAATACTTGCCACTCTTATCGTAGACGATGAAGTTGCGCATCTGACGGGAACTGCGGTCATAGAAGTTGATGCCATGGTCGGTACAGATCCATACATCGCCGTCATGGTCTTCATAAATCTTGCGTACACGGTTATGACTCAGCGGGAAGGCAGAGCTGTTCTGCTTGTACCATGCCACATTCTGATAACCTTCAGCATTCCGGGTGAAATGAATCAGACCGTTGGTACCGCCCATCCACCATTCGCCGTTACGGGTCTGGAGCATGGCATGGAGACAGTTGCCCTCACCCGACATCGTAATCTTATCGAGCGATACATAGCGGTAATAGGTATGGGTAGTGAGACGGGAGAGTCCATTGTCAGTACCCACCCATACATTCTGCCATTTATCTACAAAGCAAGCCCAGACGATGTTGTTAGGAATAGAAGCATCATCGCGGGAATCGTGGATAATAATGGTGATGGCATTGGAGAGAGCCATCTGATAGAGTCCGTTATCGGTTCCGATATAGAGATTGCCGGCAGCATCTGTAGAAAGACATTTGATGGAATTGCCGTTCAGAGCTGGAATCTGTGAGAAGTTCCTGAGCTGCAGGTCGGCACAATAGAGAGCGCCCTCGGTACCAATCCAGTAGCATCGGCGCTTGGCATCATAGGCGAGCGCATTGACCAGCGGCTGTTCTCCGGCACGGAGCGGAATCAGTCTGCTGCCGAGACGCAGACCAGCAAGCGAACCTACGAGCAAGCCTCGCGGAGTAGAGAGCAAGGCATAGACATCGCCACCGAAGTCAGTCTTACCACCCTTGATATCGAGCACACGGAGTTCCTTCAGCTGCTTGCGCTTCGCCTCATCGGCAAAAGCCTTCATGGCTGGTGTTTCGGCATATTGATAAGATTGCGTATCGAATTTCAGGATGCCGTTGCCAGTAGCCAGATAGAGCATCCTGCCCTCGAAACCGAGCGCATTGACACGCGTATTGCTGAATGTATGTTCCTGAAAATGGCGGTAGCCATGATAACCATCATAGCTGTAAAGACCGTTGTCGGTTCCGAGCCATATCATTCCATCACTGTCCTGGGTAATGGCACAAACGGACTGAGCACCTTCAAGGGAGGTGTTGACGAAACGCTGCGCATGGATGGCGAGCGAAATAAAGAGCATAGCAATTGCCATGCTGATGCGGTTTATAGGTTCTTTTGACTTTTTCATGTGTGCAAATTTACACAATATTCATGATAACGCCAAAAAATATCGGAGAAAATTCAAAAAAAAAGAATCCCCTGAGAAAATAGCCGCTGCTATTCCCAGAGGATCCGATATAAACTATATACTTTATAACCAACTGAAATCTGTCTCAGTCTTCTTATATTGCCTGGAGCGTAATCGACTTTTCGATATTTCGCTTGCTGTCTTTTACCTTCAGGATGATGTCGCCCTTCTGCTTGCTGCTCTGTACGATGACTACGAGTTTGCCAGAGAAGAGTTTCATCTGTGGCTGGGTGAACGGTTCGAGCGATGTGGCATCGCCGTTGCAGGCTGCCTTGAAAGTGCCGGCACCACTCACCTCGAAGGTCAGTTCGTCATCGGCAAGCGGACATTCATTGCCGTCCTTATCCTGCAGACTCACGGTGATGAAGGCAAGATCGTTGCCATCGGCATTCAAAAGCACATTGTGCTCATCGGTACAGCCTTCTACCATGCAGGCAACAGGCTCATGATCAGGTGTTTCTACGCAGAACTTCATCTGTGCAGGCTCGCCGGCAGTACGCTTCACGTCCTCACCAACCTTTTCGCCATACTGGTTGTAAGTAACCACGCGAATCTCACCCGGTTCATACTTCACATTGTTCCAGCGCAGACGGTAGCGGTCCAGACGGCTTGATTTGTCCTTGCGAACTCTGCCCTGGCTCTTGCCGTTGACGAAGAGTTCGCCTTCCACACCATCGGTATAGCAGTATACAGGAGTCACTTCGCCCTCTCTGCCCTTCCAGTTCCAGTGAGGAAGAAGATGGGTAGTATGCTGCTGCTTGTTCCAGCGGGCACGATACATATAGTAGCGGTCCTTTGGAAGTCCGGCAAGGTCGCAGATACCGAAGTAGCTGCTACGACTTGGCCAGTAGGTATCGTAAGGAGTCGGCTCGCCCAGATAGTCGTAACCGGTCCATACAAACTCACCGATTACCCAACTATAGTCATCCTGCATCTTCCAGTCATCATCAGGAAGATTGCTCCAGGAACAGTATTCGGTATCATAGCTTGAGCACTGACCATCAGGATAGGTAGCCTTATCACTTACCACTACCGGGAACTTGTATACGCCACGGGAACTGACCGTAGAGGCGGTTTCAGAACCGAGGAGGAATCCCTGAGGCAACTGCTCGATATTCTTATAATATTTATGTACGCGATAGTTGAAGCCCGGTACATCCATGGTCTGGGCAAAGCCGCTCTTCAAGGCATCTTCTGCCTTATCCATACCCTGGGTTACAGGGCGGGATGGGTCGTACTGATGACAGATATCCTGCAGACGCTTAGCAATCTGCACACCCTCCTTGCTCCACTGTTCAGGAATCTCGTTACCGATGCTCCACATCACGATGCTAGGATGGTTGCGGTGGTGCTTTACCAGATTGGTGATATCCTTATCGCTCCACTCCTTGAAGAACTTGGCATAGCCGTTCTTGCATTTAGGATAAATCCACATATCGAAACTCTCTGCCATGACCATCATACCGAGGGAATCGCAGAGTTCCATCTGCATGGTAGAAGGCATGTTGTGGGCAGTACGGATAGCATCGCAACCCATCTGCTTCATCATCTTGATCTGACGGATGAGAGCTGCCTTGTTTTCTGCTGCACCCAACGGACCGAGGTCGTGGTGCAGACAGACACCCTTCAGTTTGCGGGTAACGCCATTGAGCTGGAAACCATAATCCTTGGATACGGCAATGGTACGGATACCGGTCTTCAGGGTCTGGACATCAGCCACCTTTTTTCCTTCATATCGGGTAAGCTTTACCTGATAGAGATAAGGAGATTCCGGAGACCAGAGCTGAGGATTCGCCACCTTCAGAGTAGTCTTGATTTCAGGATTGGCACCTGTGACGATCTGCTCGGCAACCTTCTTGCCAGCCTCATCCAACAGGGCTATGACAGTCTTGCCCGACTTACCAGTCTTTCCTTCCAGCAGTGCATTTACTTCTACTTCAGCTTCCTGCTTATCAGCCTTCAGGGTACGCACGAAGGTATCCCAGGTAGAGAAGTTTTCGTTGCCATAGAGTTCTACGGAAACCGGACGGTAAAGACCGCCTCCCGGATACCATCGGCTGCTCTCCTCTACATTATTAAGATGTACCTCGATGAGATTACTCTTACCAAACTGGATGAAAGGTGTGATGTCGATGCGGAAGGCATTGTAGCCGTAAGCCCACTTGCCTGCCTCCTTGCCATTGACGCTGACAACAGGCTGGCTCATGGCACCGTCGAAGACGAGTACGGCACGCTTATAGCCCTTAGGAGCCGTCCAGTTCATCTTATACATACCCTCACCTATCCAAGGCAGCGCACCAGAACGTCCCGACTTCTCGGTCTTTTCGGTTTCGCCATTCTGCTCGATGGCCACCATCTGCAGGTCCCATTTCTTATCGAAAGGTCCCGAGATAGCCCAATCGTGCGGAACAGCTACCTGCTGCCACGCCTTGCCATCACGGGAGAAGTCCCATGAAGGCAGGTTGATAACCTTTCTGCTCTGCGCCTGGCACAGCGTTGTGAGTGCCAGGGCAAGAGTCATGAAAGTAATGCTTCTCTTGATCATATTGCTATTTAATATTCTTATTTATATGCATCAAATACGGCAGTTGGTTTGCCGCTGTTGTCGAAGGCTCCCTTGGTATATGCATCCCAACCCAGAGTGATATAGTTGGCTGGTTTCCAGTTGTTGTAAACTTCCGGTTCCCAATAGAAGATACCCTCGCAGGTAGAAATCTTCTTACAGCCATCCACCATCTTCTTCATCAATGGCGCAGCCTGCTCAGAACCCCACCACATACCGATTTCAGAGATGATGACGTCCTTGCCATACTTGGAAGAAAGAGTCTGGATGTTAGAGAGACAACTCTCTGCATAACTCTGCCAGTTATCATCTTCCGGATAAAGAGACAGTCCGATGACATCCCACTTTCCACCATTGTCCTTCAGCTTATCGTAGAGCCAGGTAAGTCCACCGAGGTCCTGACCCTTATCTACATGCACGATGACTTTTGCCTTAGGATAAACTTCCTTTACAGCATCATAACCGGCGTTGATATAAGCAGCAAAATTGGCTGCATTCTTAGATACCTGACCGGTTACAGCCTCATCGCTATTCCAGAGCATTCCGTCGCGGGTTTCATTACCCACCTGCACCCACTCTACGTTGGTTACACCTCTATCCTTCAGGGCTGTCAACACATCCTTTGTATGATCAGCCACAGCCTGTTTCATCTGTTCGGCAGTATAGCCCTGCCATGCAGCAGGAACTTTCTGGTTGCCCGGGTCAGCCCAGGTATCAGAATAGTGGAAGTCAATCATCAGACGGAAGCCGAGCTGCTGAGCTCGCCAAGCCTTGGCGATGACATCATCCTTGCCACACCAGCCACCTTCCGGATTTACCCAGACACGCAGACGGATGGAATTGGTTCCCTCTTCGCGGAGGAGTTTCATGCATTCTGTAGCCTTGCCATTCTGATTATAGAATTTCACACCATCCTTCTCCATCTCTGTGAGCCAGGAAACATCGGCACCCTTGGCAAAACCGCTCATATCGTATGTCTTCTCCTTTTCAGGAGTGGTATTATCATCATTGCTGCAACTCGTGCCCGTGATAGAAAACAAGAGTGCTGAAGCCAGCAATATGGCTTTTCCAAATATATTCTTCATTGCTATTTTTCTTATTAATTATTCATATTTCCATGTCATGGTGTTGAGGTCAGCGGTAACGGTAACTTCACCACCAGTTACATCATCCTTGAACCAAATGTCCCAACAGTCACTAGCTGTTGACAATTTAAAAAGATCGCTTGGATCAGAACCATACCAAGTCTGCTTGTCGTCCTTGTTTTCACCTACGAAGATAAACCGGAAATTCTCCCAAGCTGTTGGCTTGTACTTGCAGGTATAAACGCCATCACTCACCTTGTTCATCACGGCAAGAAGGGTGTTACCATCCTTAGAGAACATACAGAGGGTATTGCTAACCTCTGGCTCTGGAGTTGTCTGGTCGCCCTCAACGATGGTGTATTCCAGCTGGCTGTGCTCACCAACTTTCACGGTTACGGTATAAGTACCAGCCTTGGCAATATTTACACTTCCAGCTGTTGCAGCATCTGTCATTTTGCCATCAGCCAAAGTATAGTTCATGGTCTTCACCACAGCTGCAGCATCTTCTGTACCTGTATCCTTGCTGTACTCTGCACCTGTTGCTACGATGCTAATTGGAGTATTATCGGCTGCGGTTGTAATCACCTTGGTCCAAGCATAGTTAGGAGCATCATAGGTCATATCTTCACCATTCAACTGCATCGACTTGATGTAAGTTGGCTTAAGTTCCTTAGCTTTTGTATCAAGAACTGTATAATAAATACCTGTCTGACCTGGGAACCAGATGTTCCATGCAGACTCAGTATTATCCATTTCGTACACATGGTTATCCTGTCCTACATTACCCCAAATGGTACCATCATTTTCCTTACCCCAGATATGGAACCAAGAAGAGGCATTCATATAGCCAGAATAAACTCCATCAGAATTAGGAGAATAGAGTTTGGTCAGAACTTGATCCTTTTTCTCATTCAGGATATTGATGTAGCTCATATCAATGAGGTATGGAGTAACCTTTACCTGGCAGACATTGCTGTAAGCGGCATCAAGATTGGCACCCATCTGACTCTTGATACGGAAATAAAGAGGTGAGCTCACATCAGGAGACAAGCCGAGATCCTTGGCTGCAGCATTGAGGTCTGCACCGGTGAAAGCCTTGGAAAGGTCGGTTACGGTGTATTCCTTTTCTGAAGTAAAGTTCTCTGAGGCTGATACCTGCAGATAAGTTTTCAACACTCCACTGCCCGCAGGCTTGGTTTCATCGCTCGAAAACAAGGTAGGATTCTGCCAAGCCAACGAGAGGACAACGTCCTTACTGTTATCTACAGACAGCTTCACATCGGATGCCGATGCCATCAGATCGGATGCCTTGAAGCCATCCAGATATATCTTGTCGCCACTCTCGTCGCAACTCACCAGGGCGGTGAGTGCGCAGAGAAGCATCATCAGGTTTCTAAATATCTTTTTCATTCTTTTATCCTATTAATAGTTGTCGTTATGAAGATTTGGATTTGCGGTAAGCTCGGTGTTAGGAATTGGATAGATGTTGTACTTGCTATCCACTGCCTGTCCATCGTGGACACCACCCTTCCACTGCCAGATGTACTTATTAGTAGTAAACTGACCATAGCGAATCAGGTCAGTACGGCGATAACCTTCATGATAGAGTTCACGGGCACGCTCATCGAGGATGAACTGGAGGAACTCATCATCGTTGGCAAAGTTGCTTGCCCATACATCAGAAGCATGAGAGCGCTCACGAAGCTGGTTGATCCAATAGATAGCACCCTGCTTGCGGGAAGCAATCACGTCAGGATCTGCAGCATCACTACCACCAGCCCAGTTATCCCAGTCATTATGCAGACGAACCACGCACTCGGCATACATCAGATAGACATCAGCCAAACGGAAGAGAGGGAAATCGGTATCCACACCTGCATCTCCTGTATTGGATGCAGTGGTTCCATCATCCTTCAGGTTACTCCATTTCTCAGAAAGATAGCCAGCGGTTTCATCGGTCATGCTGGTTACATCCTTGCTCTGACCATTGGTAAAGAACTTGCAACGCTTGTCACCATTGCCATCAATATCGGTCTGGGTAAACTTATCCACGAACTCAGGACGAAGACGGAATTCACTCCAGCCGGCAGTTACACCATAATCGGCTACATTCTGGTTGGCATTCGACATACTTACCTGTCCACAAACCAGATAGGTAGAAGAACCCCAGCTTACAGTATGCTCAGCACTTACCGGCAAGGCGAAGATAATTTCGTTGGTACGCTTATCATTATCAGCATTGAAGAGCTTGCTGTAATCAGACTCCAAAGAGTAGCCCATATCCATCACCTTCTCACAAGCCTCCTTGCACTCGGCATACTTGGCAACGCCGGTATAAACCTCGCTGTTCAGATAAAGCTTGGCAAGCAAGGTATAGGCAGCACCCTGAGAAGCCTGACCGTAAGGACAGGTGGATGCTGGAAGCATATCACCTACACAATCCTTCAACTCGCTCTCAATATAATCAAATGTCTGCTGAGGAGTATAACGAGGAGGAATGTAGCTGCCCACAGGGTCGTTCTCTGTCACCATCGGAATGTTGCGATAGAAATCGAGGGCATGGTAATAGAACAGAGCGCGCATAAAACGGACTTCAGCCTTATACTCCTTCATCTTCTCAGCATCAGCACCTGAGAAATTGGCATTATTGGCATTGCGGAGGAACTCGTTGCAGAGGGCGATGTTGTAGTAGATACGATAATACATATCTGATACCCAGGCATCGTTAGCATCCCAGGAGAGATAAGTAAGACCCGTAGTCTGCTCACCTGTCAGCCAGGTAGAGGCAAATTCATCGGTACCACACTCCTGCATATTGATAAACATACGCATGTAGTCGAAGCCACTGCCGCCGTTCAATACGGATTCCATATCCTTATTATCGCCGCCCTTGCCCTGACCGCTAGTCACCATGGCAGCGTAAATCTTACCCAGCACAGCCTCATAATTGGCAAGCGAGGTATAAACATCCTTAGAGGTTGTCTCTGTATGAGGATATTGGTCAAGATCGGAAACACAGCTGGTAGTGCCTGTCAGCACCGCTGTTCCCATCATCATACTATATAATATATTCTTAAGTTTCATTGTTATCTGTTTTGATTGTTAGAACTGAAGTCCGAGGCTTACTGAGTAAGTGCGAGGACGTGGATAGAATGAGTTGTCCATTCCGTTTGGCACCTCAGGATCTGTACCTGAGTAACCGGTGATGGTGAATACATTCTGTACCATCGCAGATACGGTGAGCGAAGCCCACTTGTTGATCTTGCCTACATTGTAACTCAAACTCAGGTTGTCGAGTTTCAGGAACGAAGCATTCTCTACGTAGTAATCAGAGAGATACTGACGGGTCTTGAAACCTGTCTTCAGGAAGCTGGTATTGAGGTTGTTGAGTTGTGAGTTGTTGTAGCTTACTGTCTCAAAAGCACCTGTACTCATACCCATGCCGTTGTATACATAGTTGTCGATGTTGGCACGGAAACTCATACCGAGTGTCAGCTGCTTGTATCTCAAAGATGTACTCAAGCCCATGATGTACTTAGGGGCTGGAGAATGATAGCGGTAGAGATCTGACTCATTGATTTCGCCATCATTGTTCAAATCGGCATAAGCACCCTCGATAGGCTTGCCTGTCTTTGAGTCGTAGAGCTGATGATACACATAGAACATGTATGGCTCATATCCCTCAGAGAGTACCTGGAACTGGTAAGCATCGATAGATGGACCTACCTTCACGTTGGTCTGGCTTCCACCCTTTATCAATGAAAGGTTCTTCACCTTCATGTTCTGCCAGGTAAAGTTATAGCTCAGGTTCCACTCCCAGTCCTTGGTCTGGATAGGGGTTGCATTCAGAGAAACCTCAATACCCTTGCTGTCCACATTACCTACGTTGGTAAGGATAGTCTTTGAGAAGTTGGTACCTGCTGCTGTTGGTACTGATGCCAACAGGTCCTTGGTCTTGCGGGTATAGAAATCGATGGCACCACCGATACGGCCAGCCAGAAATCCGAAATCGAGACCGAAGTTCCAGGAGGTTGTAGTCTCCCACTTCAAGTCTGATACGTATGCCTCAGGACGGTAAGTATTGATATACTGTCCGTTGATGAATGCTTCGGTACCTGCCACGCTGTAGGTATAAACCGGTAGATAGTTGTAGTTGCCGATACCTTCCTGCTGACCGGTAACACCATAGCTGGCACGGAGTTTCAAGTTAGAAAGTACCTTCTGGTTCTTCAACCAAGGCTCTTCTGTCAAAGTCCAGCCCAAAGCAACAGATGGGAAAGTACCCCAACGGGTATCCTTAGAGAAACGGGAAGATGCGTCTCGACGAACGGTAGCCGTCAGGAGATACTTTCCATCGAATGAATAGTTGATACGTCCGTAATATGACAACATTACATGACGGTAATCTGATGCCTTTACGGTTGACAGGTTTGTGCCTGCCGCACTTTTGGTATAATAAAGAGGTGTAGTACTCTTCCAGTACTGGTAGTCGTAACCGGCTGTCAGATCTACATTACTCTTGATATCTTCGAAATATTTTGCATAGTTGGCATAGAGGGTAAGCAAGCGGTTCTCGTTCTTCTGAGGACCATACTTGTAATCGCTACCGCCCAAAGACTCATCCTTGTTGTAGCTCTGTGCTGCGTAGGCAGGAACATAAACGGTTCCGTCGCCCTTGGCATAGTCAGCACCCACGGTAGCATGGAGCTTGAGGTCTGGCAGGAAATGAACCTTGTAATCTACATCCATCGAACCGATGAAGCGGCTTACCTTACTCTTTGAATCATACAGATCAACCAGACCGCGAGGGTTTCTTACACCCGCATTCACTGGATAGCCATCAGCATCGAGTGCCTCATTATAGCCACCATACTTGTCGTTACCGGAATAAACCGGGATGGTTGGGTTGAATGTGGCAGCTGCCCATACGGCACCACCATTATTGAATGAGTTGTTATTGAGCGTTCCCTTGGCGTTGATGGTCAACTTCAGGTGATCCTGGAAGAAGCTAGGAGTCAATACCACGTTACCTGTCCAGCGCTCTACATTGTCTTTGCGAACCAGACCGCTCTGGTTGTAATAGCCTACAGACACACGGAATGGCAACCACTTGTCGATGCTGCCGCTCACGCTGAGGTTATTATCTGTACCGAAAGCTGTGCGGTAAACCTCATCGTTCCAATCGGTATTGGCTGTACCGAGCAATGACTTTTGGTTATCTGTACCAAACTGGTTGATGACATTCACGAATTCATCACGACTCAGCATATCTACCATCTGCGCACGGGTCTGCAAACTGTTGGTGGTATTGAAGTTCACCTTTACAGCACCCTGCTGTCCCTTCTTGGTGGTAATGATGATGACACCGTTAGATGCACGGGAACCATAGATGGCTGTAGAAGAAGCATCCTTCAATACAGTCATGCTCTCGATATCAGAAGGGTTGATCATGCTGAGGAAGTTGCTGCTGTTACCCGAGATACCACCCTGCTCCAATGGCACACCATCAAGCACGATAAGAGGGTCGTTGCTGGCATTAAGAGATGCACCACCACGCACACGGATGGTACTACCGGCAGAGGCAGAACCACTGTTGGACATAATCTGTACACCCGAAACCTTACCGTTGATCAACTGTTCTGGAGAAGAAACGAGACCTTTATTAAAGTCCTTCGATTTCACGGTAGCTACGGAACCAGTCAGGTCACTCTTTCTTGCCGTACCATATCCGATGACCACGACATCAGCCAGCGCCTTGCTGTCAGATTCGAGTTTCACCTTCATATTGTCTGAGATAGAAAGTACCTTATCAATATAACCGATATAAGATACCTTGATCTTCTTGGCTGAAGAAGATACCTGAAGACTGAAGTTACCGTCAAAATCAGTAACTGTACCGCCCTTTTCGCCTTCCACCATGACAGTGGCGCCAATCAGAGCCTCACCATTCTGCGCATCTGTCACCTCACCTTTGATGGTTCTTGTCTGCGCCATGAGTTGCAGACATCCGATGACGAACAATGCCACGAGAAGCAAACTTCTCTTTGCTAAATTCTGGATTGCGTTCATTGTTTTACTTTTAGGTTGCGTTTAAAATTGTTTTCGGTTGCAAAAGTAGGGAAAAGAGAAGAAAACAGCAGATAGATTTAAGACAAAAATAAAGAAAAAACGGACAAAAGCAAATCTTTATCTAGCTTTTGTCCGTTTTGTCATTAAAGAGACAGGAATCTTTAAATCAGTTCTATACCTTTACTCTTTAACAGGTACAAGTTTAGTACTGCCACCTTCTGTACCATCAGTAGAACCACCAGTCTCGCCACCTCCGGTAGAACCACCTTCGCCAGAAGCATTGCTCTCACCGAACACCTTAACAACACCAGAAGTATAAGCGTCAAGAATGCTTGCCAAAGCAGGCAATGGCTGCTGGTGACCATTTGTTATACTGAAGAACAACATTGTCGCCATCAAAGGTAATCTCTGAGACAGTCTTTTCTATGACCTGACCATCAATCTTTATCGTCTGTTTGCTGCCGGCAAATACTGCCGTAGACAACATTCCAGCCAACAATAACAAATAAGCTTTTTTCATTTTAACGAATGTTTGTTAGATTATTTTTTTGGTTTGTTTTTGAATGTTACAATGCAAAAGTAGTGAAAAAATAGCTATTATAAAACATCCTGGCGCATTTTTCTTACGCAAACGTTTGCACAAGTATAAAATAAACTTTTTAAAAAGGGCATAAAAAAAGACTGAATCCTGTTACGAAGATTCAGTCTCATAAAGAAGTGGTACCACCAGGAATCGAACCGGGGACACAAGGATTTTCAGTCCTTTGCTCTACCAACTGAGCTATGGCACCAACTTTCACAAATCGCGATTTATCATTTGCGGGTGCAAAGGTAATACTTTTTTCTGGTTCCTGCAAATTTTTCGGGAAATTTCTTTCAAAAAAAGATAAAAAAGTCTATTTTTGTTGGTATTATCCATTATTTAATGTACCTTTGCAGCAGATATCGGGATTTAGCGCAGTTGGTAGCGCACGTCGTTCGGGACGATGAGGTCGCTGGTTCGAGTCCAGTAATCCCGACCAAAAGCCGTCAGATGTGCCGTAAACACTGAGGATTTGCCTTGGTCGTGGCCAAAATGGTCGGCGAAATTTCGGTTTCACAAGAGCTTAAAAATCCGTAAGCCTATGAAGTTTTTAAAGGATTTATTTTATATCAATTACCATGAACGGCGAGCATTACTCATAATCCTGACCCTGCTCGTTGTCAGTACCACAATGATTTTCATTGTAGGTTCTAAAGAAACTATGCCCTCAGAAAAGCAACAAGCCCATAACGATAGTATCATCAGGCATGCCACGCGGCAACATCCAGGCTATTATGAAGACGGACTTCAGTCGAGCGAAGTATTCGCCTTTGACCCCAATATGGCAAGCCAATCTGATTTCCAACGGCTGGGACTGGAATCATGGCAAGCCAGAAGCATCATCAAATATCGAAATAAAGGAGGTATCTTCAGGACACCAAGAGACTTTGCACGGGTTTACGGACTAACCAAGAAGCAATTCGAAAAACTGCTGCCCTTTATCAGAATTGGTAAAGACTACCAGCCGGCTGCCAACTTTTACCCAAGAGAAAGATACAACTACGGCTATCAAGAGACGGCTATAAGAACTAGAGAAGAAAGGAAGAAAGACACTATCCAATACAGTTATCCACGAAAACTGAAAGAAGGTCAGTATATCAACATCAATTCTGCTGATACGACCGAACTGCAGAAAATTCCCGGCATAGGCTCTTACTATGCCAGAAGCATCATCCGTTACAGAGAGCGGTTAGGCGGTTTTGTTTCCATGAGCCAGATACAAGAAGTGGAAGGCGTGCCCGAGACAGCCCTCCACTATATGAATATTGATGCAAAACATATCAGAAAAATGAATGTCAACCAGCTCAGTTTAACCGAATTGCGCAAACATCCTTACCTGAACTTTTACCAGGCAAAGGAAATCGTAAACTACCGCAGAACCCATGGTCCGCTGAAAAGTGCTGAAGAGCTGCGTCTCCTCAAAGACTTTCCACCTGCCGAAATAGAAAGAATCAAGCCGTATCTTGCCTACTAGGGGCAAGATAGCCTGTCTGCAAGTTTGCCGGTTTTGCTAAATGGCACCAAACTGGTGCAGGAAGATAAGGAAAATACAGATTGGACAGATAAAACGGATAGTGAACAGGAAAACAGGGAAGAGAGTTCCCTTCAAGGTTCCCCAGTTGGTAAACTCATCACGCACAATCTTCTTTGGCACATACCATCCCAGGAACAGACAGGTGATGAACGCCCCCAACGGCATGAGCAGCTGGGCAGTAAAGTTGTCACAATTGCTCAAGAAATCCTTGCCGAAGAAGCCCAAATCAGGTACGGCACCCTGAGAGAGCGAACAGAATACAGCTATGATGCAGCAAACGACGGTCTCGAACCAGGCTCCCTTGGCACGGCTTATCTTACCCTCCTCATAAATAAAGGCGGTACCTATCTCGTGCATCGAGATGGTAGAAGTCAGGGCTGCCAATACAAGCAAAGCATAGAACAACACCGAAATCACATAACCGACAACCGGCATGTTACCGAAAGCCTCCTGGAATACGTTTGGCAAGGTAATGAAGATGAGCGAAGGACCGCTGTCTGGCTGCACACCTACCGAGAAAGCTGCAGGGAAGATCATCAAACCTGCCAATACGGCGATTACCGTATCAATGGTCACAATCTGAGTAGCAGACTTCAAGAGATTGGTCTGTCTGTTGAAGTAAGAGGCATAAGTACACAGACAAGCCGTACCCATGCTCAAAGAGAAGAACGCCTGTCCCAGCGCTTCGAGCAACACGTTTTCATCTACCTTAGAGAAATCCGGCTTCAGCAGGAACTCCACTCCCTTCATCGCTCCCGGCAGAGAGCAGGAAGCTATCACAATCACAATCAACAGGAAGAAGAGCATAGGCATCAGTATCTTGGATGCTTTCTCTATACCATTGCGCACACCGCGTACTACCACCATGTGGGTAAGCAGGATAAAACCTACTGCCCATAAGGTAGGACGGATAGGATCGGCTGAAAAGGTCTGGAAATAGGTCTTCACATACTCTGCATCGCCATGAACACCGCCCATGATACTGGCATAGAGATACTGCAGGCACCAGCCAGCCACTACGGCATAGAAACCCAGGATAATCATAGAGGTGATGATACCCATCAAGCCCAAAGCACCCCAAGCCTTATGCTTACCCAGATTGGTATAAGCACGGGCTGCATTGGATGCAGAATGACGGCCGATGATGAATTCGCTCATCATGCCAGGCAATCCGAGTAGGATGATACATACCAAATAGATGAGAATGAAGGCGGCACCACCATTCTGACCTGCCATATAAGGGAAACGCCACACATTACCCAAACCGACTGCCGAGCCGGCTGTGGCAAGAATAACGCCCAACTTACTACCAAAATTTCCTCTTGTTTCCATTATCTAAATCTTTAATGTGTAGTGTTTGTTGTTTTCCGACGAAACGGGAGATGCTACACCTTATTATATATAGTTATATCTGATTATATTATCTATCCGATTACAAATACTTTATCCGAAGACCCCAAACTGGTTCAGGAATACCAGGAAGATGAGGACAGGACAAACGAACTTAATCAGGAAAAGATAAATACCGAAGAGACGGCCCTTCAAGGTTCCCCAGTTAGTAAACTCATCCTGTACGATCTGCTTAGGTACATACCAACCCAGGAACAGGCAGGTAAGGAATCCTGCCAGAGGAAGGAATATCTGACCCGTAACGAAGTCGAACCAATCGAACAGCGCCTTTCCGAAGAACGAAAGCTTATCTGTTGCACCCAAAGAGAGCGAACAGAAGGCTCCGATGATGGCACAGGAAACCGTAACGATGGTAGCACCCTTCTTGCGGTCTATCTTCAACTCCTCGTAGAAGAAAGAGGTATTCACCTCATGAAGTGACATCAGCGAGGTCAAGGCTGCTACCGACAGCAACACGTAGAAGAGCAGCGAGATAATCCAACCCAGTACAGGTAACGATGCAAACGCCTGATTAAAGACATTCGGCAAAGTGATAAAGATGAGCGAAGGACCACTATCCGGTGATACTCCTACTGAGAAGGCTGCAGGGAATATCATCAGACCAGCCAGTACTGCTACCAGCAAATCGATGATGGAAATCTGCAAAGCACTCTTAAAGAGATTGGTCTGACGGCTGAAGTAAGAGGCATAGGTACAGATACAGCCCATACCGATACTCATAGAATAGAACGACTGACCCAAGGCATTCAGGAACACGTTTCTGTCTACCTTTCCGAAATCAGGCTTCAACAGGAACTCCACGCCCTTACCTGCATCCGGCAACAGACAAGCTGCTACCACAATGATCAAAAGCAGGATGAACAGGAGAGGCATCATCACCTTAGAAGCCCTCTCTATACCGCCGCGCACACCATGAATAATCACGAAATGACAAATCAGGAATATCGCTACCGTCCACATAACCGGACGCACAGGATCAGAAGAAAACTCCTTGAAGTAATTCGCCACAAAGGTTGGGTCACCATGCAGTTCGCCCATGATGCTGGCATAGACATACTGCAGACACCAGCCCGAAACCACCGCATAATAGCCCGTAATCAGGAAACCGGTAAGCACCTCAAGATAGCCTACCCACTTCCAAGCAGTACCATTAGAGAGTTTGGTATAGGCACGTGCGGTATTAGAGGCACCATGACGGCCGATGATAAACTCAGAAATCATACATGGAATGCCCAACAGGAGCACACTTCCGATGTATACCAGAATAAAGGCTGCGCCACCTTCCTGACCAGCCATATAAGGGAAGCGCCATACGTTACCCAAACCTACGGCGCCACCTGCTGTAGCAAGAATCAATCCAATCTTGCTACCAAAACTTCCTCTATTTGAATCAGTCATTTCTATCTTTCTATTACTAATTTCTTATTTTTTAATTTTTCTTCGTGCAAAATTATAAAATAATTCTGAAATATATGAATTATTTGAAAGTAAAAATACAATTTTAGTAATATTTATGCAATTTAATCCGTTTTAGGACGCAGAAATGACCTTTTCGATACATTTTCTAACGATATTCAGCCGGCAAGGTATCACGCCACTTCGAGAAAGGATTGCCCAAGAGATGCGAATTGTAGAATCGCTTGTCGCCTGTTACCTCCATGCCGATGAAATCAGGTTTCTCATAGGCTTCGGTCTCGCTAGCCAACTCCACCTCTGCCATGACCAGACCTTCGTTATCGCCATAGAACTCATCTACCTCGAAGGTATGACTGCCACTTTTCACAAGATAGCGACGCTTATCGATGACGCCACCCTGACAAAGCTGCAGAAGATGCTGCGCCTCGTCCATCGTTATCTCCTTTTCAAACTCATAGCGGGTCATGCCGCCATTTACCGACTTACCCTTAATAGTAAGGTAAGCCTTCTCATCCCGTGTGCGAACCCGCACCGTAGCCCCCTCGGCAGGAATATATCCCTGCTGGATATGACTAGAAGAAAAGGCGGCGCTTTTGTAAGCGTCGCCCTTCTTAACGAGGAATTTTCTTTCTATTTCTAATCCACTCATAGTCTTATGCTAATGATGCTGCATAGATGAGAAAAAGAATACCGAGGGCTATCAAGCCACCGAATATCCACTTGATTACTTTCTCGCCTTTTGCAGCCTGTTTCTTCTGATAAGCCTCATGTTTGGCTCTTCTTAAGTCTTTATTTCCACTCATAGTCGTATGTTTTTTAGATGATTATTGTTGTTCGTCATCATTCGTAGGGAACTCCATCAGGTATGCCTTGATGAAATCATCTATCTTGCCGTCCATCACGCCATCTACATCCGATGTCTGATAGTTGGTACGGTGGTCTTTCACACGACGGTCGTCGAAGACATAACTTCTAATCTGGCTTCCCCACTCTATCTTCTTCTTACCAGCCTCAATCTTAGCCTTAGCCTCCAGACGCTTCTTCATGGCGCGGTCGTAGAGTTGGCTCTTCAAGAGCAACAGGGCTTTGGCACGGTTCTTTGGCTGGTCACGGGTCTCGGTGTTCTCGATGAGGATTTCTTCTTCCTCGCCGGTATCAGGGTCGGTATACCAATAACGCAGACGGACACCGGATTCAACCTTATTCACATTCTGACCACCGGCACCACTCGAACGGAAGGTATCCCAGGAGAGCTTGGCTGGATCAACATATACCTCGATGGTATCATCTACCAGCGGAGTTACGAAGACACTGGCGAAACTGGTCATTCGCTTGCCCTGGGCATTGAAAGGAGAAACACGCACCAGTCGATGCACACCGTTCTCGCTCTTCAGATAGCCATAAGCGTACTCGCCGCCCTCGATGGTCATGGTCACGCTCTTGATACCAGCCTCATCACCTTCCTGCATATCGGTGATGGTTACCTTGTAGCCATGAGCCTCAGCCCAGCGCATATACATACGCATCAGCATCTGTGCCCAGTCCTGGCTTTCTGTACCACCGGCACCGGAATTAATCTTGAGCACGCAGTCCATCGGGTCTTCCTTCTGGCGAAGCATGTTCTTCAACTCCAGGTCTTCTATGGCTTTTATCGCCTTGGCATAATCGGCATCCACCTCTTCCTCAGTCACCATTTCGTCTTTATAGAAATCGAAGGCAAGCTGCAGTTCATCGGCATAAAGACGTACAGTCTTATAACCGTCGAGCCATTTCTGGATACCTTTTACCTTCTTCATCTGCTCCTGAGCATACTTCGGGTCTTCCCAAAAGTCAGGAGCCTGGGTGCGGAGCTGCTCCTCTTCGAATTCTACTTTCTTCTGGTCTATATTGAGATAGTGATGCAGAGCGTCAGCTCTGTCCATCACATCCTTCAACTGGTCAGCTGTAATCATTAACTCTTAACTTTTAACTTTAAACTTTATGATTACTCCTCATACATCTTGTCAATCTCCGCCTTGTAGTTCTTGTTGATGATAGGGCGGCGAATCTTCAAGGTATTGGTCAACTCACCCGACTCCATAGAGAAGTGGTGAGCCAGGAGGGTAATGCGCTTAATCTGCTCATAATAAGCCAGATGCTGCTGGAGAATCTGGATACGGTCCATCAGCATCTTCTGCACCTTCTCGTTAGCACACAAATCTTCACGGCAGGTGAAGGCGATATGATGCTCACGTGCCCAGTCCTCCACGAGACGGAACTCAGGAACGACGAGGGCTGATACGAACTTGCGCTGGTCGGCAATAACAGCCACCTGATCGATAAACTTATCTACCAGGAGCAACGATTCTACCTGCTGCGGAGCGATATACTTACCATTCGATGTCTTGAACAGGTCCTTGATACGCTCGGTGAGATAAAGCTCGCCATCCTTCATGTAGCCGGCATCACCGGTATGGAAGAATCCATCCTTGTCGAATGCCTTCGCATTGGTGGTATCACGATGATAATATCCCGGAGTGATGGTAGGACCCTTGAGGAGCACCTCATTATCCTCACCTATCTTTACCTGAATGCAAGAGATAGGGCGCCCCACAGAACCCAGACTGCGTTTCTTGTCAGAATGATCGCAAGATACGGTGGCAAGACTCTCGGTCAAACCATAACCCACCACCATATTGATACCGATGGCATGTACAAATGCCTCTACTTCCGGACTTACATAAGCACCCGCTGTAGGGAAGATATTAGGTTTTTCCAAGCCCAACTGCTTGCGAACCATGCTCAAAATGGTCTTGTTGATAATCTTATATTCCAACTCCAATGTCAGAGGAGGGCGCTTGCAGTTTGCCAGATATTCTATATTCCGCTTCTTTCCTACTGCCAAGGCATGGTAGAAGAGTTTCTTCTGGATAGGACCTGCATCATCCATCTTTGCCTTTACGGCGATATACACCTTCTCCCAGAAACGTGGCACACTACACATACAGGTAGGATGCATCTCTCTCATACTCTCCTGAATTTCATGAGGATAAGTATTGATAATGAGTTCGGCACCTTCGCTCAAGCAGAGATATGCCCATCCACGCTCAAAGATATGGGTGAATGGAAGGAAATCAATGACACGGTCCTTTTCGGTAACAGGAATGCACTCATTGTTTGCCTTCAAAGCAGCATAATACTGGCTATAGGTAAGCATCACGCCCTTGCTATCTCCGGTTGTTCCACTGGTATAGAGGATATTAGCCAAATCATCCATACTTGCCTGTTTGTAGAGTTCCTCTACCTCCGTCTGACGAGGAAGATTCTCTCCCAGCTTCAGGAAGTCCTTGAAATAGAGAGCAGCAGGATCGTGTGTACTGATGCGCACGCTGGAATCGAAGATGATGATACGTTCCAGAGATGGACAGAGGGCAAAGATACGGTGAGCCTTGTCATACTGCTCCTGTTCGCCAACAAAGAGAAAGCGAATCTGCGCATCATTAATCATATATTGAATCTGCTGCTCGCTGCTGTTGGCATAGAAAGGCACAGAGGTAACCCTGATACCATACGCACCGAAGTCGGTGTACAGATAATGCACACAGTTCTGCGAGAAGACAGCGATTTTGTCAAGAGGTTTAGCCCCAAGATTCAGGAGGGCATTGCTCACTTGTTTCACTCTTAAGGAAAAGAGGCTGAATGAAACCGATTGCCACTGGTCGCTGCCAAACTTTCTGAAAGTTAAAGCAGTTTTCTCTCCCCATTTCTTGGCGAGATCATGTACCAGTACCGAAAGATGACTATTAATCTGCATAAGCTTATATTTATATTCTGATGCAAAGATAATAGAATTTGTTAAGAACACAAAATAAAAAGATATTTTTTCCACTTTATCTGCTCTTTTTTTCGTATCTTTGCAAAAAAATCAAAGAATAGGGAGATTATGATGACACAAGAAGAATATGTAAGCGATGCCGTGGATTTGCTGAAAAAGCTTATCGCCACCCCATCTGTAAGCAGAAACGAGAAGGATGCTGCCGACATCATGGAGCAGACCATCCGCAAATATGGTTTCGAACCTCATCGTGAGGCGAACAACATCTGGATTATCGACCCTCATTACGATGAGAGCCGACCTACCCTGCTGCTCAACGCTCACATCGATACCGTGAAGCCCGTGGCTTCATGGACACGCAACCCGTTTTCACCGGATATAGAAGAGGGTGTACTTTACGGCTTGGGCAGCAACGATTGCGGCGGTGGACTCTGTTCGCTCCTCCAGATATTCAGAATGCTGACCGCAAAGCCTCAGCAGTATAATCTCATCTATCTGGCATCTGCCGAAGAAGAGGTTTCGGGAAAGGATGGCATTACCCGTGCCCTGCCTTTGCTTCCGCATATCGACCTTGCCATCGTAGGTGAACCTACCGGCATGAACCCGGCTGTTGCCGAAAAGGGACTGATGGTGCTGGATGTGATTGCTCACGGAAAGAGCGGTCATGCTGCCCGCAACGAGGGAGTAAACGCTATCTACGAGGCATTGGATGATATGCGATGGATTCGTGACTATAAGTTTGAGAAGGTAAGCGAGTTCCTGGGACCTACCAAGATGACGCTTACCGTAGTGAATGCCGGAACCCAGCACAATGTGATTCCGGATAAGTGTACGATGCTTGTGGATATCCGCACCAACGAGTTTTACGACAACGAAGAGGTTTACAAGTTTATCTGCCAGCACCTGAAGAGCGAGGTGAAGGCGCACAGTTTCCGCCTGAAGTCATCCCGCATCGACCCGTCGCATCCTCTTATCAGGAAATGTGTAGCCATGGGCATGAAGCCATTCGGCAGTCCTACCCTCAGCGACCAGGCTCTGATGCACTTCCCTTCGTTCAAACTGGGTCCTGGCGAATCTTCCCGCTCCCATTCTGCCGATGAATTTATCAAAATAAGCGAGATTTCGGATGCTGTAGCTAAATACCGGAAACTCTTGGATGGAGCCAGCATCTGAAAGAGACATTCGTAATCTACATCTCCACTTTCAGCAGCTTTATCTCCTCTGCCGTCAGCCCCGTCATATCCATGATAGACGCTTCATCCATACCCTTTGCCAGCATCTTCCTGGCAATTTCAAGGCTTCGCTGGTTCATGCCTTCTTCTATGCCTTCAGCTCTACCTTTCTCCATGCCTTTCTCCATACCTTCTTCCATTCCTTTCTGGTATCTGTCATCCAGAAGGGTTCTTTCAACACTTACCGAATCCCAGAATTTATCATAGGCTCTGAGTTCGGCATCAGTAAAACCGGAAACTTCAAGATCTTCTACGGCTTTTCCAATCTCTGGATCATTGAGCAGGTCGGCAGGAATATCCTTCGTATTGGAATTTATTTCTGTCAGGAAACGGAGCCACAAGACCATCATGCGCTTATCGGCAATGGAATGTGGAGTGAACTTAGGGAGTTCAATGAAGGTAAAATGCAAGCCTTCGATGATCTTATTGCTGTCCTTATCGTGCACGATGCGGTAGTTGTGGATGAAATCTGGAGTATCATGCGCAAAGATATCATTTATCAGGTTGAGAGAATACACTGGTTGCAGTTCGCTGTATTTTCCTCCCTTTTTTGCCTGACTCACATAGAGCTTGGATGCATTGAACAGTACTCGCTGCTGGAAAGCGTCGGACCATTCCATCTGCATTTCCACGCAGAACTTCCTGCCTCTGACATCGGTGCAGAGTACATCCACTATGGTGTTCTTGCCCCCTTCGAGCTGAGGCACAAGTTCTGTAGGCAGATACTTTATCTCGTGTATCTGCTCTTCTTCGCTGAGTGGCAGGAGGGCGTTCAGAAGACTGATCAGTCTTTTAGGATGATTGCCGAATATCTTCTTGAACGTAAGGTCTGCCTTAGGATCTAAGTACTTCATAACCATCTGTTTTAAAATTCTATAGCGCAAAGTTACGGTTTTATTTTCATATCTGCAAGAGTTTTCTAGGATTTTTAAAAGTAAAAAGGTAAAAAAGTAAAGATTTTGCTATCCCAATATTATCTGATAACTTTTTCTAAAACTTTTCGACCTGTACGGTTGAAATTACCCACACGCCCTGGGCTAGGAGCTTACTTGCGAAACTTGAATGCATACTTTTGCACGCAAGCGTATGCTGCAGAATATTCAAGTGGCTCAATCAGCTTACTCAAGTGGCTCAATCAGACGACTCAAGTGGCTCAATCAGCGAGTACAGCCGTCTGCGTAACTCAGTTCAGTCGAATCCTTAACCCGATGCAGTCGTCTGCGCAACCCGATGCAGTCGAATCCTTAACCCGATACAGTCGAATCCTTAACCCAACGCAGCCATATCCTTAACCCAGTTCAGCCACATCAGTTGGTAAACGGAAGTACATTATTTGTTTACCTCATTTGAGTGCTCAATGACTACCAGGGAGAATTAGCCTTTCTGAGGGTACCATCAGGGACAATAACAGGTACCATCAGGGACAATCATGAGTTTTATGATATGCCCGAATGACTACCAGGGAGAATCTTAAAAATACAAGGTACTGAATATCACACAGTTAGATGCAGATTTTTCTTCCCTATACTATACCAAGTATATTATATATATACATTTACATCTTTTACACTATACGTAATACGTGAGGAAAAAGATTTTTTTTTCAACATTTCAGCTTTTAAAATGCATTTTTTCTCTTCAAAAATTTGCATAAGTCTGAAATAAATATTACTTTTGCAACATGAAAGCGCGGAGAATGCGATTCTCCTCCCGATGAAGGACACCGGGAAATGCTTTCGGTTAAGGATTAGAACATAGCTCATTGAGTAGGATTTTCCACCCTGAAAAGTGAGTGATCAAAAGGTAATCCTTACAGGGCATTCTATGCCTGATAAATTTGATGAAAATTTATCGGCATGGATGCGAAGTAAGGTCTTTTGATAGCAAGAGCGATGGTGGAAAACTTTCCTTTGTGATTGTTCATTAATCTTGCGAGGTTATCCTTACTCCAATTCCATGCCGGTTTTCAATAAACAACAACAAGACTTGCCCCAATCGGTAGGCCATTAACAATTTTAAAAGAAACCTACAATGGAACAATTTAATCAACAGCATCCGGGCGGGCAGCAGGCCTTCCCTCAGACAAACCAACAAGAGAAACAACTGATAGCCATCCTTGGCGTACAGGGATTGTCTTACCAGAACTATTCTGTGCTAGAACTCAAAATCGTTCTGCAGATTATCAAGCATGCCCAGAAAGCCATCTTGGGCTATGTTATCCCTTATCAGGTAACTTCACAGACTTTTAATGGCTTCACCGCAGAACAGAGATCTGCAGACCACACCGATGTCATCATGAAACTGTCGGAGTTTCCTTATGGTGCTCATCATTATCCGCAATTGCGCGATGCCATCAAGCGTATAGAATCCCAGCCCATCCTGCTGCCGTTTAAGCTGGAAAAACAGACATTATACCGGAAATTTGCATGCCTGTTTAAGAGTGAGATATACCAAGACCGGCACAAGAACTGGATGGTAAAATTCCGCTTCGACAACAACGTGATACGGTTTTTCTACAGTTTCGACAAGGGAGTCAGCCGTATCGACCTCAATGCCATCAACCAATGCCGCAGCGCATCGAGCATCAAGTTATATATCATCATGAATTGCTGGGGTGCAAAGGGATTCACCATCTGCAAAACGGCGCATATCCAGCAACTGATGCATGGCAGGGAAGATTACTACAAGACCTGGTCGGCACTGGACAACAAATGTCTGACTTTTGCCTGCAAAGACCTCAAGCGCCTTTACCAGAACCACATCATCGACCAGTATCTTACCTATAAGCCTTTCTTTCTGGAGGAGGGTAAAAAAGAGAAGCATCACCTGCCCGAACACATCACCTTTACCCTGCACGACCGTCGCACTTCTGGCGAAACTGCGGAGGGTGCAGAAGTGAGCAGCGAACTGAGAGGACAGCGGAGCAAACTGAAACTCCGGCTGCAATACAATTATGATGTGAGCGAGAAGAAGGCTGACCAGCTGAGCGGCTATCTCAGGTTAGATATGATTGGCGACCTGGAGGACTTCTTCCTGCGAAAGGATTATTACATAGCCAACTGCAGGCGTTCGAACAAGAAGATGAACATGGGTGGCTATATGACCACAGCGATGATAGGTTTCTTTAAGGATCATGGTGTAGAAGGATTGTAAAAAATATAAAGCTTATGAATTATCCCCAACGTATGTACAGCAAGACCGAGCTGGGTCTGCTCTACTTTCCCGACACAACCGACGGGGCAACAGCGCGCCGTCATATCATGGGATGGATTAAGCGTTGTGAGCCCCTCTGGAACGAGCTGCAGCGCTTAGGCTACCAGGAGCATAGCCAGTATTTCCCTCCCCGCCAGGTATCCACCATCTTCGAATACCTGGGCGAGCCGGGGGCATAAAGAAAAAAGGGTGTGTCATAAGTCCAGATAATGGCAGCAAGATGCCCTGAACCAACGGTCACCGGCCGAAGGGAAAGGTAAAGGGCAAAAGCTCCTAGCCCAGGGCGCTGCCCTGGGCTAGGAGCTTCTGCCCTTTCAGGGCGTGTGGGGCAACTATTCATACATTATCGGCTCATTCATACATTATCTGCTCAGCCAAGCCTCCGGATTGAGTTTGGCAGTCTCCTTGCGAAGCTGGAACTGGAGGATGTTATCAGAGCCAACACTACCCAAAGCCTGACGGGTACTTACCTTCTGACCTTTATGAACGCTGACCGATTTCAGATTACAGTAAACAGAGATGTAGGCACCATGACGGACCAGCACGTTCCACATGCCACCATAACCGAAGACGGCACTCACCTCACCATCGTAGATGCTGCGAGCCACACAACCCGGCTTGCCCTGGATATTGATACCCTTATTGTCGAGCGTTACACCCTTCAAACCTTCTACATGATACTGACCGAAATGACTCACCACACGGTAACTGCCGCTGATAGGCATCGGCAATCGGCCACGGTTAGCCTCGAATCCACCGCTCAGCATGCGGTCTACCGAACTCAAGGTAGAAGCCTCCTGTGCCTCCTTCCTGGCAGCGGCAATCTCACGGGTACTGCGTTCCGCATCCATCTTCGCCTTCAACTCGGCAGCCCGTCTTTCAGCCTCCGCCTTTCTTGCAGCCTGTTCGGCAGCAGCCTCACGGGCAGCCTGTTCTGCGGCGGCACGCTTGGCAGCCTCGGCAGCAGCACGCGCCCTAGCCTGCGCTTTTGCCTTCGCCTTAGCCTCAGCCTGGGCAGCAGCCTCCTCCTGAGCCTTTCTTGCAGCCTCGGCAGCCAGTCTTGCTTCTTCGGCAGCCTTTCTGCGGGCAGCTTCGGCAGCAGCCTCACGCGCCTTGGCTTCGGCTATACGACGGGCATTCTCCCTGGCAGCAGCCTCGGCAGCAGCTTTCTTGCGAGCCAGTTCCTCGGCACGCTTCTTGGCGGCAGCAGCGGCAGCAGCCTTTCGCTTAGCCTCGGCAGCAGCACGGGCTCTCGCCTTGGCAACTTCCCGAGCAATCAGACGGTCAATCTGTGCATTGATTGCCGCATCTTTCTGACGCTGGTCGGCAATCACAGCCTGAATGGTCTTCTGCTGTTTCTGCAGTCCCTGCACCATTTCCTGCTGCTGGGTCTGCTTACCTTCCAATGCCGTCTTCTCCTGCTTACCCTTATATAATAAGGTGTTCTTATGTCCCTTTACATGCTGCAACTGCTGGTGCTTCTCGTTCACCTGCTTCTGCTTAGCCTTTACAGCCTCGCCCTGCACCTTCTGATAGGAAGAATACTGGCGGATGAAGGAAAGGCGGCGATACATCTGTGTCAGATTCTTGGCACTGAAGATGAACATCAGCTTGTCCTGAACCGTATGATGACGGCTCATATAGCGCATGGAACGGATATACTTGTTCTTACGGTCCTGCAACTGTTGCTGAAGCGTTTTCAACTGTGCCTGCAGAATGCCGATATTGCCGTCAATATGATGGATATCCTTCTGGATACCGTCAATCTTCTTCTGACGCTGGTCTATTTCTCCGTTCAGCGCCATCAGGTCTTCAAGACGTTTCTTCACATCCGCCTTATTTCTCTGCAAAGCCTGCTCCTGTTCTCTGATCTTCTTCCGGATAGAAGCGCGCTGTCCCTGCAAACCTCGGATAGAGGCATTACTATAGGTTGCCGCCTTGCGTTCTGCTCTGGTTGACGCAGCTGATTTGGATGTTTTTCTGGACACATGCCTTCTGCTGTTCTTCTTTCTGGCAGGAGTAGCAGCCTTCTTTTTCGCAGTTACGGCAGTCTTCCTCACCGGCTTCTTCTGGGCAGTATGGTTCTGCGCAAAAGGTGCGAGCGAGAAGGTGATTGCCATGATGAATAATAAGATTCGCTTCATTTCTTATATTAAAAACCCATGTTCTATAATTTCAAACTCTTGATGAGTATTTACATACTCAATATCTTGCTGAGCACATCAGTTGGAGAAATCTGCTTGTATTTGCCCGAAATCTCGGTCTGAGTGCTCCATTTGCTGTCGGTCTTCACCTGATTCAATTCCAGATTGATCTTAGCATCCTGCTTTTTCCTGGTAGCAGTAGTGGTCATCGACAGATTCAGGGAGGCAGGGAACATCTTGACGCCTACACTCTTGAAGTTGCCGTAGTCGACGTGGAGATTGGAGGTGCCGTTCTGCGTACTCTTATAGACAACATCTGCTGCTGTGATACGGCCGGTAGTGCGGTTGGCTGTCCAGGCATAGGTCATATTGCCGTTCCTGTAACTTACCGGCACAGCATCTCCTGCCACATCCAGTCTGGCATCAAACTTCTTCAGGTCTGATTCCTTCACGGTCCTTTCGCCTGGTAGGAGCAGCTGGTTCCAGAAGAGAGCCTGCAGAGAATAGAAGGAGATGCCCTGCTTCTTGAGGAAGTCTACCTGGGTATAATCTGCCTTGATATATTCCTTGTGCAGACGGTCGATGATAAGTACATGGTCGGGAGTAAACTCCAGACGGCCCACCTCTGTACCCAAGATAGGAATAAAGAGCTGGATGCGGATGATTTCATCCTTACGCATGCTCAGTTTGCCCGGCACGGTAATATCCTTATCACCAGCCTGGAGAGTAAACGACATGTTGCCTACAATATTCTTGGTATACACCTGATTGTCTGAAACCTTCTGTACGAAAGCCAACTTCTTGAGCGTCTCACTCTGACGAGAGTCAGAACCCTTGGTGGCATTCTCTTTCTGATGACTGGCTGATGTGGAGCCAGAGCCCTGTACATTCTTGCTGGTTCCGCAAGAACCGAGGAGCAGGATGCTGCAGGCTGCGGCAAGCAGCATCATCTTATTCTTCTTCATTATATATTTCATCTTTCTTGATTTTTCTACTTTCCGTTTATTTCTTCTTACCTTTTCTAACTGACTTTTTCGTAGCGGCAGGTTTCTGCTTTGGCGCATTACGCTTCTTCAGTTCTTCTTCGGTAATATATTGTCTGTTCTTAATCTTCCATGCCAGCACCTCAGTCTGGTTCTCGCCGGTATAGGCTTTCTTCCAGAAATCTACGGATTCATCGGCCATACCGTTCATATAATAGATATCGCCGGCATGTTCCAGAACCGTACTGTTATCCACGGTGGAATCGCGGTTTTTGAGTGCCTGATCTATATAGGTCTTGGCATCAGCATAGCGTTCTTCCATAAAGAGAATCCAAGCATAGGTATCCAGATAAGTACCGTTGTTCGGCTCTGCCTTGATGGTCTTGTAGCTCATCGACTCAGCCTTATGCAGGTCAACGCCCTTCTCGCTCAGATAGTAGGCATAGTTGTTCAGCGCCATCACGTTATCATCTTTCCATTGCAGGCAGGAGTCGTAAGCCGCAAAGGCTTCCTGCTCTTCACCTTTCTTATGAAGGATATCGCCGGTTACGGCATAGAGGTCAGAAACCAGGTTAGCCGGCGACTGTGCATTCACCTGCGCCAATCCGAGACGGAACTCACGGAGCGCCTCGTCTTCCTTATCTTTCTGATAATACGCCATTCCACCGAAGTAATAGAACACCATTTCTTCGGGATTATACTCCTGAGCCGCCTTACATTGCTGGGAAACCAGGTCATATTTCTTCTCGTTCCAGAGCATCTGTACGAGTTGCATTCTGGCATTCACGTTATCCGGAGCTATGGTAAGCACCTTTTCGAAGGCACGGCAAACAGAGTCGGCCGGCATCTTCTTCAAACTCATATAAGCAGCTCTCATCTCTGCCACTTCGGCTGACGGATGAGCCACGTTGAGCGCCTTGTCAAACAGCGCAATCACCTTGGTAGAATCGCCCCCTTCGCTCTCGTTCTTCTGAATGAAAGAGCGGTACATCATCACCTTGGTCTCCAGATCCGATTTCGGACTCATCAATATCTTATCGAGCATCTGCTCGGCAAGCTGCTCCTGATGGGTGGCATTATAATAGTCGTAAAGCGACATCTGGGCATAGGAATTGTCAGGCTCTTCCTTCAGCACATCGGTAAAGCACTTGTAAGCTTCCTTCTGGCGGTCGTGCTGTACGAGCCAGTTGCCCAGCATTGTCTTGTACTGCATATCCAGCGGATGCTGGTCTACCAGCGACTTCAGTTCCTGATAGGCAGCCTTCTTGTCGTTCATCAGTTCATAAACTCTCATTTTAGAGAGGGTGAACTGTTCGCTTTCACCTTCTTCCACCTCAAGACGCGAAATGGTTTTGAGTACTGATTTATAATCCTTATTCTGGGAATAAAGCTGAACCAGGATGCGGAGGGCATCGGTATTATCGTGGTTTTTGGCATACAGATTCTCATAGGCATTGATGGCAAGATCGTATTTCTGGCTACCTATATAATATCTGCCCAACTGCTCTGCATAGGTCTGGTTTTCCGGATTCAGTTCTATTGCCTTCTGCATATAGGCAAGTGCCAGGGAATCCTGCTTGAGCTGAGAATAGAAAAGCGACTCATAGAAATAGGTTTCAGCCGCCTTCGGGTCAATCTTCCGGGCATGCTCAAAGAGGTCGAAAGCTGCCGAATAATTGCCGGCAGCCTGCTGGCGCGCTCCCTCCAGGAAGAAATAGTTGTAGCGCTGGCGGTCGTTTGGAGAGAGATGATCCTCCTGAACCGCCGGCTTCTGAACCGGCTGCACCTTCTTCTTACGGGCAAGCGACGGCATGGCTACCGAACCCAGCAAGACCAGCCCCATTGCCCAACTGATATTTCTAAGATTCATCTTCACGATTCTAATCCTTTCTATTCTATCTTTAATAATCTGTTATTTTACACCCGTATGACCGTATCCGCCGGCCCCTCGTTCGGTTTCATCGAGCTCATTAACCTCGATGAAATCGCATTGTTCGTGCTTGGCCAGCACCATCTGGGCTATACGTTCGCCATCGTTGATAACGAAATCCTCTGTAGAGAAATTGATGAGCAGAACCATGATTTCACCGCGATAATCGGCATCGATGGTTCCCGGCGTATTCAGTACAGTAATGCCATGCTTCAAAGCCAGACCGCTGCGAGGACGGATCTGCGCTTCATAACCTGCAGGCAAAGCCATATAAAGACCGGTTGGCACCAGTCGCCGCTCCATAGGATGAAGCACGATTGCCTCATCGATGTTTGCACGCAAATCCATGCCGGCACTCTGAGGTGTGGCAAACGCAGGTAGAGGCTGATGCCCCTTGTTGATAATCTGTACTTTTATCATGACTTTTTCTTTTTTATCTGTGTCTGAGTTTAATAATCTGCAAAAATAAGCAATTTTGATGGAATAAATGAATTTTTGAGGATAAAAACATGTAATTTATCATATTTTATTTTGATTTGTGCTTACTTTAGTGTATTTTTGCGCTACAGAATCAAGTAATACAATAATATGGAATGGAAACAACTGATATCCAACAAGCGTTTCGGACAGGAGCATAAGCATGCCGAGCGCCATGATGATCGCTCTGAATTCAAGCGCGATTACGACCGTCTTATCTTTTCATCGGCATTCCGCCGCCTGCAGAACAAGACGCAGGTTTTCCCTTTGCCGGGCAGCATCTTCGTTCACAACCGCCTCACCCACAGTCTGGAGGTGGCGAGTGTGGGCATGTCGATAGGTAACGACATTTCCCGACGTGTCATCCAAAAGCGGCCTGAACTGAAGGATACGCTCGTCGAGGAGATAGGTACCATCGTAAGTGCAGCCTGTCTGGCACATGATTTGGGCAATCCGCCTTTCGGTCATTCCGGCGAGAAAGCCATCCAGACTTTCTTCTCTGAAGGACCGGGTCAGAAAATAAAATCAATGGTTTCATCGGAGTTTTGGGATGATATTACGCATTTCGAAGGCAACGCAAATGCCTTCAGAATCCTGACCCACCGGTTCAAGGGGCGCCGTCAGGGAGGCTTCGTGATGACCTATTCCATGCTTGCTTCCATCGTAAAATACCCGTTTGCAAGCAGTCTTGCCGGCAACCACGGCAAATTCGGTTTCTTTGCTTCCGAAGCGGAGTCTTACAGGAAAATTGCCGATGAATTGGGCATTTTTTGCAAATCTGCACCGGGTGAGCCTCTCAAATATGCCCGCCATCCACTTGTATATATGGTAGAAGCTGCCGACGATATCTGCTACGAAATCATGGACATTGAAGACTCCCATAAGCTCAAGATTCTTTCCTTTGCCGAGACGGAGCACTTACTGCTGAGTTTCTTCGATGAAGATATCCAGCAGAAGATACGCCAGCGCATCATCGACGAAGAAATGACTGACGAAAACGAGAAAGTGGTTTACATGAGAGCCAGCGTCATCGGCAAACTGGAGAACGAATGTGTGGCAGCCTTTCTGGCGCACGAGGAAGAAATCCTTGCCGGAACTTTCGAGGGCAGCCTCATCGACCATATTTCCGAGCGCCAGAAAAAGGCATACAAGGAATGTGAGAAGATCTCCTACTCTAAGATTTACCAAAGCAAGCCGGTACTCGACATAGAACTGTCGGGTTATCAAATCATGGCAACTCTGATGGAGGTTTTCATCGAAGCAGCCGTAAACCCATCGCGTTTCTACTCCAAGCAGCTCTTGCGCCGGGTAAGCAGCCAGTATGATATAGAGAACGAGAATCTGGAGGAGCGCATCATGGCGGTAATTGATTATATCAGCGGCATGACCGACATCTATGCGCTCGACATCTATCAGAAGATCAACGGAATCAGTCTGCCTATTGTATAAGGGAAAATGTAAGGGATAAAACAGATCTTAAACTAAAAAAATAACACGGACAATTTGATTTGTCCGTGTTATTTTTTTCTTCTTATTTTAAAAACACCCCGTATAACGGCATGTTGGTGATATTAGCCTGCTGACGATAAGGCAACATAGAATAACGGATGGCTGAAATATCCGGATGCTCCATCAGATAATGATGAAGGGAGGTTGCCTTGACGCTTGTACCCCCTTTTACCTCAATAGGCAATAAGACACCATCACGCTGAATCAGAAAATCCATTTCCATACGAGAAGTATCGGAACTGTAATAATAAATATGCTGCAATCCGGATGCAAGCAACTGCTGCAACACATACTGTTCCGTAAAAGCTCCTTTATATTCAGTAAATACCGCATCACCCAAAAGAACCTCCTTGGCAGACGTATCAGCCATGGCGCCCATCAACCCGCAATCGCATAAATAGAGCTTAAACGCCGATAAATCTTCATAAAACTTCAGAGGCAACTCCGGCTTCGATACCTTTGTAATCTTATACACCAGTCCAGCATCCACCAGCCACTGGATGGCAAGTTCAAATTCCTTGGCCCTACCGCCCTTCTTCAATACACCATAGACAAACTTTTTGTTCTCCTTCGACAACTGCCCCAGAATGGATTGCCAAACCATATCAATTCGGGGCACTTCCTGTGATGGAGCATGCTTGGAGAAATCACTGGCATAGTTGGAAAGAATCTCGTTCTGCAAGCTGCGCACCTGATTGAGTAACTTATTTTCAGCAAAAGCCTTTACCACTTCGGGCATGCCACCTACATAATAATATTGTCGCAGCAAGTCCTTCAGTTTTTCGTGAAAAGCATTCATCAGTTCATAATCATGGCTGTGCATCAGCTTCAGCAACTGCTCCTCGCCCATCGCCATGAGAAACTCCTCGAAATCCATCGGAAAGAGACGTAAGGTCTGCACCTTGCCTACAGGAAACGAGACTCCTGCATGCAAAGCGACTCCCAGCAGAGAACCAGCTACTACAATATGATATTCCGGAGCATCTTCACAGAAATATTTCAAAGCCTCTAAAGCCTGCGGGAATGCCTGCACTTCATCCAGAAAAATAAGAGTTTTGCCTGGAATAATATCTACCCCAGTCAAAGCACTTAAACCCTGAATGATTCTGGCAACATCAAAATCACCCGAATAGATAGCTTGCAGGTTTACATTCCTATCGCAACTTACGTAAGCCAGACTATCAAATTCCTGCCTACCGAATTCCTTAAGGACATAAGTCTTTCCACATTGTCGTACACCATTAAGAATCAATGGCTTGTGGTGCTCCTGACTCTTCCATTCCAGAAGCTGTTCATATACCTTTCTCTTCATATCTTTACACTTTTAGACACATAAAAATGCCAGAACGATACACTTTTCGACACATGAAACCATGCTATCATTACACTTTCTGACACATAAAACCTGCGCAAAGATACACTTTTCGACACATAAAACCAAAATTCCGCTGCCTTTTCCGAGATTCATTAAGACTATTTAACCCAAGTTGTTTTGCCCCATACGCCCTGGGCTAGGAGCTTCAGCCCTTTCAGGGCGTGTGGGGACATGATGGTGTTCTGATGCCTGGGGCGTGTGAAGCTTACATGCGAAACTTGAATTAAATACCTTTTTCCTTATAAATCAAATTATTGGCTCCGCTCGTAATCTTCAGAGCCTCAGGATGTTCCTTAATAAAACTGTTGATATGGCGAACTCGCTTCTCTTCCAAAATCTCATCGATGGCGATGAGGATACCGGTCTCCTCCACATCACCAAAACCATAGTTGATGGCGGTACCGAAAAGCTTCATCGTAGGACTCAGACTCATGTAGGCATTAACAAGAGGAGGAATATTATAACCCAACTTGCGAACTTCACGGTTCAGAATACGATAGTCTGCCTTGAAGTCATCTTCTGTAAAGATGGCAGCCAAATCACTCTCCGGAGTATCCAATGTCAGCGGTTTCATCGGGATTACGAGATTCTCCTTGTCATCAAAATGCTTCTTGAGGAAATAGAGAATCATGTCGCGGCCACGACGGATGTAAGACGGATACATCGTCATCTTGCCGAAGAAATATTTTACTTCCGGATAGAGAACCGTCAAGGCGCCCAAACCATCCCAGAGATTGTCGAGAGCAAAGATGCTCTTGGTGTTGGTACGCACATTCTGATATTCGAGCGAAACGAAGGAACGGCCCAACTCTACGGTATAAGGCATATACTCCTTGAGGAACTTGTCGGAGAAATGGAACATGTGGCTGGTTGCCAGCTTAGGCTGTCCCTTCTCATCGAGCTCCCAGTCCTTACCCAAGAGATAACGGTAACCGCCGATAATCTCATCGGCTTCAGGATTCCAGACTATCAGCTGCTTGTAACAGTTGTCACCAAAGTCGAACTCATCAAGATCCATAGATTTGCCCGTTCCGCCTCCCGCTTCGCGGAAAGCGATTTCACGAAGTCGACCAATCTCTTTCAGCACATTAGGCGAATCATTTGCCGTAACGATGTAAATCTCGTTATGGCTCTTATTGGTCATTCTCAGTTGCTTGTCGGGTGTAAGCTCGCTCTTCAGGAGCTCACGGTCAATCGGTTGGATGATTTCTTCTTCCATATTACTCTTCTTCTATGCTATGATTCTACGATTTCGTTAATATAAAACAATGTTCCCGGGTTTTGCAAACCATTAAAGTTCATAAACCCTGTCTTCAACATACTGCGCCCACTCGGTAGCCGACTTGCTCTTATCAAAAGTCTGCCAAGGAATCGGTTTGCCGATGGAGATGCGGAAATGCTTGCCCACATTCCTGTACATCTCGTCAACCAGGAACAGCATGGCGAGATTAAACGGCAGATACTTGTCGCTAAATCGGGCGATGCGGTAGAAACGTTCAGAGTTGCACCCTCCGAAATGGATAGGCACCACATCGCGCTGATATTCTATACTCTTAGAGATAAACGTCTTCTTCCAAGGCAGGTCGTGGATGGTTCCATCCTTGCGCTTGCGGCTGTTCAAGCCTGCCGGAAACATCAGCATGTGGTTGTCACTCTTGAAGCCCGCCTCCACCATCCGTGGGAAATCGCGACTCTGGCGACCCGTCTTGTTGATGCCGATACTTACAGGTTTCAAACCCGGCAAGTTGAGCAGAAGATCATTCACCAGATAGCGGAACTTGCCATCATAGTGCTTGCCGATGATGGAACCGAGACATACACCGTCCTGTCCGCCCAGAGGATGATTGGAAACAAAGGTATAGAGTTTGCCGTCGTTCTTGTCAGGCAGGTTTTCCAAGCCTACGATTTCAACATCCATCTTCAGATAGCGCACACATTCGGTGAGCCATTCAGTACCTGAAAGGCCACGGCTCTCCCACAAGAACCTGTTCACCTCGTCCTCGTGAATAATCTTCTTGAGCCAGGAAACCAGGAAGCGCGGTACGAATTTCACCTTGCTTCCCATCTTGCTCTTAAGAATCTTATCTATGTCTATCGTTTTCTCTATTGATTCACTCATGTTTGCTAAAACTTATATAAGTTAGTGCAAAAGTAACTCAACTTTTTCAAATACGTGCCATTTTTTCCAAAAAAATAGCAAAAAAGCGAAAATTTATTAGTTTTTTTAAACTATCACGACAAATCGAGCCCATTTTGTACGTATTTTTGCAAAAACATCACACTTGATGAGACCAAAAAGGCGATGCCCGAAACTGGAAGGTGAAGTTGACCAAAAACAACTTTTTCATTAAGTTTTATAAATTTTGTGGGAAAATGTAAGGCTATATGGAGATTTTTATGTACCTTTGAACCCAAATTTATACATTAATAAGTACGCACGCAATATTATAACGCGATAAGACAGCAAAAAGATATATGATAAAGACAGCAGAAACATATCACGTACCGGTGCTCCTCAAGGAGAGCGTTGACGGGTTGAACATACAGCCAGGAGGCATCTATGTAGACGTAACCTTCGGTGGTGGCGGACATTCCAGAGAGATTCTGTCGCGCCTGACTGAGGGAGCGCACCTGTACAGTTTCGACCAGGATGCCGATGCAGAGCGCAACGTGGTGGCAAACGAGAACTTCACCTTCGTATGCTCCAACTTCAGATTCCTGAAAAACTGGATGCGCTACTACGGGGTAGACGGACTCGACGGACTGTTAGCCGACCTGGGCGTATCGAGCCACCACTTCGATGACGAGACCCGCGGTTTCTCCTTCCGTTTCGACTCCCCACTCGACATGCGCATGAACAAGCGTGCAGGCAAGACTGCTGCCGACATCGTAAACGAATATGACGAAGGTGCCCTTGCCGACATCTTCTACCTATACGGTGAGCTGAAGAACTCGCGCCGCATCGCCTCGGCACTCGTCAAGGCAAGAACCGAGAAGCCCATCCTTACCACCAAAGACTTCATGGCAGCCGTAGAGCCCCTCTTCAAGCGGGAACGCGAGAAGAAAGACATGGCAAAACTCTTCCAGGCGCTGCGCATAGAAGTGAACCACGAGATGGACGCCCTGAAAGAGATGCTCCGCTCAGCCACGGAACTTCTGAAACCGGGAGGCCGACTCAGCGTCATCACCTATCACTCGCTGGAAGACAGAATCGTAAAGAACATGATGAAAGCGGGCAATGCAGAAGGCAAGATAGAGCAGGACTTCTTCGGAAGAATAGAAACCCCTTTCAAACTCGTGAACAACAAGGTAATCGTTCCCGATGCCGACGAGCAGGAAAGGAACCCTAGGAGCAGAAGCGCCAAACTAAGAATAGCAGAAAAGAAATGATAAACGATAAAGACATAAACATCAGTGAGAAGCCTATAGCCGAAGAAAAGGCACAGGCATCACAGGAACCGCCGAAGCAGGAAACTCCGCAGCAGGAGCCACAGCAGCAAGAGGCTCCACAGGCTTCGCTCAAGGAAGTGATTGCCAAGCAAGCCATTGAGGAAGAGGCTTCAGAATCATCGAGCTTTACGCTGCGAAAGATTCTGGGTGGAGACATTCTTACCGCACAAATCATGCGCCGGCAGATATGGCTCGTTATCCTCATCGTGTTTTTTGTCATTATCTACATATCCAACCGATACAATATCCAGAACGATATCATCGAGTTGGACAAACTGCAGAAAGAACTGCAAGACACCAAATACAAAGCGCTGTCTACAAGCAGCCAGATAACAGAGAAGAGTCGTGAAAGTAATGTGCTCGACATGCTGAAGAACAACAAAGACAGCGTGCTGCACATCGCCACCCAACCTCCATACATCATAAACGTACCCGAAGAATGAGCAGCAAATTTGATCACAAGAAAGTAATGCCCCGCTACAGCGCCATCGCCATCATCATGACGATTTTCGCCATAGCCGTAGTGGGTAAAGCGCTCTACATCATGACCGCCAAGCATGATTACTGGATGAAGGTGGCAGAACGGCAGAAGAAGGATTCCGTGACCGTAAAGCCAAACCGAGGTAACATCTTGAGCTGCACAGGACAGCTGATGGCAAGTTCGCTGCCGGAGTTTAAGGTTTTCATGGACTTCAAGGCGCTGAAAGATGCAGAAAACGACTCGCTGTGGGATGCCAAGCAAGACTCCATCTATCTTTGCCTGCACCAGATATTCCCGAATCTGAGCGAGTCTGATTTCAAGAAGCACCTCACCGAAGGTCGCGCCAAGATGAGCCGCCACTGGCCGGTTTATCCGAAGCGTGTAGACTATAACACCTTCACCGAGATAAAGAACATCCCTGTATTCCGCCTGAAACCCTACCAGAGCGGTTTCCACTGGGAAGAATATAATGCCCGAACCAGAACTTACGGTTCGCTGGCAGGCCGTACCATCGGAGCCATGTATGGCGCCAAGGATACCGCCCGCTTCGGTCTGGAGCTGAGTTACGACTCCATCCTGCGAGGCACCAACGGTATCGTGCATCGCCGCAAGGTTCGCAACAAGTTCCTCGACATTACCGATACCCCTCCTATTGACGGAGCCGATATCGTGACCACCATCGATGTGAGCATACAAGACCTTGCCGAACGCTCACTCATCGACGAGCTGAAGGAAATCAACGCCAATGTGGGTGTAGCCATCGTGATGGATGTACCTACGGGCGACATCAAGGCCATCGTAAACATGGAGAAATGTTTCGACGGCGAATACAGAGAAATCCACAACCATGCCGTGAGCGACCTTCTGGAGCCAGGTTCGGTGTTCAAGCCAGCCTCTATCCTCGTAGCGCTAGACGACGGAGTGGTAGACACGACCTATCACGTAGAAACCGGTGGCGGTATATGGCCGATGTACGGCAGAGAAATGAAAGACCACAACTGGCGAAAAGGCGGATACGGAATGCTGACCCTCGCACAGACTCTGTGGTACAGTTCGAACATCGGTGTGAGCCGCATCATAGACGACCATTACCGCAACAACCCGGAGAAATTCGTAAAGGGTATCTACCGTACCGGTCTGCACGACGACCTGAAGATTCCACTGGCGGGAGCAACACCAGCCAGAATCCGCATGCCGCACAGAAACAAGAACGGACAATATGACAACTGGGCAAAGACCAGTTTGCCATGGATGAGTATCGGATATGAGACCCAGGTACCGCCTATCTCTACCCTCACCTTCTACAACACCATCGCCAACAACGGCAAGATGATGCGACCAAGATTCGTGAGCAAGGTAATGAAGAACGGAGAAACCATCATGGAATTTCCTCCTGAAGTGATGCGCCAGCAGATAGCCAAGGAGAAGAGCATCAAGGAGCTGCAAACCATCCTGGAACAGGTGGTAAGCGTGGGACTGGGAAAGAAAGCCGGTTCGCCTAACTTCAAAGTGGCAGGAAAGACCGGTACAGCCCAGATTTCAAAAGGTGCCGGCGGATATAAGAGTGGCGGAACCAGCTATCTCATCAGTTTCGCAGGCTACTTCCCTGCCGATGCGCCACGCTACAGCTGTATCGTCTGCATACAGAAATCCGGTTTGCCTGCTTCGGGCGGTACGATGTGCGGTAAGGTCTTCCATCAGATTTCAGAAGGCATCATGGCGCAGAGTCTGAAAGTTGACGTAAAGGACGCCCGCGACTCAGCATCCGTCTTCGTTCCTGACGTAAAGGCAGGCAATATCCTTGCTGCCAACTATGTGCTCAGCCACCTCGGCATCAAGACCAATGCCAACTGGAGTGGCAGCTATGCCGACGGCAACCCTATCTGGGGCAAGGCAGAGCGCGTGGGTAACCACAGCATCAAGCTCATCAGGGAGAAGCAATACGGCAAGACGATCGTACCCGACATTACCGGAATGGGAGCCCGAGACGCTATCTACAATATGGAGAGCCGGGGCATCAAGACCCAGATTATAGGTAGAGGAAAGGTAGTAAAGCAGAGTCTGGTGCCGGGAACGGTCATCAAGAAAGGTGCCGTATGCAGCATTGTGCTCGAATAAAACTCAGAAACAGTTATCTGAAACCCTATATATAATAAGGTGCAGATAAAGAAATATATAGAATATAAAACAGAAACAGGATATGAAGTTACAAGAATTACTCAAAAACATCGAGCCGGTTCAGATAATCGGCGATGCTGATGTAGAGGTTACGGGAGTAAACATCGACTCTCGCAAGATTAAGGAAGGTCATCTCTTCGTTGCCATGAAGGGAACGCAGGTTGACGGTCACAAGTTTATTCCAAAGGCATTGGAACTGGGCGCAAAGTCGGTTTTGTGCGAAGACATGCCTGAAGAGAAAGTTGAGGGCGTAACTTACATTCAGGTCGCTTCGACCGAGGATGCTGTCGGCAAGGTAGCAACCCTCTTCTACGGCGACCCTTCAAGAAAGCTCAAACTGGTAGGCGTAACAGGTACCAATGGTAAGACCACCATTGCCACCTTATTATATAATATGTTCCGCAAGTTCGGCCATAAGTGTGGTTTGCTCTCTACCGTCTGCAACTACATTGAGGACGAGGCTATCCCTGCCGACCATACCACCCCAGACCCTATCGAACTGAACATGCTCCTGGGCAAGATGGTAGAGGCTGGCTGCGAGTATGCCTTCATGGAGTGCTCTTCTCACGCCATCGCACAGAAGCGTATCGGAGGTCTGCAGTTTGCCGGAGGCTTGTTCACCAACCTGACCCGCGACCACCTCGATTACCACAAGACATTCGAGAACTACCGTAACGCCAAGAAGGCTTTCTTCGACGGACTGCCTAAGACAGCCTTTGCCATTACCAATGCCGACGACAAGAACGGCATGATCATGGTACAGAACACCAAGGCTACCGTGAAAACCTACTCTACCCGCAGCATGGCAGACTTCAGAGCCAGGATCCTGGAGTGTCACTTCGGCGGCATGTATCTGGAGATTGACGGCAGAGAAGTGGGCGTACAGTTCATCGGTAAGTTCAACGTGAGCAACCTGCTCGCCGTATATGGTGCAGCCATTATGCTCGGCAAGAAGCCAGAGGATGTACTCGTAGTGATGAGTACCCTTCACAGCGTAAGCGGAAGACTGGAACCAATCCAGTCACCAGAAGGTTATACCGCCATTGTTGACTATGCCCATACACCAGATGCACTGGAGAACGTATTGAACGCCATCCACGAAGTGCTCGAAGGCAAGGGCGGAGAAGTCATCACCGTTTGCGGTGCCGGTGGCAACCGTGACAAGGGCAAGCGCCCATTGATGGCACAGGAGGCTGTAAAGCAGAGCGATAAGGTAATCATCACCAGCGACAACCCACGTTTCGAAGAGCCACAGGACATCATCAACGACATGCTTGCCGGACTCAATGCCCAGCAAATGAAGAAGGTAATCAGCATCGTAGACCGCAAGGAAGCCATCCGCACAGCCTGCATGCTGGCAAAGAAGGGCGACGTGATTCTCGTAGCCGGTAAGGGACACGAAGATTACCAGGAGATCAAGGGCGTAAAGCACCACTTTGACGATAAGGAGGTGATTCGCGACATCTTCGGAATTTCACAGAAGTAAAAGCAATCAAGAAAAGAAAGAAAAATGTTATACTATCTCTTTAGATTTCTGGAGCAGTGGGGCATCTCAGGTTCTCACATGTGGGGCTACATCTCATTCCGTGCCCTGCTTGCGCTGATTTTATCATTGGTAATCTCTGCCTGGTTCGGCGAGAAATTCATCAAGTATCTCAAGAGCAAGCAAATTACAGAGACACAGCGCGATGCCAGCATCGACCCGTTTGGTGTCAAGAAGATTGGCGTTCCTTCTATGGGTGGTGTCATCATCATCCTGGCTATCCTCGTACCGGTACTGTTACTCGGACGTTTGCGCAACATCTATCTGATTCTGATGATCATCACCACCGTATGGCTCGGCTTTCTCGGTGGAATGGACGACTTCATCAAGATATTCAAGCGCGACAAGGAGGGATTGAAGGGCAAATATAAGATTATAGGACAGATTGGCATCGGCCTGATCGTGGGACTGGTACTCTGGTCTTCACCTGATGTAAAGATGAACGAGAACCTCGCCATTGAGCAACAGGGACAGGAAACGGTGGTAAAGCATCGTACGGAAGCAAGAAAATCGCTGAAGACCACCATCCCATTCGTCAAGGGACACAACCTCGACTATTCCAGCATCACCAGTTTCTGCGGTAAGTACAAGGTAGCAGCAGGCTGGATTCTCTTCGTCATCATGACCATCTTCGTTGTAACAGCCGTATCAAACGGTGCCAACCTCAACGATGGTATGGACGGAATGTGTGCCGGAAACTCCGCCATCATAGGTGTGGCGCTAGGCATACTTGCATATGTGTCGTCGCACATCGAGTTTGCCGCCTACCTCAATATCATGTATATTCCTGGTTCTGAGGAACTGGTAGTATTCTTCTGTGCCTTCATTGGAGCCCTCATCGGTTTCCTCTGGTACAACGCCTACCCTGCCCAGGTATTCATGGGCGATACGGGTTCGCTGACCATCGGCGGTATCATCGCAGTAGGTGCCATCATCATCCACAAGGAGCTGATGCTGCCTATCCTCTGCGGTATTTTCTTCGTAGAAAGCCTCAGCGTGATGATGCAGGTTTACTATTACAAGATAGGAAAGCGGAGAGGTGTGAAGCAGCGTATCTTCAAGCGCACACCTATCCACGACAACTTCCGCACACAGGACAGTCAGCTGGATCCTGACTGCAAGTATCTGTGGAAGAAGCCTCGCAACTGCTTCCATGAATCAAAGATTACCATCCGTTTCTGGATTGTAACCATCATTCTGGCAGCATTGACCATCATCACATTGAAGATCAGATAAAATACAGGCTCTTATCAGCCCGACAAGTATAGAGAATAAGACAATGAGCAAAATTGTAATTTTAGGAGCTGGCGAAAGTGGCGCAGGTGCAGCCGTGCTGGCAAAGAAAGAGGGATTCGAGGTCTTTGTTTCAGACATGTCAAAGATCAAGGATAACTACAAGAAGTTGATGGATGACCACAACATCGAATGGGAAGAAGGTCACCATACAGAAGAAAATATTTTAGATGCAGATGAAGTCATCAAGAGTCCGGGTATTCCTAAGGAAGCACCTATGATACAGAAACTGATGGCTAAGGGTACACCTATCATCAGCGAAATAGAATTTGCGGGCAGATATACTGATGCCAAGATGATCTGTATCACGGGAAGTAACGGTAAGACAACCACTACCTCGTTGATTTACCACATCATCAAGTCGGCTGGCTATGATGTAGGTCTGGCAGGCAACATCGGAAAGAGTCTGGCCCTTCAGGTGGCTGAAACTCCTCATAAGTACTACGTCATCGAGCTGAGCAGTTTCCAGCTCGACAATATGTATGAGTTCCGTGCCAATGTGGCCATCCTGCTCAACATCACTCCAGACCATCTGGACCGCTATGAGTTTAAGATGCAGAACTATACCGATGCCAAGATGCGCATCACCCAGAACCAGACAGAAGAAGACTGCTTCATCTTCTGGAACGATGATCCTATCGTTACAAAGGAGCTGGCTAAGTACAACCTCAAGTCACATCTCTGCCCATTCTCTGAGTTCAAGGAGGAAGGTTGCGTTGGCTTTATCGAAGACGGCAAATACAAACTCAACTTCCCTTCAGACTTCGAAATGCCACAGGAAGACATGAGCCTACGCGGCAAGCACAACATCTATAACAGTCTGGCTGCAGGTCTGGCATGCAACATCGTAGGCATCGACCACGAGACCCTGCACAAAGGCTTGAGCGACTTCCCTGGTGTAGAGCACCGTCTGGAGAAAGTGGGCAAGTTCCAGGGCGTTTACTATGTGAACGATTCAAAGGCTACCAACGTAGATGCCTGCTGGTATGCGCTGGAGAGTATGACCACCCCTACCATCCTTATCATCGGCGGTAAGGATAAGGGAAATGACTATAACCAGATCAAGGACCTGGTAAAGGAGAAATGTGCTGGTATCGTATATCTCGGAGCCGACAACCAGAAGTTGCACGACAACTTTGACGCACTCGGCATCCCTGTACGCGACACTCACAGCATGAAGGATTGCGTGGCAGCCTGCCAGGAATTGGCAAAGCCGGGCGATACCGTACTCCTCAGCCCATGCTGCGCAAGTTTCGATCTCTTCAAGAACATGGAAGATAGAGGCGAGCAGTTTAAGACGCTGGCAAGAGCTATCGGAGAATAACAGTTTTCAAAAAATAGAACAGATAGAACTATAAAGAAATGAATAACAAGAGCATTGGTAATATTTTCAAGGGAGACAAGGTGATCTGGATGGTCTTCTTCTTTCTCTGTATGATAAGCATCGTGGAGGTATATTCTGCCTCCAGCTCCTTGTCGTACAAGACAGGAAACTACATGGCACCTGTCATCCGCCACATCTTGCTCTTGGGAGGCGGTCTGTTCACCATGATTTGCATGCTCAAGGTGAAATGCAAGTACTTCAAGATTGTTACCCCCGTCGTGATGGGCATCTCATTACTGTTGCTCGTTCTGGTCTTGGCTACCGGTCAATCTACCAACGGAGCCTCCCGATGGTTCTCTCTGATGGGCATACAGTTCCAGCCTTCAGAAATAGCAAAGGGAGCGGTAGTACTGGCTGTAGCTCAGATTCTTAGTGCCATGCAAACAACTCAGGGAGCCAACAGGAAGGCATTCAAGTTCATACTTGTAGCAACTGCTCCATTTGTAATTCTCATCGGACTGGAAAACTTATCCACAGCCATGCTCCTCAATATCACAATCTTAGCCATGATGCTCATCGGACGAGTGCCGATGAACCAGATTGGCAAGCTGGTGGGACTGGGCATGATTGTCATCGTCACAGCCTTTGCAGGTATCATGATAGTAGGACAGGACAAGGGCGAAGAGGGCAATAAACCGGAAAATATGCTGACCGAGAAGGTTGAGCAGGAACAGAACAAGCCTAACATGACAGAAAAGATGTTCCATAGAGCCGACACCTGGAAAGCCCGTATTGACAAGTTTATGAACTCAAAGCCTGTAGCCCCACAGGATGTCGATCTCGACAAAGATGCCCAAGTGGCACATGCCAACATCGCCATCGCCTCTTCCAACATCGTAGGCAAAGGGCCTGGAAACTCAGTAGAAAGAGACTTCCTCTCACAGGCGTTCTCAGACTTCATCTATGCCATCATCATCGAAGAGATGGGTATATGGGGAGCCGCACTGGTTGCATTCCTCTACATCATCCTCCTGTTCAGAGCTGGCAGAATAGCCAACAGGTGTGAGAACAATTTCCCAGCCTTTCTCTGCATGGGACTCGCCATCATGCTGGTTACCCAGGCACTCTTCAACATGGCAGTAGCAGTAGGTTTGGCTCCTGTTACAGGACAGCCACTACCACTCATCAGTAGAGGTGGTACATCTACCATCATCAACTGTCTGTACCTGGGCATCATCCTGAGTATCAGTAGAACAGCCAAGAAGAAAGAGATACTTCAAAATGAGCTCGACGACAGCAAAATGGTGGCTGCCTGACAAGAGTTTTATAAATTAAGGTGAAAAAATGGCAGAAAATGCCGTTAAATCGATATTTTTTTATACCTTTGCGTTATAAACATGAACGGATATGAATAATGAATTAAGAATTATCATAAGCGGAGGCGGCACAGGTGGTCACATCTTCCCTGCCGTATCCATTGCAAACGCCATCAAGGCGAAGCGCCCTGATGCTAAGATTTTGTTTGTAGGTGCACTCGGCAGAATGGAAATGCAGCGGGTACCTGCTGCGGGTTATGAGATCAAGGGCTTGCCTATCTGCGGCTTCGACAGAAAGCATCTACTCAAGAACATCGCCGTACTCTTCAAGATATGGAAGAGCCAGCACATGGCAAAGAGTATCATCAAAAACTTCAAGCCTATGGCGGCTGTGGGCGTAGGTGGCTATGCTAGCGGTCCGACTCTCAATGTTTGTGCCAGCAAAGGAATACCTTGCCTCATCCAGGAGCAGAATTCATACGCTGGTGTAACCAATAAACTCTTGGCCAAGAAGGCTGAAAAAATCTGTGTGGCTTACGAAGGAATGGAGCGTTTCTTTCCTGCAGACAAGATTATCATGACCGGTAATCCTGTTCGCCAGAATGTATTGGATACTACCATCACCCAGGAAGAAGCACGCAAGCTGTTCGGTCTCGCCCCTGAAAAGAAGACCATCTTGCTCGTAGGTGGCAGCCTTGGCGCAAGAACCATCAACGAGAGTGTGCTCCAGCACCTCGACCTGGTGAAAGAAAGCGGCGTACAGTTTATCTGGCAAACAGGTAAATACTATAATGCTGCCATCATGGAGCAACTGAAAGGTCAGGAGCTGCCAATGCTCAAGGTTACTGATTTCATCAGCGACATGGGTGCTGCTTACAAGGCAGCCGACCTGGTTATCAGCCGCGCAGGTGCCAGCAGTATCAGCGAGTTCTGCCTCATCGGCAAACCGGTTATCCTGGTTCCAAGCCCTAATGTGGCAGAAGACCACCAGACCAAGAACGCCATGGCATTAGTCAACAAAGATGCTGCCATCTACGTAAAGGATGCCGATGCACCAGAGGTATTGCTCAAGAAAGCAGTTGACACGGTAAAAGACGAGGCTAAGCTTGCTTCGCTCTGTGAGAATATCAAGAAATTAGGATTAAAGAACTCTGCCGACGTCATCGCCGACGAAGTAATCAAATTAGCAACAAAGTAATGGAAATAAAAGATATTAAAGCAGTTTATTTTGTAGGAGCGGGCGGCATCGGAATGAGCGCCATCGCCAGATACTTCCTCAGCAAGAAGTTGGTTGTAGCCGGATATGACAAGACTCCATCCAATCTAACTCATGAGTTGGAGAAAGAGGGAATGCTTATCCACTATGAGGAGAATGTTGACCTCATACCAGAAGCCTGCAAGGACGCCAAGACAACATTGGTAGTCTACACACCGGCAATTCCTGCTGAACACAAGGAACTGGTTTTCTTCCATGAGAATGGATTCACCATCGAGAAGCGAGCTCAGGTTCTGGGTACATTAACCCGCACACATAAGGGACTGTGCGTAGCGGGTACACACGGAAAGACATCAACATCTACCATGTGTGCTCACATCATGCACCAAAGCCATATTGACTGTAATGCCTTCCTGGGAGGTATCTCAAAGAACTATGGCACCAACTATATCCTCTCCGACAAGAGCGACTATGTTGTCATTGAAGCAGACGAGTTTGACCGCAGTTTCCACTGGTTGCGCCCATGGATGAGCGTCATCACGGCTACAGACCCAGACCATCTCGACATCTACGGCACCAAGGAGGCTTATCTGGAAAGTTTCCGTCACTATACAGAACTGATCCAACCGGGCGGTGCACTCATCATCCACAAAGGTCTGGAGATGAAGCAACACGTACAAGACGGTGTCAAGATATACGAATACAGCCAGAACGAGGGCGACTTCCACGCTGAGAACATCAAGATAGAGAATGGAGGTATCACTTTTGATTTCATCTCTCCTATCGAGAACGTAACGGGCGTAGAACTCGGACAGCCTGTGCCTATCAACATCACAAATGGTGTGGCAGCAATGGCAATGGCACAATTGAATGGTTGTACAGCCGATGAACTCCGTAACGGCATGAAGACCTACGGAGGAGTTGACCGCCGTTTCGACTTTAAGATCAAGAATAACAAACTGGTATTCCTGTCTGATTATGCTCATCATCCAAAGGAGATATATCAGAGTGCGAAGAGTATCAGAGAGTTATACAAGGACCGTAAGATAACAGCCATCTTCCAGCCTCACTTGTATACTAGAACCCGCGATTTCTATAAAGATTTCGCCAACAGTTTGAGTCTCTTGGACGAGGTTATCCTCTGCGACATCTATCCAGCTCGCGAGCAGCCTATTCCAGGAGTAACCTCCAAGCTTATCTATGACAATCTGAAACCAGGTGTAGAAAAGAGCATGATTCATAAAGAAGACGTTCTTGACCTGGTAAAGAATCGAGACTTCGATGTTCTAGTTATCTTAGGAGCTGGCGATTTGGACAACTATGTTCCACAAATTACCAAAATACTTGAAGAGAAATAAATGCATATCAATTGGAAGAAAACCATCATCATCGCACTGGATTTAGTACTCGGTACTTATCTGGTATTCGCTTTCACCAGGTTTAACAAACCTGATGAAACGAAGTTGGTATGCACCAAGGTGAACATCAACATTCAAGATGAGATGACGAATGGCTTTCTGAATGCGAAGGAAATCAAGAAACGACTGGAAGCCAGGAAACTCTATCCGCTGGGGGAACCGCTCAAAGAGGTGAACGCCCGCATGATAGAAGAAACCTTGAAGACCAGTCCTTTCGTCAAGACGGCAGAATGTTCAAAGACTCAGGATGGTCTTGTTGACATCTACCTCACCCAACGCATGCCAATCGTCAGAATCAAAAGCATCAGCAACGAGGACTATTATATTGATGACCACAATCAGATCATGCCCAACACGAACTATACATGCGACATTATCATCGCAACGGGCTACATCAACAAGTGGTATGCTAAAAAATACATCTCATTACTAAGCAAAGCGCTGATGACGAATGAACTCTGGCGAAACCAGATAGAACAGATCCATGTCCTACCTGATAGAGGAATAGAACTGGTACCGCGAGTAGGCAACCACATTATATATATAGGTAACCTGCCAGAGACCAACCTCATCGACAAACGAGAGCAAGCCATCAACGATTTCGTCAACAAGAAGATGAATCGATTAGAGAAATTCTATAAGTATGGACTCTCACAAGCTGGCTGGAACAAGTATTCGTATATCAATATCGAATTCGACAACCAGATCATATGTAAAAAGCATCAAAATAGCTAATTAGAAAATAGAAACAGATTAAGATAACATATAAGAACTATGCCAAAGGAATTTATTGTAGCTATCGAACTTGGCTCATCTAAGATGACAGGTATAGCAGGTCAGAAGAATTTGGACGGCAGCATCACCGTACTTGCCACCGTAGAGGAAGATTCATCTTCTTGCATCAGAAAGGGTGTGATCTATAACATTGACAAAACCTGCCAATGCTTGACCAACATCATCAAGAAGTTGAAGAATATACTGAAACAGGATATTACCCAGGTCTATGTAGGCGTGGGCGGTCGCTCTATACGCAGTATCAAGAACGTCATTGTCAAGGATCTCCCAGGTAACACCATCATCTCACAAGAGATGATCAATGAACTGATGGATATCAACCGCAACATGACCTATCCGGACCAGGAAATCCTGGATGCTGCAACTCAGGAATACAAGATAGACAACCAATACCAGATAGACCCTGTAGGAATACAGTGTAACCATCTGGAAGGTATCTTCCTGAATATACTTTGGCGCAAGAACTTCTATAACAATATCAATACCTGTTTTGAAAATGCCAACATTCCTATTGCAGAAATGTACCTGGCTCCTTTAGCTATGGCTGACAGCGTTTTGACTGACTCAGAAAAGCGTGCAGGCTGTATGCTTGTTGACTTGGGTGCCGATACGACAACCGTTTCTGTATATTATAAAGGTATACTTCGTCATCTCTCTGTCATCCCATTGGGCGGCGGCAACGTGACCAAAGACTTAACTTGTCTTCAGATTGAAGAGCCTGATGCTGAAAAGATGAAACTCAAGTATGCCAAGGCTTATACCGATATCAACAATATCGACCCGACCCTGAACTACCCTATCGACAAGGATAGAGTGGTTGAAAGCAAGAAGTTCATCGAAATCGTAGAAGCACGCGTAGAGGAAATCGTAGAAAACGCATGGTTCCAGATTCCTGTGGAATTCTCAGATAAGCTGTTGGGGGGTATCATCCTTACAGGTGGCGGCAGCAACATGCCTGAAATCGATAAGGTTTTCAAGACACATACCCACATCGACAAAGTACGCATTGCCAAGTTTGTTTCTCAAACAGTCAACTCCAAGGATCCTAAGATTACCAATCACGATGGTACAATGAACACCGTATTGGGACTCCTGGCAAAGGGAGACATGAACTGTGCAGGTGACGAAATCGGCACTGATCTCTTCAGCAATTCTGCAGAAAAGCCAGTAGCAGCCGAGCAGCACAAGGCTCCTAGAAACCCTAACGAGACTGCCGGCAAGGGCGTTGTTCTTACTGCGGCAGAAAAAGCGGCTGCTGACGAGGCTGCCCGCAAGCAAAAAGAACTGGAAGAAGCTGAGGCAAGACTTCTGGCAGAAAAAAAAGCCGAAGAAGAAGAAAAGAGACGCAAAGAAAACAGTCTCATCCATAAAATGATGAGAGGTTTCAAGAAGTTTGTGAAAGATACCATTTCTGAAGAAGAATAAGATGCCAAAGACCAAGCTATCAGAAAACAGATTTCACAACAGGTTAAATAAAAAATCAGATAGATAAACCCTATAAAGATTATACGACTATGCTAGATAATGGAAACGCTCCTCATATTCTTGACTTTGGGGAACCTGAAAAAGAAAATAGCATCATCAAGGTGATTGGTGTTGGTGGTGGCGGTGGAAATGCCGTCAACCACATGTACCGCGAAGGTATACACGATGTAACATTCGTACTCTGCAACACAGACAACCAGGCACTTAACGACTCACCTGTGCCTGTACACCTGCAGCTAGGTAAGGAAGGTCTGGGTGCAGGAAACAAACCTGCCAAGGCACGCCAGGCTGCCGAAGAGACTCTTGAAGATATCAAGAACATGCTCAACGATGGAACAAAAATGGCATTCATCACAGCGGGTATGGGTGGCGGTACCGGTACAGGTGCAGCACCTGTCATCGCCAGAGTAAGTAAGGAGTTAGGTATTCTTACCGTTGGTATCGTAACCATCCCATTCCGTTTTGAAGGTCCTAAGAAGATTGACCAGGCATTGGATGGTGTAGAGGAAATGTCGAAGCATGTAGATGCCTTGCTGGTAATCAACAATGAACGTCTCCGCCAGATTTATCCAGACCTTGCCGTTCTCGATGCCTTCGGCAAAGCTGACGACACCTTGAGTGTAGCTGCCAAAAGTATCGCTGAAATCATTACCGTACATGGTCTCATCAACCTTGACTTCAATGATGTGAAGACCGTACTGAAAGATGGCGGTGTGGCTATCATGAGTACAGGTTACGGTGAGGGAGAAGGAAGAGTAAAGAAAGCGATAGAAGATGCCTTGAACTCACCACTCCTTAACGATAATGACGTATTCAACTCTAAGAAGATTCTGCTCAGCATCGCATTTGCAAGCGAGAAGAAAGATAATCCTGGCCTGACCATGGACGAGATGAATGATGTCAACGACTTTATGGAGAAATTCGGTGACGACTTCGAACTGAAATGGGGTCTTGCCATTGACCCTGAATTGGGAAGCCGCGTAAAGGTAACCGTTCTCGCAACAGGTTTCGGACTCGAAGATGTAGAGGGAATGAACCGCCACCTCAAGAAACATACTGAGGAAGAATCTCGCCGTCTCGCTGAAGAAGAGGAGAAACGTGCTGAAAGAGAAGACCGCCGCAAGCGCTATTATGGCAGCGACGGCAATACGACACAGTATAAGCGTCATCCACACATATTCCTGTTCCGCCAGGAAGATTTGGATAACGAGGATGTCATCCTTCAGGTAGAAAACACGCCTACCTATAAGCGTACCCGACAGACTCTGGAAGAAATCCGTAATATAGCTTCCAGTAATACAGAACCGAAAGAAGACAATAACGATGATGCTTCTTCTGTACAGGGCGTCATCAGTTTTGCCTAAACAGAAAATACAGGCTAGGTCTATTTCAGGTTTACGTCAAGTAAGCGAGGAAACCAGAAATGACTAAGCAAAAAGTTCCTGAAGGACTGAAAAGCTCTTCATTTCAGGAAAATCCGGCAAATGAAGTTTATAATACTCCAGTATCACCTCTACACACCTGTTCCGTTCGATACGGGACATTGTGTAGAGGTGCATTGTTTTATAGTCTAAACGGAACAAAGACACAAGCCGCATAGAATCTTCCTTATTTAAATAATGTACATGCGAAGGAACATGAGCTGCAAAACATCCATCTACCAAATCAAAATAATCGCCAGACATACCGCTCTCTATATTGGGCATAAAACCCAAATGAAAAGAGAGCTGAATCATAAAGACTATATGGAAATTGGCAATAGCACCTTTAGCATGGTCTAACCATTCGATACTGTCCTGTATGAAAAGATAGAGCGCACCATTAGCCTGCTCATGACGGGTAGCATATGAAAGCAGTTCTGCCAAGAACATGGAAATGCCAAGTTTGTATGGAGAAAAAGGGATATCAGAGAATGGAATCTGAATCGAAACATCCCTAAGGCGCTGCAGATTTGACTTGAGACGATAATCAAATTCTAAATTCAAGACCATGAGCGGTTGGAAAAGCTGCCGTTTCATCTTCCCCTTAGATGACTTAGGCACACGTACCATAAAGGAGAGTCTCCCCAACTTTTCGGTGAAGAAATCCACGATAAGTTGAGAGTCCCCATACTTGATGGTTTGCAATACGATAGCACTAGTTTTTATCTCCATTTTGCCTAATATTAGTGAAAAACAGGGCAAAAATACAAAAAAATGCGCATTTAGCGAAAATTTTCTATGAAAAATTTGCTAGATTCAAATAAAAGTAGTAACTTTGCACCCGCAAATAAGCAATGGTCCCTTCGTCTATCGGTTAGGACGAGAGATTTTCATTCTCTAAAGAGCAGTTCGACTCTGCTAGGGACTACAAACATTTAAGAAATAAAAAAAAAATAACATAAAGAAGATGGCAAATCACAAATCATCAATCAAGAGAATCCGTCAGGATAAGAAGAAGGCTTTGCACAATAAGTATTATGCAAAGACTATGCGCAATGCTGTCCGCAAGTTGCGCAACATGTCTGACAAGGAAGAGGCTGCAAAGCTCTATCCTACTGTTCAGAAGCTTTTAGACAAGTTGGCTAAGATCAACGTTATCCACGACAACAAGGCTGCAAACTTGAAGTCTGGTCTTACAAAGCACATCGCTAAGTTGGCCTAACTTATAAGTCAAAGCAAAGAAATAAATAAGGCTGCAATCCTATTATAGGGTCGCAGCCTTATTCTTTTCTATGAACCCGACTACCCATTTCCTGCATCATAAAATCTTCCCATCACAACCGGTTTATACTACAACATACCCTATAAAAATGCGCAAAACGATTATTAAATAGCTTTTTCAAGACACTTTTGCCGCTAAAGTTCACATTCTACGTTTTTTCTTCACTTTTTGGTGATTTTTCACAAACAAAAGTTCCTGTTTCTCAGCTTTTTTTAGTATCTTTGCACGGAAATAAGACAATACTAAAATGGCAGAAAATCAAAACAACGCAAATAATTACTCTGCGAGTAACATTCAGGTTCTGGAAGGCCTGGAAGCTGTTCGCAAACGTCCGGCGATGTATATTGGTGACATCTCCGAAAAGGGGCTTCATCACTTGGTAAACGAGACAGTAGACAACTCTATTGACGAAGCAATGGCGGGCTACTGTACCGACATCGAAGTTACCATCAACGAAGACAACTCTATCACCGTAGAAGATAATGGTCGTGGTATCCCTGTGGATATGCACGAGAAACTACATAAATCAGCCCTCGAAGTCGTTATGACCGTGCTTCACGCAGGTGGTAAGTTTGACAAGGGTTCTTACAAGGTATCTGGCGGTTTACATGGTGTGGGTGTAAGTTGTGTGAATGCACTTTCTACCCACATGTTGTCACAGGTGTTCCGTGGCGGCAAAATCTACCAGCAGGAATATGAGAAGGGTAAGCCTCTCTATCCGGTTAAGGTGGTAGGTGAAACCAACAAGCGCGGTACACGCCAGCAGTTCTGGCCAGATCCAACCATCTTTACTCACACTGTCTATAAGTGGGACATCATTGCCAACCGTATGCGCGAGTTGGCATTCCTCAATGCAGGTATCAAGATTACCTTGAGAGATTTGCGCCCTGACGAGGAAGGTAAGACCAAGGAGCAGGTTTTCCACGCTAAGGATGGTTTGAAGGAATTCGTCCGTTACGTAGACCGTCACCGCACTCATCTCTTCGATGATGTTATCTATCTGAAGACAGAAAAGCAGGGTATTCCTATCGAGATTGCTGTGATGTACAACACAGATTACTCTGAGAATATCCACTCATACGTCAATAACATCAACACCATTGAGGGTGGTACCCACCTGACTGGTTTCCGTATGGCGTTGACCCGCACCTTGAAGGCTTACGCAGAAGCTGACCCAACCATCTCTAAGCAGATTGAGAAGGCAAAGGTAGAGATAGCACCAGAAGACTTTCGCGAGGGTCTTACTGCCGTTATCTCCATCAAGGTAGCTGAACCTCAGTTTGAGGGACAGACCAAGACCAAGCTCGGTAACAGCGAGGTACAAGGTGCCGTTCAGCAGGCTGTAAACGAGGCTTTGTCTGATTATCTGGAAGAACATCCAGACGAGGCAAAGCGAATCTGCGAAAAGGTTGTCCTGGCTGCTACGGCCCGCATAGCTGCCCGCAAGGCACGTGAGAGTGTACAGCGCAAGAACTTCATGACAGGTGGTGGTCTTCCTGGTAAACTTGCCGATTGCTCAATGAAGGATCCTAAAGAATGCGAGATCTTCCTCGTCGAGGGTGATTCCGCCGGTGGTTCTGCCAAGCAGGGTCGCGACCGTTTCCGTCAGGCTATTCTCCCATTGCGTGGTAAGATTCTGAATGTAGAAAAGGTACAGTGGCACAAGGTATTCGAAGCTGAGTCTGTCATGAACATCATCCAAAGTATCGGAGTCCGCTTCGGTGTAGATGGCGAAGACAGCAAGGAGGCTAATACCGACAAGTTGCGTTACGACAAGATTATCATCATGACCGATGCCGACGTCGATGGTTCTCACATCGACACATTAATTATGACACTCTTCTATCGTTTCATGCCAAAGGTTATTGAAGAAGGCCATCTGTATATCGCTACCCCACCACTCTACAAGTGTACTTATCGCAGCAAGGTAAGCGAGTATTGCTATACAGAGCAGCAGCGCCAGGCATTCATCGACAAGTATGGAGATGGAGTAGAAGACAAGAATATCCACACCCAGCGATACAAAGGTTTGGGTGAGATGAACCCAGAGCAGCTTTGGGAAACTACTATGGACCCATCTACACGCTTGCTCAAGCAGGTTACTATCGAGAACGCAGCCCAGGCTGATGAAATCTTCTCTATGTTGATGGGTGATGATGTGGAACCACGCCGCGAATTTATCGAGCAGAATGCCACATACGCAAACATCGACGCTTAAGACAATTCAACTAATTTACATAAGGGGCTGTGCCATTTGCCAATAAATGACACAGCCTCTGCTTATATAAAACCCAACAAACCAACTTATGAAACATTTACTTATCTCTTGCCTATTACTCTCTGCAGCAGGCACACTCCAGGCTGTCCCAAAGAGTAATATTCCACCGCTGAAGCTTTGGTACAATAAGCCAGCTACAGCCTTTGAAGAATCATTACCTATCGGTAACGGTAAGTTAGGTGCATTGATCTATGGTGGAGCCAACAATGACTCTATCTATCTCAACGACATCACCTTGTGGACAGGAAAGCCTGTCAATCGCGAGGAAGGAGGGGATGCCTACAAATGGATACCAAAGATTCGCGAGGCTCTGTTCAAAGAAGATTACAAGGCAGCCGACTCTTTACAACTGCATATACAAGGACACAATTCAGAATACTATCAGCCACTTGCCATCATCAATATCAAAGATGCAAATAAAGGACAATTCAGTAACTACAAGCGTGAATTGAGCCTTGACAACGCTACGGCAGCATTGAGTTATACAAGAGGGGGAATACAATACCAGCGAGAATATTTCGCATCACATCCGGACAAGATGATTGCCATTCACCTGACAGCTACACAGAAGAAAGCTATCAACTGCGACATCTCTCTCACCTCTCTGATTCCTCATCAGGTAAAAGCTTCCAATAAGCAACTCACCATCACGGGCCATGCTATGGGAAAGCCTGAGAACAGTACCCACTTCTGCTCCATCCTCAGCATCAAAAACCAGGACGGAACCATTACTGCCTCTGATTCTATCCTCCATCTGCAGGGCGTAAGCGAAGCTGTTATCTATTTAGTGAATGAAACCAGCTACAACGGATTCGACAAGCATCCGGTAAAAGAAGGGGCTCCATATATTGAAAAGGTTAACGACAATGCCTGGCACTTGGTCAACTATACCTATCCAGAGTTAAAACAGCGTCATATAACCGATTATCAGAACATCTTCAACCGTGCCAAGTTTGCACTCAAGGGAGCAAAGTTCGACAACAAGCGAACCACCGACCAGCAACTCTTTGATTACACTGAGAAAGAAGAGCAAAACCCTTACCTGGAAATGCTCTATTTCCAATATGGAAGATATCTTCTTATCAGCTGTTCGAGAACTCCAGGCATTCCTGCCAATCTCCAGGGACTTTGGGCTCCGGCACGAAAATCTCCTTGGCGTGGAAACTACACCATCAACATCAACCTGGAAGAAAACTATTGGCCAGCAGAGGTAACCAACATGTCTGAGCTTGTAATGCCTGTAGACGGACTGGTGAAAGCCATGTCTGTAACAGGAAAATATACAGCAAAGCACTATTATGGAATTGAAAATGGCTGGTGCGGTGGACACAACACAGACGCATGGGCAATGACCAATCCTGTTGGAACAAAGAAAGAGAGTCCTAAGTGGAGCAACTGGAACATGGGAGGTGCCTGGCTTGTACAAACCTTATGGGATCACTACGATTACACCCGCGATAAGGAATATCTACGCCAGACAGCCTATCCATTGATGAAAGGTGCAGCAGACTTCATGCTTGACTGGATAATAGAGAACCCGAAGAAACCGGGCGAACTGATTACTGCCCCTTGCACTTCACCTGAGGCAGAATATATCACCGACAAGGGCTATCAAGGCTGCAGTTTCTATGGAGGTACTGCCGATCTTACCATATTGAGAGAATTGTTTAAAAACACACTCAAAGGTGCTCAGATTCTCGGTATAGATCAAGCATATCAGGCAAAGTTACAGGATGCTATCAATCGTCTGCACCCTTATCAGATAGGAAAGCGCGGTAATCTGCAGGAATGGTATTACGATTGGGATGACCAGGATTGGCATCATCGCCACCAGTCACACCTTCTCGGTTTACACCCATTCTATCAGATTTCATTAGATAAGACTCCAGATTTAGCAGCAGCTGCTGCCAAGACTCTTGAGATAAAAGGAGACTTCTCTACCGGTTGGAGCACAGGATGGCGTATCAGTTTATGGGCTCGCCTGCACAGAGCAGACAAGTCATATTCTATGATCAGGAAATTGCTTAACTATGTACATCCGGGCAATTACAACAATCCGAAGAATCGCCCTTCAGGAGGAACTTATCCAAATCTCTTCGATGCTCACCCACCTTTCCAGATAGATGGCAACTTCGGAGGCACAGCAGGCGTATGTGAGATGCTGATGCAATGCGATGGCGAGACTATGCATCTTCTTCCTGCTCTACCTAAAGAATGGCCTGCAGGCGAAATTAAGGGTATCAAAGCACGTGGAAACTACGAGATTAATCTCGTATGGAACAATGGAAAGGTCAGCAAAGCTTCCATCACCAGCAAGAATGCCGGAAACCTGACCGTCAAGTATAATGGTAAGCAGAAAGCATTAAATTTCAAGGCTGGCGAAACAAAACTCATAAAATAGACAAATAATAATCTATGAGATATTTTACAATTCTCATCTTTACAACTCTCTGGGTGCTGAATTCCTATGCACAGGAATTCGGTACCCATTGGGTATCATATCCATTCCCCAACGATTCTTCTGAGATATTATACAGGAAAATCTATCATCTTAATCAAAAGCCTTTAAAGGCTGAGATAAACATGGCAAGTGGAGGAAATACCCGCCTATACATCAACGAAAGAAATGCTACGCCAAGCATTTTCAACGAAGGAGCCAGAGACAGCATCCTTCTGATGCAAACCATAGATATCTCCAGATATCTGAAAAAGGGCGAAAACATCATCGCGGTCTGGTATGCACCAGGAAGAATAAGAAATAAGAGCAAACAACTCTCGCTGGAACTTCATGGCTGGTATACAGACTCTGTTCCTTTTTATCATAAAGCAGACGAAACATGGTGGTGCAAACCCCTGAAGGGCTGCAGTTACAACGAAAAGGAACACTTTGACAATAGAATATACAATACTGAGTGGAAATCGGCAGAATACCAATCTGCAGGATGGGTTCATCCGACAGGTGCTTTCAAAGATTCAACAAACTATATCTTTGTTGACCAGCTGCCATACCTCACCCAGAACAAGCTTCAAATGGTATTAGAACCATACCAGGAGGAATTTGATCATCAGGGATGCCGTATAGACTTCGGACGTCCGTTCCGCGGAACCATCAGGCTCACAATACGCAATGCCAGCAAAGGAACAACACTTCATATTAACGGAAACCAATATGTATGCAGTGGCGAAATGGACGAGCAAGCCTATTACCGCATCCATGCTGAGCATCAAAAAGATTTCGTGATAACTTGGGATAAAGGTTTTAGAAGAAGTAATATCACAAATATAGAAGGATTAGAGATTTCGGAATAAGCTCAACAGCGTTTCGAAATCTCTTTTTTTATAAAACAAAAAAGACTTCGGAACTATTATCTTCCAAAGTCTCTAACTGAATTTAGTCTTCCAATTCGGCAAGTACTTGCTCTGCCACTTCGCAAAGCTCATCATACCATTCCTTGCCGAACTTCTCTACAAGCGGACCCTCCAGGAACTTATAAACCGGAAGCTTCAACTCCTCACCCTTCTTGATGGCATCCTTGCAGATGCGCCACTTGTTATAGTTGATGCCATACACCTCGTTGCCGAAATCCTTGGCACGGATTGGATACAAAGCACAGGAGATAGGCTTCTTGAACTTCGACTTTCCTTCGCGATAAGCACGCTCCAAGGCACAGAGACAACAATTCGGAATCGTATGTCCATCGCCCAGGTCTTTCAAATCCTGGTAGCAGGTAAACACGCAATCCTTACCATTCACGATGCTCGTCACCAAATCGCCTTCAATATCGGTATAAGCCACGCCCTGCTTATCTATGATAGCCTGGGCAGAAGCCGAGAGATCATCCCAAACTACATCCAGCGCATCCTCAATCTCCATAATCTCATCCAGGGTAACAGGAGCTCCCGCATCGCCTTCGATGCAGCACTCGCCCTTACAGGCATCAAGGTCGCAACAGAATTTTTCGGTGATAATATCAGGTGAAACCAACACGTTGCCCACCTGCAGAATACGCAGTTCGTCTTTCTTCATAATGTTTTTGAGATGAATAAATTTCTTTGAGTGTATAATAAAAAATAATGATAGCTACCCATGAGTGGATAGCTATATATTAATAGGTGTACCTACCATTGGATAGGCGTAATTCCGTTCTGCAGCAGATATGCATTGCAGCGGGAGAAATGATGATTGCCAAACCATCCGCCACGGTTGGCAGATAATGGCGATGGATGCACACTTTCCAATATCAGATGCTTGCTTGTATCGATGAGCTTCGCCTTGCTCCGGGCATAACCGCCCCAAAGGATAAACACCAGGTGCTCCTTATCCTTGCTGAGCGCCTTGATGGCAGCATCGGTAAACTCCTCCCAGCCTTTGCGCTGATGGCTCGCAGCCTGATGGGCACGAACGGTCAACGTGGCGTTGAGCAACAATACTCCCTGCTTTGCCCAGCGGGTTAAATCGCCCGTGGCTGGCATCGGAGTACCGAGATCCATCTGAATCTCCTTGAATATATTAATCAATGATGGTGGGAAAGTGATTCCGTCCGGCACAGAGAAACTCAGTCCCATCGCCTGACCCGGCTCATGGTATGGATCCTGTCCGATAATTACTACCTTCACATCATCAAAAGGACAGAGATTGAAGGCATTGAAAATCAAGCGGCCAGGAGGATAACAGGGCGTACGCAGGTATTCCTCTTTCACGAAGTTTGTGAGGTCAACAAAATACTGCTTGTCGAACTCTTCTCCTATATGCTGTCTCCAACTTTCTTCTATCTTTACGTTCATGCTTAATATAAATTCAAAAGTATCTTAAGATACTTACGCAAGTATCCTAAGATACTTGGACAAGTATCTTAGGATACTTTTTTGAGGTATATAAAATCGTTTTTACTTGTTGTCAGAAATCAAGTTCTCACCTGTCATATCTGCAGGCTTCTCCAAGCCCATGATATGGAGGATAGAAGGAGCTACGTCTGCCAAACGACCATCCTTTACGGTAGCTGAGTTGTTGTCAGTTACGTAGATGAATGGAACTGGGTTCAAAGAGTGAGCGGTGTTAGGGGTACCATCCTCGTTGATAGCGTGGTCTGCATTACCATGGTCAGCGATGATGATAGCCTCATAATCGTTAGCCTTGGCAGCCTCGATAACATCCTTTACGCAGTTGTCAACAGCGTGAACAGCCTTAGCGATAGCATTGTAGATACCAGTGTGACCAACCATATCACCATTAGCGAAGTTTACAACGATGAAGTCGTACTCCTGTGTGTTGATAGCACCAACCAGCTTATCCTTTACCTCGTAAGCGCTCATCTCTGGCTTCAAGTCGTATGTAGCTACCTTTGGAGAAGGAACCAGGATACGGTCTTCGCCCTCGTATGGAGTCTCACGACCACCATTGAAGAAGAATGTTACGTGAGCATACTTCTCTGTCTCTGCAGTGTGGAGCTGCTTCTTGCCCTGTGCGCTCAAGTACTCACCGAGGGTATTCATTACGTTCTCCTTAGGGAAGAGGATGTGAACGCCCTGGAAGCTTGCATCGTATGGAGTCATGCAGTAGTACTGCAAGTCCTTGATGGTGTGCATGCCTTCCTCTGGCATATCCTGCTGAGTCAATACCTGTGTCAACTCCTTGGCACGGTCGTTACGGTAGTTGATGAAGATAACAACATCACCCTCCTGGATAGTACCGTCAACCTTAGAGTTATTGATTGGCTTGATGAACTCGTCTGTTACGTCCTCATCATAGCTCTCCTGCATTGCCTTCACCATATCGTCAGCCTGCTTACCCTTACCCTCAACGAGCAAGTCGTATGCTTCCTTCACACGGTTCCAGCGCTTGTCACGGTCCATAGCATAGAAACGACCTACGATGCTTGCGATGTGTGCACCGTTCTTGTCGCAGCAAGCCTGAACCTCCTCGATGAAGCCCTTACCGCTCTTAGGGTCTGTATCACGGCCATCCATGAAGCAGTGAACGTATGTCTCCTTCAAACCATATTCCTTACCAATCTCAATCAACTTGAAGAGGTGATCCAAAGAAGAGTGAACACCACCGGTAGAAGTCAAGCCCATCAAGTGGAGCTTCTTACCTGTCTTCTGAGCATAGCTGTAAGCGTTGATGATTTCCTGATTCTTCAAGATGTCACCGCTCTCGCAAGCCTTGTTAATCTTAACGAGGTCCTGATATACCACACGACCAGCACCGATGTTGAGGTGACCTACCTCAGAGTTACCCATCTGACCGTTAGGAAGACCTACGTCCTCGCCACAAGTCTGGAGAGTAGAATGTGCTGAAACTGCTGTCAAATAATCGAGATAAGGAGTTGGAGTTTTGAAGATAACATCACCCTTATCATGCTTACCGATTCCCCATCCGTCGAGAATCATTAAAAGAGCTTTTTTTGCCATAATTACATAAAATAATTTAAATTCGAATTTCAGTGTGCAAAGTTACAACAAAATAGGTGAAGGACAAAATAAATTAAGATAAAAAAACTTCCACCTTTCTAAAAAGATGAGAGTTGATAACAAGATCAACAGGTTCGCAGGATATATCCCTTCTTGATGACTGCTTCGATACTTACCTTTTCATCTAGGTTCAATGCCCGGCGAAGATAGGTAATCTGCACGTTCAGGGCAAGGGAATTGGAGTATGAGTCATCACCCCCATACTTCATTCAGTATGAAATCCCGCTCTACAAGCTGGTTCTGGTTCTCGGCAAGAAGCTTCAGAATTTCAGCTTGACGAGATGTGATGACTACTCTGGAATTACCACATAGCAGTTCATTCTGTGCATAGTAGAAAGCAATGGAACCGATAAAAACAGCAGATTCTTCACCTTTGTCGTCTTCTTTCGGTTGCTTCAACTCATAAATCATATTCTTCAGGAACTCATGGCGAATGCCATCAATGCGTTTCTGGAAGACTATGGTCTTAACCAGATAATACAGACATCCTATCAAGATGAAAAAGAGAAAGATGCTTCCTATCAATTGCCACATCATGGCTTTGAGCGTTCGAGTAATAGGAATGGGCACCTGAAAAGAAATACCTTGGCGAAACATTGGGTTCGTCTGATACTTTACCGTCACCACACGTGACCATCTGCCTTCGACATCATATTTTGCATTCAGGAAGACAGTCTTGTAATCCAGATGGCGAAAAAAGGATATCTTCCCATATCCCTTATCATCCAGTAATCTTTGATAAGAAGCCAACGAGGGATGCTTACCTATATTAGCCAGATATCTGCTGATGATGAGATAAGCATCATCACCCGTAAGATCAGGATCATTCAAACGGACAAGAAAGCGGTGATTGTTCCAAAAAGAAAGCGTAGTACGGCTACATCCCTTCTTCATATCATATTCAGATTCTATCTTAAGCATAACCGTATCTCTTCTACCTTTCGTAGATGAATTCTCCTGCAACTTTTTTCTATTCTTCAAATCTTGCGCTAACACTTCATCACAATCCTTCTTGAATTGCTCTACCTGCTGGTCTAAGCTATATTGACATTGAAGATGGAGCCAATATGCCTGCGTGCAGAACAACAATACGATTGCTACCCCACATACCATCCACACTATTTTCAGCTTACTGTTACTGTTCATACATTCCTGATCTTTTGAATTTGACGGCAAAGTTACTGAAAAATCCGTAAACAAAGGCAAGAGTAATAAAATAATAATAGGCGAAAAGAAGCAAAAGTAATAACTCAGTAACAGAAATCATCGATTTCATCGGATAATCTCAGTACTTTTGCATCACAAAAACGAATGAAACAGATAAAATAATGAATAAAAAGACGAAGATTATGAAAAAGGTATTATTGATGGTATGGCTTGCATTATATGCTTGCATGCTCCAAGCGCAAACAGTAAACCTGTTCGATGAATCAAGCATTGGCATGGGAGATTCCATTGATCAGGTAAAGTATCAGGTAGTATATGATGCCGAGTATATTTACGAAAAGAAATATACCAAGACCGACACCATCATTGGCCGTATTGAAGAGAAAATGCTCTTGCAGATTGGCAACAAGTATTCCGCATTCTACAGTTATCCGATATTCCAAAGAGACTCTACCATCTCTGCGAATATGGCAAAAGGAATACCTGTCAATTTCTCCGGTAATGGCGGACAGATTAATTGGAAAATATATAAGAACTATCCAGAACCGGGCAAAACTGCCTATCTCGATTTCTTTGCTGCCGACAGATATGTGTGCATAGAGCCGATGGAACCGATAGACTGGCAACTCACAGACAGCATCGATTCCATCTGCGATTACGAGTGCCACCAGGCAATTGCCAAGTTTAAGGGTAGAACATGGATAGCTTGGTACACGGAAGACATCCCTATTGACAATGGTCCCTGGAAGCTGAGCGGACTGCCGGGATTGATTCTCAAGGCTCACGACTCCGAGAACGATTATGGATTTACAGCTGTAGGACTCACAACAGGCAAAGGCTCCATACCTATCTATTATAAAGGTAAGACTTTCGAGCCTATCGACCGCAAATCATTGACCTCCATTTACAAAAAATACTATGCCGATCCAATCGGTTATCTGCTTCAAGATGCCAAGTATGCTACAATTGTAAAGATCAAGGATGAAAAAGGAAATATCCTGAAGCATTCCAAGCGTGCTGAGCCATACAATCCGATTGAAAGATAATTAGCAGTTTACTTTTTTGCCTGACAAGCGTCTTAAAGACATCAACAAGATAAGTGTCTAAGGTAAAATAGAAAAGAGAGAAAAAAATGAAGAAAATAATAGTTCTTTTCACTATTCTGTTCGTGGCGTGCCATGCGTTTGCCCAAGAGAAGATTAGCGGTTATGTGGAAGATTCACTTACACACAACCGCCTGGCCAACGTATCAGTTACTCTGCTGCGCAATGGAAAGCCCTTGAAGTTTACACGCAGCAAGGAAGACGGAACTTTCCTGATTCCCATAGCACAAAAGCAAGCCAGCGATATGCTACAAGCTACCTATATGGGCTATAAAAAGCAAAAAACGGCGGTTTCATCGGAAAAAGAAACCGTTATCAGTATGGCTTCAACAGCTTTTGTCTTGAAGGAAGTACAAGTAAAAGGCTCTCGCATCACGGGTCGAGACACCATATCTTTCGACCTCACCCGCTTTGCCAACGAACGAGATAACTCCCTGAAAGATGTACTGAAAAAGCTGCCAGGCGTGGATATAGAGAAGAATGGACGTATCAACTACAATGGTAAGCCCATCAACCGATTCACCGTGGAAGGTCTCGACCTGACCGGTGGCAAATATAACCAGCTGGAGGAAAACATCAAGGCGAAAGACGTAAAAAAGGCCGAAGTCATCGAGCATGACCAACCTATCAAGGCGCTCCAAAGCAAGACCTTTACGGATAATGTAGCGATGAACATCGCCCTGAAGGATAGTGCCCGCGACAAACTGATGCCCACCCTCAAGCTCTACATGCTCGCAGGGCATCCGTCCCACGTAGGCGGAAGCATCAATATCATGCAAATTGGCAAGAAGAAACAGATGATGTATGATGCAGAATACGACAGAACAGGTAAAAATCTCGGCTATGCACTTAACCAACTTGCATCTTACAGCAATCGTCTGGCTCCAGCCTCCCTTCCATCATGGGTATCGGTGCCATCGCTTGACGCTCCTATCGACGAAGAACGCCTGCGCTTCAACACCTCGCAAAAATACTCCATCAACCATATCAAGAAGAACAAGGACGATACAGAGACTCGCATAGAAGCCAACTATCTTCGTACGGTAACCAGACAAGAGCGAGAGAACATGAGTATCTACGACCTCGGCGGCGAAGCTCCCACAGTTACCACGGAGCACAACCACAAGACGATGATCAGCGATGCCTTCAATCTGCAATGGGAGAACAAGGTAAACAAGGCTGAGCATTATGGCAACGAGAGCATCAGCCTCAGCACAGCACAAAGCGACGGTTTGTCAAACATCAACGACACGCTTACCCAACGTGTCCGCATCCCAAAGCTCGACCTATCGGCAAGTATCTACCGTCTCTTCGTCTTCAAGAAAAGTCAACTCTCTTGGCGTAGCACTGCCGACTATCACCATGGTGTGGCGGACCTCTACGTTAACGACGAGCGGAATCGCATCCGCACCAACCTTTGGCATACTGCCCACGCCTTACAGTGGATGAAGAATCGCTTCCACTGGACACAGGAATATAGAATGAGTATCGACCTCAACAACATCTATGCGAAATATCAGGAAAGAAGCGATGAAATCGGCAAAAACAGTCTTAACATCACAGGGAAGTTCACCCCTTACTGGCAATACAAGACCGAGACGTTCCGTATGTCGTTCTCTCCCGATTTCATCTGGGAACGCTTCACCTATCCACAGAAAACTTTACTTACCATATCACCCTACCTTTACTTATATAAGAAATTGGATTTCCGTAGAGAGTTGACTATCTACACAGGATACAGTACAGGAACAGGCAATGCCACCAACTACGCCATGAAGCAATATCGTCAAAGTTATCGCTCTTGGTACACTTCGAGCGACATCATTCCGATAACTCGTTCTCTTTATGGCAAGTTGAGTTACGACTACAAGCGCCCTATCAAGGAAATCTTCTTCAGCGCATCGGTCAATGCCAGCAAAAACTGGATGAACACGGCATCCGACCTACGCATCGAGGATGGCAAATACTATACCTCATTATATAAGCAGGACAGCAAGAGCAACAACCTAGGGGCATCACTCTACATATCGAAGGGCTTCTACGACCTTCATCTGAAGACCCGCCTGGAGGGCAGTTACAACTACAGCAAGGGTGAGCAATACAGCAGCGGCAAAGCCATCAGCTATACCGCAGACAACTATACTGTGAAGCCTAGCATCGACTTCTCGCCGTCCTGGTGTGCCTTTAGCTATGAGGGAGAATTCTCTTTTTACAACTCGAAACGTCAAAAAATGGCGAAGTCATCGTTATTTAATTGGCACCAAAGCGTATCTGCCACCGCTACCATCAGCCATGTGGACCTCTCCTTCTCGCTCGTACATTATCACAATGAGCTGCAAGAGAGCAACCACCTAAACACCCTTCTTGGCGATGCCTCGGCAGTTTGGAGAATGAAAAAGCTCCGCCTTTCAGCAGAGCTTCGAAACCTTTTCAACAAGAAGAACTATATGGAAACCATCTATAGCGGCATCAGTACATTGACCGACAGCTATCATCTTCGCCCTCGCGAACTGATGATTTCCGCCCAGTATTCCTTCTAAACAAGAACTCCCATCTCAGAAAAGAGACGGGAGTTCTTTGCTTTTGAGGATAGGAAAATAGGTGCCGCGAAATTTATAAAGAAAATAACTTTACAGACCAAATGTGGTGAAAAATATCTCTTAAGGAAAGATTTTATTTCCCTTAAGGGAAAATTTTCAATCTCTTCTTCCCCCATTTTCCGGGAGTTTCTTCTAGATTATCTCTTTCTAGAATATTATTTACATAGGCTACTTCTGCTTCAGATAGTTCAACTGAACCTTAGGAGCGCAGGCATTGCTAGTCTTCTCGGTATATTCTGCCACCTTCAATGTAGCAGTACCCTTGATGTTCTCCACATCACTACCTATCTTGAAGAGATAGTTACCTGCATCTACCTTCCACTGGCTGTTAGCCTCATCGAAGCTGGCAAGATCGCGCTTTTCAAGTGTCATCTTCAAAGTCTGGCTCTCACCTGGCTTCAGCAACTTGGTCTTGCCGAAAGTTTTGAGTTCCTTGGCTGGCTTCTCGTAAGCGCCCTTAGGAGCGGTGACATAAACCTCAGCAACTTCCTTGCCGGCAACCTTACCGGTATTCTTGATGGTTACGCTAACCTCGATATTGTTGCCTTTAGCCTTGACAGATGGCTTGCCAAACTCGAAGGTAGTGTAGCTCAAACCATAACCGAAAGGATAAGCCACATTCTTTTTGAAGGTATCAAAGTAGCGGTAACCTACGTAGATATCCTCCTCGTGGTTGCTATAATCGTAACCCTTGATGTTACCCTTGCTCCAATCCAGCAGATTCTTGTAGGTGTACATATCGTAATCCTTGGCAAAGTTGGCAGTAGATGGATGATCGGTAGCAGCGATAGGCCAGGTCATGGTCAACTTACCCGATGGATTCACCTTACCGGTCAGGATATCAGCAACAGAGTTGCCACCCTCGATACCTGGCTGCCAAGCTACGAGAATAGCATCCACACGGTCTCTCCAGCTGGCTGTCTCCATCACAGAACCAGAGTTGATGATGACAATCACCTTCTTACCCTTGGCATGAAAAGCATCAGATACACGGAAAATCATATCCTGCTCTATCTGACTGAGGTTGAACTCACCATTGATCTGGCGATCCATTCCCTCACCTGCCTGACGGCCGATGGTGATGATGGCAGCGTCTGCCTTTGGCTCCTCGCTTGCCACACAGCGCTCAGTAATCTCGATTTCATCGAGCTTTGGCTGACCCTGATCCAGGAACCACATCATCGGATTCTTGTCTGCCTTCAACTTAGCCTTGGCATACTTCACATAATTCTGATAGATTTCTGTAAGCTGAGGAGTAGTTGCCACGCCGATGTTCTTCAAACCGGTAACCATATCTACAGAATAGCCTACATTAACGGCTCCACTACCGAGGCCACCCGACATGAAGTCGTAAGAGTTGACACCGAAGAGCGCCACGGTCTTCAAGCCATGGATAGGAAGAGCTGCATCATTCTTCAGGAGCACCATACCCTCGGTAGAACTCTGACGGGTGATGGCAGCATGAGCCTTCAAGTCTGGCTCACCACTATATTTATATCCCTTGAATCGAGGAGTCTTCACGATATATTCGAGCATACGGCGAACATTGCGATCCACATCCTTGATATCCAGCTTGCCATTCTTTACTGCATCAACAATATCCTGTACCTGAGCTGGATAACCCGGCATCATCAGGTCGTTGCCAGCCTCAACTTCCTGTTCCAGCGGAAGGTCGGCACGCTTACCAATCCAGTCAGTCTCCACGATTCCCTTATATCCCCAGTCGTTGCGGAGAATATCGGTCAAGAGACCCTTGTTACCCTGGGCATAAACACCGTTAATCTTATTATAGGCAGACATGATAGTCCAAGGATTGCTCTTGCGAACCATCATCTCGAAACCTTTCAGATACAGCTCACGGAGAGCACGCTGGCTCAATCGCTCATCCACCTTGGTACGGTCAGTTTCCTGAGAGTTTACAGCAAAGTGCTTGGCACTTACACCCACGCCCTGACTCTGCACACCCTGTACAAAGGCGGTTCCGATAAGACCTGTTACGATTGGGTCTTCTGAATAATACTCAAAGTTACGGCCACAGAGCGGATTGCGATGCAGGTTCATACCCGGTCCGAGCACAACATCACAGCCATACTCCAGGGTTTCGTTACCGATTGCCTCACCCACCTTGCGCACCAGGTCGGTGTTCCAGGTAGAAGCCAGACAGGTTCCGATAGGGAAACCGGTGGCAAAGTAGCTACGGCTGTCACCTTCGCGATGAGCATCGATATGAACTCCGGCAGGACCATCACACTGTACGGTAGCAGGAATGCCGAGACGAGGGATGGCTACAGTAATACCCGCAGCACCCGGCACGAACTTCTTCTGATGTCCGAGCATAGCGCCACTGCCCACGAATCCATCGTTGCCACCGCCCACTAAGAGTTGGGCTTTTTCTTCCAAGGTCATCGCCTTGATTACTTCATCGATGTTGTTGGCATTCAGCTGAGGTGCCGATTGCGCCATCATTGTAGTTGCCATCGCTCCAGCTGCAACGGTAAGAGCCAATTTCTTGTAGTTCATCATTTTTTCGTTTATTTCGTTAGTTATTACTTTTCTGTTCTTTTAGTCGTTTCGTCAGTTCCATGCAGTCCCTGAGAATACTGCATTTCTTCAAAAACTTGCTGCAAATATAATAAAATAAGGTGGAAACACCAAGCATTTCCACCTTTTTTTCCTGAATTCAACAAGATTATTCCCGGATTTAACAAAAGGTATAGGAAGAACATAACATACTATACATATCCCTAACCTAAGACTAGTCCCGATATTTAATCTGAAAGTAATCAAAAACAAAACATTCCTTCCATTTCAATCTTTCGCAAATTTCATCAAAAAGAAGAAAAAATACTCGAAAACCTTGTAGGAATCATATAATAATCGTATCTTTGCCAAATTATCCAAAAGTTGGGTACTAGAATAAGAACTTTTAATAATGAAAGGTATGGAGCAGAGGAATTCATCCATCGAAATCTATCGTTCCCCTGAGGGAAACATAGAGCTGAATGTAAAATTAGAGAATGATACCGTTTGGCTTACACAAAGCCAAATGGCAGAGTTGTTTGGCCGTGACAGAACTGTGATTTCACGACATGTCAATAACTGTTTTAAAGAAGGTGAACTCGACCCAAATATCACATGTGCAAAATTTGCACATATGGGTATTGAAGGAGACCAAACCTACGAAACAACAATGTATAACCTGGACGTCATTATCTCCGTAGGCTATCGTGTAAAGTCTATCAATGGTACCAGATTCCGTCAATGGGCTAATTCCATCTTGAAGCAATACATTATCAAGGGTTACGCCATCAACCAGAAACGCCTAGACAATTACAACGAACTGAAAGAAGTGGTTCGTTTGATGTCACGTGCAATTACATTACAAGATCAGGTTTCAGAAGGCGAATACAACGGGTTGTTCAATGTCATCAGCGACTATGTTTATGCCCTGGATACTCTCGACAAATATGATTATCAGACATTACTCATAGACAAGACGACTCAAGCCGAGCCGTTCCATGCCACCTACGAAAATGCAATGGAAGCCATCAATGCTTTGAAAGAAAAGTTTGGAGGCAGTAAATGGTTTGCCAATGAGAAGGATGATTCATTCAAGAGCAGCATAGGTCAGATTTACCAAACCTTCGGTGGTGAAGAACTCTACGCTTCGGTAGAAGAAAAAGCAGCCATGCTGCTCTACCTTGTCGTAAAAAACCATTCATTCAGCGATGGCAACAAGAGAATTGCGGCCATGCTTTTTCTTTGGTTTATGGAGAAGAATGGCATTCTGTATGCTGAAAATGGACATAAGAGAATTGCCGACAACACACTCGTTGCCCTGACTCTGATGATTGCAGAAAGCAGAACTGAGGAAAAAGATGTAATGGTAAAAGTAGTCGTCAACCTGATTAACAAAGACAATCAATAGAATTGCCATTAAAAAGCCGCACAACAGCTGTTCTACACATGCACAACAGCTGAAAGACAAGCGCACAACAGCTGATGTGCGACCGCATATCAACTGTTGTGCGCTTCGAGATACTTACTGTTCCAACAACTTCTATTGTATCTCCGAACAACTTCAGTTACTTCTTTCAGATACTTATGACGCATTCTTCAAACGCCAATAACGCTTGAGGAAAGACATTCAAAGCATTGCGGAAGCTTATTCAAATCATTGTAGAAATCTACTTCGCTGTATCCTTTGAGCTTCGCTTGTCACGGCGATAACTGCGATAATCATCCAGCGGAATCTCAATATCAGGTTCCACCAGCTCACCCTCACGTGGCAAGGCGAACTTCTGATACTTGATGTTCAAGCCACGTTCTATCCACATACTCTCATAATAGGTTTGGATAGAGAGAATCTTACGGGTTTCCTCATCGATACCCTCCTGATGATAGAGGTCCTCGGTACGGAAGAGCACCGGCAGATGGTTGCCATCCACCATATAAGTAGTATAGGTGAAGAGGAAGTTGGAGTCCGTCTTCAGATGGATGATACCGCCATCCACGAGGAAGTGGCGATAACGGTTCATGAAGTAAGTAGATGTAAGACGCTTGCGAGGGTTCTTCATCTGCGGGTCAGAGAAGGTGAGCCAGATTTCCTGCACCTCATCCGCAGCAAAGAAGCGGTCGATAATTTCGATGTTGGTACGGAGGAAAGCCACGTTCTTCTGTCCTTCCTCTATCGCCTTCTTGGCACCGGTCCACATTCGTGCACCCTTGATATCCACACCGATGAAGTTCATCTCAGGATAGAGCTTGGCAAGTTCCACGGTATATTCACCCTTGCCGCATCCCAACTCCAGCACGATAGGGTTATCATTGTGGAAATACATATCACGCCACTTGCCCTTCATATCGAAAGGCACGTCATCTACTACACTATATGGATACTGGAACACGTTCTCGAAACGCTCCATATCCGCAAACTTTGCTAATTTTCCTTTGCTCATTGATTCTTTTTTCTTCGTTTGAGTGCAAAGGTAAGCATTTAACGATAATTATACAAATCATATCATGGAATTTGTATAATATTAACGGAAAAAGTTTATTCCGCCTGAATACCGAAGTACTCGTTGAGTTCAGCGATGGCAGCACCATCGGCATTCGGAAGATCCTTCACCAGCTTGCCTTTCTCCAGCAGGAGGATGCGGGAGGAGATGTCGGCAACGAAGTTGAGGTTGTGGCTGGAGATGATGACCGTGGTGCCCTGCTCCTTGCAGATGCACTGAATCATGTGGGCGATAGTCATCTGGGAAGATGGGTCGAGATAGTTGAACGGCTCATCCAGGAGAAGAACCTTCGGATTGATGATCATAGCTCCGATGATACCAATCTTCTGTCGGTTACCCTGAGAAAAATCACGGAGATACTTCTTGGTTCCCATGATTTCATCGTGCATAAAGCCCTCAAACTGAGCCAATCGCTCCTGCAGGGTTTCATCGTCAATGTGATAAACATCAGCGATGAAATCGAAGTATTCCTCAGGGGTGAGGAAGTCGATGAGGAATCTACCGTCGATGTAACTGCCGGTATATTCCTTCCAGGTCTCACTCTCGTTCACCTTCTGTCCATTGCTTTCCACGAAACCGTCATCAGCCTGAATCAGGTCGAGAATCAGACGGAGCAAGGTGGTCTTGCCCGCACCATTATTACCTACGAGTCCTATCAGCTCGCCCTTTGCAACACCCAGATTATCAATATCGAGTACGGTATTGCCATTATATATCTTTTTGAGATTCTGAATCTTGATATCCATTATTCTAATGTTTAATGTGTAGTGTTAAATGTTTACTTAGCTTTCCATAAACTTCTCCATGCGCTTATACTTGTTTTTCTCGAAGATGGCAGCTATCTTGGCGATGAACCATTTATGGATGGCGATGCTGAAGACTGCCAGCGTTATGCAGGTGACAAACCATGCCGTCTCACCGAAGAAATAATAGACAGCACAGACACCAGCCAGCGGGAAGAGAAAGGCGATGGCATAAAGATTAATCTTCAGATTAGCTCCCTGCATGCTGAACATGGAAGTCTGGAATATCTCCAGACGGGAAGAGAAGAGTGCCGTAGGCAGATTGAAGAGATTGATGAATACTGCCAGACAGAAACCGCTGATAAGCACCTGGATTCCGATTCCGACCTGCAGGAAAAGGAACGGAAGGGTAAGCAACAAAGCGACAGCACTCACTACCATATAATAATAGAAGCAATTCTGCAGCATCTGTTTAACCTTAACAGGCTTGGTCATCAAACCATGGAAGAAGTTTGCCTCAATGCCAAAGGTCCACTGCGACAACACCACCGATGGCAGCAGGATGGCACCCGCTACATAGAGGGTAGTCATAGCCACCTTGTCCCCCATTTCCTGTCCCGCTTCTGCCGGGAGCAAGGCAAAGAGATAGGCATCGAAAAGGAAGATGGCAGCAATCATAATCACCATCGTACGGACACGCTTTGCTCTCAATGTGCCGATATATTGCAGACTGAAGAGGTTGATATGGCTGAAACCACGGAACCTGGAAACCTTCTGCTTCTGCTCGTTATAAATCTTTTCGTGATAGAGATAGATGGTAAGTCCGGCAAATACCGCTCCGGCAAGGAAGAAGATACCTGCCCATCCCATCCATACCGGGAAAAAGGAACTCACAAACATATATCCTATCAGCACGGCAAACATTCCCATCCATCCCAATATCAAGGGCCATTTCAGAATCCACTCTGTTGCCTTGCGGTAGCAGGTGATGTAGATGCCGTCAATATAAGAGAACGCCAGAAACAGAAAGAAACTGGCAATAACCTGACCTACAGGCAGGAAATAGATAAATACAGGAAGCATAAGCACTGGAAGCACATAGTTCCAGAAGCTCACGAGATTGGTGGTGAGCAGGAACTTGTTCCAGATTTTCTCCGGCACAGGTCGCGACTTCACGTAATCATCCATCGCCGTAATATCCCGCTTCATCACCATCTTCATGATGATGTCTGGAATCAGCATACCGACAACGATACCGGCTCCCAACAGGGCAGGCATGTCTTCGCCCCCAAGTTCTCCCCCATTCTCGGTGAAGCTGAGAAAGAAGCTCACGCCCATCACCACATACAGGAAGATGATGTAGCACGCCACGAAGGCATCTCGCTTATGGAAGTTACGGCGCTGCTGCAACCACCAAAGCCTTAAAAGTAATCTCAACATAAATTATTCTTTTTATGGTTTACGGGCACAAAGGTAAACAAAAATATCCGAAATCTCCTACAAAATGATAGAAATAACTTAAAAATAACATTAGATGAAAAGAAAGAGAAAACAGGAAGAGAAGAAAAGAAAGAAAAGGCATATATGTGAAAACGGCATCTCCTCACGAAGATGCCGTTCCTTCTAAACTAACATTAACTTATATATCAACTATTCATCAAAACTATTATAAACCTAAAAATTATAATACTCTTATTCAGACTGAACCGGCAAGATGTTATCATCCTCATCATAGAAGAGAGGAGCCACCTTTACGCTGCGAAGCCAGGTTGTATCATTTGATGGCACGCAGTCGTGATGGAACAGATACCACTGTCCCTTGTACTCACAGATGCTATGATGGGTTGTCCAACCTACTACAGGCTCCAGGATAACACCCTTGTAAGTGAACGGACCATAAGGATTATCACCTACAGCATAGCAGAGATAATGAGTATCACCGGTAGAGTAGCTGAAGTAATACTTGCCCTTATACTTATGCATCCAGCTGGCCTCGAAGAAGCGATGTGGATCATCTGCTGGCAAAACATTACCCTCTTCGTCAACGATGACAACAGGCTTTGGCATTTCAGCAAACTGCTGCACATCATCCGTCATCATGGCTACACGAGATGGCAATGGGTTCTCCTTGCCTTCAGGGAGATGCTCATCCTTCAGAGCCTTGTTGTCCTTATACCACTGAAGCTGACCGCCCCAGATACCACCGAAGTAGCAGTAAATCTTGCCATCATCATCCTTGAACACACAAGGGTCGATGCTGTATGACTTGCGGATAGGGTCGGCATTCGGAATGAAAGGACCTTCTGGCTTATCAGCTACAGCCACACCTAGATGGAACACACCATTATAATCCTTGGCAGAGAAGATGAGATAGTACTTGCCATCCTTCTCTACAACATCGTTGTCCCACATCTGCTTCTCAGCCCATGGCACATCCTTCACGTCGAGAATCACACCATGATCGGTTACCTCACCTTCCATCACGTCGTCCATAGAGAGAACATGATAGTCTTTCATCTGGAAGTGACCGCCATCATCGTCGAAACATTCGCCGCTATCCCAGTCATGAGATGGGTAAACATACAGGCGACCGTTAAACACATTGGCAGATGGGTCTGCCATATAATCCTTTGGGAACAAATATCTTGCTTTCATTGTTGTTTATTATTTTAAGAGATGTACAATATTATCTAAAGAAATTTTACTTAAAGAGATTGACGATTTCCTTCACCACTGGCTTCACCTCGTTGTTGCGGTCGATGAGCAGTGGATAGTTGGTTCTGCCAGGGATAGGCCAGCCATTCAACCAAGAGTGACCATCGTTGACACCCCAGAAGGTAACACGACTGATGACATCCTTGTGACGCTCTACAATCTTAAAGAGATCGAGATAACGCTGATTGAAGAGTTTCTGCGCCTTCTTGTCAAGTCCCTTCACGTATGGATTGTACTTCTTCTGAAGTTCAAACTTCTGACTGATTTCCGCCCCGCCGAATCCTTCCGGATTAGGAAGCATGTTCATATCCAACTCCGTCAGCATCACCTTCACGCCTTCACCAGCAAAAGCCTCGATGCTCTTCTCATACTCAGCATAGTCAGGATAATCAAAACCATTGTGGCTCTGCATACCTACTGCATCGATGCGGAGACCCTTCGCCTTCAAATCGCGAACCAGTTTGCAGATAGCCTCTCGCTTGGCTGGCTTCGAAGTAGAATAATCATTGTAGTAGAGTTCTACGTTAGGGTCAGCCTCATGCGCAAAGCGGAAAGCCAGTTCGATGAACTCCGGACCGATAATCTTATAATATAGAGACTTGCGGTAAGAGCCATCATCCTCGAAAGCCTCGTTCACAACGTCCCAACCCTTTACTCTACCTTTATAATGAGTAACCACATTCATAATATGGTTATACATTCTGCCGATAAGCACTTCACGGCTTACCAGATTACCCTTATCATCGGTAAACATCCACTTAGGTGGCTGAGAATGCCAAACCAGACAATGCCCGATCAAGGTCTTGCCGTTCTTCTCTGCCCAGTCGGCCAACTTATCGCCATCTGTGAAATCAAAGCGATTCACCTCCGGATGATTCTTCTCACCCTTCATACAGTTTTCGGCAACTACCTGGTTAAACTGTTTCTTCACTACTTCCTCACCTGCAGGGTCTTGTCCATTAGGCAAATCTGTATTAATGGCAGCACCTACCAGGAAGTACTTACCCATAGTTTCCTGGAATGTTGGGATTTGAGCTGCTGAGTTCGCTTTTTGAGCGAAAGCTGTTGAAGCAAGCATCAGCCCCAGTGCCAGAGTTGTGATCTTTTTCATATCTTATATCTATTTTTCTCGTTAATAATTATAGTCTCTAGTTTTCTTCCTTGTGTCGGGCCTCAATCTTCTTGTTGATGTCGTCGATAACCTCATCGGTCAACTCATATTTAGAGATGATGAACATCGCCAAACCCAGCAAGATGGCAGGAATCACACATACCAGCCAGCGGATACCCTCCTGTGCCAGAGGAGTCTGCTGCTCCAAATCGTTCATGAAGTAAGCACCGGCAGCATTACCTACAGACATCATGGCGAAGGCTGTAATGAAGAAGAGCGCCACGATACGGAGAGGACGGTTGTGGAAGAATTCTGTCCACAGGTCGCTCACCTTCACGTTCTTGGTTTCCTTCTCATCCATCACCACACGTTCCTTGGTTTGGGTAAAGCAGAATACCAGAAGGGCAAAACCTACCAGAGCAAAAATCAGCATGGCAACAAACCAGGCATTACTGTCGGTAGGAAGCGAGTTGCTCTCTTGAGCTGCCGCTGCCTGATAACCGGTCCATGCAAGAACGGCACCAGGAACAACACCACCCAAAGCCATACCAGCCTTATAGAAGATACCGGTCAAGGCATTGACGATACCGGCAATACGCTTGCCGCTGGTATATTCTGCAAAAGAGATAACCTCCGGAATCAGAGCCCACATATATCCTGTAGCTACGATTACGCCTGTTGATTTGATGAACTGAGCGATATAAACCAGCGTGATATGATCCTTTACAGATCCCATCTTGCTGATGATATAAAGCATCGCCATACCCACGATAGCCACAGTAAGGAAGATGTAGAACATATTCTTCTTGCCCACCTTTTTCTTGATGGCAGGAACGAGTGGCATAAAGATGAAAGATGGCAAAGAGCCCAAACCCATGAAGAGTGCCATCTCGATAGGGAGATCCTTGGCTGCTGCGAGCATGGCTACCAGGATTGGAACACCTGCCGATACACAGAGTCCACCCACATTTGCCATGAACATACGTACAGAGGTAAGGATGGTTATCTCGTCTGTATCGCGAGTCAGCGAAGAGTTCAAGGCTCCGTAAGGCACATTGATCAATGTATAAAGCATAGACAAGCCTACGTATGTTACATAGGCATAGATGAGTTTGATGGTTTCTGTCTGTCCTTCCATACCATTCCAAAAACAGAGGATGGCAAGTACGGTGAGTGGCAAACCCGCCAGGACAAGATATGAACGATACTTACCCCAACGTGGATTATGTTTATCTACATAAGTTCCCACCAACGGGTCCCAGAGTACATCGACCAAGCGAACCACCAAGAACATGGTGGCAGCAACACCAGGATTAAGTCCATAGATGTCGGTGTAGAAGAACAACAGATACATGCAGATGGTCTGGTAGATGAGGTTTTGCGCCAAGTCGCCAGATCCGAATCCGATGCGTTGTAGCCAATTCAGTTTGTAGAATCCCTTAGATTCCTGTGTTACAGATGTCTGTTCCATATTTTATTCTGTCATTAAGTTTACACCTTAATTATATATATAATATAAAAGATGCATATAATATATTTACTTCAATTTCTCTGCGGCAAACTTGCCCATTGCCTCATATCCCTTTGGATTGAGATGCAGCCAGTCGTCAGAATACTCAGCCTTCAGACGCTGAGGATCTTTCGGATCGCGGGTCAGCTCATCGAAATCGATGACCTCGTCGAAGGCACCACTTTTTCTGATCCATTCGTTCACGGTCTGTCGCATCGCCTCATGCCAGTGAGAATACCAGCCGTTTCCCTTGGTTGGGGTGATGGTTCCGCCATACACCTTGATTCCCTTTGCCTTGGCTTTCGCTATCAGCACCTTGTAGCAGGCAATCAGGGTATCTGTTACATGCTCATAATTTCCGCTGCAGCAACCGATATCATTGGTTCCCTCGAAGATGATGAGTTTATCCACACCTGTCTGCCCCAGGATATCACGGTCGAAACGCTTCATGGCCGGTTCGCTCAATCCGCCCTGTACCACACAGTTGCCACCGATTCCAAGATTCAATACGCCGTATGGCTTTTCTGCATTCAGGGCATCCGAGAGGAAATCGGTCCAGCGGTTCTGATGGTTAGTAGTACTTCCACGGCCATCGGTAATAGAGTTTCCGAGGATAGCAACCACAGGAGTAGCCTTATCGGTCTTCACATCAATGGCAGAAAGATTGTACCAGTGATCCACCTCCTCGCCATCATCAAAACTCTTATCCATCGGTTTAGGAGTACGATGCAAACCGTTTACTATATAAGATGTGGTACGTGAACCACGATGGGATGTTGCATTCACTGGAGTCTGCTTGCCATAGTCGATGGTAATCGTGAGGCGCTGTCCACTCTTCAAGGCATATTTCAAATCATCTGAGAAGATAGCCTTGCCAGGAGCGATGGTTACATTCTTCTTGCCATTGAATTTAAGATACTTCACGGTCTTACCATTCACAAACCAGTTGCTGTTCTTATCTGTATCTGCAATATACACCGATTTGATTTCTACCGGCTCCTTACTCTGCTCGTTGCTGAGCTTCACTCTGAGTTCCTCTCCGCCAAAAGATACATGAACCACCTGTCGACAAGAACGGTTGCTCAAGCTTTCCTTAGGCATATCTCCTTTACCAGTCCATTCCACTGCAGTAGCCCAAGTTCCTTTCCATACCTTCTGGGCAAAAGCTACAGAACTTGACGTAGCCAGTACGAGCGCCAGCGATAAGATTTTGATTGCTTGTCTATTCATTGTTATTATGATGCCTTTAATGTTTCTATTGTTGTTGACGATGCAAATTTACTAATAAGTAATGAAACAACAGCTATTTAATAGTTACCATTACTTTTCTATTTGTTTCATACCTGCAAAAAGGGCGCAAAAAGATAAAGAAACAAAAAGAAATGAAACATTTTGTTGCATCAGAATTTGTTTCTTTCATTGTTTTTTGTTACTTTTGCAGCCGTAACAACCTATTTTAAACAAGAAAACGGACAGGAAATATGAAGCATATCAGACATTGCCTCACGGCACTCTTCGCTATCACCATCTCGCTCATGGTATGGGCTGACAGTGGTGAACTTTTCACATCGGGCAAACTGTCAAGTTCGCTTATCAACTGCATTGTGCAGGATAAATACGGATATATCTGGGTGGGAACCGAATACGGACTCAACAAGTTCGACGGCTACCGCTTTACCAACTATCTGCACAACGAAGAAGATACAACCTCCATTACTGACAACATTATCTCCGACCTGCTGGTAGATAAGAAAGGTAACCTGTGGATAGGTTGTGCCAAGGGACTGATGCGCTATAATTATGAGACGAACCATTTCACCCGTCTCCAGTTTCCTGATGGCAGAAAGCCACGTATCTATTCTATGGTAGAAAGTCACAATGGCGATATCCTGCTGGGTACTGCAGGATATGGTCTCTATTCTGTAAAAGACAGAAATACCCAGAAAGGAACAGACGACCTATTCACTATCAGACAGGAAAGGCAATACGCTGAGCGCGATTCTGATGTATTCTTTACCCATATCTACGAAGATAAGCATCATTATCTCTGGCAGAGTAGCCACCTTTCTATCTTCACCCGTTTCATCAAGAAACAAGGCAAGGTGCAGCGCAAAGACTTCAAATCGCCATGCGGAGCACCTGTAGCTTTCATCCAACATCGTCCGCAGGCCATGCTCATCGTCTGCATGTATGGCATCGTCTATTATGATTACCGGACAGGCCGCATCGCTGATGCCGGCTACGACTTTGGCGGTTATCAGAATAATGTAACCATCAACAATGCTACCTTCGACCACGAAGGCAACCTCTATATCAGCACCTCTGAACATGGTGTTCTCATGATCAGAAAGGGAAGCAACAGGGTAGAACAGTTGGAGAACAGCAACAGCAGTTTCAATCTGGCTACCGCCTTCGTCAACGATATCATCGAAGATAAGGACAACAATCTCTGGATAGGCTGTTACAAGAAAGGTCTGTACCTGATCAACCAGCGCCATCAGGCTTTCAACAGCTGGAGTTTCTCTGCACAGAACTACATCATCGGCGGCAGCGTTTCATCTATAGCACAAGGCGAAAATGGTGAAACATGGTGTACGGTACAGAACTGTGGTGTGTTCTGTTTTGATGCTTCAGGCAAGATTATCGCCCATCCTCAGTCACCTGCCGGCACTGGTATTATCTATAAAGACCGACGTGGCGATTACTGGATCAGCAATGGCAGCGCACTCTACAGCTACAACCCTCATACAGGTACATACCAGCAGAAACTCACCTTTACCAGCGCCGGCATCTACTGTATGACTGACGATGCACAGGGCAACCTTTACATTTCTGTATACAGCAAAGGCCTATATATATATAATGTGGAAAGCGGCAAGGTTACTGTTCTGAATATGCAGCAAAGAGGCGATAAAGGATTTCTCTGCAACGACTGGGTGCGAAGCATGGCGCTCGATCATACAGGCCATTTATGGATAGGAACCTCTAATGGAGTTTCCTGTCTCAATACCAAAACGCTCAGTTTCAAGGATTTCGGATGGCTCAACATTCTGAAAGACAGACAGGCGAATGGTATCTGCGAAGGAAAGAACGGCGATATTATCATCGGTACCGAAGAAGGACTCTATCTGTTTGACAGAAAGAGCAATAAGATTTCAGACTTCCCTCATGCCGAAGCGTTGAAAGGCAAGCAGGTCTGCAGCATCATCAAAGACCAGAAGGGTGACTTGTGGGTAAGTACAACCATGGGCATCTGGCAGTACGAACAGAAGAACAGACAGTTTATCGGGCACATCAACGGCAACGGACTTACTACCCGTGAGTACGTGCTGGGCTCTTCCATGCATACCGCCAGCGACCTTATCGCCTTCGGAACCAGTGACGGTATCACAACCTTCTATCCTGACGTTGTCAGAGCCAAGAAGATGGAACTGGGAGATGTACATCTCACCAACTTCATCATCGACGGAAAGCCAATCAACTGTATGGTCAAAGACTTCAGCATTCCTTACTCCCAGAATTCATTCACTCTGGAGTTCTCGCTGCTCAACTACAGGAACACCGATAATATCAGTTTCCAATACCGCATCAACGACGGCAAATGGAACAGCACCAACGAGGGAGCCAATGCCGTAGCATTCAACAAGTTGAAACCGGGCGACTATACGCTGGAGGTGAGAGCTACCAGCAATGGCAGATATTCCAAGAATCCTACCATCATCAACATCAAGGTATGCGACCCTTGGTATGCATCACCCGAGGCATATCTCCTCTATATCCTGATCATAGCAAGCGTCATCCTGTATGTTATCTATACATACGAGCGCCGCCGCAAGGCAGACCTGGAAGAGACCAAGATGCAGTTTCTCATCAATGCCACCCACGACATCCGCTCGCCGCTGACATTGATCATGGGACCGCTCAACAAGCTGAAAACAAGATTAACAGATACCGAAAGCAAACAGGATATCGATACCATCGATCGCAATGCCCAGCGCCTCCTGCTTCTGGTAAACCAGATACTTGATGAGCGAAAGATAGACAAGAACCAGATGCATCTCCATTGCCAGGAGACTCCGCTCAAGGATTTCCTGCATGGCATCGTATCGCTCTACCGCTTCAATGCACAGGAGCGCAACATCACCCTTGAGCTCAAAGAAGACGAAAGCCTCAGCAGCGATAAAGGCAAGCTGAAGGTTTGGATAGACCGCATCAACTTTGACAAGGTTATCTCCAACCTGCTCTCCAATGCCATGAAGTATACCTTTGATGGCGGCGAGATTACTGTTATCATAGGTAAAGGCGAAAAGAATGCCACCATCAGGGTAGAAGATACAGGCATCGGACTGAAGGAAGAGAAGACCGACCGCCTCTTCGAACGTTTCTATCAGGGAAACAACAGCAGCGGTCTCCATATCGAAGGAACCGGTATCGGACTCAACCTCTGTAAGGCATTTGTAGAAATGCACGGAGGCAAGATCAAGGCCTACAACCGTACCGACGGCATCAAGGGTTCCTGCTTCGAAGTAAGCATTCCGCTAGGCAACAGCCATCTGCAGCCAGGCGAGATACTGGAAGAAGAAGACAAGAAGGAGCAGGAGATTACCAAAAAGAAAGTACAGGCCAACCGCAACTTCAATATCCTGATAGTTGACGATGACAGCGAGATTGCCCAATACATCAAGACAGAACTGAGCGACTGGTACCGCTTTGAGCGTGCCTGCAACGGCAAGGAGGGTTTGAAGATGCTGCTCACCGGCAAGTACGACCTCGTGATAAGCGATGTGATGATGCCGGAGATGGATGGAATCACCATGCTCAAGAACATCAAGAACAACAGTAACATTAGCGATATTCCTGTCATCCTGCTCACCTCAAAGAGCGAGGTGGAACACCGGTTGGAGGGACTTCGCAGAGGAGCCGATGCTTTCCTGGCAAAGCCTTTCGACATGGAAGAGCTGCATATCCTTATCGACAACCTGGTGGATAATGTGCGACGCATCCGTGGCAAATACAGCGGAGCACAGGGCCAGAAGGCGAAGATTGAGCAGATTCAGGTAAAGGGCAATAACGATGCCCTGATGGAACGCGTGATGAAATATATCAACGCCCACCTTGCCGATCCCGACCTCAATGTAGAGAAACTTACCGAGAAGGTAGGTATCAGCCGTGCACAGCTCCACCGTAAACTAAAGGAGATTGCTGGTGTTTCTGCCGGAGAATTTATCCGTAACCTCCGACTGGAACAGGCGGCACGACTCATCGAAGAGGGGCAGATTAATATCACGCAGGTAGCCTACTCTGTAGGTTTCAACAACCAGACCCACTTCTCTACAGTGTTCAAGAAACACTATGGCATGTCGCCTAGCGAATATGCTGAAACAAAAAGAAAAGAGAAATAAACAACAAATAAAAGAGAATAAGGTATTTTTTCGTATCTTTGCAGCAGAAACAACAATAATACAAATTAACAATCTGCAAAGATATGAAGAAATACCTTATTTTATTAATTACGGTACTTACATCACTCCATGTTTCTGCACAGAGTGATGGCTCACAGTTATGGCTAGGAAAGCAGTATGCTAACTCATGCCAAGTCATCTCACAGTTGCCTAATGATGCAACAGCCAAGATTGCCAAGCAGGAGTTAGAAAACAACTGGCGTGGCAAGAATGTTGAGCTCAAGATAGACAAGAGTCTCAATCTGGGCGAGGGCTATAACATCTACGCCCGTCCTGCCCAGCAAGGCGACAACATTCAGTACGAAGCAACTATCACCGCCAGCAATCCTATCGGTTTGCTCTACGGTGCCTACGAGTTAATTCGACTTCAGAACACCGATGCCTACAACACAGGTAGCGGTAATCAGCAGAACTTCAGCAAAGCTATTGATGAGACCGAGAAGCCACAAGTGGGTCTCCGCATTCTTAACCATTGGGATAATCTCGATGGCAGCATCGAACGTGGCTACGCCGGAAAGAGCATCTTCAAATGGGAAGAAATCAAACTCGGCAAAAACGGTAAGGGCGGCAGCATCAGCAAGAGTCTGCACGACCGTCTCATCACCTATGCCCGTGCCAACGCCTCTTTGGGCATCAACGGCAGCGTGCTCAACAATGTGAATGCATCGCCAAAGATGATGACTGCAGAATATATTAATAAGGTGAAGGTCATCGCCAACATCCTGCGTCCTTATGGCATCCGGGTATACCTCAGCATCAACTTCGCTTCGCCTATGGCTTTAGGCTACACCAAGACTGCCGACCCACTGGATAAGAAGGTTCAGCAGTGGTGGCAGAAGAAGGCAAAGGAGATATATGCTACCATCCCAGACTTTGGCGGTTTCCTCGTAAAAGCCAATTCTGAAGGACAGCCTGGTCCTGGCGACTACCACCGCACACATGCCGATGGAGCCAACATGCTTGCCGATGCCGTCAAACCATACGGAGGCATCATCATGTGGCGAAGCTTTGTATATGGTGCCAACCATAAAGGTGAAGACCGTGTGAAACAGGCTGTGAGCGAATTTAAGGGAATGGACGGAAAGTTCCGTGACAACGTAATCCTACAGTCTAAGAATGGTCCGCTCGACTTCCAGCCACGTGAGCCATACGCTCCTATCTTCGACAACATCAAACAGACTCCACAGATAGCAGAACTTCAGATTACCCAGGAATATCTTGGTCAGTCTAAGCACCTCACCTATCTCGCTCCTATGTGGAAGGAATTCTTTGGCTTTGTTAATCCAGACAGACTGGTTGGAATCTCAGGTGTAGCCAATATCGGTGATGATGCCAACTGGTGCGGTCATCCGTTCTCTCAGGCTAACTGGTATGCTTTCGGCAGATTGGCATGGAATCCTTCACTTACAGCCGAGGAGATTGCTCACGAATGGCTCGTACAGACCTACGAAAACCAGGACGAGCGATTCACCAAGCCGGTAGAGATGATGATGATGACTTCGCGCGAAGCTTGCGTCAACTATATGATGCCTTTGGGTTTGCACCACATCTTCAAGTTCGACCACCACTACGGTCCGGAGCCAGATGGTTTCATCGCAAGTTATCCTTTGGAATGGTGTCCGGTCTATTATCACAAGGCTGATGCTCAGGGTATAGGTTTCGACCGTTCATCCAAGGGCACAGATGCTGTCGGTCAGTACCCAGAACCATATCGCAGTCTGTATGATAACATCGAGACCTGTCCTGAGGAATACCTTCTCTGGTTCCATCATGTGCCTTGGACTTACAAGATGAAATCAGGCAGCACCCTCTGGCAGGAACTCTGTATGAAGTACAACATGGGTGTGGCGATGGTAGAAGTTTACCGCGACTTCTGGCATACCTCAGCCAAGCAGTATATGAAGGGGCATGAGCAGGAATGGCAACATACAGACTCTTTGCTCAATGTACAGTTGGAGAATGCAAAGGAATGGCGCAATACCTGTCTCAAGTATTTTCAAACCTTTTCTAAAATGAAGATCTATGAATAAGAACAATGTTTCTTCTACCGTAGACAAGTAATTAAAGAGGAAAATTCATGAAAATCTGTCGTAATCTCACTTTTTTATCGAGATTACGACAGATTTCTCGATTTAAGCCCCTAAAAGTCCTTAGGAAAATGTGATGAATATACTTAAAAGTCCTTAGGAAAATGTGATTTTCCTTGCGTAATTCACTGTTTATTAGCACCTTTGCCAAAACATATTTTTTAGCGTATGGAAAGACTACTTATATCCCAATTGTTAAAATGGAAAGACAGTCACGGAAGAAAGCCACTCATACAGGAAGGTGCAAGACAAGTTGGTTCGCACCAGTCTCTTGCCATACGAGAGAAATAACAGTTCAAAAACCACCAACATCCCCCTCTATATGCTCTTTGTTCTAGACAAAGAATTAAAGGCAGAAAGTTAGTATTTCAGCGAAAGCGGCAGTTTTTGACAAAACTGCCGCTTTCGCTTGTTTTTCATAAGCAAAAGTGTATAAAAACCGCATATTTATAACAAAATATCGAGCAAAGTGCAACTTTTCTAGAAAAAAGTTTGGTGATTTCCTAAAAAATGCTTAATTTTGCAGCCGATTAAAAATATTATTAAAATTTAGTGAAGTTTGAGATACTTCCTTATATATAATAAGGTATGACAACATACCCACCCCCACCAGTTCGGGATAAGAGTTAGAGACAAGAAATGAGCCCCCACGCTCAATAAAAGTTGGGAGAATATGTAGTGAGAAAGAAATATAAAACATTATATATTTATTAATTAATTAATTAAACGAGAGAGATTTATGGAAAAAAGACTCATGACAGTAGTTGCAGGTCTTGCTCTTAGCACGAGCATGGCTTTTGCACAAAGTCAAATCTCTGGTCACGTAACCTCTTCTGAGGATGGCAGCCCTGTTATCGGTGCTTCTATCAAGGTTGCGGGCACTAACACAGGTACAGTTACCGATATTGACGGTAACTTCTCATTGAACGCTCCTGCCGGAGCCAAGTTGGAGATTACATACATCGGTATGCAGTCTAAGACAGCCAAGGCTTCTTCTGACATGAAGATTGTTTTGGATGCAGACAATCATTCTCTGGCTGATGTCGTTGTTGTGGCATATGGTACAGCTAAGCGCCAATCTATTACAGGTTCTGTAACTGCTGTTGATTCTAAGGAAATCGAGAACCGTATCACTACTTCTGTAACAGGTGCGCTCGAAGGTGCTGCTCCTGGTGTACAGGTTAATAGCTCATACGGTGAGCCAGGTAAGGCTCCAACTATCCACATCCGTGGTGTCGGAACCTTGGTAAAGGATGCTGACCAGCCTCTTTATGTAGTAGATGGCGCAGCTTTCGATGGTAACATCTCTGAGTTGAACCCTAATGATATCGAGAGCATGTCTGTATTGAAGGATGCAGCTTCTGCTGCCCTTTATGGTAACCGTGCTGCCAATGGTGTCATCCTGATTACTACCAAGCGTGCAAAGTATGGCATCAAGCCTACTATCAATCTCCAGATCAACAATGGTGTTTACACTCGTGGTATCGGTGAGTATGAGCGCCTGAATGCTGACCAGTGGATGGAGGCATCTTGGTTGGCAATGAAGAACTACGCCATGTCGGGAAAGATGAATCTGGATGCTGCTGCGGCTGCTCAATATGCTACAACTCACTTGATTAGCGACTATGTAAAGCGAAATATCTACAATGCAAAGAATGATGCTCTGTTTGATGCAAACGGCAAGCTGATTGCTTCTCGCCTCTCTGGTTATGACGACCTCGATTGGCAGGATGGTGTTGAGCGTACAGGTCATCGTCAGGAGTACAACGTCTCTGGTGCTATAAGTGGCGAGAAGTTCAATGTTTATGCTTCTGCCGGTTACTTGAACGAGAAGGGTTATACCAAGAACTCTGCTTTCGAGCGTTTCACTGGTCGTATCAACTCTAAGTTCACTCCAAGCAAGTGGTTCGAGGCTGGTATCAACTTGAGTGCCAATGTATCTAATCGTCAGTTTAATGACAACGCTTCTGGTAATGCTTATGCTAACCCATTCTATACCACCCGTTACATGGCGCCTGTGTATCCTATGTATATGCATAATGCAGATGGCAGCTATGCGCTTGATGAGAATGGAGAGAAGCAGTTTGATGTAACCTCTGAGTACCTCTCTAACCGTAACATCGCATACGAGATGGTTGCTGACAAGGATAAGACCCGTCGTGCAGTAATCGATGCACAGGTTTATGGTAAGATTAATCTGCCATACAACTTCTCTGTGATGGTAAAGGCTAATGGTAATAACAGTACATCTAACCGCCAGACCTATAATAACCCTAACATTGGTGATGGTGCAGCAAACAATGGTCGTTTGTCCAGCCATGCATACCAGTATGCTACCTATACAGCCCAGGAGTTGCTGACATGGAATCAGACCTACGGTAAGCACAACGTAGATGTTCTTGCAGGTCATGAGAACTATAGCTGGGAGAGAAAGCTGACCCGTGGTATGAATACCAATATGGCTGTATCAGGCAACTTGGTGATGGGTAACTTCCTGACAAACTCATACTTCGATGGATTTAATGATGTAGATAAGACTGAGTCTTATTTGGGTCGTATCCGCTACAACTATGACGAGAAATACTTCGCAGACTTCTCATACCGCCGTGATGGTTCTTCCCGTTTTGCAAAGGATGCCCGCTGGGGTGATTTCTATTCATTCGGTTTGAACTGGAATGCCAAGAAAGAGAATTTCCTGCAGAATGTAGAATGGTTGAACGACTTGCGTGTACGTGCTTCTTATGGTGAGGTAGGTAACAATGCCGGTGTAAGCCTCTATGCTTATCAGGCTCTCTATGAGATTGACAAGAATGGTGGTAACACAGCCTTGATCAAGCAAACTTTGGCTGCTTCAAACATTAAGTGGGAGACAACTCAGACCGTTGATTTCGGTGTTGAGGGTAGATTGTTCGACCGTTTGAACTTCAGCATCGGTTACTTCGACAAGCGTTCTAAAGATCTTCTCTTCGAGGTTCGTTTGCCATATTCAGCAGGTTCATACCCTCATAATCCGGATATGTCTAATATGTCTCAGTATCAGAATATTGGTACCATTTCGAACCGTGGATTTGAAATCGCCTTGAGTGGTGAAATTATAAAGAACAAGGATTGGAACTGGACTGTTTCTGCAGATGCTACAACCTTGAAGAATAAGGTAATCAAGTTGCCTGGAGGTAAGGATATTCTTCATGGCGTACAGAAGTATTCTGAGGGACACTCTGCATACGAGTTCTTTACCTATCACTTCGCAGGTGTTGACCAGATGACAGGTAATTCTTTGTATGATATTGCCGATGACAAAGTTGAGGCAGCTAAGGCTGATGGTACACTTGTAACCATTAATGGCAAGAACTATACAACAGAGACAGCCAATGCTGAGCGTAAATGGGCTGGTACAGCTCTCCCATCTGTATATGGTTCATTCGGTACAAACCTCCGTTGGAAGGACTTGAGCCTCGGTGTATTGTTTACCTATAGCTTGGGTGGCAAGGTTTTCGATGCTTCTTACATGAGATTGATGAGCACAGCTTCTGCTTCATCAGCATCAGCTAACCATAAGGACATCCTGAAGTCTTGGAACGGTGTGCCTGAGGGAATGACAGAGACATCTCCAAACCGTCTCGATCCTAATGGAATTCCTGTCATCGACTTCAACCGCAGTACCTACAACAACGATACAAGTGACCGCTGGTTGACAAGCGCAGATTATCTCATCTTCAAGAATATCAACCTGAGTTACAACTTGCCAAAGGCATGGATCCAGAATATGGGTATCCAGGGCTTGCAGGTTAAGGCTGGTGCAGAGAACCTGTTCACACTTACAGCCCGTAAGGGTATGAACCCTCAGTACAGCTTCAGTGGTGGTTCTGATGATACATACGTAAGTGCACGCGTATTCAACTTCGGTTTGTCTGTAACATTCTAAGGGAATAATAAAATAAAGAGAAAATAAAATGAAAAATTATATAAATAAGATATTCGGTTGCGCTATTTTAGCTTCTGCAACAATGCTGGCATCTTGTGGCAGCGATTATCTCGAAACCAAACCGACAAGTTCTGTTGGTTCTGAGAATGCGGTAGCAACAACAGAGATGGCTTACATGGCCTTGAATGGTATCGCTCGTTGCCAGACTACTCAGCATTATGCTTTCACACAGGGCTTTGCTGGTGAGAATGCAATTATGCGTCTTTATGAGAACTTGCCAAGCCAGAATTATAATTATAATGCCTATGCATCTGGTTGGGCACCTATCCATAATCAGCAGTTCCATAATAGAACAAATACTATCTATGATGGATATGCTTGGTATTATTATTACCAGCTCATCGGTCAGGCTAACACTATCATTACCCGTATTGATGCAGCAGCAGGAAGCGAGTCTGACAAGAAGTTTATCAAGGCTTCAGCCTTGGCTTTCCGTGCTTACAGCTACGAGAAGTTGATTCACTACTACTGCTATCGTTGGCAGGACAGTAACAATGGTGCTTCACAGGGCGTGGTTCTTCGTCTTGATGAATCTACAGGCGATGCTCCATACGCAACATTGGCAGAAACCGTAGATCAGATTTACAAGGATTGCCAGGAAGCGATTACCTTGTTTGGCGAAAGTGGCATCGACCGTCCTGCTTCTGAGGTTTGGATTCCTAATGCAAACGTTGCTCATGCAGTTTATGCACGTGCAGCTTTGTTCCGCCAGGATTACCAGACAGCTCTTGATCAGGCTAAGCTTGCTAAGCAGGGTTATCCATTGATGAGCAATGCTGATTATAAGGCTGGTTTCTGTGAGCCAACATCAGAGTGGATTATGGGTAGCTATGGTGATGCTTCTGAAAATAACTGGTATTGGTCTTATGGTACACAGGGTGCTTGTAATGGTCACTATGCTACAGCAGAAGGTATGACTACAGGTGCTGGAACCATCGGCCATGAGTTGATTTCCCGTATTCCTAACAATGATGCCCGCAAGCAGAACTTCCTGACAGAGGATAAGTTCCCTAACCTTGACCTCTCTAAGGAGTCTGAGACTTACTATACATTTGGTATTCTTGGAATGGAGGATGATGACATCTATGCACAAGCAGATTCCATCGTAAAGGCTCATGCAGTAAAAGGATTAAATGCACCTTATCAGGCTGGTTTCTACTATCTGGATGCAAACTTGAAGTTCTTTGTAACCGACCAGCCAGGTGTCAGCTACTTGCCATTCATCCGCTCTAGTGAGATGGTATTGATTGAGGCTGAGGCAAATTATTTCTTGCATCATGAAGCAGAAGCTCAGGCTGCATTGGTTGAACTGAATGCTACTTCTGGTCGTAACCCAGAATATACCTGCACCAAGACTGGAGAGGAGCTTCTTTCAGAGATTCAGGATTATCGTTGTCTTGAGCTTTGGGGTGAGGGCTTCGAGTGGAGCGACTTCAAGCGTTGGAACAAGGCTGTAGTTCGAAAGACTTTTAAAGAAGGTGGTAATGCACATTCGACTGTTGCTATCACCATCAATCCTGAGGATGGTAACAAGTGGACATGGGGCGTTCCTCTGAACGAGACCGACTACAATGCTGATGCAACTGCTCCGGAGATTAACTAATCAAAACTTTCGGAATAGTATAATATAATAAGGTGTATCCTTATTGCTCAACACAATGGGCAAAGGGATACACCTTTTTCTTTTTATCTCTCTCAAACATTTTCCCAAGAAGAAACGATGACAATAGTATTTATACAAATCGGATTTTGATGGAATGTTTACCTATTGCCACGTTTTGCAAAACACAGCGATTTTCGGGCGTTTTAGAGGCGTTATGGGAGCTAAAAGGTTGAAAACATTGAGCAAAAACGCTTATTTTCTATTCAATTTTTAGTGTTTTTCTATGCTTTTTATCGAAAAACCTCCCACGATGCAGCAAAAATTACGTCCCGACGTAGCATTTCCTACGTCCCGATGTAGCAACAGACGCATCCCGACGTAGCTACAGATACGTCCGGACGTAATTTTTCGAAAAGATCTTTGGTATATTCCATTTTTATTCTTATCTTTGCAGCGCAGTCCCGGTAAGATCCTCTCCCTGATTATTCGATGCTGGTGATGACCCCGGGGTTTTAATTCTTCTGTTTATTTCCCTCATTCTCAAACATTTTCAATAATTTCTTGCATCTTTCAGAAGAAAAGCGTATCTTTGCAGCACGAAAGTTGAATTATTAAAATAAGGAGGTAGAATATGGATTTATTTGATAGCAAAAGACAAGAAAGATTAGAGGCAGCAAGAAAGGCTTCTACTGCCAGTAAAGAAGCAGCACGCGCCTTTTTAATTAGGGCAGGAATTCTTTTACCTAATGGTGAAGTTGCACCACATTTGAGATAAAGGTATGGATAAGTCCTTATATTCAAGGCGCTCCAACCTAGTAATAGGATTTCATGGCTGCGACAAGTCTGTTGTTGATGCCGTAGTTGCTGGAAAGACCGATCTTCTTTCCAGCACTAATGACTATGACTGGTTAGGAAACGGCATCTATTTTTGGGAAAATAATGAGGAACGAGCTTGGCAATGGGCTAAAGATTTAGCCAAAAGAAAGAACTCACAAATCAAAGAGCCTGCAGTTGTTGGTGCAATTATAGACTTGGGGTATTGTTTTGACTTAACAGATAGCACATATCTTCAGGAATTAAAGGCTGCTTATGAGTCTATGGTTACTGTTTATAAAGAATCAGGGATTGAATTACCGAAGAATACATCTATCGGAAATTCTACAGATTTATTGATTAGAAAATTGGATTGTGCAGTTGTACAAACTGCTTTAACATACAATCAGGATGCCAATGCCCATCCATACGATTCAGTAAAAGGAGTATTTTGGGAAGGACAGGAGCTTTATCCTAATGCAGGATTCAGAGAAAAGAATCATATTCAGATTTGTGTCTGCAATCCTAATTGCATCAAGGGTTATTTCCTCCCAAGAGAAATCAATCAAGATTATCCAAACCCATAATATAAAGAGGTAGAATATGGACAAAAAGAAAAATGAAAACTTCTTTCTGAAACTTATTAAGATTAAGAAAGAGATACGTGATTGTGTACAAAATGGAAGAGACCTGAAAGATGTAGAGAAAAACTATGGTATCAGATTCTCTAAACCCCTATGAAATTGATGAGGAAGAGTCATTAGACTATACCTTCATCACTAAAGACGGAATAAAATATCATGCTTCATTTTATTCTGTAGAACCATTATATCCAGAATTTGTAGATACTTATTCTTTCAGTATAGAACCCGAAGATAAGCGCTCACATCCTATGGATAGAAGAATCGCAATTACAATTGCAGAAATACTTAAACGTTTAATAGTAATATCCGATTTCGTACTCCTAAATGCCTCAAACGATACACAGAGGTCAAGGAATGGGATAATGGATATATTGTTTGTATAGGGCATTCTTGCTATTGGGCAGGTAACAAACCTGACCTCCCAGTGCTTACTTGCTTCCTAAGGACTGCTCGAATAGATGCCTCTACTTAAAATTTATGGCACATGTGCCACTTTTTTTAAGTGCAAAGATATGTGAAAGTAGAGTTCTAACCAAAAATTTTTAGATTTATTATACTAAAAAGGTGTGCCTACCAGCTGCGCGAATTCAACAAGGTGGCTAAATCACCATTGGAAGAATGGGTTGAGCATAGAGCAGATATCTTCAATTATCGGTTTGACTGAAAATGAAATAAAAGAACTATAATATAATAAGGTGTATCCCCGCTTGCCCCATACATCGGGCAAGCGGAGATACACCTTTTTCCTTTTATCTTCCTCACCTTCAAACATTTTCCAATAAATCCTTGCATCTTTCAGAAGAAAAGCGTATCTTTGCAGAAGATTAGCTGCGTTCGACAATTTGTAAGCAAGCTTACATTGCGCTTGCAGGCATAATCTATGCAGCACGAAAGTAAAATCATTAAAATAAGGAGGCAGAATATGGACAACGTGAATTTTTCATCAGAAGCATTACTCTCCAATCAGGGAGATATGACTTCATTTAGATATGGCAATAGTAATATCCGATTTCGTACTCCAAAATGCCTCAAACGATACACAGAGGTTAAGGAATGGGATAATGGATATATTGTTGTCATGGCCGACTACAAAGGTATGGGAGAAACCGAAGAGTACATTGATCTTTTGCCCATATTGAAGAATCTGTATATTAATCCTGAGACTTTTCTCAAACCAATCAAGACAGTAAAAATAGATTATCATGAAGGAAGAAGAAATTAAAGTCGTAGCAGAAAAAGCCATGATGATAGTTTGCGGATATGCATTTTCGCAAACCGAAGAAGGTTTTATACGTGTAGTGTATCTACACTCCCCATATCATGCTCTTGTAATGACAAGCGAGGGTGAAGTAACAGAAACCAATATGGATGATATAGAAATCAGCATCGTTCAAAAGTATTGGAAACGAAACAAAAAATTAATGGAGCAAGCTTATGCCTAAATATTACGACTTTATGATATGTGGGTATTACCTCTATTTTACTTCCCATTGTATCGTGGAAGCTATGCATGTACATGCTAGTGACAAACGTTTAACAGAATCTGGCTCTGCCAAGTTGTTTGTAATGGGAAATGGAGATACCATCGTAAAAGAGCAGGGCGTTTTGACCAATAAAGAATTGAGAATCATTCGTGAGTTCGTAAAAGACAACTATCAGGAAATGTTTTTGAAATGGTCAGAAATGAGCAATAATGGCTTTTATCGTGGAGAATAATTTAGACAAGGAGGTAGAATATGGATTTATTTAATAGCAAATGATAAAACAAATGATGATGGCGTTGCTTTTGGCGATGATGCCTTTTGCAGCAAACGCACAGGAAACTCATGTCGTACAGGAACAAGCAGATAGTTTGCTGTCTCCTAGTATAATGGTGAATCGACATTTCTATGTCAAGGATTTGCCTTTGGATGTATCGAAGGTGAAGTATATGTCAGCCATCAAGTATGGAGAAAATGGCAACTTGATGTTTTTTACGATGTATCCCAACTTTACTATGCCTAAGGAATGGGAAAAATATGAGATACCTCGCAGTAGAGTGAAATCTCTATCAGAGATAGAAGACCAAATAGAGACTAATCAGCAGATGTTGTCTTTGACGAGGCATAACGAGAATGCTGACGCATTGAGTGGAAAGCCGTTGCCAGGTTCCTTTACTTTGCACGATTTGAACGGAAAACTTTGGACAGAACAGTCACTCAAGGGACATAAGGTAGTAATCAACGCATGGTATTCAGGCTGTGGACCTTGTTTGCGAGAAATGCCTATCCTTTCGGAGTGGAAGAATAAGTATCCTAATGTGATATTTCTCTCTGTAAACTTCGAGAAAGCTGATAAGGTAAGGAAGATAACGGAGGCACGTGGCTTCAATTGGACTCATCTTTATGGTGATAATTATTTCGTGAAATTTGTTGGCTCAGGCGGTTTTCCTCTCTTTATCGTCCTAGGTGAGGATGGCTTGATACGTTATATGGTGAATGGTACCAATGAGAAGATACGTCAGGATATTTTAAACGTTATCAATAAGTAGGTAACTACTCAGCACCCCTATGGGCATGAGTAATCGTCTTACTGTTGTACTACAGCAAGAATTGCATTGAATTTCGAATTTCCGTTCTTCATAGCAGTTTCAGCGATGGAGTGCAGAATGGCAACCCAATACCCCATTGGAAAAATATAGAAACTTACTTCCTGACCGATGGAAAAAGCAGTAACAGCATTAGTTTAATCAGCTGTTACTGTTTTTTTTTTGAATTATGCAAGGTATAAACGCGGAGCCGCTTACAAATAATTTTATATCTCCTCGCAAGCCACCATTTCCGCTCCGCGGTAGATAACCACCAGCTTGTGGAGCTTTGTAGTCTTTACTGCCTCTCTGACCATATCACTGTCCGCATAGCGAGAAATTTGAGCTGAAGCCTCCTCGAAGAGCTTTTTCACTTGCTCATCTGTGGTTTGGCTCTTGCAATATTTCAACTCGATGATATATGAATCTACCATGTCCTTGTAGATGTCACAGAGCGGAGAGAGGAAGATGTCGGCATAGCCGCCGTCATTGTCCAGCTCGGAGATAGGGCGATAGAACTTGTTCTGGCTTGTCATCGCCAAGGTGAAGCCATGCACGAAAGCCTCTCCCTTCTGCTTGTCTCGCTGGGAGGAGTACTTCTTCAGGCAGTCGGCGATATACTCAAAGTATGGCTTGAATTGTCCATCGTATGCCAGTTTGCTCTCCAGTTTACCCTTGCTATATCTATCATATACCAAGTCGTTCTCCTTGTAGGTGTCGAGCAGGTAGGTGTACATCTGGTCACGCACCACCTCATTCGGGATGATGAACTTGGTCTCACCCTTGTATGTTCCGTCTATCGTCACCATACCGAAATAGAACAGCAGGCTGAGGAAGTTGTCTGGGTCGTTGATTCGCTCGGCAGGGAAGTTCTCGTTGAGCGTGCCTATCACGAATCCCTGAGTTACCAACTGCTGGATGATGCTGGCATCGTGGGCAAACTCCTTGTCGTGGCGGATGAGCATTCGCATCTTGTCATAGTCGATGCGGATGTTGGTCTCTACCATGGAGTCGGGGATGTCGTACTCATTATCTATATAGTTACTAATGAAATTGAGTACCATCACGGAGTTGTACATCGTGGTCTTGCCATAGCTCTTGACGGCAAAGCAATAGTTGTCGTACCAAGGCTTCATCACCTTGATCAGCTCATCGGTGGTGTGATTGAACGGCAGGACGCTGCGGTAATAATCCAGCATCTCTCTCACTTCTTCTTCCGTGAAGCCCGTCATCTCATTGAATTTTGGGCTTAGGGAGTAGTTGGTTCCGATGTTGAATCCGCTGGTCAGGTCGTCCATGGTCACAGGGCTTACTCCCGTGACGAACACTCTGCCCAGAGTATTGCCAGCCGCGCCCTTGATGGTGTTGAAGAACTGGCGCAAGTATCCCTCTCCGTGGGTCTGGTTGCGATACCTCACGAGATGCTCCTCATGGGCGAGAATCATGTTGGTGAAGTTGTCGTACTCATCGATGAAGAGATAAATCTTCTTCCCCACCTCCTGGCATTTCTGGCAAAGAAATCTCAGTTGAGATACTGCATCTGTTAACTTTTCCATTCCTTCCTTGGTATTGGCAGGAAGAATATGTGCATAGATGTCACAAAAGAAATTGAATACAAGGCGACAATGGTTGTCCAGTCCATCCTTATAATCATCCAATCCTGCTGCCACCTCGGCAAAATTGAGGTGGATGATGAGATATGTATTATGCTCTGGTGTAGGATTCTGCCCGATGTATAGCTTGCCAAAGATTTCATCAAACTTGTCTTTCTTGTTGATGTCATAGTAATTCTCAAGCATGGAGAGGGTAAGTGTCTTGCCGAAACGGCGAGGGCGAATATAGAAGAAATACTTGTTGGATTCTTCTATTTGCTCTATGAAAGGAGTCTTGTCCACATAGTAACAATCCTCTTTTATGACATCCTCAAAATTCTGCATGCCGTATGGTATGCGCTTGCGATAAATGCGCTTTGGTCTTACTATCATAACTCAGTTTGATTATTCGTTTTTGAATCTGATGGCAAAGATAATACTTTATCTCCTAATCTCCAAAACTTTTCCCGAAAAACTTCTAACACGATGCAGCAAAAATTACGTCCCGACGTAGTATTTCCTACGTCCCAACGTAGCTACAGATACGTTCCGACGTAATTTTTCGAAAAGATCTTTGGTATATTCCATTTTAATTCTTCTATAAAAACTCCAGCAGTTATAGGTGCCGTTATAGATTTAGGTTATTGTTTCGATTTATGCCTCTACTTAAAATTTATGGCACATGTGCCACTTTTTTTAAGTGCAAAGATATGTGAAAGTAGAGTTCTAACCAAAAATTTTTAGATTTATTATACTAAAAAGGTGTGCCTACCAGCTGCGCGAATTCAACAAGGTGGCTGAGCAAGCATAATAATGCGGCTGAATAAGCGTAACGAGACGGCTCATCTGGCACAAGGATACGACTGCGCTGGGTCAAAGATATAGATTAGGAGGTTCAAGGAGTCTGTATCTGAGGTTCAGAGAGACTGTATCTGAGGTTCAAGCAGACTGCTTCTTGAAGATTCCCACTAGGCTCGGCAGCTCTGCCGAGCCTAGTGACAACACCCCATTATCGTACAACTACACACTCTTTAGTCGTACGACTGTATACCCTTTAGTCGTACAACCATAAGCCTACTGTTGTACAAGTATAAACTCATTGACAGTACAATAGTAGTTTTATAACTCAAACATTTTCCCAAAAATTCTTGTTTCTTTCAAAAGAAAAGCGTAACTTTGCAACCGAATATTAATTTTAGGAGGAAATCTATATGGAAGAGCTAAAAGATAAATACATTCGATTCGATTGGGCAATCAAACGATTGCTTCGTCAAAAGGCTAACTTTGGAGTACTTGAGGGATTCCTTACTGTGTTTATCGGTGAGCCTATCAAGATTATCGACATATTGGAAAGCGAGGGTAATCAACAGGAAGCCGACGACAAGTTTAACAGAGTTGACATCAAGGCGAAAAATAGCAAAGGGGACATCATCATCGTGGAGATACAGAACACAAGTGAGCTGTATTATCTGGAGCGCGTACTCTATGGGGTGGCAAAGGCTATTACCGAGCATATCAATCTCGGCAACACCTACAAAGAAGTAAAAAAGGTATATTCCATTAGTATACTTTATTTTGACCTTGGCAAAGGGTCGGACTATATCTATGTAGGACAAAACAATTTTATCGGCCTGCATACGCAAGACCAACTCATCATCAGTACCAAGGAGAAAGATACAATCGTGAGAAAGTCGCCTGCCGAAATATTCCCAACCTATATGCTAGTGCGCGTAAATGAGTTCAACAAGGTTGCCAAGTCTCCATTGGAGGAATGGGTTGATTACCTCAAAAACGGAGTCATCAATCCTGACACGAAAGCACCAGGATTGCAAGAAGCTCGCGAGAAGCTGAAATACTACTCTATGTCGAATGCCGAACGGCACGCCTACGATGAACATGTCAATGCCATCATGATTCAAAATGACGTTCTTGGAAACGCTAGATTAGAAGGGCATGCAGAAGGTAGAGCAGAAGGCAGAGCAGAAGGTAGAGCAGAAGGTAAAACTGAAGAAAAAAATGCCATCGCCCTAAAAATGCGTCAAGCTGGTCTGCCTATAGAGCAAATCATGCAATTCACAGGGCTATCGGAAGAAAATATCAAATCATTATAAACAGAATTGGTCGGTGCCTCTAATGGCATCGACCCTTTTTATGAGATAATGCATAACGAGACGGCTCATCGGGCGCAAGGATTATAATTAAAAAATACAACAAGGTGAAAAGATTTATAATGATACTATGCTTCATCTGCACATACACACTACAGATGGCGGCACAAACATGGATTGGAACTTGGGCTACGGCACCGCAGACTGTGGTGAAAGCGTTTATGCCCTATAATAACAACATGACAAACCGTTCGGTTCGCCAGATAGTAAAGGTAAGCGTGGGAGGCGACGTGATAAGACTGAAACTGAGCAATATCTACTCGATGCAACCCGTAGTGATACGCTCCATCTATATCGCCCACGCCAAAGACTCCTTCAAGATTGATGCCAAATCGGCTCAATACTTCAAGTTCGGCAACAGCTACAAGGCTACTATCCCTGCCGGCAGACAGATAGTGAGCGATGCCCTGAAGTTCAATCTCAAGAATCTGGAGCGCGTAGCCATCACCATCAACTACACCTCGGCTCCCGATGTGCCTACCGTTCACATGGGCTCACGTACCACCTCTTATATCATGAAGGGAGTAACCAATGCCCACTCCAACTTCGAAAAGGCTTTCCGAGAGAACCACTGGTACAACATCAGCGGTATCGATGTGTATACGATGAGCACCAACATGAGCGCCATCGCCATCATGGGCAACTCCATCACCGACGGCAAATGTTCTACGGATAATGCCCAGAACCGGTGGCCGGATGTTATGTCGGAGATGCTGCAGCTGAAACATAAGATAACCAACCAGGGTGTACTGAACCTGGGCATCGGCAACAACCGCGTAACCGTGCCGGGCGGTTTCGGGGCACTCGCCAAGGAACGCTTCGACCGAGACATTCTGATGCAGAGCGGCGTAAAGAAGGTAATTATCTTTGAAGGCATCAACGACATAGGTGCTGCCAAGAGCGGCAACAGCGAGACGGTAGCCCGCCAGATTATAGAGAGCATACAGGGAATGATGAGGAAGGCGAAGGCCCGGAAGATGAAAGTTTATCTGGGCACCATCACGCCTTTCAAGGGTGCCGGCTACTACAGCCATTTCCACGAAGCAGCCCGACTCTATGTAAACGACTGGATTCGAAGTCAGGCAAAGAAAGCAGATGGCATTCTAGACTTCGCCAAGCTGCTTCAAGACCCGAATGATGACAGAAGGATGAAGCGGGAATATGCCAGCAACGACTGGCTCCACCCGAATCCTGCAGGCTACAAGGCGATGGGAATCTATGCTGCCGACATTATCAAATAAAAAAGCCGCCCTATTACAGGCGGCTTTTAATATATATAATAAGATGTTTTACTTCAAGACAATCTTGCAATCGTCCAGGCTCTCTACGGTAGCGAGCGCCTCATAACGGATTCCCTCCTTGCGCAGGAAGTCACCACCATGCTGGAAAGCCTTCTCGATGATGAAACCCATCGCCTCAATCTTGGCACCAGCCTTCTCGCAAAGGTCCATCACGCCCTTAGACGCATTACCATTGGCAAGGAAGTCATCGATAAAGATAACATGGTCCTCAGGAGTAAGATAACTGTTGCTCACACAAACCGTATAATCGCGGTCCTTTGTAAAAGAGTGAACCACAGAGGTAATCATACCCTCCATAGTCTTAGGCTGCTTTTTCTTCACAAATACAACAGGAAGATTGGTCAGATAACCTACCATGATGGCAGGTGCGATGCCCGAAGCCTCAATAGTAACAATCTTGTTGTACTTGATATCCTTGAAAAGGCGCACGAATTCCTTAGCTAAGTCCATCATCAGAATAGGGTCCATCTGATGGTTTACAAAGCTGTCTACTTTTAAGATTCCACCAGGAAAGCATCTGCCCTCCTGCATAATTCTTTCTTTCAGTAAATCCATTATGACTTGAACTTTAATATGATTATTGGGTGCAAAATTACTACTTTTTTCGCAAACAAGGAAGTTTATCGCCCAATAATTTTGTTTTGTCTGCAATTTAGCGTAATTTTGCAGCAGAAATGAATAAGATGTTCAGGGAGCATGATATGATACCCCCTATAAAACTATAAGAATATGAATCCATATATCAAACAATTCCCCGACCTCATGGCGGGCAAGAAAATCATGTATGTTCACGGTTTCCTCTCTTCTGCACAGAGCGGCACCGTAAAGATGTTGCAGGAACTGATGCCGAATGCCACCCTCCTGGCTGAAGACATCCCGGTACATCCGGAAGAGGGCATAGAGATGCTACAGAAGATGGCGGAGACTGAGAAGCCCGACCTCATCATCGGTACCTCGATGGGAGGCATGTATACCGAACTACTGAAAGGATTCGACCGCATCCTCGTAAACCCTGCCTTCGAGATGGGCAATACGATGAGCAGCATGACCGGCAAGCAGGAATTCCAGAACCCGAGAAAGGACGGAGTGAACGAACTGATGGTTAACAAAGGCCTCATCAAGGAATACCGTGACTTTACCGAGCGTTGCTTCCAGGACATTACTCCCGAGGAGCAGCAACGTGTTTACGGTCTCTTCGGAGATGCTGATCCGCTGGTCCATACCTTCGACCTCTTCCATGAGCACTATCCGCTCGCCATCCCATTCCATGGCGAGCACCGACTTATCGACAAGGTAGCATTCCACTATCTCTGTCCGGTAATCCGCTGGATTGACGACAAGCAGAACGGCAAGGAGCGCCCTATCGTATACATCGACTTCGATGCCCTGCACGACAGTTACATGAAGGCAACCAGCTCGATGCACAAGGGTTACGAAATGCTGATAGAGCATTACAACGTATATATCGTAGCCCCAGCGCCAACCAACGACCATGAATACATGGCGAAGGTACAGACTTGGGTGGAGGAATACCTCTCTACCCCAGCCTACAACCACATCATCTTCTGCAACCAGAAGAACCTGCTCTACGGCGATTACTTCATCGACCCTAGCCCATGCGATGGTTTCATGGGTACGACGATAGAATACGGCAGCGATGAATTCAAGACCTTCGAAGAAATCATCACCTTCTTCGAAAGACTGGGAGGACAGTGATTTAGTTAATAGTTTATAGCAAAAAAGGTGCAACTCACTTTCTTACTTGTGAGTTGCACCTTTTTATCTATAAATATCTTTGATTCTTATGCCTTATCCAGATTCTTCGGCAACACGAGGTTCAGGATAACGGCGAGCAGGAAGACTACTGCCACACAGTTATCTGCAAAAACGGTGCGTACAATCTCTGGGAAGATGTTGAACATACCTGTTGCAGATGTGAATCCGAGACCTACGCTGAGCGAGAGGCTCACGATGACCATGTTGCGCTGAGAGAAGCCGGTACGCGCCATCATGCCGAAACCGGCAAAGAGGATGCTACCGAACATCATGATGGTACAGCCGCCCAATACTGCCTGAGGAATCGTAGTCAATACATAACCGATAGCTGGGAAGATACCACCGATAATCATGATAATGGCACCCATGGCAATAGTAAAGCGGTTCACCACTCCCGACATCGCTGCCAAACCCACATTCTGGCTGAAAGAAGTGATAGGAGTACAACCGAAAAGACCGGAAACCGAACTGACGAAACCATCGCAGCAGACTGCCGCACCCATCTCCTTAGTCTTAGGATCACGCTTCAACGCACTGTTGCAGAGCGCAGAAGTATCACCAATCGTCTCTGTGGCAGAAACCAGATATACTGCTACCACCGAGAGAATAGCACCGATATTGAATTCAGGAGTGAATGGAAGAAGCTTTGGCAAAGCTACGATAGAGAGACCAGAAAGTCCGCTGAAATCTATCATTCCCATAAACAGCGCCAGAATGTAACCTACCAGCAGTCCTACCAATACAGAGAGTGAACGCAAGAAACCCTTGACGAAAATCTGACAAAGCAGACAAGCCAGCAAAGTGACAGAACCCACAACCCAGTTGTTCATGCTACCGAAATCAGCAGCACCCTGACCACCCGCAAAAGAGTTGGCACCAACAGGAAGGAGCGAGAAACCAATGGCTGTTACCACGGTAGCGGCTACTACAGGCGGAATGAGCTTGATCCAATACTTGGCGAAAAGTCCGAGTGTTCCTTCTACCAGACCACCAATGATGACAGCGCCTATCAAAGTACCCATACCATGAGCACCGGCAATGGCGATGGCGAGCGAAAGGAAGGTGAAGGAGATACCCATCACGATAGGAAGGCGAGAACCGATACGCCATACCGGATAAAGCTGCACCAAGGTACCGATACCGGCGATGACCATACAGTTCTGGATAAGCACGGCGCTCACCGAACTGTCCAAACCTATCGCACCAGCGAGAATCATGATTGGCGCAATATTGCTGACAAACATCGCCAGCACATGCTGAAGACCAAATGGGAGTGCTTTACCTACGGGCACTCTGCCGTCTAATTTGTAGAGATTTTCTATTGACTGTTCCATTGTCGTCATAATAATTAGAGAAATTCCATTATCCATCAATTCAGGGTCTTTTCTGAATTTGGCGACAAAATTACAAAGAAAATCTGAGAAATCGTTCCTTTTCTCCATTTTTCTCTATCCCGCATGATAGAATACAAGAAGAATCTACGAAAAAAGGAAGGCTGCTGTTCATATTCCGTGCAACCTTCCCTTTTTATCTTATTAATTAATACTCCGTCTTTTCCGCATTTTCCTCCCACATGCGGAAAGCACCGAGCGCCTCATCGCGCATCAGGGCAATCATCGGCTTGTGGCGGTCTTCTATCTTGCGGTCTATCTCCTCGTAGATAAACTCATCATCGAAACCTATCTTTGCCGCATCCTTCCGGTCGTTGGCATAATAGATACGGTCGAGATGTGCCCAATAGATGGCACCCAGGCACATCGGGCAAGGCTCGCAGGAGGTATAGATCTCGCAACCTTCCAGATTGAAGGTCTTCAATTTGCGGGTAGCCTGTCGGATACAGTTCACTTCGGCATGAGCCGTAGGGTCGAGGTCGATGGTTACACTGTTGGAAGCCTCAGCGATGATAATACCATCCTTGGCAATCACAGCACCAAAAGGTCCGCCACCCGTCTTCACGCTATTCTTTGAGAGCTCAATGGCTCTATGCATCAATTCTTCCTTTGTCATTGCTTAATATTTTTAGATTAATAATACCCCTTCTTTCAATTGGGGGCTACAAATATACAAAAAAGAAATGATACGGCAAGCATTTCATGCATTATTTTTTAGTACTTTTGCTGCAAAGATACACTTTTTCGCACGAATATCCGACACTTTACTACATTTTTTTGCACGAACGCCCTAAATTTCCTTAAATACGCATTCCTGTTCAACAGTTAATTATCAATAATTATAAATACCTTTATTATAAGAGTAGTTATAATTTTCGTAACTTTGTAGCCTATGAATCAAAACAATATCAGCGCCGCAGAACTCTTCCTTAGGGTAAGAGAACTTTTGATACTCCCCGAACTGGAGCCGAAGACACGCAACAAGATGATGCACGATACGCTCATCCTCTGCTGCCACGAAGGAGTAAAGGAAACGAAACAGGCTTTCGGTAACCTTTTCTCCCAGGTAGATTATCTCTGTAAGGCTCACGGCATCAAGGTGACAGACAAGATTGCCATCCAGACCATGCGCCGGCACAGTAATTCGCAGGAACCGCTCTCAAGCGAAGATTTGAAATATGATGCACGTGCCCTAGCCATCTTCATCTCTGCCGTATTCGGAGTGGATGTTCCCCACGAGCTGAACGTGCTCATTCCCCATACCAACCGCCCTTATCAGAAAGGACTGGAAATCAACAACCGCCGCATCCGCTGCATCGTGAAGAACTGGGACAGCGATTTCATCCGCGTGGATATTGACCAGGATGCTGACGAAGAGGAATATCTCGTTCAACTGAAAGATGAAGAGAACCATATCGACCATACCTATCTCTGGGATATCCTGAAGGAAGGTATGCAGCTCAACCTGCTCGACTGTCAGGTGAAACAGCCCGTCATCACTCCCCGACTCATCGTGGTAGAACCCGATTATCTGGTAGATATCAGTAGCATTGCCACCTGCTTCACGGCTTTCGGTCATCATCCCCTGCTCTATCTGCTGAACCAGATGAAGCCCCGCGCCAACACCCAGGCTACCCTGCTCGGTAACTTTGCCGGTGCTGCGCTGGATGACATCATCAATACAAACGGCAAATACCAGATGAACGAAACCATAAAGACGAATTTCAGGGAGAAAGCACTGGAGTTCTGCACCTGTCCCTGGTTTGATGCCAAGAAATTCTATACCGATGCCAGTCTGCAGGCATTCAATCTGCAGCAGGTAGTGGATATTCTCTTTCCCCGCACCGCATCGCAGGCACAGATGTCAGCCTTCCGCGGCGAAAGTCTTTACGACAGGAAGAAAGCCATCCTCGAACCTTCGTTCGTCTGCGAAGCACTCGGCATACAGGGACGTGTGGACCTGATGACCACCGACTGCAAACTGCTGGTGGAGCAGAAATCGGGACGCAACATGAATATCGAAACCCATCAGGTTGATCCGGGGTATCACAGTTATCAGCTGGAGCCCCACTATGTACAGCTACTGCTCTACTATGGCGTATTGCAGCACAACTTCAAGCTGAGCAACGACCGCGTGAATATCCGTCTGCTCTATTCCAAGTATCAGCCGCAAGACGGACTGATGGTGGTGGCGTATTACCACAAACTCTTCCAGGAAGCCATCACTTACCGCAACCAGCTGGTAGCCGCCTCTTTCGAGATAGCCAAGGAAGGTTTTGAACACGCACTCAACGAGTTTACACCCGATGTGCTCAATGTAGCAGGCACACAGGACTTCTTCTACAACAAGTATCTGAAGCCGCAGATAGAAGCCATCACCAGTCCGCTCCACAACCTCACCCCATTAGAGGAGGCTTACTTCTGCCGCATGATGACCTTCGTATTGCGGGAACAGATGATCAGCAAGGTGGGCGCACAGGAAGGTACCAACACATCCAGTTCCGACCTCTGGACCATGCCACTCGCCGAAAAGAAAGATGCGGGCAACATCTATACCGACCTGCACATCATCCGAAAGGAACAGAGCAGCGCAGGAAGCGGATATGATACCATCATCCTGAGCGTGCCCGACCAGGGAAAAGACTTCCTGCCCAACTTCCGCATCGGCGACATGGTATATCTCTATACCTACAAGCTGAAGGAAGAACCCGATGTGAGAAAGGCTATATTATATAAAGGTGTACTGCAGGAGATTCACAGCGATGAGATTGTGGTGCATCTCACCGACGGACAGCAGAATGCCGATATCTTCGAGATGAATCTGCCTTACGCCATAGAACATGGAACGAGCGATGCATCGACAGGCGGAAGCATCCGCAACCTGCACCAGTTTATCTGTGCACCCAAGGAGAAGCGCGACCTGCTGCTGGGACAGCGTGCTCCGCAAAGAGATGCCTCGCTTACATTAACCAGACATTACGATGATGTACTGGACGACATCATTCTCCGTGCCAAGCAGGCACAGGATTACTTCCTGCTCGTGGGACCTCCGGGAACAGGAAAGACCAGTCGTGCCCTGAAGTTTATGGTAGAAGAGGCATTGAACGATGGAACGGGAATGCCGACAGCAGAAAGCATCGCCTCGGGAGGCAAGACGGCTCAACAGCCTGCATCCTCCATCCTCCTGATGAGCTATACCAACCGAGCCGTAGATGAAATCTGCGAGATGCTGGTAGATTCGGGCATCCCATTCCTTCGCCTCGGCAGCGAGTACTCCTGCGACGAGCGGTTCCGCCCTTATCTGATAGAGAAAGCCATCAGCGACTGTCCGAAACTCGAAGCCATCAAACAATATATAATAGGTACGCGTGTAATCGTGGGCACCACTTCGATGATGACCTCCAAGCCGTTCATCTTCTCGCTGAAGCACTTCAAGCTTGCCATCATCGACGAGTCGAGCCAGATACTGGAGCCTAATCTCATCGGTCTCTTATCAGCAGTAGATAAGTTCATCCTCATTGGCGACTACAAGCAGTTGCCAGCCGTGGTGCAGCAGAGCGAGCAGGATTCAGGCATTCCTACCATCAACGACAGTCAGAAAGGTGGCATCATCGACATGAGCATCCTGCAGGACATCTGTCTTACCAACTGCCGCAACTCCCTCTTCGAACGTCTGATTCATTGGGAAGATTACGAAGAGCGCAGCGAATTCATCGGCATTCTGCGCCGCCAAGGAAGAATGCATCCCGAGATTGCAGAGTTTCCTAACCGGATGTTCTACCGTCGGGAGAAACTGGAACCCGTGCCATGTCCACACCAGTTGGAGACAGAACTGTCATACACCCTTCCATCAGAAGATGCGCTCGACGACCTGCTGAAGGAGCACCGCATGATATTCCTCCCATCCAAATTCTGCAAGGAACCGAATGTATCCGATAAGATCAATGCCAACGAGGCAGCAATCGTGGTAGACCTGCTTCGCCGCATCCACCGCTTCTATAGAGAACGTTTCGATGCCAAGAAGACGGTAGGCGTCATCGTTCCTTACCGCAACCAGATAGCCATGGTGCGCAAAGGCATCGAAAAGCTCGGCATTCCGGAACTGGAGAAAATCAGTATCGATACCGTAGAGCGGTACCAGGGCAGCCAGCGAGATGTCATCATCTACAGTTTCACCATCCAGAACATCTGGCAGCTCGACTTCCTTGCCGGCAACAGTTTCGTAGAAGACGGCGCCATCATCGACCGCAAGCTGAACGTAGCCATCACCCGTGCCCGAAAGCAGATGATTATGACAGGTAACCCGGAGATATTGCGCAATAATCAGATTTTTAGCGAATTAATGAACTATGTGAAGGAAAAAGGAGGATATTTTTAAAATTTCCCCCAAAAAGTTTGGTGATACGGAAATAAAGTCCTATCTTTGCATTCGAATTATACACAAAAGGATAAACAAGAGACATAGATACAGATATAGGATTCCGGTGCTTCACTGGCACTGGAATTCTTTATTTTTTATGCTACTTGCCAACCGATTATTAATAACATTAAAACAACAAGAAAATTATGGCTTACATGTCACAAGAAGGCTACGACAAACTCGTAGCTGAGCTGAAACAGCTCGTATCTGTAGAGCGCCCTAAGGCATCAGCCGCAATTGCTGAAGCCCGCGACAAGGGTGATTTAAGTGAGAATTCTGAGTATGATGCCGCTAAAGAGGCACAGGCTCATCTGGAAGATAAGATCAATCGCCTGAAGCTCACCATTGCCGAGGCCAAGATTATCGATACCAAGCAGCTCAGCACCGACAGCGTGCAGATTATGTCGAAGGTAGAGATGACCAACATGGCTAACAAGGCAAAGATGACTTATACCATCGTGAGCGAGAGCGAGGCAAACTTGAAGGAAGGAAAGATTTCCATCAAGACTCCTATCGCACAGGGATTGCTCAACAAGAAGGTAGGTGAGGTTGCAGAAATCAAGATTCCTCGCGGCACCATCAACCTTCGCATCGACAAGATTTCATTTGAATAAAACGGAATAAAAGGAACTATCATATCGGCAGCGATGCCCGTATGACGGTTCCTTTTTATGTTATATGTAAGCCAACCCGATATACTCTACAGAAAATGAAAGTAGCCGATGCAACGACATCAAAAAGAGAATAAGATAATATGTATTATAAATTATTAATTATAAATTGATTAGCGATTATGGCAAGCATTTTTTCAAAGATTGCAGCAGGAGAGATTCCTAGCTACAAGTGTGCAGAAAGCGACAAGTTCTATGCTTTCCTCGACATTAGCCCTATCGGCAAAGGTCATACTCTGGTAATTCCCCGTAAGGAGGTTGATTACATCTTCGATATGGAAGACAAAGACCTGGCTGAGTTTGAGGTTTTCGCCAAGAAGGTAGCCAAGGCTATCAAGGCAGCCTTCCCATGCAAGAAAGTGGCGCAGGTTGTTTTGGGTCTGGAGGTTCCTCATGCCCATATCCACCTCATCCCAATGAACAGCGAAGCTGATGTAAACTTCCGCAAGGAGCATCTCAAACTCACAGAGGAAGAGTTCAAGGAAATTGCTGATAAGATTTATACAGAATTCAAGAAACTTTAAATGCAAGAAGTTTCAAACAGAAAAAGAGCTGCGAAGCATATTCGCAGCTCTTTTTATATCTTTATTTCATAAGCCCTTGCTTAGACGAACTCATCGCCTTTCTTCATCTGCACCTCGTTTACATATTTACGCACCAGGGCAGAAGAATCTTCTTTCTTGCATATCAACAATACATTGTCATTCTCGGCTACTATGAAACCATCCAGTCCGTTCAATACAGCCAACTTTCCTTTAGGCAACTTGATTACATTGTTGTGACAATTCTCCATCATCACATCGCTATCAATAACCACGTTGTCATCGCTGCTCTTCTGCATCGCCTCGTAGATACTGTGCCAGGTACCCAGATCAGCCCAGCCGAAGTCACACTTCATCATATAGACATTGCTAGGTTTGTCAAGCACTCCGAAATCTACTGATATATTAGGATAAGAAGAGAAGCTCTCTTTCATGTATGCATTCTCTGTCTCCACACTGAATTCGGGATACTGTTTATCGTAATCACGGAGTACAGGGGGCAGAATTTTGCAGAAACACTCACGCAGATACTTCACATTAGAAAGGAATAAGCCCGTATTCCAATAGAACTCTCCACTCTCTACAAAAATCTTGGCAAACTCTCTTTCCGGCTTTTCTGTAAACGACTGTACCTTATACAATCCGTTGCCGATAGCTTCGCCCATCTGAATATATCCATATCCAGGTTCAGGACGGGTTGGTTTCACACCCATCGTCAGGAAACGGTCATGTTCAGCCACAAAAGCCAGACCTTTCAATACGTTCTCCCGGAAAGCATCTTCATTGAAGATAGCCTGATCCGAAGGAGTTGCGATGATGCAGGCATCAGGATTGAGCATTGAGATACGATGATTGGCCCATGCCATGCTAGGTGCCGTATTGCGATAAATAGGTTCCGCCAATATCCGTTCTGCAGGAACCTCAGGCAACTGTTCCTTTACCAGTTGAACATATTCTTCATTTGTGTTGATAAATATATGGTCGGCAGGCACGATCTTTGCCATACGGTCAAAGGTTTGCTGAAGCTGGGTGCGCCCCACTCCAAAGAAGTCGACAAACTGCTTCGGATAGTTGCTGCGGCTGCAAGGCCAGAGTCTGCGGCCCTTACCTCCCGCCAATATCACACAATAATTATTTCCGTTACTCTTCATATCTTGAGTCTAATATTTTGTTGGTTTTCAAAATTCATCTGTAAAGTTAGTGATTATCCGTGAAAGTGCCAAAGATTTTCTTGAAATTTAATAAAGTGGACTATAAAAACAACAAAAATTTAATGTTTCTGCATTAAAAATGCATTTTTAGAAAAAAAAGTCACTAAAAAGTTTGTCAGTTCAAAAATTATTAGTACCTTTGCAACCGCAAATAAGCAAAGTGGTATTTGCCCAGATGGCGGAATCGGTAGACGCGCTGGTCTCAAACACCAGTGGAGCAATCCATCCCGGTTCGATCCCGGGTCTGGGTACCAAGATGGAGAGAAGTTTACTTCTCTCCTTTTTTCGTTTATATACCTTAGTATATATACACATTTATCCCTGCATATCTACCCACTTACATCCTATCATATCCCCCATTCCACGAAAACGTTTACAGCGATTTATTTAGAATAAGCCTTTCTATTTTTGGTTTTTCAAAAGATAATATTTATCTTTGCAGAAGAAATAGCTCATATATAATAACCCAACAAACCGAAAAAATAGATGAAGAAATTTTTTAGCATGGTATGTGCTTGCTTGTTGGCGCTAAGTGCCCAGGCAACCGACATCAAGAAGTATGATGCTCTTTACGAGAATCTACCATTCCAGATGGAGAAGGTGACCCGTCCGCAATTCCCAGCCAATGAGGTAAACCTCAAGGACTTTGGTGCTATTGGAGATGGCTCTTCTCTCTGTACCACAGCCTTTACCAAGGCTATCGATGCGCTGACTCAGAAAGGCGGCGGCAAACTCATCGTTCCACAGGGCGTATGGTTCACAGGTCCTATCGTATTGAAGAGCAACATCAACCTGCATCTCGAAAAAGGTGCAGTCATCCTTTTCTCACCAGATGATGCTCTCTACCCTTTCATAGATACATCATTCGAGGGTCTGGATACACGCCGCTGCCAGTCGCCTATTTCTGGCCATCATCTTACCAACGTGGCAATTACCGGTCAGGGCTGCATCGACGGAAACGGAGAATACTGGCGTCCTTTGAAGAAGCAGAAGGTTACAGATGCACAGTGGAAGCAGATTACTTCACGTGGCGGTGCGTTCAAGAGAGCTGACTACTGGTTCCCAACAGAGGGTGCATTGAAGGCTGACAACAGTGCCAACATGAATGTGCCTAAGACTCCAGCTTCAGAAGAAGAGTGGAACGAGATTAAGCGTTTCCTCCGTCCGGTAATGATCAGTCTCGTAAGCTGCAAGAACGTTTGGCTCAATGGTGTCATCTTCCAGAACTCTCCTGCATGGAACATTCATCCGCTGATGTGCGAGAACGTTCTTATAGAAGATGTATTGGTTCGCAACCCTTCATACGCTCAGAATGGTGACGGTCTTGACCTGGAGAGCTGCAAGAATGCACTCATCGTCAACTCAACTTTCGATGTAGGCGATGACGGTATCTGTATCAAGAGCGGTAAGGATGCTGACGGAAGAAAGCGCGGCATTCCTTGCGAGAATGTCATCGTAAACGGCTGTACCGTATTCAAGGGTCATGGCGGTTTCGTTGTTGGTAGCGAGATGAGCGGGGGTGTAAAGAACATCAAGGTGAGCGACTGCCAGTTCCTCGGCACCGATGTAGGTCTCCGTTTCAAGAGTACCCGCGGTCGTGGTGGCGTAGTAGAGAATATCTACATCGACAACATGTCAATGTTTGATATCCAGACAGATGTCATCACCTTCGATCTCTATTACGGTGGCAAGTCTGCCGTAGAAGTTCTCAACGATGGCGATGAGGCTAAGAGCCAGAAGGTACAGAAGTTCAAGGTAGATGAGACAACACCTTGCTTCCGCAATATCGACATCAACCATGTCATCTGCCGTACAGCCCGTCGTGCTGCTTACTTCAACGGCCTTCCAGAAATGCCGGTAAGCAATATCCACATCAAGGATATGGAGGTAAACAATGCCCAGCAGGGTATTGTCATCAACCGTACCGATGGCGTGAAGCTTGAGAACATCAAGGTAAGTGCAAAGACCCACACCTTCGATGCCAAGAACTCAAAGAATGTGACTGTCAACGACAAGACATACAAGAAGATTGACGAGAAGGGTATTACCCTCGATTTCTAATCAAAATTAAAAGCCGCTCAACAGATCTGTTGAGCGGTTTTTTTATATGGAAATCATAGCACTACAGCTATGATGCCTAGTCTTTAAAATCAAGTGAGAGTTCACCTGTGCCTAGAAGATTGTAACTCATGCGATGATATGGAGTGGCTCCAAATTCCCTGATGGCAGCACGATGCTTCTTGGTAGGATAACCCTTGTTGCCTTTCCAGTCGTACTGCGGATATTCTTCTGCCAGCGCATCCATGTAATCATCACGATAGGTCTTGGCAAGGATGCTGGCAGCTGCAATAGACAGATACTTGCCGTCACCCTTTACGATGGTTGTATAAGGCAAATCCTTGTAGGGTTTGAAGCGGTTACCATCCACGATAACTGCCTCCGGACGAACCTTGAGCTGGTCCAGGGCACGGTGCATAGCCAGAAAACTGGCGTTGAGGATATTGATTTTATCGATTTCTTCGGGAGTAACAATGCCCACGGCCCAAGCTACAGCATCACGCTCTATCTGCTCGCGGAGCGCCTTGCGCTTCTTATCTGTGAGCTTCTTACTGTCGTTCAATTCGGCATTCTGATAACCGGGCGGAAGGATAACGGCTGCTGCATATACGCTGCCTGCCAGACATCCTCTGCCAGCCTCATCGCAGCCAGCCTCTACCATATCCTTATAATAATGACTTTCTAACATAATTATGATGAATTTTACGTGCGCTGTATGCGGCTAAAAAGTCTTTATCTTTAGAACATCATAGCCACGCGTTTTACGCCCGCTACAAGCGCATCTATTTCTTCCTTGGTGTTGTACAAGGCAAAGCTGGCACGAACGGTGCCGAGAATGCCGTAGCGCTCCATCAAAGGCTGAGCGCAATGATGACCGGTACGTACAGCGATACCCAGACGGTCGAGCAAGGTTCCCATATCCATGTGATGAATATCACCAACCAAGAAGCTGACAACGGCATCTTTGCCCTCCTGTTCACCAAAAAGTCTGATTCCATCGATGGTTCGCATCTGCTCCATACAGTAGTGAGTGAGTTCCTGCTCGTGCTTGGCAATGTTATCCATGCCGAGCGCAGAAACATAATCGATGGCTTTTGCCAGACCGTGGGTAGCTACATAATCAGGAGTACCAGCCTCGAACTTGAAAGGTAACTTCTCGAAAGTAGTCTTTTCGAAACTTACGCTCTCAATCATTTCGCCACCGCCCTGATAAGGAGGCAACTTGTCGAGCCATTCTTCCTTGCCGTAAAGCACACCGATACCGGTAGGACCATAAATCTTATGTCCGCTGAAAGCGAAGAAATCGCAATCCATATCCTGTACATCCACAGCAAAATGAGGAGTACTCTGAGCGCCATCCACCATGACAGGCACATCGTGCTCATGAGCAATCTTTATCATCTCTTTTACCGGATTCACCGTACCGAGCACGTTGCTCACCTGGGCGATGCTCACGATTTTAGTGCGTTCGGTAAATAAATTGGCGAATTCATCGAGGTTAATCTCACCTTTATCGTTGATAGGGATTACACGGATGGCGATTCCCTTCTTGGCAGCCTGCAACTGCCAAGGCACGATATTGGAGTGATGTTCCATGGTAGAGATAATCACCTCGTCGCCCTCGCTCATAAAGGCATCGCAGAACGATGAAACCACGAGATTCAGACTCTCTGTTGTGCCACGGGTAAAGATGACTTCCTCAACCTTAGGCGCATTGATAAACTTGCGCACGGTTTCGCGGGCTGCCTCATGAAGGTCGGTAGCCTGCTGAGAGAGATAGTGAACACCACGATGCACATTGGCATTTACATTGAGATACTCATCGCGCATGGCATCGAGCACGCACAATGGCTTCTGTGTGGTTGCCGCATTATCCAGATACACCAATGGCTTATCATAGACCTTTCTCGATAAAATCGGGAAATCTGCTCTTACTTGATTGATATCATACATATTTTTAAGAACTTAACTCCTTTAAAAGGATATTATCTACTTGCAAAGCTTGCAGCCCTCGCACTTATTGAGTTCACCACGGAATCGCTTCTCTACGAGATGATGCAGGCGATCACGCAATGGCTCCAGTTCCATCTTGTCGATGACCTCGTTGATAAATGCAAACTGAAGGAGCAACTTAGCCTCCTCGCGGCTCACACCACGCTGCTGCATATAGAACAGGGCGGCATCGTTGAGCTGACCAACAGTACTACCGTGCGCACACTTCACATCATCGGCATAAATCTCTAGCATCGGCTGGGTGAACATACGGGCTGTCTTCGTAGCACAGAGGTTCTGGTTGGTTTCCTGAGAAACAGTTTTCTGGGCACCATGACGAACCAACACTCTACCGGCGAAAGCACCACGTGCCTCACCATCGAGCACATACTTATAAAGTTCGTTGCTGGTACAATGACCCACCTGATGATCGATGAGCGTATTGTTATCAACCACCTGGTTCTTGTCGGCAATCACACAACCATTGCAGAAGCACTCAGCTCCCTCGCCCTTGAATACGAGGTCAAGACGGTTGCGGGTAATACCGTTATGAAGGGTGATGACGTTATGGTTTACACGGCTGTTAGCCTGCTGCTCGATATAAACGTTACTGACACGGCGATTCTTGTAATGAGTCTCCTCCAGACAATAGAGGTCGAGACTGGCATTCTCGCCAACATAAGCCTCGATAACCTGGGTAGCGAGGAAGTTCTTGTCATCGGCTGCATGGTCGCAGAAGAGGAACTTAGCCTCAGCACCCTGTTCCATCACGATGAGTACACGGCGGTTTACCATCAAATCTACATCCGAACGGAGAATATTGATGACCTGAATAGTTCGCTCTACCTTTACATTCTTTGGAACATAAATCAGCAAGCCATCCTGTGCCAGGAATGTATTCAATGCGGTGATGCCATCTTCATCGGTTTTGGCAATCTTAGCGTAGTATTTCCCGATGAATTCAGGGTTTTCTGCAGCAATCTTGTTCAAAGAGTCCACAATTACGCCCTCCGGAAGCTCTACTTTAGGCAATGCTTTGTTATAAAAAGCATCGTTCACCACGAAGTAGAGCGAAGTGCTCAGATTAGGCACATCGCAGCGGAAAGCTTCGTATGGATCTACCGGAATTTCCAGACGGTTCAAGTTCAAGCCATAGTCTGGCTCGAAGATGGCGCTCATATCTGTGTACTTGTATCTTTCTACCTTTCGGGAAGGGAAGCCCAAGCGACGGAAGTTCTCAAACGCAGCATCGCGCACCGCATTGAGCACCTCAGCACTGTTCTTCTTGATCACTCTCGAAGAAGACTGATACAAGTCTAAATATTGTTTTTCTGAAAGCATAGCCATCCTCCTTATTATTTCTCATCTACTTCAGCCTTAATCCAGTCGTAGCCACGAGCCTCAATCTCCTTGGCAAGTTCAGGACCAGCAGTCTTCACGATTCTACCCTTATAGAGTACGTGAACCACACTTGGCTTAATCATATCGAGCAGACGCTCATAGTGAGTGATGACGATGGCAGATGTCTTGTCGGTATGCATCTTGTTCACACCGTCAGCCACGATACGCATCGCATCCACATCGAGACCAGAGTCGGTTTCATCGAGGATAGAGAGCTTTGGCTCCAGCATAGCCATCTGGAAAATCTCGTTGCGCTTCTTCTCACCACCCGAGAAACCTTCGTTTACTGAACGGCGAGCCAACTTGCTATCCAATTCCACCAATTCGCGCTTCTCACGCATCAGCTTCATGAATTCGCTTGTATTCAATGGTTCCAAACCCTGATACTCACGCTTGGCATTGATAGCCGCACGCATGAAGTTGGTCATGGATACACCAGGAATCTCCACCGGATACTGGAAAGAGAGGAACACGCCTTCACGGGCACGGTCCTCTGGCTTCATATCCAGGAGGTTCTTGCCGTTGAAGATAGCCTCACCCTCGGTTACGGTATAGAGAGGGTTACCTGTGAGCACAGCGCTCAAGGTTGACTTACCGGAACCGTTAGGTCCCATGATAGCATGTATCTCACCATCGTTGATAGTCAGGTTGATACCTTTCAATATTTCTTTGCCTGCAATAGTTGCATGCAGATTCTTTACCTCTAACATAATTTTAGTCAATTTTTATCGATTTCATCGAGAATTATGATAACTATCCTACGGTTCCTTCGAGTGAAACACTCAGGAGTTTCTGTGCCTCTACGGCAAACTCCATAGGCAACTTGTTGAGCACATCCTTGGCATAACCATTTACGATCAAGCCGACAGCCTCCTCGGTAGGAATGCCTCGCTGATTGCAATAGAAGAGCTGGTCTTCTGAAATCTTCGAGGTAGTTGCCTCATGCTCGAACACGGCTGTGTCGTTATGGGCATCCATATATGGGAAGGTATGCGCTCCACAATCGCTGCCCAGCAACAAGGAGTCGCAGGAACTGTAGTTGCGTGCATTGTCGGCATTGGATGTGGCACGAACCAGACCTCGATAGGAGTTCTGGCTATGACCTGCCGAGATACCCTTCGAGATGATGGTACTCTTGGTGTTCTTACCCATGTGAATCATCTTGGTACCGGTATCAGCCTCCTGATAGTTGTTGGTAACAGCTACGCTGTAGAACTCAGCTACAGAGTTGTCGCCACGCAAGATACAGGAAGGATACTTCCAGGTAATCGCAGAACCCGTCTCTACCTGAGTCCAGCTCAACTTAGAGTTCACACCGCGCAAGTCGCCTCGCTTGGTTACCAGGTTCAGCACACCACCCTTACCATGCTCATCACCAGGATACCAGTTCTGAACGGTAGAGTATTTCACCTCAGCATTATCCTTGACAATAATCTCTACGATAGCCGCATGGAGCTGGTTCTCATCACGCATTGGCGCTGTACATCCCTCCAGGTAAGAAACGTAGGCACCATCATCGGCGATGATCAATGTACGCTCAAACTGACCGGTGTTACGGGCATTGATGCGGAAGTAACTGCTCAACTCCATCGGGCAGCGGACGCCCTTAGGAATATAAACGAATGAGCCATCACTGAATACGCAACTGTTCAAGGCTGCATAAAAGTTATCACGATAAGGAACCACGGTTCCCAGATACTCTCTTACCAGATCAGGATGCTCCTTCACAGCCTCACCAATACTGCAGAAGATGACGCCCTTCTCACGGAGTTTCTCCTTGAAGGTAGTCTTCACCGACACAGAGTCCATGATGGCATCTACAGCGGTACCGCTCAAAGCCAGACGCTCCTCCAGAGGAATACCGAGTTTGTCGAATGTTTTCTCCAACTCAGGATCAATCTCCTGGTTTTTTGGCTTCTTTGCCAAAGGGTCGGCATAGTATGAAATCTCCTGGTAGTCAATAGGTGGCACGTGAACGTGTCCCCACTTTGGCTCCTTGAGCGTCTTCCAGTAATTGTAGGCTTTCAGACGAAATTCGAGCATCCAGTCTGGCTCTCCCTTCTTCTGCGAGATCAGGCGCACAACATCCTCGTTGAGACCCTTTTCTATGATTTCAGTATGTACATCGGTGGTAAAACCATACTCGTATTTCTGGTCTATCACATCCTTGACAACCTGATTCTGTTCTTTCTCTATTTCTGCCATTGTTATTTAGAATAACCGTTCGTTATTTTAACCCTAAATAGGGATAAGCCGCTGAGGACTCATCCCTACCTTATTATATATATGATAGAGCGAAAAACAAATGAATTCTTCGCTTTTCGTTCTTCACTCTTCACTTTATTAAAGCTTCTGCTCTACCTCGATCTCAGTGAAGGTCTCGATAACGTCGCCCTCCTGGATATCGTTGTAGTTGACGAGGCTCAAACCGCATTCCATACCGGTAACCACCTCCTTAACATCGTCCTTGTAACGCTTCAAGGCATCGATTTCTGCAGTACGTATCACGATACCGTCACGGATGACGCGAGCCTTATCCTTAGCGTGTACCTTACCCTCGGTAACGAGACAACCGGCAATAGTACCCACCTTAGAAATCTTGAAGGTCTGCTTAACCTCAACCTGACCGGTAACGATTTCCTTCTTCACCTTGTCGAGCATACCAACCATCGCACTCTTGATATCATCGATAGCATCGTAGATGATAGAGTATGTGTTGATCTCAACACCCTCACGGTCGGCAGCCTTACGAGCATCGGCAGATGGACGAACCTGGAAACCAACGATGACTGCATCTGAAGCAGATGCCAGCATCACGTCGTTCTCTGAAATCTGACCCACAGCCTTGTTCACCACGTTCACCTGAACCTTCTCGGTAGAAAGCTTGATGAATGAGTCGCTCAAAGCCTCAACAGAACCATCGGTATCACCCTTCACGATGACGTTCAACTCATGGAACTCACCACGTGCGATACGGTGAGAGATATCACCCAGGGTCAAGCGCTTCTGAGTACGCAAGCCCTGCTCACGCTGCAGCTGCTCACGCTTGTTGGCGATTTCGCGAGCCTCCTGCTCTGTCTCGATTACGTGGAACTGGTCACCTGCAGTAGGCGCACCATTCAAACCGAGGATGATAGCTGGCTCAGCAGGAGCTGCTGACTTGATGTTGGCATTACGCTCATTGAACATCGCCTTGACACGCCCCCAAGAAGTACCGGCGAGTACGATGTCGCCTACCTTCAGGGTACCGTTGGCAACCAATACGGTAGAAACATATCCACGACCCTTGTCGAGAGAAGACTCGATGATGGTACCTGTAGCACGACGGTTAGGGTTAGCCTTCAAGTCGAGCATGTCAGCCTCGAGGAGCACCTTGTCGAGCAAATCGTGAACACCGATACCCTTCTTGGCACTGATTTCCTGGCACTGATACTTACCACCCCACTCCTCAACGAGCAGGTTCATGTTAGCCAAGTCCTCACGGATACGGTCTGGGTTAGCACCTGGCTTATCAATCTTGTTGATTGCGAATACCATAGGCACACCGGCAGCCTGGGCATGAGCGATAGCCTCTTTGGTGGTAGGCATCACAGAGTCATCGGCTGCGATGATGATGATGGCGATATCGGTAGCCTGGGCACCACGGGCACGCATGGCGGTAAACGCCTCGTGACCTGGAGTATCAAGGAAGGTAACCTTGCGGCCACTGTTCAGCGTAACACTGTATGCACCGATATGCTGGGTAATACCACCTGCCTCACCGGCAATCACATTGGTATTGCGGATATAGTCGAGCAAAGAGGTCTTACCATGGTCTACGTGACCCATGACGGTTACGATTGGAGCACGTGGAACCAAGTCGTTCTCATCATCCTCTTCCTCGCTCACGGCCTCCTGAACCTCGGCACTCACGTATTCGGTCTTGAAACCGAACTCCTCAGCTACCATATTGATGGTCTCTGCATCCAGGCGCTGGTTGATAGATACCATGATACCTACGCCCATCAGTGTAGAGATAACCTGAGTAACGCTGATATCCATCATCGTAGCCAACTCGCTAACGGTAACGAACTCAGTAAGTTTCAGGGTCTTGCTTTCCTTCTGCTCCTGACGAGCCTGATCCTGCAACTTCTCCTGAACAGCCTCACGCTTCTCCTTACGGTACTTAGCACCCTTCTTGTTCTGACTCTTGCTGGTCAAACGTGCAAGAGTCTCCTTAACCTGGCGTGCTACAGCCTCGTCATCAACCTCGATCTGGCGCTGATTGCTGCGGTTGTTGTTATTGCCGCGATTATTATTGTTATTATTTCTGTTGCGGTTCTTGTTCTTCTTGTTATTACCGCCGTTGTTGCCATTACCTCCGCCATTATTCTTAGCTTCGGCAATGATGTCAACACGTTCTTTGTTGATACGAACACGCTTTTTGCGCTCATTGTGCTGTTGAGCCATTTTCTCCTCACGTTCCTTGCGGCGCTCCTCCTTGGTTTTCTTCTTAGGACGAGTGCTCTGGTTGAGGGAAGACAAATCTATCTTGCCCAACACCTTAGGCTCATTAGCAGTAAACTTCTTCTCACTCTTGAGAGTAAACACGCTGTTATCTGCTGCGCCAGCAGAATGCTGTGCAGTTTCATTCTTAGCATGATGATGCTCTTTCTTTCCCTGAGGAACATTCTGCTTATTCATCTGAGCGTTTGACTGCTGTGATTTCTGATGATTTTCCTGTTTCATTTGCTGTTTATGCTGAGAAGCCTGTTGTGGCTTCTGTTCCTTCTTTTGCTCAGCCTTAGGAGCGTCTTTCTTCTGCTCAGGACTGACGGCAGCAGTCTCAGGCTTTTCCGCAACAGACTCTGCAGCAGGCTTCTTACCGATATTGTCCAAGTCAATCTTTCCCAGCGGCTTATACTGCTGCCGTCCATTAGACTCCAACAAGCTTTCAGCGCGATTGTCCTTCTGCTCTGGCGCACGCTTCTTATCTTTTGCTTTTTTGGTAAAGAGTTTCTCAGCCTGATCACGAACCTCTCTGTCCTGACTGAAGGCATCATTCAATGCCTTGTATTGCTGGTCGGTGAGTTTGAAGCTCGGTTCTGCCTTGACATCTCCCAGGTCTTTTCTTTTCTCTAGGAATTCAACTGCCGTCTGAAGTCCTATATTTAATTCACGTAGTGCTTTATTTAATCTGATGCTCATAAATTATTTATTCTCCTATTTTTAAAGTTAGATTCCCTGCAAGCACTCGCTGGCAAGGGAATTATTGTTCGAATTCGGCGCGCAACACGCTGAGTACATGATCAACGGTCTCCTCTTCGAGGTCGGCCTTCTCAATCAGCAAGTTGCGAGGTGCATTGAGTACCTGCTTGGCAGTATCAAGACCGATGCCCTTGATAGCATCGATAACCCACTGGTCAATCTCATCAGAGAACTCATCCAAGTAGATATCCTCATCGGCCTCATTCTCGTCTACCTCACGGAATACATCGATGGTATATTCTGTAAGCATAGAAGCCAGTTTGATGTTCATACCGCCACGGCCGATAGCCAAACTAACTTCCTCAGGCTGCAAGTAAACCTCTGCTTTCTTGTTCTCATCATCAACATTGATTGAAGAAACCTTGGCTGGAGCCAACGCACGCTGAATGAAGAGTTTGGTATTGCTTGAGTAGTTGATGACATCGAGATTCTCGTTGCAAAGTTCGCGAACGATACCGTGAACGCGGCTACCCTTAACACCTACACATGCACCAACCGGGTCGATACGCTCATCGAATGTTTCAACAGCAATCTTAGCACGCTCTCCCGGAAGACGGGCGATACGGCGAATTGCAATCAGACCGTCTGCAATCTCAGGAACCTCAGCCTCCAACAGGCGTTGCAGGAAGATTGGAGCAGTACGGCTCAAGATAATCTTTGGATTATTGTTCTCGTTGTCTACACGAAGGATGACCGCACGAACAGTCTCACCCTTGCGGTAAGTATCACCAGGAATCTGCTCAGTCTTAGGCAACATGAGTTCGTTGTTCTCATCATCTACAATCAGAACCTCGCGCTTCCAAACCTGATAAACCTCACCAGAGATAACCTGACCTACGCGATCCTTATATTTGTTGTAGAGTGAATCATGCTCCAACTCAAGAATCTTGGAAGCCAAAGTCTGACGAAGAGTCAAGATGGCACGACGACCAAACTTATTGAAGTCAACCGTCTCACTTACATCCTCACCAACCTCGTAATCCGGCTCAATCTTACGAGCCTCAGAAAGTGTAATTTCCTTATTTTCATCTTCAACTTCGCCATCAGCAACAACAATACGGTTGCGATAAATTTCGAAGTCACCCTTGTCAGGGTTCACGATGACATCAAAGTTTTCGTCACTACCAAAAATCTTGGCAAGTACATTACGGAAGCTCTCCTCCAATACACTTACCAATGTAGTACGGTCGATATTCTTTGTTTCTTTAAACTCGCGGAATGTATCAATCATACTCGCTGTCAATTCTTGCTCTTTTTTAGCCATAACTTAATTGAAACTAATTATGTATTTTGTATATTTTACTTTATCCATCTGGTAAACGTGATCAACCTCCTGCTTAACCGGACGTTTTTTACCTTCAACCTTTACCTTTTCTTCAACGCCAACTGTGAAGTCATTTCCTTCAACAGCTTTCAAGATACCCTTCACCTTCTTGCCGTCGGCATCAAGCACCTCTACATCCTTGCCAATGAAATTGATATACTGCTGCGGAACTTTGAACGGTTGACCCAAGCCTGCAGAGCCAACTTCGAGCTCATAGTCTTCCTCGTCACGGTTCAAATGATCCTCAATATACTTACTCAAGGCAACACAATCCTCAATCCATACTCCATCGGCATGGTCAATCTCAACAACGATTCTATCGTCGGGACTGATTTCAATGCTTACCAAGAAATATTCCTTATCTTGGAGCCATTCTTCAACTAATTTTTTTACGACGTTTTTATCAATCATATATACCTTATTAAAATAAAATGAGGAACTCTTGTGAGCCCCTCATTCCACTGAACGTTGCAAAATTACAAATATTTTTGTGATTAGCCAAAAAAAATGCAACTTTTTATTCGCAACGTGCACATTTTTAATCGATTGTGCACGTTTTTGTACTTATTTCTTCACAGGATGCAGTATTTTTTCGTATTCTGATGGAGAATTCAGCAATTTTACTGCTTCCTTAATCTGCTTGTCGTAACGCATGGAATTCTGGATGGCACCGCGCTGGAAATAATAGGCAGAAACGATGTCATTTTCCAACAGATGCTTGATGTAATCCTTGTTATAATCCAGATCCTTTGCCACATTATGGCTCAGCTTTTTCTTCAAAGCCTCAAACTCTGCCTTGGCATCATCGTAGTAGCCTTCAAACTTAGCGAGTTTTTCCAAGTCCTTGAGATACTTTTCTGTTTCACGGTCGTACTGGAAGTTAGCCTTCAACACGCGTGTCTTGAATTCATCATAGTCGGCATCGGTCAGCGAGAATTCCTTCGCAGGAGCAATAGCAGGATGCTTGGCGATATAATCAACCTCATAATTAAGCATCACCTCATTACTGTCGCGGGCACCAGCCAGATAGAAGGCGATGTTTGGCAAAGAATCAGGCTTTACTTCTACATCCGGCTTCACACCACCTCCATCTCTCACTTCTCTGCCACCTGCGGTATAGAACACCTTGGTAAGAGAGTCGGGAACATGCTCCACATAACCGCCCTTATCGTGCTTATAGTTGAGTGCCTGAACGCATCGACCGCTAGGAATGAAATATTTAGCAGTAGTGAGTTTCACCTGTCCGTTATAAGGCAAATCCATGGTAGTCTGCACCAATCCCTTTCCATACGTGCGCGTACCTAATATTACAGCACGGTCATAATCCTGCAGACTGCCGCTCATGATTTCACTAGCACTGGCAGAATTCTCGTTCACCAATACCACCATCGGCATAACGGAATCTATCGGTTCAACCGTGGTCTTATAAACATGATTAGAACGCTGCAACTTTCCCTTCATCTCCAAGACTGTCTTACCTTTAGGCAAGAACATATTGATGATACTGACCGCTTCGGTAACAGAACCACCACCATTATTACGCAGATCGAAGACAAGGCTATTGGCTCCTTGCTTTCTCAAATCGATGAAAGCACGACGCACTTCCTTGGCAGACTGCTCGGTAAAGGAATTGAAGTTGATGTAACCGATGTTACCCTCCAACATGCCATAATAAGGCAAGAACGGCAACTGGATGGTACGGCGTGTTACCTTCACCTTCATCGTCTTGCCTGTACTTGGACGCTTAACTTTCAGCATGAAAGAAGAACCCGGTTCACCACGAAGATGATCGCTGACATAGCTCACCTCCTTATTGGTCATATCCTCATCATCAATACTCAGGATGATGTCACCCTTCTTCAGTCCCACTTCTGCAGCAGGCATATTCTCGTAAGGCTCGCTGATACAGACGCGCTGCAACTGGAAATTGTAGCGTATCACCGCACCTACACCCGCATACTTGCCGGTGAGCAGGTTCTTGAGTTCCTTCATCTTCTGCTCTGGATAATAGGTAGTATAAGGGTCAAGACTACGCAACATGGCATTGATACCATTTCCGACCACAACTTCAGCATCGAGCGTATCAACATACATCAAATCGAGATTCTTGTAGATGGCATTGAATATTTCCATATTCTTTGCGGCTTTGAAGTCATGATCTTTGTCAACCTGGGCAAAAGTAGGAACCGCCAGGAGCACCATAAGCAAGGAGAACAGTATTCTTTTCATTGTTACCTTATTTAATTGTATATGATTCAACTTATTGGTTATTTCCTCCCCCTCTTCACGGCATTCGCCCTCGGGAGAAGTTTTCGACCACAAAAGTACTCATTTCTTTGCGAAAAACACCATAAAATAGGCAAAAAGTGGCACAAAGATAAGAAAAAATACACTTTTTTAGGGAAAAAGCGAAAAAAGTCAGCAAAAAATTTGGCAGAATGAAGAAAAGTTAGTACTTTTGCACACGCAAATAAGGAACGTCATGTTCTTTACAGAAAAAACGCTTCAATAGCTCAGTTGGTTAGAGCACCTGACTGTTAATCAGGGGGTCGTTGGTTCAAGCCCATCTTGAAGCGCAAGAGAGTTTCAGGTTAGCCTCACAACTCATCTTCTTTCATAGCAAACTGCTTCAATAGCTCAGTTGGTTAGAGCACCTGACTGTTAATCAGGGGGTCGTTGGTTCAAGCCCATCTTGAAGCGCAGAAAAGAGTCGCAAGTTTTACTTGTGACTCTTTTTGCTTATCCACATTTTATCCCACTTTGCATTCTCCATTCCCATTTACAAATACTATATCCGGCAATAACCAGAGAAAGCAATATCAAAAAAGGCACATTCCGATCGGAATGTGCCTTTATATATAATAATGTGTCTAATACGCAGATTATTCTACATCATTGTTGTGATCCAAAGAGTCGTTGAACCCCTTAGGAGCCTGCTCATCATTACGATGCTCGTAACGACGTGGCTGACGAGCTGGACGCTCACCGCGACCTTCATGACGCTCATCACGACGACCGCGACGCTCACCGCGCTCAGGACGTGGACGACGCTCACGCTCTACATAGCCCTCTGGCTTCTCCATCAATACACGATGAGAAAGTTTGTACTTGCCAGTCTTAGGATCAATCTCCATCAACTTCACCTTGATCTTGTCGCCTTCCTTGATGCCAGCCTCTTCAACTGTCTCAAGACGCTTCCAATCAATCTCAGAGATGTGGAGCAAACCATCCTTACCAGGGAGAATCTCTACGAAGCAACCGTAAGGCATAATAGAGCGAACAGTACCCTCGTAAACCTCACCAACCTCAGGAACAGCTACGATAGCCTTGATCTTAGCCAAAGCTGCATCGATAGAATCCTTGTTAGGAGCAGATACCTGGACGTGACCCTTACCATCAGTCTCCTCGATAGTGATTGTCGCACCAGTATCCTCCTGCATCTGCTGGATAATCTTACCACCAGGGCCGATGACAGCACCGATGAACTCCTTAGGGATATCGAATGCTACGATACGTGGAACCTGTGGCTTCATCTCAGCACGTGGCTCAGAGATAGTCTCCATCATGCAGTTGAGGATGTGCTCACGACCAGCCTTAGCCTGCATCAAAGCCTCCTCAAGAATCTCGAAGCTCAAACCATCACACTTGATATCCATCTGTGTAGCAGTCAAGCCATCGCGGGTACCAGTGGTCTTGAAGTCCATATCACCCAAGTGGTCCTCATCACCGAGGATATCACTGAGGATAGCGTACTTGTCCTCACCTGGGTTCTTGATAAGACCCATAGCGATACCAGAAACTGGCTTCTTCATAGGAACACCTGCATCCATCAGGGCGAGAGTACCGGCACAAACAGTAGCCATAGAAGAAGAACCGTTAGACTCCAAGATCTGGCTTACCAAACGTACTGTGTAAGGGAAGTCTGTAGGAATCTGGCCCTTCAAACCACGCCATGCCAAGTGGCCGTGACCAATCTCACGACGGCCTACACCGCGCTGAGCCTTAGCCTCACCTGTTGAGAATGGAGGGAAGTTATAGTGAAGGAGGAAGCGCTGGTAGCTCTTCTCGAGCACACCGTCGATAAGCTTCTCATCCATCTTTGTACCAAGAGTACATGTAGAGAGAGACATAGTCTCACCACGCTGGAAGATAGCGCTTCCGTGAGGCATTGGGAGTGGAGATACCTCGCACCAGATAGGGCGGATTTCTGTAGTAGCACGGCCATCAAGACGCAAGCCCTCATCGAGGATGCAACGGCGCATAGCATCGCGCATTACGTCATCATAGTAACGGGTAGCCTCAGCGTGCTTCTCCTCCAAGTCTTCCTCAGAAAGATCGGTATGAGCAGCGTCATACTTCTCGAGGAAATCAGCCAAAACCTTGTCGAAAGCATCCTGACGTGCATGCTTCTCCAAAGCCTGGTGGTTGATATCATAAGCTGGCTTGTAAAGCTCAGACTTAATCTGCTCACGGAGTTCCTCATCGTTGATCTCGTGGTCATACTCACGCTTCACGTCAGTACCCTTCTCCTTAGCCAACTCATACTGGAGTTCGCACAGAGGCTTGATAGCCTCGGCAGCCACCTTGAGGGCACCAATGAGATCCTGCTCAGAAACTTCCTTCATCTCACCTTCTACCATCATGATATTGTCCTTGGTAGCACCAACCATGATATCCATGTCAGCCTCTTCCATCTGCTGGAATGTAGGATTTACAACATACTCACCATTGATACGAGCTACACGAACCTCAGAGATATAGTACTCGAAAGGAATATCTGAACAAGCCATGGCAGCTGAAGCAGCGAAACCTGCGAGGGCATCTGGCTGGTCAACACCATCGGCTGAGAGCAACATTACCTGTACGTAAACTTCTGCATGGTAGTTAGAAGGGAAAAGTGGACGCAAAGCACGGTCCACAAGACGAGAGGTAAGGATTTCCTCATCGCTGGCTTTGCCTTCGCGCTTGGTGAAACCACCAGGGAAACGACCTGCAGCACTGTACTGCTCACGATAATCTACTTGCAAAGGCATAAAATCTGTACCCGGAACTGCATCCTTTGCTGCACAAACAGTTGCGAGAAGCACTGTGTTACCCATGCGGAGAACCGCAGCACCATCAGCCTGTTTTGCAACTTTTCCGGTCTCAATTGTGATGGTTCTTCCATCAGGCAACTGAACACTTTTTGTAATTACGTTCATCTAAATTAAAAAACTTATTGTTTTGTCTAACATCTAAAATATCTAAAACGCTGCAAAGATACCTCTTTAATTATTAATAAACAAATAAATCAGCAATTATTTTCCACTTTTTTTAATAATTTATCTATAGAAGGTGCATTATTCGCAATTTTATTACTATCTTTGCACTCGATAATTTTGCAAAATAATAAAATTCATGAAGATAACTAGACTCTTTTCAGTGGCAGCGATTATGGTAGCTGCACTGGCTTTGACTTCTTGTAACAACAAGAAATTCCACATCAACGGCAATATCACAGAGGCTCAGGACTCTATGCTCTATCTGGAGAACATCAGCCTGAACGGTCCTGTGAAAATCGACTCTGTGAAACTGGGCGAGGATGGTGCCTTTGCCTTCGACGAGGCTGCCATGGACTCTGTTACCCCAGAGTTCTACCGCTTACGCATCGCCAACCAAACCATCAATCTTTCCATCGATTCTACAGAAACCGTCAAGGTAAAGGCGGCTTATCCGCAGATGAGCTTCAAATACGAAGTGGAAGGTTCTGAAAACTGCAACAAGATCAAGGAGTTGTCTCTTAAGCAGATGACTCTCCAGAACAATATCAACGGGCTCGTGAAAGATCCTAACATCGGCAACGATTCTATCGAATCCATCGTAGGCCGCATGCTCCAGGCTTACAAACAGGACATCAAAACCAACTACATATTCAAGGAGCCAATGAAGGCATACGCTTACTATGCGCTCTTCCAAACGGTACAGTTGGGCAATGTGAATACACTTATCTTCAACCCTCGCAACAACAAAGACGACGTGAAGGTATTTGCTGCCGTAGCAACCAGTTGGGACACCTACTATCCTGGCGCTGAGCGTGGCAAGAACCTCCACAATATCGCCATCGAGGGAATGAAAGACATCCGCATCATCGAGAACCAGATGGCACAGCAGCAGATTGAGGCCAGCAAGGTGAGCGTAAACGGATGCATCGAACTTGCACTTCAGGACAACAAGGGACAGGTACGCCGTCTCTCCGACCTCAAGGGCAAGGTGGTACTGCTCGACTTCCATCTCTTCGCCAGCAAAGAGAGCACCAAGCGCATCATGATGTTGCGTGAACTCTACAACAAGTATCATGCTGCCGGACTGGAGATTTATCAGGTATCAGTAGACCCTGACGAGCACTTCTGGAAGACCTCTACCGCTGCCATCCCTTGGATTTGCGTACGCGATGAAGATGGCATTCAGGGCAAGAGTCTGGCTCTCTACAATGTCCAGAGCATTCCTACCTTCTTCCTGATCGACCGCACCAACACCCTGCAGGCACGTGATGCACAGATTAAGGACATAGAGGCAGCCATCAAGAACCTTCTTTAAGATAACCAGGAGTTAGAAGTTTGGAGAAAACAGTTTCGGCTTTTCATCTTCCAGCTTCTAACTCTTATTCTTTAACGTCAGTTCTGTATCTGCTTTCATGATAACATAGATGGCAATATCAGAATACGAACTATACAAGGAACTTAAGAACAAAAAACGATAAACTTTTAAACCCTAAAAAATGAATAAGAAATTTTTAGCAATGGCAGCCTTGGGGCTTATCACAATAGGAGCGCAGGCTAAAGTAAAGTTGCCACACATCTTGGGTGACAACATGATTTTACAGCAAAACACAGAGGCTAGCCTCTGGGGATGGGACAAACCAGGAACCACCGTAGAGGTAACCACCTCATGGTCTGGGCAGAAATATTCTGCCAAGACCGGAAAGGATGGCAAATGGGCTATCAAAGTACAAACCCCGAAGGCGAGCTATACCCCACTCTCCATCACTTTCGATGATGGCGAAAAGACCACTCTCAACAATGTGCTGGCAGGAGAAGTATGGGTTTGTGCAGGTCAGAGCAACATGGAGATGCCTGTAAAAGGATTTGGCAACTGCCCTGTAGAAGGTTACAACAAGGCGGTGCTAGAAGCAAACCAGTACAAAGGCATACATTACGTAAAGATTCCTAGCGTAATGAGCAGTAAGCCGTTAGATGATGCCAACTGCGAATGGAAGGAGGTTAACCCGGAAACCGTAGGCGATGCATCTGCTACAGGATACTTCTTTGCACAGGTAGTAAACAAGACTCTTGATATTCCGGTAGGTCTGGTCATGGCAAACAAGGGTGGAAGCCGTGTAGAAAGCTGGCTCGACCGCGACTACCTGAAGAAGAACACCAAGGAAGAGCTCGACTCTGTAAAGATGACCAAGAACCCTAAGTTTAAGTGGGATTTCCTCTACCCTCTTCTCTGGGGTAACGGAACTTTCCACCCTATCCTCAACTATAGCGTAAAGGGTATTCTCTTCTATCAGGGATGTTCTAACGTGGGCGACCCGGACGGCCAGTATACCAAACGTCTTGCCGACCTCGTTGCCCAGTGGCGCAGAGACTTCAAGCAGGGCGAACTGCCATTCTATTTCGTACAGATTGCACCTTATCATAATGGCGACGTAAATGGCGATTGGGGACCTAAGCTCCGTGAACAGCAGTTCAATGCAGCCAAGGTGATTCCAAACAGCGGCATCGTCTGTACCGAAGACCTGGTTTACCCATACGAGGTTGAGCAGATTCATCCATGTCAGAAACAGCCTGTAGGCGAACGTCTTGCACTCCAGGCACTCAGCAAGACCTATGGCATGAAGGGACTCTTCAGCGAGAGCATGACCTTCAAGGAGATGAAGATTGTAGGTGATACAGTAAAGGTGCATTTCGACAACACCTACGGAGCCTACAACCGCTTTGAAGGTATCGAAGGTTTCGAAGTTGCAGGCGAAGATAAGGTATTCCATAAGGCTACAGCCAAGCACTTCTGGCAGGAAGGCAACGATCCTTGGAATGAGTGCGTCATCGTAACCAGTCCTGAGGTAAAGAAACCAGTAGCCCTTCGCTACTGTTTCCGCAACTTCCAGCTCGGCAATATGGCAAATGCAGGCAACCTGCCTCTCTTCCCATTCCGTACAGATAATTGGTAAATATCAGATAACCAGCGGCCGATCTTTGTTCAGCAGTCAAAGACCGGCCGCTTTTCGATTATAACATGATGATAAATTCTTTTCCATTATACATTAATCATAATATGAGTCACGTATTAGATAAGTTTCAGTTTTGCCCGGTTTGCGGCTCTAATCATTTCGAAATCAACAACATCAAGAGCAAGAAGTGTAAGGACTGCGGATTCTCTTATTACCTCAATCCAAGCAGTGCTACGGTAGCTCTCATACTCAACAGTAAGGAAGAGCTCCTGGCAGTAAGGCGCAAGAAAGACCCAGCCAAGGGAGCACTCGATTTGCCAGGCGGTTTCGTCGACATGGATGAAACAGGTGAAGAAGGTATAGCAAGAGAGGTAAAAGAGGAAACCGGACTGGATGCAACTGACGTTAAGTATCAGTTCAGCTACCCAAATCTCTACCTTTACTCAGGTTTCATGGTTCATACCCTCGATATGTTCTATGAAGTGAAGGTGAAAGACGACACTCATATAGAAGCAATGGACGATGCTGAAGAATCATTCTGGATACCATTGAGCAGACTCAATCCTGATGAGTTTGCATTCGATTCCATACGCAAGGGGCTCCATCGTTATTTGGAAACAAAATTGGGGTAAAAAGGGTTCAATACAGCCAAATATGGCTCCCAAACATTAAAAAAAACAAAAAAAACACCATATAATAAGGTATAAGCAAAAAGTTTACTTACTTTTGCCAACCGAAAAAATTGTGTATAAGCTTATGCAAGAGAATTTAGTAATCGTCGAGAGCCCTGCGAAGGCTAAAAAGATCGAAGAGTTTTTAGGTAAGGACTATAAGGTTATGTCTTCTTACGGTCATATCCGTGACCTGAAGAAGAAGGAACTTAGTATAAACGAGAAAACCATGGAACCTGATTATGAGATTCCAGAGGAAAAGAAAAAACTCGTTACAGAATTGAAAACGAATGCGAAGAAAGCCAAGAAAATCTGGTTAGCATCCGATGAGGACCGCGAGGGAGAAGCCATCAGCTGGCACCTTTGCGAAGTACTGGGATTGGATGAGGAGAAGACAAACCGTATTGTCTTCCACGAGATTACCAAACAGGCTATTCTTGACGCAATCAAGAACCCACGCCATCTGGACATGAACCTGGTGAATGCCCAGCAGGCACGTCGTGTACTCGACCGACTGGTAGGTTTCAAGCTTTCTCCTATCTTGTGGAGAAAGGTTAAGCCAGCCCTTTCTGCAGGTCGTGTACAGAGTGTTGCTGTCCGTCTGATAGTAGAACGTGAGCGTGAAATCCAGAAGTTCCAGAGTGTTCCATACTATCGCGTTACCGCTATTTTCGCCCTGATCAGCGACAGCGGCAATGCAACAGAGGTAAAGGCAGAACTGGACCAGCGTTTCAATACCCACGAAGAGGTTGAAGCTTTCCTTGAGAAGTGTAAAGACGCTAAGTTTATGGTTGAATCTGTAACCAAAAAGCCTTTAAAGCGTTCTCCTGCACCACCTTTTACTACTTCTACTCTGCAACAGGAGGCAGCACGCAAGCTTGGTTTCACCGTTGTACAGACCATGATGATAGCCCAGAAACTTTACGAAAGCGGACGCATCACTTACATGCGAACCGATAGCGTAAACCTCTCTACGCTCTGTTCCAACGCCAGCAAAGATGAGATTATCAGAGAATATGGCAAGGAATACAGCCAGACTCGTGCCTACCACACCAGTTCAAAGGGTGCACAGGAAGCGCACGAGGCTATCCGTCCTACATATATGAATGAACCAACCATCGAAGGAACCGCTCAGGAGAAGCGCCTTTACGAACTCATCTGGAAGCGTACCATCGCATCTCAGATGGCTGACGCACAACTCGAAAAGACAACTATCAACATCAATATCGGCAACACAAGCGAAAAGTTTGTTGCTACCGGCGAGGTTGTTTCATTCGATGGTTTCCTCAAGGTTTATCTCGAGTCAACCGACGATGAAGAGCATGCTGAGGATTCTTCCCACATTCTTCCAGCCCTGAAAGAAGGCGATGAATTGCAGCGCAGAGAAATCCTTGCTACAGAGAAGTATTCTCTGGCTCCTGCAAGATACACAGAGGCCAGTCTGGTGAAGAAACTGGAAGATCTCGGCATCGGCCGTCCATCTACCTATGCTCCAACTATCAGTACCATCCAGCAGCGTCAATACGTAGTAAAGGGTGACAAGACGGGTGAAGAGCGCACATTTACCATAGATTCTCTGAAGGGCATCAAGATAACCCAGAAGTTGAAGAAAGAGATGGCAGGCTCTGAAAAGGGCAAGCTTCTGCCTACTGATATCGGCATCGTAGTAAACGATTTCCTGATGGAGAACTTCCCAAACATCATGAACTACAACTTTACAGCAGACGTAGAGAAGAAGTTTGATGATATTGCAGAAGGAAAGACCGAATGGACCAACTGGATGAAGGATTTCGACAAGGGCTTTGAGCCTGAAGTGAAGGAAGTCCTGGAAGCCCGCAACCAGCACAAAGCCGGCGAGCGCAATCTCGGAAATGATCCAAAGACCGGAAAGCCAGTATTCGTCAAGATTGGCCGTTTTGGACCAGTGGTACAGATTGGTTCTGCAGAAGACAAAGACAAGCCTCAGTTTGCCCAATTGCCATCAGACAAGAGCATCGAAACCATCACCCTGGAAGAGGCTTTGGAACTCTTCAAGCTACCAAGAGAACTCGGTGATTATGAAGGCATTACTGTAACAGTTGGCTCTGGCCGATACGGCCCTTACATCCTCCATAACCGCAAGTATGTTTCTATTCCAAAGGAGGATGATCCGCTGACCATCACACTGGATAGAGCCATCGAACTGATCAAGGAAAAGCGCGAAGCCGAAGAGAAGCGCCATCTCAAAGTTTTCGATGAGGACGATAAGATGGAAATTCTCAATGGCAAGTATGGTCCATACATTGCTTACGACGGCAAGAATTACCGCATTCCAAAGGCAAAACATGAGAGTGCAGAGGAGCTTACATACGAGGAGTGTATGGAAATTATCAAAGCTGCTCCAGAACCAAAGGCTAGAGGCAGAAAGAAATCATAAACATGCCTCATTGACATAGAAACAGAAGAAAATGAAGTCAATCATCATCATAGGATACATGGGCGCCGGCAAGACAACGGTCGGCAAAGCCCTCGCCAAAGACCTTGGCGTTATGTTCTACGATCTCGACTGGTATATCGAGAGCCGAATGCGCAAAACCGTTAAACAGATCTTCGATGAAGTTGGAGAAGAGGGATTTCGCAAGATAGAGCACAATATGCTACACGAAGTGGCAGAGTTTGAAAATGTAGTGGTAAGTTGCGGAGGAGGAACACCATGTTTCTTCGACAATATGGACTACATGAACCAACTTGGCGAAACGTTTTACCTGAAGGCATCTCCAGAGACCCTTCACGCTCATCTGAAGATGGGCAAAGGCGTGCGCCCTCTGCTGCTCAACAAAACACCGGAAGAGGTAGACGAGTTTATCCATGAGCAGCTGAAACTTCGAGAGCCTTACTACGAGAAGGCAAAACACATCATCGATATCAACGTGATGGACAATTATGATAAAATCAACGCTATTGTTCAGCAGATCAGAGACCTGCTGAACATATAGCCGTATCTAATAAAGTAATATATAATAAAGGTAACAAACAAAACTGATTTCCAGCAAGCAAGATTAGAAAATGAAGAAATGGACTATTGAAGACTCGAAGGAGCTCTACAACATCTGTGGTTGGGGTACTTCTTACTTTGGCATCAACGGCAAGGGTGATGTCTATGTAACTCCATGCAAGGACAACACGCAGATAGACCTGCGCGACATCATGGACGAGTTGGCATTACGCGACATCAACGCTCCCGTACTGCTCCGTTTCCCAGACATCCTCGACAACCGCATCGAGAAAACAGCCAGCTGTTTTCAAAAGGCAAAGGAAGAGTATGGATACAAGGGAGAAAACTTTGTCATCTATCCTATTAAGGTGAACCAGATGCAGCCGGTCGTTGAGGAGATTATCTCTCACGGCAAGAAGTTCAACCTCGGACTGGAGGCTGGCTCTAAGCCTGACCTCCACGCCGTCATCGCCGTACAGGCACAGAGCGACTCGCTCATCATCTGTAACGGCTACAAGGACGAGAGCTACATCGAACTTGCCTTGCTGGCTCAGAAGATGGGCAAGCGCATCTTTATCGTAGTAGAAAAGCTCAATGAGCTGGATATCATCGAAAAGGTAGCCAAAAAGCTCAACGTAAAGCCAAACATCGGTATCCGCATCAAACTGGCTTCTTCAGGTTCAGGCAAATGGGCTGAAAGCGGCGGCGATGCATCTAAGTTCGGCTTGACCAGCGCAGAACTGCTCACAGCCCTCAAGAAGATAGACGAGATGGGATTCCACGACTGTCTGCGCCTTATCCACTTCCATATCGGAAGTCAGATTACCAAGATTCGCCGCATTCAGACTGCTCTCCGTGAGGCAGCCCAGTTCTATATTAGCCTCCACAAGATGGGCTACAATGTAGATTTCGTAGATTGCGGTGGCGGACTCGGTGTAGATTACGACGGCACCCGCTCTTCCAGCAGCGAGAGCTCCGTAAACTACTCTATCCAGGAGTATGTGAACGACTGTGTCTATACATTCGTAGATGCAGCCAACAAGAGCAATATCGAGCACCCTAACCTCATCACCGAGAGCGGCCGTTCGCTCTCTGCCCATCATTCTGTCCTGGTCATCGATGTCTTGGAAACCGCTTCCCTGCCAGAGATGCCTGAGGAGTTTGAGGCGAAGGAGACCGACCACCAGCTGGTGAAGGATCTTTATGAGATATGGGACAACCTGAATCCTCGCAACATGCTGGAAGACTGGCATGATGCCGAGCAGATTCGCGAAGAGGCATTGCAGCTCTTCTCTCACGGCATCGTAGATCTGAAGACCCGTGCAGAGATTGAGGCAATGTACTGGAGCGTGTGCCACGAGATCAACAATCTTGCCAAGCACATGAAGCATGTACCTGAGGAGCTCAGAGGTCTGGACAAGATTCTTGCCGACAAGTATTTCTGCAACTTCTCTCTGTTCCAGAGCCTGCCAGACAGTTGGGCTATCGACCAGCTCTTCCCTATCATGCCTATCCAGCGTCTGAACGAGCGTCCTACCCGCAACGCTACCTTGCAGGACATCACCTGCGACAGCGACGGAAAGATTGCCAACTTCGTTACCGACGGACATATCGGCAACGTTCTTCCTCTTCATCCATTGAAGAAGAACGAGCCATATTATCTCGGTGTATTCCTCGTTGGTGCCTACCAGGAGATTCTGGGCGACATGCACAATCTCTTCGGCGACACCAATGCTGCCCACATCTCTGTAAAGGACGGCAAATATTGCATCGACCAGATATTCGATGGCGAGACCGTAGAGGAGGTATTGGATTACGTACAGTACAATCCGAAGAAGCTCGTCCGCCAGTTGGAGCAGTGGGTAACCAAGAGTGTGAAGGAAGGTAAGATTTCGCTCGATGAAGGCAAGGAATTCCTGGGCACCTATAGAAATGGTCTCTTCGGATACACATATCTTCAGTAAGAATTAACAGTTGATAGTTAATAGTTTACAGCAAGATTGCCCTATAAACTATTAACTATAAACTATAAACTAAACTTAAAGATGGAAAAAGTAACAGTAGTAAAGGTAGGCGGTGCCATCGTTGAAGACAGCGAGCAGCTGGCACTGCTCTTGAAGGATTTCGCAGCCATTCCTGGCAAGAAAGTATTGGTACATGGCGGTGGCCGCCGTGCCACTAAGGTAGCCGCAGCCCTCGGCATAGAGAGCAAGATGGTGAACGGCCGCCGCATCACCGATGCAGACATGCTGGAAGTGGTAACAATGGTTTATGGCGGTCTGGTCAACAAGAACCTGGTTGCCAAGCTCCAGGCTAACGGTGTGAATGCTCTCGGTCTGACCGGTGCTGATATGGACGTAATCCACAGTCACAAGCGTCCGTTGAAGGACGGTATCGACTTCGGATTCGTGGGCGATGTAGAGCGTGCCAACGGCAAGATGCTCCAGACCCTTATTAATGAAGGTATTACTCCAGTGATGGCTCCATTGACCCATGACGGCAAGGGCAACATCCTCAACACCAATGCCGACACCATAGCCAGCGAGACTGCCAAGGCTCTGGCTCCTTACTACGATGTGACATTGATATATAGTTTTGAAAAGAAAGGCGTGCTCAGTAATCCTGAGGATGACGACAGCGTGATTCCAGTGATTACCCATGCCGATTTTGAGAGATATAAAGCAGATGGTACCGTGGCAGGCGGCATGATTCCTAAGTTGGAGAATGCGCTTGCAGCCATCGATGCTGGTGTGAAAGAGGTGATTATCACCCTTGCTACCGCCATCGACGGAAAGCACGGAACGGTGATTAAGTGAAGAACGAAGAGTGAAGAGTGAAGAATTCATCACCTTTTTTCTTAACAAGAGTTAAAAATAGAAATAAATTAAGATTGGTTGTAACTTTCTTATAGCATAGTCGTCATTAATTATAGAGGGATGAAAGAAATCAGTTTCCAGAACGATGTTTTGCCGCTGAAGAACAAACTCTTCAGGCTGGCCCTTCGCATTACTCTCAACCGGGAGGAAGCGGAAGACGTTGTGCAGGATACGCTGATTAAAGTCTGGAACGCCCGCGACAGATGGCAGGAGCTTGACTCCATCGAGGCATACAGCCTCACCATCGCTCGCAACCTCTCGCTCGACCGCATCAAGAAGATGGAAAATCAGAATGATTCGCTGGAAGAGCAGAATACAGAAAGGTTAGACGAAAACACTTCCACCCCCTCAGAAAGGATGATTCAGAAAGACAAACTGGACATCGTAAGGAATATTATCGACGAGTTGCCTGAAAAGCAGCGCAGCTGTCTGCAGCTTCGAGACATCGAAGGAAAGTCCTACAAGGAAATAGCAGACATCCTCTGCATCACGGAAGACCAGGTCAAGGTGAACATCTTCAGGGCTCGTCAAACAGTCAAACAAAGATTTCAACAATTCGACAGATATGGATTATAAGTACATCAACCAACTTTTGGATCGCTACTGGAAGGGCGAGACTTCTCTCGAAGAAGAGGAGATTCTCCGTGCATTCTTCAGCCAGGACGAGTTGCCTGCCGAGCTGAAACCATACCAAGCGCTCTTCTCTTACGAGATGGGCGAGGCTAAGCAAGAGGCGCTGGGTGATGACTTCGACCAGAAGATGATGGCGATGATTGAGGACGAATACACCAAGAAGCCTAACAAGGCAAAGGTGATTTCTTTGACAGAGCGTCTGAAGCCTCTCTTCAAGGCTGCTGCCGTGGTAGCTATCATCCTGACATTGGGCAATGCAGCTCAAGTTCCTTTCCAGAGCAATGACATTGATTCTGTTGAAAACGTAGGATACATCAAGAGTGGCAAGGGCGTGTCCGTAGCCATGGGAGATTCTGCTTCGGTTGATTCTATGCAACGCACAGGCATCGATCAGGTAAGCACTCCAACAACGTCTCCAACGTTATTAAAGTAGATTATTTCTATGCTTTCTCTATAAAAAATCATGTTTAGTAAAACAATTCTGAAGCTGTGAAGTTTCAATTCTCTCAAATTTTTCATAACATACTAACGTAATAGGGCTGCCAGGATGTACTGGCAGCCCTTACTTATTTTATAAATAAACTAATTCATAGTTTCGTAGGGGCACAATTTATCGCCATCAAGAGTCATCATTTAAGCCTTCTGCCGGTCATCATAGATGACTCTTGCCTGCCTTCATATAAGGCTCCTGGCTAGCTTAAGAAGGAGGACTTGAAAGGGTGTTTTTCCTGATGGGGGTTAACAGGTTAACAGTTAACAGCCCAAAATGCCTACTTCCCCCACTCGCATATAATAATAAGTATATATATTTATATATAATATAAGGTATGGGAGAGGGGGAGGATGCAAAAAACAGCTGTTAACTGTTAACCTGTTAACCCTTTGCCCCTTTTGTTAAAAATGCTAACTCGCTCTAAATTGGCCTTTGATTGAATATCAAGAAGTTAGGCGTTTGCCTTTATAATATAGGTAACAATATGGAAACGAGCGCCTTCTGCTCGTTTCTGTATTTTACAATATCCAAAGAACGCCTCAATTCGGGGACAAAGATACGATATTTTTCTAAATATCCCATAACTCGCTAGGAGAAATTCACGGAATTTAGAACTATTGCATAAAATCTAATGCTTACCGACACAATATGCATCCAAAAACAAACAGCTGTATTCGGATATAGCCTATCCGAATACCTGCTGCCATAACGTTTTATTGCTGACAATGATTCTGACATCAGCTTTCATATACTTTTGCAATATAGGAGTATTTTGTCCCTGTGTGCTCACTGTGGCTGTAGCCATAAAATAGTTGCCATCTTCCCTATGTATGAGCTTGGCATTATGGCTTATAATGTTGCAGTTATAAGATACATTGTCGTTACCCTCGAAAGATACATGAGCCGTCCTTGGCTCATCGAAAAGGTACAAATACTTATATGGCACAAACACTTGCACTGTTCTTTGATTGATGACCTCACCATTAGCATCTATGGATATAGGATAAGGTATCTTGTAGAAAGCAACTGCGAGGGCGAGGACTATTATCGTAATGACAACCGTTCCCAAGCTGACAAGGCGAGGAGGAACCTAGCCTATCACGTTCCTCACCTTCTCGCTTCTCAACTCGATATTATCTGATTCTCTTTCTTTCTGTTCCATATCAAAAACATTTTAGTTTCCCAATTACAACTGATTCTTCACAAGATTATAGTATGCCCCTCGTTTGGCGGTCAAAGACTCATGGTTGCCTATCTCAACCACCTTTCCATGGTCGATGACCACGATTTGGTCGGCATTCTTCACCGTGCTTAGGCGATGAGCCACAATCACAACAATCTTGCCCTTATAGAACTTATCCAAGTTCTCCACGATGCTTCTCTCATTATGAATAAAACAAGAAAACGTAAGTAGTAAAGCCTATGCTTTCTCTAAAAAATCAGGTTTATTAAAAAAATATGAAGCTGTGAAGTTTCAATTCTCCCAAATTTCATAACATACTAACGTAACAGGGCTGCCAGAATGTACAGGCAGCCCAAATTATTTTAAAGCTTAAATTTCCAGTTGATTCTTGACCAACTCATAATAAATGCCTTTTTGGCTAATTAGCGAAACATGCTTGCCTTGTTCTACAATCCGGCCATTTTTTTATACTATAATATTGTCTGCATCCTTAACTGTACTCAATCTATGTGCGATTACAATAGCAGTCTTTCCCTTTATAAAAGTATTCAAATGATTCATTATTTCACTTTCATTATTGGCATCCAAAGAATTTGTTGCCTCATCCAAGAATACATAATCAGGATTTTTATATACTGCACGCGCAATAAGAATACGTTGTTTTTGACCTAAGCTTAGTCCATGTCCATCTCGACCAATTTTTGTGTTATATTGAAGTGGTAAACTCTCTATATAATTCTGAATATTAGCAATCTTTGCTGCTCTCTTAACACGTTCTATATCTAACTTCATCGTATCCAAAGCTATATTCCTTGCTATCGTATCAGAAAAAATAAAGCCATCTTGCATGACTACCCCACATTTCTTACGCCAGTTACGTTTATTCAAGTCTGCTAGTTGTTCATTCCCAACCATTATACTTCCCCCATCAAGATTGTAAAAGCCTAATATCAATTTTAGAAGAGTTGTCTTTCCTGATCCACTAAGTCCAACTATTGCAGTAACTTTACCTTCGGGTATTTGAAAACTAACATCATTTATTGTTGGAATATCACTTAGTTTGTCATAGCTAAATTTTACATTCTTCAAAATAATATCACCACGCATTCTATCAGAAAAATCAACTAAATTTTTCTGGTCTTCATCGTCATCTAAATAAACATCACAAAGTCGATTTAAACTTAGTTTTGCATCTTGTAATTGACGAGCAAAATTCACTAGCTGTTCAACCGGACTATTCATCATGCCTATAATATATTGTATACTTAACATCATACCCAAGGTAACATTGCCTCTAATGACAAACATTGCTACCATTGAAGTTATTGACAAATTCTTCATTTGGTTTATGAAGGTTCCGCCCAATTGTTGGTATTGAGCCAACTTTAATCCTTTCAAAGACAGACGATATAAATTGCGCTGAATGCGTTCCCATTCCCAATGTTTCGTCTGCTCGCAAGCGTTCAATTTTATTTCCTGCATTCCTTCTATTAGTTGAATTATAGAACTTTGATTGGCAGAATTCATCGCAAACATTTTATGATCTAGCATTTCACGTCGCCTCATAAACATTTTTACCCACAATAAATACAAGACACTGCCACCCCAAAATATCAGAGCCACAACCCAATTATACGTCAAAATTATAATACCAAACACTATTAGGCTAATAATAGAGAATATGGTATCCAAACTAGAATTAGTCAAAAAACTTTGTATTCTAGTATGGTCATTGATACGTTGCGTTATATCGCCGGTCAACTTTGTTTCAAAGAAAGACATAGGAAGACGCATCAACTTTGACAAGTAATCAGAGATTAACGATATGTTTATTTGTGTACTTGCCTTTAGTAATATCCAATTACGCATAAAATTTAATGTGGTACATCCAACTTCCAGAAACATTTGCCCCAACAGAATCAGAAAAATGATTTTCATTTCTTTATTTGCGATACCTTCATCCACAATAGCCTTAGATAGAATGGGCAAAACAAACTGGGAAAATGTTCCTAGAGCTACAACTCCGAATAAAAGACAAAGATGTTTTTTATATGGAGCGACATATCTATACAGGAAGTTCATCGTATTCCTTTTAAAGATACCTTTTTCGGATATACTTTCATTATTTTCATAAAACTGTTGGGAAGGCTCTAAATATAAAGCCACCCCAACAGGTAAGCCATTCTCATTTGTGGTACAAAGAAAAGAGTTAGCAAATTCTGCTTCTGAGAATTTCAATCTCACACCACCTGCAGGATTAGCTATATAATACTCATAACCTGTTTTCTTGCTAGTAATCTCATATAGTACAACAAAATGGTTCTTGTTCCAATATATAATACAAGGCAACCGCATTTTTTCTGCAAGTTCTTGTATAGTCAACATTGTCCCAAAAGATCTAAAGCCAACGGATTCTGCAGCCAAAGCTATACCATACAAGGATACACCTTCGGTAGTGATAAAACACAAATTATGCAAAAAGCTGACAGGATAATATTTTCCATAGAACTTGCATATCATAGCTAAGCATACAGGACCACAATCCATACTATCTTGCTGTTGTATAACTGGAAATTTACTCATTGTCTACTTATTTGTTTGTTTCCAATATCTTTTCAGAGATTTTTTTATCATGTTCCAACACTTGCCCTAAACTTTGAATATTCACAAATTTAGTAACATCCCAATTCATTCCACGAGGATAGCCCTTACGAGAAGAATTTATAATATAAACAATTCCTACAAATTTACCTTTTATTATCATACGATCTACACAAACAACAAATTTGTTCTTACCATACTTGATAAGATTGCGCCAGATTATATTACCAGAAGGTTTAACGAGATTTGATTGTCCCATCCCGATTGCCTCGATATTCCAAATAGGACGCTTGCCATTCTCGACTTCTCTGATTTCGTAATTGGGAATCCATGCCGTATTCTCTTCCTTCAACCGTAAGACTAGAAATTGGTCTGCTATAGCAAAATACACGGTGTCTATCTGCTGCGGAATTGATTTCAGCACTTTTGTAATTAAGCCATAAGCAGAGTAATGCTTGTTATAATTGTCTGCTGTAACAAAATGTATAACACTATCACCTGTCAAATTGTCCTCTGTACGATACCCTTCAACAAATTGGAAAGTACCCTTACCATCATAACTCACAGCCTTTGCACCAGCACTATAAAATACCCAATCCGATGCATTTGAAAATATCGGTGCAATAGAGCCACAACCTGCGACAAAGACACATATTAAGATAAGCGCAAAAAAAATAATATTTCTTTTCATATCCATATATAATTTAAAATCTGTTCAACTCAGAAGTTTTTACTCGCGTGTTATGCCTTTTATTCTTATAGTTAAAATTATAAGACAACAACAAGCCTATATTTCTTCGGTCATTATCATTATAAGTCGCTTGACGAACCCAACCACAATAAGTAATGGAGGCATTCCTGTTGGAACAAAAAAGATTGTAGGCAGACAACTGCATAAACCAACCTCCTTTAAAGGATTTGCCAAGTGACAACTGGGTGCTCCATTGCTCCGTATGCATTCTGAACGCCTCATAATTTTTACCTTCATAATTGACAAACAACATAGCCTGAAAGTTATTTGGAAGACGGAAAGTATGATGAACTTTAAAGTTATAAAAAGGTCTATCATATTTCGTACTTGCACCCATAAATTCATACTTGAAGTCCTGTTTTCCAAAGCCAAATTCAATATAAGGAGTATAAAATCCGAACTGCTGCCACCAATTGACTCCAATGTTCATGCGTCTAAACTTTTGCAAGTTTATAGTCTGTGTCAAAATAACATCTTGTTCATTCCCATAAATACCACGATTGGCCATTATCTTTCCATCTATGAAATCATAACTTCCAATAACCCGAAGGTTCTTATAGGAAGCTAGAATATACAAAGAGTTCGTATAAGTTGGTTTCAACTTTGAATTTCCTTGAACGTATTCATACCTACTATGATATTGGAGATTATCATTAAGCAAAGCATAGTTAGGTCTCACTATAGACTTACGATACCCTACACTAGCATTGAATCCCTTAGAGTTTCTAAAGGTAACATCAACTGTAGGTAAAATATCATCATAGGTACTACTTTGCATGTCACTTTTCACTCCATTTTCATAATAATTCAACTTTGTATGCTCATAACGTAACCCTGCAGTAAAATTCCATCTCCCAACACCATAAGAGAAAGAAACATACTCTGCTTTCAACAATTGACGACGTTCGTTATTACTAGCATTCAAGCTGGTTTCTATATTTTGTTCCGTAAAAGAGAATTTCTGTTTCTCTTGCGAATAAGTTAACTCTATACCATAACTCATAGAAATAGTTTTTCCTAACAGCGTACTAGCATCTGCTATAAAAGAATTCATAAAGTTATGATTCATTCCATTTGTACAAACCTGAGAATTATTTTTTTCCACATAATCAAACAAATGGCTTTGGTTTCCCAACAACAAATCGTTCGTCACTTCCAAGTGCGTTTTCCTCAAATTCACTAAATAATATACGCTAGTTAACCACTTCAATGGTTTCATACAAGAGGTATTATCTGCAGAGGTACTAAAATCTTCCATACCTGCAACACTATGAACCAAAGAATTTATCCGAATGTCATGGGTTATTTTGTTCCAATTTATTTGCGTATTAGCCCCAATGCTACTCTTGTCATTAACTTTATAATCAAACTCAACGTTTGCATTCGGGGTTACCCCTTTATAATTCATCTCAACATCATCAGTCGTTACAGATTGAGGACGCAGAATCTCACTATAATCGGAAGCTTTTTGCAAAGCTCTTATATCATTGAAAGACAAACCGCCTGCTACCTGCAACTTGTTATGATTATAAGTCAAGGACACATTTTCTACGTCAAGGAATTTTCTTCCTTGTCGAAGATACAACATAGCATTTCCACCTAATCCATTAGGATTGTCCTTTGTATAAATTTTAATAACTGCATTTACATCAGATGCATACTTGGCACCTGGGTTAGTTATTACTTCTACTTTTTTTACCCGTTCGGACGAAAGACTGTTCAGTTCATTGGCATTATATAATTTTCTGTCGTTCAGGTACAATAATGCTTTTCCCCTACCAAAAACATAAAATTCTCCATCACTACCCGAGACAAAAGGTATCTGGTTCATCAGATTATTTATCGTACCACTTTTACTAAGAATTGAATTTTGTACATCTGCAACTATTATGTTACCTTGATTTTTAAATATTTGACGCGAACCGACAACCGTCACGCCTTTAAGCATACGAGCATCAGAAGACATACGAATAACTAGATTGTTTTGTGGCAAAGACTTCACCTCAACAGTATCCGTCTTCATTCCCACATAGCTAACTGTCAAGAAACAACTTTTTATCGAATCAGGTAACACAAAAGAAAAAGAGCCATTTTCATGTGTTGACATTCCAGTTATGAAACGAAAATCATAATTAAGAGCAGCAACATTTACCATCCCAAGTCCTTTTCCGTCTTGTCCCAAAATGTTACCATTTATTGTTTGAGAATATACACCCAGCACCTTCAAAAGTATAAATGTTATAATAAAAACACTTTTTTTCATTTTCTTATAATTTATGACAAATCTAAAGTTTTATTCATATAAAGTCCTTGCATTATCAAATGAAAGACAGATTGTCTCAATTGTTCTAATGATATCGAAGGAAGTAAATTTTGTGCCATTACATATTGACAAACTTCCTCACCTGTAGCTGCGCTCTCAAAGAAAAGCAATAACTTGCCCCAATTTTTCAACTGATGTCTTTCTATTTCATCTTGCAAATAAATACTCTCATCTATCCTCTCTAGAGAGTACTTCGATTTCAGTTTTACGGAAACATCACATAATATATCATCGCGCCCTTTTATGGTTTTAATTTGGCTGTATATATCATTAAAATCATCATATTTAGACATTGACTGTTCATTCTCTGGGTAAGATAATCCTCTTGACTTCAAATACTCTATAATGCGATTATAGTATTCAGGAAAATCACTTTTCATTCTATATTCTATCTGCTCACAAATATAAGGAGACTTTTTTAACGCCCCTAAACTATGCATAAACTTTCCTTCATATTGTGCTGCTTCTATAGACAAGAACTTTGTTATATCCGTAGTCTTTGACTCTTTTAACAAATAACAGATTGCTTTGTTCTGCTCTTGTGCATATTTAGTAAGAAACAGCTGTTCAAGGATGACATTAAATCTTCCCTTATTTTTTCCTGAACAAAGAATATCCTCATACATTGAATGCACATTATTCATTGCCTCTAAAGAGTAATAATGAATAAATTGTAAATCATTTCCTCCAAAGATGCCCATATTGGCAGCATGAGTATTCTCGCCTTCACTAAAAATGCGAGGAATGCTTTTGAACTTTTTATGCATATAACCCAAAGCACGTATATAATCATCAGTTGAATTAGGTACAATTTGCTCTATATTCTGACAAGCTACTCTTGCTTTAATTATCTCATCAGGAAACACGCCCCAAATAAATATATCATTATCTACATGAAGAAAAGATTCCTGTTGTAAGGAATAAGTAAACATTTTTGCATAAGCCCATAATGCAGGATCCAAATCTATAGCATTAAGGTCTGCATGAAAGACCTTATATGGCAAGCATAGTTCTTCCCCCAATAGTTGGAGACCATAATCATCTGTATAGATTTCTAGTTCTGGATAAACCTTAGAAATCGTCAAACAACTATAAGCCATAGAAAGAAGACAATAACGATAGTTTATCCATCCTCCATTGTATCTATTTTGATAGATATTTTGTTCATCTGCAAAAAGAGGTTTTGTCCAAAAAGATTGTATTATTTTCATACCCAACATTCATTTAAGTTTCTTATTAAAGAACATAATTGCATTTCGTCGGTGCAGAGTAGATATTTTCTTTATCTTTTATGTATGCCCGACAATCTTGGCACATATACCGCAATTCACATTCTTTACATTTATCTATATCATCCTTCTTAATAAACCATATTTTTTGAAATTCCTTATTATTAGCTACTTCTGAGAGTGTATAAACACCAAACTTCCCCCATGACTTAGCCATCGAAGGACAATTCTTAATATTTCCAAATCTGTCTATTGATATTTTTGCATTTAAGCAATTATTAAAAGAGAGAGACTCCATATAGAGCTCTATCTTTGGCAAATAATACCAAGGAGAACATATGCCACAATGAGATTCGTCATTAATCTCTTGACTTGTATAAATGATGAATATTTCTTCATGACTGTAAATACATTCCAGATTTTTGGGTGAATTTACAATGGACACCTTTCTCAAACGAGGGTACAAGAGTCTTATGTTTAGTATATTTTTAAAAGTATAATCTTCTCCATATTGAAGCATAATTTCTATATCACGCAAAGTGGTATCATCAGCCCACTTTAACACATCAGTTAATCGTGACAAGGAAATATAATCATAGAATCTCAATTCTAAATTTTCACATTTTAGGAGACTTAACTGCCTTATCCCCTCCATTAAATTATAAGATTCATTCTTGTCGTAATCAAATATAGCATTCGTTATCAGCTTTGGAGAAAACACATGATGTGGAAGAGGCCTAAACATAACCTCTACATTCTTTTCACAAAGCACCCCATAATCTTTATCTAACATGAATTTGAAATACTCACTAATGATATTTGCCTCATCCGCATACTTTTCCTTTATACTTCCTATCGTCTGCTTATTGTACTTGGTCAGAATATAATAAAGTGCATGAGGTATTAAGCTATAGGATTGTCGTTGCAAATCATATAGCGCATCTTTATTTTTACCATTCACCAAAACGCAGGATGGATATAACGAAAATATTTTTTTATCAAAATTATTCATATCTTTACAACCTCTATACTTTCTAAGTTTTCTAGATATCTGCTAATATGCTTATTAAAGACTGTACAGAAATAATCCAGATTATTGTATCGTGTACAAGTCACCTTGGCCTCTCTTGTCTTAATATCTAAACACTTTTTATCCACAATTATTTTATCTGCGAGGAGATAATTGAGACTCAATATATCTCTATCTTTTTCTGGTATAAACTTATATAATTTTATTCTTGAAGCCATAATTGTCCATCTTTATTAGTTCTTCGGCTACGATTTTATGCAAGCCATAGTTGCAAGGAAAATCAACCATGCCAAATTGCCCAGTAGGATTAACTTCTAAGAAATAAGTTTTTCCATCTTTTGCAACTATCAAATCTATCGAGCCACAATTTAGGTGCAAACGATACATTAATTTGCGTATTTTTTTCTTTAAATCAACATTTAACTTGCATGGTTCCATCCGATTAGGCTTTTCCCAATTATAATTGCGAAAATCCAACTGAGTTTGGTTGTCCTTTTGCGAAAAGATAGCCATTGGATACATCTTTCCATTTAGATAAAAAATGCGTAGCTCATACTTTTTCTCTAACTTCTCTTGTACCATAGATGGTAAAAAAGAAGATGGCAATGCAGATAATTCCTCTTTGTTTACTTCTACCGTATACATCATACCCCGATTACGTTTTCCCCATTCTGCTATGATAGGATCGAAAACAGACTTAGATATCAAATTCTTTTTTTCCACCAAATGAGCAAGTTGATTTCGGTCATTTACTAAATAAGTTGCAGATGTATTAAGTCCACAATCTGAAGCAACTTTTAGAACTTCTAGCTTGCTAACATTCATGTACATGGGATTTGTTAGCCATTTTTCATCTTTCAACGCAATCAATAATGTTTGTATCGAGCGAGCATATTCCTTAGATAAATGATTAATCAATTCTTCATCCATCTTATGAGTAGAAATCAAACGTCGATATGTTTCTGTACATCTGAACAACCCATACTTACGATACCATATAGAATGAATCGAATCTAAATCTATTTTTTTACCAGCCATAGTAAAAGAGAATTCACCATTTACAAGAGACACAGAAATCGGTTTGCGTAAAAACTCCCAAGAGTTGATACGCAAATAAGGATAATGGTAAAAATCCAGCCAATCTTGTACCAAATCGCAACTTAAATCCCCATCGTTTGAAAGAATGAGTACCATATTTCAGTAAATTTTAAAACAAATGCCATGTGTTAGCATGGCACCTGTATAAAAAATGTAAAGGCTTAGTATTAAGCATGTAAAACGTGCTCACAACTAATCATTACAAACACCATCTTGACAAGCATTGCCGTCATCATTCACATTGCCTGAAGAATACACCGTTACTGTATTCAATGTATAACCACCTTTGAGACGTTTCATACTCTCAACCTCCAACTTGTTGAACTTTGGCGAGTCCAAACTTTCAAATTTCTTCATTTTTATTCTCTTTTTAATTACTATAATATGTTTAGGAGCACTACCTCCTCATTTCTGCAACAAATATAAGTTACAAATTTAAGTCACCAAAATATACTATACTACCATTTGTAACCTTGAGTATCATCTCACCTTTAATGTCACTAGGAATTACAACAATTCCATCGTTACATATGGTCTCCCTATAAAGCAACGTTTCATCTTGATAGATTTCAACAACCCAACCTTCACTATTAGGGATGGTTAAAATATGGTCATTTTGGTCTAGGTAAAGATGACGAACAGATGTTCGATGTAAACCACCATGTCCTTTGTCTGGCCGTTCATACTGAACAGTCAGAATAATCTGCTCTTCATTATTTGCTTTAAAAGCAAACATAGGAACACATAGCATTACACATAATAATACTCCAAATTTCTTCATATAACATTTTGTTTATATTCGATTGCAAAATTATAATCTTAAATTAGAAGCGCCAAAATTTCAGAGCTAAATCAGTACACTTTTTTTACACATCATAGCAATAAGAGGCTTCGTATTGTCCTAATATACAACGACATAAACAAATATTAAACATAAGATACACATCAAGAGCAATATTGAAGATTATGCATCAGATTACCAGCATTGTGCTCTCCAAACATTTTAAAATTAGCACTCGCTTTTGCATTTGTAACACGCTGATTTGACGTATCTAAAATGACAGAAATTTCTGTATTTGAGACAAACCAAAATACAAATGCGTTGTTCTTGTTTTCCTAAAGAGGCATCTCCCATAACATTTCTAAACTGCATAGGCAAACACTGTCCAAACATTGCCTCTAACAAGCTCCAATCATTTTCTTTGGCCTCTTGTCTAGACAGTCTTGGCTTAGCCATATTTTTAAACCTGACTACAATATCACAACTTTGCCACACTTTAAACTTTTTTAAAATGTCGAGGCTTGCGTATTTATCTTGATTCTCCTTTAATTGCTTTTCCAATTCATTTATTCGACATATTTTGTTCTTTATTGCTATGTCTTTATTTTTTCTAATCACATCTATATCATTTTTTAATTGAACACAATCTTGCATAACTCCAACATAAGCAACATTGAGTTTCTCTAGTTCTTTTTCTTTTTTCATTTGCTTTTCCTTATACCAAACAGATAACAGCACAACAGCACATAATAATATTATGAAACCTATTATTAATTCTATTTTTGCCATTTTCACTTTCTGTTCACTATGAGTAATTTCCCTTTGCATTTTTGAATAATTATACAAAGAAGCTGCCTGTTTTACCGCATCTATTTTCATGTTTGCAAGAATAGTATCCATTCCTTGCTCACTCAATTTTGCATATTTTATAATAGAATCTACATTATTTTTTTCTTTAAACACAGCCAATAACCCTCGATAGGCTTCATACATAAAACCTGCATTACGAAGTTTGCGAAAATAAAATTCAGCAGAATCCAACTTTTCTATTCCCAAATAGTATCTCCCAAACAAATCATAGCAATGTTGCCTGTCTTGAATAAGTTCACCATCCTTATTAAATAATCCAGACATCGTTCTAAACTCCATTAGTTTTTTTCTCACTAAATCATATTGATGATTTTCCAAAAATATTCCGATTAATGTTGGCAAAGCACGAACTGCAGCAGAATGCATTCTGTTTTTTTCATACAATTCAACACATTGCTTTGTTAAAGATATTGCTTTCGTAGTATCGCCCATCATGTAAAAAATTGGAACAGATAGTTCTTTACCTCTAATATAATTATAAACATCATGGTCTCTTAAGGCATACGAACTAGATTTAGTATACGCTATCAAAGATTCTTCTAGCAAATTTTGGTCAACATAGATTTCGCCCATTTGTCCATAAATACATGACAATACATTAAAGTTACATTTTTTGTTTAACGTATCAGCAAACTCGGTAGCGACCAAGAAAGTAGCTATAGCACGTGGAGCATCTTTCTGGTCTCGATATATGCAACCCAACAAATAATGCGCCTCCATTTTCTCATTTGCAGTTCCTTTGCTATCATAGTAGGAAACTACCTTCTGAAAGGTAGAATCAGATGGCATTTTGAGATAAAGTTTGTTCTGTACCTTAGCCTTCAACAAACGAAATTTCATAACCACACACAGCTCTTGACTAGGTAAATTTTCCTTCTCAAAACGACATATACTATCATATGCTATTTGCGGATTACTCCCCATCAAACTATCTATCTGTTCCAATTTTACTAATCTAGGATTATCATTGGAACATGACACAAAGACAACCAACAACCAAAATATTAAATTTACTTTTTTCATCATCACTATATTTATAATTTGGCACAAAAGTAACAAAATAAAATGAAACTTACAACAATTCTTATGATTTTTTGCCTCAAGTTCCAACTTTGAATGATATATTTTATATAAGTAATTGCTTTTTGCCATACGTATTATTATATAACTAAAATTTCAAAAAGCCCCGACTACATCAAAGTAGCCGAGGCTTTCCTTCAAAATCTTCTATTTTTTATGTTTCTTCAATCTTCCAATCCCCTATCGTTCGCTTTTGGCTATCATAATTGATTCCAACTTTAACCAATCGCTTTCCATCTGCCGAATAAGGTATCAGATATCCCTTATCGTCTATCTGCCTCAGAGCCTCTTCTGCCGACTTATCGTATTTCAGTTCTATCACATACACAGTATCAGGCATGTGCAGAACGGCATCAGCCCTACCTATTGCACTATCTTCTTCCACCAGGATATAAGCACCCAAGAGGTTGAAGATGAGATAGAACACCGTTTGAAAATCCTTCTCGTTTTTATTAGACAGACGGTTGGAGATACTAGCAAGATAAGCTTGCATCTTCTGCAAGGCGCCATCCATGTTGTTGCTATAGAGCTGTTCCAAAAAGGCAAAGATAAAACTATTATTATCCAATTGAATTGGAGACAGATAGTTTGGCGCAAGCGATTTCAACATTCCTATGCGCACTTCCCTGTTAGGATAGTCCAGCTGATAGCATTGCAATAGCGGATTATACTTCTTGATGGTAAGATAACCACTCTGGTAGAGCAAAGGAAGCGCTGAAGTCATCTGCTCTGGCGAAACATCAAAGTCATCAACCCCTACACTTTTCTGCTCAATATCCATCACTCCCACATGATACTTCTGCAAAGTCTTGATGAGATAACTTGGGGTACCGGAACTAAACCAATAAGCCGAAACCTTTTTATTCTTCAAGGCCTTTACAAGACTGAAAGGATTGAATATATCTTCTGAATGATCACTGAAATGATAGCCATCATAATATGACGTAAGTTCACCTATTGTTTCTTCCAAGGTTCTGCCTAAATGCTTTGCCAACAACTCCACATCTGGCTTCATATCATTCAGAAGTTCCGTCTTACTAATACCGCAGATAGCAGAATACTGGTCGAACATGCTGATATTATCCAGGTTGTTGATTTCACTAAAGATACTTAATTGAGAGAACTTGGTAATACCAGTAATAAAGACAAAACGCAACCAAGGGTCCAAGTATTTAATAGGACTATAGAAGTTCTTCATGATCAAACGGAGTTCTACCAGATTTTCCTTCTCATGCACGACATCCAGCAATGGAGCATCATACTCATCAATGAGAATGACTACCTTCTGCCCCGTCTGCTTATAAGCACGTTTTACCAGACATTCCAAACGCTGATTAGCCTTAATAGCCCAATCTTCCGTACCATAGATTTGTTCCAACTGGCTTAGCTTACCTTCCAATTCATTGATTAAGTCAGCAGGATTCATGTGCTTTGCCGTACTCATATCAAAATGAAAAACCGGATACTTTACCCATTCCTTCTCATAATCCCCAAGGGCAAGCCCATCAAACAGATTCTTTCTTCCTTCAAAATAAGCCTGAAGCGTAGAGACAAAAAGAGACTTTCCGAATCGTCTTGGGCGACTCAGAAACAGATATTTGGATCCATTTCTTACGAAATCCACAATATACTTAGTTTTATCCACATACACATAGTTTTCTTCTCGTATCTCAGAGAAGGTTTGTATGCCCACCGGATATTTTCTAATCTCTTCCATAGTTTTCCTTCTTTATATTCCGCTGCGAAGTTACGAAGAAAAATGCATATACGCAAAGGTTTCATCGAAAAATTTCAATGTTAACAAATCTAACTCATAGTTTTCTCCCCTGAAACTCACCGTTTCTCGGTGCAGAAGTCATCGTTTTCTTCTTGGGAATACATCGCCTACCGGATGGAAATCCTTGCATTTCTTTATGATTTCATGCTAAAAAAATAACACGGACAAATTGAATTTGTCCGGACAAATTGTCCGAGCGTTCATAATTCACTGATTATTGGATAGTTACAAGCGTCCGGACAAGCAAGCCGGACAAATTCAATTTGTCCGTGTTATTTTTCAGCCGAAATCAGCCATTTTGTTTATTGCCAATAAACAAATTTGCGGCTTTTTATTTACTGGCAATAAACAAATCGGATATAAGTTCTATCATCAAAGCTCTTATTGCCCTCTACGATGCCCTTGGTGGCAATAAAGGAATGGATGTTCTGAGGGTCGTTGGCAATCTGCTCTGCCAATGCCGCCTCGCTCGCTGCCAAGGTTGGCTTCAGGAACGGATAGCCATCGCTCGCCAAGACTATCTCGGAGGAAGAAGATGGAATTGTATCTGATGCAGAAGCGGAGTCAGAGCAAGGGACAGAATCTGATGCTGGAACAGAATCCTGAACAGAACTAGAATCTGAAACAGAGACAACCTTCACTCCCTCCCGATAGATAGGAAATCCATCGATAACCGTATAGGTCTGGTTCTGCCCCGAAAGCATCGCCTTGATAAGCAATGGCTCTATCTGCTTCCTAGCCTCAGCAGGCGAAAGGCCCTGCTCTATCAACTCTACCCTCTTACGGGCAATTTTCTCCTCATAAGGCTTGCCATTCTCATAGAGTTTTCCATCGATGATGGCCTGGCAATCGCCCACCATCCAGACTTCATTCCTTGTCCGGCTATAAAGGATAGCCGAGGCGGTAAGCCGCTCTTCCGGATGCTCCTTCAACCGTTCTTCCACCCCTAGTTTTTCATATACCTTATTATATATATAGGCTGTCACGCCCTGGCAGAAATCATCTACCGAGGCATCCGCCTTCAGTTCCTCCCGGATATACTCCGAGATAAGCATCATGGCGTATCTTCCGTTCTTCATATCAGGATTGAGATGCTTCGGCGTCTTGCTCGTACTGCCATCTATCACAGCGATGAAATCATCGGTAACTACCATTCCATCCTCACAAGCCTCAGGGCTCTTCTTTCCTATGATACTGCTTTCTATAATCTTCATAAAATCTACTTATCTATCCGGTTATATATCTGAAAAAAGGCTACCCATCCAGGTAACCTTTTTACTCGTTTATTTATCTCTTAAGCCTTCACCTTCTTTAATCTGATAACCAGCTGTATGAAACTTGGAATCATGATGCAGAGAGAGAAACCTACGGCATAATACATGGTTTTCTCATCGCCATGGAAGAGGTCGATGAGTTTGCCATCGCTCTGAGGCATGATATTGGACAGGACATACGCCATCGTATTATTCACCCAGTGGAGCAGGATGCCCGGAACAAGACTCTTGGTGCGATAATACATCCAACCCAGGAGTAAGCCCAGCAGGAGGGCATTGACAAACTGCGCTACGTTGGCGTGAACCAGACCGAAGATGGCAGCCGAAATCATGATAGCTACCCAATGGTTCTTCTTGCTCATAAGACCCAGCAGAGTGCGGAGAACGGCTCCACGGAACACAACCTCCTCAGCAAAAGGCGCCAGAACGCCGATAGCCACATAGCCCCAAGGCTCCTTCATGAGCGATGCGAATATCTGCTCGGTATTTTCGTCCATCTCGATGCCTATCTGCTCATATATGAACCCCAGAGGAATGATGGTTCCCAGGGTGAACAATGCCACCCAGAGAAGCGTTGCCCAAGGCTTGGAAAGCAGATAATCGCGGGTCAGCGGTGTCCACTTCGTCTTCAGGAAGATGACGAGGGTGATAACGTTGCTGAACGCTGAGGTAAGCGCCGTCAGGATAGGATTGCTGCCCGAACTGATAGCCAGGAGCGTTGCCTGGTAACCTTCGCCCTTAATGCTCGCCCAGATTCCTACGCCAGCATACATCACGATAATCTGTACTACTATAAATATAATCAGGTAGAGGACGATATCCGTCAAACCTCTCTTTAAATTAATCTTTGCCATTGCTTTTACTGTTTATAATTAATCGTTTATAGTTAATAGCATTCTCGCTATCATTCCGCTTCCTTTTCAAAGAGATCCAGCACGGTCTGCTCATCCTCTTTCAGCTGCGCCGCCAACTCCTCGGGACTGTCAAACTTCTGTTCGCCCCTTATTCGCTTCACGAAGCTTACGAGCAAGAGCTGGTCATAAATATCCCCGTCGAAATTGAAGATGTGCGTCTCTAGCGTCAGTTGTCTGCCATTGAAGGTTGGGCGATTGCCCACATTCATCATTCCCCGTTTCCATACCACCGTATTCTCCAGTCTTACCCTTACGGCATAGACACCAGGGGCAGGAATCAGCTGTCCGAAGTGAGAGATGTCGAGATTGGCTGTAGGGAAGCCGAGCTTTCTGCCTTCGTGATATCCGTTCACCACCTTTCCAATGAGGGTATAAGGGAAACCGAGGCACCGGGCTGCCATCTCCACTTCTCCCTCTTTCAGGAAAGAGCGGATGACGGAAGAAGAGATGTTGATGCCGTCTATCTGGAAGGCTTCGTTCCTGATTACCTCAATGCCCATCTCCTTGCCGTAGCGCACGTAATCTTCGAAAGTCTCCTCGCGGTTGTGACCGAAGCGATGGTCGTAGCCGATGAAGAGTTTCCTTACGTTGAGATGGTCGTGGAGCACCTGCTGCATAAACTCTCTTGCCGACATGGCAGCCATCGCCTTGTCGAAATGCAGCACCACAGCATTATCCACTTCCGTCTTCGAAAGCAGCAGCAGCTTGGAGTCGAGTGTGCTCAGCATCTCTGGCTGATAATCTGCCTGCAATACCTTGCGGGGATGCGCATCGAAGGTGATGACGGTGGATTGCAAGCCTTCCTTTCGTGCCATCTCTACGAGATGATGAATCAGGAACTGATGTCCCCGATGCACCCCATCGAAGAAACCGATGGTTGCCACACAAGGCGGCAACTGCACGATATCATTATAATGTATTGTATTCATAAGGACTGTCTTTAACATTCATATCAGAAGAAGAACTCCGATGGATTATCTTCTCTTTGCTATCATTCTCTTAAAAGTTCTCCACAGCTCGCCCGCCCAAAGTACAACGGAGGTTGAGCCGATGATGAGCAGCCACTCGTGGAGCGACAATGGTGTGGTGCGGAACATTTCACCACCAAAGGTTACGATAATCCACTGACCCACCAATACCAGTACAAGCACCAGAATCATTCCCTTATCCTTCAGGAAATGGCGGAAAGCAGTATGATGGCTCATCAGCGCCTTGGCATTGAAGAGGTTCCAGAACTGAATCATCACGAAGGTGGTGAAGAACATGGTCAGCTCATGCACATCTACTCCACCCTTGCCTCTGCGCTCACAGTAAACCAGCAGGGCAAACATAACGAGGAAGAAGACGATGCCGCAGAACAGAATGCCGAAACCGATGCTCTTGTTGATGATGAAATCGGATGCCTTGCGTGGTTTATCCTTCATCACCTCGTGAGATGGAGGCAATGAGGCAAGTGCCAAGGCTGCGAAGGTATCCATGATAAGGTTCACCCAGAGAATCTGAGTAACCGTCAGAGGCATCTCGGTTCCGATGACTGAGCCGCCAAGCACCAGCAGGAGGGCTACCACGTTTACTACCAACTGGAAGAAGAGGAAGCGCTGCAGGTTGCGATAGAGCGAGCGTCCCCACATCACGGCGTTGGCGATAGACTTGAAGGAATCATCGAGCAGGGTCATATCCGAAGCCTCCTTAGCTACGGAAGTTCCCGAACCCAGCGACAAGCCCACGTGAGCATAGTGAAGCGCCGGAGCGTCGTTGGTACCGTCGCCTGTTACTGCAACCACCTCGCCACGCTTCTGGAGCATGGCCACCAGTCGCTGTTTATCGGTAGGACGGGCACGGCTCATCACACGGATATCCTTTGCCCGTTCGTAAGCCTCTTCATCAGAAAGAGCCTCCCACTGTTCGCCCGTAATCATCTGCTGGTCGAGCGAGGTCAGAGAGCCATCTGCTCCGATATTCTCAGGTTCATCTTCGAAGACACCTATCTGCTTGCCTATCTCCAAGGCGGTGGCAGCCGTATCACCCGTAACCACCTTCACCTCGATACCCGCATGGCGGCACTCCTGCACAGCAGCAGGAACATCCGGACGGATAGGATCGGCAATGGCTGCAATGGCCTGCAACTGAAGGTCGTTGGCATCGAGAAGTGCTACCACTTCGGCAGTAGAGGTTCTGGAAGTTCTCATGATAGAAGCTTCTATCTTCTTATAGGCGAACGCCAGGGTTCTCATAGCCTTATGCTGCCACTCATCGAGTTCTTCGACTGACTGTCTCTGCATTCTATCTTCGATGATGCATTTCTTCATCACGATTTCAGGCGCACCCTTTACGAAGAGATAGGTCTCGCCATCAACTTCTGCCAAGGTTGCCATCATCTTTCTCTCAGTAGAGAAAGGCAACTGCTTGAGCACGTTCACCTGCTTGCGGAGTTCTTCATAATCCTTGCCCTGGGCATCGAGCCAGAGCAGGAGAGCCGATTCGGTAGGATTTCCGATAGGTTTGCCATCATTCAACTCGGCTGTAGAATTGAGGGCAATGGCAGTATCAAGCAGCGCCTCATCGCCCAGCTTGAGTTCCAGGGCACTCACCTGCATTTTGTTCTGGGTAAGCGTACCGGTTTTATCGGTACAGATTACGGTAACCGCACCCATGGTTTCGCAGGCATGGAGCTTGCGCACCAGATTGTTCGACTTCAGCATTCTTCGCATGTTGAGCGCCAGAGAAAGGGTAATCGCCATCGGCAATCCCTCCGGCACCGCCATCACAATCAGGGTAACAGCCATCATGAAGTATTTCAGCACGATTTCTGCCATATAGAAATAATCCTTGCCACCCCATGCCGGGTTGGTGAGGATATCGTGAATCAGGAAGATGAAGAAGGCTGCCACAGATACTACAGAGCCTACCTTGGAAATCATCTTAGCCAACTTGTCGAGCTGCATGTGAAGCGGTGTCTCCACCGAAGTCTGTTCGGTAGATTTTTTCGCCACCTTACCAATCTCGGTAGCATCGCCCACGGCAGTAACCACGAACTCGCCCCTGCCATTCATCACCATGGTAGAACGGAGGATGATGTTGCGAGGATAGGCACCATCGCCACCGCCTTCCAGCGATTTCTCGGTAACGGGTTCGCCCGTAAGGGTAGATTCATTAATCTGCAGGTCGTTGCAGACGATGAGTTCTCCATCGGCAGGCACCTCGTCGCCCACTTCCACGAGCACCACATCTCCCACCACTACATCGTGGCGCGGAATCTCCATCACCTTTCCATTGCGGCGCACCTTTACCGGCTGCTCTTCGCTGAGTGCCGTAAGCAGATTAAACTTCTTGGCAGCATCGCGCTCAAAGTAGAAACCTACGGTTGTGGCAAGGAAAACAGCCACGAAGATACCGATGGTCTCCATGAAATTCTTTTCGATAAAAGCAAGGATGAGGGATACGAAAGCCGCCACAAGAAGTATCTGGATAATCGGGTCGCGATATTTATCCAAATACAGTTTCCATAATGAAGTACGTTGAGGAGGGGTGAGCACGTTTTTGCCATGCTGTTCCCTACTCTGTTTTACTTGTTCGTCGGTAAGACCGATTCTTTTGTTTTTGTCTATGTCCATTTCAGAATAGATATACTTTTCTTTTTTGTGTACGATTAATAAGTACATACGCACGTGTGCGCACATAATTTGGTGCAAAGATACGCTATTTTTCTGATTCTAAGAAAATTTTTAAGATTTTATTTGGTTATTTGCCCAAAATCTAGTATCTTTGCACTCGAATTTGATAAAAATTCAACGGACTTGTAGCTCAGTTGGTTAGAGCAACAGACTCATAATCTGGAGGTCCTAGGTTCAAGCCCTAGCTGGTCCACAAGGTTAAGCATCTGAATATTAGATACTTAACCTATTTTTATTTCTAGACTTTTCTGGATTAAGAAATACAATCACCAGAGCTTTTCCTCTTCATTTGCTACATTGTTGACTGATTGTTGACTAATTAAATTAAACGTAACATGCTGACAATCAAAGCAGAAATTAAAAAAGGAGAGCTTAAAGCAAATGGTACTTACAATGTAAAGATACGCTTTACGCTCAATCGTAAGGTGAAGAGACTATCATCTAGTCTTTTCGTTTCTCCAAAGGACTTAACTAAATCTGGAGATTTCAAGAAAACAACCAAGATTTACAAGGAGATTGAGAACTTAGTACAAGGGTACAAGAACAAGTGTAATGAAATGCAGGTTGATTTAAACAGCTATTCCCTTGATGATATTTTCAAGCACCTAAAGTTTGAGGATATGAAAGACAAGGAGATTGACTTTATTGACTTTTCCAGAAAGTGGATAGCTAAGGCTACCATAAAAGGAGCAAACAATTACAAAACCGTTCTCAACTCACTCACTTCATTTATTGGACGTGACAGCCTCAACATTTCAGAAATCAATTTATCCTTTATCACAGGATATGCTGATTATATAAAGAAATGTAGAGAAGCTAAAATAGAGAAGTTGGAGAAAGCAGGGAAGCGTGTTCCATCTAACAGAATGATGTCTTTATATTTAGGCAGTTTACGACACCTATTTAAGGAGGCACAGAAGGAATACAACAACTACGACAATGGTTTGATACTTATTCCATCATCCCCTTTCGACAATTTCAAGATTCCGAAACAGGAGGCAACCCGAAAGAGAGCACTTGATAAAACCACTATCAAGAAGATTTATGCTCTTCCATATAGGAATACAAGCAAAGGCATCAAGGGGACGTGCAGATACGACCTAGCTAAAGATTGCTTTATCTTATCCTTTGGGCTAATCGGCATGAACTCTGTTGACCTTTATAACGTGACAGATTACAAAGATGGTAAGCTGACATACTACAGAACCAAGACCAAAGCACGTAGAAATGACAAGGCGAAAATGGTGGTTAATGTTCCTCCTATGCTGAAGCCTTTGATTGAGAAGTACAGAGACAAATCTGGCAAACGAGTCTTCAACTTCTATCAATATTACGCAAACGACAAAGGCTTCAATAAGGCGATAAATCGAGGCTTGAAAGAAATTGGTTCAGAATTAGCTATAGATGATTTGGAGTTTTACGCTGCAAGACATTCATGGGCTACCCTAGCCATCAACAAGGTTGGCATAGACAAATTCACTGTCCATGCAGCACTCAACCACGTTGATGAGTCTATGAGAGTGACCGATATTTATATCGAGCGAGACTTTCAGAACGAGAATAAAGCTAATGCTAAGGTCGTAAAATACGTTTTGGGGACTAAATAACAAAAAATTCCTCACTTACATTTGCATAAGTGGGGATTTTTTTTTAATTTTGCAACAAAAATTACAGATATGAGAACAAAAAACAACATACCATCTATGCCATATTGCCCAAATATTATAAATATGGACTTTATGGATATTATCAATTATCCATCCTTCAAATACATAAATGAGATTTGTGAACTTCTTTTTAAAGACGAATACCATCAAAAAACATACATATTTGCATACAGATATTATTTTGCTTCAACCGAACTCAACTACATATATGAACAAAGCCAATCAAAGCCAAACAATCAAAACAACTGGCTACTAAAAGACTTTGAAGCATTAAGGATTTTCACAGAATTTCTTTCCACTTCAAAACTTGAATTTTATAATGAAAAAGGAATTGGTGCTAAAATTTGGGAACGTTTTAGTACTGATAGAGAATTGGACTACAAAATAAAGGCTTATAATCTTAAAAAAGAGGAACTTTGGTTTTTGCTCATATTCTTATATGACTATATAGAAGACTTACGCATAACAATTCCAAACTATGAACCAAGAAGTCTATTAAGTTGTCTTCCAAAAACAACAAGCATCATCTTAAAGAATGAAGATAAAAAAATATGTGAAATCAAAAGTCCTATAATTATTGCACTTTTGAAATATCTGCCTCTATTCCTAAGAGACAAAGCTATAGACAAGAATACCAAGACTTTAGACTACAATTTTTTATCTCTTCTCATGTTGTTAGATAGCACAAAAGAATCAACAGGAACTTCTATAGGACGAACAGGAAAAGCTCTTTTGCTAGACAAATACATGATGCAGTTCCTCAAAGATAAGAAAGCTCATCATATACAAATGTACGATAACAATCATCATCCAAAAGGTAAAGAGGCTTTTATCTCACAGCTTATTTATGTGCTTGGATATGGACATGATTTATATAATACAGCTTATACAAAAGGAAAGAGCAGACCTCTCAATAGTCTAAAGAGGAAATATAAAGCCCCAACTGACACATTTTCAACACATTATTAAACAAGTGAGTACTACAAACGATATGTGGTACTCACTTTTTGCATTTTAAGAGTTTATTTTCAAAAAACAAGCAGTCACATTATCCTTGGTGCAATATACCTTTTTCCGTACCTTTGCAACCGCAATCAGAGAGGCAAGTGTACATAGCTTTGATGTTGCAAAATATTATCAATAAAAAATAAAAGAAAATGGAAAAAGTAAAAAATACAAATTCTCCAGATTCTACGAATTTGGAAATTAGCGACGATTTGGACTGTGGCATAATCCAAACATTTGCCTCTGTAAGATATAGCTTTGACGAGCTAAAGAGTAGTAACATTGTCACATATAATAATGAAAAGGCACATGCAGAGTTAAAAAGCATGATGGAACGAGGAGAAAGACTTTCTCTTTACTTCACCATTGACACTTATGGCATGGAAGCTGTCTGTGTAGAGAGCAAAACTACAAGCAGATTCAACTATCAGTTGAATCCCAAGAGTTTCACTTGGATAATGAAATACCTCACAAGTAAGGAAACAGAGGACTTCGAGGTAAATCCAACTGATGTTAAAGAGGCAGAAATACAAGATGCCGATGCTTTTCGTCACGACATGTTGCTAATTTTCATCCAGAATGAAATGGGGAACATTCAATTTACTCCAGAGTTTCGTGACCGAGCAGGGAGATTATCAGCAACCGTAAATTTCCCTTACGGGCATATATTCTTCTTCATGGAGAGAGACCAAGAGTTGGTAGAATATCTAAGAGGCAAGAACCTCATTAGATGAGTAATTAACCAAGGTTTGGGGGAGAGTGCTAGCCTCTTCCCTACCTTTTTCAAAAAAAATAAACAATGACTAAAAAAGAAATAAAAATTAATAAAGGACAATATCTTTCCGATATTTATAGCATAGAATCAAACACGATTCTGTGTAAGACTCTAACAGGACTTGGTGCTACATACACTGAGATTAAGGCAAAGCGCAATTCTATCATAGTAGAGCCTAATGTACCTCCAATCATTGGCAAATGCAATGATAAGAAGCACAAGAAAGACAACTTGTTTGCAGTCAAAAAAGAAGTCAATATTTCAAGTGTTGCAGAATACTTATCTCAAACTATCAAGCAAAAGAAGTACATCAAGATTATCTGCACACCAGAGAGTTTCAACTATAAGGTAAAACAAGCTTTTGAAGAAGCTGAATTGGACATGTACACAAACTGTTTCATGCTTATGGACGAGTGTCACAAACTAGTTAAAGATATTGATTATCGTGAGGATATTGCACTCCCCATGAAAGATTTCTTTATGTTCAAGGACAAGGCGATGGTTTCAGCTACCCCAATCGTTCCATCTGACCCTAGGTTTGAAGAGCAACATTTTACCCTCGTAGAAATCAAGCCAAACTTTGACTATCTAAAGCCTATCACACTTGTTCACACGAACAATGTTTTAGAAGCTATGAGGACAACTATAGAGAAGAGAAAGAACGAGCTTGATTCACAAAGAAGCCTGTGCCTCTTCATTAACAGGACTGATATGATTCTTCAAGTTATCGAAAAACTTGGAATCAAAAAGGACAGTGTAGTGTTCTGCTCTAGTAACAGCACCACCAAACTGAACGAAGCAGGAATAAAAGCTGTCGAGAATTGGGACACCAAGGAGCAAAAGCCTTTTATGTTCTTTACTAGTCGTTTCTATGCAGCATTAGATATTGAGCTAAAAGTACTGCCAGACATCATGTTTGTGACTGAGCCATATCTATATGAATACACGATAATAGACCCATGCACCGATGCCGTTCAAGCTATCGGAAGATTCCGTAATGGAGTTTCATCTATAACTCATATTGTCAGCACCAATAAGGATTTTCCTATCCGAGACGAAAGAGGCATAGACGAGTACATCAAAGCTAGCGAAGAAGCTTATAACACCATCATGCGCTTATACGATTGTGCTCCAAGCTTAGAATTTAGAAATGCTTACAGGGCAGCTCTAGACCAACTCCCATTTAAGAACAAATTTATGAGAGATGGAGAAATCGACTACTTTGCCCAAGATAATTACAGAGACGAATCTTTAGTAAAATCCGCCTATAATAACTTTGATGATTTGGTGAAGAGATATGAGCGTGCCCAACAATTTTACATAATTAAGGGAATGCCTCTCTATTGGAAGTTTGGGGATAAAGAGCGACTAAAATTAGAAAAGACTTCTAAATATATAAAGCAATTCAGAAAAGAGATTGTTGAAATCTTGGAATCACTAAAAGATGATAGAAACTTACCTATGGTCAGATACAACATTGAAGAATTGCGCAACAAAGACGCTTTTATTGTCAATGCTTACGATGCATTAGGCAAAGAGGTTATTGAGCAATGCAACTATAGCGAGAAACGCATAAAGGAAGCTATCATAATGAAAGACTTCGAGAAGAAAAAGAATGGTCAAGAGTGCATTCAGTTGCTTAAAAATTCTTTTCATCCAAACTGTAGATATACATGCGCTTTCATCAAGAAAGAATTACTCAGAATCTTTGAGAGAGTTGCAATTCAACCAAAAGAAAGAATAACAGCAACTTATATCAAAAGGTTCTTTAGTGTGAAAGAATGCAAGAGTAAAGGAAAGAGAGCTTATCTTATCATAGAAAGCCTAATATAAGGTAGGACATTTTTTTCATATTTTCTTCTATATAGGGGGAGAATTGAAAAATGTACTCTTGAAAAAGGAATATAGATTATCCTAATATGATGTCGCTATTTGGAGGATGCCAATAATGGTGTCCTCCATTTTAGCCCAAAAGTCGTTTCTATTTTTCAAGAATCAAGTTCCAAGTACAGCATCAATAAAAAATAAGTCTAAAATCTTGCTTAAAAAATATCAGAAATCACTTGGATTTTTCAAGAATATACATATCATCATCTAAGAAGATGGAACTAGTTTTCACTTTTTGGTCATAAATTTTAATAATTATCTGATTAATCAAACTAAGCCGTGAGCCTCAACGCTTGCGGCTTTTTTCGTTTTTATACCATCCTTTAACAAGGGGAGCACAGGGCAAGCCAACCCATTTTTTCTATTTCACCTGACCATTCCAAAACTATCCTACAACACCAATATACAGCCTCAACTTTTTCAACCTAGCGAATTAGTTAGGAAACATCATATCTCCAAAAATCAGAAGTTTAGAGAAGAGAGAAGAAGACTAAAAATAAGGACTTTACACATTATTATATACTATATGCCCCCTACTTTATCCCCCATGTGTTCTACGAAAGGCGGTGGACATACTTTAGTCCCCTCCTCACACTTAGAAAGAAAAATAGATATAGAAAATAGTCATGTAATAGCAACTATATTTATTTTGAGATTATAAACAACATTATTCACTTCTAATTTATTGAGATTATGAACAACATTATTTTATTGCCACAGGCACAGAGAACAAATCACATCGAGGATGCAGTTATCTTGGACGATTTCAAGGCTGAGAATCACTTTATTGAGGCTAATACCCAAGAGGTAACCTTCGAGCACTTGAAGAACGATTGCATCACGCCTGTTTTTGCTAAGGACAACGAGTTGACCATCAACCACGCTGACTTCATCGAGACCATTGAGGATGCAACCAGAACTTTCTTCCATGGTCAAAAGGTTGGAAATCCCAACATTAGAGTTTCCCACGTAATCAAGGGTAGAATACCAGAAGCAGTGAGAAAGCCTGCTAGCCAACTCTTGGATTCAGACAAGACCATCTACTATGAGCGTGCAGCATTCAGCATCGACATCCCTACAGTTTTCGAGACTATAATGGGTAACAAGTTGAATCTTTCCATCGTAGGAGTTAGAGCATACAATCAGATGAACTTATATTCAAAGAAATCTCCAGAGCTATTCCGTCTAGCAATAGGTTTCAAGAACCAAGTTTGCTGCAACATGTGCATCTTTACAGATGGTTACAAGGAGGATTTGAGAGTGACATCTACTAATGAACTATATCGTGCAGCCTTGGAGCTATTCAACAGTTTCAATCCTGCTAGACAACTTCAACTACTCCACTCGTTAGGGAACACCACCATGAACGAACATCAGTTTTGCCAGATACTTGGCAAGATGAGACTCTATCAGTGCTTACCTAATTACTATCAGAGAAACATTCCTAAGATGTTGCTAACTGATACACAGATTAACAGCGTAGCCAAAGCATACATCAATGATGAGAACTTTAGTAGTTTTGGAGAGGACATCAACATGTGGAAGTTCTACAACCTGTTAACAGGAGCTAACAAGTCTAGCTATATAGACTCATTCTTGGATAGGAGTCTCAACACCACCCAACTTGCACTTGGCATCAATGCAGCCTTGCATGGTGACGAGCGATATAAATGGTTTATCGACTAACCACAGACAGGACATCTATCAGAAATGGTAGGTGTCCTTTAGTTACTAACTAATAAGCAAAAGACGCTTCATTGATATATGTAGCTATGAGAGAAACTAAGCTGAAATGTTAAATCTCAACATATATTAGAAGAAAGACAGACAAATCCTTGGTCAATCAAACAATTATTGCTAAATTTGCACCAATTCTACTAGGAGTAGAAGTACATATTTAGAATGAGCGTTTGACGTTATCTCGACATAGAATCTGGACAATTCGATGCAAAATGAGATGGCAGTTCAAGGTGCTCATGCTTTCATGTTGCATATATATACCCATATATATAACACATGGAGCATGGGCTATTGTCTGTTACTATTTTGCAAGCAGTCCAGAGCTTTATGTCAGTAATACTCAATAGTCCCCATGCTCCTTTCTGTATGTGTCAACCAATAAACAATTTACAGCAAAAGCCGTCTGGGGATTCAAGGCTGAATTATTAATTTTAAACTTACAGATTTATGAAACAATTCAAATTTTTAGCAATAGCAATCTTTGCTATGATTATGTCAATTGGATTCGTTGCTTGTAGCAGCGATGATGATGATAACAATGGTGGTGGAAGCATTACAAGTGGCAAGAAACTTGTACGCATCAGTAGTGAATATGAGACCATAAACTTTACTTATGGAGAAGATGGTAAACTCACTAGAGCTTCAAGAAATGTAAATGGAAATTCTGAATACATAAACCTTGATTGGTCGGGTAACACTATCACGCTTACAACTCATGCAAGATGGGAAGAGAACCCTTGTACTATTACTCTTGATAATGGAAAAATCTCAAAAGCTACTGATGGTGAAGAGACATATAAGGCTGCCTATTCGGGAAACTATCTTTCTCAAATTACTGGCTACAATATCAACAAATACACATGGGAGAATGGTAACATTGTAAAATACAAAGTAGATAATGAAGGTGACATCTATAATTACACTTGTACTTATTATACAGACATGCCTAATAAGCATTCAGTCTTTGATGTTGATGCACAAAGATTCGACGATGCGATTTTAGCGGAATATGGTAATCTTCTTATTATGGCTCATCCAACCTTGTTTGGTCTCAACAACAAGAACCTATTAAAGAGCGTTACAGATAGTAAAGGATATACACTTTCTTATACATACGAACTTGATGGAGATGGCTATCCTATAAAGATAACCGAAACCGAGAAAAAGAACCAATATGATTCTGGTAGCCCAGAAGTTTACACTTTAACTTGGGAATAGAATATAAATACAACATATCAAATACAAGCCAACTTCTTCTTTTATGTGGAGGTTGGCTTTTTGCTAATAATGAATAAATAGAAAAATTTGATTACCCAAACTGTTGTTAAACCAAAGAAAAGCATTATCTTTGCAGCCATACACCAACATATATCAATATGACAGAATACAAGAGACAAGACATCACAACAGTACTTTGTGGAGCACTTCAAGAAGTGAAAGACCATATCGAGGGAAAGAAGCGACTGCAATCCTTAGATAGTCTTCTTGAAGAATTATAAGAGAGATGGGGGTTCTCTCTATAAAATGAATCCCAATATTATTTGCAAAGTACATAACTATTGTACCCAAGCAAAAAGGATGATTGTTGACTCATTGTTGACTAATTTCATTCTATCAGTGTTCATTAACAGGTTGACAAATAGCATAAAAAGGCTTGTAGCTCAGTTGGTTACACCTTGCTAAGTCCGCAGGAGTTAGTAAGGCTCGGCACAGACTCATAATCTGGAGGTCCTAGGTTCAAGCCCTAGCTGGTCCACGCTTCTATTACAGCGACTTACGAGCAATCGTGGGCCGCTGTTTTTCTTTTTGCACAGAACTTATCCGGCAAGAAAAAGAGGGCAACTGGAGCTTTTGCAACCAAGTTGCAGAAACCTTTTCGTAATTTTGCAACCGAAATAGAAAAAGGAACTGAATGTTCCTGGTTATATAGAACTAAAAGTATTGCAAAATTATGGAAGAAATGAAACATTCTCACGAACATCATCATGAACATCATCATGACTGCTCATGCGGCACAGAAGGACATGAGCACCAGGGGTGCGGTTGCCACCACCATCATCACCATAAAGAAGGCGGTTTGAAATCCAAACTCTTTCTGATAGGAGCAACCATCATCCTCCTGATTATCGCTGTTTTCATCGAAAAGGAATACAGTCTGGCTACCTGGCAGTTACTCCTCGTCTATCTCATTCCTTATTTATTGATAGGACATGAGACGCTGGGCGAAGCTGCAGAAGGTATTGCCAAGGGCGATATGTTTAACGAAAACTTTCTGATGGCTATTGCAACCATCGGAGCACTTTGCATCGGATTCTTCCCAGGATCAGATACAGAATTCCCGGAGGCAGTCTTTGTGATGCTCTTCTTTCAGGTGGGCGAACTCTTCGAAGGATATGCGGAAGGAAAGAGCCGCGACAGTATTTCGCATCTGATGAATATCCGACCGGATGTAGCGAATGTTGAAAGAAACGGAAAAGTAGAGTCGGTTTCGCCGGAAGACGTCAAGATAGGAGAAACTATCGTAATCCGTCCGGGAGAGAAAGTTCCATTGGATGGTATTGTTGTTGAGGGAAGCTCAGCCTTGAATACCATTGCCCTGACAGGTGAGAGTATGCCACGGGATTTGAATGAAGGCGATACTATCATGTCCGGTTGCATCAACCTTTCAGGAGTAGTTCGTGTACGCACCACCAAGAGTTTTGGCGAAAGTACCGTATCCAAGATTATCTCTCTGGTAGAGAGTGCAGACAAGAACAAGTCGAAGAGCGAGGCTTTCATCACCCGTTTCGCCCGAGTCTATACTCCTATCGTTGTTTTCGCAGCCATTGCCCTGGCGGTTATTCCTCCATTCCTGGCAGCTACAGGAATCGTAGGTGCAGGAACCTTTGGCGAGAACTTCCCATTATGGCTCAACCGCGCCTTGATATTCCTGGTAGTTTCCTGTCCTTGCGCCCTGGTCATCAGCGTGCCCCTCACCTTCTTTGGCGGCATCGGCGGAGCATCCCGGAACGGTATTCTCATCAAGGGCAGCAACTATATGGATGCTTTAGCCAAGGTGGGAACCGTTGTGTTCGACAAAACCGGAACTCTGACCCACGGAGAGTTTGCCGTGGCAGCTGTTCATGCTGATGATTTCTGCCCAGACCATTCATCCCACGATGCAGATAATGTGCATATTGGCGAATATTCTGACAAGGAGAAGATTCTGCTGCATTTGGCGGCTCATGCCGAGCATTTCACCACTCATCCTATCGGCGCAGCCCTGCGTACTGCCTTTCCGCAAGAAGCAACAGATGGCTGCGAGGTGACCGATGTAGAGGAGATTGCAGGACAGGGTATCCGTGCAAAAGTGAACGGCAAGGTGGTTTGCGTGGGCAACAAGAAGATGATGGAAAGCATCGGTGCCCAATGGCACGACTGCAACCAGGTGGGAACCATCATCCACGTCGCCATTGATGGCAAGTATGCGGGACATATTGTGATCAACGACACCCTTAAGGGAGGAAGCGCCCATGCCATCAGAGAGCTGAAAGAACTTGGAGTAGAGAAAACGGTAATGCTGACGGGTGACCGCAGAGAAGTAGGAGAAGATGTTGCCCACAAACTGGGACTGGACGAGTGTCGTACCGAACTGCTGCCAACCGACAAGGTTTTGCATGTAGAACAACTGCTGAAGACAAAACCGGCAGGCAAGACACTCGCTTATGTAGGCGATGGCATCAACGATGCCCCTGTATTGAAGCGTGCCGATGTGGGCATTGCCATGGGTGGACTGGGTAGCGATGCAGCCATCGAAGCTGCCGATGTAGTACTGATGGATGATGACCCTAGAAAGATTGCCCTTGCCGTGAAGATAGCCAGGAGAACCATTCATATCGCTCACGAGAACGTGGTATTTGCCATCGGAGTGAAGGTTGCCGTACTGATTCTCGCCACCATTGGTCTCGGCACCATGTGGATGGCTGTCTTTGCCGATGTAGGTGTTACGGTACTGGCTGTATTGAACGCCATGAGAAGTTTGGGTAAAAATCGTCTTTTTTATCGTTAAATACCAAAATAAGTTGTATCTTTGCAACCGAATTTTAATATACAATACTGAATGGTTATGTATAAAAAAGACATTTTGACTATGAATAAGATTATCAAACTCATCTTCGTGCTCTGCTGCTTCTGCGGCATTGCACAGGCTCAGCCTCAACGTCCTAAGCTCGTTGTAGGCATCGTTATCGACCAGATGCGATGGGATTATCTCTATCGCTACTACGCCCGCTACGGCGAAGGCGGATTCAAGAGAATGCTCGGAGAAGGATTCAGCGTAGAAAACTGCAAGATTCCTTACATCCCTTCGGTTACAGCCATCGGCCACTCTTCTATCTGGACCGGTTCCGTTCCTTCCATCCACGGAATTGCAGGAAATAACTTCGTGAAGGATGGAAAGGTAGTGAATTGTACTGCCGACGATACCGTCAACCCTGTAGGTTCTGACAGCAAGGCTGGCAAGATGTCGCCTCGCAATCTGTGGGTAACCACCATCGGCGATGAACTCCGTCTGGCTACCAACAACCGCTCTAAGGTGATTGGTGTAGCCTTGAAAGACAGAGCATCCATCCTCCCTGCAGGCCATCACGCCAATGGCGCTTTCTGGTTTGATGACAAGTCGGGCAAGTTCATCACCAGTACTTTCTATATGGATAAGTTGCCTGAGTGGGTGAACAAGTTCAACAAGCAGAAACTCCCGAACAAGTATCTATCCAAGAAATGGGAGACGCTCTACCCTATCGATTCCTACAAGGAGAGCACCAGCGATGACAACAACTACGAGAATGGAATTGTTGAAGGCGAAAAGGCAGTATTGCCACTCGATCTGCCTACCTTATATAAAAAGCATGGTTACAAGATTCTCCGCAGTACCCCATTCGGCTGCAACCTGACTTTCGATATTGCCAAGGCTGCCATCGAGGGCGAGAACCTGGGTAGAAACACAGATACTGATTTGCTGACCATCAGCTGCTCCAGCACCGATTACATCGGTCATCAGGTGGGCGTGAACGCCATCGAAACAGAAGATTGCTATCTCAGATTAGATAAGGCATTGGCAGATTTCTTCGCTTATCTCGACCAGACCGTGGGCAAGGGAAATTATCTCACCTTCCTCACCGCCGACCATGGAGGCGTGAACAACGCTACCTTCCTGCAGGATCAACGAATCCCTGCCGGCATCTGGAACAAGAAGGGACTGGTAGATGAATTGAACAAGAGTCTGAAGACAAAGTTCAACACCAACAAGGACCTAATAAAGACCATTATGAACTATCAGGTATTCTTCAATACAGATATCATCGAAGAACTCGGTTTGGATTACGCAGCCATCAAGCAGGCAGTGGTAGATAGATTGAAGAAAGACAAGGATGTGCACTATGCCTTCGACATGGAGAAGACCTCTATCGAGAGCATCCCTGAAGAGCTGAAGTTCCGCGCCATTAACGGTTATAACCGCGAGCGCAGCGGAGGTGTTCAGATTGTACTGAAACCAGGTCACTACGATTATTACAGCAGCAAGGGAACTACCCACGGAGCATGGAATCCATACGATATCCATATTCCTTGCCTGTTTATGGGTTGGGGCATCCAGCACGGCGAGAGTGCCCAGCCTCACTATATGACAGATATTGCCGCTACCGTTTGTGCGATGCTGCATATTCAGGCACCTAACGGCTGCATCGGCACACCGATATTCTAATAAAAAGCAAAAAGCCAGATAATAACAAAGGCTAGGTTCACGATTCTGGAAACCTAGCCTTTATTTTTTTATTCAAAAGAAGATGTTCTTCTATTCCGAGAAGAACATCTCTTATTCTTCATTCATAATCTTCATATATTCCTCGTAAGAAATATATCTGCCACCCATCGATTTGAGATGAGGAGTCTCCAACTGACAATCTATCATCTTGCCACCGTGCTCCTGCAAGTATCTGGCAAGGAAGATGAGGGCAATCTTAGAAGCTGACGGAACCCTGGAGAACATGCTTTCTCCTATAAAAACCTTGCCGATGGTGACACCATAAAGTCCACCCACCAGTTCATCGGTTTCATTATCCCATACCTCTACGCTCGCCGCAAAGCCCTGCTTATGGAGGGCAGTAAATGCCTGGATGATGTTCTCGCCCAGCCATGCGCCATCTTCCCAATACCGTCCGTTGGTCTTGCTGCATCCCCGTATCACACCATCGAAATCTTCGTTGATTCCTACGCTGTATCGGTTCTTTCTCATCAGGGTACGCATGGAATGACTGATGTGGATTTCATCAGGAAAGATGACGAAACGCTTCATCGGACAGAACCAGAGTATTTCAGGCTGGTCACGGAAACTATACCAGGGAAAAATGCCATTGCTATAAGCCAGCAACAGGCGGTCGATACTCAAATCGCCACCAATCGCAAAGCATCCATCCTCATCGCCATAATGCGGATCGGGAAAGTAAATCTCGTCCGCAGTATCATCTATCTGTAATATCATACGCTTATCTTTTATCAAGAATTTCTTGACTAGACTTTCATTCTAATAATTAATCACCAGTTCCTTTCCGTCAAAGTCGACATGCGCCTTGCCACCCTTCTTGAGTTTGCCGAAGAGCAGCGCCTTCATCAGGATCGGTTTCAGGCGGTTACCGATGACACGGTCCATCTCGCGGGCACCATATTCCTTGGTAAAGCCCCATTTCAGCAACTGTTCACGCGCAGCATCGGTTAACGTTACAGTAACTCCCTTTGCTGCCAGTTTCGCATCGAGTTGACGAAGTTTCTTGGCCAGAATCAGCTCTGCCATGTGCTTATCCATATCGTTGAACACCACCATGTCGGAAAGTCGGTTGATAAACTCAGGCTTGAAAGTCTTCTTCACCTGTGCCAGCATCGCATCGCCACGACTTACGTTTCCATTGAAACCTACGCTAGCCCGTGAAGCATATTGCGCTCCGGCATTTGAGGTCATGATGAGAATCACGTTACGGAAATCAGCCTTCTGGCCCTTGTTATCAGTCAGACGGGCATAGTCCATTACCTGAAGCAGGATGTTGTAGATATCGCTATGCGCCTTCTCTATCTCGTCGAGCAGGAGTACACAGTTTGGCGTCTTGCGGATGGCATCGGTCAGAAGTCCTCCATCCTCATAACCCACGTATCCGGCTGGCGAACCGATGAGTTTTGCCACGGTATGCTTCTCGGTATATTCACTCATATCGAAGCGTACCAGTTCGATGCCGAGTTCCTTGGCCAACTGCCGTGCCACCTCGGTTTTTCCTACTCCGGTAGGTCCCACGAAGAGGAGCGAAGCCAATGGTTTGTCATCATCTGTCAATCCCGCCTTTGCCATCATCACAGCCTCAACCACCTTGTCTACAGCCTTGTCCTGACCGTAAATCTTGTCGAGTATGCGCTGGCGGAGCGTAGCCAAAGCATCGTTATTCTCATCTTTCATCGCAGCCGCATCAATCTTGCAGACTTTAATCAGAATCTGCTGGATGATAGCCTTGGTAACATAAGAGCGCTGGCGAGATTCTACCGGATGCACTTCCAGATAAGCACCCGCCTCATCCATCAGGTCGATGGCCTTGTCTGGCAGACAGCGGTTGCTGATATATTTGGCGCTGGCACGGACGGCATATTCCAGGGCGTCCTTGCGATAGGTTACATTGTGGAACTTGTTGTATTTATACTGCAAGCCCTCCAATATCTTGATAGCCTCCTCCTCGGTAGGTTCCTTGATGTCAATCTGCTGGAACCGGCGCACGATGCCCTTGCTCTGAGCCATGTAACGGTTATATTCCTCGTAGGTGGTAGAACCGATGAAACGGATATCACCTGCCTCCAGATATTGCTTCAGCATATTGGATGCATCAGGTCCGCCATCTGAGCCACGACCGGCACCTATCATATTATGAATCTCATCGATGTAGATAATGGTGTTGCCTTCCTTCACGGCTCCCTCCATCACCATCTTGATGCGTTTCTCGAAGTCGCCACGATATTGGGCACCGGCAAGCATCTGTCCCATATCCATGCCGTAGATGCGAGCCCCCTTGAGGCGTTCAGGAACCTGGTTTTCGTTGATGAGTTTGGCGAGACCATAGACCAGAGCTGTTTTGCCGACTCCGGCTTCTCCGATGTGGAGCGGATTGTTCTTCTCGGCACGGCAGAGCACCTGGATGGTTCTGTCCAGTTCCTGTTCTCTTCCGATAAGCGGATTGTGCTCTTCTACCTTGTCAGAAATACAGGTAACCAGCTGATGCCAATCCTGTACAACCTGTCTTCTGCCTTCTTCCTCGTCGTCGTCATACTCGTTGGCATAATCGTCATCATCAAAGTCTGCTCCCATGCCCATGCCAGCCTCTCCAGTATCTTCTCCAATAGGATAATAACTGTCAACGCTCGCCAGGAACTCGCCCTGCCGGTCGCCCACATTCTTACACAGCAGGAAGGCGGCTTCTGAATTCTGCAAGCCAAACATCGCCTGCACAAAATGGGGTACATTCACCAGCTGTCTGTCGGCAGCAGCAGCCAGGGCGCACGCCGTTCCAAACATAGTTTTGAAGAGCGATGACGGCTCTGGCAGATACTTGATGGTTTCAGGCACACGCTCCTGCTTGGCGAGCCATCCCACCAAGTCTTCGTGCATCTTGAGGCTGTCTACGCCTTCTTCCTGCAGCGCCTGACAGAATGCATACTGCCTGAGCAACGCCAGCAGCATGTGCTCGGGCATCACGAACTCGTGGTCGAAGAACCGGGCTTGCTTCATGGCATCGTCCATCAGAACACTCATATATCGGGTCAATCCCATACTGTCCATTCTATTTTTTCCTTTCTTTTTCTTAGCATATATTGGGGATATTTCCCCGAAATCAACGCCTATTCCGGCATATAAGTGAGTTTAAGCGGAAACTTCTGCGTACGGGCTTTCTCCATCGCTTTCTCCACTTTACTCTTGGCGATGTCATAGCTGTAGGTGCCCACCACGGCTTTCTCTTCGTGATGAACCTTGAGCATGATTGCTTCAGCCTCAGCCTGCGACTTGAAGAAGATGGATTCGAGGATTTCTACCACGAAGTCCATCGGTGTGAAGTCGTCGTTGAACATCATTACCACGTAACGCCCCGGCTCCTTGAGCCTGGTTTTCTGGCGTTCACGAATTGCTGTTTGTTCTTGAGCCATATTTTAATTCTTACTTTTTATAAGCATTGGTAATCTCCACAACATAAACATCGTGGAATCCACCCTTGGCACCATACCACTGGAGCAGGTCCTTGTCAAGGAACTTCTCGGCGGTCATACTGTCCTTATAAAGTTTGCGGCATTCCAGGGTGAGTCGTGACTGATCGAAGGCGATGCTGCCGTTATCAGTTTCTACAGGAACCAGTCCTGTTTCCTTCACCTTATCCAAATCGCGTCCGCTCTTAGAGCCGCAGAAGTTATAAATCTTCCGAGCCTCCTCGCTGTTGCCGAGGAAAGAGAGAGTCATGAACTCATTCTCCTCGATGATGCCGTGGGTGAAACGCTCCGGACGGATAAAGACCACAGCCACCGGCTTGTTCCAAAGCCATCCCAAACAGCCCCAAGAGGCGGTCATCATATTGAAATGATCCTTGTTGCCGGCACATACCAGCATCCACTCCTTACCAATAGTCTCGAAGACGTTGTCATTCAGTTCTTTTACGTTGATCTTTTCCATCTTATCTGTTCCTTTCTTTTTAAGTTCTAATTACCATAAAATTGCGACAGCAGTATTCTGATTGCTGAATGCTGCCCATATCAACTGCAAAGATACAAGAATAATCTGAAAAAGCGAATGTTTCTTTAAGAAAATCGCATCACCCTATTGAGGATTATGCCTAATTAATACTTTTTTATGCCACAAGAAGGCTGAATTGAATACGATTTGTGAGGTAGGAAACCGACCTTGATTTACATTAACTTTGCATCAGCTGTTGAAAAAATTATTCACATTTTATTTTGTCAGTTGCCTAAAAGGCAGTACCTTTGCACCCCGAATGCCGAAAGCCGGGAAGGCGGAAGGCTTCCATTTTTTATTCATTTATAAACATTTAATTTAATGTACAAAACAATTTTCAACAAGCGCAACAGCTTGAAGTTCAACCGATTCTCTAACAAGAGCTACTCACTCTTCGCAGTTTTGGGACGAGAGGTACTTGTTGGTGCACTCAGCGTTGCTACCCTGAGCCATGCTAAGGCAGCAGGCGTAAGCACAGAGGGAGCCAAGGTTGATTCTACCCTCTACAAGGGCGGAAAGGCTTACGAGCTGGATGCGGTGAGCGTTACCGGATCTCGTGCGCCGATGACTGTAGAGCAGTCACCTAAGATTGTGTCTGTCATTACCCGCGACGATATTCATCGTGCGGCTGCGCAGACTATCAACGATGTATTGAAATTAGCTACCGGCGTGGATGTCCGTCAGCGTGGTGGCTTTGGTGTTCAGACGGATATCTCCATCAATGGTGGAACCTTCGACCAGATTACCATTCTCCTGAATGGTGTCAACATTTCCAATCCTCAGACTGGTCACAATGCTTCTGATTTTCCTGTAGCTCTTGCTGACATCGACCACATCGAAGTACTCGAGGGGGCAGCATCGCGCTTATTCGGAACTTCAGCCTTCAATGGTGCCATTAACATCGTAACCAAGAAGGCTAAGAGTGAGTGGGTATCTGCAAGTGTAGAAGGCGGAAGCTTTGGAAGTTTCGGAGCACAGGGACGTGTGCAGACGGCTTTTGAAACGGGCAAGTGGACCCAGGCTTATTCCGTAAGCGGAGGTTACAAGCGCTCGGATGGCGGCACGGAGAACAGCGACTTCGAGAAGGGACAGGGCTACGGCAATCTCTCTTTCTCTTACGACCAGCGTTTCGACATCAACGCCCAGTTGGGTATTGCTAGCCAGAGCTATGGTGCCAATACTTTCTACAGCGCCAAATACAACAACCAATATGAGAAGACAGACCACGGTCTGGCTTCGCTCAACCTGAGTCTGCATAACCAGGAGAAGACCTGGGAGATTGCACCTCAATTCTATTATAACAAATTCAAGGATCACTATCAGCTGATTCGTGGAAAGGCTGGAGCTGCAGCAGGCGAGAACTATCACGACCTAGATGTTTATGGTGGTGGACTGAATGCCAACGTGGCTTGGGCTTTGGGTAAGACCGCAGTGGGCTTCGACATCAGCAAGGAGTGCATCTACTCTACTGCATTGGGCGAGGAACTCGCAGAGAAAGACTATAAGGATATTTCGGGTTCCGATCGTCAATATACCCGAAAGGGTGAGCGCACCAATACCAACATCATGCTGGAGCACAACTTCATCTTCGGCGGCTTCACCTTGTCGGCTGGTGTCTTGGCTAACAAGAACACCGGTTTGGACAACGACTTCCGCTTCTACCCTGGTGTGGATATGAGTTATCGTCCTAACGACAACTGGAAGTTCTACGCTTCCTGGAACAAGGCATTGAGAATGCCTACCTACACCGACTTATACATAAATAATGTGGTGCAGCAGGGCGACATCAACCTAAACCCGGAGAAGAACTCAACCTTCAAGGTGGGAACTCAATATCGCCAGACTGGTTTTGCAGCAACCGTTAGCGGATTCTACGCACACGGCACCAACATGATTGACTGGGTTCAGACATCCGTGACCGAGCAGAAAGACAGCAAGTATCACGTGATGAACATCGGAAAGCTCAACAACATGGGCTACAACGTAGATGCTACTATCTACATGAGAGAATTGGTACCAAACAGTTTCATCACCCGCATCAAGTTGGGTTATGCTTACATCTATCAGGATCATAAGACCGAGACAAACATTCTGAAATCACTCTATGCATTGGAGTATCTCAAGCACAAGGCTGTATTCGGTCTGGATCATCAGATCTGGAGCAAGCTTTCAGCTTCGTGGAGCGTAAGATGGCAGCAGAGAATGAATGGCTATCATCCATACACCAAGGTAGATTGCAAACTGATGTGGGACGAGAAGAAATACAATATCTTCGTGAAAGCCGACAACATCACTTGCCACCGCTACTACGACCTCACAGCTGTTAAGCAGCCAGGTTTGTGGATTATGGCAGGAGCCAGCGTAAATCTCGGCCGATAATATAATCAGATAATAATCATCCCAAAAGATGATAAATATCCGAAACACGATTCGGATATCAAATAAAAAAACGAGCTTTGATGGAGGTTTCTTCCTTCCGTCAAGGCTCGTTTCCTTTTATTCCGGATATTTCCTTTTATTTCAGTTATTCCGGTTTCTGATATTTTCCGTTCACTTTTATCGGTTCGAGATGGATTCCCACATGGGTATCTGCACCGAAGTGCTGCTTCAGTTTTGTTTCTATATGAGTAGCATGCTCATGCGCCTCATAAAGCGAAAGAGAACCCGGCATACGGACGTGCATTTCTATCGCAATCTTGTTTCCGATGCGACGGGTACGCAGGTTATGAATCTCTCCTACTCCCTGCTCTTCGTTCGCAACCTTCAGAATTTCATCTTCCTCCGTTTCCGGAAGACTGGCATCCGTCAGTTCTTTCACAGACTGCATCACCAGTCCCCAGGCGGCCTTGATGATGAAGACACTCACGATGATGGCAGCCAGCGGATCGAGCACCGCCCACTTTTCTCCCAGGATGATGGCGCCACCAATACCGAACATCGTTCCGATACTCGATAAAGCATCGCTGCGATGATGCCAGGCATTCGCCACTACAGCCTCGGAATGATATTTCTTTCCGGCTTTAACCGTAAACTGATAAGCCCACTCCTTCATCACGATACTTACAATAGCAGCAATCAAGGCTACAACGCCCGGCTGCTGCAATGTCTCGCCGCAGATGGCACGATAAGTCTTGGTTACGCCAGAATAACAGATCATCACACCCACCACGAAGAGCGAAATACCGATGATGGCAGTGGCAAGCGTCTCGTATTTGCCATGACCATAATCATGGTCCTTATCCATCGGCTTATTGCCCAGTTTTACGAATACCAGTACCACCACATCGGTGGCGAAATCGGTAAGCGAATGGATGGCATCCGCTATCATGGCTGCCGAATGTCCGAGGATACCTGCAGCAAACTTCAGCACGAGCAGCACCACATTGATGATGCTTCCCGCTATCGTCACCTTATATACTTCCTTTACTCTATCCGCATCAGCGGAATGATTCTTTTTCGTTTCTGTGGGCATCTCTTGCTCGTTATATATTCTCTCATTCTTGTCCATACTATAAAATATAACAGAAGTCCTTTGCTTCCTTAATAATGTTTTTGTATAACCAAATTCCTGTCTTTCATGAATTGAGCGGCAAAAGTACATCTTTTTTCTGAAATCGGATAAAAAGAGAGATTAAAAAAGTATAACGAATGAGGAATAATGTGATAGCGAAGAGAGAAAAGCATGGAATTCGACAAATCACCGAACTTAAAATATCAAGCCGTAACCGTTAATTCTGTGAAAGAAAATTGCGGAAATCCGCAAAAATCTTTTCTGTTATGATTGTAAATAGAGACAAATATCTACCTTTGCTACGTATAGACGATAGTTTTATGATTCTGTATTTACCATTATAAGTTAACGAACTTAAAATATCAGGCCGTAACCGTTAATTCTGCGAAAGAAAAATGCGGAAATCCGCAAAAATCTTTCCTGTTATGATTGTAAATAGAGACAAATATCTACAAGAATTGGTTAGTTCACGCCATAATGGACTGGTAAAAATCATTACCGGTATGCGCCGTTGCGGAAAATCCTTTCTGCTGTTTCGTCTCTTCAAGCGTTTCCTTGAAGACGATGGAGTCATGCCCGACCACATCATAGAAATGGCATTCGATGACTATGCATTCAAGGAGTTTCGCAATCCTGACAAGTTTTATAAGTATGTAAAAGAGAAGATTGCTGACGACCAACCTTATTACATTCTGCTTGATGAGGTACAGATGCTTGACGAGTTTGAAGATGTACTAAATGGATTATTGCATATTCCCAATGCTGATGTTTATGTGACGGGAAGCAATGCACGCTTCCTATCCAAGGATATAATAACCGAATTTCGTGGACGAGGATACCAAATACACGTTTCACCACTCAACTTTGCTGAATTTATGACCGTATATGATGGCGACAAGCAGGATGGTTGGAACGATTATTTGCTTTATGGTGGTCTTCCGCCTGTTGTTCTACAAAAGACAGAAGAAGAAAAAGTGAGACTTCTGAACAGCCTCTTGACTGAGACTTACATGATAGATGTCATCAACAGAAACAAGATAAAGAACGATGCAGAACTCAACGATTTATTCAAGATTCTCGCATCGGGAATTGGCGGACTTACCAATCCGCAACGACTTGCCAACACTTTCCAATCTGTAAAGAATGTCTCTATAAGCTCTGCAACCATCAAGAAATACATCGAATATCTTGCAGATGCGTTCTTGCTTGAGCCATGCAATCGCTATGACGTAAAAGGTCGTAAGTATATCGGAACGCCATTGAAATATTATTTTTCTGACTTAGGCATTCGCAATGCACTTCTCGGCTTTCGCCAACAAGAGAAAACCCATCTGATGGAGAATGCCATCTATAATGAACTTCGCTACCGTGGATATAGTGTGGACATTGGCAACGTAGAAATCAACGGCGTGGACGAAAAAGGAACCAAAGTGAGACGGATGCTTGAAGTTGACTTTGTTTGCAACCAAGGCTACAAACGCTGCTACATCCAGTCGGCTCTCAGTTTGCCAGACAAGGAGAAGACGAAACAAGAACTTGCTTCTTTGCTACGTATAGACGATAGTTTTATGAAGTATGTGATAACAGGCGACCTCATCAAGAAATACCAAAACGATGACGGCATCGTATTTATGGACGTATTTGATTTCTTGTTGGATAAAGAATCTGTATGAATATAAAGCAGTAAGGCTAATGGAACTTTTACATTTCCATTAGCCTTTGGTGTTATTATTCTTTCTTCAATAAGGACGAAAATATGAAGACTAGTTTACCATCACTTCGTTTGAAATTGGTCAGTTGCTCCATTGCCTTCACATACCCCACAGAATTTTCACGAATGTTCTCAATGATTTCTGTGTCGAAAGTGCCATCATTCTTTTCCGTAGTATGTATAATCATGTCTTGCGTGATGTTAGAACCATTCAGAAAACGGGAAGCCTGCGCCATTGCCTTCACGGAAGCCACACGATTGATAACGCTTTCATTGTTTTTGTACTTAGCTGGTTCAAGTGCTAAGACAGAAATCAAATAAGCATTAACATAATCATTCACTGCACGCACACCTTCAAAGGGTGCGTTGTTATACATCCGGACAAGAAAGTTAGTAAAAGCTACTTTGTCGCCAGAATATCCCTGGGCATGCAAGCCCAAGGATATTATTGTTAGCACGGATACTAATAATAGTTTCTTCATCTTTACATTATTTGTTCTTAGGCATCAACTTGAAATCAGAATACTTCGAAATTTCGGAAGCAGGGATTCTGAATTTTATTATCCAATTACCGAAATCGTTGGAACTCGAATAAAAAAACTCAATAGTGCTACTTAAAGACCAGAAGAACGGAACGTTTGGTTGAACCAACACTCCTTCTTTAAACAGACCAGAACCTTGATTCGTAAAGTATGTCCGACCATCACCGCCAAACCATATCGTTCCGTTTTGTCTAAACAATTCTTCCTCTTTATCTTCACTATGCATTCCACGATAAGATCCCATTAAGAAGCCATTGAATGAAGATGAATTACCCAAATTATCCACAATCTTAAAATTAGAGAATTCTTCCAAGAAGATATTTGTAAATTCAGCAAACACCTTGTTTATATCTTCTTTTGAATTTCTGAAATTCAGATCTAACTCATTCCGAGGTTCTCCACTCTTATAGCAATATGGCCAGTGAATAAACAATCGTGACATCTTCATATTCATCTTCTCATACTCTGTTTGTTCTTCACTACTCAACGCAATGGCTTTTAAGGTATTGTTTATATTCTCCAATATATGATTGGTATTATCATTTGGTTCTATAGAAACACAGAACTCCATTTGATAATATCCATCTAATAAATTTAGATAGTTCCTATAACTCTCTATGATAGCATCTGCCCCTACAGCAGGATGTACATATATAGGATTTGCTTTAGCATATTGTGGATCTGTACGAAAATCTTTTTTAGGAATGGTAGGATCTGCTATAGACAACTTTTTATCAAATGCTACTGGTAACAATTCCTTTGCCATAGCCACCATATTCTGTAAAGCTTGCAACTCGTTTTTCTTATTCAGCTCTTTCATCTTCATGTTTTGAGCAAACGTAGCTCCAGCAAACTCGGTTGATGCACCTTTCGATTTGGCATAGCTAATAAGTTTGGAGATGCATACTGTTGCTTTGACCGTAACCATCTCTTGCCCGTCTTCACACTTTACATCACTAAGTACCTTATATGACTTTATGTTGCCACTCGATATTGTCACAATTTCATCCTTTACAAGGTCATCGTTGAGAATCGTTGTATTAGCAGAGACAAATACACCATAAGCTTGCTCTATTGCGCTTCGCAAGGCTACAGCTGTAGCTTTTTCACTATCAACAGCTTTACCAAAAACAACCAAAGTAACCTCATCGTTTGAATTTGCTGAATTATTTTCCTTGCCACTATCATTTGTAACATCCAGAGCCTTAGTGTTATTCCTTTTCTCTACAGCTTTACGCAAAAGTCCACCAGCCAACCTTTGCAATGCGGCCTGTCCATAAGAAACTGTGCTAAAAGTTGGAGCTAAAGCCAACAACACTACAAAAAATAAAATCTTTGTTTTCATAAATTTATTATTATTGTTAAACGTTACCACCATCCTCGGATGATGTTTTTTACTATACTTTGAGGTTGATTGTTTGCCCAAGCCATGCCTACATCGCGACAAGCCTTAATCATGCTTCGTTTGTTTGCTTGGCTGTCCTCGTATTGTTTCATTTGGAAGTTCCATTCACGAAGTTCATCAGCTTTCAGCTTGGAAGCCACTTCTTTACGCAGATTCTCGACATCAGAGTAGCACGAACTGTATGGCGATATAGTATTGAGGAACTTTGCAACCTCGTTGGCTCCTTCAACATCTGGACATTTCATCCACACATTGCGTGCCTTGTTTAACTGCTGCAAGCCTTTTGCATCTATCTTCTGTTGGTATAAAGATGTGGCTGTTGACTGGCATTGAGCATAACAATCCCCACAAACATTAGGCACAGCCATCATTCGTGATATCGCCTCGTCATAATTACCGATGGACGCCATTGTGCGAGCCTTGCTTATCTCTTCTGCGCAATGATTAGTGTAAAAATCAATAATTTTGCACTTTGCCCTTTCCAGCATCTCGCCAAAGTCTTTATGATTAGGGTTTAGTTTGCTAAAAGCACTAATCATAGCCTTGTTTTCATTGGTACCAATTCCTTGGAGCGATAACGTGCACGACGCATATAGCTTGTTTTCTATCACATCGCCCACAAAGAATGTTACTTCCATTTTCTCAGAAACTCGTGCGGGGGTGGAGGGTACAATATCCTTGCTCGTAATATCAACCTTAGCAGTCAAGACGAAACGTTCTACATAGCCATTGTCGCCATAGCCATTACTAACAAGCATACGTTGCATACGTGTGGTTAGGTTCTTGCTTGCCTCCATTGGGATTACATCATCGGGCATCATAGCCTGAATTGAGATTCGCCCCTCGTCTGATGTCTGTGCAAAAGTTGTTATCGACATCATTAATGTTATTATAAAGAATAGTTGTCTCATTTTATTTCTCTCCTAATACAACAATAGCTTCACCCAAACCTCTCACCATTACCTTTGATGTAATATTGAAAGGCGGTTGTTGCAGAAACTTTCTCAACTTTGTGGCAAATGCTCTGGCATCCATAGCCTTGCCTTTATCATCAAACAAAGGAATACGCACTTGTTCAAACTGGGCAAACGATTCTGTTCCGTCACTCAGATTGAATGTGCCGTTCACACAATTTTTCTGTAGCCAGCTTTGTATGCAGTCTGTCAATTCCTCACCATTATATTCTTCTTCTAAATCCTTGTCCCAACTATCCCAGCATCTAACAGTAAGGCTTATTTCCCTTCCACGCTTAGTCTGATCGGAAAACCAATCATCCATTTGGTGGTCGAAAGGTTTAATGTTTTCCTTGACAGCCCTTGCTAACAATACGGGAATAATATCAGACGAAGGCTTGGTGGTACCAGTAGATGTTGCTATGCGTTTATTGGTATAGGCATCAAAGGCTTCAAGAGTAAATGATGCAGAATTACCACTTCCGGCACGATTCACTTGCCACCAAAGTTGAATGATTACATCAGACTTCACTCTACGTTTCAGTTGGTCAAGTGGGGATTCCACAAGTGAGGCTCCACTCTTTTTGCTGGTCGTTACATTTTCTTCTGCGGTCTTCATGCTGATGCTTTTGATTTCTTGCCCAGCATCTTTCAGGCTATATCCTTGCTCGGTAAGCACTTGTCCAACCTTACTGATAACCTGTCCCAGTTCTGTATCCTCCAGAAATGCCTGCTGATAGTTTGGAACCTTCACTGTATTCCCTTGATCAGAGAAGCTGGTCATAAAATACCGCTGATTACACCAATTGTCACTTGGCAGAATCATTATCGTTGGCTTCTTTGCTTGCTGTGCAAACAACAAGAAACCATACATACTAAGAGTTAATAAGATAAATATCTTTCTCATATACCTATAGTTATTAAATGTCGGGGACAAAGATAGTTATTCTATTTGAAACCATCAAGTCCATAATGGTTCATAAGCGAAATTTCTTGATTTCGGCTTAACAAAAGTAGTAAAAATCGTTCTGTTTCATTGGTATATTATCATTTTGCCAGGTGTTCCCGAGACTTGGCGGGTTAAGATTTCGGTTTCGGCAAAATAAAAAAGCGTGGGAACTTACCTGTCACTCGTCCCACGGATTGAGGCCTTCGCATTGCCCTGCATTGTTGAACGAGCAACGTCGAAGCCCACGCCGATATGTATACACTTATCCCTATACGGATATAAGACCTACCGCCTTGACGCAATAAGCCATACCAGTAAAGGGATGTGAATTAACACATCCCGAGAGCACCTACCGTTGCTATGTTCTGACAATGCATGAAGTTTGCGAAGTTTCAATCCGTCAAGAACAAAGCGCTAAGTATGCGCCTTTTCCATTATGTCGTGATTCTTACTCAGAATCATCGGCAAATATACGAATAATGTTTGAAAGAACAAAAGTTTTTAGCAAAAAATCCTCATTGAGGGATAAAATTCATCAAAATCCTCCCTCTCTGAGGGATTTTTCTGTATTTAACCACGCTATGCGAAATTTTTATTGTACTTTTGCACCCGTGCTTGGAAAAGCAACAAATAAAACAGAAGAGTAAACGATATGGCAGAAAAGAATAGCATACCCCAATTCGTGAATAGTGAATCTATTATGTCGGATAGCAACTATGTGAAGTGGCTCTCCGATTTGAAAAGTCGTATTCGCATCGCCCAACTCAAAGCGGCTATCAAAGTCAATGAAGAGTTGCACAAGCTTTATTGGAGCTTGGGAGAAGACATTTGTAACAAGCAAAAGCTATATAAGTGGGGCACTAATTTTATAAAACAGCTTAGTTTGGACTTGCGTTCTGCATTTCCAAATGTAGAAGGTTTTTCTTGGTCAAATCTTTATAAAATACGCAAGTGGTATCTCTTCTATTCTTCGCAAAATAAATTTTTGTACCAAGCTGGTACAAAATTAGAAACCTTAGAAAGTACTAGCGTTCCTATGCCTGCGATTTTGCTTCGTGTACCCTGGAGGCATCAGACTGTCATTGTCTCGAAATGAAAGAGCAATCCACAAAGAATTCCACTAGCAATAACAACGATTAAGAAAGCATAAACAGAATATGGTTTTAAATTACATTTGGATAGCATTTTTCGTGATTGCGTTCATCTTCGCACTCATCGGATTGGCAATGGGAGATACGACTATCTTCCAGAAGATTGTAGATTCCACCTTCGACTCATCCAAGAATGCCTTCGAGATTTCTCTCGGACTGACGGGCGTGCTCGCTCTCTGGCTTGGCATCATGAAGATTGGAGAGAAGGCGGGAGTTGTGAATGTGTTGGCAAGAGCACTCAGCCCGGTCTTCACCCGTCTCTTCCCCGATATTCCGAAGAACCATCCGGTGATGGGAAGCATCTTCATGAATATCGCTTCGAATATGCTGGGACTCGATAATGCGGCGACGCCTACCGGATTGAAGGCGATGCAGCAGATGCAGGAGCTCAATACGAAGAAGGATACGGCGACGAACCCGATGATTATGTTCCTGGTTCTGAACACCTCAGGACTCACCATCATCCCTACCACCATCCTCGCCTTCCGTGCCTCCTATGGAGCAGCCCAGCCTACGGATGTCTTCATCCCTATTCTGATGGCTACGCTCGTGGCTACGCTTGCCGGAATCATCATCACTTCGCTCTGGCAGCGCATCAACATCCTGCAGCCGGTATTGCTCGCTACTCTGTTGGGAATGTGCGCCTTCGTTGGCATCATCATCTGGGGATTCGGACAGATGGACAAGGATACGATGAATACGGTTACCACCTTGGCTTCTAACATGATTCTCCTGGGCATCATCCTCAGCTTCATCCTGGCTGGATTCTGGAAGAAAGTGAATGTTTATGATGCATTTATCGAGGGAGCGAAGGAAGGTTTTACTACGGCGGTGAAGATTATCCCTTATCTCGTAGCTATTCTTGTGGGCATCGGCGTGTTCCGTGCTTCGGGAGCGATGGATATGGTGATTCAAGGCATTTCGTGGTCGGTAGAACAATGCGGCTTGAATGCCGATTTCGTAGGCGCCCTGCCTACCGCCATCATGAAACCGCTGTCGGGAAGTGGTGCACGAGGCATGATGCTGGAGGCGATGAAGAACTATGGTCCTGATTCGTTTGTGGGCAGATTGAGCTGCATCTTCCAGGGTTCCACCGATACCACCTTCTATATATTGGCAGTATATTTCGGAAGCATAAGCATCAGGAATACCCGCCACGCCGTGGCTTGCGGCTTGCTCGCCGATTTGGCAGGAGTCATCGCAGCAATCGCTATAGCATATTTATTCTTCGGATAAGAGTCTCCCACAGATTTCACAGATTTACACAGATAATCTTTGAATGACAGCGCAAGCCCAATTTAACACTTAACATTCAACATTAAGAAAGATAATGGCAAGTTTAAAATCACTCGCAAAGGATACCGCCATCTATGGTTTGAGCAGTATCATCGGCAGATTCCTCAACTATCTGCTTGTACCACTCTATACGGCAAAGATCAGCGCCGCCAGTGGTGGTTATGGTGTCATCACCAACATGTACGCCTATACGGCATTACTCCTCGTTATCCTGACCTACGGAATGGAGACCACCTTCTTCCGTTTTGTCAACAAGGAAGGAGAAAACTCAGAAAAGGTTTATCACACGGTATTGAGCATGGTGGGCTTCACTTCCCTACTCTTCATCGCCCTGGTATTCCTCTTCATCACGCCTTTGAGCGATGCGATGGGCTACGCCGACCATCCGGCTTATGTATGGACCATGTTCGTAACCGTGGCTATTGATGCCTTCCAGTGCATCCCGTTCGCTTACCTCAGATACAAGAAGCGCCCGCTGAAGTTTGCTGCCTTCAAGTTGCTCTTCATCGGTCTGAACATTGCGCTCAACCTGGTTTACTACGTCATCATGGATGGTCACGATGTGGGTTATGCTTTCTACATCAACCTGGTTTGTACCGCCTCCATCACCTTCTGTTTCTACAAGGAACTGAAGGAAGGATTCATGGGCGAGAAATGCTCCTGGAGCGAGTGCAAGGTGCTCGTCAGGAAGATGCTGGGCTACAGCTGGCCAATCCTCGTGCTCGGTATTGCCGGTATTCTGAACCAGACAGCCGACAAGATTCTCTTCCCTTACATCTATGAGAAGGGCGATGCTCATGCTCAGCTCGGAATCTACGGAGCAGCCAGCAAGATTGCGATGATTATGGCGATGATTACCCAGGCTTTCCGCTATGCTTACGAGCCGTTCGTTTTCGGCAAGGCGAAGGATAAGGACAACCGACAGACTTACGCTTCGGCGATGAAATATTTCGTCATCTTCACCCTGCTCGCCTTCCTGGTGGTAGTAGGTTATCTGGATGTATTGCGCCATATCATCGGTCGCGACTACTGGGATGGTTTGAAGGTAGTGCCTATCGTAATGGCTGCCGAAATCATGATGGGAGTATATTTCAACCTCAGTTTCTGGTACAAGCTCATCGACAAGACCATCTGGGGTGCTTACTTCTCAGGCATCGGTTGTGCGGTATTGATTGCCATCAACGTTATCTTCGTACCTATCTATGGTTACATTGCCTGTGCCTGGGCTGGTTTTGCTGGATATGGAACAGCCATGCTTCTCTCCTACTTTGTGGGTCAGAAGAAGTATCCTATCAACTATCCGGTGAAGGAGATTATGATTTATGTGGTTCTCGCCCTCATCCTCTTCGCAGGAATGACCGAGGCTAACAGATACTTCTCCAGTGGAATTGCCTGCCTCATCAACACGGTGCTCATCCTCATCTTCGCCGCTTATCTCGTGAAGAAGGATTTCCCATTGAAGAGTCTGCCAGTAGTGGGAAAATACTTTAGAAAGTAAGAGATTCCAATCATTGAGATTATATTCCAAGAAGTCCGTGGACAATGTGTAAGTCCACGGACTTCTTTTGTTTATATTATACAGAACCTTCGCATGCGGTTCAAGAATAGACAAAAGGACCCAATGTTCCTGGTCCCGAGCAATACCCAGAATATAATAGCAGCCAGCAAGGCGCCCTGTAAGAGCTAAAGCAAACGGCTGAGTGAACGAAACGAGACGACTGAATGAGCTGAAGAATATGACTGAGCAAGCTGAAGGATACGGCTCCGTAAGTGAAAGAAGACGTCTGATCAGGTTCAAAGAGATAGAATATGGAGTTCAAGGAGACTGCTTCTAGAAAGTTGCCACTAGGCTCAGCAGCTCTGCTGAGCCTAGTCAGCAGGTCTGCTCACTGCAGTCAGCAGGTCTGCCGAGCCTAGTGACAACACCTTTTAATCGTACAACAATACCCCCTATAGTTGTACGACTACACACCCTTCAGTTGTACAACTATAAACCTTTAGACGTACAACAATGAATCCATCGATTGTTCAACTTGACTTTTTCTCCCATTCTATACCTCAAAAACAAGAAATAGTCCGAGAATTCTCAAAAAAGTAATCTTCCTTTTCGTTATTCCCTCATAAAAGTATATCTTTGCAACGATTATTCCCTCATAAAAAATAAAGAGCATGAGAAAGATACTACAGGACAAGATCAATATGAACGATATCAACAAGATATGCATCATGACACAAGGTAAGGAGAACGACCACCGGAAGGAAGAGCTTTACCAACTCACCTTCGATGAAAACGACCGCGTATCGTTCAATGCGCTTTGGGCTTTAACCCATTTCGATGAAGCCAACAACCCTTGGCTCTTTCAGAAGCACGATGACCTGATTGATAGGGTTCTCGTAGAGAAGAATGAGACCAGGCGCCGCCTGATGCTTCAACTCCTTCTCCGTCAGCCTTTCGAGGAAGAATCACTCCGTTCTGATTTCATCGATTTCTGCATCGCCAAGATTACAGCCTGTTCCCAGCCCTACGCCATCCGCTGCTACTGCATGAAGCTCGCCTACGAGCAGATGAAGTACTATCCCGAACTCCTCGAAGAGTTAAGAATGGCCCTGGATATGCTGGAGCAGGAGGTTCTATCACCAGGAATGTTATCGGCAAAAAAGCAAATTATGAAGAAAATCAAGCGAAGCCTTGGAAAATTCGGGAAATAGTCGTAACTTTGCAAACGTAATATTCTAACAATATAATACATAAATGGATGGAGATACAACTGAACGATTATCACAAGAAAGTCAATGCCCAGATGCAAAAGAGCATGGCTTATTGGCGAGAGCATCCGCTTTCGCTGGAGGAGTGCTTAGCTCAATTCAAGCGCTTGCGGGAACAACGAAATGTTTGCCAAGCATTCCTGGTATTTCCGCAATGCCCTGGTTCGTGCCAACTATCGCAACATTCAGAAAGGCATTGATTACTCTCCCATCTACCTGGTTCGTTTCTTCAGAAACTTACTCCTAAAAGATGGTTGGGTTCTCAAGAACAGATATTTGCATATCCGGCCGACTGATGAATGGAAAGAGCAACCGAACTTAAATTTTCAAACAGGAAGTGGACAGAAAAACAACTTCATAAATAAAGAAGGAGAAGAAAATGTCCCAAGCTTGTCCCAAGTTCGTCCCAAGTAGAAGAACTCATAATACGTATAAATAAAGATTATCTATCCATCGGCGATATAATGAACCTGTTTGGATTAAAGAACAGAACCAGATTTAGAAAAGAATACATTACCCCAGCCCTAGCCGAAGGAGCCTTGGAGATGAAATATCCAAACACCCCAAGACATCCACGCCAGCAATATCGAATGACAGAACAGGCAAAGACTTGGAAAGAATGGTATGAGAAAAAGAATAAATAACATCATAATATAAATAGAAAACAAAAACAAGTAATGAAGAAAAAAGCAACGGTCCTTATCGCCTCTATCATGGCGTTCTGCGGAATCAACACCGCTCACGCTGACGAGGGAATGTGGACAATTTACAACTTGCCTAACGCTGTGTATGAGATGATGCAGCGCGAAGGCTTCAGTATGACTTACGACCAGCTCTACAACGGCGAGAACGCCTTGAAGAATGCTGTGGTTAACTTCTCGGGCTATTGCTCAGGCGTAGTCGTTTCTCCAGACGGTTTGGTATTTACCAACCACCATTGCGGTTTCGAGGCTATCAGAAGCCACTCTACCGTGGAGCACGACTATATGCTCAACGGTTTCTTTGCTAAATCTTACGCAGAGGAATTGCCTAACGAGAATATGTTCGTCAGCTTTATGGTTGAACAGAAGGATGTAACCGATAAGGTGATGAGCCTCGGATACGAGAAACTCGACAACAAGAAGCGCGATGAACTCATCGATTCTCTGGAGAACGAGATGACTAAAGAGGCGAAGAAGAACGATTCTACCCTCCATATCACCGTTCAGCCTTTCTACGAGGGCAACAAGTGGTACGCTACTACTTACCGCGACTTCACCGACCTGCGTCTGGTTTTCACCGTACCAAAGTCTATGGGTAAGTTTGGTGGCGATACAGACAACTGGATGTGGCCTCGCCAGACCTGCGACTTCTCTGTATTCCGCATCTATGCCGACCCTAAGACCAATGGTCCTGCTGCCTACAGCAAGGATAATGTGCCTTACAAGCCAAAGCGTTGGGCTCAGGTTTCTCTCCAGGGTTATAAGGATGGCGACTATGCGATGACCATGGGTTACCCAGGCAGCACAGAGCGCTATCTTTCAAGCTACGGAATCCAGACCATGCGCGATGCTGAGAATGCGCCTCGTGCCCAGGTTCGTGGCGTAAAGCAGGAGGTGATGCAGAAGCACATGCGTGCCGACGAGGCTGTCCGCATCAAGTACGACAGCAAGTACGCCAGCTCTTCCAACTACTGGAAGAATGCCATCGGTATGAACAAGTGTATCGACTCTATCGGCATCGTGAATCTGAAGCGTGAGTACGAAACCCGTCTCCGTGCTTGGCAGGATACAGCCAAGGCTGCCAACGACCTCGCCCACAAGGTAGATTTCGACAAGCTCGCCAAGCTCTACAAGGAGAGCGCTAACGTGAAATACGCCTGGACCAACTTCGCTGAATCTTTCACAAGAAGAAGCAACATCGAGTTCTCTACCCGTGCCATCAAGCTCCAGACCGACATGGAGGTGAAGGGGCCTGAGAAGAACAAGAAGAAGCAGTATCATGAGTTTGAAGATAACTCTGCCGAATGGGATATGGCGCTCGATAAGGAAGTGCTCGCTACCCTTCTGAAGAACTACAAGGAGCACGTAGATGCCAAGTGGTTGCCTAAGTTCTACAAGACCATCGACACTGAGTTTGGCGGCAACTACGCCAAGTATGTGGATTATCTCTGGGAGAAGTCGCTCATCATGAAGAAGGGCGCCAAGCTCTATTTCAACAAGAAGGGATATGAGAAGGATCCAGGCGTAAGCTTCGGTATGGATCTGAACGATGTATTTGCAGATTTCGCTGCTCAGATGGGCAGCATCAACGACAGCATCGCTGAGCAGGAGAAGTATCTCTGTGCTGCCAAGCTCCGTATGGAAGAAGACATGCCTCACTACAGCGACGCCAACTTCACCATGCGATTGAGCTACGGTCAGGTAGGCGGTTTCGACCTCGGTGGCAAGCCATCAGGCTATTATACCACAGCCGAGAGCCTCGTTGAGAAGATGAAGCAGGGCGATAAGGTAATCGATTACTACGCTGAGCCTATCATGCACGAGCTTCTCTCTGAGAAGGATTTCGGCAAGTATCAGGATAAGACGACTGGCAAGATGCAGCTCTGCTTCCTTACCAACAACGATATTACCGGCGGTAACTCTGGTAGCCCTATGTTCAACGGCAAGGGCGAGTTGATTGGTCTTGCCTTCGATGGCAACTGGGACAGCCTCAGCTCTGACATCAACTTCGACAAGCGCCTGGCTCGCTGCATCGGTGTGGATATTCGCTACGTGCTCTACCTGATGGATAAGTGGGGACACGCAGACCGCCTCTTGAAGGAGATCAATGCAAAGTAAATTCTATCTCTGAATCAACAGAGATGATATAAAGGTTTATCCTGGAATAAAGATTAGTCTCAGGATGATATAAAAAGAGCGGAAAATCAGCTGTTAACTGTTAACCTGTTAACTTCTGGCTTTCCGCTCTTGTTTTTTCTTATAGGTTCTCAACTAATACTGCGAGATATTATTCAGTTCCTTCAATGAAACCTGACGAGGCTTCTCGGCGAGTTTCTTCTTCAATTCATCCATCGTTATTTCTGCAGCTGGATTGAACTCATCTGATTGCATATAACCCAACACGCTCTCGTAGAAAGCCCTACCCTCTGGATATTTGGCAGCCTTCTCCAAATCGCTCATGCAGATGAGGAGCTTTCCGGCTCCCACCTTCCATTCCATCACCAAACCCAACTTATGATTCCGCTCGATATTGTCTATCACCTGAACTACCGGGCGATAATCCTTGGCGAAGTTGTCAAGCACCAGCGGATGCGATTCCTTGATTATCGGGAACCATTGCCAGTTGGTGTGCATTTCCGTAGGGAATCCCTTGAATATCGGATGTTCCGGATTCGTAAGAATGCCCAGGGTTCCTGGAGAAACCTTCTTCTTGTTGTTCTCGCAGATGGTCTTGAACATGCGATAGTTCCAGTAATCGGTCTGGAAGAGTCCACCCACGGTATAAGGTGTGGCATTATCTGACTGAGAAAGCGTATCATCTGCAGCCACGAAATGGCTGGAAGTCGTAGGAAGCCAAAGCACCTTTGCTCCCTTTTCTAGTTTCTTGACGACATCGGAAGTCAAATCCTTGGCAATAACGACTTGCTTTTTCAGATAGTCGATATTCTTTGGGGTCGTATAAACCCAAAGGTCGTAAGTATTGGAATATCTTGTCGCATCAAGTTCACCTTCATATATATACAAGGAGAGGGTCAGTTTGCGAGAACCCACATACACGTCCAAGCACTTACCATCCCCATCGTCAATTCCGTTGGCTTTCACTTTCATCTTATGAACGATCTCGCCAACATCTATCCATCCCTCCTCGTCGGTATGGATAGTTATCTCGCCTTGTGCCAAAGGAGAAGGCTGATTCAAATGAGTAAGAGTTTCGGCTACACTGGACTCGTTTGGATAACGTTCGTCTTTGGCATAATCCAACTTCCATTCCACTTTCTTGCCCTTCAAAGACTCTCCCCCATAATTGGCGATTTGAATCTTCGCCTTCATCGTGTCATTCTCCTCATAGCAGAATTTGTCTGTCACCAACAAAGGCACCACAGGCGAGCACCACTGGCGCCATTCCTCGGGCGTAGTGATTCCCTTACTCTCCATAAACGCATCGAGGATGCCTACGAAAGCACTTCCCTGACCGGGATAATCCTGAATATCAAGCAGCTGGAAGCCCGCCATATTCCGGGTTCTCAAATCCATCTCTATATCGGCTTTATAGAGTTTCACGCTCCATAAGCCCGAAGCCTTGTGGAAATCATCAGCCTGCGAGAGCATTCCGGCAGCAGCCAGACGACGGCGGAAGACTTCGAAGTTATAAGGATGAAGCACTCCGGTGTATTTCTTTATTTCCCGATAGTCAGGATAGGTCTGAAACTGGCCTGTTTCGTGAGAGATGATAGGGATTCCTGCCTTATCGCAAGCCTCATCAAAATTCATCGTAGAATTAGGATGGAAATGATTGATTATTCCTCCATCGTAGGCATCGGCAAACGAGAAGGAACCACGGGTATGAGTATTGTATTTGCCCCATCCCTCGCCTCCGATGCGGCAAGTGGTGAAGTAATCCATTCCTTCTTTTATTCCCTGATAACCGAGATAGTAATTGCTTCCAAAAGTATAGTATTTATCGGGCGCAATCTTGCGGAAATCATCCACAAACTCCTTCATCTTGTCGATATCTCCCCAGAGTTCATTCCCCAGCGCCATCATTCTGAAAGATGGATGATGACCGTATTCTCTGAGGATGTTCTCGCCTTCCTGATGCAGGAACGCCATCAGCCTTTCATCCTTCTTATCAAAAGACCCCCAGAAAGGAAGTTCCGGCTGGAGATAGATTCCCAGACTGTCAGCAGCCACGAAAGCCGCCTCCGGTGGGCACCAGGAATGAAAGCGCACATGATTGATTCCATACTCCTTGCAGGTTCCGAGATACTTCATCCAGCCTTCCACGCCCATTTCCACATGTCCCGTCAGCGGCCATACAGCCGCATCGTGCTTGCCACGGAGGAATATCCTATGACCATTGGCGTAGAAGTGGGCGCCCTTGATATGAAAATCCTTGGCGAAATCAGGCATCTGAAGGGCTGTAGAAGAAGCTACAGAACGGCTAGGGATTGCTCCTGCTTGCATTTCTATAGAAGAGGCTAGCTGGAGTTCTATCCTTCCGATAATTCCATTCCAGTTGGTCTGCGCATCTTCCGTATAAGCATGGCTGGAGCCGTAAACCTGATCAGGCACACCTCTTCCATTATCCACTACGATTTCCAAGAAATGCTTGCCCGGCTTCACCTTCTTTGGCAGAAGATAGCGCTGGGGAGTAGAGATGAAGTTACAGGAATCCACCAGTTCTCCATCCACATACACCCATGTCGGTCGGGTACGCTCCAGGAAGAGTTCTACCGGCTTCTTCTTCCAGTCCTTCGGGATATTGATTGTTCTGGAATATCTTGCAGCTCCTTTATAGGCATAGAGCCTCGTAAGATGCGTTGTTTCCATCGTATCTTTCGGAGCGAATCCCAGATGGTTCGTATCGATGGTACCGGGAAGAATGGCACGCTTCACCTCACCCTGCGAGGCACGCTTACTCTTGGCGAAAGCGCTACCGCTCTTTCCCAACTCCACATTCCATTCACCAGCGAGCGAAATGCTCTGTGCTTGCAAGCCCAGACTTACCAGTCCCAGACAAGCGATAAGAATAGTTTTCTTCATTAACTTATTACAGAATATCTTTTAGGGTTAAAATTGCGTATAAAGATATAATAAATTTGATGTTTACGGCTGCAAATATACAAAAATTGCGGTAAAAACACCGCAATTTACCAAAGAAATTGCTGTGTTTTTACCGCAAAATATGGATATTGCATCAAAACATCCCTTTGATGCAGACTTTCATCTTATTATAAATCGCTGCCTAAATTACTTCTTCTTAGGTCTGCGACGAGCCCAGCCTTCTTCCTCGAAGTTTGGCTCCTCACCCTTGAACTTCACGTTGTCGTTGTTCTGGAAGAACTGGCGCCAATCGCCTGTATCCTCCTGAGGGCGAGACTTTCTGCCGCCACGGCTTCCACGTCCTCCCTTTCCACGAGCATCTCGAGAGTCTCTAGCATCATCAGCAGAACCTCTGCGGCTGCGTCCGCCTCTTTCTGAAGAACGACCGCCTCTGCCCTCAGAACTGCGTCCTCCGCGGGCTGCTCTGCCATGACCTTCCTCATCAGCATCGTTACATCTCACGGTTCTGCCCTTATACTCAGTACCGTTCAAAGCCTTCATCACGCGCTTCGCATCCTCCTCAGGCACCTCGATGTAGGCAAACTTACTCAGCAGGTCGATGTGACCCACCTCCTGGCGACCCTTCACGTGCTTGTTCAGATACTGCATGATTTCGCCCGGATAGAAACCATCTGCCTTACCCAGGTTGATGAACAGTCTCTTGAAACCAACCTCAGTCTCATGCTTTCTGCGACCATTGGAAACCTTGCCACGGCCTTCGCCACGACTTCCACGACCTTCGCCGCCACGGGAACCCTTGCCGGTCTCAGGCTTGATAATCTCAGGAGCATTCTTATAGTAATCGAGGAACTTACCGAAGGTGATGGTCACCATCTTCTTGATGATGTCCTCCTTGTCGATGTACTCAAACTGGCGGTTGATTTCAGCCATGTATGGTTCAATCTGATCCTCATCCACATCGGTCTTCATAATGTCGTCCATGGTCTTGAAGAGCTGCTTCTTGCAGATTTCCTCTGGGGTTGGCAATACGCCATCCACGAAGTCCTTGCCAATCTGCTTCTCTATCTGGCGAACCTTGAACTTCTCTCTAGTATGGATGATAGAGATGGATGTTCCCTTCTTTCCGGCACGACCGGTACGACCGCTTCGGTGGGTGTAACTTGCCACATCATCAGGCAAACCATAGTTGATAACGTGAGTCAGATCATCTACGTCTAGACCACGGGCAGCCACATCGGTAGCCACCAGGAACTGAACGGTATGATTGCGGAACTTCTGCATGGTGAGGTCACGCTGCTGCTGACTCAAGTCGCCGTGCAGTGCCTCTGCATTATAACCGTCCTTAATCAGCTTATCTGCAATATCCTGAGTCTCCAGCTTGGTGCGGCAGAAGATAATTGCAAAGATGCGTGGATAGAAATCCACCACGCGCTTCAGGGCGAGATACTTGTCCTTGGCATTTACCAGATAGTAGATGTGGTTTACATGCTCAGCACCCTCGTTGCGCGAACCCACTACGATTTCCTTGTGGTCGTGCAGGTAGTTGAGAGCAATCTTCTCGATGTCCTTGCTCATGGTAGCCGAGAAGAGCAGGGTGTTTCTATCCTCAGGCACGTTCTCGAAGATGGCATTGATGCTCTCAGAGAAGCCCATGTTCAGCATCTCGTCAGCCTCATCAAGCACCACGTTGTTCACGTTCTCCAACTGAGCCACGCCACGATTAATCAAATCGAGCAGACGGCCAGGGGTAGCCACGATAATCTGCACACCATGCTTCAGGGTGCGAATCTGGCTTCCGATGTCGGTACCGCCATAAACAGCGGCAATATGCAAACCGTCGATGTACTTGGCAAAACTGTTCAAATCGTCTGCTATCTGGAGGCAGAGTTCACGTGTAGGACTGAGGATGATAGCCTGTGTCACCTTGCTGCTGGCATCAGTTTTCTGGATAACCGGAATACCGTAAGATGCAGTCTTACCCGTACCGGTCTGCGCCAACGCAATCACGTCGTTCTTATTACCAAGCAAATATGGGATTACTTCTTCCTGAACTGGCATTGGATTCTCAAATCCAAGCTCTTCGATGGCACGGCGAATCTCCTCGCTCACGCCTAATTCTTCAAATGTCTTCAAATCTTTTTAACCTTAATTCATTATAATCAAAATGGAAGGCCGAATTCACCCTCCCAGCCATGAATTAGGGTGCAAAATCCTTCCGAAACGCTTGCGGCAATCCCACGCATTTATTAAGATTGCCTAAATTCGGGTGCAAAGATACGAAAAAAATGTGAGTTTCTTGCAGATTTCTGCAATATTTTATTACCTTTGCATGAAAGTTACAACAAACAGATAACCAAGAAAACTTGAAATATATGAAAAAAGTTATTTTCACCCAAGAATGGATTGCTTTGCATCCATACGAAAAAGCAGACGAAACAGATCTGTATTATACAGAACTCGCCAACGAAATATACCACGCTCTTGACGAGGCGTGCTACACCCATAACTTCAAGAATATGGATGAAGCCAAGCAGCTGGCACTCAGCATTGCCGGTTATTTCGAAGATGTGATTTCGGGCACAGGCATTTGGAAGACTTTCACGGAAGAATGCAAGCAGCGCTACGGCACCTACATTCCTTTCTATGAGAAAGAAAGCGAATTCATCAAGAGTACGCTCAACGAAGATGACCCGGCTTACGACCCTGAGGAAATCAACATCGCTGATGTCAAGTTCCTGCTCTGGCACCATTACCAGCAGAGCAGTTTCGTACAGGAAGCCGTTCCTTTCCTCTTCGGAACTCTGGAACTGGCTGCCAAACTTGCCTACAACATTCTCGACAGAGAGTATGAAACGGCTCCGGAAAACGAGCGTCTTCTGACTTATCTCAGCGAAATGCCTGAGATAGAGAGCAACGCTGAAACGACCGAAGAGGAAATCGAGAAGAACAAGGAGTTGGATGAGATTCACCGTCGCGACACCCTGGCGTGGTTCCATTATGGCTGCTATTTCAACGTGGGCAACCAGAAGCGCCTGCAGTTTACCCTCCAGCAGATGGCAAACTCGCCTCAGGGACTCACCGAACCGCTCGCTTATTCTGTGCAGATGGAAATGACCATCGTCGGCAGAAACAATCTCCTGGCGCTCACTTCTTACGAATGGCTCCGCAAGATTTGCAGGAACATGCCTACCCACAAGATCTGGGAGGATGAGGAGTTCAGGAAGAAGGCTATAGAGCCACATGAAAAGGCAGATCATGAGAAGGCGATTCACGACTACAATCTGCTCAAGGCGAAGGGATATGAAGACAAGTTCATCTTCCTGGAAGATGTGAAGACGCTGAAGGAATTCCTCAAGGAGATTGAATTCGAGTTGCCAAAGGACATCCGATTTCCTCAGAAATACGAGAAAGGCATCATCTTAAGCGGAAGTCCATATACAGGCATCAACATCAGTTTCGGTCTGGCTCATTGCATCGCATCGCCTGAGAACCCATACTATGTACAGGAGCGTGCAGAGACCGACAGCTTTGGCATTATCAGCGGCAATGGTCTCCCATTCCCTTACGAAATTGTCTGCAAACTGATAGAAAACAACCTGATTCCTGACGCAAACATCTTTACGAGCCAGTATGTAAAGGAAGAAGGCTTGAAGATTACGCAGGCAAACCTCCAATTCCTTGCCGATTACTACCTGATGGGTAGAAAGGATAAAGACCTGTCGCCTAAGGAGTTGTGGTAAAGATGCATTCAGCATACTCAAAAAGTTCACTACGCTAACGCCATTTTTTAAGGGGTTAGCGTAGTAGACTTTTACAGATTTATAGAAGAAAGAGCGGAAAATCAGCTGTTAACTGTTAACTCTGTTAACCCCAAGCTGTTCTTCCGCTCTTTATTTATTTCTTATTTCAAATTCTTATCCAGAAACTTCAGCATTTTCTCCTGCGCCTTCAGTCCGCAGGAATGAGGAATTTCCCAAAGCTCCGTATCCAGCAGATTATCAGCACCCTGACTCTTCCAAACCTTGTGCATTTCACTGAAAGCATCCTTTACACCGAGTACAGGGAAGAGCTTATCTTTTGTGCCATTGATGAAAAGCATCGGTTTCGGACAGGCGAGGGAGGCGATGTGAGGATAGTCGAGATATTGGCGAAGACCGGGGATACAATTCGCAAAACCGCCATTCTCCTTTCTTCCGAATCTCCGGGTAAGCTGCGCATCGGTGGTAATCATCCAGCAGATGGAAGCACCCGCCTTGATTCTATCCGATAAGGCAGAGAGCATCCACGAACGATAGGCTCCCATCGAACACCCCACGCATCCGATACGCTTCGCATCCACCATCGGCAGCGAAGCCAGGAACTCGGTACTGGAAATATCATCGTAAGTCATGAAGGCAGAGAGGTCTCTACCCAGCATCATCATGTTGCCGGCTATCAGGTCGTATTTGTTTCTATCCACGCCCTCCTTTCGGCCTCGTTCTCCCCACATCGGAGCATCTGCCGAAAAGACTACGTAGCCATGTTTCGCCAGATAATCGCCCACGTACTGATTATCATAAAGCTGCCTTGCCCACGCATCCGCATCATCCAGAATCTCCTGACAGAGCGCCTGCTTCGTAGGGGAATCTTTTTCTTCCGGAGTAAAGAAAGGGCGAATCATCTTCTCCTTTCCGATAAAGAGATGAGCACCATGATCATGAAGCGCATTGACTGTTGGGAATGGTCCCTTGCCATCCGGAATCAGGAGATAAGCCGTAATTCGGGAATAGGCGTTGATATTAAAGGCGATTTTCTGCGCCTTATATCCGTCTCTCTGTTCCTCACCGAGCACTTCCATATCCCAAGCCGCAGCCGCTTTCGGAGGCGTCATCATGCATTCGAGAACCTTCGCCCTTGCCGCCTTCTTCCACTTCTTGAAGTTCTTAATCGGACTGTTTCCCCAAGCCATCGGATAGGTCAGTTCCTTCTTCAGCGTTTCTACATAGGTAGGAATCTCTCCCTGCCATTCATACTTCTCCCGCTTCTGAAACTTCGGCTTCGGAGAGGTTTTTGCAAACGGCACAGAGGTCTGTGCAAGCGCCACCGATGCCTGCAACAAAGCGATGATACTATATGTGATAATCCTTTTCATTCTCTTGTCTTGTTTTGTTAGAAATCTATCTTCCTGTTTATAAGATTAGTTATTGTTTGCAAAATTAAGAAATTATCCGCAAAAAGAGCCCAATAATCTCGATATTTTTACGTACCTTTGCCTAAAACATTTATAAATAACGGATAAAACATCTATAAACAACAGATAAAACATCATCAAATAGAAGATAAAGCAATATGAAAATAGCAGTTTTTTGTTCAGCAAATAAGAATATCGACCCCGACTTCTTCACATTGACTGAAGAGATGGGAAAGTGGATGGCAGAGAACGGCCACGACCTGGTTTTCGGCGGCTGCAACTCCGGTCTGATGGATTGCATCGGCAAGGCGGTGAAGGCGAATGGCGGCAGAACCATCGGTGTGGTTCCTACGCTTGTAGAGCGAGGCGGCAGAACTTTCCCTGACCTCGACATCGAGATTCCGTGTGATAATCTCAGCGACCGCAAGGACCTAATGCTTGCCCAGAGCGACATCTTCGTAGCCCTTCCTGGCGGCATCGGCACCCTGGATGAAATCTTCACCATCGCCGCCGCCCACACCATCGGCTACCACCACAAGATGGTGATTCTCTACAACATGAAAGGCTTCTGGAACTCCACCATCGCCCTGTTGGATGACATGGCAGAGAAAAGCATGATTCGTGGCAATTGGCGAGATGCGATAGAAGTAGCGGATAACCTGGAAGAGCTGGCAAAAATGTGTATTTAAGGAGAAAGAGCGGAAAAACAACTGTTAACTGTTAACTCTGTTAACCCCAGCTGTTCTTCCGCTCTTGACATTTTCTTCAAGACAATCTAGCTCTTATTTTCTTTCCCCAAAAGGAAATCGGAGAGACTCATCATCAGAATGCCTTCTTCATTATAACCCGAACGATACCTATCCCCTACGATTATCAGTTTGCGAAAGCCATCGTTTACATTCAAAAGAGAAGCCTGCTCCTGATCAACCTTCTCCTTATCAGGCAAGGCATAAGCCGACTGGATATAGAGGCGTTCATCATGACGGTTCACCACGAAATCAATCTCAAGATTCCTACGCTGCAGTTTGCCATTCTCATCCCGCTTGAAGCTCTCCACTACACCGACATCCACACCATAGCCTTGTTTGCGAAGCTCGTTATAGATAACATTCTCCATAATATGAGTGTATTCTATCTGTCGGAAATCAAGCACGGCATTTCTGATACCGATGTCCTCGAAGTAATACTTGGTACCAGCACCAATGTATTTGCGTCCCTTCACATCATAGCGCAAAGCCTCGCTGATGATGAAGGAATCCTGCAGGTATTCCAAATACTTGCTGATAGTATTGCCACTTATCTCTACTCCACCAGCCGATTTAAACGTATTGGAGATTTTCAAGACATTGGTACAAGAACCTATCGTAGATGCAAGGAGACGAACCAGCTCTTTCATTCCCTCTGGATTCTTCAAGCGATTTCGGTCCAATACATCTTTCAGATAAACGGTCTCATAAATCTCTCGAAGATAGTTTTGCTTGGCTTCTGGACTTTCCATCTGCACCACAGCAGGCAATCCACCATAAAGATAATAGGTTTCCAAAGCTTGTTGTATCTCTCCTCCTACAACCTCGTAGTATTCAGAAAAGCTCAATGGATGAATTCGGATTTCCCATCCTCGCCCTCTGAACTCTGTGATTACATCCTTTGATAAAAATCGGGCATTGGAACCAGTTACGTACACCTCAGCATTCTCTACATGGAGATAAGAATTGAGCACATCCTCAAACTCCTTTACCATCTGAACCTCATCAAGAAGAATGTAATACTTCTCCTTGTCAACTATCTGAGCATCAATATACTCTAAGAGTGCATCCGGGTCACGGAGTTTCTTGTTTCTACGGTCTTCAAGATTTACTTGTATGATATGGTCTTCCGCAACACCTCTTTCGAGCAAATGCTTGCAAAAGATGTTGAAAAGAAGAAAAGATTTACCACATCGGCGGATGCCAGTGATAATCTTTATCATCCCATTGCCTTCGGCAGAGATGAGCTTATCTAGATATTCCTTGCGCTCAAAATACATCATTTCACTGAAAATTTTCGTGTCAAGACACATATTTTTGCAGCAAAAGTACACTTTTTACTCGACTTCACCAAGTTTTATTGTAATTTACACGGAATATTTAAGGTATTTAAACAAAGAAAGAGCGGAAAAACAACTGTTAACTCTGTTAACCACAGTTGTTCTTCCGCTCTTAATCATTCTAAAATCTTATCTATTATCTCCAATAAGAAATCTCCAATAAGCATACTATACTATTGAACAACAACTTTCTTCACACAGCCATCGCTATACTTCACGATGTTCAAGCCCTTGGCTGGCACTTCCAATCGCTGACCATCTGCTGCATAGCGAGAGATTTCCTTAGCTTCGCCAGATGTCGTAATATGATCGATGCCAGTTGCATCATACTCTACGATATTTTCAAATATACCCCAATTTGAAAGCCAATAATCATCATAAGTCCCTTTTGGAACATACAAGATGCATTTTTTTGTATTTGCATACTCAAAAATAGAAGCATTAATTGGTAAAGGAGATTCCCAACTTACATATATGCTGGTCAAGCCGCTACAACCTTCAAAAGCAGAATCACCTATCGAGGTGACACTGGAAGGAAGGGTGAGGCTAGTCAAGCCGCTGCAACCTCTAAAAGCAGAATAACCTATCGTGGTGACACTGGAAGGAAGGGTGAGACTGGTCAAGTTTACACCTTTATAAAAAGAATAACTGCCAATTTTATCTACGCCAGAAGGAATTTCTAACTTTGTAAGTTCCTGCCCATTATGATAGTATTTAATTTCATCAACGGGAATATATCCCCAATCATGAGTATGAGCAAGGTAGGTTTCTAAATCAGAATCTATGAAATAATTACACTCTTTTAAATTATAGCAACCATCAAAAACCCAACGACCTATTGATGAGGTGACACTAGAAGGAAGGGTGAGGCTGGTCAAGCTTCTGCAACCTGAAAAAGCATAATCACCTATCGAAGTAACACCGGAAGGAAGGGTGAGGCTGGTCAAGCCGCTGCAACCATAAAAAGCAGACCCACCTATCGAGGTAACACTGGAAGGAAGGGTGAGGCTGGTTAAGCCGCTGCAACCATAAAAAGTACAATCATCTATCGTGGTGATACAGGAAGGAAGGGTGAGGCTGGGCAAGCCGCTGCAACCTGTAAAAGCAGATTCACCTATCGAAGTAACACCGGAAGGAAGGGTGAGGCTGGTCAAGCTTCTGCAACCTGAAAAAGCATGAGCACCGATGACATCATCCGATGTATAATAACCTTTATCATAATAATTATAATAACTATCTCCTCCCTTCACTATTTTAGAACCTGAGAGATCCAAAGTCGCCAACTTTCTCTCAAGGTGGTCAAATCCATTGACAGGCCCCGCCATATTGCGTATGAAACAAAGATCAGTGCCATTAATCTCACCCATAATCTTAAGATTGGTAATCTTATATTTCTTTGTATCCCCAATCTTACTTGGCAAAGTTCCTGCCTTTTCCAATTTGATGGTGATTTGCTTTGTTATTAAATCACCATCAGCTGCATGGATTGTCAAGCAACCCAACAGCATAAATACTGCTGTTACAAACAGACCTTTTAATGTAAATGTTCTCATATATATATCTTTTCTTAAATTATTATTCTTTTGTTGCTAATATTGCTGTAACAAAATCCTTAAAATCTTTTATTTTTACTTTTCCACAAATCTGACATTTAGGATTCATCTGTGAATTTATGACATAATAGTGACCCTCATGCTCAATACAAGCATGAGCAAAGCTATTGCGCAAATGCTTAAGCAACGGCGCACAAACCCCCGTCCCCTTGTAACACAGAGTATTTGGTGACTCAGGAAAACTCAACTCTATTTTATTTTTGTCTGTATCATGAATCAAAGAAACTTTGTTTTTAATCTCAAGTGGAACTTTCTTATAGAAATATCCCTTATGATTACGCTTCCCCTCATTTTCATACTGATACAGAACGTCATAAAAAAGCTTGAGGTCATCAGGCTTCAAAGAAGTTTTAAATTGTCCCATACACAAAAAGTTTATTGATTTTTATTGCGCTCTGCGATGATTTTATCGTATTCATTTTTAGTAAAATCCTGTCCGCATTGCGTGCAAACATAATCACCAGTTTTCTCCTCTACATAGCCCCACCCCAAATGAGTTTCTTTCTCAAATTTAGGATGTGAACAAGGTTTGTTCCCCCATAATTTACGAAGTTCTTCCGCTTTAAAATAATCCATATCATTTCCTTTCTAACCAACCTAAACACCCAAGGCTAGCAGCTAAAAAAAACAGAAAGCGTGGGATCTCCTTGCTGCTCATCCCACGTTCTGAGGCCTTCGCATTGCCCTACACAGTTGAACGAGCAACGTCGAAGCCCACGCCGATATGAATACACTTATCCCTATACAAGTATAAGACACATTGCATTACACAATATGCCATACCAGTAAAGGGATGTGGATAAACACATCCCGAGGGCATCTACCGTTGCGTTGTTCGTGACTGTGTAAGAAAGTTGCGAAGTTTCAGAACGTCAAGAACAAAGCGCCAAGTAAACGCTCTATATTATGTCACGATACCTCTACCCTCCCAAGTCCTCGTCTCAACAATCTCTCTTTTTGAGAAAGAAAGCATCAACTCGGCGTGAGCAGAATGGGTATCCGAGTGCAAAGGTATATAAAATATTTGAAATGCCACTCCTTTTCCAGGAACTTTTTAGAGAGAAAAGCAAAAAAGATAGATGTGGGGGCACACAAGAAAGGAAAATGAATGCTCGAAAACAAAGAAAGAGCGGAAAAACAACTGTTAACTGTTAACTCTGTTAACCCCAGTTGTTCTTCCGCCCTTAAACTTTATTCTGCCAGCAGCTTCTCTGCCATAGCCTTACCCAGAGCCTCGCACTGCGCCTTTACCTCTGGAGTAATCGCCTGCTTCATATCCACCGGCTCGCCCACTGGCTCGTAGTGGAGCTTGGTTTCGTTCCACTCCTGAATCTTTGCTACTGCCTTGCTTGCCCAGCAATGAGAACCGTACCAACCGAGGAGGTGGTTCTTGACGTCCTTGTTGGCAAGCTCGGAGAGGAGAACCTCCATTTCGTGATAAAGACCGGCATTGTAGGTTGGAGCACCTACGATAAGGCCCCTGTAGCGGAAGATGTCGCGCAGGATGTAGCTGTGGTGAGTCTTCGAGATGTTGTACATTACGATGTTCTTCACGCCAGCCTTGCTTGCCGCACGGGCGATGATTTCAGCCATGCGCTCAGTATTGCCGTACATGGTGCCGTAGCAGATAACGAGGCCCGGCTCCGTCTCGTACTTCGACATCTTATCATACATGCCGATTACCTTCTCAATATGCTCGTGCCAAACCGGACCATGGGTTGAGCAGATGTAATCCAGCTCCACGCCAGCCAACTTCTTCAAGGCATTCTGAACAGGGATTCCATACTTACCCACAATGTTTGAGTAGTAGCGAACCATCTCCAGCCAGAAAGTCTCGCAGTTGATTTCCGTATCGATGATTCCGCCGTTCAGCGCACCGAAGCAACCGAACGCATCACCTGAGAAGAGCACCTTGTTCTTCGCATCGAGGGTTACCATGGTCTCTGGCCAGTGAACCATAGGGATGAGAACAAAGCTCAGCTCGTGGTTGCCCAGAGAGAGGGTTTCGCCATTCTTCACCTCTACCACGTCATCTGTTACGCCGTAGAAGCCTTCCAGCATTCCCAGCGTCTTCTTGTTGCCCACAATCTTGATGTTAGGGTAATATTTCTTGATGAGGGCGATAGACCCGCTGTGGTCAGGTTCCATGTGGTTGATGATAAGATAATCGATTTCTCGGTCGCCAATCACCTCGTGAATGTTCTCGAGGAACTGGGTGAAGAAATCAACCTCTACAGTATCTACCAGCGCTACCTTCTCATCGTCAATGATATAAGAGTTGTAGCTCACTCCGTTAGGCAAAGGCCAGAGGCCCTCAAAACGATGCTTATTGCGGTCGTTTACGCCTACGTAATAAATTTTGTTTGTAATTTCTGTCATATCTTTTATATTTTTATAATTCCTTCTTCTTTTCTTCTCCGAATTCCTTGGAAACATAATTGTAGATGTCCTTGCAGCATTCGGTGGAGAATTCTTGAGCCGAAACAAGGAGACTGTCCCATTGCGCCTCAGATAAGCCGCGGTCAATGTCCTCGCGGGTGATTCCATCCTTGATCAGTCCGAAAACGAAACCGGCATTGAAATTATCGCCGGCTCCGATAGTGCTCACCGGTTTCATCTTCTCCGAAGGATAACTCTTGGCAAAGCCGTTCTCGGCACGAACCTCTACAGGCTCAGCGCCCTGGGTGCAGATAAACTTCTTGCAGTAGAAACTGATTTCGGCATTATAAACCTTATCCGCCTCCGGTTTCTTGTAGAGGATTCCAAAGTCCTCGTGGCTTCCGCGTACGAAATCAGCCATCTCCAGGTTCTCTATCAGATTAGGCGTAATCTTCATGATTTCGTTCTGATGAGAAGCACGGAAGTTGATGTCGTAATAAAGAATGGCGCCGTGCTCCTTCGCATACTCCAGGAAGCCGGCAACCTGAGGACGGACCACAGGATTCAGAGCGAAGAACGAACCGAAGAGCACGATGTCGCCAGGATTGATTTCCGGTGTGGCAAACTCCAGCTGGTCGTGAGGATGATCCTTGTAGAAGATGTAGTCAGCATTGTTGTTCTCGTCGAGGAAAGCCAGCGAGAGCGGCGACTTGGATTCCGGGAAGATGCTCACATTGTCAGCATTCACCCCATTATCTCTCAAAAACTGAATCACATACTCTCCTATGCGGTCGTTGCCCGCCTCGCTGATAAACGAAGCATTTACGCCCGCACGGCCCAACGAGATGACTGCATTGAATGATGAGCCACCCGGTACTGCCTCTATCGGCTTGCCGCCCTTGAAGATGATGTCAAGCACGGTTTCTCCTATTCCTATTACTTTGCGCATTGTTTTTGTTGTCTATATTTTATTTTTGGTGGCAAAGATAAGTCTTTTTGGCGATAATGCAAAATAAATGACTTTTTTTTGGGATAAATTACATTTTCAGTGTAACTTTGCACCTTGAAATGAAATACAATACTTATACACTCGATAATGGCCTCCGCATCATCCACCTGCCTTCAGACAGCAAGGTGGTGTATTGCGGTTACCAGATTAACGCCGGCACCCGAAACGAGGAGCCGGGCGAAGAAGGACTTGCCCACTTCTGCGAGCACGTTACTTTCAAGGGCACAGAGCGCCGCAAGGCGTGGCACATTCTCAACTGTCTGGAGAGCGTGGGAGGCGACCTGAATGCCTACACCAACAAGGAGGGCACGGTTTATTACTCCGCCATCCTCAAGGAGCACATCGCAAGAGCCGTAGATCTGCTCACCGACATCGTTTTCCATTCGGTTTATCCGCAAGCGGAAATCGACAAGGAGGTAGAGGTAATCTGCGATGAAATAGAGAGTTACAACGATTCTCCTGCCGAACTGATTTATGATGAATTCGAAAATATCATCTTCAAGGGTTCGCCGCTGGGCCACAATATTCTGGGCACAGCTGAGCAGGTTCGCTCGTTCAAGACAGAAGATGCGCTGCGCTTTACAAGAAAACTTTACCGGCCGGATAATGCGATATTCTTCGCTTACGGAGACATTGACTTCAAGAAGCTGGTAAGACTCTTGAAGAAGAGCTTTTTAAGTGAAGAACGAAGAGTGAAGAGTGAAGAAACAACGTTCGGCGACCGAAGGGAAAGCCAATTCAATAGTCCAGAGGCGCAAGCCCAATTCAATATTCAACACTCAACATTCAACACTCAACACTCCTTCGAGGGGCAGACGATTGTGATGCAGAAGAATACGCATCAGGCTCATGTGATGATTGGAACCCGCGCCTACGATGTGAACGACAGCCGCAGAATGCCGCTCTATCTGCTCAACAATATGCTGGGCGGACCGGGAATGAACGCCAAGCTGAATCTCGCCCTGCGCGAGCACAACGGACTGGTTTACACCGTAGAGAGCACGATGGTGGCTTATGGCGATACGGGCATTTGGAGCATTTATTTCGGCTGCGATGAGCACGACGTGAAGCGCTGCCTCAGACTGGTTCGCAAGGAACTGGATAAGTTCATGCAGAAACCGCTGAGCGAGGCGCAGCTCAAGGCCGCCAAGAAGCAGATTAAGGGACAGGTAGGCGTGGCTTGCGACAACCGCGAGAACTTTGCCCTCGACTTCGGCAAGAGCTTCCTTCACTATGGCTGGGAGAAGAATGTAGACCGACTCTACAAGCAGGTGGATGAGATTACTGCCGAACAGATACAGGCCGTGGCTCAAGAATTGTTTGATAAAGACAGGCTCACCACGCTGATTTTCAGATAATGTTGATTTTCAGACAAATAGCTCAAGTAATAAGAAAATAAAGAAGGCAACAACTTGGGGCGTCATGCGACTTCCCTCGTTGTTGCCTTCGTAATTTAATGAATTAAAAACTGCTTTTTTCTTAAAAACAACTAACAATTAACCTAAAAACTTAAACCTAAAAACCTAAAATGAAAATCTATAAAACCTAAAACGAATTCTTAACAATCTATATATGAAATCCCCAATCAGAATTTATCACGAAAACTCTCAGGGGACAGTATGAATTTCAAATGAAAAGGAGTTTTTACTCTCCTCTCTGATTTCGGAAGCCCTTTTGGCTCCCTACTGTTTTTTACTCAGCTGTGCATTGCTGCCAGCCATTTTTAATCTCGGCTCTTTTGGAGCCCTTCGCATGACTAATCTCCGATTAAGCCAACTTGTTGCTAATAGCACCAACTTCAGCTACACATGCAACAACTACTGCGAAAATCATTCCTAATACTAACATAATCTTTTCCTTTCTTAAATTTGTTATCTTAAATATACAATCTTGTAGTTTTACCTAACAAAATCTTAACTCTCTTTATTTCTTACCTCCCGGAGGAGGATTTCTATGCTCTCTTAGCTTCGTAGCTTATTTACCGCAGTTCATTCCGAGGTTCATACCTGCGCAAGCAACTACTGCGAATGCTACTACTGCTACTGTCATTATCCCGAACATTACCATAATCTTTTTCCTTTCTTTTAACCTCTTAATCAATCTCTTCGAGATTTTCCAGAAGTCTTCAACCGAATCTCAGAACCAGGTTCCGAACCGGTCTCAAACTTGTCTCGAATCGATTTCGTAAGTTATCCTTACTGAATCAATCTTTTATCCTTTTTTCTTTTTCTGGTGCAAAGGTACAACTTTTTGTGTGCGCACACAAACATTTTAGGAGAAAAGTTTCAAAAAGCCCTTTTTTCTTGATTAAGGTCAAGAACATTTACATTCTCATTACAAATCAGGCACGGATTACTCGGATTACACGGATTTAAGTCTCTCACATCAATTAAAACACATTCATAATCTCATAGAACATCCGTGTAATCCGCATAATCCGTGCCTAATCTATTCTACGCAGCCACTCCTGGCGTTCCGTAGTGCCCGTACTTGGCTATGAAACGGGCGGTCTTGGTGAAGGTGCCGTCCTCGTTCTTCATGATGAAGCCACGCTTCTTCCAGTTGCACAGCAGGATGGCAAGCTTCGTCTTGGTGCCATGAACCTGACAGATGTTCTGAATCTCAGTCTTGTCAAAGGTGTCATGAACGTAGAGAAGAAGATTGCTCACACCGGGAGTATGACACACAGAGCGGCTGTCTGCATCTATCGCCTCCTGCATCTGATTGCCGAAGAAACGCATCTTGCACCACAGATCATACTTCACGCTCCATACGATGAAATCCTCTATCGCCTTCTCCCACTTCTCGCCATTCGCCAGATAAAGCACCATCGCGCGGCGGAAACCATTCGCCAGACCACGCTTGGCAAACTCGGCGTAAGGCTTGTTGTAAGCCAGCTGAGCCATCTCCATAATCTCATTCTCCAGGCGCTCGATAAGCTGGCGAGCCTTACGGCAGTCCTTGAAACCGCTGGCTAGGGTCGTTAAACTTCCTGAGCATGTCTACCTCGTCCATCTTGCAGTAGAGATAAGCATCGCCAGCCTTCTGCACATCGTCGAGACGCTGAATGTAGGCAGCGCGGGTAAGGTCGGGCGAAACGATGCGGATGCAGATGTCTTCCGGGCGCACAGGCTTCTTCTTGTTGTCGCCCATGGTGTTCACCTCGTCCTTCCAGTCCTGCTCCTTCTGGCGGTTCACCTTATCCATCTGAACCAGGTCTTCGATGATGCAGTCGATGGGTCCGTTGACGAGCGATTTGCCTGACGACATGGCTGCAATGAGCAGATTCATCATCGCCGCCTCGTGCACCTGATTATCCGTGTAGCGGAAGGTTACGCCCTTAAGATGAGCGGCAAGCGGAGGCGCTGCAGTTCCTCATCGTCTATCTGCTCCAGCTTATGAAGAATGCGGCTTCTGGCCTGCGTCATTTCGCGGGAATAATCGCTGCGCTGGATTTCGAGGAAACTACTGAGCCGCTCTCTTGCCTCAGAAAGGCAATCAGAAAGTTCCTCTCGCAGCATCGCCTCTGTTTCTGCATCAAGAGAACGGTTCTCTGACTCAGAAGAGGAGTTATCGGATGCAAAAGAGGAGTTATTGGATGCAGAAGAACCTTTATCCGAAGCGCCTTCAGAGAGCGTATTCCTGAGGCGGATGATGCTGTTGATGACGCCTTCGAGCATCATGGTGCAGTCGCTGAAGCGGGTGAGCTGTTCGATGGGCAGCACAGGACCGGAGTATTGCCAGTCATCATAAATCTTATCATCATATATTTCGCGGCGCGCCTGCTCCATCTCCTCATCAGAAACATCAGAGAGCGCCCTCACCATGAGCTGCAATCCAGCCTTATCGCCCTCGTTCTTGCTGTTGCAGCCTATGCAGCGGGTGCGCAGGTTCCGCTCCTTACGGGCGATGATGAGGGCGCGTACGTCCTCGCCTTCCAGGGCTGAAACATAGCCTATGAGCTGCTGTTTGTCATAAGCTTTCACCGCCAGCATGTCGAAGGTGTTGGCGTCATCGGGCACGAGGCAGATGGTTCTCCCCTCTGCTTCTTTAGCATACTCTACCTCATGGCCTTTCACGTCATTATGGGTGAGTCCTACGATATGGAATGTGAGATTCTTCATTTTATGTTGTTATTATTGTTTTTACGTTTGTTTGCAGTCAGGTTACAAAAGTAAGGTTTTTCGATGAAACCACCAAGCATTCTTGTTTAAATTTCCTAAAAGAGGGGACAGAGAAGCCGAGGGGGTTAACAGGGTTAACAGTTAACAGCCGTTTTTTGCATGGTCCCCTCGCGTACCTTATTATATAATAATATATATATACTTATTTTTATATAAGTGTGTGGATGGAAGTATGCATTTTGGGGGTGTTAACTGTTAACCTGTTAACCTTTTGCTCTCAGAGCGCCCTTCTTCCATCAGAAATGCGTTCTCTCCCGATACTTGTTAAAGATGGCTGGCTGAGCCTTGGCAGAAAAAAAACTCAAACGCGCTGCTACAGCCCGTTTTACGGGCTTATATGATGGCTAGAGAGAGGCATAAATAATGGTTGGCGAGAGGCATAAATGATGGCTGAAAAGGGGCATAAATGACGACTCACGAGGGGGGATGGATCATGCGTCGCGAGAGAAGAAATGTTGCGTCGCGACGGAACGGGGAATGCATCGCGATGCAGAAAAAAGGGCTTTTTAGAGCGGAAAACTATGAGTTGCGGGACAGAAAACTATGAGTAAGTTTTGTTAACGGGAGGGAAAACAACAAGGCGATACTCTTCTCTTATAGGAAGAATATCGCCTCGTTGCCTTCATTAAAAAGGAGGTCAAGGATGCTCATATTGGGCTGAAAACCGTATTTCTGCTCGTAAACCTGGTAATAGCGCTTCGACTCGAATTCGGGGTCAGGAAGAGGTTTCTTGGGGCGAATCGCATCGCGGAAATCCTTGATTTCATTCTCTGCTCCCATTTCTTCACGCTGAATGTACTCTTCGGTAACCGAAATCCTGGGACGGATGTCGAGGAGTTCTATCATCTTCTCTGTAGTCTCCATGTTGAAATCGAAGAGGAACTCGTATTTCTTCTCGTAGAAAGGGCGGATGTCGTCCTGATAATACTCGAAGAAAGGGCTCTCGCCATAGGCGGAAAGGAGCGCATTCCAGTGCACGTGGCGCCAGTTGGCGTGGTCGGAGATGCGGATGTCCTTCATCGACAGAGAGATGTCGTGATTGGTGGGGATGGTGAGCGAGAGGGGGCCGTTGGTGGTAGGGATGATCATACGGTTACGATAGGTTTGCTTGATAAAGCTCTCGTGGCGCTCTATCAGGCATTCATCGTAGCGGTTCAGCTTCTGGTACCACTGGATGGGGCCGAAATATGTGGAAGAAAGAAGGGCTTTCAATTTCTGCTTTGTTATGAAGGGTAATGATGAAGAGGGGGACGAGCGATGGAATCGCTCGGAACGGGGGGCAGACGGGGGACAAGCTTCCGGCAGCGCGAGGGAGCTAGAACAGCTTAAAGGCTTTGCCTATCATCTGATGCTTATGAACGAGCTGCTGGCCGGTTGGCGTCTTCAAGAGATAGAAGCGGCAATCCTTGCAGCCGCAGCGCTTGCAGCAGATGGTTGGAATGACGAACTGCATGGTGTCGATGCGCAGCGTATCACCCGGAAGCTTCTCTATCCTGCCTATGAAATGAGACTCGAAGACGCGCTTGCGGCGCTGGTTCTTGGGCTGGTAAACCACCGTATCGGTGAAAACAACCACATCGCCACGCCCGAAATTTTCGTAGTCAATCCTGTTCACTATCACCCGGTTGCCTGCCTTCAGCTGGGGCGGAAGCCCGCCCTGAGGCACCGAGAAGATAGTAAAGACATAGGTGCGCACTGCCCAAGCCAGGAGCAGCGACAACACCAATGCTATTAGGAATTTGACGGCAGTCTTCAATTCTTATTTTCTTTTTTCTTACTTAATATTGTCTACAAAAGTGAAGAGGCGGTTCCAACGGATGCCTGAGAAGCCCGGATGATCTGGGCTGTGGCTCCACCAGATGAAGATAGGCTTGCCCACGATATGGTCCTCAGGCACGAAACCCCAGTAGCGGCTGTCGGCTGAGTTGTGGCGGTTGTCGCCCATCATCCAGTAGTAGTCGAGCTTGAAGGTGTAGCTCTTCGCCTGCTTGCCGTTGATGAAGATGCGGCCAGCGTTGTCTACCTTCAGGTCGTTGCGCTCGTAAACCTTGATGCAGCGCTCGTATACAGGCAGATTCTTCAGCGTCAGAGCGATGCTCTCGCCCTTCTTCGGAATCCATACCGGACCGTAATTATCTCTTGTCCAGCCGGTATAGGCGTTGAGCGGATAGAGGTCGCCATAGGTTGCATCCGTATTGATAGAGATGCTCTCTACGAGGTTTCTGTTCGCCTTCAGCGCCATATAAGCCTTCTTGGTGAGCGGAATCACGCCACTCTGATTATACATCAGCAGGTCTTCGTTGGTGATTCCCAGTTCATCGGCAAGGTCGATAGGGAACTCGCCCTTGAGCTTCATCTTATAAGTATACTGCACGTTATCAGGCTCCTTGTTTGCCTTTCCGTTCAGATAAACGATGTGGTTCTTGATCTGCAGGGTCTGACCAGGCAAGCCCACACATCGCTTTACATAGTTCTCGCGGCGGTCGGTAGGACGGCTGATGATGTCGCCATATTCGCCCGGCATGCTGCTGATGTAGTTGCGGCCTGTAGCATAAACCTGCTCAAAATAGTGGCGCTGCTGCAATGGGCTCATCGCGCGCACATCCTTTTCCTGTCCGTTCTGCTGCATCAGCTGGTCGCCGATGCTGTAAACCATCTGGTAGTAATCATTCGCCTGATAGCGCTCCTCATTGACGAGCGTATCGCCTGCAGGATAATTGAACACCACGATGTCATTGAGTTTCACGTTGCCCAAACCCTTTACGCGGCGGTAATCCCAGTGAGGCCACTCTATGTAGCTCTTCACGTTGACCAGCGGCATGGTGTGCTGGGTGAGCGGCATGGTGAGCGGAGTTTCAGGGATGCGAGGGCCGTAGCTTACCTTGCTCACGAAGAGATAATCGCCCGTGAGGAGACTCTTCTCGAGAGAGGAAGACGGAATGACGTAGTTCTGGAAGAAGAAGAGGTTGATGAAATAAACCGCTACGAGAGCAAACACCAGCGCATCTACCCAGCTCATGATGAAGCGCACAGGGCCTTCTTCATCCTTCCACCACTGCCAGTGAATCTTCTTGGTGATGTAAACATCGAAGATGAACGGAACCACGATGAGTCCCAACCAGCTTTCTACCCAAACCAGAAAGAGGAGATAGAGGGCGAGAACCACTGCGAACTTCGCCCACTGTACCTTCATATTGAGTTTTTGTTTCTGCTTGTCTATCATAACTTCTGCTTAGAACTTAAATAAATCTGATGTGGTGAGCAAGCCGGAATGGTTGGCTGTGAACTCAGCTGCGAGAACGGCTCCCAGGGCGAAACCCTTGCGAGAATGGGCACTGTGCTCGATGGTAATCATATCAGCATCGCTGTCATACATCACGGCGTGGATTCCCGGAACCTCGCCATCGCGTACGCAGTTGATAACCAAATCCTCATCGGTGATGTTTGCATCGCCCTCATCGTGATGACCATCCTCAGTCCAGTAAGTAACGCCACGCTTCCAGTCCTTCTTTCTGTCGATGTTGTCGATGATTTCCTCGGCAAGAGTGATGGCTGTTCCAGATGGCGCATCGAGCTTATGAACGTGGTGGGTTTCCTGCATGCATACAGAGTACTGTGGGAAACCATTCATGATTTTAGCCAGATAGCGGTTTACGGCAGAGAAAATGGCCACACCGATGCTGAAGTTAGAGGCCCAGAAGAGGGTCTGCTTACCATCGGCGCAGAGTTTCTCCACGTCTTCCTTATGGTCTTTCATCCAACCTGTAGAACCTGAAACCACCTTCACGTTGTGAGAGAAAGCCTTCAGATAGTTGCCGTAGGCGGCAGTAGGGTTGGTAAACTCAATGGCAACATCGGCAGAGCAGAACTCCGGGCTGTCGATGTCTTGAGGGTTATTCACGTCAATCTTACAAACGATTTCGTGGCCACGCTGCAGGGCGATCTCCTCGATCATGTGTCCCATCTTTCCGTAGCCGATCAAAGCAATTTTCATCTTTATCTATTTTTATTTTTGTTCTTATTTCTAAACCTTTCGGCAAAAATACACATTTTTCTTCGAAAAACCTTGAAAAATCCTTGTTATTATAATAATAAATAGAAAATTTTGGTTATTTTTGCAGTGATTTAAGGCTTTTAGCCTCATTTAGTAACTAAAAAGAGAAAATTATGAGCAGATATATTTTTGAGACGAAGATGGAAGTAAGAGATTATGAGTGCGATATTGAGGGCATCGTGAACAATGCCAACTATCTGCACTACATGGAACATACCCGCCATCTCTTTCTGAAGGAATGCGGCCTCAGCTTTGCCGAAATGCACAACAAGGGCGTGGATGCTGTGGTGGCGAGAATGAACCTGCAGTACAAGGTTCCGCTGAAATGCGATGATGAATTCTTCTCGCGTCTGTGGCTGGAGAAGCAGGGCGTGAGATATGTTTTCCATCAGGACATCTTCCGTGCCAAGGACGAGAAACTCTGCCTCAAGGCAACCGTAGAACTCGTCTGCCTCATCAACGGAAAACTGGGCAACAGCGAGGACTACGACAAGGCATTCGAGAAATACTTCTATCCTCAGAGTTAACAGGTTAACAGTTAACAGCTGATTTTTCAATACCCCTTCCGCACACGAGCGAAGAACTTGCGTTCCGAAAGAGGCAATCCTATAAACCATAAAAGCCGAAACATTATGGAGCAACTCCTTCATTATGTGTGGAAGCACAAGCTCTTCCCACTCTCTCCACTCACCACCACCTGGCACCAGGCTGTGGAAGTAATTGACCCCGGACTGCACAACCGCAATGCAGGGCCCGATTTCTTCAATGCCAAAATCAAACTCAACGGAACCCTATGGGTGGGAAACGTGGAGATTCACGACAAGGCAAGCGACTGGTATGTACACGGACATGATAAGGATGAACGCTACGACAACGTTATCCTGCACGTTTGCGGAACCATCGATGTAGAAGCCAAGAACTCGAAAGGCGAGCCCCTCGTGCAGTTGCAGCTCGACATTCCCGAAAACGTATCGAAACATTATCAGGAGCTGCTGAGCATCGACCAGTATCCTCCCTGCTACCAGATTATCCCATCGCTCACCCGCCTCACCGTGCACAGTTGGATGAGCGCCCTGCAAACCGAGCGCTTATCGCAGAAAACCGATGCGATAGAGGCGCGCGTGAAGCAATGTAACGGCGATTGGGAAAACGCCTACTTCGTGACCCTGGCGCGCAACTACGGGTTCGGAATCAACGGCGACGCCTTCGAGCAGTGGGCTTACCATCTGCCACTGAGGGCCGTAGACCATCACCGCGACGACCTTTTCCAGATAGAAGCCATCTTCCTGGGGCAAGCCGGACTGCTGGAACTGAACACCATTCCCGAAAGATATCAGAAAAACGCGCTGAACGACGGGTATTTCTCCCGGTTGAGGAACGAATATCTCTATCTCTCGCATAAATTCTCGCTGCAGCCGATGGATTACAAGCAGTGGCGCTTCCTGCGCCTGCGTCCGCAGAACTTCCCTCACATCCGCATCTCGCAGTTAGCCAATCTTTATTATAACCGCCGTGCGGGGCTGAGCCAACTGCTCGAGGCAAGCACGGTGAAGGAGGCGAAGCAGGTGCTCTCAACCAGCGTTACGGAGTATTGGGAAACTCATTATACCTTCGGCAGCACGAGCATCCGGAACGAGAAGCACCTCTCCCCTTTCTCGCTCAATCTGCTCATCATCAACACCGTGGTTCCCATCCTCTTTGCCTATGGCAGGCACCGGGGCGAGGAGAAATACTGCGACCGCGCCTTCGACTTCCTGGAGGAGCTGAAGGCCGAGAATAACCACATAGTAAGGATGTGGAAGGAATGCGGCCTGCCGGTAGAGAACGCCGGGGATAGCCAGGCGCTCATACAGCTGAAGAAGGAATACTGCGACAGGAAGGAATGCCTGAGGTGCAGGATAGGTTACGAATACTTGAAAAGATAAAGATTATGGCTGATCAACAGGAAATACTGAACACCATCCTCCTGACAAGGCTCAATTACTTCAGCCTGGCAGGAATGCTGGAGCTATACAGAAAGGTAGGCTCCGCTACGCTCATCCTGGAGCATAAGAACAACCTCAGAGACATCCTCCCCGATGCCTCGGATAAACTCGTGAGCGCTATACAGAACTGCGAAGAAGCCCGAAAACGCGCTGAGGAAGAACTGGAGTACGACATACGCTACGGAATAGAACCCATTCCGATGAACGACGACCGCTATCCGCAACGCCTCAAAGACTGCGATGACGCACCTCTCATCCTCTTCTATAAAGGCAACGCCAACCTCAACCAGCAGCGCGTCATCAACATCGTAGGAACCCGCCACTGCACTCCTTACGGCGAAGACCTCATCCGCCGCTTCATCACCGACCTGAAGCAGCTCTCACCCAACGTGCTCATCATGAGCGGACTTGCCTACGGAGTGGACATCGTGGCGCACCGCCAGGCACTCGCCAACGGCTACGAAACCATAGGCGTGCTGGCTCACGGTCTGGATGACCTCTACCCCCGTCAGCACCGGGAAACGGCGGCAAGAATGATAGAACAGGGCGGACTGCTCACCGAATTCCTTACCCGTACAAACGCTGATAAGATAAACTTCGTGCGCCGCAACCGCATCGTAGCGGGAATGTCGGATGCCTGCATCCTGATAGAGAGCGCAGCTCACGGCGGCGGTCTCATCACCTGCGATATTTCGCAATCCTACGGCAGAGACGTCTTCGCCTTCCCGGGCAGAATAGGTGATTACTACAGCGAGGGCTGCAACAACCTGATACGCAACAACGGCGCCACGCTCATCACCAGTGCCGAGGACTTTGTGAAGGACATGCGCTGGCAGGATGACGCCACCCTGATGCGAGCCAAGCAGCAAGGCATCGAGCGCAGCCTCTTTCCGGAATTATCGCCCGAGGAGCAACTCGTCGTAGATGTCCTCTCCAAGACCAACGACCTGCAAGTGAATCTCATCTCCGTAAAGACGAATATCGACATTTCTCGCCTCACTTCCCTCCTCTTCACATTGGAGATGAAGGGAGTCATCAAGACCTTTGCAGGGGGAATGTATCATCTTTTGAAGTAGTATTTTCTTTATTTTCAGAAAAAAGCAGTAACTTTGCAGCCGCAAAAAAGAAGATATACATCATAGGAATAAGAAGATTTCACTCGAAACTCATGAAAATAGGTAATATAGAATTTGGGCCTCAGCCCCTCTTCCTCGCTCCGATGGAAGACGTAACAGATATTGGCTTTCGCATGCTCTGCAAGCGATTCGGAGCCGCCATGGTTTATACTGAGTTCGTATCGGCGGAAGCCTTGGTGCGAAGCATCAAGAGCACCGTCAGCAAGCTTACGATAAGCGATGAAGAGCGCCCTGTGGGCATTCAGATTTACGGCAGAACCACAGAGGACATGGTGGAAGCTGCCAAGATCGTGGAACAGGCGAAGCCGGATGTGATTGATATTAACTTCGGTTGCCCGGTGAAGAAGGTTGCCGGAAAGGGTGCAGGAGCCGGAATGCTCCGAAATATCCCATTGATGCTGGATATTACAAGAGAAGTGGTAAAGGCGGTAAACGTGCCCGTAACTGTGAAAACCCGATTGGGATGGGATTGCGAGAACCTCATCATCACCGACCTTGCCGAGCAGCTACAGGATTGCGGGATCCAGGCGCTCACCATCCACGGCAGAACCCGTAGCCAGATGTACACCGGAGAAGCCGACTGGAGCCTCATCGGAGAGGTGAAGAACAATCCCCGCATCCATATTCCTATCATCGGCAACGGCGACATTACGACCCCAGAAGAAGCCAAGCTTGCCTTCGAAAGATACGGCGTAGATGCGGTAATGATTGGTCGCGCCACCTTCGGCAGGCCTTGGATTTTCAAGGAAATTCGTGATTATCTGGATAATACGGGCGCTGCTCCATTAACCGTAGATGAGAAAATCGACCTCTTGGAAGAGCAGCTCCGCATCAACGTGGAGCGCATCGACGAGTACAGAGGCATTCTCCACACCCGTCGCCACCTTGCCGCCTCCCCTATCTTCAAGGGCATTCCCGATTTTCGCCAGACGAGAATCGCCATGCTGAGAGCCACGACCGTGGAGGAACTGAAAGAGATATTGAAAGAATGCCGCGAGAGAATCAAGGCGATAGAATAAAGCAAACCGCCCTGTAGGAGCAAAAGCCTCGTATATGAAAGCTTTTGCCCTTACAGGGCGAATCCTTTATATCTTCCTTATACCCAGGGTATTGCCCTGGGCTAAGAGTTTGCTGGGCTTTCAGCCCGCTACATTAACCACATTAAGGAGTTAACTGTTCATCTTAACTGCCAAGAGTTAACAGGTTAACAGTTAACAGCTGTTTTTCTATACTTCGACCGAGAAATTCGAAGGAAATGCTTCTCTTAATATCGAAAACTTAATTCCAATATCGAAGAATTTACTTCTTCAATATCGAAGCACCTTCGAGCAGGGCGAGTGCCTTATTCTCGTTCTCCTCCATGATTTCACGCTCTCCCGGACCCTTGTCGTTGATTCCGCAGAGGTGCAGGATGCCATGGATGATGACGCGATGGAGCTCATCATCGTAGGTCTTGCCAAACTGCTCGGCATTGGTGCGGACCGTATCCAGCGAAATCACGATGTCGCCGTTAATCACATCATCCTCATCGTAATCGAAGGTGATGACATCGGTATAGTAATCATGACCCAGATACTCGTTGTTAACTTCGAGAATCTTCTCGTCATCTACAAACATATAGCCAATCTCACCCACCTTGCGGCCATGAGAGGCAGCTACCTTACGAATCCAGGCACTCGTATCACGCTTCTTGATCTTTGGCATTTTCACGCCGTCTACATTGTATGTTATCATACGCTTCTTCCTCCTATTTTTATTTTATTTTTGGTAAAAATTCATCTACTTCTCTTCCGAAGAATCTCAGCTCCCTAACCAGCGTTGAGCTGATGCTGCTGTATCTTGGGTCAGAAAACAGCAGGATGGTTTCTACGCCGCCCAACTGCTTATTGATGTCAGCCTGCTCTCTTTCGTACTCGAAATCCTTGGCAGAACGGACGCCACGAACCAGAAACCTGGCTCCCATACGATGCGCCAAATCGATGGTGAGATCATCGTAAGAAACCACCTCCAGGCGATAACCCTTAGATGCATCTTCCGCATCCACCAACTCCGAACATTCCTTCGGGAAAACAGCCTTGATATCCTCCACACGCTTCGAGATTTCCTCGCTGGCGTGCTTCAGTTTGCTCACCGCCACTGCAATCACGAGCTTGTCGAACATCGGCAAGGCACGCTCGGCAATGTTCTGATGTCCTATCGTAAATGGGTCGAATGTACCCGTAAATATTCCTATCTTCATGTTTTTCTTCACTCTTCGTTCTTCACTCAAACAAGTCTCCCTGCATAATATTGCTTGTATACGGATTTCTGCCGAGATGCTCGTAGGCAAGCGGCGTTGCCATTCTGCCTCGCGGCGTGCGCTTGATGAAACCCTCCATGATGAGGAACGGCTCGTAAACCTCCTCTACGGTGCCGCCATCCTCGCCTATTGCCGTGGCAATGGTGCTTACGCCTACCGGACCGCCACGGAACTTGTCGATGATGGTGGTGAGAATCTTGTTGTCAATCTCGTCCAAGCCATACTGATCGATGTTGAGCGCCTTGAGCGCCATCTGGGCAATATCGTAAGTGATGGTTCCGTTGCCCTTTACCTGGGCGAAATCACGCACTCTTCGCAGCAGGGAATTGGCGATACGAGGGGTTCCGCGCGAACGGCGGGAGATTTCCACAGCCGCCTCATCCTCTATCGGCACCTTCAGGAGCATCGCACTTCGCTTGATAATCTTCTGAAGCGTAGCCGGGTCGTAATATTCGAGATGCAGATTGATTCCGAAACGGGCACGCAGAGGAGCTGTAAGCAGACCGCTTCTCGTTGTTGCTCCCACGAGGGTAAACGGATTCAAGTCTATCTGGATGCTGCGAGCCGAAGGACCCTTGTCTATCATGATATCGATGCGGTAATCCTCCATCGCCGAATAGAGATACTCCTCTACCACAGGCGAAAGTCGGTGGATTTCATCGATAAAGAGCACATCGTTGGGCTCCAGCGAGGTAAGGATTCCCGCCAGATCGCCCGGCTTATCAAGCACAGGACCCGATGTAATCTTGAATCCTACGCCCAGTTCATTGGCGATGATGTTGCTCAGCGTGGTCTTACCCAATCCCGGCGGACCATGGAGGAGCGTATGGTCGAGTGGTTCGCCACGATATTTGGCAGCCTCAACAAAGACCTCGAGATTTTCCACCACGCCATTCTGTCCGCTGAAATCAGAAAACTTCAGCGGGCGCAGCGCCTTCTCGAATTCCTTTTCGGCAGGCGAAACTATTTCTTGTCTTATATCAAAATCTTCGTTCATTCTATGACTATTATCGATAATATGGGTGCAAAGTTACACATTTGTTGCGGAATTAAAGAAGAAAAGCCGAATTATTTTGCCCATGATTTTGCACAATCCCAAAAGATTCGTGCAGATTTGCAAGCGTTACCCTACAAAAATGTTATAATTTATCATTTTCTTGCAGAATAATTTGTTTATCCGATAGAAAAGACGTACTTTTGCACTCGATATTGAAAGCGAGGAAAGAAATAAATAAGAGAGAAATATCAGGATTTTAAAAGAAATAGAATTATGCTTAAGTTATTTCAAGGGCTCAGCAAGCTGCTGGCCAATTACACATCTATCTTCGTGATAGGTGTTGCAGTGTTCACATTCTTCTTCCCACATACCTTCGACTGGGTGCGCGGAACTACTCAAACCGTCATTCTCGGCATCATCATGCTCACAATGGGTCTGACCTTGACCACCAACGACTTCAAGATTCTGGCTCAGCGCCCGCTGGATGTCTTCATCGGAGCCTGTGCCCAGTTTATCATCATGCCGGGTGTGGCTTACACCCTGGTTCATGTGTGGCATCTTGACCCAGCCCTGGCACTCGGAATCCTGCTGGTAGGTTGCTGTCCGGGCGGCGTTTCGAGCAACATCATGAGTTATCTGTGTCATGGCGACGTAGCTTTCTCCGTAGGAATGACCTGCGCCTCTACCATTCTTGCACCGGTGATGACTCCGCTGCTGATGAAGATTACGGCAGGCGAGATTATCCATGTAGATGCTGTGGGAATGTTCATCAACATCCTCATCGTAACGATTATTCCTGTGGCCATCGGCTGCGCCCTCAACTATATTTACGGCAAGAAAGACTGCTTCCCTACCATCCAGAGTCTGATGCCGGGCATCAGCGTTACGTGTCTGGCAATCATCGTAGGCGGTGTGATTTCTACGGTTCATGATGACCTCGTAGCCCGCGGCTTATCGCTTTTCCTCTGGACTTTCGCCGTGGTTTTCTGCCACAACACGCTGGGCTATCTTCTCGGTTGGCTTGCCGGCAAATGTGCCGGATTCAATACCGCCAAGAAGCGTACCATCAGTATTGAGGTCGGCATGCAGAACGCCGGTCTTGCCACGGTACTTGCGGGCAACTTCTTCGCAGCCCAGCCCCTCGCCGTATTGCCTTGCGCCATCAGCTGCGCCTGGCACAGTATTTCCGGCACCATCCTTGCCGGAATCTATCTGAAATGGGACCATCTGCATGAGAAGAAGTAAATGACTTCTGAAAAAGATAAAAAAAGGTCGTGAGATTTCTGATTGAACCTCACGACCTTTTCTTATATCATTACCTCACGGGGTTAACAGGTTAACAGTTAACAGCCGTTTTTTATAGTTACTTCCCCGTAGTCAGCAGCTGCACGGCTCGCTGAACTATCTCGTTGGTCTCGTTCCAGACCTGGAAGTATTGGCTCATATCCCAGATATCTCTTGCAACAAGGGCTTTCAGCTGCAGGGCGAGGTATTTCTTCGTCTGAATTAATTCAGCCTCATCCTTTGGCTCTATCTTCTCCTTCTTGCCCTCGGCGATAATGCCATCTATCAGCGAAGAAGGAACCTCGTAGGTGGCGAGGAACTTATCGAAATTCTTATACTGGCTCTTCAGCTCCTTACGATGCGCATCGATGAACTTCAGACTGTGGTTGATGACGATACTCTTGGCTGCCAACTGACGGTGCATCTTGGTGTACTTGGTTGTATCCAGCGGCACGAAATAATCTGGCATGATTCCACCACCACCATAAACTACACGATGCTTGCGCAAGGTATAATACTTCAGACTGTCTGAAAGATGGATGCTGTCCTGATTGGTGAACTCGCCATGCTTGTAACGCTTGTCCAGATCCATCGCATAATCCAATCTGTCACCTTTCTTGTATGGCTTCTGGATGCATCTGCCGCTAGGCGTATAGTAATGGGCGATGGTGAGACGAATCTCGCTGCCATCATCGAAGGTCAGCGGACGCTGCACCAATCCCTTGCCGAAGGTTCTGCGACCAACCACTACGCCACGGTCCTGATCCTGGATGGCTCCGGAAACAATCTCGGCGGCAGAAGCGGTAAACTCATTGGTGAGCACCACCACCTTGCCATTGCGCCATCTGCCGTTAGCCTGCGCCTTGTATTCCTGGCGAGGCGCTGCACGACCGCTGGTATAAACGATGAGATCGCCCTTCTGCAGGAACTCGTTGGCAATCTGAGCCGCAGACTGAAGATAGCCTCCGCCATTATCCTCAAGGTCGAAGATAAGATCCTTCATTCCCTTCTTTTTCAGCGAATCCATCGCTATTGTTACCTCTTTATGACTGGTAAGACCGAAGCTTCCCAATCGGATGTATCCGATGCCCGGACGAATCATATAAGCCGCATCCATCGTAGTTACCGGAATTTTATCGCGCTTTACCTTGAAGATGAGTTTATCCTTGATGCCACGGCGCACGATGGTAAGGTTCACCGTTGTTCCCTTAGGACCACGAAGGCGCTTCATGATTTCCTCCTTGCTCATCTTGACGCCCGAAATGGCAGTATCGTTTACAGCCACAATGCGGTCGCCGGCAATGATTCCCACCTTCTCAGAAGGTCCGTTCGTAACCGGCTGGATAACGAGCAGCGTATCATCTACCATGTTAAACTGCACGCCAATGCCATCAAAACTGCCGTTCAGCGGCTCGTTCATCGCCTTGGTTTCCTTGGCTGTAGCGTAAGAAGAATGAGGGTCGAGCTTTTCGAGCATACCACGGATGGCGTCCTCTACGAGCTTATTCTCATCCACACTATCCACATAGAGGTTGGTAATGGCGATTTCAGCCCTTCCCAACTTCTCTATCGGGCTGTTCTTGCCCATCTTGATACGCAACTGGGCACTGGCAGAAGTTACTGCCAGGAATGCTACCAGTGCTATGAATAGATATTTCTTCATTTCTTAAAACTTAAAGTTTATGAAAGAGAGAAATCCTTCAAGAGTTAACAGGTTAACAGTTAACAGCGCTTTTTTCAATGGTTACCCCCCCCCGAAAGCACTTGAATTCTTCACTCTTCGTTCTTCACTCTTCACTTCATTTAATCCAGCGGTGCTGAGTCTTCCTCCGGAATATCCTCTTCTATTACCAGATTTTCGATGATGAAGTTCTGGCGCTCCATCGTGTTCTTACCCATATAATATTCCAACAGCTTCTGCACCTGGTCGGTTTTATGCAGCGTAACCTGCTCCAACCGCATGTCGGGACCGATGAAATGGGCGAATTCATCAGGCGAAATCTCTCCCAATCCTTTGAATCGGGTGATTTCAGGATCAGGGCCCAAATCGCGAATCGCCTGCTGGCGCTCCTCATCGCTGTAACAGTAATGCGTGATGAAATCGCTCTTTTTCTCCTTGCTTCCCAGTTTCGCATCCGCATCAGCCACCGCCTGCTTGTTCTTGATCTTGGTTCGCTTGTTGCGCACTCGGAACAATGGGGTCTGAAGCACGTAGACATGGCCCTTCTTGATGAGATCTGGGAAGAACTGAAGGAAGAAGGTGATGATGAGCAGGCGGATGTGCATTCCGTCGACATCCGCATCGGTTGCCACAATTACCTTGTTGTAACGCAATGAATCCAAGCCGTCCTCTATATCGAGAGCCGCCTGAAGCAGATTGAACTCCTCGTTCTCATAAACCACCTTCTTGGTAAGACCGAAGCTGTTGAGCGGTTTACCACGCAGAGAGAACACCGCCTGGGTATTCACATCGCGGCTCTTGGTGATGCTTCCGCTGGCAGAATCGCCCTCGGTGATGAAGATGGAACTCTCCTCCTTGCGCTCGTTCTTGGCGTCGCTGAAATGGATGCGGCAGTCGCGGAGCTTGCGATTGTGGAGATTCGCCTTCTTGGCACGCTCACGGGCGAGTTTGGTAACGCCCGCCATCGCCTTGCGCTCGCGTTCGCTCTCCTTAATCTTATTCTCCAGAACCTCAGCTACATCCTTGTGGATATGGAGATAGTTGTCTACTTCCTTCTTCAGGAAATCGCCCACATACTTATTGATGGTTTCGCCACCATTCGGCGTCATCGTAGTACTTCCGAGCTTAATCTTGGTCTGACTCTCGAAAACCGGTTCTTCTACGTTGATGGCAATGGCAGCCACCAGTCCGTTTCGGATGTCAGCATACTCATACTTGCCGTAGAACTCCTTGATAGTCTTGGCAATATGCTCCTTGAAGGCACTCTGATGCGTACCTCCCTGGGTGGTGTGCTGACCGTTGACGAAGGAATAATACTCCTCGCCATACTGGTTGGTATGGGTGAAGGCAATCTCGATGTCCTCGCCCTTCATGTGGACGATGTCGTAGAGACCTTCGTTGGTCATATTATCGCTCAGCAAATCCTGCAGACCATGGCGACTCAAGATGCGGCGGCCATTGTGCATGATGGTGAGTCCGGTGTTCAGATAAGTATAGTTGCGGAGCATCGTTTCCACGAAATCATCGTGGAAGGAATAGTTCTTGAAGAGTGTATTATCCGGCTCGAAGAAGATAAAGGTACCGTTCTCGTCCTCAGTATCTTCCGTCATATCGCTCTTCAGAATACCTTTCTCAAACTTCAGATGGCGCACCTTTCCATCGCGGTACGACTTTACTTCGAAATGGGAACTGAGGGCATTGACCGCCTTCACACCCACACCATTCAGACCGACGCTCTTCTTGAACGCCTTGCTGTCGTACTTTCCGCCGGTATTCAGCACACTTACAGCCTCAACGAGCTTGCCCTGAGGAATACCACGACCATAGTCGCGCACGCTGACACGCAGATTGTCCTCGATATCGATTTCCAGACGGGCACCTGCGCCCATCTTGAATTCATCGATAGAGTTGTCTACCACCTCCTTCAAGAGCACATAAATACCATCTTCCGGCAGATTTCCATCTCCCAGACGGCCGATGTACATACCCGGACGGGTGCGTACATGCTCCATATCGCTCAAGTGGCGGATGTTATCGTCGGTATATTCTACCGGCGGCTGCTCCTGAGGGGCATTGGTAAGCTCATCAGCGGCATTCAATTCGCTGTTACCTAAGTTTTTATCTTCAGACATGATTTCCTCCTTAGTTATTCTTATTTATTTTCTTATAACATAGCAAATGATGTTGCAATATTCTGTTTATCAGATCATTGCCAACACAATAATTGCTATTTACTTGATACTCTTAATATAGCAGTTGCGGCGCTTGTGAAGGATTGGATCCAAGACGCCCCATTGTCCCTGCACGGCAGCATTTTCTTCCATTTCTACCTGCGTTTCTCCCCACTCGATTCCATACTTCTGATAGATAGGAATCAGGTCGGCAAAGAGCAGCGCATTGGCACCCTTAGCACGGTATTCCGGCTGGATACCGATGAGCAGAAGGTCGACAATCTTGGTTTTATGGAACTTGATGGCGCGCAGCAGATGCCACCAGCCAAAAGGAAGCAGCCTGCCCCTATGACACTTCTGCAGAGCTCTGGAAAGGGAAGGCATCGTAATACCGATACCTATCATCTTATGATCCTCGGTAGTCCAGTCTTCTATGGCTGTTACAAAGTTCAGGTCGAGCAAAGACAGATACATCTTGATGTACTGGTCTATCTGCTTCTGTGAAAGTTCGGAATAACCATAGAGATGCTTGTATGTATCATTGATGAGGTCGAAAATCTTCTGTCCGTATCCGCCCTGATAAATATCCTTACGGGTAAGTTTGCGGACATGGAGATTGTATCTTTTCTCTATCATCGCTGCTATCTTGGCATATTTCTCCGGGATGGTATCTGGCACCATCAGTTTATACTCTACATACTTATTATCTACGGTAAAGCCCTCCAGAGCCTCGATGTGCTCCGGATAATATGAATAATTATAAATGGTAGGCATGGTGCCTAGCTGGTCAAAGCCCCAGGTAAGCATGCCTTCTGGATCCATATCGGTAAAACCCAGCGGACCTACAATATCTTCCATTCCCTTCTCCTTACCGTATTTCTCTACAGCATCGAGAAGAGCCTTGGAAACCTCGCGGTCGTCAATGAAATCAATCCAGCCGAAACGGACCGACTTCCTGCCCCATTTATTGTTTGCCTTATGATTGATAATGGCAGCGACGCGACCTGCCAGCTTGCCGTCCTTATAGGCAAGAAAATACTCTGCCTCGCAGAACTCGAACGCTGCGTTCTTGTCCTTGCTCAGAGTATTCATGTCGTCGCTGAAAAGATTAGGCACATCATATTCGTTGCCTTCGTAGAGGTCGTAATGGAAGTCGATGAACGTCTTCAAGTCCTTCTTTGTTTCGACCTTTTTAATTTCTATTAATGACATGATTTTCAAACTAGTTTGCAATATTATAAATGCAAAAGTAGCAATATTTTGGCAAATTACCAAATATTGCTACTTTTTTTGCAGTTTTTTAGGGGTTAATTTTTAATTACAGCTCCCAAACTAGCCTATATCACCCATTTACTGGTGGTTTTGGCGGAATCAGTTTTACTTAACGAGATGCTCTTTTATCCAAACCATCTGCTGATAATTTGTATCGGGTGTAGTCCAATGCTCATTGATTGGAGTGAGCAAAGCTTCCTTCTTACATTTCAACGTATTCCAAACAGCATAGCTGGTAGTTGGCGGACAGGTATTATCGTTATATCCCCATGTAAGATAAGTTGGGGCCTTTACCTTGCGGGCAAAATTCACCACATCATAATAAGCCATCGTGTTGAGACAATCCTTGTTCTTCAATATCTCATGATATTTATTGAAGTGAGGATAACCGCCCGTTCTTCCCTTCTCGGCATAAGCAGCCATATCGCTGAGCGCCGGATGATTGGCAACACACTGGGTTACGCGCTTATCTAAACCGGCTGCAATAATAGCCAAGGCTCCACCCTGACTTCCGCCCTGCACAGCCACATTCTTTCCGTCCCATTCTGGGAGAGAGGTTAGGAAATCTATGCAGCGCACCAGTCCCTGATAAACATGCCTCATATAATAACGGTTCTTATCTTCCAATCCATTGGCAAGATAACCACCATTTGCATCGTTGAATCCCTTGCTTATCTCCTGGAATGTTTCGACTGGGAGACGTGGGTCGAGACCATGAATCTCTATCTCGAAGCGGATGAATCCGTTCTCGGCGTAATATTTATTGCGCATAGGCTCCTTGATGGTCTTGATGCCGGCTCCAGGAGGTGTGAGAACCACAGGATGGCTACCCTGCTTGGCATTCTTGGGATAGAAGAGGTAGCCGTACATCGCATGACCTTTCTTATCTATCTGAAGCTTTACAAGATAGCAATCTATCTTATCTGTACAATATTCCTTGGCGAGTTCCTTGGTATAGCTCATCGGCACGTTCTTCAGTTCGTCCTTTGCCTGCTGCCAGAAAGCATCGAAATCCTTAGGCTCCTGGGTATAAGGCTGAATCTTATCTACCGAGAATCCTACTTTGATATGATGCTGATAGGTCTTACCATCGAGTTTATAGAATAATCTCAAATCGCGGAAGCCCGGTGTCTTTCGGGTTCCCATGTTCACGATGGCGCGCCCATTCTTCAGCTTGAAGCTTCCTTTCTTGTCAGCCTTCAGCATGTCATCGCCTATTTCATAATTCACCTCGCCGTCACGGGGAATTCCATACTTATAGAAACTTACTTCCACCTTAGCCTGTTCGCCCGTCTTATAGAGCCAGTCGGCATGGTCAGGCACGGTTAGCCAGAGATAATCACTGCGATAGGGATAGTTCTCCGCCTTCACACTTAACACACTCGTCATGTTCATCGCCAGGATAAACAGAAGCGATAAATAGATTGTCCTTAATCTGTTCATAATTTTATAGTTTGTTTTTAAATTATAATATTCAACTATCATATATGAGCGCAAAAGTACAACATTCCATTGAGATAACAAAATGATTTCAAGGATATTTTTAAGCACTGGCGGAAAACTAACATTCTCCAAGGAATCACAATAAGAAAAAGCTCGATCATCTATTCTCTCCAACACTGGCGAGAAATGCGAAGTGTCGGATGAAGCGAGAGATGGTTCATCAAATGAGTAGTGAAATTATGAGGGTGGAGTCGATTACAGAAGACAATATGGTGTCAAATTGCTCCATGACCCGAAAATATTCCTCCAAAAGGAGTGAGTTTCTCAGATTTAATTTGTATCTTTGCCATGTCATATCAGAGTTTTGCTTGTTTTCTTTTCGCAACACTAAGATAAGTGAAAATTCTGATATAGCAAAATCCGGAGTAACTTTTTGTTGCTCAGGCGCCTAAAATGTTTAATTGATAATAGTGTTGCGGAATTAATGGAATAACCAGAAATGAAATTGAAAAGACATCTACTGACAGCCGCCCTGACACTCTTTTGCCTATCGGCAGCTAACGCCCAACTGCTAAGAACAACAGTGGAGCAAGGAGAAATTGAAGGTGTGGAACATGAAGGATTCGCCCTATACAAGGGAATCCCATACGCTGAAGCACCAGTGGGCAACCTCAGATGGAAAGCCCCAGTAAGCAAGAAGCCTTGGAAGGGAGTATTCAAAGCAGATAAATGGGGAGACCGTCCACCACAGCCCATCGACCCTAACCAAAATGGTGGAGAGCAGGGCATGAGCGAGGACTGCCTATACCTCAGTGTGGAAACACCAGCCAAGAGTAAGAATGACAAACTCCCTGTATTTGTGATGATTCATGGAGGAGCCTTTCTTTCTGGCTCCTACAGTGGAACTCAGGAAAGCTTTGTCAAGGAAGGCATCATCTATTGCAGCATAGAATACCGCTTGGGAGCCTTGGGATTCATGGCACATCCAGAGCTGAGTAAGGAATCAGGCAAGAACATATCTGGTAACTATGGCATCCTTGATCAAGTGATGGCCTTAAAATGGATTCACGACAATATCGCTGCCTTCGGTGGAGACCCAGACAAGATTACCATTGCTGGAGAATCTGCCGGTGGTATCTCGGTAAGTATACTATGCGCCTCTCCACTTGCCAAGGGACTCTTCCGAGGAGCCATCAGCGAAAGTGGTAGCTCCTTCTGGCCTGTGGGTGAAAGCAGAAATGGTAACACAGCCATGCTCACCTCCAAAGCGGCAGAAGCAGGTGGACTTCTCCTTCAAAAGAGACTCAAGGCTAAGAACTTGAAGCAGCTAAGAAAAGTTCCGGCTATGGACATCGTGAAGAATACCGCCTTTGAGTCCTTTTGGCCAAACGTTGACGGCTACTCCATCACCGATGACCAGTATAAGCTCTATGAAAAGGGAAGCTACAATGATGTAAATGTCATCATAGGAACCAACAGCGACGAAGGAAGTATGTTTAGCCGCCCTGTCAGTGTAAGTGACTATGAGAAAAGAATCCATGAGATATATGGAAGTTGGGCAGACCAGGTTCTCAGTCTCTATCCTGCCAAGACAGAGGAAGAAACCTACTTCGCTCAATCCGACATTTTCCGTGATGGCTCCTTTGCATGGGGAACGTATGCCTGGGCTAACCTGCAGAGCAAGACCGGCAAGGGCAAGGTGTATATGTATTACTTTGACCAAGACTCTGAGAACACCATCGTGAAAAGCCGCAAGGGAGGAGCCAGCCATGTGGCAGAGATGCCATTCATCTATGGCTATAAGTTTGGCTCTGGAAAGATGACCGAGACGGAGCAGCACATGGAACAAATCATGTCACGCTACTGGATCAACTTTACCAAGACTGGCAATCCAAATGGGGATAGCCTTCCTTTCTGGACTAGCTACCAGGAAGGTAAACCAACGGTGATGATTATGAAGGAAGGACTGCATTTGGGTCCTGTTCAAAATCAAAAGCAAATGGACTTCTTCGAGAAGTTCTTCAAGGAAAAAAGAAAATAATACGTCAAGTTCCAAGTGGCATTTCTCCCACTTGGAACTTTTTCATTAAAGAGATAAAACGCCACTGTGGCAGCACACCTCACCTATTTTTTTCTCTATCAAGCTGTTGCTGATATATTTTTCTTTTCAGACCTTTACATTTTACACATTTTCGAGGTTTTCTAAGCTTTCTCCGTTATCATCAGCACATGACTTTCGTCGCTCAATGTGGTGGCGAAGATATAGGTTTCGCCACCATCCTTCAGCTTCAATCGCTTGCGTAATTCTGCTACGGAAAGGGGGAAGTTGCGGGTAGCGATGTTTGCCTTGGTGATTCCTGACAGATGACGCTTCAACTCCTTTTTATTAAAGGAGGATACGACGATGATGCGGAAACTTCTGCCGGGGAAGACAGCGATAGGCTCACGGCTCACGAAAAGATGACTGTTCTTGGAAAGCATTCTGGCTCCATATCGCTCAGATAAGACGCTGAAACAGCCGGCTTTCATCAACGAGGCATTCGGCTCGTAAAGATACAGCATCTCTTCAAGGGTGGATGGGGCTATCTTCACCGAAGAAGACTCCATATCCAACTCATCGCAGACGAAGGATTGCGCATCGTTGATGCAATAAATACGGAGATTCCCGGCATGTTTTACTTCTCCATCTGTTCCTTCTGCTCCATCTATTTCATCTTCTCCACTTTCTCCATCTGCCGATGAAGCCCTCATATCGTCCATATTTCGCGCTGAGAGCACTAAAAGGAGTTCCTTACACTCATTATTCACGGAGATGATATGAACCTCTTGTACGCAGTTTAATTCGCTTACCGCACGGTGCCAGTCAAGCATCGGAGAGAGTTTGATGATGACGTAATCTGCCTTCGAAAGCATTTCTTCCTGCAAAAGGGTTACATCGGGCGTACAATCTTTCAAAGATACTACCTTGTTGCCCGCATCGTCTCTACGGGCAGGATCGATGAAGATCAGCTTAAGACCAAGGTTGGTCTTAAGTAATGATTGAGACTGGTCTTCAGTTATGCCTAAAGAATCTGATGCAGCAGCCTCTTTCTTTGAAGCAAAAGAATGCAGCACCTCTATTCCGTCTCCATTCTTCACGATGGCGTTCTTCAAACCCAACCGCCCAAAGTTTTCCTTTGCTGCCTCACAGAGATGAGCCTGACGCTCCACATACATCGACTTCACGCCCAATCGGGAAGCGATGTAAGAGAAGTCTACTCCGAAACCACCGGTCAGGTCAACAAACCCGGTTTCTTCAGAAAAATCTCCTTCATAAGGTTCTTCTTTTATTTCATTAACATTCTCTTCTAATTCTGTTAATATCTGTTGTTTTTTGCAAGTAGCTTCATTTTTGGCGAATTCTGAATCAACTGCCCCTTTGCCGGCAAATTCGCAAATTTCAGAAAGATGAAGATTTGAGGCGTTTTCGCTCTCCTTCTCCTTTTCTTCTCCGTTTTCGGATGATGAAGGAGACAAACCGAGCAGTCGGGCAGCGAGTTCAGCCTTATAAAGTGCCGTTTGCTCTGACGAACATTGCTCCATCGAAATATGAGGGGGATAGATGATGCCATCGATGCTTGCCCAACGGGGCAGTTTCACACGAGCCATCTTTCGCCCGCGAATCTGGTCGAGAGCGAAAGGCATATCTACCTCGGGATACTTGCTGCCGAGGAAAGCCAACTGGCGAACATCATCGTCCTGATGCTGGCGGATAAAATCGAGCGTTGCTTGGTTCATTATTTCTGTTGAGTGATTCGTCATTACATTACTTATTCTTAATAACCGCAAATTTACGATATTCTGCTGAGATTACAAAATATTTCTCAGAATATCTGATATTTTATATTGGGATGCACCGAAAACAGGATGCTCTCGGCTATAATCTACCCTTTTTCCTGGCTATATGATTCTAACAGCAGGTATAAATAAATACATAACTATCGGAGACAGAACAACTGACTAGGAAAAACAGAAGGCTGGCAGAAGAAAAACAGCATACTGGCAAAAGGCAAACAGCCGACTAGCGCAACAGAGGCTAGTCGGCTGTTCCTGTATAACAGTTTGCCAAACATCCCTTCTCTTATTTCAAGAGAAGCACGGTTGGCAGGAATATCGCAATCAGCTCTTCACTCTTCACCTTCCCAACATAAAGAGCTGAAACACAACGCATTATATAGGTGAAGAGATTTCCGGCACTCTTCACCCACTCTTCACCACTCTTCACCTTTTACGATTTTGGGAAAGGTATAAACGCAGAGCCGCTTAGCTGTCAACAGCCTAAAAATGTGAAGGGCGGGTGAAGAGTAAAAAAACACTCTTCACCCGCCCAACTTTCTATCCTTCAACCACTTACACCCAAAAGGTGAAGAGTGAAGAGTTGTTGGGAAAATTCTCTCGCATCCGTAAAGATGCAGAGAGAAAATTCCGGTGTCTCAAAAGAAACGATGGATTAGTCAGCCAACTTAGCCTTCAAGAACTCACGGTTCAAGCGGGCGATGTTAGCGATAGACTCGTTCTTAGGACAAACAGCCTCGCAAGCACGAGTGTTTGTACAGTTACCGAATCCGAGCTCATCCATGCGTGCAATCATCTTCTTAGCACGGGCAGCAGCCTCTACACGACCCTGTGGGAGAAGTGCCAGCTGGCTAACCTTTGAGCTGACGAAGAGCATAGCAGAACCATTCTTACATGCAGCAACACAAGCACCGCAACCGATACATGTAGCGCAATCCATTGCCTCGTCTGCATTCTCCTTAGGAATCAGGATAGCGTTGGCATCCTGAGCCTGACCAGTACGGATGCTGGTGTAACCACCTGCCTGGATGATCTTGTCGAATGCTGAACGGTCTACCATACAGTCCTTGATGATAGGGAAACCAGCAGAACGCCAAGGCTCAACGGTGATAACATCGCCATCGTTGAAACGACGCATGTAGAGCTGACATGTTGTAGCACCACGCTCAGTCTTACCGTGAGGTGTACCATTAATATAGAGAGAGCACATACCGCAGATACCCTCGCGGCAGTCGTGGTCGAAGACGAAAGGCTCCTGACCTGACTCGATGAGCTCCTCGTTCAAGATGTCGAGCATCTCGAGGAATGAAGTATCATCTGGGATGTTCTTCATCTCATGTGTATCGAAATGACCCTGTGCTGTAGGACCGTCCTGCTTCCAATACTTAACTGTGAAACTTATATTTCTTGCCATTGTCTTGTTCGCTTTTTAATTCTTGTAATTTCTTGTCTGTACCTTAATTGCCTCATACTCGAGAGGTTCCTTGTTGAGCACTGGAGCAGTTGTATCATTGCCCTGATACTCCCAGCAACCTACGTAGAAGAAGTGCTCATCATCACGCTTAGCCTCGCCTTCCTCTGTCTGGTACTCCTCACGGAAGTGACCACCACAGCTCTCGTTGCGGTGCAATGCATCGTAAGCGATCAACTCGCCCATCAAGATGAAGTCACGCAAGTGGATAGCCTTATCCAACTCTACGTTCAAGCCTTCCTTCTTGCCAGGGATGAAGAGGTTCTTGTTGAATTCCTCGCGCAGAGCCTTCATCTTCTTCAAACCTTCCTCAAGACCTTCCTTGGTACGACCCATACCTACGTGCTCCCAAAGGATGTGACCCAACTCCTTGTGGATAGAATCTACAGAGCGCTTGCCCTGGATACCCATCAGGCGGTCGATTTCCTTCTGAACACCTGCCTCTGCCTCTGCGAACTCTGGGAGATCGGTAGAGAGCTTTGGCCACAATGCCTGGTCGGCCAAATAGTTCTGGATAGTGTATGGCAATACGAAGTAACCGTCAGCCAAACCCTGCATCAAAGCAGATGCACCAAGACGGTTAGCACCGTGGTCAGAGAAGTTACACTCACCAATAGCGAAGAGACCTGGGATAGTGGTCATCAACTCGTAGTCAACCCAGATACCACCCATTGTATAGTGGATAGCAGGGAAGATCATCATTGGATTGTAGTACTTCACGCCGTTAATCTCGTTAGCCAACTCACCTGGGTTAACGTCAGTAATCTCCTCATACATATCGAAGAGGTTGCCATAACGCTGAAGGATAACGTCGATACCGAGACGGTTGATAGACTCAGAGAAGTCGAGGAATACGGCAAGACCTGTGTTGTTGACACCGAAGCCCTTGTCGCAACGCTCCTTAGCTGCACGAGAAGCCACGTCACGAGGAACCAGGTTACCGAATGCTGGGTAACGGCGCTCCAAGTAGTAGTCGCGGTCTTCCTCAGGAATATCAGAACCCTTCTTTGTACCAGCCTGCAATGCCTTAGCATCCTCAATCTTCTTAGGAACCCAGATACGACCATCGTTACGGAGTGACTCTGACATCAAAGTCAACTTACTCTGGTTTGTACCGTGAACAGGGATACATGTAGGGTGAATCTGAACGTAAGATGGGTTAGCAAAGTCAGCACCCTTGCGGTAGCACTGGATAGCTGCTGTACAGTTACAACCCATAGCGTTTGTAGAAAGGAAGTAAGCGTTACCATAACCACCGGTAGCGATAACTACGGCATTGGCAGAGAAACGCTCCAACTTACCTGTAATCAAATTCTTGGCGATGATACCACGAGCGTGACCGTCAACGATCACAATATCCTCCATCTCGTAACGGGTGAAGAGCTTAACCTTACCTGCCTCAACCATGCGGCTCAAAGAAGAGTAAGCACCGAGGAGAAGCTGCTGACCAGTCTGACCCTTAGCATAGAATGTACGAGAAACCTGAGCACCACCGAAAGAACGGTTAGCCAGCATACCACCGTACTCACGAGCGAAAGGAACGCCCTGAGCTACGCACTGGTCGATGATATCGTTGCTCACCTCAGCCAAACGGTAAACGTTAGCCTCACGAGCACGGTAGTCACCACCCTTTACAGTATCGTAGAACAGACGGTAAACAGAGTCACCATCATTCTGATAATTCTTAGCTGCATTGATACCACCCTGTGCTGCGATAGAGTGAGCACGACGTGGAGAGTCCTGGATGCAGAAGTTCAAGATATTGAAGCCCATCTCGCCGAGAGAAGCAGCAGCAGAAGCACCTGCCAAACCTGTACCTACAACGATAACGTCGAGCTTTAACTTATTCTTTGGGTTAACCAAACGCTGGTGAGCCTTATAGTTGGTCCACTTCTCAGCAACTGGTCCTTCAGGTATTCTAGAATTTAATGTTTTTGCCATAATCTTTTTTAATACTTAAATGATTACACGAATTATGCGCAGCACAAAGATGGAGCGCAACCGAAAGCGAATGCCAATACAACTACGATGAAGAGGAGAAGCAGGATGGTAGAGTAAATCATACCGATCATCTTCCAACGGCAGAACCAAGTCTTACCGCTCCAACCGAGAGTCTGAATAGCACTCCAGAAACCGTGAGTGAGGTGGAACCAAAGAGCTACCAACCAGATAAGGTAGAGAACTACGAATACTGGGTTAGCGAAGGTGTCCTGAATGAATGCGAAGCCATCTGATGGGCTGTGGCCGAAGCTTGTACCCAAGAATTCAGCAAACATCATGTTGTACCAGAAATTGAAGAGGTGAAGCAACAAACCGAGAACGATGATGATACCGAGCACCAACATGTTCTGGCTAGCCCACTCTACCTTCTCTGGCTTTGCTGTTACCTCGTAACGCTGGTTACCGCGAGCACGACGGTTCTGTGCTGTCAGGATGAAAGCGTAAACGATGTGACAAACTGCCAAAGCTGCCAAACCCAAAGTTGCAACTACGGCGTACCAGTTAGCACCCAACAATTCGCAGATTGTGTTGTAAGCTTCTCCAGAGAAAAGCGCAACAACATTCATGCAACCGTGGAATGTCAAGAATAGAATAAGAGCGATACCAGTTACTGACATCACTACTTTTCTACCAATAGATGAATTGATTAACCACATAAATGATTGAAATTTAATTATTTAACTGTTTGAAACTAATTTATATTCCACACTTTTCGTCCCTGCAATACCTATTTTTTGGCATTCTGCAATCCTCATTTCTAGGTATATTTTCGCAAGTCTGCTGCAAAATTACTATATTTTAATGATTTATCAAAGTATTTTTGCTAAAATTTCGATTTTATTTCTTACTTTTGCCGAAAATTAGAAAAAATATAGATTAAACGAAGTATGAAATTCAATTATGACGTGCTCGTTATCGGTGGAGGACATGCCGGATGCGAGGCTGCTGCAGCCTCTGCAAACATGGGTGCCAAAACCTGTTTGATAACGATGGATATGAACAAGATTGGACAGATGAGTTGCAACCCCGCCATCGGAGGTATTGCCAAGGGACAGATTGTGCGCGAAATCGATGCATTGGGCGGACAGATGGGTATCGTAACGGATAAAACCGCCATCCAGTTCCGAATGCTCAACATCGGCAAGGGGCCTGCCGTATGGAGCCCCCGTGCCCAATGCGACAGAGGAAAGTTTATCTGGGAATGGAGAACCACCCTCGACCATACTGACAACCTCGACATCTGGCAAGACCAGGCTGACGAACTGCTCGTAGCTAACGGAGAAGCCATCGGCGTAAAAACCATCTGGGGAGCCGAATTCTATGCCAAGAGCATCATCATCACCGCAGGAACATTCCTCAACGGACTGATGCATGTAGGAAGAAAGATGGTTGAAGGCGGAAGATGCGCCGAACCTGCCGTACACAACTTTACGGAGAGCATCACCCGATGGGGCATCACCACAGCCAGAATGAAAACCGGGACTCCGGTCAGAATTGACAAAAGAAGTGTTCATTTCGAAGATATGGAAGAACAGCTGGGCGACAGCGATTTCCACCAGTTCTCTTACATGGGAGAACATCGGGTTCTAAAACAATTGCCTTGCTGGACTTGCTACACCAACAAGAAGGTACACGAAACTTTAAAAAGCGGTCTCGCTGACTCACCTTTATATAATGGTCAGATTCAGAGTACCGGTCCACGTTACTGTCCGAGTATAGAAACAAAGCTCGTCACCTTCCCCGACAAAGATCAGCATCCGCTCTTCCTGGAACCGGAAGGCGAAGATACGAACGAGATGTATCTGAACGGTTTTTCTTCGAGCATGCCGATGGATATCCAGCTGAATGCACTTCACGAGATTCCTGCTTTGAGAGATGCCAAGATTTACAGACCGGGATACGCCATCGAATACGATTACTTCGACCCTACCCAACTCAAACACTCACTGGAGTCGAAAATCATCAAAGGTCTCTTCTTTGCCGGACAGGTGAACGGAACCACCGGTTATGAGGAAGCAGGAGGACAGGGAACCGTGGCCGGAATCAACGCAGCCTTGCATTGTGTTGGCGACAAAACATTCGAGATGAACCGCGATGAGAGTTATATCGGGGTACTCATCGATGATCTCACCACAAAGGGAGTTGACGAACCATACCGTATGTTTACCTCCAGAGCCGAATACCGCATTCTGCTCCGCCAGGACGATGCCGATGCCCGACTCACCGAAAAAGCATACGAACTCGGAATTGCCAAGCGCGACCGTTACGACTGGTGGATAGAGAAAAAAGAAGCTATCGGAAGAATCATCGAATTCTGCGCCAACTATCCAATCAAGAAGGATGAGATAAATCCAAAACTGGAGGCACTCGGCACTACTCCACTTCGCGCCGGCTGCAAGCTCATCGACCTCATCGCTCGTCCGCATCTGAATCTCACGAATCTTTCGGAGATTATTCCGGACCTGAAGGCTGCACTGGAAACACCAGCTAACCGAAAGGAAGAGATAGCGGAAGCTGCAGAAATCAAGATGAAGTACAAAGGTTACATCGAACGAGAGCGTCTCATTGCCGAGAAGATGCACCGTTTGGAGGACATTAAAATCAAGGGCCGTTTCAACTATTCCGAGCTCCACGAAATCTCCACAGAAGGACGCCAGAAACTCGAGCGCATCGACCCGGAAACTTTGGCACAGGCAAGCCGAATTCCGGGCGTATCACCAAGCGATATCAACGTGATGCTTGTATTACTCGGAAGATAAGCCGTTTCACAGCGAAGCACAAGGGAACTTTCAATGTTTCACGTGAAACAGATTATCAACAAAACATTTGATGCTCAACCGCTTAAGAAAGGTTGCATAAAGTGTTTTGCGGTTAAAGTAAAACTTCAGCAATTCGTGAAACAAAAGCGGATAAAATCGAGTAAAAGGCAAAAATAAACGGGCAAAAAGCCCATAAAAAGGAACAAGAAAAAAGAACAAAATAAGTATCAATTTAAAGCATAAAAAGTAATGAACAATCAGCTATTATTAGACAATCTGCGTTGCATTCCAGATTGGCCAATCAAGGGTGTGAACTTCCGCGACGTTTCAACCCTTTTCAAGAATCCTGCATCTTTAAAAGAGATCAGCGATGAGATGTATGAACTCTACAAAGACAAAGGAATCACCAAGATTGTAGGCATCGAATCACGCGGTTTCGTAATGTCTTCTGCCCTTGCTATTCGTCTCGGAGCCGGCGTAGTTTTATGCCGCAAACCAGGCAAACTTCCATGCAAAACCGTACAGGAAAGTTATGCTAAGGAATATGGTATCGACACCATCGAAATCCACGAAGATGCCATCAACGAGAACGACATCGTACTCCTCCACGATGACCTCCTCGCTACTGGCGGAACCATGAAAGCAGCATGCGATCTGGTAAAGAAATTCCATCCGAAAAAGGTATATGCCAACTTCATCATTGAACTCGTAAACGAGAATTTCGAAGGCAGAAACTCCTTTGATCCAGACGTTGAAGTAACTACTTTATTACAGTTATAAGCTGCAAAAAGACTGCAAGAAATACTGCGAGAATGCAGCAAGGAAGCAGTAAAAGACACTAGAGCGTTGCCGTTTCACGTGAAACAGTAGCGCTCGTTTTCCCTTTAAAAACAAGTAAAATATGACGAAACAAGAGAATGAGGAGCGCTTGGCAAGGCTTAAAAACATCGTTTTAAGTATGCCGGAAAAGCCAGGAAGCTACCAATATTACGACGAAAATCATACGATTATATATGTGGGAAAGGCGAAAAATCTGAAGAGAAGAGTATCTTCCTACTTCCATAAAGAGGTAGACAGATACAAGACAAAGGTGCTTGTTTCTAAGATTCACGACATATCTTATACGGTCGTAAACACAGAAGAAGACGCACTTTTGCTCGAAAACAGCCTGATCAAAAAGTATAATCCAAGATACAATGTCCTGCTGAAAGACGGCAAGACATACCCCTCTATATGCGTAACAAACGAGTATTTTCCACGCATTTTCAAGACTCGTCATATCAATAAAAAAGTGGGAACCTTCTTCGGTCCTTACCCTCATATCGGCAGCATGTATGCCGTTTTAGAGGTCATCAAGAAGCTTTATAAGCCCCGCACCTGCAGAATGCCTATCACCAGAGAAGGCGTTGCAGAAGGCAGATACAAGCCGTGTCTGGAGTATCATATCCACAACTGCGGAGCACCCTGCATCAACAAGCAGAGCTATGAGGAATATCAGGAAAACATGCGCCAGGCACGTGAAATTCTGAAGGGAAACACGCGGGAAGTAAGCAAATATCTCTACGATTTGATGATGAAAAATGCCGAACTTCTTCGCTTTGAAATAGCCGAAGAATATAAGAAAAAGTATCAATTACTGGATGAATTTGAGGCAAAAAGCGAGGTAGTAAGCCATACCATTACAGATGTAGATGTCTTCACCATCGTAAATGATGATGCCAACAAAAACGCCTTCATCAACTATATTCACGTAAAAAACGGCACCATCAACCAGAGCTTCACCTACGAATATAAACGTAAACTGGAGGAGAGCGATGAGGAACTTCTGATTACAGCCATTCCGGAAATCAGAGAGCGTTTCCACTCCACATCGAAGGAGATAATCGTGCCCTTCGAAATGGAATGGAAGCTGAAAGATGCAACCTTCTTCGTACCCCAAAGAGGAGACAAAAAGCACCTTCTGGAGCTGTCGGAAATGAACTGCAAGCAGTATAAATTCGACCGTCTGAAGCAGGCAGAAAAGCTCAATCCGGAGCAGAAACAGACCCGATTGATGAAGGAATTACAAGCAAAACTGAAGCTTCAAAAGCTGCCGTATCAGATAGAATGTTTTGATAATTCCAACATATCCGGTACTGATGCCGTGGCAGGTTGCATCGTATATAAAGGTATGAAACCATCCAGAAAAGACTACCGTAAATACAACATCAAAACGGTGGAAGGACCTGATGATTACGCATCCATGCAAGAGGTGGTAAGACGCCGGTACAGTCGCATGATAGAGGAAGAAACTGCACTTCCTGACCTCATTATTACCGATGGCGGAAAGGGTCAGATGGACGTAGTAAGAGAGGTTATTGTTGACGAATTACACCTGGATATTCCTATCGCAGGACTGGCCAAAGACGACCGTCACCGCACCAACGAACTTCTCTTCGGATTCCCTCCTCAAACCATCGCCCTACCACCCGAAAGTGAACTGTTCAAGGTGCTGACACAGATACAGGATGAGGTGCACAGATACGCCATCACCTTCCATCGCGACAAGCGCAGCAAACATGCTCTTCACTCAGAATTAGACGATATCAAAGGCATCGGTCCAAAGGCTAAAGAAGCCCTTCTGAGCAAGTTTAAGAGCGTGAAAAAGATGAAAGAAGCATCCTTTGAACAACTTTCAGAAGTATTAGGCCCTCATAAGGCAGAAATTCTTTCAAAATATTTCGAAGAAAAAGGCGAGAATATGAAATAAAAGTTGTATATTTGCAGTTCAAACTATACTATATATATATTAATAATAAGAAGAAGAACAGAACCGAAGCAAGCATTCAACAAATGCTATTCATAAAGTTCTATGTTCAACATTCAAAGTTCAAAAGTAGTAATATGAGAATCGTAATACAGCGTGTCTCTCACGCCTCAGTAACCATCGAAGGAGAGGTTAAATCTGCCATCAGACAAGGCTATCTGATCCTTCTGGGAATAGAGGAAAGCGACACTTCAGAAGATGTAGACTGGCTGGTCAGAAAGGTAATCGGACTCCGTGTTTTCGACGACGAAAACCATGTTATGAACCGCTCTATCATGGATATAAATGGTGAGATTCTGGTCATCAGCCAGTTCACCCTATTCGCCAGCTACAAGAAAGGAAACCGCCCAAGCTGGCTCAGAGCAGCCAAGCACGAAATCAGCGTTCCACTCTATGAGGAGTTCTGCAAAAAGCTATCCGATGCACTCGGAAAGCCAGTAGGAACAGGCGAATTTGGTGCCGATATGAAGGTAGATTTACTGAACGATGGACCGGTAACCATCATGATGGATACTCACAACAAGGAATAATGCCCTACCCTGAAAGAAAGGCATCTTTCCCCATAAAAGAATTAGGAAGATGACAATAAAAGAAGCACAAGAAGCTGTAGATCAGTGGATTAAAGAATATGGCGTACGCTATTTCAGCGAACTGACCAATATGGCTTGCCTCACAGAAGAAGTGGGCGAACTGGCACGTGTCATTGCCCGAACATACGGCGAACAGAGTTTTAAGAAAGGCGAGAAACCTAACTTAGGCGAAGAAATGGCCGATGTTCTTTGGGTGCTTATCTGCCTGGCAAATCAGACAGGGGTTGACTTGACAGGAGAACTCCAGAAGAGTTTTGACAAGAAGACCAAAAGGGATTCTGAAAGACATAAAAACAACCCAAAACTATCTGAGCATCAGAAAGATAAAGAATAAGACAACAAGAATTAAAATTGCTATTCATATAAAAACTTAACTTTAATAATTATATAAATAACATTAAGTATGAGCAGTATTAAAGAACAGGTTCTTGCACAGCAGGGACAGTATAAAGAGTCAGACGACAAGTATTTATCAGTTTTGAAGCAGTACAACTGCAACCTCAACGATGAGGAAGTAGCTGCTGCAGTAAAGAAGATTCTCGATGAAAAGGTAGCAGAGAATGAGACCATGGAGGTCAAGAAGTTCCTCTTCGGTAGCATCGAGTTGACTTCTCTCCATACAGAAGATACAGAAGAAAGCATCCTGAAGATGATTGAAAAGGTGAACCAGTTTGCCAAGGATTATCCTCAGCTTCCTCACGTAGCAACCGTATGTACCTACCCTAACTTTGCCGGCCTTATCAGCCAGAGTCTGGAGGTTGACGGCGTAGAAATCGCTGTAGTAAGTGGCAATTTCCCATCCTCTCAGACCTTTATCGAGGTAAAGATTGCAGAAACCGCTATGGCTATCAAGGATGGTGCTACAGAGGTGGATATCGTAATGCCTGTTGGCAAGTTCTTCAGCGAAGATTACGAGGGTCTCTGCGATGATATTCAGGAACTCAAGGAGACATGCGGAGAGCATAAGATGAAGTGCATTCTGGAGACAGGCGATCTGAAGAATTGCAGCAACATCATGAAGGCTTCTATCCTCGCAATGTACTCAGGTTCTGACTATATCAAAACCTCAACAGGCAAGGAGAAGGTCTCAGCTACCCCTGAGGCAGCATACGTTATGTGCCAGGCTATCAAGGCATATTACGAAAAGACTGGTATTCAGATTGGTTTCAAGCCTGCAGGTGGTATCAATACCGTTCATGATGCCGTAGTTTACTACACCATCGTGAAGGAAGTTTTGGGCGAGAAATGGCTGACCAACCAGTGGTTGCGCCTCGGCACATCACGCCTGACTAACCTCCTTTTGAGCGAAATTCTGGGCAAGGAAATCAAGTACTTCTAAAGATAATTTCAAAGTACCATTAAACATACTTAGAAGGATAGTTTTAAAGTACCATTTAAGATACTTCTAAAAAGAATTCTAGAGTATTGCTTAAAAGAAAAATCTAAAGAAAAGTAACTGAATATCAATAGAATACAAAAAAACGAAGGGTTGATTCTCTCTGAGAACCAACCCTTTTTATATTAAGCTTTTCTTTCAATCACAAAATCCAAGTAAGCCTTCAAGGCATTGTAAATATCCTTATCCTCCACATAAGTATCGAGGAAATTCATGGCTTCGGCATGGAAATCCCACATGCGCTTATCCGCATATTCTATACCTCCGTTTTCCTTTGTAAATGCCACTAACTGAGCTATTTCATCAGCCGTCACAGTATGAGCCTTTACCTTTCTGGCAAGCTTCATCATCTCCTCATCACCGGTAGACTTCAAAGCATATATTACAGGCAAAGTTAGTTTTCCTTCAACCATATCATTACCAGTAGGTTTACCTATCTCCTTGGAATCATAATAATCAAAGATATCATCACGGATCTGGAAGATGATGCCCAAGTTCTGCCCGAAACGCTTCGCCTCTTCAATCTGCAGTTCTGAAGCATTGGCAGATATCGCTCCGATACCGGCGCAAGCCTCAAAGAGAGCTGCCGTTTTCTGCTTAATCACCTGATAATAAATATCTTCCGATATCTCTTCATTACTGATACTGTTGAGCTGAAGAATCTCACCATTAGACAGGATACGTCCCAACTCAGCAAGATAACGCACGATTTCCTCTGAATGCGAATAAGATACATGAAGCAAGGCGGTGGAAAGAATGAAATCGCCCACAAGCACAGCCACCTTATTATTATAAGTAGCATTCACGCTAGCCTGTCCGCGGCGCTCCTCACTCTCATCAACCACATCATCATGTACCAGCGAAGCGGTATGAAGAAGCTCCAGACCTACCGCAGAATGCTGGGTAACACTGGAAACCTTTCCAAAATTACGTGCCATCAACAAGATGAGTATAGGGCGCATACGTTTTCCAGCGCGCTGACGGATGTGGTCGAGCACCTGGGAAAGGAGGCCATCGCTATGCATAAGAGACTTGTTGAACAAATCTATAAAATCTGCTAATTCTGCCTCTATAGGCAGCTTGATAAGTGATAAATAGTCCATTATATGTGAGTAAATCTACTTAATTTCTGAAATTTGTTACAAAATTAATCAATTCTTCTTGAAATATCGCATTTTTTTAGTAATTTTACACCACAAAAATGAATATTATGGATAAATTGTTCCTTTTAGACGCGTATGCGCTCATTTATAGGTCGTATTACGCCTTTATGAAAGCCCCTCGAATCAATTCGAAGGGACTCAATACTTCGTGTGTAATGGGGTTCTGCAATACCCTCAACGAGATACTTACCAAGGAGAAACCTACCCATATTGCGGTGGCTTTCGACCATGGCAAGACTTTCCGTCATGAGGCTTTCCCTGCATATAAAGCTCAACGAGAAGAGACACCGGAAGACATCAAACTCTCTGTGCCTATCATCAAAAATATCCTGGAGGCATATCATATCCCTATCCTTCAGGTAGATGGTTTCGAGGCGGATGATATCATTGGAACAGTTGCCTTGAAGGCAAGTGAAAAGGGGATGGAAACCTACATGCTCACACCCGATAAGGATTACGCACAACTGGTTCGTAACAATGTTTTCATGTTCCGTCCTCGTCATGGCGGTGGATACGAAAAGTTGGGCGTACAGGAAATTGAAGAGAAATACAGCATCACTTCCCCACTCCAGGTTATCGACCTCCTTGCTCTGATGGGCGACTCAGCTGATAACTTCCCTGGCTGTCCGGGCGTGGGAGAAAAGACAGCCATCAAACTTATCAACGAGTTCGGTAGTGTAGAAGGTCTTATAGAGAACTCTTCTCAAGTGAAAGGCAAGCTCCGCGAAAAAGTGGAGGGTGCAGTAGAAGATATCAGGATGTCAAAGTTCCTGGCAACCATACGAACCGATGTTCCGGTAGAGATCAAGATGGAAGATTTGAAACGGGTAGAGCCAGACAATACAAAATTGGATGAAATCTTCACCGAGTTAGAGTTTAAGTCGTTTGCTAATCGAGTTCTTAACAAACCTAAAAAGGTGCAAACAAAACCTACAGGAGAGCTCGATTTATTTGGCGTACAGCTGGCAGATAGTAAGGGAGAGCCAAAAAACGCGAGTTTTGAGACCCTTAAAACGACCTCTCATTCATATAAACTCATTGATACAGAAGTAGATGCAAAGAAACTTTGTGACTATTTATTGACATTCAATATTCTCAGTCTAGACACAGAGACCACATCTACCGCTGCCATTGATGCAGAATTGGTGGGTTTGAGCTTTGCCGTGAAGGAAAAAGAGGCTTTCTACGTAGCAATTCCAGCAAATCGTGAAGAAGCCTTAAAAATCGTAAACATCTTCAAACCTCTCTACGAGAACCCGGAAATCTTGAAAGTGGGGCAGAACATCAAATACGATTACGAGGTGTTGATGAACTACGGCATAGAGATTCAGGGCAAGATGTTCGATACGATGCTCGCCCACTATCTCATCCAGCCAGAACTTTACCACAACATGGATTACTTGGCAGAAGTATTCCTCAATTATCAGACCATCCACATCGAAGAACTGATTGGTCCGAAGGGAAAGAACCAGAAGTCGATGCGCGATCTCGCCCCATCAGACATTTACGAATATGCTGCCGAAGATGCCGACATCACCTTGAGATTGAAAAATGTGCTCGAACCAAAACTCAAAGAGATAGATTGTGAAGATCTGTTCTGGAATGTAGAAATGCCGCTTGTACCTGTTTTAGCCCACATGGAGATGACGGGAGTATGCATCGACACCGATACCCTGAAGGAAACATCCGAGAAACTCACCAACCGCCTCAATGAGATAGAACATCATATCTATGAGTTGGCAGGCGAATCGTTCAATATCGCTTCCCCACGCCAGGTTGGAGAAATACTCTTCGGAAAGATGAAGATTGTGGAGAAGCCTAAGAAGACGAAGACGGGCCAGTACGTAACAAGCGAAGAAGTCCTTCAGCAGCTGCGCAGCAAGAGTCCAATCATCGATGAAATACTGAACTACAGAGGTTTAAAGAAACTTTTGGGAACCTATATAGATGCCCTTCCAAAGCTTATCAACTCTCGCACCGGTCACATTCATGCCTCTTTCAACCAAGCCATCACAGCCACTGGACGTCTTTCTTCAAGTGATCCAAACCTGCAGAATATTCCTGTACGCGATGACGATGGCAAGGAGATACGCAGATGCTTCATCCCAGAACCAGGCTGCCTGTTCTTCTCTGCCGACTATTCACAGATAGAACTTCGCATCATGGCACACCTGAGCCAGGATCCAAACATGGTAGAAGCATTCCGTGAAGGCTCTGATATTCATGCAGCTACAGCTGCCAAGATTTGGCACGAAGACATCAAAGAAGTAACAGATGCACAGCGCAAGAAGGCAAAAACTGCCAACTTCGGCATCATCTACGGCATCACGACCTTCGGTCTTGCCCAACGCATGAACATCGAAAACCGAGAGGCAAAGCAGATCATAGAAGACTACTTCCGCACCTTCCCTGGTGTTCAGGCTTACATGGAGAAGGCAAAGGAAATGGCAAGAGAGAAAGGCTATGCCGAAACCCTCTTCCACCGCCGTCGCTACCTGCCAGACATCAACAGCAAGAATGGTACTGTAAGAGGATTTGCCGAGCGCAATGCCATCAATGCCCCTATCCAGGGCTCTGAGGCAGACATCATCAAAGTGGCTATGATCCGCATCTTCAACCGATTCAGAGCAGAAGGCATCAGGAGCAAGATGATTATCCAGGTGCATGACGAACTCAATTTCTCCGTATATCCGGAAGAGAAGGAAAAGGTAGAGAAGATTGTGGTAGAAGAGATGCAGAACGCCTACCACCTCAGTGTGCCTCTGGTTGCTGATGCCGGATGGGGAAACAACTGGCTAGAAGCACATTAGAAAAACCAGAAAGCGGCCGCAAAAACCGCAAGGCAACTTAAATACAAAGAAGCTCGCAAGATACCAAACGTTCATCTTGCGAGCTTTTCTTTTTCGAGATGTTTCACATGAAACAATCAAACATTCTATCAAAACACCACTAAAAAGACAAATAACTCCTTTATTCACAAGTACATTTAGAAATCTTTGTTTATTTAGATTAAAAAGGATAATAAAATTATAATATTTTCAAATTTATTTGGCTCTTACAGAAATAAAGTGTATATTTGCATTGTAAATCAGAAAGATATGTAAACGCACCTGTCTGATTAAAAGTGAATAGATACAGTAATCAATCAAATTAAGAAAGAAAGGAACATTATGAAGAAATATGTTTGCGACGTGTGTGGTTGGATTTATGATCCAGAAGTAGGTGACCCAGAGGGCGGCATCGCTCCAGGTACAGCATTCGAAGACATCCCAGATGATTGGGTTTGCCCTCTTTGCGGAGTAGGCAAGGAAGATTTCAGCCCTGTAGAGGAATAAGGCTCTTTTGGAGGAATCACCCGAAGGAAATCCTCACAAAGGAATCATCTGAATGAAATACCTGATATTCAGGCAACACATTCATAAAATAATAGGAGGAACCATTATGACAAAAGTTAGAGAAATCTACCGCTGCCAGATTTGTGGCAATGTAGTAGAAGTTGTAAACCCAGGAGCCGTGCTCAGTTGCTGTGGCGAGCCGATGAAGCTGATGAAGGAAAATACCAGTGATGGCGTCAAAGAGAAGCACGTGCCTGTGATAGAACCTATCGAGGGCGGCTATCGCGTAACAGTAGGAAGTGTGGAGCATCCGATGCTACCAGAGCATTACATCCAATGGATAGAATTGCTCACCCCTACCGATGTACTTCGTCACGAGTTGAAGCCAGGCGAAAAGCCTGAAGCAATCTTCCTGACCAACGCAGAAGCCAAGGATGTTACGGCTCGAGAATACTGCAACCTTCACGGGTTGTGGAAGGGGGTAATCTAAAAGATTATGGAAAGGTAAAATCTAAAGGAATACTATAATTCAGGAGGACGTGTCTCTATATCGTAGACACATCCTCCTGATTTTTCATCTATAAATCAAAGTTTTCTCCAAAAAATTTTGGAACTTATTGAAATTATTCGTATATTTGCACCAAATAACTATTATACACGCATTTTTAACAATAATACGATATCATTTAATCATCATTTAATTATAAACATTTAAATCACAACAATTATGAGAAGAACTATTTTTACTTTTATCATGCTTTGTTTCATAACACTAACTCTGCAGGCACAAGATGTCTGAACAGCAGCAGGTTCTAGCACAATCTTCGGTTCTCATTGGAATGAAACGGATACCAGCAATGACCTGACCGATAAAGGGAACGGCATCTGGGAACTCACTTTCACCTTCAATCAGGCAACCAAGGAGGTATCAGCTACAGCTGTACCAAGCGTAACCGACGGCATTAGCCAGATTGCCAGTGACATCAAGACCAAGAAAGTAATCTTCAATCTTCAGGGACAGCGCATTTCTGCTCCAAAACAGGGAGTTTACATCATCAACGGCAAAAAAGTAGTCTTGAAATAACAAATACTTATCATAGTAATCATCAGAAAGGCATTCACCAGCATCGTGAATGCCTTTTTTAGATAATTTCCCACGATTTTTTCGTATCTTTCATTTATAATGTGTAACTTTGTATCCAATATATTTAAAGCAAAAGAACAATGGCAAAGAACAATAAGCAGACAGCTGGTCAAGATGGCGTCAGCAAAATGATCACCATAATTCTAAGAAATTCATCGCACAACAACTGAACTACGCTCGCACATCAGCTGTTATGCATGCGCACAACAGGTGATGTGCAATCGCACAACAGCTGTTGTGCGATTGCAGAAGGTATCTCTTCCAGCAACTTATCCTATCTTTCCCAACAACTTATCCTATATATCCCAAGGACTTATGTAATATTTTTCAGGTACCTCTCCCGTATATTCCAACGTCTTCACCTATATCGTTGCGCTTCCTCAAGCGTTTCTGTCGGTTTACCATCGTTGATTCTTCCGTCATCTATGATTTTTAGTTAATTTTCCACGATTTCTTTGTATCTTTCATCCATAATGTGTATCTTTGCATTAAATATATTTAAACGTTTAAAATAAGGCAACATAACAATGGCAAAGAATAATAAGCAGGCAGCTAACCAAGACGGTAACAGCACCAAGAAGGCTACAAAGAAAAAGAAGAAAGTCAAGGTTTCGCATATCGTGAAACCAGAAAACATGACTTTAGAGGAATGGCAAATCAAACTGCGCAAACAGGTGACCGATATCGAGCACTTCGATATCAGTTGTGTTGATGACGTCCTTTGCCCTGGAGAGTATATCGTTCACAACCCTGAAAAGAACAACGAGTACAAGGTGGTGTATCGTGGAGCCAACAGCGAATGGAATTATTGTTCCTGCATGGATTTCAAGACTTCAAGACTCGGCACTTGCAAACATATCGAAGCCGTCAAAAAATGGTTTGGCGGAAAGAGGGGCGTACATGTACATCGGGAATTACCACCTTATACTTCTGTCTATCTCTCCTATCGGGATGAGCGATGCGTAAAGATTCGTATCGGCTCAGACAACAAGGAGGCATACGAACAGTTAGCCAAAGATTACTTTGACAAGAACCATGTCTTGAAGAAATCAGCCTATGCCCGCATTGGCTCTTTCTTGAAACAAGCTCGCCAAATCAGCGATACATTCAGATGCTATAAAGATGCCATTGACTTTATCATCGATATTCGCGAAAAAGTGAAAAGAATGAAGATTGTGAAGACATACGATGACGAGAAACTCAACAATCTTCTGAAAGTAAACCTCTATCCTTACCAGAAAGAGGGCATCCGCTTTGCTGCAAAGGCAGGAAAGGCTATCATTGCCGACGAGATGGGTCTCGGAAAGACAATCCAAGCTATAGGTACTGCCGAACTGCTACGCAAGGAAAGTCTTATTGGCTCTGTACTCATCCTCTGCCCTACCTCGCTCAAATATCAATGGCGAAGTGAAATCAAGAAGTTTACTGATGCCGAAGTCTTCGTCATAGAGGGAAGTCATCTCAAGAGAAAGGAAGCGTACAATCGCCCGGAACCTTACAAGATTATTTCCTATAATAGTGCCGCCAATGACATCAAGATACTCGGCTGTTTGCAAACCGATATGCTCATCATGGACGAGGTGCAGCGCCTGAAGAACTGGAACACGCAGATTTCCCGTGCGGCAAGAAAGATAGAATCAGATTACTCCGTAATTCTATCCGGTACCCCATTGGAGAACAAGCTCGATGAACTCTACTCTATCGTGGAGTTTGTTGATAATTTCCGCCTTGCCCCTTACTACCTCTTCAAAGACAAGCATATCATTACTGATGAAACAGGAAAAGTTCTGGGTTATAAGAACTTAAACGACATAGGCAAGAAGCTGGGCGATATTCTCATCCGTCGCCGCAAGAAGGATGTGAAACTCCAGATGCCTGAGCGTTCAGACAAGAACCTTTTCATTCCGATGACCAACGAGCAGATGGAGATGCATCAGGAGTGGCAGAACCAGGTACGTCTCCTGATTCTGAAATGGCGCAGGATGCATTTCCTATCCGATAAAGACCGCAAGCGTCTCCTGCTCTTCCTCTCACAGATGCGCATGGTATGTGACAGCAGTTATATCCTCGACCAAAAGACGAGATACGACACCAAGGTGGATGAATGCGTGAACATCATCAGCGACATTATCAGCGAGGAAGGTGAAAAGGTTGTGGTATTCAGTCAATGGGAACGCATGACCCGCCTCATCGCCAAGGAACTGGAGAAAAAAGAAATAGGCTTTGAATATCTGCATGGTGGCGTGCCATCCGAAAAGCGCAAAAAACTGGTAGATAATTTCATGAACGAACCATCGAGCAGGGTTTTCCTCTCTACTGATGCCGGAAGCACAGGCTTGAACCTGCAGTCAGCCGCTACCATCATCAACATCGACTTGCCTTGGAATCCTGCCGTTCTCGAACAGCGTATCGGGCGCATCTATCGCCTTGGTCAGCAGAACAACATCCAGGTTATCAATCTCGTAACACCTGATTCCATCGAGCAGGAAATGCTCGGTAAGTTGCGTTTCAAGACCTCCATGTTAGAAGGCGTTCTTGATGACGGCGAAGATTCTGTATTCATCACAGATGATAAGTTCAGCAAGATGATGGAAACAGTGAGCGGTATGGTGGAAGAGGACGAAGAAACAGAGAAGGCTCGCAACAAACATAAATCTAACGAGAATAAAGAAGAGGTTTCCATCCAGCAGCAAACGAACTCATCTTCGAACGGAGAATCCGTCTCTAATCGCTCAAGTCAGCCAAAGGATTTGGTAGCCCAAGGAATATCTTTCCTCTCAGGCTTAGCCGAAACCTTAAAGTCGCCAGAAGCCACAGCCCAGCTGGTTGATTCCATCGTTGAGAAAGACGAGCAGACAGGCGAAACCTCCATCAAGATACCAGTGGAGAGCAAAGAGACAGTTTCTAACCTTCTGAATCTCATCGGTAAGTTGTTTGCAAAATAAGTCATGGGTAAAAAGAAACATAAGCATCAAGGACATTATTGCAAGATGTGTGGAGAGTATAAATCCAACGAGTCGTTCAGTGGTAAAGGACACAGACTGCACATCTGTAAGAAATGTATATCAATAAGAAATAAGGCTAAAAAAGAAAAGAAACGTTTAGAACATGATAGAATTAACGAAGTCTCAGAAGAAAACAGCTCGCAAGCTCATTAATTTGGGCTTGCAGCGAGAGTGCGCCAAGTTCATGCAATCTACCAAAGATTTCATGAACAAGAACGCATCAGCAGAGGATGCACACGATGCATACCTCAAACTATATGATAAGGTATAGCAATTCGACAAGCATATCGCTCGCCGATACGATGGGATGTCAGGAGGTAGATATTACATCACCGTATATTACCTATACTATGACGGAGTATTGACTGACGAAGACATCCGAAAGTTTGACGATGAGCTATATAACAGTTTGAAAGAAGCCAAGAAGTCTTTTCAAAATTAAACGATATGAGTTACACAGAATATTCTTGTAGCAGACTAACTTTTAAAATATGTTTGTTCTACCAAAAGAAATTGGAGATTTAGGAGAGATACAAGTATTTATTGATGAGCAAAGAAGGAAATAAATAACCTTTTCCTTGCTACAACCAAATAAAAAGCGTAACTTTGCCGAAATATCATAAAAATAAGCAATTATGAAGGAAGAAGAAATCAAAGAATTGTTCGAGCAATTCGAAGCTATTGCCAACGAATACGAAGGCGTAGAATGTTGGAGTGCAAGAGAACTTGCACAAGTGTTGGGTTATTCCAAATGGGAAAGATTTGAAGGAGTCATCGAGCGAGCTAAAGACGCTTGTATCAACGCTGGCGAAATGGTAGAATATCATTTTCCCGGCGTTGGGAAAATGATACCTCTTGCTAAAGGTGCTCAGCGTGAAGTCAAAGACTACATGCTGACTCGTTATGCTTGCTATCTCATTGCCCAAAACGGTGATCCACGCAAGCCACAAATCTCTTTTGCCCAAAACTACTTTGCCGTACAAACTCGCCGAGCAGAATTGGTGCAAAAGCGTTTGCTGGAATACGAACGTGTACAAGCACGTGCAAAACTTGCAGAAACAGAGAAGCGTCTCTCTGGTGTGCTGTATGAAAGAGGGGTGGACAGCAAAGGCTTTGCCATCATTCGCTCACTAGGTGACAAGGCGTTGTTTAATCTCGACACGGCTCTTCTCAAACGTAAATTGGGTGCTCCTAACAGCCGACCTCTCGCCGATTTCCTTCCAACACTAAATATTAAAGCTAAAGATTTTGCTGCAGAAATGACTTCTGTCAACGTTCAGCAAAAGGATTTGCATGGTCAGCAAACTATCTGTCAAGAACATGTCGATAATAATAAGGCTGTTCGTAATATGATGCTCCAACGTGGCATTGTGCCAGAAGATCTTCCAGCAGGTGAAGATGTCAAGAAAGTAGAACGCAGATTGAAATCTGACGAAAAGACATTAACCAAAAAGAATAGCAAAAAGAAATAATATCCATCACAATTCTATAACTAGAGAAGAGGTAAGGATTTCAATCGTCATCAATGATTTTTAGTTAATTTTCCACGATTTCTTCGTATCTTTCATTTATAATGTGTAACTTTGCACCGGAAATTTAAACGTTTAAAGATAAAATGGCATTAAAATGTGGTATTGTAGGCCTCCCAAACGTGGGTAAGTCTACACTGTTCAACTGTCTGTCTAGTGCAAAGGCACAGGCAGCTAACTTCCCTTTCTGTACTATCGAACCAAACTTGGGCGTCATCACCGTACCAGATGAGCGACTCAACAAGTTGGCAGAGATTGTTCACCCAGGACGCATCGTCCCAGCTACTTGCGAAATCGTGGATATCGCAGGTCTCGTAAAGGGTGCCAGCAAGGGCGAAGGTCTTGGTAATAAATTCTTGGGAAATATCCGTGAGTGCGATGCTATCATCCACGTAATCCGCTGCTTCGACGATGACAACATCGTGCGCGAGGGTGGCGCTAAGGTTGATCCTTTGGAGGATAAGAGCGTCATCGATACAGAGTTGCAGCTCAAGGACCTGGAAACTATCGAATCTCAGCTCACCAAGCAGAAGAAGACTGCTGCAGCAGGCAACAAGGATGCTAAGACGATGGTTACCGTTCTGGAGGCTTACAAGGCCGAACTGGAGCAGGGAAAGAACGCTCGTGGCGTTACTTTCGAAAGCAAGGAAGAGCAGAAGGTGGCTCACGACCTCTTCCTCCTCACTACCAAGCCTGTGCTCTACGTGGCCAATGTTGACGAGGCTTCTGCCAAGACCGGCAACGAGTATAGCAAGAAGGTAGAGGAAATCGCCAAGGAAGAAGGTGCTGAGTGCATGGTCATCGCTGCCAAGACAGAGGAAGACATCGCATCGCTCGAAACCTACGAGGACAAACTGATGTTCCTCGAAGAACTCGGACTGGAAGAGAGCGGCGTAAACCGACTCATCAAGAAGGCATATGCCCTGCTGAACCTCGAAACATTCATCACCGCTGGTGAGATGGAGGTCAAGGCATGGACCTATCACAAGGGCTGGAAGGCTCCTCAGTGTGCCGGCGTCATCCATACCGACTTCGAGAAGGGATTCATCCGTGCAGAGGTCATCAAGTATGATGACTATATCAAGTATGGCTCTGAGGCTGCAGTACGCGAGGCTGGTAAGCTCGGCATCGAGGGCAAGGAGTACGTCGTACAGGATGGTGACATCATGCACTTCCGGTTCAATGTATAATCCTATTCTTCTACGGTTATGATAGCAAATCTGCTTAACTATATCGTATGGGACCCAGACCCAATTCTGGCTCATCTGGGTCCTATGACCATCCGCTACTACTCCACCTGCTGGATGATTGGTCTGCTGCTGGGCTATCTGCTCATGAGCAAGCTTTACAAGCAGCAGGGGCTCTCAGATGAGAAGTTCTCCCCACTGTTTCTCTACATCTTCTTAGGTGTACTGATAGGTGGCCGTTTGGGACATTGCATCTTCTATCAGCCGGAATATTTCCTCACCCAGTGGGATCACTTCATCGAGATGCTGATACCTGTTCACCACATGCCAGACGGCAGTTGGAAGTTTACGGGTTATGAGGGACTGGCGAGCCACGGAGGCGTATTCGGCATGTTCGTCGGCATCTGGCTCTATTGCCGCAACATGAAGGTGAGCGGCTGGGTAGTGCTCGATAATATGGGTATCTGCTCAGGCATTACAGCCACCTTTATCCGTTTGGGCAATCTGATGAATTCAGAGATTATCGGCAAGGTAACCGATGTGCCTTGGGCATTTATCTTCGTTCGCGAAGACCAGTATCCACGCCATCCGGGTCAGCTCTACGAGGCTTTGGCATACTTCTGCTTCTTCCTCCTCATCCTCTTCATCTACAAGAAGAGAGGACCTAAGAGCGTAGGCACCGGTTTCTATTTCGGTCTTTGCCTTACTCTCATCTTCACCTTCCGTTTCTTCATCGAATATACCAAGGAGATTCAGGTAGCATTCGAGGCAGGTCTGCCTATGGATATGGGACAGATATTGAGTATTCCGCTCATCATCGCCGGTGTATGGAGCATCGCTTCCAGCACAAAGAGAGCGAAAGAAAAGAACGTAGAGGCAAAATAATATTAGACGACTTATTTTCAGATTATAAAAATCCCTCCTCGTGCAACAGCATCTGCTGCCACGGGGAGGGATTTATATTTTTATCTTCCCAGCAGAATCTTCTTGATGTCATTGAGCTTGTTCAATGCCTCTACCGGAGTGAGATTGTTCACATCCAGCCCGAGTATTTCATCACGTATCTGCGTCAGTACAGGATCATCGAGCTGGAAGAAACTGAGCTGCACACCATCCTTAGGTTCATCGATGTGCTGTACGTTCGGTTTACCGGCACCACCTACCCCGGCATTGTCATCCTCCAACTGTTTGAGAATCACATTGGCACGGTTCACGATGCTGCGAGGCATACCGGCAATCTCTGCCACATGGATACCGAAAGAGTGCTCACTGCCTCCCGGTTCCAGTTTACGCAGGAAGATTACCTTTCCGTCCACCTCTCTCACACTCACATTGAAGTTCTTGATGCGAGGGAAGTTCTTCTCCATTTCGTTGAGCTCATGATAGTGGGTAGCAAAGAGCGTACGCGCCTGCGCCTTCTTATGTTCGTGCAGATATTCCACGATAGCCCAGGCAATGGAAATACCATCGTAGGTAGAAGTACCTCTTCCCAGCTCATCAAAGAGCACCAGCGAGCGCGGAGAAACGTTGTTCAGGATGTTTGCTGCCTCGGTCATCTCTACCATGAAGGTCGATTCGCCGAGCGATATATTGTCGCTTGCACCTACACGTGTAAAGATTTTATCCACCAATCCCACTCGGGCGCTCTCTGCGGGCACAAAACAGCCTACCTGTGCCAGCAGCACGATAAGGGCGGTCTGGCGCAGCAGAGCCGATTTACCAGCCATGTTAGGACCGGTAATCATCATGATCTGCTGTTTCTCGGTATCGAGCAGCACATCGTTAGGTACATAGCGTTCGCCCAGCGGCAGTTGGGTTTCAATCACCGGATGCCTGCCCTGCTTGATGTCGAGCACCTCAGAATCATCGACGATAGGGCGCACGTAGCGGTTCTCGTCAGATGTCTTTGCAAATGACAAAAGACAGTCCATACGGGCGATGAGGTTGGCATTGATCTGTATCTGCGGAATATACTCCTGCATGGCAGCTATCAGTTCGTTGAAGAGCTGTGCTTCCAATACCAGAATCTTCTCATCAGCACCGAGAATCTTTTCCTCATATTCCTTCAGTTCCTGGGTGATATAACGCTCTGCCTGAGCCAGCGTCTGCTTGCGTATCCACTCCTCAGGCACCTTGTCCTTAAAGGTATTTCTCACCTCCAGATAGTATCCGAAAACATTATTGTAACCTACCTTCAGACTCGAAATTCCTGTCTTTTCTATCTCCCTTTCCTGTATCTTGAGCAGATAATCCTTGCCGTGGCGGCTGATGGCACGAAGGTCGTCGAGTTCGGCATTGAATCCGTCGGCTATCACGTCACCCTTATTGACCAGCTGTGGCGGATCGGGCTGTATTTCCCTGGCGATGCGGTCTTTCAGGGTCTCGCATACGTTCAGCTGCTCGCCTACCCGCTTCAGAGCCTCGTTCGTAGCATGCTGGCATGCCACCTTGATAGGTTTGATGGCTTCAAGTGCATTCTTCAGCTGAACCACTTCGCGAGGCGAAACTCTACCCACGGCTACTTTGGAAATGATACGCTCCAGGTCGCTGATGCGATGCAGCTGGTCATCGAGAAGCTGACGGAATTCCGGTTCCTTGAAGAAATATTCCACGATGTCGAGACGCTCGTTGATTGGTTTAACGTCCTTCAACGGGAAGACCAGCCAGCGTCTGAGCATACGTCCACCCATCGCCGTTACCGTACGGTCGATGACATTCAGGAGCGAAGAACCGTCTTCCTGCATAGGGGCAACCAGCTCCAGACTGCGGATGGTAAACCTGTCCATACGCACGAACTTATCTTCTTCGATACGTGAAAGGGCGGTGATATGATTAATCTGTGTATGCTGGGTAATCTCGAGATACTGCATGATGGCACCACTGGCTATCACGCCGTTCTTGAGATGCTCTACACCGAAACCTTTCAGAGATTTTGTCTTAAAATGTCCCAGGAGTTTCTGCAGGGCTGTCTGCTCGGTGAAAACCCAGTCATCCAGTTCGAAGGTACAGTATTTGCTGCCGAAATATTTCTCGAAGTCATTCTTTCGGGCGCGGTCGTAGAGCACCTCTTTCGGCATGAAGTTGCCCATCAGTTTTTCTACATAGTCGTAGGTTCCCTCGCCGGTAAGAAACTCTCCGGTCGAGATATCCAGAAAGCTCACACCGCAGGCGGTCTTGCCGAAGTGTACGGCTGCCAGGAAGTTGTTCTCCTTGTAGTTCAGTACGTTATCTCCCATCGCCACACCCGGTGTAACGAGTTCAGTAATACCTCGCTTCACCATCTTGTCCATCTGGCTCAGTCCCTTCTTACCTTTTATTTCGAGTCGTTTCTTCTTCGGGTCTTCCAGCTGGTCGCATACCGCTACGCGCTTACCCGCCCTGATGAGTTTAGGCAGATAGGTATCCAGAGCATGATGAGGGAATCCTGCCATCTCGGTCGTGCCCGTAGAACCGCCATTATTGCGTCGTGTCAGCGTAATGCCGAGTATACGGGATGCCTCCACCGCATCTTCGCAGTAAGTTTCGTAGAAGTCACCGCAACGGAAGAGCAGCAGCGCTTCGGGATGTTTCGATTTCATCTCGAAAAACTGTCTCATCATCGGTGTAAGACCTTTATTATCGTTTGCCATTATCTTTTTTCTCCTTATATTATTTCTTTTAATTTACATAGTTTCTATCTACAATACTCCTCCTTAAACCACAGCCGGTATATCGGGTCAACAAAGACAAAAGCATCGTTTTGCTTTTCGATAATATCTTTGTTCTGGAGCGTTTTCCTGTTCTTGACAATCGTATTCGGATTACCAAGATTATAGATTTGTTTCACGGCTTGCGAGGAGAAATGCTGTTCGCCATTGGCTATAGCCTTAAGCATCTCTATCTGAGTAGAACTGAGATTCTCCGTATCATTCTGAAACATCGGGGTATTGATATTGAGTACCTGTTTCAATCCCAGATGATATATATCTTCCGTCACTTCCGAAACCGTGAAACTCCAGATAAAATAGCACAACTGCTGGAGATACCAGGAATGGCACGCCACGGAATCACAGATCCGCTCTGCCATCTCTGCAGAGATTGACTTTCCTGTCTTCTCGAAAGATGACAGAATGAATGGAATCCAATGCTCCTTAGCTATCTTCTGCATGAAAATCACTTGTCCGAAGCGATAAAAAGGACTATTGGAATTGTTGAAGATATTGAGCATCATGTTTCGCTTGCTGCCGTAGAGGCAGTAAGAGATAAGCTGCTGTTGCTGCCATACCGAGCGCATCTTTCCCTCCATATCCTTATACTCAGGAAGGTTAGCCAACTGCTGGAACTCGTCTATGCAGACGATAATCCTGATGCCCTTTTCCTTTGCCAGCAACTCAGGCAGTTGGAGAATCGTCATCTTATCACGCTCTTGTGGCACAAACTTCAGGTCAAAAGCCATGAAGTCGGTCACCTGGTCGCTTACTACAACCTGCGGTATCACGCCTGTCAGGAATTTCTTTGCATCCTCTATCCACCGTTCCATTTTAGAGGAAGCACAAGCTATAACCTGACTGGCAAAAGTGCGATAAAATTCAGATTCAGAGCCGATGCTGAAGGCATCGATATAACAGATTCTTACGTTATTATCCTCACCAGCCAATTCGCTCATCGCCCTTTTCACTAGCGATGATTTACCCCATCGGCGTGGTGAAATCAGCATCACGTTGATATGGGAGGACAGTAATTGCTTGAGCAAAGCCCTGTCTTCCTGTCTGTCGATAAAATTCTCATTGGTGGCTAATGTACCAAATTGAAATGGTGATAGATATTTTGCCATATTCCTAGTAATTTGGTACAAAGTTACGAAATATTACCCTAAGGTAAGTTACCCTAAGGTAATATTTAGAGTTTTTTAAATGAATATATGCTGCATTACCATAATAAAGCCGTACTTTTGTACTCATGAAAAAGAAACAATTATACATAGGGGTTCTGTCGGTTGCTTGCTGCGCGCTCGTAGCAATAGGCATCACCTTGCACCTGCTCTACCCCAAGAAACAGATACAGAACCTGGTGAAAAACCCACCGGTTCTCCATCTCAAGCCACAGCCTGCTGATATGCTGAAGAAGAAACCTGTGAAGAAGATGGATTTCAATATCTCCGGAACTTTAAGAGATAAGGAAGGAAAGGGAGTGGCTGGCGTCATCGTGAGCGATGGATTCAACTGTGTAAAAACCGATGCACAGGGCAGATATAAGATGAAGCGAGACAGCCTGGCAAAATTCATATACTATTCTGTTCCAGCCGATTGCGAGGTTCCTACCCATTCTAAGACCGATCGCACGGCTTTCTTCTACCAAAAGGTATCCAAGGGGAAGAAAACCTATAACTTCACCCTCACCCGACTGCCGGGCGGCAAGGAGATTCACTATAAGATGATTGTCATCGGCGACCCGCAGGTTACCAATGCCTACAGCCCTTATTATACTTCTCCGGATGATAATCCCATCAAGAAGAGTGATGTAGAAAGATTCACCACCCAAACCATGGCAGATATCAAACAGACCATCAGTTCGCTGCCTGCCGGAACACCGGTCTACGGGCTCAGCATGGGCGATGATGTACAGTATTATGGCGGTTACAACGCCAAACTGGAGCGTCAGATACGCCAGGCATTGGGCTCTTCAGAGATGCGTCTCTTCTCCGTCATCGGCAATCACGACCAGGATGGCAAGGCTCTCTACCGCCGCAAATGGGAGGAGAATTTCGGTCCTACCGATTTTTCCTTCAACCGTGGCGATGTGCATTATGTCTGCATCAATAACTGCTTCTTCCATCGCGGCATGTCTTATTATTCTCCTGGAGAATTACGTGAGCGCCAGGTGAAGTGGTTGAAGCAGGATCTCGCCCTCACGCCAAAGGATATGAAGGTGGTACTCTGCTATCATATTCCTTTTACCTTCGGCAATGCGCCTTTCAGCAAGGCGAAGCCGCTGAGCAATGCCCATGAGGAGGGACATTATTCTTCTTCCCGTCTCTCGCTCCTGCTTTCTTTGCTGAAACAGTTTAAGGGCGGCTACGAACTCTTCTGCGGACATACTCATTTTGCCTGCAACCACGAGATCAATTATCAGGGCGAGGATGTAATGGAGCATTGTCATGCTGCCGCCTGTGGTAATATATGGCAGTCGAATATCAACATCTGCGGAACTCCAAATGGATATTATGTATACAGTTTTGTGGGTACCAGCATCAGCAACTGCTATTACAAGGGAACTTTCTGGGATAAGAGCAAGCAGATGACCTTGTTCCGTGCGCAGACCGATTTCAACGGCGAGAAATACTCTAGGGATTGGCAGTTGGCAAACAACAGGAATATCCTGGTAGCCAATGTCTTCAATGCTACCAGTCATTGGCGTGTTGTAGCCGTAGAGGATGGCAAAGAATATATGATGGGGCGCCTCAGCGGAAAGGGGCAGGATGCCTTTGCCGCCGGCTATCATCATAAATACAGCGAGAGTGTATCTTACCGGTTCGTGAGCAAGGGGAATGGTTATCTCATCATGAACCACCTTTATTATTATACTCCTAGGAATCCGAATGCCAGAATCATCATCAAGGCATCCGATCCATACGGAAATACCTATACGGCATCGAGCGATGAGGTAACGACAGAGCCTTTCGCCAACTTTGCCCATTATTACGAAAAAGAGTATAAGGAATATAAGAGTAAGAAAGATAAGATGTTGCGGGATTCTATATCTGGCAGACAGAAAGATTCACTTGCTGCAAGGAAGAAAGATTCTGCAGCAGTACAAAAATAAAAAGAGAGGGTGCGTCATAAGTTGATGATGCACCCTCTTTTTAAATATTACTTGTTCAATTTCCAGGTAACACCATCCTTGGTGTCCTTTACCTCGAAACCGGCTTCAGCCAGGGCATCGCGAATCTGGTCGCTGGTAGCCCAGTCCTTATCAGCCTTAGCCTTGGCACGCAGGTTGAGAACCATATCTACTACCTTGCCATAAGCCTCTTCACGGGCATCATTGTTGGCTCCCTTCTCACTCTTCAGACCGAGCAGGTCGAAGGTGAAGAGATGCATGGTGTCTGAAAGCTCCTTCAGGTCTTCAGCAGAGATGTTTGCCTTGTGGTCGAGGGCTGTATTGATTACGTGGCAAGCCTCGAAGAGATAGCTGATAACGAGCTGAGTCTGGAAGTCATCGTTCATCGCATCGTAGCAGCGCTGGCGCAATTCGCTTACGAACTTCTTCACCTGCTCATCGCTCTGCTTAGCCACAGGCACACGCTCCAGGTCGTTCAAACCATTCATCAGGCGCTCCAATCCCTTCTGGCTAGCCTTCAATGCATCGTTAGAGAAATCTACGGTGCTGCGGTAGTGAGCAGAGAGGATGAAGAAACGGATGGTCATTGGCGAATAAGCCTGCTCCAGACTGTCGTGATTGCCTGTGAAGAACTGCTCCAGGGTAATGAAGTTACCCAAGCTCTTACCCATCTTCTGACCGTTAATGGTAATCATATTGTTGTGCATCCAGTAATGAACCATCTGGTCGCCCTGAGAAGCCACAGCCTGAGCAATCTCGCACTCATGATGAGGGAAAATCAAATCCATGCCGCCACCGTGAATATCGAAGTGGCTGCCCAAGTACTTGCGTCCCATCGCAGTACACTCGCAGTGCCAGCCAGGGAAACCATCACTCCAAGGACTAGGCCAGCGCATGATATGCTCAGGTGAAGCCTTCTTCCAGAGGGCGAAGTCAGCCTGGTTCTTCTTCTCGCCGATACCAGCCAGCTCGCGGCTCTCGTTGATTACGTTCTCCAGGTTACGTCCGGAGAGGATACCGTACTTATGATCCTTGTTATACTTCTCGATGTCGAAGTAGATAGAGCCGTTACTCTCGTAAGCATAACCATTGTCTAGGATTTCCTGAACCAGTTTCTCCTGTTCAATGATATGGCCTGTGGCATGAGGCTCAATGCTAGGAGGGAGCACGTTCAGCGCCTCCATGGCATCGTGGTAGCGGTTGGTGTAGTACTGCGCAATTTCCATTGGCTCCAACTGCTCCAGGCGAGCCTTCTTCTCAATCTTGTCATCGCCTTCATCTGCATCGTGCTCCAGGTGGCCAACGTCGGTAATGTTTCTAACGTAGCGAACCTTATAGCCCAGGTGCTTGAGATAACGGAAGAGTATATCGAATGTGATGGCTGGTCGTGCATGACCGAGATGCGGATCGCCATACACGGTAGGGCCACAAACATACATGCCCACGTTAGGAGCGTGGAGCGGAGTGAATCTCTCTTTCGTACGTGTGAGAGTGTTGTAAATCAGTAATTTCTGTTCCATCTTGTATGAACCTTTCTTTTATATTATTTATATTTTGAGTGCAAAGTTAACTCATTTTTCTGATATATCCGACAAATCATTCGCAAAATGTTATTAAATTCCTCGAAAATATCAATGGAACTGATTTTCCATGGTAAATTCTCTCTGTATGATGCTGCTATATTTTTGCATAAAGTAAGTAGTTTTTGTATATCTATTCACTATTTGTAAGTTTTTTGCCAATTATATGCATAAAATTATCAAATTATTAGCATATATCGAAAATAATGTGTAACTTTGCAGCCGCAAACAGTTATCAATTATCAAGAAGGCGGCTATAAGTTCCGCTAATGAGTATTAAGTTAGAAGAAAATGGCATATACAAGATTGAGTGCTGCCGAAGCGGCAGCGATGATTAACGATCAAGATACAATCGGATTGAGTGGTTTCACACCAAACGGCGTGCCTAAGGCAACCTTCCGCGAACTCTCCAAGAGAGCCGTGGCTGAGCACGAGGCGGGCAGACCTTTCCAGGTGGGCATCCTCACGGGTGCTTCTACCTCGCAGAGTATCGAAGGTGACATGGCAGCAGCCCATGCCATCAAGTTCCGTGCGCCATTTTCTACCAACAAGGACTTTAGAACTCATACCAACCTGGGCGAGATTGATTATGAGGATATGCACCTCGGCCACATGGCTGAGCGCCTGCGCCGTGGCTTCTATGGCGATATAGACCTTGCCATCATCGAAGTTTCTGATTTGGAAGAAGGCGAAACTACCTGCAAGGCATTCCTTACCTCTGCCGGCGGCATCGTTCCTACCATCGTTAGATTGGCAAAGAAGGTGCTCATCGAGAAGAATACCTTCCACAGTCCAGCTTCCCGTTATCTTCACGATGTATATGAGATAGCAGAATGCCCATTCCGCACACCTATCCCAATCTTGAATGTGGGCGATAGAATAGGTAAAGAGTATGTGGAGATTGATGCCCGCAAGATTGTGGGTGTGGTAGAATGCAACATTCCGGAGGAGGCGCGTGCCTTCAAACCGCTCGACCCTGTGACCGAACAGATGGGACATAATGTGGCTGATTTTCTGGTCAGTGACCTGAAGAAGGGACATATTCCTCCTCAGTTCCTGCCTTTGCAGAGCGGAGTGGGCGTAACTTCCAATGCTGTATTGGAGGCATTGGGACAGAACCCTAACGTGCCGGTATTCAGCGTTTATACCGAGGTGGTTCAGGATGCCGTGGTAAAATACATGCGCGAGGGAAGAATCAAGGATGCTTCCTGCTCTTCGCTCACCGTAACAAACGATACATTGAAAGAGGTGTATGATGATATTGATTACTTCAAGAAGCATCTCACCATCCGCCAAAGCGAGATTTCAAACTCTCCTGAGGTTATCCGCCGTCTGGGTGTCATCGCCATGAACACCGCCATCGAGTGCGATATCTACGGCAATGAGAACTCCAGCCATATCTGCGGCAGCAAGCTGATGAATGGTATTGGCGGTTCCTGCGATTACGAGCGCAATGGTTACATCTCTATCTTCACCACGCAGAGTACCACCAAGAACGGTTGCATCTCTGCCATTGTTCCGATGTGCAGTCACGTGGACAGTACCGAGCACGATGTGGATGTCATCGTTACCGAACAGGGAGTAGCCGATCTCCGTGGCAAAGGCCCATTGCGCCGTGCCAAAGAGATTATCGAAAACTGTGCCCATCCGGATTACCGCCCTATGCTCCGCGAATACTTGAAGTTTGCCGAGAAGGGCCACGAGCCACAGAGCATGCGTGCTGCTCTCGCCATGCACGATACCTTCCTGAAGAAGGGTGACATGAGATTGACTGATTTCGGAGAATATCTGAAATAATAAGAAACAATACACATTTTCTAGGCGTAAGGCATACGCCTAGAAAGGTTTTTTCTCTTTTTATCCATCACGTTTTCCATTTTCGATTGACGAAATGTTTACAATATCCATCACACTATTTAAACACCTGTATATTAGCACATTAAGAGGTTTAGAGATACAAATCGTGATGGATGATAGATGATTACATAAAACTTATTCACGAATACGGCTGCATCGGGTTACGAATATGACTGCAGGCTAACGGAGACGTATCTGTAAGCTTATCGAGACGTCTGTATCAGCTAACAGAGACGTCTGAACTCGCTGATTGAACTACTTGAGTTGCTTGATTGAACCACTTGAGTATTCTTCTTCATGTGCTTGCATGCAACCATAAAACTTTTTCAGCAACTTTTCCCGGAAGTATGGAAGAAGGCAGAGTTGAAGGCAAATATGAGGCCAACACAGAAACTGCACAACGCTTGCTGGCGATGTGACTTTCTGCCGAACAGGTAGCCAAAGCTACCCAGCTACCTTTGGAAATCATTAAGAATCTGAGCAATTCAAAAAACACAAGTTTGGCATGAACTCAACTTATAGTTTCAGGAGTTTGGCAAATTCCCAGACTACAATACCGGCGGTTACACTGACATTCAGGGAATGCTTGGTGCCGAACTGAGGAATCTCCAGACAGCCATCGCTCATATCCACGATGTTTTGCTTGACTCCCTTCACCTCATTACCGAAGATGACGGCGTAGCCTTTGGGAAGTGAAGAGTGAAGAGTGAAGAGTGAAGAATTCTCTTGCTTTACAGATTCGATTTCCTGATTGAAAAGCTTGTCATGAGCCTCAGGCAGGTTCTGGAGCTTGGTTGAGCCTTCTACCTGCTCGATGCTATATACAAAGTAGACTTTCTGCTTCAACTTCTCTACCGCCTCTTCGGTAGTCTTGAAGTATTCCCAATCCACGCTGTCTTCGCCACCCAATGCCGTTTTATGAATCTCGGCATTGGGAGGGGTGGCGGTGATTCCGCAGAGATACACCGCCTCTACACGGAAGGCATCGCAGGAACGGAAAACACTTCCTACATTATATAATGAACGCACATCATCCAGGACCACTATCAGGGGCAGTTTCTCGGCTTCCTTGAATTCCTCCAGGGTGAGGCGGTTCATCTCTATCGTTCTTAATTTGCGCATTATAATATACCTTTTATATATAATATAATCAGAGGCGGTTAAGCCTCTGCCTCTTTGGTCTTGTAGGCAAGGGCGTACATGCGAATCTGCTTGATCATCGCCAGAAGACCATTGCTGCGGGTTGGACTCAAATGGTCTTTCAGACCAATTTTCTCTACGAAATAGAGGTCGGCATCCATAATCTCGGTTGGGGTATGACCGCTCAACACACGGATGAGGAGGGCGATGATACCCTTTACGATGAGCGCATCGCTATCGGCAGTGAATACGAGCTTGCCATCTACATAATCGCATTGCAACCATACGCGGCTCTGACAGCCGTCGATAAGGTTCTGCTCGTTCTTGTATTTCTCATCGAGAGGAGCCAACTCGTTGCCCAAGTCAATGAGCATCTGATACTTATCCATCCAGTCGGTAAAATCCTGGAACTCCTCTACTACTTCATCCTGCAATTCATTAATTGTTGCCATTATTTTATTTCTTTAATTTCGTTTACTGTAATCAACTTATAGAGCTTGTCGTTAGGGCGTACCTTATCTGGTACAGGGATGGAAACTCTCCAGCCCTGCTGCGCTGTTTCTACCGGTTTCAGGTCGTAGCGGATTTCATCGGCATGGAGATACATCACACCGGTGGTGTTACCCGTAATCAGCAGTTTCTCGCCCTTGTCGAAGGTAGATGCCTCTACGGCTACTTCTGCCACACCCAACTTAGAGAAATATTTCATCACCTTGCCCACGAGCACCTTCTTCTCAGTAGCTACGGAACCGTAATGCTTATTCCATTCACCGAGAGTCTGCCCCTGGTAATAACCATCCCAGAAACCACGGTTGAAGACGGTGGCGAGTTTCTCATCCCACTCATCCTTCTTCTCCTCGGTAAAGGTTCCGTCGAGCACGGCAGCTATCGCCTCCTTATAACATTTCACTACGGTATATACGTATTCAGGACCACGGGCACGGCCTTCAATCTTGAAGACGCGCACACCGGCATCCATCATGCGGTCGATGAAGCGGATGGTCTTCAGGTCCTTCGGACTCATCACATACTTGTTGTCGATTTCAAGCTGGTTGCCAGTTTCGTTATCTGTAACAGTATAGCTGCGGCGGCAGATCTGCACACACTCGCCACGGTTGGCAGAGCGGTTGGCATTAGCGAGACTCATGTAGCACTTGCCCGATACAGCCATGCACAGAGCACCATGACAGAACATTTCGATGCGGATCTGCTTGCCCATAGGTCCACAGATGTTCTGCTGTTCTATCTGCCCATGGATGTGCTTCACCTGGTCCATATTCAATTCACGTGCCAGTACGGAAACATCAGCAAAGCGTGCATAAAATTTCAAAGCCTCTGTGTTTGAGATATTTAACTGTGTAGATAAGTGAACCTCCTCGCCCACTTCATTGCAATAGCTCATTACAGCCACATCGCTGGCGATGACAGCAGAGATGCCTGCCTCCTTGGCAGCATCGATGATTTCCTTCATCGTTGGGATGTCGTTATCGTAGATGACAGTATTGACGGTGAGATAGGTCTTGATACCATGCTCGTTGCAGGTAGCAGCAATCTCACGCAAATCATCGATAGTAAAATGGTTGGCTGAATGGGATCGCATGTTCAACTTGCCGATACCAAAGTATACGGAGTCGGCGCCAGCCTGTATGGCAGCAGCCAGTGACTCGCGTGAGCCCACTGGTGCCATCACTTCAAATTCGTTTATCTTTGTATTCATGAATGCAATTTTCTAATTTCAGGTGCAAAGTTACACCAAAATGAAGACAAAACACAGAAAAATGGAGAAAAAATGACAGAAATTCGATTATATTGACAAATCAATCACGATTATTTGTCTATATTTGCCTATAAATAAGAATATATCCCTAGGATATACTTCTTTTTATATGAATCCAATCCAGTTTTACAGCTGGTATTATTAATTAAAATTAAAATGAAAGCGTATGAAGAAAGCTTTTACCTCAGGAATGATTCTGTTCCTGGCAATGACCACAATGGTTAGTTGCACACAAGAAAACGTGATGTTTGAAACAACACCACAAGTCAAGAACCAAGAAGTAAGATTCTGCTTCTTCGAAAGTTCCATTGTGCCTATCGGGCAGGATGAAGAGAGCAATCTTGCCAGAACGAGAGCCGACGGGAGCGAGAAATCGCTCAAGGATGCAAACCTCTACACAGATCTGCAAGTATGTCTCATTCCGAAAGGAGATGAAACTACTGCCGGCTATACCGTAAGACAGGAAAACTGGGATGACGAATTCGGAAACGTCAGCCTGCAGGTGCCGGCAGGAGAATACACGCTCGTTGCCGTAGCAGCAAAAACTGATTTGCAGCAGGAAGAACGAATCGAAGTAAAATCAAGGTATGAAATGACCTTTGCCAACAATATTGTACGCGATATGGCGTATACCCTGCAGGATATCAAGGTGGAATCGGGCAGCAAAGCCGTAACACAGAATGTTTCGCTGAAACGTGCCGTCAGCTGTTTTAAACTGCAAGCTACCGACCCGATGCCTCTTACTACCAATACGCAGGATATCACGATAAGCGGAAGCTGCGGTACGGTGTTCAATCCTTCTACCGGATTCTGCAAAGAAAAGGCTACCATCACCCGAAGTTGGACTTTTGACCCCAAAGAATACCAGAACCCATACATCAAATTCACACTCTACACTCTTCTGACCGACAATGATGTAACCGACATTCATATAACAACTACCGGAAAGGACAAGGAAGGAAAAGCAGTAAAGACCGTCAGCTTTGACAACGTACATCTGGTCATCGGAAAGAAGACTACCTATACCGGTCCGCTCTACACCTACCCTGCCAACAACATGTCGTTCACGATTGACCAGGCGGAGATTCCTGCATCAGGCTATGACAAGATTTTTTAATAACCCATGGCGTTTTAAGAAAGATTAATGCCACAGATTAAAATCTTTTTTGTATTTTTGCGGCATGGAAAGAAAGAACATTATAACCATAGGACTCGCTCTGCTTGTATTCGCCGGTTGCGGATACAGGCAGCAGCGAGCCGGTATCTCAGAGACAGGTGGAGGCGAGGATTATCTTCCGAAGTACATCCACCTGATCAGTACTACACCCGTCAAGGACCAGGGCAACAGCGAACTCTGCTGGGCATACGGCATGCTTGCCACCATCGAAAGCGAGCACATCATGAAGGGGGATTCCGTGAATCTCTCCATCGCCTACATAGCCCGCATGATGCTGGAAGAACAGGCACTGGAATATTACTTTGCACAGGGAAAGAAGAACATCAGCCTGCGCGGTACTGCCCCGATGCTGATACATTATATAGATAAGTATGGTGCACAACCTTACGACAGCTATGAAGATCCGAAGCACGTGAACTACAAGGTGCTCTGCCGCAAGGTGCAGAAACTGTGCGATGGCGCCATCTTGAAGAAAGCGGGCATCAGCCAGCTCAAGGAGGAACTGAACGACCTGTTTGACGCAGAAATAGGCTACATGCCTGCCAAGGCCGTACACATGCTGGGTGCCGAATATACCCCTCAAGAGTTTGCCCACAGCGTATGCTATCCCGAGGAGTATGTATCGCTCACCAGTTTCTCGCATCATCCTTACAGAGAATACTTTGCGCTCGAGATTCCCGATAACCGGATGCACGATGCCTATCTGAACCTTCCGCTCGACGAGCTGATGCTCCACATCAGGAAGGCGGTAGAAAAAGGACACCCGGTATGCTGGGAAGGTGACATCAGCGAACCTGGCTTCAAGGAACCAAGGAAGAACTGTGTAGACATACAGCCGATGGAACGCCCCGTGACCCAGGCATCGCGACAGAAGGAGTTTGAACAGCTTCGCACCACCGATGATCATGTGATGGAAATCATAGGTATCTTCATGAAAGGCAAGCAGAGATTCTACGTCTGCCGCAATTCATGGGGCAAGAACTGGGGCAACAAAGGACTCATCTACCTATCGGAAGACTATCTGCGCCTCAAGACCATCGCCGTGTTCATGAGCGAAGAGGCATATATAATAAGGTATAAGCTCCCAAACAGGCTTCAGACATAAGAAATGTGTTAAAATGGTTGACATACATCAAATAGCTGTTAAATAGCACGTGTGTGCGCACACACATAGTTGATTTATATCAAAAAAGAGGCTTTTTTATGTGATTTTCTCTTAAAACATTTGGTGGGTTCGGAAAATCGTCGTACCTTTGCATCGTCAATAAGACAAAAAGGTTATTAGGTTTTTAGGTTAAGATTGTTAGTTGTTTTAGGTTATTAGTTAGTTTAAAGGTAAATTTAAGATTGTTTATTCAGAGAAACGGTATTAGTTAAGGTAAAGAAAAGATTGTTTATTCAAGGACGACAAAAAGTTTAGGTTATTAGGTTTTTAGGTTTAAGATTGTTAGTTGTTTTTTTATTAGGTTTTAGTTTAAAGGTAAATTTAAAGATTGTTTATTCAAGGACAACAGGATAATTCAACAGGTGAGTTGAAGGTAAAAAGATCAAATGTATGGGATAACCAAAGATGACGCCTGAGCAGAATTGCTGCTTCGGGCTTCGTAATGGAAAGGGTAACAAAAAACCCTTGAGTTATGAGAAATTTGGGAATATCGTATTAGAAGAGCGCAATTTCGAAATCATTCGAAGTTGCGCTCTTTATTTTATCCCCTAGGTAAAGAAGCTAGGACATATGTATTACTACATAAAAACTTTGCCAAAGACTATAGCCATAACTCCTTAAAGTACTTAACTCATTTACTCCTAGACTGGAGAAAGTTCAGTTTGAGAAAAAATAACCGCCAAATTATTTTGTTTTACCAACGAAAAGTCGTAATTTTGCAGAAGATATATAAAGATAAGAAATTATGGCAAGACATCCTCTCTGGAACGAAGAATACTGGCTCCTGCTGTTGCAGCTGTACCAGAAGAAGCCCATGGGCGTGAAACCTCTCTATTCGAAAGGGATGGTCGACTTGAGCTTGGAACTGCATATTCCACCTGAGTTTCTGCACGAACAGATGTTCAAACTCAGAATGGTGACTCCGAGAATCAAGCGACTATGGGAAAAGTATGCCGATAAGCCACAGAAACTGAAGCGCGATATACAGCGCATCAGACAGATGAACGGCTGCGGAAACGCCATACAGTTCTTCGAGGGAGTGGAAGTGAAGGAAACATTCGAGAAAAACTGGGAACCACTGGAAAGTGAACCATCGCTCACCCGCGTGAAACTCATCATCATCCTCGAACTCTACTTCCAGCTTACACCAATCACCATGGTGCCGGAAACACCGGAAATCATCGACCTGGGAAAACTCATCAGGACATCACCGAAGGTCATTGCCGAGGCGATGGGCGTATTCATGTACTGCGACCCCTATCTCAACCGCGAAGATATGCTGATACACCCGCTGCTAGAAGCATGCAACGACATCTGGCACCAATACGGAAACGGAAATCCAGACAAGCTTTACCAGCTTGCCAACGAACTAAAAGAATACTTTAAGTAATTATGGCTCAAAAACTCATACAGACACAGGCACAGAAGTTACAGCAACTTCAAAGACTTTCAGCCCAGCAAATGCTGCAGGTGAAACTGTTGGAAATGCCGCTCACGGAACTGGAAGACAGTATCAATGCAGAACTGGACGATAATCCCGCTCTGGAAAGCGAGAACCCAGACGACATGCTCAACGAGAATGTCGCCAATGATGATTCGCCCGCAGATGATGAGTACGACAACAGCAGCGATGAGGATGCCTACGAGGCTGAATCTGAAAAAGAAGAAAGAAAAGACGAACTGGACCAGGCACTGGAAAGCATCGGAAAAGACGACCAGATGCCTGACTACAATACAGACAGATACAACAACCAGGACAGCGCTGACTACGAAGAAATGGTTTACGGCGACACCACCTCTTTCTATGATAAGCTGAAGGAACAGATGGACATGCAGCCGCTCAGCGACAAGGAGAAGGAAGTAATGGAATATCTCATAGGTTCACTGGATGACGACGGACTGCTCCGCAAGGACCTGGACAGCATCTGCGATGAACTCGCTATCTATCACAACATCGATGTTACGGAAAAAGACATCGAGCACGTGCTCCACATTCTACAGACCTTCGACCCAGCCGGTGTAGGAGGAAGAAGTCTGCAGGAATGCCTCCTGCTGCAGGTTAAGAGACTGCCAAGAGGTGTGCTCCGCAAGACAATGGAAGAGGTGTTTACCGACTATTTTGACGAGTTTACCAAGAAACATTGGGACAAGATCAAGGCAGGACTGGAACTGAACGATACACAGGTAGAAACCCTGCAGGCAGAAATCAGAAAGCTGAACCCGAAACCGGGCGCATCGATGGGCGAAACAGAGGGAAGAAACATGCAGCAGATTACCCCCGACTTCATCATCGACACCAATGATGACGGAACGATTACATTCTCGCTGAACCGTGGCAACATTCCGCAACTGACGGTTTCGCCATCATTCACCGACATGATTGACACCTACAGGAAGCATAAAGACAAGATGAGCCGGAGCGACAAGGAAGCCCTGCTCTACGCCAAGGAAAAGGTGGACAAGGCACAGGGATTCATCGAAGCCATCAAGCAGAGAAGACATACCCTCACCGTCACCATGAAGGCAATTATCGACATACAGCGGCAGTTCTTCCTGGATGGAGACGAGGCTGACCTGAAACCGATGATCCTGAAGGATGTAGCAGAACGCACGGGACTGGACATCAGTACCATCTCGAGAGTGAGCAACGTGAAGTATGCCCAGACTAAATGGGGCACCTTCCCGCTGAAGTTCTTCTTCACAGACAGCTACACCACTGAAGACGGCGAAGAGATGTCTACCCGCAAAATCAAGATTGCCCTGCACGACATCATCGAGAAAGAAGACAAGAAAAAGCCGATCAGCGATGATGCACTCGCCAAACTGCTGAAGGAGAAGGGATTCCCTATCGCACGACGTACGGTGGCAAAATATAGGGAGCAACTGGGCATACCGGTGGCACGACTCAGGAAATAAGATAGTGGTATGAGTCAGGAAGAAACCGGGGCCCACCACAAAATATTTGAGAGATAAAAAGAATATATACGTTATTAGTGTTATGAAAGAGAAGAATATCATATTGACAGCACGCATCATGAGCATGATCTTCACGCCCTTCTATCTGCCGATGGTAGGACTGATTGCTCTGTTCATCTTCAGTTATATGTCGCTGTTACCGATAGGATACAAACTGGTGATGCTGGGCATGGTCTACCTCCTGACCGTCGTAGCTCCATCGCTACTCATCCACCTCTACCGCATGGTTCAAGGCTGGACCTCGCGTGAGCTGGGCAAGAAGGAGCGTCGTATTGTGCCTTACATCCTCTCTATCGTATGTTACTTCGGCTGTTTTTTCTGGATGGAATACCGCAATACGCCTCGCGTCATCAGCATCATCGTAGTGGTAGCGCTGGCGATACAGATGATTTGCGCCTTCATCAATGTATGGTGGAAGATCAGCACCCATACGGCAGCCATCGGAGGTGTGGCAGGAGCTCTGGTGTCTTATTCTGTAGCCTTCAATTTCAATCCGCTGTGGTGGCTCTGCCTTGTGCTGATGATGGCAGGCGCAGTAGGAAGTGCCCGCATGATACTCCGACAACATACGCTGTCACAGGTAGTTACAGGATTTCTGATAGGAACCACCTGTGCTATATTGGTAATATAAAGTTTATAATAAAATATAAGAAGAAATGAAACCATTAGTAAGCATTATTATGGGCAGTACAAGCGATCTGCCTGTTATGGAAAAAGCATGTAAGTGGCTGAACGACAACCAGATTCCTTTCGAGGTTAATGCCCTTTCTGCTCACCGCACTCCAGATGCAGTAGAGTCATTCGCCAAGGGAGCCAAGGAGCGTGGCGTGAAGGTTATCATCGCCGCTGCCGGTATGGCTGCCGCCCTTCCTGGTGTTATCGCAGCATCTACTCCTCTGCCAGTAATCGGCGTGCCTATCAAGGGTATGCTCGATGGTCTTGATGCCATGCTCAGCATCATCCAGATGCCTCCTGGCATACCTGTAGCTACTGTTGGTGTGAATGCGGCTCAGAACGCTGCCATCCTCGCTGCTGAAATGATTGCCCTTGCCGATGAGGAAGTGGCTCAGAAGGTAGAGGCTTGGAAGGCGGGGCTCGGTGCCAAGATCCAGAAGGCCAACAAGGACCTGGCTGAGGTGAAATACGACTTCAAGTGTAATTAATCTAATATTGTGATATGCCCCATTCTTTTGGGGCATATCTTATCTTATATATTATGGTAGATTTATTCAATTATACCCGCCGTGCCTCTTCTGTGGCACATATCGGAGCCCTCGGCCTGGGTGGCGATAATCCTATCCGCATCCAGTCGATGACCACCACCAACACCAATGATACCGAGGCTTGCGTACAACAGGCTGAGGAGATTATCAAGGCTGGTGGCGAACTGGTGCGCTTCACCACTCAGGGTTCCCGCGAGGCAGAGAACATGAAAAACATCAATGCCGGCATCCGTGCCGACGGCTATCGGACTCCGCTCGTAGCCGATGTTCACTTCAATCCTAACGTTGCCGACGTGGCTGCTCTCTATTGTGAGAAAGTGCGCGTCAATCCTGGCAACTACGTGGATCCTGCCCGCAAGTTCATCAAGCAGGAATATACCGACGAGGAGTATGCCCACGAACTTCAGAAGATTGAGGTTCGCTTCGTACCTTTCCTCAACATCTGCAAGGAGCATCATACTGCCATCCGCATCGGTGTGAATCATGGTTCACTCTCCGACCGCATCCGTAACCGCTACGGCGATACGCCAGAGGGCATCGTAGAGAGCTGTCTCGAGTTTCTGCGCATCTGCAAGAAGGAGAATTTCCACGATGTGGTTATCAGCATCAAGTCATCCAATACCGTTGTGATGGTTCGCTCCATGCGCCTCCTAGTTGAAGAAATGGAGAAGGAAGGCATGAACTACCCACTCCACCTCGGCGTAACCGAAGCTGGCGAAGGCGAAGATGGCAGAATCAAGAGTGCCGTAGGTATCGGTGCTCTCCTGGCTGATGGCATCGGCGATACCGTTCGTGTAAGCCTGAGCGAGGAACCGGCTGCAGAGATTCCTGTGGCACGCCATCTGGTAGATTACATCGGCAAGAAGAAGGGGCATCTGATGATTCCTGCCACAGCTTGTCCTTCATTCGACTGGCTGCGTCCTACCCGCCGCGAAACCGTGGCTGTAGGCAATATCGGCGGCAGCAACGTTCCGGTGGTTATCAGCAACCGAATCAACGGCGAGAGCACCGCTTGTGAGAACAAGGATGCTACTCCAGACTATATCTACATCGGTGGCAAGATGCCTAAGCAGTTTGTGGCTGGCCAGAGCTACATCGTAGATTACAATGTTTACGAGACGCTGAACAGCAAGCCAGAGACTACTGGTGCCAAGCTCTACCCTATCTTCCCTGCCATGGCAATGCCGCTCATCGCCAGCATCAAGGCAGACGTCAAGTTCCTCACCCTGCAGTTTGGAACTCCTGCCGATGAGTATATCGCTTGCCTGAAGGCTCATCCTGAGGTGGTGGTTATCTGCGTAAGCAATCATCAGAATCGTCTGGGCGACCAGCGTGCATTGGTTCACGAGATGATGAATGCCGGCTTGAAGAACCCTGTGATCTTTGCCGAGATGTACCAGCACAGCAAGGAGGAGAAGAGCGCCTTCCAGCTGGAGGCTGCTGCTGATATGGGAGCCTTGATGATTGATGGTCTTACCGATGGTATCTGGCTGATGAACAATGGAGACATCCCTGCCCTGACAATAGATGAAACCGCTTTCGGAATACTTCAGGCAGCCCGTCTGCGCACCAGCAAGACCGAGTATATCAGTTGTCCGGGATGCGGCAGAACCCTCTACGATCTTCGTGAAACCATCGCCAAAATCAAGGAGGCAACCAAGCATCTCAAGGGTCTGAAGATAGGTATCATGGGCTGTATCGTGAATGGTCCAGGCGAAATGGCGGATGCCGATTACGGCTATGTAGGTGCCGGTCCTAACCGAGTAAGCCTCTACCGCAAGCAGGTTTGCGTAGAAAAGAATATTCCGCAGGAGGTGGCAGTAGAGCATCTACTCGCCCTCATCGACTCGGACAAGCAATAATTATTTAGGCACGGATTACACAGATTACACGACTCTTTATTAGAGATTATGATATGGTTTATTAGCAGTTGCGCCATAAATCCGTGTAATCCGCGTAATCCGTACCTAATTTATACCCGCCCCTAATCACTCCCCGTTCCTAATCCATAGTACCTTCAAAAGTTCAGGAATGAATGTTATCTTTAAGTTAATCTCCACCTCTTTATATGGCTCTTTGACAAAAAAAATGTATCTTTGCAACTGTAATCATCAAAAACTGAAAAGATTATGGCAAATACTAAACTGCTCCTGGTAGAGGATGATGAAAACCTCGCCTATATGGAGAAAAGTTGCTTCGAAGATATCATCGGAGGATATGAGGTGAAAACTGCCGTAAACGGCAAGGAAGGACTGAAAGTGTGGCAAGACTTTCAGCCCGATGTTATCGTATCTGATATCGACATGCCCATCATGGACGGAATAGAAATGGTGAAGAAAATACGCGAGGTTGACGGAAAAACCATAATTCTGTTTACCACCGGACTCACCTCGCCGAAAGACCTGAAGGCAGGTTATGCCGCCGGGGCCAACAACTATGTGAAGAAGCCGTTTATTCCGGAAGAGCTTGATGCTCATATACATAGCCTGCTTCAGCTGAAAGCCGGAGCCCGCAGCGAAAACGCCAGCAACCAGATAAAACTGGGTAAATACATTCTAGATGCCGACCATGCTACTCTGAAAGATACGCAGGATGGTAAACAGAAAATGCTCACCGCACGAGAGGCAAAGATTCTGGAACTGCTGGCAGTAAACAAAAACGAGGTGGTGCGCCGCGAAGCCGTGTTGAGCCGCTTCTGGGGCGTGGAAGACAAAGACTATTTTGCTTCCAGAAGTTTGGATGTATTCATCAAGAAAATCCGCACAGCGCTGGAAGACGAACCGGGCGTAGAACTGAAAACCATCAGAGGTGTGGGATTCAAACTCATCGCAGAATAGACATCCCCCCTCATAACATCATACGAGAATCAAATTAGAATAAAGAAAAAAGACAGAAAAGACATCATTATGCTGAAAGCGATATTATACTACATCCTGTTTCTGGCAGAATATCTCATCACCATCTTCCTGGGAGGATTCCTGGTGGGACTCTACATGGCAATGAACATGGATTCGGGCTCCCACAGCCAGCAGATAGGAGCCCTGAAGGAATCCGTCTATCCGTTTATAATAGTCATCGGATTTCTGGGCATACTCATCGTATGGTTCACCTTCGGACATTACAAATTCTCCAGGTTCTCGCTTGGAAAGGTGATTCCTGCAGCCAAATGGAAGGCGATGACCATTTGCACCATGCCGATTCTAGGCTTCACCATGGTCTTCTATTCCATCATGAATCTCTTCCATCTCGACTTCCTTCCCAAGCAGATGATGGATATTAGCTATCTCGGCTTCCTGCCTTTTAATATCAACGGATCGTTTATATCTGCCTACATATTCTTCGGCGCCATTCAGGAGGAACTGATCCGCTGCGGCAAGAAGAGTTGGGTGCAGCTGCTCACACTCTCGATCATGATGCTGCCAGCCAGCATGATGTCGGTAACACCCAGTGGTGATATCAATGTAGATCTGACCGTGCTCGGTTTTATCACCCTCTGCTATTGCAGCTGGATATACGGCAAGACACGCAGCACCATCATTCTCTTCGTGCTTTGTTTCGTATCCAATCTGGTTCCCTTCCATTTTGAATCGAAAGTGCTCGGCATATTGCTCCTGATAGCCGGTACGGCATTAACCATAGGCGGATTCGCTGCCCTGAGCAGGAAACTGCCTGAAATGCTTGTGAAAGATGAAAACGAATAGAACCAAAATACTCAGCACCACGGCGCTGATAGCCGTGCTCTGCATGCAGCTGTTCTGGATGTGGAACTCCTTCGAGATGACCGTTCACCAGATGGGGTTTGAAACACCCTGGAACCTGGCACCGGATGTCAGGGCACAGGCCCTGCTCGCAGCCTTTTACGAAAGCAAGTTCACCGTTCTCACCTCTCTCCTCACCACGGTGGTCATCATCCTGAGCCTCATCGACCAGATTAATTATATTGATGAGCAGGAAAGGGTGCGACTGCTGCGCGAGGACTTCTCCTATGCGATGGTTCACGATATGAAATCGCCCCTTACATCCATCATCATGGGAACCAAGTATCTGCACAGCGGCGTACTGGAAAAGAAACCGGAAATGAAGGAGAAATACTTCTGCATCGTAGAAGACGAGGCACAGCATCTGCTTGCTCTCATCAACCGCCTGCTCACCATCTCGAAACTGGAGCACGGCAAGCTGCATATTCAAAAGGCGGAAGTAAATTTGGAAACGATGATAGAGGATGTGGTGGATAAATACAAGGCGAAATCGGCGAAACCGATTCATATCACCACCCACATAGGAGCCACCACCGCCCTGGCCGACGAGGAATATCTGAAGGAAGCCATCAGCAACCTGGTGGATAACGCCACCAAATACTCTAAGGAAGAAATCAATATCCAGATTTCCACCCTAGAAAATGATAAGAACGTATATATCAAAGTATTCGATGAAGGTATCGGCATTGCCAAAAGCGAGCTGAAAACCATCTTCAACCGCTTTGAGCGTGCTGCAGAGCACGAAAAGGATGCCAGGAAAACCCGTGGCGGCTTCGGTATCGGCCTGAACTACGTGCTGCAGGTAATCAACACCCATGGCGGCAGGATAAGCGTAAAAAGCGAGAAAGGCAAATGGTCGGAGTTCACCATATCGCTGCCGAAATAATCTGCTTGCACAGCCATATTAATAACAAAGCTCCCGATGCATCATGCACCGAGAGCTTTGTTTTATCTTATTTCACGATTGAAGAAACCGGATTTCTCACACCCTTCATTCCTACGAGGAATGCCTTGGCAGCACCAAACTTGAGGAACATATCCAAACGGATAGGAATATGATTCTCATCATCGGTTACATAGAAATCTACGATTCTCTTATACTTGCGATTCTCATACTCCATATAGGCAAGGCGCAGGCAACGGTATTTCACACCATTATCTGCCTTGATGGTAACCTTACCATCAAACTTTATCTGAGCTGGAGTGCGGTTCTTTCCATCAGCAATAGGGAATTTTACGGTATAACCCTTCTTCCAGTTGGCAGGATTGAAACTGCGGGCACGCAGGAAGATGTTCATCATGTCAAAAACACAATCATCGTAGGTGGCATTCTTCCATACATGCTTGCCATCATGCTGCTGACGGTGCTGCTTGAGATGACACCTACCGCCAGAATAGCTGTAGAATACCTCATCTACCGTATAGCGCTTGCCCTCGTGAGCTCCCTTACGGAAATACATAGGCGCCAGATCGGTGCCGCTGTAGCAGAGCAGAGTGTCGCGAAGCACAAAGATATCATCTACACGCTTATTGCCTCTTGTAACAAGAGAACCGCGATAAGCAGGCTTACCATGACGGGTGGTTTGGACGATAGACATACTGGCATTACCAGCTTTTACCCAAACAAACTTCCAATTGTAATACAGATTGTAAGTAAGGAACTCACCCGACTTGAAGGCTGTATTACGGAAGGTACACTGGGCAGACACCGTAGTGCTGACCAGAAGTAGCAATAATGCAATCCCGAATGATTTGATCGTTTTCATAACTCTTTATAATTTAGGAATGTACTCGATGCCAAGTTTCTTGGCACGTTGCGCATTCTGGTTCTTAACTTTCTTTTCTTTATCAGGCTTCTGCTTGGTAATGGCACCAGGCTTCTGACGGAAAAGTTCACGGGCCGTAGGATCCCAACTCTCGGTTAAATCCCATTTAGCCTTGCATTCTATCACGTCTGGATAGTAATACACCTCTTCTGCCTGTTCATCCTTATCATAGCAGCCTGCATCCCACTTGCCGTTGCCGTTGCGGTCTACTATCAGACGCATGTAATACTTCTCCGTCTTGAGATAATAGAATTCGGCTACTCCGTTCACTGCCTTCACTTCTTTCACCACCTGATCCTGCGCATTGAGTAGCTGAACGAGGAGCGGATGATTGTCGAAATCGTGCGTTACATTAATAAGCAACGTGCCGTAAGTATCTAGGGAATTGACCTTGAAACCCTGTTTCACAGGTTTAGATACAAGTCCGTAGATGTCCTGGAATGCGGCAGAATCAACCTCCAGACTATATTCTATGTCCGGACGCCACTCGCCTCTCAGAATATACTTGCGGTTGCCCAGCGGCTTAAACTCCATCGGCGCCCTATACCATAGCGTATCATGCTTGGCATAGAGATGAATGCCTGCTGTATCGGCTTTGGCAAGCGGCGTATTGAAGGTGAAGATAACATTCTTGTCAGGATCGAGCTGAGAAGAGACACTCATCTGAACATCAAGCGGTTTTACAGCCATCACGCTATCATAAGGTTCACCCTTCTTCTTCAGTTTTTCCTGCTTCTTGGTCCATTTCTCCAGTTCCTTAGCCTGCGCCTTCATACGCTTTTCGTAAGGTTCCTTCGAAAGAATTTCGAGCGTATCAGTCTGATTGCGGAGCACGCCCGTACTGTCTGTTATACGGTAAGTAAGCTCAATATTCAGCGTATCCTGGTTGACCAGCGCCGTATCCTTGAGCCAATAGGTAAGCGTATCGTTCTTCTCCGATTTTTCCAGAATAAAGGCATCTTTCTCATTAAAATTCAAGCCCTTGATCTGTGGCAGGATAGAATCACCATAACTGTAATAGAGCGAGAAGCAGTTGGCCTTCTGACGCTCTGCCTTGAGGAAGAAGCGGTCGGAAACCTGTTCGGTAAAGGCACGGAGCACTACATTATCCGGTAGAAAATGAGTATAATTAACCTGATCTATCGACTTGATATGCAAGGAATCAATCCATGTAGTATCCTGTCGTACATCCGGCTTGCTTGACGGCACGATAATATCATGAGAAAAAGCGAGTTTTTCGCTTTTCTGGCTGAATATATAGTTGCCATCCATATCCTGCAGGGCATAGATGCGGTAAGAGCCCGGAGCCACACCTTTTATGACGAAGCGACCACGGCTGTCGGTACGGCTTACACGCAGCATAGGCTTGGTCTTGAAGGCTGAATCGGCATGATCAGCGTAAAGACCTACCAGAATACCCTTGATAGGCTCCAGATTCTCTGATTCGAGCACATATCCCGACACCTCCATCGTATCGATGATCTCGCCGGTAGAGAAACTGTAGGTATAGTTTCCCATCGGATTGCCCTCGTTATTATCGCTGATGGCATCGGAAAAGTCGATGGTATAGGTAGTATTCGGCTTAAGCGAATCTACCAGAGAAATCTGAATATGCTTGCCCGAAGCCTTGATTTCAGGCACTTCGAGCTGCGGAGGCGAAACAACCACTTTCTCGGTAGGATTATCTACCTTGATATATTCGTCGAAATAGATATTCACCTTCTTCTGCTTCACATTTACGCCCTTATCGGCTGGCGAAGCTCCAATCACCTTAGGAGGAGTTTCGTCGAACCAACCACCATCCGGCTGTCCCATCTTGGCACAGGATGCCAACATGAGGAAAGCTAAGACGTAGAAAGGCAGAAACAGTGAATTTGCCTTCAACTTGCTCTTTATGTCGTTCAATTGAATCATTCTTTATATCTTCTTAATATCGCAGCATCACTTCAACTTCAGGCGGAAGAAGCATACAGCTTGTTTTATTTGTTCATCATGAGCATCTCATCAATGTTCTTGCGGCTGTTGCTCAAGCGTGGAATCTTATGCTGTCCACCTAACTTGCCCTTGCTCTTCAGCCATTCATTGAAGAGTCCCGGCTTGGCCTTCACTATCTCCAGATGCTGGAGGGTAACGTCGTGAAAGCGCTTGGCCTCATAATCGCTGTTGATTTCCTGCAGCTTCTGGTCTAACAGACTGGCAAATTCATCGAGGCTGGCTGGCTCCTGAGAGAACTCTATGAGCCACTGGTGACGGCACTTGGCATTACTGTCCATATAAACCGGCGCAGCGGTATAATCAGAAACCTGAGCACCCGTCTTCTCGCAGGCATAAGCCAATCCCTTCTCAGCATTATCCATAATCAGTTCCTCGCCAAATGCATTAATAAAGTACTTGGTACGGCCGGTAATGACAAACTTATAAGGATTCTTGCTGGTAAACAGAACCGTATCGCCGATGAGATAGCGCCACAAGCCACAGGAGGTGGTGATGATCATAGCGTAGTTCTTGCCTACCTCAACACCCCAGAGAGGCACAACGGTAGGATTCTCGCTGCCGAATTCGTCCATAGGGATAAACTCGTAGAATACATCATAATCTATCATAAGCGACATGGCTGGGTCTGCCGGATCATCCTGCAGTCCGAAGAATCCCTCGCTGGCATTATAAGTCTCCATATAATGCATGTTCGGCGAAGTGATGAGCTGTTCATACTGCTTGCGGTAAGGAGTAAAGGCAATACCGCCATGGAAGAATACCTCCAGATTAGGCCATACCTCTTCCAGATGCTTCTTGCCGGAAAGTTCCATGACACGCACCAGCACACTAAGCATCCAGCTAGGAACACCCGAAATATTGGTTACGTTCTTATTCATCGTTTCGCAGGCAATAAGGTCGCGTTTCACTTCGAAATCGCTCAGGAGAGCAGTTGACTTCTTAGGAACACGCACCAGATTGGCAAGCGGATTGATATTTTCGATGAGGATAGCGCTCAGGTCACCCACCAGACTATCCGACACATTATAGTTAGGCGAATGGCTTCCACCTAAGATAAGGCTCTTGCCATCAAAGAGTCTGCTCTTCGGATTATTGCGCAGATAATAGGCTACGGCATCAAAACCTCCGGCATAATGAATGCCATGCAAGCCATCATGAGAAACCGGGATAAACTTACTCTTATCGTTGGTGGTGCCAGATGACTTGGCGTACCATTTTACCAGTCCCGGCCATAGAATATCCTTTTCGCCATGACGCATACGGTCGATATCCCCCTTCAACTCCTCGTAGGTATTGACAGGAATATTCTGTGCAAATTTATCATAACTGTTGGTGGTATTTAATAAATGCTTGACACCATATTCAGTATTTTTTCCTTTATTTATAAGGTGCATAAGCACTTTATGCTGCAAATGTTCTGCATCATAGACATACTTCTCCAACTCCTTCTGCCGAGGTTTGAAGACGTTACTTACTATCGTTGTTAAACTCATATCTAGATATATATCATTTAAGTAGATGCAAAAGTAAATCAAACTTTTGATATAGAGAAAGTTTTTACTATTTTTTAATACAAAAGGGTAAGATAAAGTATACAAAAAGGAAATATACAACACAAAAGACTCTCATAAGTGGCGATATTTACCATCTTATGGGAGTCTTCTGTTAAATCGTATTTTCTATCCGGAAAGAGATACAGTTTACTCATCGTTACCGAAAGCTGCCGCTTCGGCAGCGGCAATAATCTCTTCTCTTGATAATTCCTTAGGCTGAGCCGTGATGTCGCTCAAATCGAACTCATCACTCTCCTTCTTTTCATCCTTCACCTCGACCTGCACTTCAGTTTCCTGGGCAGTTTCGGCAGATTTCTCTGTGAAAACCTCCTCTTTGAAAACATTGATGTGCTTCTCCTCTACCGGTGCGTTTTGTGCATCAGCATCCTGCGAGATGATGAAATCGTCTTTCACTTCTGTGTTAGGCACGTTTTCAACAGGTTCCTCTTCCATCTTGGTGCGGTTAGTCTTAGCTGTGAACACAGCATCAATATACTGTGGTTCTTTGCGCAGTTTTTCCAAGCTAGTCTTAGAAGCCACCTGCTGGCTTTCCTTCTTGGAATAGCCCTTTCCTACTCCACCTTCAACACCTTCGAGTACAACCTGATAGGTGAAAATCGGGCTACCATTCTTGTCTTTTTGCTGGTCTAGCATAACAAAATCCAGCTTCACGCGGTTTTTCTGGCTCCATTCGATGAGTTTGCTCTTGAAGTTAACCTCCTTATAAGCCACCTTATCGATGTTTATCATTTGTGCCAGAATACGTTTCTGCATAAAATACATGCAGGCATCGTAACCACGGTCCAGATAAATGGCACCTACCAAAGCTTCGAACGCATTTCCTCCCATATAACTGTTATGAGAAGAACTGTGTCCATTAGAAAGAATCAGCTGGTTGATGCCCATTTCCTGTGCCAGTTTATTCAGCGTATCACGCTGCACTAACTTGCTTCGGGTATTGGTAAGGAATCCCTCACGCTTGCCAGGAAAATGCTGGTACACGATATCTCCTACTACAGCATCCAAAACCGCATCACCCAAGAACTCCAACCGCTCATTGTTCACTGGTTTTCCCTTAGAATTGCGGTGCATGATGCTCTTGTGCAACAGCGCCATCTTGTAGTAGCTGATGTCGTGAGGATAAAAACCGAGGATTTCATATAAAGACAAATAAAGCTCTTTATCCTTGCGGAAAGAGAGCTTTATCCTATCTATAAAATTATTCAGCATACTTCTTGAATACTACACAGCAGTTGTGACCGCCGAATCCGAAAGTATTACTCAATGCAGCACGAACCTCACGCTTCTGAGCTTTGTTGAAGGTAAAGTTCAAGTTGTAATCGAGCTCTGGATCATCATCACCCTCTTCGTGGTTGATAGTAGGAGGAACGATATCGTTCTTCACACTAAGAACACAAGCCATAGCCTCTACTGCACCAGCAGCACCAAGGAGGTGACCAGTCATTGACTTGGTAGAACTGATGTTGAGCTTGTAAGCTGCATCACCGAAGACAGCCTTGATAGCCTTAGCCTCTGAGATATCACCTACGTGGGTAGATGTACCGTGAACATTGATATAGTCAATGTCCTCTGGCTTCAGATTGGCATCAGCAAGTGCACGCTCCATAACGAGCTTAGCACCAAGACCCTCAGGATGAGATGCTGTGATGTGATAAGCATCGGCACTCTCGCCCTCACCTACCATCTCAGCATAAATCTTCGCACCACGAGCCTTAGCGTGCTCAAGTTCCTCGAGAATCAAGCAACCTGCACCCTCGCCCATAATAAATCCATCACGGCTTGCGCTGAACGGACGTGAAGCATGCTCTGGGTCATCATTACGTGTTGACAACGCATGCATAGCATTGAAACCACCTACGCCACAAGCGCAGATAGCAGCCTCTGCACCACCGCTAACGATGATGTTTGCCTTACCCAAACGAATCAGGTTGAAGGCATCAGCCAATGCATTGCTTGAAGAAGCACATGCAGATGTAGTAGTATAGTTTGGTCCGTGGAATCCAAAGTGGATGGAAATCTGACCAGAAGCGATATCTGCAATCATCTTAGGGATGAAGAATGGGTTAAACTTAGGACCATTCTCCTCGTGAGTACCATAGTACTTCACCTCATCCTCGAAAGTCTTGATACCACCGATACCTACACCGAATACAACGCCAACGTTGTTCAAGTCTTCCTTCTCAAGATCGATATTAGCATCCTTTACACCCTGCATGGCAGCAATCATAGCCAACTGGGTATAACGGTCAAGCTTGCGAGCTTCCTTACGATCTATCCAATCATTGATGTTCAGGCCTTTAACCTCGCAAGCGAACTTGGTCTTGAAAAGGGTTGTATCGAAATGAGTAATAGGCGCAGCACCGCTCTTACCAGCAAGGAGGCTCTCCCAAGTTTCCTCAGGAGTATTACCAACTGGAGTCACAGCACCGAGACCTGTTACAACAACTCTCTTTAATTCCATTTAGTATAATTTAGCTGCTAAATTACTTAGCGTTCTCCTCAATGTAAGAGATAGCGTCACCTACAGTAGCAATCTTCTCAGCCTTATCGTCTGGGATAGAGATAGAGAACTCCTTCTCAAACTCCATGATCAACTCTACAGTATCCAAAGAATCTGCACCAAGATCATTTGTGAAGCTTGCCTCTGGCTTAACTTCAGCCTCATCAACACCGAGTTTATCAACGATAATTGCCTTTACTTTGCTTTCAATTTCTGACATAATTGTAACTTTTAAAATGTTTATAAATCAATTTCTAATTAAAAATCTGAGTGCAAAGGAACACTTTTTTTTTGAGATAAACAAATATTTTGGCGAAAAAAGTGCATTATTGTGCACAAACACCCCCTAATTGTGCATATTTTTGGCATTTTTTTCCTTTTTTGTTGGTCGTTTCAGATTATTTTGTTACTTTTGTACGGTATTAATTAAACATTTAAATCCATTATGACATTTACAGAAAAAGCCAATAAGATATTTAATCAGGCGATAGCCGATTATCATATCAAAGACAACATTGATACACCAATCAATAATCCATACCAGGAAGGTAGCATCGAGAACTGCCTTTATCTGAAGTGCTGGATTGACACTGTACAGTGGCATTTCGAGGATATTATCCGTGATCCTCAGATAGACCCGGCTGAAGCACTCGTATTAAAGCGCAGAATCGACAAGAGCAACCAGGACAGAACTGACCTCGTTGAGCAAATCGATACTTACTTCCGCGAAACATACAAAGACGTGAAGGTTCTGGATGATGCACGCATCAACACTGAGAGTCCTGCATGGGCTGTTGACCGCTTGAGTATTCTTGCCCTCAAGATTTATCACATGAAGGAGCAGGTGGAACGCCCGGAAGCTTCGGCTGAGCACAAAGCGAAATGCCAAGCCAAACTGGATGTACTCCTGGAACAGCAGGTAGACCTTTCTACAGCTATCGACCAACTCTTGGAAGATATCGAGGCTGGACGCAAATACATGAAGGTTTACCGACAGATGAAGATGTACAACGATCCTTCAACAAATCCTGTACTCTACAAGAAATAAAAAAAACAGAATAGGAGAGCGCATATACCTTATTATATAATAAGAGGTATGGCTCTCTTTTTTCACCTTATATTATATTATAGAAGAAAAAAACGATGAAAACTGAGCATATCCTGGTAATTAGATTTTCAGCCATGGGCGATGTAGCCATGACCGTACCTGTAATTCAATCTTTGGCCAAACAATACCCGAAAGTTAGAATTACTGTGCTCAGTCGTCCCTTTGCCCGTCCTTTCTTTGAAGACTTGGCTCCTAACGTTGGCTTTATGGAAGCTGATATAAAGGAGGAGTACAAAGGGGTGAAAGGACTCAACGCACTCTATCGCCGATTGATAGCCAAACAGTTTACAGCAATTGCCGATTTACATAGCGTGCTGCGTTCCGATTATCTGCGTATGCGCTTCAACCTGGATAACTTCAAGGTTGCACATATTGACAAACATCGCAAGGGAAAACGCAAGCTGGTAGCTTCTAATGGTAAAAAACTTGTGCAGCAACCTACATCGTTCCAAAACTATGCTGATGTTTTTGCACAACTTGGATATCCTATCCACATGGATTTCACATCTATCTATGGGGATGGAAAACAAGGAGATTTAAGTATCTTACCACAGGAGGTGTTCGGAGTAGGAGAGAACGCTATCTCACTAGAAGACAAGCACATAACAGAGCCGTGGATTGGTATTGCTCCCTTCGCTGCACACGAGGGAAAAATATATCCGATACAACTGATGGAAAAAGTTATCCAGCGACTTATCCACAATCATCCACACGCTCATATCTTCCTTTTCGGTGGAGGTAAAGACGAAACACCAGTGATGAACGACTGGGCTGAGAAGTATCCACAGCTCATTAACGCTTCTTCTCATCTTAACGGATTGAAACAGGAACTCATCCTGATTAGTCATCTGCACGTTATGGTGAGCATGGATAGTGCCAATATGCACTTGGCATCGCTTGTAAACACTCCTGTAGTAAGCATCTGGGGAGCTACCCATCCATACGCAGGTTTCATGGGCTGGCATCAGGATCCTGCCAATGCCGTACAGCTTGACTTACCTTGCCGCCCTTGCAGTATCTATGGTAACAAGCCTTGCGCTAGGGGAGACTTCGCATGTATGAAGAATATCTCTCCTGAACTGGTAACAGAAAAAATTGATTCTGTTTTGAACAAAAGATAGGGAATCAGAACTTCTATATATAATATATATATCAGAAACCTATATATAAATAGGTATTGAATAGAAAGAAACAGATGAAAATCCTATAACCAAAACCAACCATATAAATAACTCAATCGAGTAGGAGGAAAACGAAGTAGTTTTTCTCCTACTTTCGTTTTCCGACCTC